>ERZ1066123.17-NODE-17-length-212828-cov-89.953495_pt1 | contig 212828 bp, 183 predicted proteins | sample MGYA00382770_ERZ1066123 | MGnify/ENA primary metagenome ERZ1066123 (study PRJEB33369, sample SAMEA5778353) | biofilm metagenome | biome: Industrial cooling water; feature: Water cooling tower basin; material: Biofilm | place: United Arab Emirates | collected...
ACCTTGGAATTGGCACGACATTGCTACCTATCCCACATTAACTTGAGGCACTACCGATATTGTCAAGCTCAAAGATCCATATCGACCGGAGGAATGGGTATACCGCAAACCAAAGACTTGGCGAGGTTTTGAGTATGGGATTGTGGTTGAAATTGTCTCGACCCAATTCACCGTCAACGGCAATCTTTACGGGAATGCCCAGATTCCCCGGAACGTGTCTCTACATCTCTACGATGCTTCTGGGCAACTTTTCATCCTCCCTCAATGGATTGAGAGCGGCTTGATGATTCCCGAATATGTGGATCATCACCTTTCTGAACTAATTCTCTACAAAATAGCCACTGAGACTGGCTATAACCCAGTCACCGAGCCGCCGAATTGGAACGATGTATGGGATGAGGAAATGAGCATACTGAAAGAATTTGAGTGATCATCAGGATTGAGAAACTTGACTTTCAGGTTCTCAATGCATCAGGACTGGAGCACTCGCGGAGACATCGCACCGCTCCAGTCTTTTTCGATTACAGTTCTACTAACCAAGAAAAAGGACTACAGTAAACGCAACTGTCCCAACAACTCAAGTTTTGTCTGTAAAAAACTTTGTTGAGGAGAGGGTTGAACAAACTTAATCGCACAGGAACCGCAAAGTGCCAGATAACCCCCATTGCCATCGGACATCGCCTTCATGATGAATGGTTGGATTGAATCACAAGGGCTATCTGACTTCTGGTCGAGATCGCACCTGCGTTGACTTGTCAGTTCGCCCAATAAATCAAGCCGTTGCTCATTCCCAATTCGATCCATAAAACCGCTGAAAGTTTCCCCAGGTTGCAGACAGTCCCGTTGACAGTTAGGATTTTGGCACCGCCAGTTGACAGATTCCTTTGCTTGCCGTCGAGCCACTTGATCAAACACTTTACCGGACATCCGAATGCTCCTCGAACCCTATCTGCCATAGAGAAAGGGCTATTTACACCGAACAAAAAAACTGCCGCAAGCCCTCTCCTATTCTGTTGCAACTTCTTGATTTCGGCATACCGTTCAACCAATTTAGCCTGTGCTAGCCATTCCCTTGGGGTTGGGTAAAGTGGCGCTATCCGCCGTCAAATCCGGTCTGACCAGTCATTCGGCTTCCGTTGAAAATGCATCACAGCAACCACCAAGATGTGATCGCCTCGATTGTGATAGACAATGCCATAAGGGAATCCCAGCAGGCGGCAGCGTCTTGTGTTTGGGGATAACTGCGCCCAGGCATTCGGAAAATTTACAATTCGCTCCAGTGCCCGTTCGACTTCATCTAGAAAGGCATCCCCTAATTCGGGGTTGATAGCATCGTAATAATCAACCGCTTCCTGCAATTCTCTTTGGGCTGCCAGATGAAAGTCATACTTCATCTACGCTGCCGAGAACGCAGTTCCCCTAAAACCTGTTCACCAGGAATCACTGCGACTATCCCTTGTTCAACTGCCTGAACTCGTTGTTCAGCTTCCTCTACCCAGAGCGCATCAACCTCTGCTTGCGGTTCGGCATCCAGACTTTGTAGCAGATGTTCAGCCAGCATTGCCCTCAAACTCGGCGAAAGAGCCAAGGCAGCACCCAGAACTTCATTGTAGGCAGCAGGAACCATAGCTATCCCTCAACGCTCAACCATCGACGACACGACCGTTCTTAACGATATTCTAATCGGTTTATCGCCGTCAGTCCCATCTCAAATATCTTGCCAGTCCTTTCTGAGGAACTATCATTTTGATTGCGCTTCCAAACGCCTTCAGCTTATTCCATCTAAAATTAGCCTACATTTTTTGCGGATCGTCAAAGTGTTTTGTAGATTTGTACTATGCAACAGCACCCTGCTCCCAAAACAAATCTAACCACTGAGTCGCTCCTCGGAGTCGTAGAGCGGATCACCTACCATGCGGAGGAGTCAGGCTACACGGTGGCAAGGCTCAAAGCACCTCGCGTGAGTGAACTTGTGACAATTGTGGGGAGTTTCGCTAGCATCCAAGCCGGACAAACCTTACAGCTTCAAGGCACCTGGCACGACCACCCCAAATACGGACAACAATTTCAGGTCACTCAGTACAAGGAAACCAAACCCGCCACGATCACAGGCATTGAGAAGTACCTGGGCAGTGGGTTAATTAAAGGGGTGGGACCGGTCACTGCCAAACGGATTGTGGCGCATTTCGGACTCGACACCCTCAACATCATCGAAACCCACATTGAACGCTTGATCGAAGTTCCTGGTATCGCCAAAAAGCGGGTCAAACTAATCCAAACGGCATGGGAAACGCAAAAGGCAATCAAAGAGGTGATGCTGTTCCTGCAAGGGCATGGCGTGTCTACGACCTATGCCGTCAAGATCTACAAACAATACGGAGATGAATCGATCACAACCGTCACCGCAAACCCCTACCACTTGGCGACTGATGTGTATGGCATTGGCTTTGTCACCGCCGATGAGATCGCACGAAACTTAGGAATTGAGCCAACGTCTGAATTCCGTTATCGCGCAGGTATTTTGCACGTCCTGGGTGAAGCATCAGAAGAGGGGCATTGTTTTCTACCTCAAAGTGAACTGGTGACTAAAACGGTCGCACGTTTGGCACTGCCAGAACATCAGATTGCACCAGAAGATGTTGAAGCGTTGACCATTGAGATGGGAGTCGATGAAGAACTGATCCTGCAAGGGGGTTCTGGCGAACTTCGGGGGCAATTTCTGTGCTACGCGCCATCCTTTTTCAATTCAGAGCAAGGACTGGCTAATCGAGTCAAGCATCTGTTGGGTAATGTCACAGGAACTGACCTTGAGCGCGTTGATCGCTGGATTGATCGGTTTACCCAGCAAACAGGTCTTCAATTATCAACGCAACAACGACAGGCAGTTGTGATGGCATCTGGGCATCGCGTGCTGATCCTCACAGGCGGTCCGGGCACAGGCAAGTCTTTTACGTGCAAAACGATTGTCGCCCTATGGAGGGCAATGGGGAAATCCATCGCGCTTGCGTCCCCAACAGGAAGAGCCGCGCAGCGATTGAGCGAGATGACCGGGCAGGAAGCCAAAACGGTGCATCGAACGTTGGAATTTGATCCCAAGACCATGAAATTTAAGCGTGATCAGGACAATCCCATTCCTGCTGACGCGATCGTCGTCGATGAGTCCTCCATGCTCGATCTGTTCCTGGCAAACTCGCTGTTCAAAGCGATTGCGCCCCAGTCCCACCTGTTGTTAGTCGGAGACACCGATCAGCTACCCAGCGTTGGACCCGGAGCCGTGCTCAACGATCTGATTGCCTCTGAATTAATCCCAGTCGTCAAGCTCACCCAGGTTTTCCGACAGGCTCAACAATCTGCGATCGTGACTAACGCTCACCGAATTAATCAGGGCGAATTTCCTAAACTTGAATCCATTTCAAACCATCCCAAAACTGATTTTGTCTGGTTTAATGCCCAGGAACCGGAACATGGGGTTGCCGCCATCCGGGATATTATTGCTGACCTGATTCCCAAATTAGGGTTTGATGCAGCAAAAGATGTGCAGGTGCTTTGCCCCATGACTCGTGGAGAGGTGGGCACCCGCCATCTCAATGGGGTGTTGCAGCAGTTGATTAACCCACCGAGTCCTCAGAAAGCAGAGATTACCAGAGGCGGACAGATACTCAGAGTAGGAGATCGCATCCTTCAACAGAAGAACGACTACGACCGGGAGGTATTCAATGGCGACCTGGGAGTCATCACAGCAATTGATCCAGAAGAACAGGAAGTGGTTGCCCAATTTACCGAACGGGAAGTCAGTTATGACTATGCCGACCTGAATGAAATTACTCTGGCATTTGCGACCACCATCCACAAATCGCAGGGCAGTGAGTATCCCGTTGTCATTCTGCCAATCTTCATGCAGCACACCATCATGCTGTCGCGCAATTTGATTTATACCGGAGTGACTCGTGCGCGAAAATTGGTCATTCTGGTGGGGGCGCAAAAAGCGATCGGACTTGCTATCAACCAGGTAAAAGCGAAGGAACGCTACACCCTACTCGCCCATCGGTTGAGAAAGGAGCAAAGATAGGCACTCCACCGGAAGCACGAATCATGCCTGAACATCTACAGTCCCGCCTCGGTCAGCGCTTGAGTGAGATCGTCTACCAAATTTAGTTGCTCTGCCCACTCGAATAAATAGTCAAAATCAAGTGTTTCACCCTGTACTTTTAGGATTCCTAATCCATCTCGCCACTGCTTTTCAGACTGGGATTGTAGTCGCCAGCGCAGTTTAGTGAGAATTATATCTTCAGGGGAGGCAAAGTAAAAACATCCCATTCCAATAATGTTAATGGCTCTGCGACGAGCCAGCTTTTGCGTCTCAAATAGTTCAGTACCAGCCAGCATCAAATCAGCACGAGCGATCGTGACCTGATGAGTAATACCCAGTGTTTGCAGTCGCCCGGATCGCACCTCATCGACCCCAGGCACATAGAACTGTTGGGCTTCTAATGCTTGAACTAATTCGTCGAGTTGATCTGTGGAAATAGCAATCACAACATAGAGATCACGGGTTGTTCGAGGGTCACCAAAGGTAGAAGCTGCAACCCCACCCGTGATGTAGTAGGGGATGCCAATTTGCTCAAGAATTGAGTGCAGAGTTGTCGCCAGTGATAACGAGTCTTGAATCCAGGTCATTTCATTGCCCAGTGGAATAAAACTTGCGTCGTAGTCATTGCCTAAAAAGGTCTGAGCCACTTTTTGAGCAAATGCTTGGGCATCTAAGGTGGGGAAACGAAACTTTAAGCCACTGATCGAGATTCTTCTGGCTGCTTGAGTATGGGCAATCGCCATCAAGAAGCGATCGCTGTTTGTTCGTTGCCGCAGCAGCGCAAACTCAAACAGATCAGTTTCGATGCTGATGTCTTCTGCTTGGGGTTGATAGCCAGGTTTAGCGACGAGATTCATACACCAATTCCTGATCAAATCATCAAACTTTGGTCATGACACTATTACTGAAGCGCATACAACCCTTCTCCAACGTTCTGCCACTTCCCTTCCTTTTTGCCAACAGAAAGCACGTTCGCTAACGACACCTTGGCTCGCTGAAAGTCTTGATCCGTTAGAATACCGTACATTTCTGTCAGCAGTTGATTGAGGTGCAGCGGTTGATCAGTCCCGGCTAAAACCTGAGCCACTACATTAGTGAGCGATTGTCCCGCAAACTTCGGCAGTAGTAGATCCCGTAACTCCTTCCTGCCACCTGACTTGACGGCTTTACTAACTGACTTGCCCGCAGGTTTTGTCTTTTTCGCGGTTGTCGCTCCGGACTTGGTTGGAGTTGACGATCGAGCTTTCGGTTGACTCTTCGAGTTCGAGGTCTTTGAGTTTTTGCTCGTTGGCTGCGGTTTGGCGGTGGCAGCAGGATTTTTGGAGGGGGCTGTGGATATTGCAGAAGGTTGAGACTGGTTTTCTCCATTCGATACAGAATGGTTGTTCGAGGGAGCAGTCATCTCAGACTGATTGACAAGGTTCACCGCATCACTAGAGCTACTTTCCAGGGCTTGGGCTTCAGCCGTGGATGGCGTTTGTAGAGCTTCTGAGTCTAAGCTTTCATATTCAGCCAATAGAGCTTCAATCCCTTGCAATTGCAGTGTTTTTTGCTCGACCTGTTGACTCATCCACTCCAGATCTCCCCTCAAGTGAGCTTTTACTTTCTGGAGCGATTCAACAAATGAGAGTGCATCATCTTGCGGTAAGGTTTGGAGATACGAAGAAGTTGGATTTGCCACAACTGAAACCTGAAACGATTGGGTATTTCGATTCTATGCTCAACTTGCTAAAAAAGTAGCAACAATTGGGATTTAGAAGGTATGGATATGAGTAAAGCTCGTATGCTATGAAGCAGTTGCAATCAGGTTACACGCATGAATCAGACTCAAGCACAGCCAAAAGTCGTGCTCGTTGGAGCGGGGTGGGCTGGCTTAGGAGCCGCATACCACCTGGCAAAGCAGGGATACGACATCACTCTACTAGAAGCAGGCGGACAACCCGGTGGACTGGTAGCAGGATGGAAAACCGCACAGGGGCGATCGGTTGAAGCAGGCATTCATGGCTTCTGGTATCCCTACCGCAACATCTTTTCTCTAGTGAAGCAGTTAGGCTTAAACCCCTTTACTAACTGGACTCGCTCTTCTCAATACTCACCAGCCGGATTAGAAATGGAGTCGCCCATTTTTCAACAGGAACCCCGATTGCCTACACCCCTTGGCACCTTTTTGTACACCCGGTTTAAGCGACTCCCCTTGAGCGATCGCCTCTCCGCTTTACCCCTACTCTACGCAGTGGTCGATTTTGACAACTCCCATGAAGCATGGCAGCGCTACGATCCGGTGACTGCTCGTGAACTCTTTAAGCAATTTGGAGTCTCGGCGCGACTTTACAAAGAGTCATTTGAGCCGATGTTGCTGGTGGGATTGTTTGCCCCAGGAGAGCAATGTTCAGCGGCAGCGGCATTGGGAATGCTGTATTACTTCATCCTGGCGCATCAACCGGATTTTGATGTCGTCTGGTGTCGCGGCACGGTGGGAGAGAGAATCTTTCGCCCCTGGGTAGAGCAAATTGAGCAAGCTGGGGGACGAGTGCTGACCGGGCGACGAGTCACTGATGTGATGATCAAAACTTAAGAGGGAGGAAATGCCAAACCACAGGTGACTGGCGTGGTATGTGGGGAAGAGGTTTTTGAAGCCGATGCCGTGATTTTTGCAGTCGGGGTGACTGGAATGCAGAAGATTGTCAGTAGCAGTGCTACGCTGCGTCAGTTCCCAGAGTTCTGTAACCTGATGAATTTAAGCGCGATCGATGTCCTGGCAACTCGCCTCTGGTTCGATCAAAAGGTTCCGGTGCCCTTACCATCGAATGCCTGCTTTGGGTTTGATGCCACTACCGGATGGACATTTTTTGATCTCAACGCCTTACATGACGAATGGAGAGATGCACCAGGCAGTGTGATTGAAGCTGACTTTTATCATGCCAATCAACTGTTGCCAATGGCTGACAAAGACATCATCGCCAAAGTGCATCGAGATTTAACGACCTGTGTACCTCAGTTTCGCTATGCCAAAGTGATTGATAGTAGTGTTATTCGATTGCCCAAAGCTGTGACGCACTTTTCTCCTGGAAGCTATCAATTCATGCTGCCCGGAAGAACAAGTTTTGCCAATGTATTCATGAGTGGCGACTGGATTATTACCCGTCATGGTTCCTGGTCGCAGGAAAAAGCTTATGTCACTGGACTTGAGGCTGCCAATCGAGTGATTGAGCAGTTAGGGGTGGGTACGCCTGCCCGAATTATTGGGGTTGAACCGGATGAACCTCATATTGAACTTGCTCGTAGTGCCAATCGTGTGATTAGAGATACGCTCAGTCAGTTTCTACCCACTCTCTGGCTTCCTTAAACTGAAGCGCGATTTCATTAAGACGAAAACACAGGTAGGAGATCGAGCTTCACAGATGGCAGAGCGACGGCAATTTCTACCAGGCATTACGACAGAGTCACTAAGAACAGCAGAAAGGCAGTCCCTGATGCACAAACCCGAATCAGATTAGAGACATACCATTTCTGTCGTAAGATTTGCCAGTTTTGGGACGGTTCTTGAATATCCAATTCTAAAATTTCGTCATACAGCGGCTCATTGAAAAACCGAGAGACTAGAAACATCCCTATGAAAAAGATCACTACTCCTATGAGTACCAGTCCAAATGCCAGCCAGTTCGCAGCCTGGTAGAAACTGAACAGGGCAGGAATGGGAGCCAGGAGTGAAGTAAACATCAAGGCAATATTGAGGGGCGATCGCCGTGCTACCTTCAAAAATCGCTGCATCCATTCGGCATACTCAGTGGCGGACAATTGATTGAGCATTGGCTGAAAAATCCACAGCATCGTCAATAACAATCCGGTAAACAGTCCAGTCGAAATGATGGCAATATCTAGTGCAACCTGGGCTAGAGACATTGTTTTTACCTTGCGTCAAGAACTGTATGCGTTTGCCCTTTTCACCATAATAGATGCATCAACAACATTGTTATTTGGCAATTTGCTTGAATCTAGCAAAGAGAGCAGGTAGATAATCATAATAGCGATCGCTCACCAAATAGATGGCATCAATCGTGCAGCTACCACAGCCCAGCGATCGCTCGTTCAATAGGTCAGTTAGGCGACCCGAAGAAACACCCACCCAGGGAAAATGTCCGACGGGTGCTTCTGTGTAGTTCAGTTCGGTATCGAATCGCCACTTAGTGCCGCTCAACTCCATGCCGATTAGGTTATTCTCAGGCAAAGGTTGAGTTCTGCGCCAGCCCACGCTTTGAGCGAAACGTTCCACCTGTGTTTTGGCATTGCTTGAGCCTTTTGCCGCTTGCCGCCAAATTCGCTGTTGAGCCGTAAACCCAAACCTGCCACCACTAGCATTTGACCAAAGACGATCCAGAGTTTGCAGATCTGTTAATGGCAAGCGCGAAAGGACGGATTTGCTACTAAACAGCAAATCTCCCTTTGATCCGGCGAGACGTTGGAGAATTGCCCGTGTCTCCAAATCGGCTGCCTGCCAATCTTTTGCTGCTAAGAGGCTTTGAAGACGATTGTAGTTAATTCGCCATTTTGAAGCAGATCTGGAATCAGGATTGACATCAAAGATGAAATCGGAAACAAGTTGATCAAATACTTTTCTGATCGGCGCTTTAGCATCGATATAACCAACCGTTAAGCGCAACACATAACGACCATCAGGACTAGTCAGCAGTAAATTATCCGACTCATATAATCCAGTCGCAGTGTAGGCGATCGCAGGTTGCCCAGCCACACGAATTGGACGAGCGTCATTGCGGCTCAGTTCACCTTTCCAATAGGTCAGCGGTAACCGTTTGTTGTTGTTGTACACCGTAATCTGGATCAGAGGTGGTGTTTCGGGCAGAGAGGCACGGTTCAAAAAGTCCGCCTGTTGCCAGAGTTCCAGAACCTGTAATGGAGGGGCTAGTTTTGAGGAAAGCTGAGTTTCGGAGGGCGTGATGACATAGCCACTGGGAGAAACAATCCGAAAGCCAAAGCGATCGCTCAGGTAAAACACATCCCGATAGTGACCAGAAGTAGAACTGGCTGTAGGACTGGCAGCAACGGCTTGTGGTGATCGCAACGGTGCTTGTTGGGCAACCAGTTGAGCCGCACCTCCAACCGTAAGACAGGTGAGGAAACTCACTAAAATGATGCGTTTCATAAAACAAACAGAAAACAGAATGGATGCAAAGAGAGGATGAGTCGTATGGGAAGGACTGACTGATAGAAGACTTTTAACGTCGCAAGCAACGATTCTCTCCACTCATATCTCCTAAGCAATTGCCTTTCCGGTCGAGCAGCACGACCGATCGAACCGTTGGAAATTGTTTGAGGGTCGCATTGAGGGAACTGGTCATGCGGGCATCATCCCCAATGCCACCTGAAACAACTTGCCGACAAAGTTGGAGTCTTGCCACATTGGACGTGATGGAGAGGGTAAAGTCTTTGCCACAGTTTGAAGCACCCCGGAGCTTGATTGGAGCGGTAAAACCTCGTTGGCGTTCCTGGAACATGGGTCCTGCAATCACTTGAGCGATCGCAAATTGAGCCACACGGGTTGTGTAAGTTTGTCGCCAGACGGGTTCCACGTAACCCAGATTACCCTGTTGTGCAGAATTTTTGGGGAAGAAGACTTTAACCTGTTGAGGGCGGGGAGCGGCGATCGCGGGTGTGCCTGGAAGGTGAATTGCAAGGCTAATCACTGCAAAAACAGACGCACTGGCAAGGGTAAAAAACTTGAACATAGTGATGATTTCAGGACATTCTCAGTAGACAGAATCAGATTCAACGGGCGATCGTGCCATTCCTTAACGATCGCGATTGTTGGGGCGGTTGACCCAGAAATACAACCCCGATTTGATTGCGCTGGAATATGCCCGGAACCCGAACCTGAGCCGAAGTTTGAGGCATTGCCCGACAGTTGGCAACTTTTGAATCTTCGGTATGAGCGTTGAGTGCTGTGACATAAAAGGTGACTCGTTCAGTTTGCACGTCTGAGTGGGTGATCAGCGGCATTAACTGGTCAAGACATCCCTGTAACGTAAACTTGAGCGTGACCCGTGTTTCCGAACCTGTAACCGCATCTCCAAGCGGAATCCGTACAGATTGCACATTGGTAATTTGTCCTCGAATTGGGGTTAAGCCCGTGATGCGAGGTGCCAGCGTTAACGTCTGAGCTGATGCGCTCGTTGCCCATGCCCAAAGACCGATCGCAACACCTAAAGTCCGAATTAGCATTCATTTTCCTCCTACAAGTAGCAACCTATTCGTCTGCCCATCATTGATGGGGTTAATGGCTGCTGCAAAATGATGCTAGCCTGGGTGCAAATTTACTTGTGCGGTGTTCCAAAATTTGAAACCGTTTTGAGAATTGACGGCACTTTATTCAAGGAAGCAGTCTGCGATCCAGCCAACTTGATAAGCATCCAGCTTGTTCTGAACCGTTGACTCGGTTGTTGGAACAAGCAGTATCGGGTTAACCGCTTCATACCAAACGACCCCATCGCTCTTGATTCTCCGCCCGGTCAGCCAAATCGTTTGTCCAGCATCAACGGCACCCAAAATCGCATTGGAATCCATTGCAGGATACTGCCTGAAGTTTGCCCCACTACTGGGCGATCCATTGCAATAATCAGAAATCCGGTAAGCGCGGTAGGAACCTTTCCATCGATGATCAGGGTTACTGGATGCAATAGATTGCTCCATTGGCAATGCACCACTTATTGGTTGGTTGATTGCGGTCTCTGGGATAGAACTTGTTAGCCCAGAATCAGGGATACCTGTCTGCTGGCTCAATCGCCATGTTGCATGGCTAGAAGCATAAGCATCTCTAGAATCTTTCGTATTTGCATAAAACGCAACTCCAGCGACAACGATTGTCACAAGACCTGTCATTGTCAATAGTGAATTGAATAATTGTTTCCCTCGTGCTGATGAAGTGCTGTTCGTCATCGTTGGACCCTTGTTAGGAGAAAGAATGGCTGTTAAGAAATGAATGCTGAAGTTGTTCAAAATGCTTTAGCTAAAATTTACTGATTCATGTCTTTAATCAGTTTTTCAACTAAATGCTTAACCCCTTCTTTGCCGTTGTAAGGCTTGGAATACGGGTTAACGGCTTTCCCCCAAATCACTGTGCAAATCTCAAACGGTTTTGTGTACCCCTGCCCAATGAGTTGAGTCATTCGCCGTTTGGCGCTCTCGAATAACCTGACGGATTTTGCAGTTGAAGACCACGGCAAAACCTGCTCGAAGTTTGTCTCACTTGAGCCATCATTCACTCCCTCTAATGGGGAGGATAGGAGGGGTTGATCAGAGGGAGGGGTTAAATTGTCATCTGCTTTTTTAGGGGGAGATTGTGGCAAAACCTCTCCATCTTCCCCAACCTGATCAACCTCCCCAACCTGGTCAACCTGGTCAGACCCTACTTCTGGCAGGGTTTCATCTGGGGAGAAGCTCTCAACCTCATCAGGTTGACAGTCTTGAACCTGATTGAAACCCTCATCAACCTGGCTCAAGCCACTACCAGATGAAGTTTTAAGGTCGTCTTGAGAGCTATCCTCTCCCTGGTTAACGCCTAAACCCTGGAGTAATCGGGTCACTTCATCGGGGGATAGGTTGTTGAGATAAGGGAGTTTCAAGTCAAACTCCCTATCAGGATAGTCCTCACCTTGTTCAACCCCAGAGCCAGCAGTAGGATGAGACGGATCAAGGCTTGTCTCAAGATGTGTCTCACCATCAAGCTCGATCGCGTCCAGTTCGTCTTCCCCAATGGTTCCATCTACAGCTTCGGGTTCCGATAATTGGGAGGTGGCGATGCCATGAACGGCATAGGCTCCCGGCACGGGCATCGTGGCGATAAATGGGCGTTTTCCTGGCATTTTGACCAGACAAAAGTACCTGTCCCCTCGTTCAATCCGCATGTGGTATTGTTCGAGCCAAAAGGCTTTATCAGTGGCACTCACTTTGCCTTTCAATTCTTCCTCTAAGGCACGGGGAATATTTTCACCGATGAAAATATTGACCGACTGATCAAAATCATCGCGGTTGAGTCCTAAACGGCTGCACAAGGGGGATTGTGCGACATACAACACCTTCAGTCCTTTGCCTTTCTTCCTGGTCAATCCCCGACCCAACTTCAACCCCTTTCGCAACATCCGCGCCAAGTTTCGTTGCATGGAGAGTTGCCCCCGTCCGGGCGGGTCTATGTCATCCCGCAGGCGAGCTTCATCCATCAAGATCTCGGCTTCATCGAGGGCAAAGAGTTCTGCTGGGAACTCTCGAATCGGTCTTCCAGCATCTTTATCCAGTCGGGCTTGAATGAAACGAGAGTCTACCAGGCGCTCTAGTTTGCCAACCCCGACTAAACACTCCTCTGCCCCCTTAAAATTCGGTTCAAAGGTAGTCCATTCGGTAAAGGGATACTTCGGGTCAGCTAGCGTCACGCTCAAGCTGCCAAAGACTGCTCTCAGTGCCCCGACCAGGTTATCTGCCAGGATAGATTTACCAGAGTCAGTCGGTCCAGTAATCCGAAAGTGATTGCCTGTTTCTGCAACCACCAGCAGCCAGTTGGGGTCAGACTCCATGACTTGCGGTTCTTTCGCCCGTTTACGCTCCTGTGCCTGCGCTTCCCAATCGATGCCAGAAATGTCGATCGCAAGCTTAATGCCACCATAGACCATCTCCACTTTGGGTCTGGACTCACACCCTGGAACAACCGCTTTCACTCCCTCATGCAGCCGAGTGTCGATGAGTTTGAAAGCATCCACCAGGTTGGTGATGTATTCTGGTTCGTCTGCACCCCGGTTTTTGTTGACCACCGGATCAACAGGCAGAATCGTGAAGGTCAGTTCAAACTTGTTGTGGGGCTTGGGTTCAACTACCGGGCGCTTCACAATGATGCCGTGCTGATGGAACAAGTCGATCACCTTATCTGCCAGCAGTTCTTCATGGGTGGCACCAGAGGTTTTATCGGGCTGTTTGAGCCTGTAAGCTTCAGTCATTGCCTTATTTGCCACAGCAGAGTAAAGTTGCTCTCGCTCAGACCATAACCGTTCAAAGTTTTCACCCATCTGAACTTCAAGCTCTTTCAGCCTGGTCTCTTCAGCCAGCACCCGTTGCTCCAGTTGTGCTTCAAATGCCATCTCACGATCGCGCAATGCCTGCTCCCGCGATTGAAGCTCCTGGAGGTGCTCTTGATATTGCTGGGCAAGACGGGTTTCTAGCGTGACTTCCCGTGACTCTAGAGCCTCTTTTTGCTGCGCCAGGGACTGTTTTTGTTGGGCTAGCCATTGATCAAGTTGTTGGTGCTCTGCTTGAAGTTGATGGCGTTCGGATTCTAATTTCTCCTGCTGGCGCTGGAACTGCATTTCTTTCAGGGCAATTTTGTCTCGCTCTTGGCTCAGTTGCTCTAGTGCGGCGGCTTGTACCTGGGTCAACTCCAGGTTTAAAGCCTCTACCTGACGTTGCCACAGGGTCGTGTCCCCTTGCAAATGCTCCATCTGGGCACGGAATTGCCCAAGCTGTTGTTCATGGCGGTAGGTAAGCTGGCTCATCTGCTCTTGAGCGGCGGCTAGGTACTGATCTTGAATGGTTTGCCGCTCATCTTGATGCTGAAGTTGAAGCTGATAAAGGTGGCTTTCGTATTGCTGCTTCAATCGAGTCGCAGTTGTGGTGACAGCTTGGTGAACTTGTATCTCTAGGTTGTTTTGCCAGTGCTCTTCTTCCTCCTCAACCTTGCTGTACAAAGCAACGGCGGCAACTGCGGACGCTAAACCGCCCCACTGCAACAAATTCCAGAACCAACGGTTATTTTGATCAGTTGGAATCGCAAAGGTAAAAACAGCCGTGATCGCGAGTGCCGTTAGACCATGTGCGGTTCTTCTAAGGTAGCCAATATCTGGCTCTGACTGGGTGGTAAAAGCAGATGCACTTTCATACCGAGTGTTCCCATCAATCGTCGAGAATTCGGGAGTAGCGCCACCATAAAATTGATCAACCATGTCGCTTGCACCTCGCGTTGGCTTGCTTTGAAGAAAAGGGTTAACCAGGAGTTATGAATTGCCAGAGACTCAGCGCAAACCCTGCCAAACCTGCTGGGGCATAGAGGTTGAGATGGGTTTGATAGTCTCGCCAAAACCGGCTTCCCTGAAGCACCGTGGGATAGAAGAGCATCAGCCCACCGAGAAAAGCAATCAGAAAGATTGCCATGTTGGGCAATGGGAGTTGTGATGCCAAAATCCACTGCACGAGAGTAGCGCTGCGGTTTAGCAAGAAGAAGGTGGCAACGGCGATCGCTAAGCGTTTCATCAGCACTCCAAATCGTGAAAAGCTACTTCCAGCAAAGGTTTAGAAGATCCATTGAGACTCAATCTTTGGATAGCAGGATGGGAACAATAGCAGCCCTTATTTAAACAACTGCCGGACATTGCCCTCGAAGCCACGTTCAACTTTGGTGGCTCTGGCTCCAAGCCCTGCGGTGGAGTAGTTGGCAAACTGCGAAATCAACCCTCGCAGTTTCAGGATTTCCTGGTCATCCAGATTCTTTTGATCCGTTGAATCAATCTTCATTTGCATGGCAGAAAGCTTGGCAGAAATTCCCTGGCGATGGAGATCCCATTCAAAGGGTGCTGCCGCTGCATCATCAAATGCCATTGCCGCCTGAAACCGCTTCTGGATCAGCTTATTGACGACGATTGAGAAGTCCTGCTTCGTCATCTCAACGCCCACTTCAGCAATCCCAATCTCAATCAGCCGTTGATCGAGGACGTGGTAGTCACGCGCCATCTCTGCCTGGGCGATCGCCAGTTGCACCCCTCGATGTTCACGTTTGACGGTTTCTAGCGCCACTTGAAATTGGGCTTCGGTCAGGTGCCGAATTTGAGATCGCTTCTGATACGGCGTGATGGAGGGGGGGTGGCTATTGGGTCTTTGAGAATAATTGGGTTCTTTCATTTCAACCAATCCTCGCTTCGAGTCCTATCAGACATTGGGTAAACCATCGTCGCCACCGGATCTGTTGGAGGCAGGGATGAGGCGGGACGAAGAATGGCAAGCGCAGTTGAGACAAAAATCCAGGCAGCGAAGGCAACCAGGGGTAGCCCCAGGCACATCGCAAAAATCAGCGTGGGCAAATCTGCGCCATCGAGCCAGATTTCGACACTTTGCCGCCATCCCTGACTCTCGTTGACCACCGCGTTTGCCACTTGAACTTGAGCGATCGCGTTGCCAGTTGCGTTGACAGAACCTTGAGCAGCATCAGAAACAACCTGTTGAGCCTGAGTCACCCCTTGAATCAGTTGCAAATCAGACTCCCTTTGCCACTTCAAAGCGTCTAGAAGTTGCTGACCATTGGCAGGAGTGGGATCAGAAGCCCTGGTTGTCGCAGTCGCCGCATAAACCGCCCGCTCAATTTCTGGGCGCAGGACGTTCACAAGTTCTTGAGCCATTTGAGATCTGGACAGAACTGCACTGGGCGTGATGGGTGGCTGATGATCTGCTTGATGAATGTCGTGCAAACTCGATGGGGGAAGATGGATTGGTAGGATTCCTGATCGATGAGAGTTTCCAGTCACTTGAGTGGGCATCGGGTGAGTTGGCACCAATGAGCTATGAGCTACACCTCCCGCATGGGAAGAGGTTTGAGGGGGTTGCGGAGAGGGGATCGCTTGAAACCCACCGAAGGGTTGATGAGTTTGACTCCAGGACATCAAGGCTTGCTTGAAGAGTTGACCTTCAGAAGTTCCCAGCAAGTCTGCGATCGCGTACAACCCTGCCAGGGTGATGAAGGTGCGACCGAGTTGCTCAACATAATGCTGGTCATGAGTGAGCCGCCCCAAAGCCTGATTGAGATAGGGTTCTCGGTCTACACCAATACCAAACGCTCCAGCCAGCATTCGGTAGGGGAACAAGGCTCCATGTTGAGGATCAGGGATGACATGCTTAATCCAGGTTTGGGGGTCGTATTGGGAATTAAACGTCATAATTGGTCTCCAGAAAATGAGAGAAGCACACCACCATTGCTCAAAGCAGTCGTTAAGGGATTAGATAAGAGTGACTCGCCCTCTAAAGCGTTGAGGTGCAGCAAATAAGCCATGAGAGCCTGATTGGTCAGATCATCCAGGCTTTGGGTTGGGTAAGCATCGAGAACCTGTTGCAATCGCCGGAATAAGGGTTCTGAAATGGTAATTTCAAGAGCGATTGGAGCTTCAAGGGTGGTTGTGGTCATAGATGCATCCTTTGTAGTTTCGATGGGTAAGGTTTAGAAACTGATGACTCCACGAAAACTTCATTGCTTAGGGAAAACCGTTGAAGTAGGCAGTTTTGGTGCATTTGGGGTCTGCGGCAAATGGGCAACACGCCCAGCAAGAGCAAATATGAGCATCATCAGCGCAACGATCGCGATCCACGTCAGGCAGATTGCTGTTGGGGCGAGTCGGCGGGGATAGACAGTAAGCCCAACTTTTTTGCCAATTCCACTCGTGCTGACTCGGTTGCCTGCATCATGCTGCCGATTTCTGCGATCGCGAGTTCGGTTCCCAAACGAGAGCCTTTTTGAGTGGCATTCTGTTTGAGGGCATCTTCGAGGGTCTGATCGTTGCTCACAAACTGCTGGAGGGTTGTGTTCAGGCTGGTAATGGCTTCAGCCAGTTGTTGTGTCGAGTCAACCACCGTCAGGTTGAGCGGTTGAATGTCTTGAACCGGAAGCGGTACGTCAGACTCTCGAATGGTAATTGCGGCGGTTGCTGGAGGGTCAGCAGTTTGATTCTGAGACGCAGAGGCTTGGAACGCGGCGACCAAATCAGGGTTTTGCTCCCAAAGCTGAGTTTTCCAGGCTTCAAAAGGTAAGCCAGAGGTTCTATACCCACCCATAAGTTCGATGCAGAGCGGGGTATACCGCTCGTCAGGCAATTTCAAATCGGTTTCAGCAAACCAGGGACAGGCATCTTTGACCTTCTGAAACCACTGCTGAACCGATTTTCGCGATACCCCGTAATACTGGGCGATCGCTTTCGTGAATTGCGGTTCAGTGGGTCGCCAAAGGGGAGGGTGAGCATTCGTACTACCTTCGTAGGAAGTAGTGGGGGAAGTCGCAGCTACTTCGCTCAAGCCTTCTTGGGTGGGTTGCAGATCGAGTTCCTGCGAAAAGGTGATCGGGTTTGAGATTGGCTCAACCATTGATAAATCAAGGTATTCAGTCATGTTCGTAAGCCCTTAAGAAAGGTTTGCGGGAAAAGGTGCGTATTCAGTTCCACTTCCTACGAAGGATGGTAGCATAAAGTAGATAAAAGTAATCTACCTCAGTCAAAAGTCTGTCTTCAGTAGACAATGGAGAAAAAGTATGATGATTTTTGAAGTGCCCACAGATAAATCCAGAGTGGCTACCTACATTGAGGAAGAACTGAAGCAGAAGTTGGAAAAGCTTGCTGCTCTGGAAGATCGTAGCGTTAGTAACTTTCTCGAACGCTTAATTAAGCAAGTAGTTGAGCAAGCCGAACGAGAAGGAAAAATTTGAGAAGACTAAAAATGTAGTCTTCGTCTGATTTAGCCAGTTCGGTGGGTGAAGTTGTACATCACGAATTTGTACAAAAAGATTAAGGCGAAAGCTTTTATCCCAATCAACAAATAAACAAAGAAGTTAATGCAGCCTTAGCCTGTCCCAAGCCAGGTTAGAAAATGCAGAGGGAGCCAATGAGAAAGCGATCGCCAACTTTCCACGGATAGCGATCGCCCTCTAAATGTCCTTTACAGACTTATTACTCCAATGATACCAAGACATTCCCGGCAAGGTACAGCCCTTGCGCCGGATCAAATTTTCAATGCTGGATTTCGGGATGGGATGAACCGTCGTATCCCCCATCCGCAATTTCAAGACAATCTCCACTACCTCAAAGGCTACGCCGAAGGCTGTTGTTCTGCTTCAGACAGCCCTACGCTGATAGCTTTCTGTCAAATGCCCAGCCTCGACTTTGCTTTGCAATCCATTCAACACTGGGAACAGTACCGAGAACGCTTTGGCTTCGGCACCGTTGCTCTCGGTTATCGCAACAATTCATGGATCGTGCTGGTCTCCAAAGATTTGCACGATGCTGCACTGCCCTTTTGATAATTCCTAAGCAGTCCTAAACAAGCGCGATCGCTTAATACGGTTTCCTGCGATCGCGCTTCTCCTCCATCTGGAACCCACCGTTGTCGTGGGTCAATTCCTTATGCAAGTTTTTACCCTTGAGACGGTCGAACGCTGCCCTGTCTTCCAGGTCGCTACCCCTCAAGTTCTGGGAACCTCAATCGTTCTAAATCTCGAAGAGTTCCCAGAACTCAATTGGCTATCGGCTTACCTTACAACCCTCACCACTTTGCGGAGTGAGCGAGATCGCTTGAGCCATTCCATCCAAGCGATCGCCGCCGAAGGCGAGGTTTACCGCAACTGCTGGATTGAACCTTACACCAAAACCAAAAACGAAAAGCAATACACCTACTATCAACTGCGCTGGCTTACTGGAGAACGCAAGAAATCCGGTCAACCCAAGGTCAAAACCAAACACCTTTCCCATCGAGCTGTGAGTGAAGTTCGAGCCGCGATCGCACGGGGAGAGCAAGTTAAGGTACTGGAAAAGCAACGGCAGCAAGTTGAGACGGAGATTTTCAAACTCAAGCAACTGGTTCAGGGAATAGACAAAAGACTTCAACGAGTAAGTTCCCAGAACTTGATGACCCGTCAACTGAACGATTTACTCTTGCAAGGGGGCAACGACAATGAGCGGTAAAACTCTGGAACCTAACTCAATCCCAATTCCACCTCACCTGACAGGATTACTCAAGCAAGCTTTGGGAAAATCAGCGACAGGATTTAATGAGGGAGCCTTCCTGCAACAGCTTCACTACTGGACACTCAACTCTGAAACGACAGGCTGGATTATCAACGGAACCAAATGGATCTACAACTCGCTCAAGGCTTGGCAAGGGCAGTTTCCCTGGATGACCGAGTACGGGTTGAGGAAAGCGATCGCCAATCTGAAAAAGCTTGAATTGATCCAAACCGCTCAACATTGGATTACTTCATACAAGCGAGTCATGTTTTACCGGATTGATTACGAACGGTTGAAAACATTTGCCCCAGATGTGTGCAGTCTCATCACAACTCGATGTGTGAACAGTGATCAAGTCGATATGCAACATGATCGCACAACAAATACAGACACTTCTTCAAACACTTCTCTTTCAGAACAACAAACGGTTGTTGTTTCAGAAATGAATGAAAATCTTGAAGAGATGGATTCTCTGAAAACACAAAGTTGCAATCAAGCTTCTGGAGTAGAAGGAGGCAACCGAGGAACAAACCACCTTTCCCCCGCTAGTTCTGGGAGTAATTCTGTAGTTCAAGATGCAGAGTTCCCAGAACTCATAGACGCAGTAGCTGAGGTCATTGAACATTCAGCAAGCTCCCCTTTACCGACTGCTTTAAGGAGGGCGATCGCACAGTTTCCTGATCGAGTACAACCTGCAATTGATTATCTACAGCATCAACAGCAGAAACGCCAGATTAAAAACCCGGTTGGTTATCTTTATCAGGCGATCGTGGAGCACTGGAATTTGGCGATTCCTCAAGCGCTCGTACCTGCTGGCTTTAGTGAGTGGTTTGATCAAATGAAGCGGCAGGGATTAGTTGTTGCAGCAATGGTGATCGATGGAGTACATAATACACTTCACGTAACAGAAGGATGGCAATCAACTCAACAATTGATGCAGAAATCATAAGATGGTATATTTCTTCAAATACCTAGGGGCTTGCAGGAAAATAACATCCCAGTCAATTAGGGAGAATGGTAATATCCCATTTGGGCAGAGTCTCAGACCGTTGCCAGAAAGGGAGATAATCTGCTAACTCCTCAGCCAACACCTTCACCCCTTTTTCGTAAATGCCTTCAACCAGATAAACCACTGGAGCCATTGCTTTCCATGTCATGTGACTGGTCCATTGAACTGCCGCTTCGACCGAATCCAGGATGGCTCCATTCCAATACTGCTCAAGCGCTGCCCAGCATCGTTCAATCGCATTATATTTGCTGTGATAAGGCGGGTAGTAAATCAATCGAATGGGTATCGCGATCATTTGGGCAAGTTCAACCATGCGTTTGATGAACTGGGTGCGGTCACTGCGAGTGGCGGGTCCACCATCTAAATTGATCACCCATTCCTCAATCTCCGGGTAATGGTCTTGATTGTCCTGCCACCACCACTCCAAACAATCGGCAATAAAATCGCTGGTTTCAGCGGATTGACCAAAGTAAACCGACAACTCGTCGTTGTCGAGATTGAGAATGCCAAAAGGGACTAACACCGACTGCCACTCACTATCGTGGTCGTCGGCTTTTCTAGCTTCTAGGGTCCGATCCTTGCCATTGCGCGACAGGTTACCGATCTTGACTTTGGCTTTAGTGTCAATTGAGAGCCTCAAGGACTTCGGATTGGCATCAGCCCGTTGATTCTCCTGCTCAACATTGGCGAAGATGGCATCGGTTTGAGCGATCTTCTTCAAGGGTTTGACTTTTTGTGTTTTTTTAGGCGATATCCCATGCGATTGAGAATCGCTCCAATGGTTTGACGCGAAGGCAAGTCAGATTCATCGTAGCCCTTTTCATCAATTAAGGCTTCTCGGACGGCGGCAGCGCTGATGCGAGCATACAAAAAGGTCGATTGAAATTTTGGGTCAGCTTGCGCTTGCACATCCACCAAAGTGCGAATATCGGACTCCAGATTCGTGAGAACCGCTTCACTTTTATGCCGTCCCCTCGCCCGATAGTGATCGACACAGATGATTCCACTGCGCCGCTCGTGCAAGCCCAGTTGCACGCTCTCCCGATTCCACCCTAAAACAGTTTCCGTTTTCCGGGCTGAACCGTCAAAATAGTCCTCAGCAACTTTTGCCATATAGTCTCGCTTGCGGTGCCCACTCAGCTTTCGAGCAGCATCTTTTAGGGTTGCTTTAATCTTGTCATCGAGCATGGTAAGGGGATTGCCGTTCTAGAGATTCTCAGCCATGAAAGGGATATTTCCACTCTGCTTCTTCTAGAATGATTGGTACTTTATTTAATTGCAAGCCCCCTAGATCAGTTTTAACTGAAGCTTTTAGAGGAAACAGTCATCTTTTGTTTAGTTCATCTTGAAAGTAGAGCTTCCTTTACGAAAGCGTAGGAGGTAGTGAAATTGCGCTCAAATCCCTTTCTAGAAGATAGCGAGATTGCAGCGTTGCCATTCCAACAGACCATCCAACTAAACAACTTAAAGCTTCATCGATTTCATCATTACAAAGTTCAAGTAAATTGAGCAAGTTATTTCGGTGCCAAGGCCACGGAGTACTTAAACGATGTTGGTTGTTTTTTAGTTTGTGTTTATCTGCCAGTTCCTTCTCTAAAAAATCCCAACCTTCTGGAGAAATATCAAACTCATCTGCCAAGCTTTTTCCTGCGAAAAAGTCTTTTCCAGAAATTACAGCTCCATCATGAAAGAAATGATTTCGGATGACATATGAAACGCCAATCGCCCAACCGTAGCCTAAATTAAGAAATAAGGAGCCATAATAAATGGAGTGAGTATCGCTTTTGACGAAGTGAGTTAATAGCTGTGGAGGGTTACTAAGATTTTTGTTAGCTGATTTAGTACAATTCAACGGAGAAATAGCAGTTGTGATTGAATCACATATAGCCCAAGTCATCGCGAGATAGCCTTGAAAGCAAATCATCCGAGCACTACTGAAAGGGATCTTTGTTCCAAGATAATCAACAAGATCTGTTCTCAGATCTGTAACTGATGGCAATTGCTGTAGTAGACTACGGGCACTTTCTCTAGGTTCCAGAAGATCACATGTGGCAGCTAGCTGAGCAGCCATTACCTCAAATCTTCTAATTTCATCGATACAATCAGGATGTAGGGACGGCGAAGTTATCAAGCCTAAACTACTAACAATCTGTCGTAATTCGGCTGCGCTCTCTTGCAAGCGTTGCTTTAACTTGTCTGCTGTCATTCCTCAATCTCTTCCTTAACTCGCTCAACCTCATTGCTTAATTCTGTTTCTGCTGTTTGAAGCTGCCACTGTCGAAAAGGAATCAAAGTTGGATCAGTTTCAGATTCTAACTGCTGTTTTGCAATTTCAACTGCCTTCTCAAAAAGAGGAGGAACCTCTCCTATATTTGCTATCCACGTTTTTGGATGAGGATTAGTCAAAGCATGAAAGATTGAGTATTGATGATAGTTATCAAATTGAATTGCCAAGGAACAAGCTTCCTTGGCAATTTTATGCCAAGCAGGAGAGTTATCTGGATAGTAGCCAGCAAATTTTGCCCATCGCCAAATTTGGGTGTGATTTCTCTTTACCTCAGGGTCTTTAAGTTTCTCCACAACTAAATCAGGCGTTATTACTCCAGCAGGATCAATATCAATTAAATATTGGGGGAAGCTATAGCCCAGCACATGAGGAGAATCAGCATATGACAGTAATTGTGCAATGAGATTACGTGTTGCTACATCGTTAGCCTGTTCCGAAGAGATAGGAGCAACCCACTGAGATAACCTTTCTCGACTAGGTAATGTCCTGATGCCAAATCCGTTTGATTCTGAAAGCATCTGAATTCGTCGTTCTATAGCACTGGCGAGCCATTGGAAATCTGGTTTATCAAGCCTCTTCAAAAGTTCATGTAGGTGCCAGGAAGTGGTACCACTAAGATCATCAATGTCAGGTAAAAGTAAAATTTGATCTAGAATCCAGATTCCCAAGGAAGAAATGACTAATTGGTCTACATCTTGAGGGAGAGAACGCATTGCATAGTTCAATGATTTCAACAGTTCACCTAACCCATCAGATAACTGTTTCCGATCAAGCTCGCGAAGCGTTGTCTCTATTACACTCTTAATACTCTCTGGTTCAGAGAAGAAGATTCCACCAAGTAAACCTAAAAAACGGACAGCCGAGTTAGCTTGTAAAAAATGCTCTTGCTGCTCCAGAACGTTAGCTAATTCTTGCTTTGCAATTCTAGTTAACCAATCGCTTTCATAAATTGCCTGAATGATCTGCACAATTTTTTCATCAGTATTGCCCCAATGAAGAAGCAGTTCAAGCACACAGGCAACTGCTGGAGAATCGTTTTGCCGAACAGTCTCAACCCAACCTCGAATAAGCCTAGTAGCAAACTGGAACTCTGGATCTTGGATAGCTAGTTTCAACGCCTCTTGAACGAAATCACGTATCGCCTGAGAATGGTGTGCTTCTAAACCCAACTTTTCAGCAACAATGAAGAGCCGTGATACTTGATCAGGACCGCCCAAAAATTTGACCCCATTACAAACAAAATCGTGTATGCTCTGTTGATTATTTGCAGCAATTAAGGCTTGACTTGTTTCCGTTGCCCACTGTCCTAAAGATTCATAACTTTCCCAGTTAAGAAGGGGAGCATACTGAGAAAAAAATTCACTTTTCTGAAAGAAAGATTCACATTGCTTTGCAAGTTCCTTTAGTTCAGTATCTTTATCAAACTGAGAATGCCAGTCCCAGAGTTCACGGGCAGCAGTAAGCTCCTGAACATCAAGGCTGTGTGAATTTAGCAAGCCTACTATCCAATGCAAATCTTGAATCAAGATAGTTCGGTATGATGCATAATAGGGAGTTTCAATTGATGGATCTCGTGATAATTCCAATAAAGCTTGATTTAATTCTCCATGTGAATACGCAAGAAGATTCCACAAAACTACTGCTTGGTCTGCCTGGAGTATTCGCTCTGACAGAATTTCTTTGATTCTTGTGCGAAGTAAATTTCTTATTTCCCAATCAGGTTGATCCGGTGTAATTAATCTTCTTTGAATTGTGATAACTCGCCCATCAAAAAGTGTATTTTCTTTCTCGATAGATAACAGTGGCTTAACTAGAGTCTCAAGATACAACTTCTGCTCTTCAAAAATAGTGGTTTGAGAGCTAATGTCTACTAATAACTCATCCGATTTTTCAAATGCAGCTCTCTCAAAATTGCTACAAAACTCTGAACTACCTGTAATAACTCTAGGTAGAACATTACTCGCTCTCTTACCATCATTAGGTAATCCCCGCAATCTGCGATTTGCAATGTCGTGTTCTGCAACTACTAAAGCACAAAGCAGCGAAAGAACTGTCATCTGTTCACTTGTACTTTGAACATAGGGAGCCGTATTATAAACGATCCAGGGTAAAGCTAAAATCACATCATCATGAGTAACAAGGCGTTCTCCAAAAATAGTTGAAACAGTTTCTGATTCTGATGTTGAGTTTAATACCGTTCTTAAAAGGCTAAGAACTTCAGCTACATGAGCAAAGGAGATTTCATCTAAGACACTAAGGTATGCCAATTTTCGACGCGCTTGCATAGCTGGAACCCGCTCATGCCAATCCCGTAGAAGCGCTCCCAAAAGATTGATAGGTCTTTTGGATACCTGTTGCATTAATTCAAATCGAGCAATTCCTCGTAATAACAACTTTTGAGTATTGGAAGCCTCTTCGGAATCCAACATAGTGCTGACTTCCTCAACAATTTCTAATGCCTCAGAAGAAGGTTCCCAATTTTCAGAAGGGCCGCAGTAAACTAACCATCTGTGCAGGATATAATCTGCCAACACATCTGGTCTGATTTCCAACAAGCGATTACGTGATCCTCGTCCAAAAATTACTTTGCGAGTGATAAGGCTATCGAAATATCGTTGAAGTTCTGTTGGATTTCTACATCCAACCTTTGATTGTATTAACTCGATTGTTGCAGTGTCTTCTCGGTTTACTGTGTCAAATAATGCTGTCCATTGCAATAGCTGCAAGACCTGTTCAGAAGGGATACTCTGTTGCTGATTAAGAATCTCCTCTAAATACTCAGATGCCAAACCACTGGTCTCTTGTGGCATCGTTTCGAGTGTATCTTTGCTTTCTAATAAACTGACAGCGATTGCCATCCATATGGGGTAACAATTGTAATGTTGAGCAATCCAGGTAGCAGCTCGTGTCTTCCAATCTGCTGTCTGTAGTTGCAGCAAACCAAATTCGAGAAGTTCTCTACAAAAAGGAATTGCTGCGCTTTCTTCTAAAGAGGCTAACGGCAGATCTTCAATGATTTGACGCATCCGGCTCCCCTGAACATACTTTAAGACTGGATCGTTAGGGGAACGAACAGCAATAGCAACTTTCCAACTTCTAGCGCGACCTCCAGAAATTTGTTCTACCAATGTCTTTAAAGCTGTTGCATCCTCAGGTTCATCAATTAACAACAAAGTAGGACGTTCAACGACTAGCCCCAGGAACCATGAACTGGTTGTTGTCATCGTTGACACATTTGCCCAAAACACTTGCCATCCTTCGGATAAAGCTTGAGTTTCTGCACCTTCCAAAAGAAATCGAGTTTTGCCAATGCCCCCTGCTCCATGAATCAGAAGAATTTTCCTCAAATCGCTCAAAAGAAAATTCTTGTACTGTCCTAACTCGTCCCTCCTTCCCTGATAACCGATATCTAGAGCATTGGAATGATGGGGTTCTTTTAAGCGTACCTGTTCCCATGCTTCCGCAATTCCCAGGAAAACGCGCGTTTCCCCACCAAAGTAAGCTTGTTTGAGATCAGGGTATTTATGGAGAAGTGCTTCAATCGCTACTTTTTCCCAATAAATTGCAGTCAATCCCAAGGATCTGAATAAAGGCTCAACTTCATCAATCCATTTCTGATGATTGCGAGGGTTAAACGCGACATTACTTACTAAGAGCCATTGTTCAACTCCCCGCCAAACCTCTTGCGCTAGTCTAGGAGTAGTTTGATACTTAGCAATCTTTTTAGCTTCGGCTTTAGCATCTGCGATCGCTGAAGAAGCATTTTCACTTTGATGGAACTTCATTTGGTAAACAATGCGACCATCACCAGAACGTGCATCCTGTCCATCATCTCGTCCCCGACGACCGTACAAACGAGCTTGAGGATCTTCAAAAAGAATCAAGGCACGAATGAGATCTTCAAACGTGTCGCCACTTCTGATCATGCCCCAATTAATGTCGGACATAGAATTTAGCCAAATAGAATAGCTATCATTGTTATTCTGACGCACCTAAAGGTAACTAGAACCGTTATTTTGAAGCAGATCTAGCGAATGGTCTTTGGATTTTGACTAGATGGGTGATACACAAGCACTCAACGCCACCAAATTGTCCAAGTGCGCTTGGACAATTTCCTCCACAAATAAACCAGCCCCTACAATAAGGTTGTACTAATCCGTAGTCCACAACAATGCCGCCGAATTGCCAGTATAGTAAGGCTTGGAGTGAAATACCCATAATGCTTGAGTGAAGGAATGTCCAGTAACCTGTCTTCTGATAGCTACAGTCGTTTGTTGGACGACCTCAAAGACTGGATTCAGAATGCCCAATTGCGGGCAGCAACCGCAGTCAATCGGGAACTGGTCACACTCTACTGGCGAATTGGGTGCGCCGTTCTCATCAAGCAAAAGCAGGAGGGATGGGGTGCAAAGGTGATTGAGCAGCTCTCCAAAGACCTCAAACACGCTTTTCCAGAAATGAAAGGCTTTTCCCGGTCAAATTTACTCTACATGAGGGCGTTCGCTCAGGCATTCCCCGACCAAACCGTGATTCAAGCCGTGCTAGGACAGATCACCTGGTATCACAATATCGCCTTGCTCGATAAGCTCAAAAATAATGAAGAGCGGCTCTGGTATGCCCAAAAGACGATCGAGCACGGGTGGAGTCGAAGTGCTTTGGTTCACCAGATTGAGAGCGGTCTGTATGGGCGGGTTGGTAATGCCGTCACTAACTTTGACCACACCCTGCCTCAGAGCCAATCCGACTTAGCTCGTCAGATTTTGAAGAGTCCGTATAATTTTGAGTTTTTAGAACTCGCAGAAACGGCTCAAGAGCGAGATTTTGAACGGGCATTAGTCGATCGCATCCGAGATTTCTTGCTAGAATTGGGAGTCGGTTTTTCATTTTTAGGCAGTCAGTATTCGATCGAAGTAGGCGGCAAGGAATATAAGCTGGACTTGCTTTTTTACCACGTTAAACTGCACTGCTACATTGTGATTGACCTCAAGATGGTGGAATTTGAGCCAGAATTTTCGGGCAAAATGAGCTTTTACATCGCCGCCGTGGATGACCTGCTACGCAGCGAAATGGATAATCCTACGATCGGGATTGTGTTGTGTAAGTCCAAGAACAAAGCCACTGTAGAATACGCTCTTCGCTACATCCATCATCCTGTTGGTGTAGCAACCTATCGACTCAAAGACACTTTGCCAGAACCCTTACAGGAAAATCTCCCCAGCATTGAGCAGCTTGAAATGGAGCTAAATACCCTATCTGTAGAAGCTGTTTCAGATCCCACGGAACCAGACAATTAAATCTCTCCTGAAGCAAATAATTGTCCAAGAGGTCTTGGATAATTGGAGTACATTCCTAATCCTCTTCAAATTCGTAGCTGGTAAATTTCAAAGTTCGGCAATTTTCGCTAATGGTGCGAACTACAGCATCCGGGACTCCATCGGGCGTTTTGACCTGGATCTCTAGAGTCACTTCGATGTCAGCGTTGAGGCTATTGAGATGCTGCAACACTTCATCGGCAATCTGCCCCACATCCTTAATTAGCCGGGTAGGGTTAACCTTGACTGTGCCATAGAAGCGGTTCACTTGCTTAGTGGAAAATGGAGTGATAGGAGTTGTGCCACCAACGGGAGGATCAGTAGGGTGCGAAGCAGTTGCTCCTTCGGGGTAAACATCCTTACCCTCTACACCCAAATCGGAACCAGGCTGGTTCTTCTCGTCTTCTGCCTGCTTTCTAGCGGCTTCGTCTGTATCCAGTTGCCGTTGGGCGACTTCTGGTTTAATTAACAGATTCTGGCTACTGAGGGTCGCAGTAAAAGGAGCGCTGGGTCCGGCTTTCAATCCCAAATATCGCCCTTTCGACTCATCAAACCCTGTTGCATAAGCAAAATGTTCAGCCCAAAGGAGCTTCACTGCCCCATCCTGAATCGCTTGCAGTAGCACTTGCTCATTGCTCAGACGTGGAAGATATAGATAATTGCTCAGGTATGACCACAATCGCTTTGTATCGATATGGTCAGATTCGCGCCATAAATAGTGATCAAGAGCTTCCATTCGTAACCGATTCGCGGCATAGGTAGTAATTAGATATTCTTCATGCACTGCCTTACGACTGGCACGGAGAACAGGAGAATCTTGACCCTGAAGCCGCACTTCTGTCCAATTTGTTTGTTGTTTTGGATCAGATGCGCTGGCATTATGAGTTGGAACCAGCAACCACTGAAAGGCTTCCTTCAGCAAATTGTCTACTAAGTCATTTGTCTGGTCTCGTTTCGTGTTTGCCTGCTTGCCCTGAAAAGGATCGAGGTTCAAGAGTTCCTTGTCCCGAACAATGGAATTCCAGGCAAGGAATTGACAAACGTTTTGCTCCAGCAGGGTTAGTTTGGACTTATCAGGAGCCAGGAACAGCAATAGGTTCTTGCAGTAGCGGGGACTTGCTCCTTTAGTCGTGAGAATCAACTCACAGTGTCCACGCGCTGGACTATCGATGGACTTGCCGATGTGGGGATGTTGTGGTCCTAGAACCACCAGGCGCACTCCCATCGACTCATCATCGGGAATATCAGCCGTTGAATCAGGAGCAATATGCACTCCGGCAAACTCCCCACGCTGTTTATCTAACTTCAACCGTCGAACAATTTCATCCCAAACCTTTTCCCGTTCCTCCTCAATCTGGGTGGCTCGGTCTTTTGCCATGCGGGTGACATTGGGCTGAGTTGAGATCCAGTAGCGATCGCCATCGATGTAGACATAATTGGCTTGATCCGTCAATCGCCGCAGGGCATCCCCAAAAGTAGCCACTGATTCTCCGGGTTGCACACAACCGAGTTTAATGCGGCGATCCGGCACTCCTCGATTGGATGCTCGTTGCATGGGAGCAGACCCCAAATAAATTGTGCGGGTCACACGACGGCAAGCTGAATAACGACCCAGATTGGGGTTTTGGTTATCGAGGGAAACGGGGAGAGAATTGGAACCGTCTACGTCCTTTTCAATCACAGGCACCCAGTTGTCATCCAGGTAGCGGGTCAGTTCGGACTGCACCTGAGCATCATCCATTGCAACGCTGGCAGGCATAATTAATAAATTCTTGTCCCCTCGATCCCAAAGAGTGTGAATCACCTTTGCCATGAGCCGCAGCACACCACGAGTACGCTGGAATTTGTCGAGGGTTGACCAGTCTGAATACAATCGATCAAACAATTCAGGGTGAATGGGATAGGCTTCTTCTAACCGTCGTTTGTAGCTGGCTTCTCGGCATTCCGAGGGAAATTCAACCGACTGATTTTGATACATTTCATAGAATGCTCGAATCACCCCATCACGGGCAACGTAAGCATTCGAGTCAATCGGCTGGAACAATCGGCGACGGACAATTTCAAAACTTTCTTCGGCGCTGGCAGGTCGCCACGGAGATTCAACCCGACTGACTGCATTCTTAAGCCGATCTAAGGCATCTTGACCACGATCGCCACCAATTTCGATATTAGAGGCTGGAATACTAACCACCAGCAAAGTGCGATCGGCATTTTTGGCAGATTCGCTAAGAGTCTGAGCAAACGTAATGTGAGTATCAAAGCTTCCGGCTGGTAAATCATTGTCAGAGTGAAGCTGACGCGCATAAGACACCCACTCATCGATCAAAATCAGGCAGGGAGCATATTTGTTGAATAGCAGTTTGAGAGTATCGCCAGGATTGGTTGCCGTTTCATCCGCTCGACGGATCATCTCATAGCCCTCTTTGCCCCCTAACTGCCACGCAATCTCACCCCACAAGGTATGAACTACCGTCCCGTCTTTTTTAGTATGGGTTTGCCCCGGCGAAATCTTGTTACCGACCAACACTACGGTTTTGACAGCTTGTGGTGGCTCTGGCACCTTCGCCGACTCAAACACAGGTTCAAGCCCTGGCAACTGATTGGCAGAAACGCCAAAGAATAGATGATACAGGGCAAGCATGGCATGGGTTTTGCCACCGCCAAAATTGGTTTGCAGTTCAATAACTGGATCACCACCCTTGCCACTTAATCGCAGCAAAGCTTGGGTGAGCAACAGTTTAAGCCCTTGAGTCAGGTAGGTGCGCCCGAAGAACTCGGTGGGGTCACGGTATTCGTTTGATCCTTCGTCCAGGTATACCTGCCATAAATCAGCCGCAAACTCTGCCTGCTGATATCGTCCAGAGGCAACATCTTGATGGGGCATGACGACCTCGCGCCAGGGCTTCAACCCACCTTTGGGGGTTCCTTCCATTGGCGCAACCGATGCCCGCCGAGTTTCTCGACGGGCTTGATCTTCAAACCGTTGTCGCAGTAATTCGTAGCGTTGCTTCTCAACAATGTCTGATTGTTCTGCGGCTCCTACAGAATTGAGCAAGCGAATGACACTATCGAGGGCACGATAGGCATCTTCGGTGGTGACGGAGGTAGACCCATGTGCCCACGAATTACGGGTTGTTCGTAGTTCACTGATGAGGGTACGTTCGGTCTGCCCTAATGTTTGCTTGAATACGTCATCCCACTTCCCCCACATCAGTTTCAGTTGGGCGGTGAGGTCATCCCGCAGAATATCTTCAGGTTTACGCCGCAATGAGTTATCGGGATCAACATGGGGAATGGCTGCCAGCAACCACTTGTCCCGGTACATTGATCGCATCTCACGCTCAATAAAGGGATATAACCCCTCTTTGAGCAGCGTAAGGGCACGACCAACTCGCTCGTGATTACTAATTGACATGGCTAAATCCCCAGTTCAGTTTGGATGGATGTTGAGTGTTGTTTTTCAGTAGCTAATCTCGCAATTTCAGACCAGGAGATAACCAGGCTGTTGTAAGCGATCGCTTCCTGCGTCCACCCTTTGCGATCACAAATGCTGTAGAGACGATAGGCGAGATCTCGCGCTGTTTCGCCTTGACCGTTCAGTTGAGCCAGAAGGGTTGCGGCTCCAGCTTCCCCTTTCTTGTCAAGAGCGTGAATCAAGTGTTGCGTTGCTTCCCAATCGGGAATGCGAGAATCTTTAGCGGGATTCCAGCTACCAGGGAGTTCATCTCGACGCAGTAAGCGAACTTTGCCCGCCTTGGCGTTGAGAATTCCGGCATCTTCTAAGCCTTTAACGGCTGTATTCTTGGCTTTAGAAAGGGTTTCAGCATCACCATACAGCCCTTCGTTGAATTGATGCTGCTCAAACCATGCCAGTGCCCAGCGAGTATCGGTATCAAACTCACCTTCCTGTTCAGCTAAAAACTCGTCCAGAGTCTGGTTAATCAGTTGCAGAGCTGTGCGGACTCGCATGAGTGAACCATCAGCTTCTAGCACTTGGGTATAGCGAGAGAACACTGCCATACCGGGACCAATGCTGGCTTGAGCCAGGTCTACGGGGGCGATGTTGCCCTGCTGAAGTTTTTTGAGGGCATCGGGAAGTTCACGCTGAAGTTGGTTGAGAAATTCGCGTCGAGTGATTTTAGGTGCATCGTGGGGCAAGGGACGGCAGACAAGAGCGATCGAAGAAGCCAGTGCGTTAGAGCCTTGTCCTCTCATGCGATTTCCTAATTCTGTCCGAATTGGTAAGGTGCCAGTAATGGAGAATCCAGCCTGAACCAGTCCCTCCAACATGGTTTCCCAACCCGTTGAGGCAACAGCGACGCTATCTGCCTCATCGTCATCCTCAGCCTCCTCGCTCTCGACCTGTTTGAACGCATACTGAACGGTAAAGGGGTAGTCGGGATGGGTAATCTTGCGAATCTCACCAAATACCTTGCTTAAGCCATCCTCGAAATACCGTTTTGCTTGTTCTTTGCCCCCGTGCCGAAACGGATCAGCAACGAGTTCTTGTTCCTTAGGCGTAAGCAGCGTTTGGAACAAATCAGGGTAGAGATGACCAACAGAATGGCGCAACCAAACGTAGAAGAAGTCCGACAGATCGGCGTAGGGAACAGAATCATAATAGGGCGGATCAGTGGGAAGAATCAGTCCTTGAAACTGAGGAGCGCCCACTTCTCTAGCATCCATTTGCCAAGTCTTACCGGGACTTAACCCTCGCCATTCCGCAACAGCTTTTTGTACCCAGGTAATGCAACCTAACCAATTGCCAGATGAGCTACTGAAGGGACAACACTCGGCAAAATCCCACACCATTGGAATTGCCTGCCGCCCAAAGGTATTTCGCATCTTCTCCCCAGATGAATGCCAACTGCAAAGACTTGACCAGTAATCAGAGCCTTTATCGACTGCAAAAGCCAGGTAGGTGGCAACAGCTTTGGCATAGTCTTCGGTGGCACCGTCCTGTATCAGTTGAACTCTGGCAGCTTCTACTAACTCGCTAAAGGTGGCGAGAGCGGTAAGTTGCCGCGCTGTGAAGAGATCGGCGTGTTTGGTCATGCCATAGATGCAAGGTGTAACATGGCGGGAGTTAGGAACTAGATCTGTTTCTGGTTTCCATTTTGGTTGAGCCGTCGCTGCAATCCGTTCGTGTTCTGCATTGGGTGGTAAATAGATGCGTCCCTTCTCGCCTTCCGCCACGATCGCAATCAGTTTTGCGCCCATGCGTCCGGCTTTGCCTTCTGAGCGCACATACTCTAAGCCCACAGGATTATCGCAGGCAATACATCTTGCTCCCTTGCGACTGACAGTTCCCTCTAGGGGCTTGCCCTTGTCAGCTTTAATTTCGTATTGAATCTTGGGTAGGTGCTGTTGGCGATCGATGACTGGATGAATGTAGTGTTGATTGCCTGCTTTTGTAGAAAGTGCAAAGGAACGTACTAACGGCATTTCGCATCCACACGCTGGGTTCGGGCATTTCACAGTTCTTGCCCAAATCCAGGCGATAACCGTTGCGGCTTCTCCATTGGCTAATGTGACATCGGGATATAAATGACCAATGTGCTGTTTGGCGCGATCGCGCATCCAATTGCCATAATAGCGAATGTCTTCCGCCAGTCCTTTCGTATTTCCTTTCCAGATTCCCTTTTTCAGTTCTCTCGTAACATCATGGTCGCTGCAATACTGAGGATTAATCGGAGGCTGCCCAGCAAACTGAGGTGGAATTTCAATCATGGCTTTTGTCACCATGACTGCTACCGGGTTCAGGTCGCTGGCATACGCCTTTAATCCCAAGCGTTGGGCTTCAAGCGGAATCGAACCGCCGCCGCAGAAGGGGTCATACACGATCGGCGCGTGTTTTTGAATGTATTTCTGAATGGCTTTGACATCCGTTGGAGGTTCTTCGTTGTGGCTCCATGCCAGCGATCGGACAATTTCTCGTTGGGCTGCTTCAATAATTGCAGGATCTTTTAAGTCATCCCAGGATACCAGCCCTCTAACGGTTTGCTTACCTGCCGATTGCTTGCCTGCTTTCTCCTCTGCCGTGACAATTCTGCCCAGAAGATCAAAGAGTCTTTGACGCTCAATACTTTGTTCTAACTCAGTTGGGAATTTATCCGGATAACCGGATGGATCATCTACTAATGAAGCGAATAGTATTGCTCGACAAGCTGCCAATGGTCGCCGTGCCCACCACAAATGTAAGGTGCTGGGATGACCATGCCGAATTGATTTTTCTCGTGCAGATTCCTTGTTGATCGCTTCTAAAGGTAGCGCAACTTCGATAAGCTTTTTACGCTGCGGCATTTGCAGAAACTCATTCGGATTTTCTTAATATCTTCATGAGTTTTCCCAGGAATCAGGTATGGCTAACGGTAAGATTATCTAGATTTTGATAATATTTTGATGAAGCTGAAGCCCCTGTACTGATTGGCTACATATAGCATTCAATTAAATCTAAAAGCTCTACAAATAGCGTAGTTTATGTGTATTGTTAGTGTAAATACACAGATTAGATCAGTTCTAGTAACAGGGTAATTCCCAATAAGGTTTTACAGAAAGTTACGCGATCGATTTTAGACAAATTATTTAAGTGTTTGAACGCCGGAGTAGCCCAGAATCTTTTGGTCTGCCGTCAGCAATGGGCAGTTATGAGCTTTTGCCGTTGCCACAATAATTTGATCGGCTGGGTCATTGTGAAAGCCTGCCAGTTGAGTAGACTGAATCACGATCGGTAGGGTTAAATCGAGCAGTTGTACTCCTGGATATGCCAAAGCAGCAGTGAACCATTCTTCAATTGATAGAGAAAGCCCTACCCGGTTCTTCTCAACGAGTTTTGCAATTTCCCAGCATGAATAAATGCTGACTCCTAACCCACTCGATTGATTTGCAGTAATCCATTCTCGGTGCTGTTGGGTCAAGCGTGGGTTGTTGTCTACCCACCAGATCCAAATGTGCGTATCCAGAACAATCATTTCAAAACGTCCCACTCTTCTGGAGGAACCGCTGGTTCAAACGGATCATCATAAAAAAGCACCGTTCCTTGCAATGGAAATTCTGACGAAGCGTTAAAAGTCCGTTGAGGCTGAGGACGTTCTAGAATGATCACTTCAACCGCCTCCCCCGCTCGAAACGGCAACCCTTCCAAAACCAATGTGCCATTCTCGGACAAAACGACTTCAACCTTATGAGCCTGCATTCTGCTGCCCCTCGTTGTGAATTACAATGCTCAGTTTAACCACTTCACTTCATCAAATTCTTAATTTGAAATTAGCAGAGTAAAATATGCAAGGCACCTTCAACTCCTATGGCATCGAGCATATTCACCTTAACTCACCCGAAGAGCTAGACCGCTTGATCTCAGAAAGATTCAATCTCCCCTTAAACCCCTACTCCACCAACCTCCGATCTGCACTAGAGCTTGTGCTTTGGTGCCTGGATCACGACGAGGCTCCTTACTTTGCTATTTTTCGGTCTGAAGATGAAGCCTTTCCTGACAAACCCTATGGAGTCGGATTTGCTCCAAAATCCTGGAGCTATGCTGAAACCGCGCCTCTAGCAATTTGTCGAGATGCACTCTATCAACTCAAAAGCATTGAGGTCAGTTTGAGTGAGGATGGGCAACAGCCGTAGTGCCATGACATTCCATGATTCGGTCTCTCATTTTGGCTTCCCTCCCTGCCCCCATAACTCCTTCCAGTTATAGTTCACACTGTCTGCCTTAAAGTCTGGCTCCTTCTGAAACGGATTCAGCACATACCGCACCACACAACCGTTATCCCCAGCGTTGTAACTTCCCTTCGGAGTCGAAACCTTAAACGCATCCCCTTCAGGGAAATCCCCCGATGGCACCTGCACCAACGCCAGCACAAAGTTTTCTGGCTTATTCAGTGCCGTCAAAATCTCATTCTTCGTAACCGTGACCGTCTCTGCTCCCTTAATCCGTCCCTTCACCTCAATAAACCGAACTCGACTCGGCTGATCCACCGTCCCCGGCACACGAGATTCAATATCGTAGCCACACTTCTCTCGGCTCACATCTCGCGGTTCATGCCCAAATACCTGCTCTGCTGCCATCACTGCCTGCATTGCCAGCATCTCAACCCGCTTTGTCTCCCTGGCAAACAAGCTTGCTTCTGATTGCCGCTTACCCTGCACCCGTTGCAAGAACCCGATCGGGATCACCAACGCTCCACCCACCACCACCGGAGGCAGGGGTGACAGTTTGCGTTCTTGCTCCAATTCCGTCAACCGCCTTTGAAGTCGAGACTCCAGTTCATCGGCTCTGGTTCTGGCTTTTGCTGAGTTGATCTTGGCATTGACCTTACCCGCCGCTTCCTGCTGCTTCAACTGCTCCGCCTGCTGATCCCAGTAATAGATCTCCTTCGTCAGCCGCTCCTTGACTGCCTTGATCGTCTTGGCGACCAAATCCTCCTTCCGCTGTTTAACCTCCTGCAAATGCTCTGGCATTAAGTGGGCGATCGCATACTTGGTTGCCTGCGGTTCCAGATTATTCTTCAGCCAGTCTTGCTCTAAAACGGGGGCAATGAACGGCTTCTCCTCTTCCCGCAGTGGTCGGTAGTTGAGGTAGGGCGCATACCCAGCATTCTGCGTATTGCCATCTGGATCAATTTCCACATATTGCATCCGCCGCGACACCACCCGCCGCTTGCCACTACTGTCAGTACTGGCATCCTGGATTGAATGCTCCAAATAAACCAGCGATCGCACCTGCTCACCAAAGTCGTTCTCATCCACCAACACTGCCCCTTGCTTCAGCAAGTCTCGATGCCGCTCCAGCGTGATTTCAGTAACCGCCTCTAGCAGGGGATGCCCCGGACAGATAAAGGCTGCTGGTGGCTTACCAGGAACATTAATCAGCCCCTTCTCAAAACAAATCCGCTCATAGCTCCGCAAAATCGGCTCTCTCATTCCGATCTGCCGATCCTGGCTACGAATAACTGCCGGAACGTGAGTAATCTCATACCGCTTGGGTTCTCGCTGCTTGGCAGTCCCACCCAGATTGGCAAACGCTTCTAGGAAGAATGCCGCAATAAAGTGAGGCTGGAGTCGCCGCGCCTCTACCCGATCCATGTCTTCCCGAATTTGCTGCACTCTGGAGGCATCCATTGTGTCTCGCGCCAGTGCCCGTTCTTCTAACAGTTCGCGCAACCGTTGCTGATCCAGACGGTCTGACACCACCTGATTGAGCTTTGCTCGGATGTCAGGGCGATCTCCATAGCGAATGGCTTCAATCAAGAGATCGCGCAGATCTTTCCCGGCGATCGCCTTGCCCAACACATCAAAGACTTTGCCGCCCAGAGCCTTTTGCTCTAGATCCAGCTTCCGCAGCAGCGTCAGGTACACTTCACCCTCACGGGTTTCCTCTGCCACCAGATTCCAGAGATGGCACACCTCTGTCTGTCCAATCCGATGAATCCGTCCAAACCGTTGCTCCAGTCGATTCGGGTTCCAGGGCAGGTCATAGTTCACCATCAGATGTGCCCGTTGCAGGTTGATCCCTTCCCCAGCCGCATCCGTTGCCAGCAGCACTTGAACCGTTACATCTTGCTTGAAAGATTCCTCTGCCTTCTTGCGCTGCTCACGCCCCATGCCACCATGAATCATCACGACTGCTTCAGAGCGACCGATTAAGGTACGGATGCGATCGGCAAGGTAGTTGAGCGTGTCGCGGTGTTCGGTAAAAAGAACCAGTTTCCGCCGATGCCCATGCGCGTCAAACAACTCCGCCTCGTTTTGCAAGAGATTGGAGAGTTCTTCCCACTTCTTATCCTTACCGCTGCGCTTCACCTTCAATGCCAACTGCTCAATCTGGTTTAGCTGCTCAATTTCAGCTTGCAGTTCAGCTACCGTTCGCGCCGCCGTCGCCTGGTCTACCACCTCCTCTTCAGCAGACTCCCGCTCATCCTCTGGCACATCATCAAAATCATCTTCCCAGTCCTCCGGGTCGATCGTCCGCCCAAAATCGAGTTGGGCACCCAATCCAAGTTTCAGTGCCTCTTCTTCCTGAAGTCGTTTCTGCAACCGTTCTCGACGACGATGGATCGACTGATAGATTGCCTCTGGAGACGATGCCAACCGACGTTGCAGGATAGTTAAGGCAAAACCAACCGTGCCCTTGCGTCCATTGTTTTCCAAAGCATCTGCGCGGTTGAACTCTTCCCGCACGTATTCCGTCACCTTGTGGTAAAGCTGCTGCTCCAGGTCTGACAGGCGGTAGCCAACGGTATAAGCCTTGCGTTCTGGGAAAAGGGGCTTGCCATCAAACTTGAGCAAATCTTCCTTCACCAACCGTCGCATCAAGTCAGAGGTATCGGTCGTGTTAGTGCCCCCTCGAAATCTACCCTCGAAGCGATCGCTATCCAGCAACGCCATGAAAAGTTGAAAGTCTTCCTCCTTCCCATTGTGGGGTGTTGCCGTCATCAATAGGAGGTGACGGGTAACATCTCCCAGCAGCTTACCCAGCTTGTACCGCTTCGTCTCCTTAACCTCACCCCCAAAAAACGAGGCGGACATTTTATGCGCCTCATCGCAGATCACCAGATCCCAATCAGTTTGTGCCAGCTTTGCCTGCAAGTCGTCATTTCGACTCAGCTTATCTAGACGGACAATCAGTAGGGGAATTTCGGTAAAGGCATTCCCGGTTCGAGCCGCTTCAATGCGATCGTTCGTCAGAATCTCAAATGGTAAATGAAATTTCTGAAACAGTTCATCCTGCCATTGAGCCGCCAAACTCCCAGGGCAAACCACCAAACAACGGTGTAAGTCTCCCCGGATTAACAACTCCCGCATCAACAATCCAGCCATGATCGTCTTTCCGGCTCCGGGGTCGTCTGCCAGCAAAAACCGTAGGGGTTGCCGGGGAATCATCTCCCCATAAACTGCCGTGATCTGGTGGGGCAGCGGTTCCACCAATGATGTGTGAACCGCGAGCAGTGGATCAAAGAGATGCGCCAGCCGAATTCGGTGAGCTTCCGATACCAACCGCAGCATTGCCCCATCGCCATCAAAGCGACCGGGTTGCCCAGTGGTGACGACTTCCAGGTCAGGCTCGCGATCGCGCAAAACCAGTTCATTCCCCAAATTGCCACTGGCATCTTTGTAGACTAGTTCAACCACATCGTCGCTATGCTGAGTAACATCCACGATGACGACGTGGTGATTCGGCAAAATCCCTTTAACGGTGGTGCCACGAGTCAAGTCCTCAAGGCGAACCATAAAACAACACTCCTGGGTTGAGTGGATCAGAACCTATACCGTTGTAACAAAGCCTTGCCCGTGTGTCCAAACTCTGAACTAACTACTTCAAATGCTTAAAAGTTACGAAGGCTGTATCTCCCGTTTTCCCAACGGAACTATTCCTCCAATATTCAGGTGTGCCGTTCATCCAACAAGTCTGCGAAAGTGAATCGAACGGAAAAGCCTTCATACACCTGCATCAAGGTGATCACTTCATCAAATGAAAGCCACTCCCCATCAATGATTAACCCATCCCCCACAATTCGTCCGCTCAGGTCATCTCGCGTCATCCGCCATCGACCATCGTTCTCCCGATACAGATAACGAGTCGTAATGCTTTGCCGAATTTTGTCCCGTAGCTTTCCTAATGCTTGATAAGGGCTACTGCTCGACATTGCTGAGAACCGATAGCCGTCTTCCTCAAGTGGCAACTCCTGGGCATATACAACAAACTCTCCAGTGGGAATGACATTTAGACTCATTTGAAACATGCGTTGTTGACCGGAATGATCAACAACGCATGTTTCAAATGGAAACTCAGCAAATTCACGAAATCGCTCACCATTGCCTGTCATCCTCGCATCCTCTCCCCTGATTCTCAATCATCATTATCCTTCTGGAGGGCACACGTAGGGAGAACAAGGATTAAGCAATGGCAGTGTCGTTACTTCAAGGGACTCCAGATTAACGCAGCGAATTGCATGGTTATTGGTATCTGTCACATAAAGATAATGTCCCGCATAGGTTACTCCACATGGTTCCGAAAAACGAGCATCGGCTCCAATCCCATCGGAGAATCCAGACGTTTCCTATTTGCATTATCCAAGTTCAAAGGTGGTCACACCAAACAAGCGATCGTAAGGTAATTCTGGAGGGGCTTGAGTATACATCCGAGCCGTTTCAAACACTCGCTTCATCTGGTATTTCTGGGCTAGATTGACAGCCGCTACGTTGATTTCAGGAACATCCAGATAAATGGAAGTGCCTGCCGCTAATATTGATTGGAGGGCAACAAACAACGCTTCTGCCAAAGATGGATCATCCGCAAACAACGGACCGATCTTGTAACCCCTGTGGCAAAGTCTGATTACCCCGTACCCTGCCAGTGTGTTGTTTTGCAAAATACCTAAAGCACCACTATCGGGTTGATTGATCCAACTCCGTAGAAACTGAATGCGATCGCCCGGAAAAGATAATCGATCATAAGCTGCAATCACTTCAAATGGAATGGTAGATAACTCAACGACTCCTGGATGATTCACTGATTTACTGCTGCTCACGCCCTCAAAGCGAATATTGCGATAGGCGAACTGAAATCCAGATTGCTGATAGTTTTGCTGTTGAGCCAGCACACCATCTAGACCAATATTTCGACCTGACAAGGTGTCTAATGCGGCATTCCAAAGTTGCATCCCATAACCTTGCCCCCGATACTCTGGTTTGACGATATAGAATCCAACAAAGCCAAAGGAGTTGCCATATTTTACGGCTGAAATGGTGGCAATCGGTTCATCCCCCAGTAAACCCATCCAAAAACCTGTTGGATCAGCCGCATAAAAACACTCCGCATCGTGCAATCCCGGATTCCACCCCTCTGCGTCTGCCCACGCGATCGCAATCTGAAGCTCTTCACGACTCATCGGTCGCATTGCATAGGGCTTTTGAGTCATTGCCGTCCCATCCATTGCACTGGGTCAAGCTGATCATAACGCCGCAGTTCATCCTATGAGCGAGTGTAACGGTGTTTGACTCCAATAGGGAAATAACCCGGATCACCCGTTGGGTGCAAAGTGATGTGAGGAATTTGGTAAGCCTCTGGCACATAGTTGGCAAATTCACTATTAAGTCGTCGCAGGTGTTGATGAATGGCAGTCGCGATCTCAGTCCGCTTCTCTTCACTGCCTGTCACACCCGGTGCTAGCTCAACCGCAATGGCAAGAGTCTTGTTTTGATCCGCATCCTCCGTCACCTGCATCACAAATTTTCCAGTCACCCATTCACAAATCGGCGCTTGCTCCAATCCCACCGTGACATTTTCAGGATAGACGTTAGCACCAAAGTAAGACACCGTGAAATGCGATCGCCCAAACACATAGACAAACGGCAAGGGGTAAACTCCCCGGTTGCCTTGTAGTGTTTTAATCGGATCGAATCCCCTCGCTTGCAGGAACTCCAGCATTTGTGGATACGCTATCAAGCCACCATTGTCAGAGATGTGATAGCGAATTAAGGGAATGCCATTATCACCGGAAAATAACAGGGTGTCGTCCTCGACTTCAAAAAAGCGACTGGTCGGGTCGTATTGCACCAGGGTTGGCAATCGCGATTCGCCAAACAGCGATCGCGCTGCATCGGGATGATCTGCTAGCCAACGACGAATGCAAATGCTCAAAGGCGTTTCATTTCCCAGCACTCCAGCATCCGCTGTCCCATAGAGCGAAGCCGAGTCGTAGCAGAAGTTTGTAGAACCGAGCCGACTACCGACCAGCGATCGCCACGCTTCACTGAACACTTCTCCTGCCATCACCAGTTTGACGGAATACGCTTGCCAATCAATCCCTTGAGCGATGCCACTATCGATCACATCTTTCAAGAATGGGGGATAGCCCAGGAGTACCACCTGCTCAAACTGGGGAGCTAGAGCTTGAACGACTCGCAAGATTTCAGACTTATTGTTCCCAGGGGTAATGAGGGTGAGAGGATAACCTTTGCTTGCCAGGTGACGACAACAGTTGGCGGTATACATCCCGCCGACCCAGGTTCCCAGAGCGAAACATACGATCGCCAACGTCCGACGCTGATCCGCCTGAAAGCTGTCGTGAAAAATTTGCTCAAAGCGGGTGGCAATTTGAAATTCATCTGTGAGCGATCGCACCCAAAAACCCGGTTGTCCGGTAGAGCCAGAAGAGACGGCAATCATATCGCAGTCCTCTAGTTGCCCCTGACGACACAACTGCGCCAACGGGTATTGCCGCAGGTAATTGTCTTTGGTGGTGAGGGGCAGGTGTTGAAAGTCTGCGATCGTTTGAACAGCAGCCGGATCCATCCCTTGAGTGTGCAGAAATGCAGCATAGGCAGGCACCGTTGTGGCGGTTTGATGAAATAGATCCAGAACTGATTGTTCCCAGTCCGCTTGAGTATGCGGTTGCAATTTGACTGCAAGCGGCGTGGTCAAAAAAGCCTGGAATGCTGCAAGAGTTTGCTGCGATCGGGGATGGTGCATCGTCAAATCACCGCTTTTCTAGAATGCAAAAGAGTGCTTTGGGCAGTGGGTCGAGGGTGCCGTGATAGACCGTTTGGGCAACCGATCTCAGATGAAATTGTTCTGTAAATATTTGCCCAATTTCTTCTGGAGTAAATCGATACGGACCTTGTTCCCCTGGTTGCTGCTGGCTAAAGCATTTCAACAACAAGTATTTCTTTGGTTTCAACAGGTTCGCCACTGTCTGCACATAGTCTCCTCTACGCTCCGGTGACAGAACATGAAAGCATCCTCTGTCTAAAATCAGGTCAAATGAGCGATCCAAATGGCTGTTGAGAATGTCATCCTGTCGAAAGGAAATTTCCAGTTCTTTTTCTTTTGCTTTGGCGGCTGCCTGACGAATGGCAGTTTCTGACAAATCTGTGGCAATTACCTGGAAGCCTCGCTCGGCTAACGCGATCGCCTGAGTTCCAGGTCCGGTTCCCAAGTCTAGTAGAGTGCCACTGTTTAAGTCGAGGGTCAGGAGGGCTTCCTCAACATCGGGATCTAAGTCTGGGTTGAACCAGGGCATGGTTTCAACGGATTTCTCCTGATAAAGCGCTTCCCAGTTTGGAAATTCTCGTGCCGTCATGGTTACCCTGTTAAAGATTTGCAGCGTTTGTCCATTTTAGCGATGTCTCAGTATTGGATGAGGTTGGTAAAGTTCTTCCAATCATTAACACTTAGCGCCTGGGTGGTTGGCTACTCTGGGTAAGCCATACTAACGATAAAATTCACCGTATGCTTGAAACTTGCCCTTGATGGGACGAAAAATGGCACCCCACTCTAGCTTTGAGTATCCCCACTTACCGATTCCACCAGCTCTCATGGTTTCGGAACCAAATTCGTTTGCTCAATACACCATCAGGAAGCGATTACCAGCCATTATCCAACAAGTGACCGCAGACAATTCACTCTCACAATCTGCTTTAGCCAACCTGAAAGCCCTAGCTACAGAGCTGTTTGATGGAATAATCCGTCCAATTCAAGCAGATGGAGGAACCGATGTCGCAGCCTGGTCAATTTATGTAGAACCGTTTGAGGGCAACTCCTGGCTGGATATCCCTTTTTACTTTGCAGAAGCTTACTTCTACAGGCGTATTCTCGAAGCCATCGGCTATTTTCAAGCCCACCCCGACCATCGATCCGACCCCTTTGCTCAACAAAAACACTTAGGGCTGGAAACAGCGCTGGAAGCAATTCGAGTGATTACGCCTACACCTGATCCTACAATGCAGGGTTCTGTTCCTTACAACTGGCAACCCGGTGAACTGATTCGCCTTTTGTATTTGGCGCTGTGGGGGAATCGACTTGATCTGAGTCTCTGGTCAGCGGGGGAAAGCAGTCGTATTCGCACCCAGGTAGAGCAGGATGAGGTGAATATTCTGGTCAATCACAGCGACCTGATTGGAAATCAATTGAGCCAGACTCAGAGTGAACGATTTGACTTTATTGTGGACAACGCTGGATTTGAGCTAGTTTCTGACTTAATTCTGGTGGACTTTCTGCTGTCGGCTCAAATCGTTGAAACTTTTGTACTACACCTTAAACCTTACCCAATATTTGTTTCCGATGCCATGATTGCAGATGTTCATCATACTTTGGCTGTGCTGGCAGTAGATCAAAACGAAGCGGTGCGATCGTTCGCAGCACGGTTGAGGAATTTTATCACCAAGGGTCGTCTAACCTTACAAGGTAACTTTTTCTGGAGCGCCCCACTACCTTTCTGGAAAATGCCTCTGGGTTTAAGGCAGGAGTTAGCTCAGTCTCAATTAGTGTTTGTGAAGGGAGACGCGAACTACCGACGGTTGTTGGGGGATTGCCACTGGGCATTTACAACACCGCTTGAAGATATTGCTAGCTACATTCCGGCTCCACTAGTTGCCCTCCGAACCTTAAAATCTGAGGTTGTGGCAGGATTGAGCTTAGAGCAAATCGATCGTTTGGACAAAGAAGATCCCCAATGGCTCATCAACGGACAGTGGGGACTCATCCATTTCGTCAATTCAAGTGAAAGAGATTCATAACCCCGGCGCTCAAAGCTACGTGATGACCAGGTAATTCTTTCCCAAGCAAACTTTGTCAGCATCTTTACTCATAGCCTAAGGTGATCGTGATGATTTTCGTACCTCGATGTGCCAAATTTAGGGGAATCGATTCTCCTAAATCTTTCGGTATGACAAAGGTATTTGACTTCTCTTAGTCTCGTTCTTCTTTAATGGACTTCCTCGCTCAAGCAAGAAGCGACTCTGAGGCTATCCAGGAAATTTATCTAAGGAAATTTCAATCATTGGACAATGTGGGGGACTCTGTAAAAATCTTCGACAAAAGTCAAAATGTTGAAATTTCTAACATCCCTGTTTCGCAAGCGGGACTCGCAAACACCCAAAATCATTAGCTATGGGGAAGATACTTCCAATCTGCCAATGGAAGAAGTACAACCAGTCATGGAATGGTTGTTTGCTAGTTTGTTTAATGCTGAATATTGGGGTCAAGCTCATGTCATCTGGTTCAACAAGGCTCATCCCCTCTCAATTAATAAGGAGATTCGGGTTGCCGTTCGCCGCAATGAACCGTTGTTTCTTTACCGTATTGGCGATCGTCCTCCAATACCTCCAACAGGCTACTACTGGCGTTTAATGCCAGAACATCCCAGCTTGCGGCTCTATCAGTTAGAAGCAAAAGATGGAGATGATGACTAGAAACGCCCCCTTGTATTTAAGCAAGACAAGCATCAGGTTTTCGCGATCGCCAACTCGCTCCAGCAAGTGGTGTAGCGCTTAGAAGGATACCCCAGTCTTGTTCTCCACTCTTGCTTTAATCCAACTGCGGCATACTGAATACTGCCAGTCCCCAACTTTTGGTTAATCCGATCTAGCGTCTGCATCAACCGTTCATGCTTGTTGTCAGTAGATACATCAAACAAATTGGGCTGAATCAAGTCAGCTTCTACCAATTCAGGAGTGTAAACGCCTGCTTTGTAATATTGAAATCCTGGTTTGAAAATGGCTTCTGCTGCCTTAAGTGCAGGAGGCAATAACAAATCAGTGCTGTTGGTTGGAACGTCCAATTTCACTTCTCGGTTCGCCTCATATTGAGGAATATCAGCAAATCGATTCGTCCGCATCAGTACCACAAATTCCTGTGTAGCTAACCCTTCCTGTCGCAACTTTTCTGCCAATCGGCAGGTATGGGTTGCAATCGCTTCTTTCATTTCAGCTAGTTGGGTCACGGGACGACCAAAACAGCGAGTCACCATCATTCCCTGCCTGGGATCGGATGATACCTCAACTGGTAAACAAGAGATTCCTCCCAGTTCCATCACCGTTCTAAGCGTAACCACACTAAACTTCTTCTTAATCCAATTCTGATCCGCCTGCTTCAGATCAAGAGCGGTTTGAATACCATAGGAGCGCAAAGTATCTGCGCTTCGCCTTCCAATTCCCCATACTTTTCCCACATCGATCGCAGAAAGAAGCATATCTAGATTCCCGATTCTGGTTAAGTCAACCACTCCATCAGTACTTAAATCCGCTTTAGCCAAATGATTCGCAATCTTGGCAAGAGTTTTGGTTGAAGCAATACCAATGGACATGGGAATGCCCGTCCATTGTTTGACGGTCTGACGCATTTGGTGTCCGTAGTCTAACAGGTCACGTTCACGAAAGCCTGTCAGATCTAAGAACGCTTCATCAACCGAGTAAACTTCAGCAGTAGGGCAGAAATAGGAAAGCGTTTGCATTACACGCCTTGACATATCCCGGTAAAGCGGAGGATTGGTGGAAAAAATATGCAATCCATGATCTTGAACCAATCGCTTCACTTCAGATCCCATTGCCTGCATTTTGATTCCGATCGCTTTTGCTTCTGGCGATCGACTTACAACGCAAGCATCATTACCACTGAGTACCACTACTGGTTTACCCTCCAGTGCAGGATTGAAGACTTTTTCACAGGAGACAAAAAAGGAGTTGCAATCAGCGAGAGCAATGATCTTCGGGCGCATTTCAAAACTTGAAATTAGTCAGGTTATCCCACCGAAAACCGAGTGGATCACAATGGTTATTACACCCCAAATCTCAAAGTCTCCGGAGTAATAGGAATCCATCTCAGGTTGTTTGAGTTTGAGCGTCTCCTTAATTTGATGCAAACGCCTGATCCGTAGCTCACCTTCGACGACTGCAACCACCAGACAGCCATGAACAGGATCGAGAGAACGATCCACAATTAATAAATCCCCAGCATGAATGCAGTCTTTTACCATGTCATTTCCGCTCACCTTTAAGAAGAAGGTAGCAGGGGAATTCTTAACCAGTTGGTTTAAGTCAAGACTGGTATCAAGAGAAAAATCAGATGGAGCAGGAAAAGACATAGCAATGGATAACCTAATATAAATACTTTAGAATTTTTTCTACCCTCAGTTCCGCTTAGATCACCTCAAACTCCAGGATCACCTGCCATTGCCCCACAAGAAGAAGCAATGGCTTTAGAAAAGTTAGGTTCTAATAGCATTTTCAGTTGGAGCAATTGTACTGATTTGATCTTAAGATATAAAAATTGCAAGCCTAAATTGGCTTCTCTACTGAATCCAGGACAACAATCCTGCCCTTAGCACATACTGCGAAGTAGATTTCAACCACGAAAATTGAAATAGTGAGTTTAAGGGCTAAACTCAGGAAGTTTAATTACTCAGAGCTAAGGAAAGAGGTTACGATATTTACAATCTTGAGATTGCAACTCCAATAAGGGTATTACAATCTCAAGATTGTAAATATCGTCTAACGCCTCCAACTCAGACGCGCCAAGTCTTTCAAGGAATTTCATGGGTAAGATTCTAGTTATTTTGAACGGGAAGGGTGGAGTAGGTAAGACTACCACATCCTTTAACATTGCAGCTGTCTTTGCCGAAAAAAGCCGAGTGCTTCTAGTTGATTCGGACTCTCAAGAAAGTGCAACATGGTGGGCACAACAGGGAAATCAAAATTTTGAAATTGCAACAGAAACAGATCCCAAGGTCTTGAAGCATTTAAAGACGGTCGAGGATTATGACTTGATTGTGTGCGACACTCCTCCTCACCTTGATAGTGAAACATTCACAACGCTTATCCACACTGGAGATTACATCGTTTTGCCAACTCCTCCAGCACCGTTGGACATACAAGCTTTAATTGCAACCATTCAGTTTGCCATTCATCCAGTAGGAGTGCCCCATCGAGTCTGCCTGACAAAGGTTGATCCTCGCAGCTTAAACGAAGCAATGGCAGCTCAAAATACCTTTATGGAAGCTGGAGTGCCTGTCTTTAACACCTTTATTAGAGCTTATAAGGCTCATGAGCGTGCTCCTCTAGATGGGCTTCCGATTATTCAATGGAAAGGGAAGAACGCAACAGAGGCCGCTTCAGACTATCGAAGACTTGTAAAAGAATTAACCGAATTGAAGGAGTGGAACTAATGGCACAAAAGCGCAACCTTACAGACTTGATTAGACAAAATGCATCTGGATTAACCTCTCCTCCAATTACTCAAGTTACTGCTCCAACGACCGACTTGAATGAGGAGTTGAATCAAAGAATCCAAGAGCTTGAACGTGAAGTTATTGAACTTAGACAGCAAGCAAACACAGAAGAAGAAAAGGAATTCTTAGAACAACAAATTCAAGATTTAACCAAGAAACTGGCAACTGTTAGTGGCGAACACAACATTGAAATTAATTTAATTGACCCAGACCCAAATCAGCCAAGAACTATTTTTCCTCGATCTCTCATTGAAGAACGTACTGAGAGCTTGAAGAGGAATGGACAAATTTCGCCAATCATCCTCATTCCCCAAGATGATGGTAGATACCGATTGTTTGATGGAGCGGTTCGACGGCTATCAGCACCAAAAGCTGGTTTGACAACTTTACGCGCAGTATTTCTTCCTCATCATGAGTCCTTAGATGATGCTACACGCTTTGAACAACAGTTTGTCACAGGGAAAGATACTGAAAAACTTCACGACTTGGATGTAGCGAATGGGCTAGTTCGTATTATCTGTAGCCGTCATCCTCACCTTAAGGAGAAGCAGATTGACTTTCCTAAGATTCTCAACAACACAATCTATCAAATTAGGAAAGCTGGCAAATTAAAGGACCTAACTAAGATGGTGAACAAGCCCACCGAGCAGCAAAGAGATTGGCTTGATAGTCTTGGATTAGAATTATCAGAAGGCAGAGATGTTCTGGAAACGTTACTTGATCGACAATTCAACCCAGCTTCAATCTCCGCCAACATTTTTCCACTACTTTCAGTAACCGACGATCTTAAGGCTGTTGTCCAAGAAACGGGACTTAGTTCTGGAAAAATTATGGCCGTGAATAAGCTGACCGCTAGCGCATTAAACACCGATGATTCAAGCGCCAAAAAAGTTCGTTCACAAATTGCTTACCGTATAGCAGAAGAAGAGCTAACTGAAGATGAGGCAAATAACCTCATCCGAAAGACAATTCAAGAACATAACCCTACAGCGAAACAACCAGATCCGATCGCAGAAAAGTCAGTAAAGACGGTCAAGCAAATCCAAAAAATTAAGCTAGATGGGTTTAAGCATGATCAATTAAGAAGCATTCGAGAGTCTTTACAAGAGCGTATTCGAGAGATCGATCGACTTCTTGATGATAAATAGCTAATTCAATCAAGTATTCGTGTTACTTTTGTTTGAGGTAGTTAGTAACACGAATACCATGCCATCACCTAAGGACTTGCAACGTCAGTTGTCATCTCTAGAAGCGGAGTTGGAAACTATCAAGGGAGTCGGAGACTATCTCACTGGAGTCCGAATTGAGCGATCGCCTGCGGGTGGTTCAGCCTCTATCGCAGCAAAGGAAACCTGCAAGTATGCACGGCTGCGGGCAGGCAAAGGAAAACTCCTTCCCAACGGCAAAAAGAGCCTTTACATCCCAATTGAGAAGGTCGCCCAGTACGAGGCTGCCTGCGATCGCGGCAAGCAGGTGCAGCAGCTTGAACGCCAAATCGAACGCATCAGAATGCAACTTTGGAAACTTGAGCAGTCCCAGTATCGCCGATGGGATGATCAGAGTCGTAAAAGGCGAAATGCTCGAAAGCCGAGTCTAACCGTTACCAATCCATCAGATGAAGTGGTTGAGGTTGAGCCACCGTTGATTCCAGAGGTGACCGCTGCCATCCTCGTCCTGTACCGCCAATCTCCCCACACTCCAGTTCATGCAGTGGCAGCGGAGGTCTGGAAAGGAACTCAAAAAACCGCTGAAGTCAAGCCCGTACATTGCATGGGCATGAGAGCGGACAAAGTCACTGACTACATTAAACAACTTCTGATCTCTTTGAATCAGCAATTTGGTGTTCTCAAATTTGAGGATGTGGTGAAAGAAGTTTCAGTCGAGCAATGTCCCCTCAATCCCTGCCCATTAAAACTTTCAGCCACCCTATAATGAATCATTTCTCTCGCTAACTTGATGCAGGTAGAACAAGCAAAACTAGAGTTGGAACTGGCGATTGGACAGGCGATCGCTGATCCTAGTTCTGCCAATTTACGCCAGCTACTACAGGAGTTGGAGCAGTTGCTCGTTGGTTTACCTCAAGAAGCCCAGTTGCAGCTTGCAGGCACAATTCTGGCTCAACTCGTTGAAATTTATGCCTGCCGCGCCAATTGTTTGTTGGAAGAATGGGAAGAAAAACATAACCCGATTCAGGATGAACCGATTCTAACCAGTGAGTTGCTGCATGAGGTTCTACGGCAGACCATGACGTTGAATCTAGATGACGTTCTAGACGATCCAGACTCATGGCAACGCAGTTCTCAACCATCTGACTCTGTAGCAGGTGCAGTTGATAAGAGCAACTTACTAGAGTTTCTAGCCCAAATGGAGTCAGAAAGCAAGCAAGACGCACTTGCCGTTGCCCACGATGAAGATATTTCTGCCTGGATTGGGGCAATCGCCCATTGGATGAAAGAGCATCAAAGTCAGGATGTTTCGCTCCTAGAATTGCAGCGATCGCTCCAGATGCCGTTCATCGAGATTTGGTTAGCATTGCTGCTCGGAGGCTATGCGATTGAGCAACGAGGCGACTTTTACCAGCTCGAAGGCGTTTGGGTGAAGTCTTAAAAAGCCCAAATATATTTGATGGAGGCATTCAACCCGTTTTCCTGCAACGTATCTCCAATTCGAGGAATAGGAATCAAAGGAACTCCGTAGCTGAGATTGACAATCAGGTTTCCCCAGGTCCATTGCACACCCAGTCCTAAAGACGCTACTGTGTTTCGGTTCAATCCAATATCCCGGTTACTCCACACATACCCAACATCCAAAAATGGAATCAGTTGTAATTCCATCGTTCGAGTTGAAACAACTGGATAATGCAATTCGATCGATCCCACAACCCCGTTATCTCCAAGTAGGGCATCTTGCCGATAACCTCGAACTGTAGAAAGACCGCCAATGCTGAACTGCTCTAAAGGAACTAAGGGGCGATCTGCTACCTGAAGATCCGAGCGGAGCAGCAAATAGGGACGTGATCCTAACCGCTGTAAAAATGCAACTTGTCCTCGCCAAACAAAAAAGCAGCTATCTGGTGGAGAGGAGTTGGTTGTCGCACCCAGAACATCTAGCCCAAAACTAAACTGCGATCGCAGCAGTAAAACCTGACGATTGCTGCGTTGAGTATATTCTTGAAACACTCGCAACGCTGAGATTCTCGTTCTGCCATTTTCATCCGCCCCAGCAGAAAGAGGAAAGTCTACACCTAAAAGTGAGGTATCACTTTCTAAACGAGAAGCCGTAATGCCAACTGCAAACTCTTTGAAGGATTGAGCGGTAGCCGTTCTAATGATGGGTTGACGGAAGCCCAGTTCATAGATTCGAGAGTTTCCTCGAATATCAAATTCATCAAACGGCTCCTCAATTACCCGACTGAAAAGAGTGCTGTATCGAAAAGAGACGGTTGCATTGCGTGGGTTAATTGGAATGGTGTAGTCAAGATCTACTTCGTTACTGCCATTGGTATTGGCATATCCAACTTGCAATTCATCTCCGAGTCCTAATAAATTTGCTTGCGTTAACCCAATGCGCCTTTCAAGCGTTCCAACCGTTGGGGAGCGACGATTGTTGAATTCCACTGCTGCTCTAAACGTTGGGGCAGGTTCCACATTAATGGTCAAAACACTCAACCCTGGCTGACTGCCAGATTCTAGATTCCCAGAAATTGAGAGAATGAGTGGATCTAACTGAAATAGCCGCAATGCTTCGAGCAGTTTCTTTTCATTCAAAATTGGGGCAGCGGCTGTTTCTAATCGTGGTCTGATGTAGTTTCCTAGTCGATTACTGCCAGTAATATCAATGCGTTCTAGTTTCCCTTCAACAATCTGGATCGTCACCACGCCCCCTTGAATTTGAACCGTTTCATTTCCTTCGATTGGGATAAATGCAGCAGAGGTAACATATCCCCGGTCAACATACAGTTGGGTGATGGCAGATCGAACTTTGAACAACTCAGCAAAGGTTATACGCCGACCAATGAAGGGAGCAGTGATGACATCCAAATCTTGTTTGCTAAACACCGTGTTTCCCCGGTACTCAAACCCAGAAACTTCAATGGTGTCTTGAGTTTCCGATGGCTCAGGCGAAGGTGAAAGTGGTGGTGGCTGTTCTAGAGGCGGTGGTTGAGGTGCTGGTAGTGGAAGTTCAGGTGTTGGAGCGGGTCTAGGCAGAATTGGAGACGGCAATTGAGGCGCAGCATTAGGAACTTGGGCGCTAACACAAACGCCCATTGACCATAAGCCAATGGTTAAGACAGCAGAAAAATAGCAATTCAAAGCGGACTGAAATTCAGGAACTTCAGTAATTTTTATTACAAAATGACAACTAAAAAATATACCTACAGAAGTACTTTCATATCCCCACGAAAAAGAATATTAACAATGAAGATTTAGTATCCCGTTGCCTGCCCTGCGGGTTGGAGAATTAATATCCCGTTGCCTGCCCTACGGGTTTACGAGGATCATTTGCTCCGTGAAAGGTAGAATCTTGACCAATCAAAATTGATTCCGCAGCGCCCCAGCCTGGAAGAGGAATGACCCGATAGCCCTTTTCCCACAAGGATTGAACGACGGCTGGCTTTAGGGCAAATGGTTCTGTCACGACTATATTGGGAAGTCCCTGGTAATGGATACGGGGTGCAGCAACAGACTGCTCCACCGTCATGCCGTAATCTACAACGTTGCTAACAATTTGCAAGATTGTCGTTGAAATTGTCGGACCTCCGGGGCTTCCGGTTACAATCCAGGGCTTTCCGTCTTTGATGACAACAGTCGGAGCCATTGAACTGAGCGGGCGTTTACCAGGAGCGATCGCATTTGCTGCACCTTGCACAAGCCCGAACTGATTGGCAACTCCTGGTTGAGTGGCAAAATCATCCATCTCGTTATTCAGGAAAAACCCGGTCTTGCCAGCAATCACCTCTGCTCCAAACAACGAGTTAATCGTGTAAGTGACTGAAACAACATTCCCAAATCGATCAGTCACAGAATAATGTGTGGTATGTTCGCCCTCAGAGTCAGCATCCAGTTGCTGGGGAGACGTTGCTTTATCGGGTTGAATTTGTTGTCGAATTTGCGCGGCATATTCAAGAGAAAGTAGCCTGTCAACTGGGTTTTGAACAAATTCTGGATCGCCAAGATACTTATTGCGGTCAGCGTAGGCAAATAGCATGGCTGAAAGAAACCAATGCATACTCTCAGCCGATCGAAAATCCTTTGGCTTGAGTGAGTAACCATTCAGAATCGTGAGCATCTGGCAGACAGTCACTCCCCCCCCTGGCAGTGGAGTCGTTAGAACCGTGTAGCCTCGATACTGGCATCGCAACGGTTTAGATTCGGAGACCGAGTAGGTTTGAAAATCTTGCAGCGTTAGAATTCCACCGTGAGCCTTGCTTTCTCGCACCACTTCCTGGGCGATCGCCCCCTCATAAAACGCCTGCGGTCCCTGTTGGGATATCTGCTTTAACGTCTGCGCCAGATTGGCTTGGATCAGGCGATCGCCCACCTCGTAAGGCTGATCATTTTTCAAGAAAATCTCCGCCACATTCGGTTGCCCTGAGAATTTGCGCGTTGCCTTTTTCAGGATGGCAATATCCCCTGCCTGCAAACTAAATCCATTCTCAGCAAGTTTGATTGCCGGAGCCATCACCTGCTGCCGGGTCATTGTTCCATAAGCAGTGAGTGCCTGGTCTAACCCTGCAACCGACCCAGGCACCCCAACTGCCAGATAACCTTTTCTAGAGCGATCGGACTGCACCTCCCCCTTTTCATTCACATACATCTGGGGGTGAGATCGCAAAGGGGCTTTCTCGCGAAAGTTGATGACTGTCTCTTTGCCATCGGTTTGGCGGATGAGCATAAATCCGCCTCCACCCAAATTGCCACAGCAGGGGTACGTGACCGCCAGAGCGTATCCGATCGCGACAGCAGCATCCACAGCATTCCCACCTGATTTCAGGATGTTTACCCCAACAGTCGAGGCTTCTCGTTGCTCGGTCACAACCATTCCACGCTGACCGATGACCCCACGAGTTGAGCGGTTCTGGTCATAGCAGGCTGATGACTGCCGACAGAAAAACCAACTCCCAGCCTGGTAGACATGGGTTAGAGGATGGTAAACGCTTCGACCGATCAGCATATCGGCACCAATACCCAAAGCCAGCACTAAAACGACTCCTCCACCCAGCCGAAAACATCGTTTCCATGCCCGCTTTCGCGGCTTTTGCGGGTGAATTTTTGGTTCTCTCTGTCGAAGGTTAGACATGAGTTGTCGCTTGTCCCCGTACTGTTAGAAGAATGTTCAATCTCTGTGCTTCGCTGTTCCTATGCAGATGAAACCTACAGTCTTCGGATTATCATTAGTCAAAGGATTTGGGAGACTCTTGATTTGCTTGAGTTTTAGTGCTCCCGCAGTCGCCCAAATTGTTCCAGATGCAACGCTTCCTGTGAACTCTACTGTCACACCGAACTGTAGCAACTGCACGATCGACGGCGGATCTGTTCGCGGGGGGAATTTATTTCACAGCTTCAGCCAATTCTCCATTCCCACAGGTGGCTCTGCTTACTTTAATAACGCCATCAATATTCAATCCATTATTAGTCGCGTAACTGGCAGCAATGCATCTACCATTGACGGATTGATCCGAGCAAATGGGACAGCGAATCTGATTTTTATCAATCCTAACGGCATCACCTTTGGACCCAATGCCAGACTCAATGTTGGCGGATCATTCTTAGCCAGCACAGCCCAAAGCGTTCGGTTTGCTGATGGAGTTGAGTTTAGCGCCACCAACCCTCAGACCACGCCACTGCTGACCAGTAGCATTCCAATTGGACTGGGATTCCTCAATCCTGGACCGATTCAGGTGCAGGGACGGGGACACTCTCTGATTGGTCCAACCTTTCTGACTCCTCCCATTGGGTTAGGAACTAATCCCGGACTCACCGTCAGACCGGGACGCACTTTGGCAATCATTGGAGGTTCGGTAACACTTGATGGCGGAGTGTTGAATGTCCCCAGTGGACACGTCGAGATTGCGGGGGTGGGCAATGGGACAGTCACCCTTGTGCCCAGCCTAACCGGATGGCGGTTCAACTATGGACAAACGCAAACGTTTAACGACCTGATGATCACCAATCGCTCCCTTGCTGATACAACCGGACTCGGCGGCAACTCAATCAATCTACAAGGACGCAACATCCGACTCGATCGCGGTTCAGTGCTGATTGGTTTTAACACCGGAACCATTCCTTCTGGAGCTTTTACACTCAATGCCACTGAATCCATTATCGTCAGTGGCACCGATCCCATTGCCCGGATTCCAGGCGGCATTTTCAATGCGACAGCAGGCAGAGCACCAGGCGGCAGCATTGAAATCTCCAGTCCAAATCTGAAGTTGGAAGCAGGAGGATTGATTGTCACCGAAACGTTTGGGGTAAACCCAGCAGGCAATATTCGGATTCAGGTTCCTGGGACATTTCAGGTTGACGGAGCGTCACCCCGCGATCGCCGGGTACAGAGCACTCTCGTTTCACTAAGTCTGGGAGAAGGCAGAGCTGGCGACGTGCAGATTAATACAGGAACGCTCCGAATCACGAATGGAGGCTTTTTGGAGTCTGCCACCTATGGCAGGGGCGAAGGTGGCGATGTTTCGGTGAATGCGACGGCAGCAGTTGAGCTAAGTGGGGTGGCAAGACCCTTTCTCCAGCCCAGTTTGCTGGGGTCATCGACGCTCGGAACAGGCAATGCCGGGTCGGTCACGATTAAAACGCCAACGTTGACGGTACTCAATGGTGGTCGCCTTGACTCCTCAACTCAAAGTAGTGGTGCCGCAGGGAGTGTGTTTGTTAACGCAGACCGCTCTGTGACGGTGTCAGGAGCAGTGCCCGAATCTCGCAATCCCAGCTTGATTAGTTCAGCCGCCGCGATCGTTGATCTGTCGCTTCAGCAGCTTTTTGGGTTGCCACGAATTCCAACAGGTGCGGCTGGCAGCGTCACCATCAACACCCCTCAACTTACAGTTCAAAATGACGGGCAAGTGAGTGTTCGCAATGAGGGGGTTGGCGATGCGGGGAGCCTGACCATCAATGCCCAAAGAGTTCGAGTTTTATCGAATGGAGCCATCACTGCTCAAACTAACCGCGGACAAGGTGGCGATGTCCAAATTAATTCCAGAGCGTTAATTCTGCGAGAGGGAGGAAGTATTGTTGCAGCCGTCAGTGGCGCAGGCGACGGTGGCAACATCACCATCAACAGCAGCTTGATTGCGCTTCTGGAAGGAAGCCGAATCAGTGCCAATGCGAATCAGGGTGCAGGGGGACGAATTTTTATCAATGCTCAGGGAGTTTTTCTGTCCCCTGACAGTTCCATTACCGCCACATCTGCATTGGGAACACAGTTTAGTGGAATTATTCAGATCAATACCCCCGATATTGATTTATCGCGGAGTGGTGTTCAAGCCGTTCCACCTCCAGCGGTTCCTGAAGTGGCAGTAACATGCGGTGGCGGCAGTACCGCTAATGCAAACAGTTTTACCATTAGCGGTACAGGAGGGATTCCAATCAACCCGGATGAGTTTTTAGGGAGTCAAGGGGGTTGGAGAGACCCAGCTCAACCGCAGTCCCAGAGCAGTAGCAAGCCTTCGGGTAGTCCGCAAGCGATCGTGGAGGCTCAAGGATGGGAAAGGACCTCTGCAAACACTGTTCGGTTCGCTGTTACACCTGGTACATCAAGTTCTTACCATTCTGATGCATTGACCGGATGTGTAAAACGGTAATCATATCTCTTGCGCTTCTGCGCTTGGTCGCATTGGTTCGAGCAGATAAAGGGTGATGTGGTAGCAAAGAAAAAGGCAACTAAAACGCTTTTATGCAATTTATGCGCCTGCCTTGAGAATATGGTCTGCGGTCAGGTCTAAAGTTGGAAAGGTTGGGGAAACGATGCGGTCTACACCCTGGTAAATCGTGTCCTGATAACGCCCCTGATCAAGTACACAGATCGTCACCCTGTTTTGAATCGGATCAATAATCCAGTATTCTGCAACATCTAACGCCGAATATTCCACCCATTTCGCCCGGTAATCTTCGGTTTGAGTGCTAGGACTCACAACCTCTACCACTAATTTAGGCGGAGCCTGATGCGCCAGAATGACTGCTTCGCGATCGTCCATATCTGACCATTGCTCTAATGTCAGCACGGTGACATCGGGAATGCGGCAGGTATCCCAGCGGTAGCCTCGCGGGGATTGCACACCCACGGTCAGCCGTTGAGAAGTCCAATCCAGTCCAGATTGTTGAATGGCTGCATTCAACGTATCATCCACAAATTTGATGATCTTGCCATGTCGTCCGGTGCCCAAACTCATGGCAATTAATTCTCCATCGACTAATTCATAGCGAGTATCGGTGCCATCATCGTAGGATAAATATTCCTCAAACGTCAGTTTTCGAGTTGCAATGGTCATCCTTGCACCATCCTTACCATCTGTGATGCTCCAATTATCGCATCATCCAAATTCAGCGCCTATTTAGGTTCGTGGATTAATTCAACATCCGCACCAATATCAAGCTTCTGCACGGTTAAAACTCTAACCATGCAGAATATCTTGATCTTTGCAGTTTACTGCTTGCGACCTCTGAGCTTTCCCACAGACTTATGCTTGGTTGTCTGAACAGGAACTTTACCGGACTGTTCACTCCCCAACTCTCCAAACTTAGGACTCCAGAATCCGTTCGACGTTTGGAAGTAGACAGCCCCTTCATGCTTTTTCTGTTGCCGTGCTTTGGCATCTGAACAGCGCAGCATCACCTTTGGCTGCCCGTCCTTCTGGTAGCCGTACTCTTCCAATGGCTTTTTGCAGACTGGACAGGCGTGCTCGGTTAACTCTCCGGAAGCATCTTCTGACTGCTCCGACTTGACACGCGGTGATTCCCAAGTTCTGGTGCGATCGCTCCAAAACATCACCGATTCACAACTCTGGCACTTGAGGAAGAATCCCTTCTTGACCTTCTTAGAAGGAAGTTGAATCATCAGCGTTTGACACTGAGGACATTGGATATCCGAAACGTCAGGAGTCTTTTTAGATGGAGCTTCACTGGCATAGTTGGGAATCACCTTCTGTGCCTGCTCTAATGCTGGAGCAAAATAATCGCGGTTCCAACGGGTGAGCCATTGCTCCCAACTCAGTTTGCCACTCGCAATCTGATCGAGTGAGTCCTCCATCTCTGCGGTGAATCCGACATCAACCAACTTGGGTAAGGCTTGCACCAAGAAGCGATCGACCTGCTCACCCACCGCTGTTGGTTGCAGTTTGCTTTTAACCACATTGACATAATCCCGTTGCTTCAACGTCGCAATGGTGGGTGCATAGGTGGAGGGACGACCAATCCCTTTTCGTTCCATCAAAGCGACCAGTTGAGCTTCGCTGTAACGGGGTGGCGGTTGAGTTTGTTTCTTCTCGTGGGCAGCCCACTCTAGATTGAGTGACTGCCCCTGCTGCACGATCGGTAACTCGCCATCTTGACCAAGTGAGCGCCAATACTTAGCGAATCCCTCGAACTCAACCACCTGTCCCCTCGCTTGCCATTGCACATCCCCAGATTGCGTGATGATGCGGGTTTGCCGGATGCGAGCAGGCTGGCAGAGCGATGCGACCGTGCGCTTCCAGATCATCACATAGAGGGAAAAGGCATCTGCGTCTAGTTCTGCCTTGAGGGACTCAGATGAACGGTGAACATCCGTGGGTCGAATCGCTTCGTGAGCCTCTTGAGCATTTTTGCCACTCTTATGCTGAGTGACCTTCTGGGGCAAGTTCGTTGGATCATGGCTGGAAAGCCAACTCCGCACCGATTGGACAAACTCTGGACTCAGGTAGGTGCTATCAGAACGGTGATAGGTGATGATGCCTTTTTCATACAATCCTTGAGCAATCTGCATGGTCTTCTCTGGCGACAATCGCAACTTAGACCCTGCTACTTGCTGAAGGGTGGAAGTCGTAAAGGGAGCAGGCGACGTGCGATTCACCGTTTTTCCCTCGATACTGACCACTCGATGAGGATATTGCTCGGCGACCTGAATGAGGCGATCGGCTTCTGCCTGACTTAGCACCCGGTCTGATTCTGGAGCCTTTTTATCCGCAGGATCGGCAGCATCATCCACCGGTTCCTCTGTAGGGGTGCGACTCCCGCCCCGGTAGTAAAAGGCTCGAAAGCCTTCTTTGTAATCCACACAACAACTCCAGTAGTCCTGGGGCTTGAAGTTGCGAATTTGCAATTCGCGCTCAACAACCAGATGCAGCGTTGCAGACTGAACCCGTCCGATCGACTTCGCGCCATTGTTGAGCGCCCAAACTAAGGGGCTGCCGCGATAGCCCACCAGCTTATCCAAAACAGAGCGGCAAATCCCGGCATGAACCAGGTCTAAATCAATCGGACGGGGATGGGCGATCGCGGATCTGACCGCAGCCGGTGTAATTTCTCGATAGGTAATACGCTGAACAGTTTTCAATCCCAATGCCTGGGCAATATGCCAGCCAATGGTTTCGCCTTCACGGTCTTCGTCCGTTGCCAGAATGACATTCTGAGCGTGTTTTGCCGCTTCTCGCAGTTGGGCGATCGCTTGTTTGCCGCGTGACCCACGGGCTTCCCAACGGCACTGTACATGGTCGCCCACCAGGTCAAATCCTAAATGCTCATCGCCATCATTCGCCAGTTCTCGAATATGACCTCCACTCGCCTGAATCAGATAGTCATCTCCGAGAATATGCCGCAGTTTTGCCAGCTTCCCTGGAGCCTCAATGACGATCAGGGGTTTGCCTTTCGAGCCTTTGGAATGCCCTGTCGCGGAACTAGAGCGTTTGAGAGTGGAGGTCGCCATTTGTTAAAACACATCCATACAATTGTCAGCATTTTAGTACAAGTGTCCTTACCAAGATGAGAAACAGCTCAGATCCCAACACTGCATCACTGAAATCGCCTCAAGACTCAAAAAACGTCAAGGCGCGGAAGGCAGTCCCCTCATGCGGCTGATGCTTTTGCAGTTTTACGCTTGCGGTTTGGTGCTGCTACTTCCGGCGTTTCTGTTTCAGCCTCCGTTTCTTCTGAACCTGTTTCACGCTTACTGCCCAACAGTTCCAGGCGATCGACTCGAATCACAGGCTTGGTTCGTAGAAGCTGAGTTGCTTTGTCTGTCCAACGGTCAATCTTGAGTGCCCCGGTAATCCCTATCAAACTTCCCTTGCGAACGTAGTTCATCGCAACTTCAGCTCGTTTATTCCATAACTCCAGCGAGTACCAGTCGGGTTCTTCCGATTTGGGTCGATTGATCGCCAGCGAAACATTGGCGACCACATTTCCTGACTCCTGGTCTTTGCGGTCTGGATCGCTTCCAACGTACCCAACCAGCAGCACACTATTAAGATTCTGCTCTGGGGATGCACTTTGAACCCGCAATGCCCGGATACTCAACCGTGAAATCGTGCGATTTTCGGCAACCGGAACCTGCTCAATTTGGGTCAGCCCTTCAATTAAGACTCGACTGCCAACCGGAAATCGATTGTAAACGTCTGTTCCTAAATCATTCCAAGCCGTAACCGTGACGGTTTCTCGAACCACCGCATCTCTGCGCTCAAACTGAAATTCCAGGTCAAATTCGCAGATGGGTGTCTGATCTTGGGGCGTATGCCGCAGTTCAGCACGGATCAGAGTTCCAGTCAGAAAGATATTGTTCATAGAAATGTCCTTTTTATTTTGGTTGAGGTTAGAAAACCCGCTCAGGCAGCTTTAGGAATGATTTCAGGGCACTTCATCACTCCAACCTGGGACAAAATCCAGTCAGCAGGCTGAGAGATTACGGGTGCGGCAGGAAGAGCTTGAGTGGCTTCTTCCTCCAAAACGGTTCCAGAAAAGTTAGTCCACTGGTCACATTGCCAGTTTTCAATTTGTGCACCCAGAAAATCCGCTTGAGTAAAGTTGGTGCCTTCAGTTTTCGCCCCATAGAGAAGAGCACACCTGAAATCGGCATGAGAAAGGTCTGCTCTTTGCAGCCCTACGCCCATCATTTGGGCCACCTCAAAATTGGTGCGCTGGGCGATCGCCTGCGTCATCACCGTAGACTGCAAGATTGCCCATTTCGCAAAGGCATGGGACAAATTGGCATTGATCAAGCGAGCATGGCTGAGATTAGCGGATTTGAGTTGAGCCGAAATCAGATTGGCTTCATTCAGCGTGGCGTAAGTCAGGTCAGCAAATGACAGGTCTGCTCCTTGAAGTAAAGCTCTACGGCAATCGGCGAAGGCAAGCTTGGCACTGGTTAATTTTGCTCCCTGCAACCGGGCAGCATTGAGGTTGGCATAACTCAAGTCAGCACTGGAGAGATCGGTACGGTCAAGGTTTGAGGCAGACAAATCAACGCGGGAGAGGTTAAACTCCGGCAAAGAGCGACCGGAGAGGTCAATCTTAGATAAGTTCAACGTTTGATTTGGATAGGTTTCGCGCCATTGGTTCCAACCGTTGAGGTCACCTGATAGGAGAAATTCCAACCCATCTGCTAAAGCAAAGGGGGGAAGTTGCTCCTTTGCTTTGGGAGACTCATCAACGCTGGTTTCAGGCACATGAACGGAATCAGAAATATCCTCCTGCCGCTCATGCAAATTGAGTTTGGAGTTGCGATCGCCTCTCTTAGTCAAAGCCACTCCTATGGCAACAACACCCACAGCACCTCCACTGAGCAACAGCAGAAGCGGCAGACTCGCTCCGTGGCTTTGCAGCTTCTCTTCAGGTAAAGCGGGTGTTGCTTGGGGAGAAGGAACCGGGATAGGTGTGACTAGAGGGGTTGCTACCTCTTGTGGAACCGCTTTGGGTATGGTTGGTGATGGCGATCGCTGCTGAAGTTGCAACTTCAGTTTTTCAATTGGAGGCAGATCAGCGGAAATGGAGGAATTGGGTAAAGAATCGCCTACATGAGCAACTTCTGCGAACCAGAGAGACGGAGCAAGGGCGCACGGCAAAGCCGATAGCGCAAGGGTCGCGCAAGCGGTTGGTAGGAGTTGTTGCCAGCGGAAACGTTGCACTGAATGACCTCTGATTTACACTCAATGACTTCAGACTAAATCTGCCATCTTGCACAGGTATGGCACTGGTCAGGAACTGTCTGACATTCAGTTGCTTGTTGTGGATAGCAGTGAGAGTTGAGCAGATGGGTAATAGGTTCGAAGAATGGAAGCGTAATGGTAGCCTGCTTCCGCCAAATTCTGTGCTCCTGTTTGGTTCATGCCCACTCCCCCATGAGCCTCACGGCTAACCTCCTCCGTGGAGGCATACTGCGCCATTAAAATTCTCCCGTTTTGGGTCAGCACTTGAGCGCAAGTAGAGTCTACAGCTGCGATCGTCGATTCAGTTTCAGCCTCAACACCCCGATAGACTTGATGGTATTCATCATTGCCAAGATCGAAGTACGGACTGGCAGGTTGCTCTAAAAATGAAAGAGCATAGGAACGGGCAGCGATCGCCTGGGCTTTGAGTGCTTCAACATCCCAGGACGGAGGCATCTCTGCTCCAACCGTTGCATACAGATATTGCTCCAGATCAACCCAGTTAATGGCAAGCAGGCGTTCCCCGTCATACACAAGCTGCATTACGCCCCGATACCAATGCCCATCTACAAATGTCAAGCCATCTGGACCCGGATTAATGAACGCGCCATTAGGAATGGCTTGAGAGCCAACCTGTAAACCATTGGGGCTTATCGCTACTAAGTAGGGCTGATCAGGTTTTAGACCAGCAATACCCTTGCCATCGGTGTCAATAATATCTGCTGAAGTCGAGGTGGCTATTTCTAGTTGATTAGGGTGAGCCGAGATCCGCACTCGAATAAGCATGGATGTTGGAGTAGCGCTCTGCTGTTGGACTAACGCAGTTTCAGCCGTTGGAACGTCCGTCGATCTTGCCGTCGATAGCTTCGGCTTGCTTTTGGATATTTTGTCAGAAGGCTTGGCACCCTTTGAGAAGTGTTTTGCTGATGACTGTTTTGTGGACGTGAATTGTGTCGTTGAGAAACTGGCTGTTGTTGAGGGAGTTGGTGCGATTACCTCTGGAGAGAAAGTTGTTGGGGTTTGAGGTTGAGCTGTTGTTTTTTGTGCTGATGCTCCAGCAAAAAATGTAAGCGGGACAACTCCTGTAATCCCGACCATGCTCATGCCGACCCAACGTCTAAGCGGTGATGGCATCATGGCTCAATCCATTTCTGAGAGCGTGCTGGAGGAAGATAGCGAATGGGGCGGCGATTTCTCTTCTGCCGGGTAAGGGCAAACCCATGTAAGGAGATCGCCAGAATACCAGTCGTTACCATCACGCCGTTAATCAGTTCAGTCATGCTAAATCTCCTAATAATTCGTCGTCATCAACATAAATGGCTTCCAGTCCCATAGACACTCTGTCTGCTTCTAAAACTGAGCGAGCGTTTTGAGTTGACTCAGGGGCAGATTCGAGTGATGAAATGTGCTGAGTCATGGACGAGCCGGATTGCAGAAATTGCATCAGGGCATCAAGTACCATTGAGTTAGCGTTGGTGGTTGGCAGTGACTCGAAGGGCGACACGACTCCAAAGTCTTCACAAATTGCCCGAATTTGCTGGCTCAATACGCTGATCGAATACCGGGCAGCTTCCTTTTGCTGATCGACCTCAGCGCCACTTGCCTTGAGTGCATAAGCTAGCCAAAACCCCGTCATCGCTTCCAACGCTCGTCGTTTGCCCTCACGAATCGAAATTAGAGAGGCAAGTTTGCCATTGAAGTAATCAATCAGAAGAGCAACGGTCGTACCATCCTCTGCTTTATAGGAAAACTCCCGGCGCGATCGACCAGTCTGTTTTTTAGCAACTTTTGAAAGTGCCATTGTTCCTCTAACGTCCCCGATTCACTTTGCCCGCCAGCGCCTGAGCTAACCCATACACATCCGCAAACCGGAGCGGACGCGCCAGATCTCCTTGAGCATTACGGGTTTGCTCTGCCAGGGTCAGCAGTCGTCCGCCCATCCCATCGGCAAAGTACAAATTTTCAGCTAACCCCAACTGGGTGAAGTAGTCTCGCAATTCAGAACGCATCACATGCGCCACTCCACCTCCTACCAACACATCCGTCTGGCGATCGCTGTTAATCAATAAATCCATGACATTATCGCGGCAGAAGGTTTCCACTCGACTCATCAACCCTTCTTTGACTGCTTGAGCTGCCGTTGAGAAATCTTTTAAGCCACCTGCCACTTTAGAAAGCTGCTGCGCTTTGCCGCTGGTCACTGCCGCCATGAGTGAGGGGTAATCGGCTTCCCGGATGCCAGAGGACGTTGCATCTGCCTTGAAGCAATTCCAAAATCCCAAATTGTCACTGGTTTGGGAGTGATTTGCGTTAAGTCTGCCACTCTCAAACACCAGCACAGATAAATTGCGATGCCCCATCATCAAGACCACCACTCGTCGGAAGTAAGGAGCCGACATCGCTTGTTCTCGCTCTTTTTTGTGAAGCAGATATAGTCCTGTCCCTTCCGGATAAAAAGAAGAAGTCACGGTAAATTGTTGCTGCTGTCCACAAAAGACAACACCGTTGCCAATCTCCTTCAACCGGGTTTCAATCTCCGCTTTGAAGCGGTACTCGTTGAGTGGAACCGCCAGGGAAACGACGGCATTGTACGCTTGAATCCCCAGTTGGGTTGCCGCTAAACCCAACGCTGCGACAACCTGATAAGCAGCAACTTGAACTTTATCCGCTGAAAAGCTACTGCCATAATCAGCGGCAGAGTTGCCCACTAGAATTGTGCGATCACCCAGTTGCAACCAGGTAGACTCAGCCAGGTCTCCAGCCGCATCGAACTTGCGAATAACAGTGGGACTCACTCCTTCGGCTACGTCAGATCCCAACCAAAGTGGTTGGAGTTCTTCAGCAGTATTCCAATAGAGGAACTTACAAGCAGACTTGCCTAAGTCCCCGGCGAGGTAAATCGTAGAAGGCTTCTCCGGTGTCGATGTTGAAATAGGTACGGCTGTAACACTTACCATTGCTTGTTTGTTACCTCTTTGGTCGTTAAATGGTCGGTCGATGGTCAGCAGGTGGCTCAAAACTGCTTTTTTAGGTCGTTGAATGGTCGGTCGATGGTCGGCACCCGTCTAAAAGCGAATTCAGATAAGCCTTTTGAGCTTCATTATTTTCAAACTAAACCGATGATCTGACTGGCGTATGGCACTGGTCTGAGATTTAGCGCGAAGTTAGCAGATTTGTGCCATTTCCCAGCCAGATAGCAGCAGTACGGTGAGGAATGGAAATTCCAACATTCACATCCTCTGACCTCCCACACCCAACGGCTTGATGGAAATTCCATTTCCTTTCCATTTCCAAGCGTCATTTCCATGAGCACCAAAACGTCCAAAGATTTCCACATCACCCTGCCGATCGCGGAAGGGCAGGAGATTGAACAAGTCGCTAGCGATCGCGGAGCAAAACCTATTCATGTCATCCGCGACTGGATTCGACTGGGCAAAGCCGCCCAGGAAGCTGGATGCCAATTACTTCCAGATGGGAGCTTTCGTGAAAAGTCGGATGTCTCCAATGCACCTCCATCTGTTTCCACAAACTTCCAACCCGCCACACCGCTCATGGAAAAACTGATGGAACGAGTGGAGTCGATGCAAGAACAAGTAGACGACCAGCGATCGCACCTGAATCCGTTGACCCATCTATCCCTGCTTCAGAAAACCCAGGAAGCCTGTTTTGTTCTGCTTGAATGCGTGGCGACAGACACAGCCAGTGATACTCTTAAACCGAAGCGAAAAGAGTTGATTGAATCATTAAAGCTGCGACTCCAACAAATTGAAGCAGAGACTTTAGCACAGAGGTAGCGATCAATGGTTGTCTCACTGACCAATGTCTCTCCATCCCATGCCAGCCACTATTACGCATCTCAAAATGCTTCTAGCCAGATCCAGTCATCTCAGTGGAGTGGAAAGTTATTGCAGCCGTTGGGTGTGGGAGGAGCGGTCAACCCATTTGAGTTGGAAAACTTGCTCAATGGCAGAGCAGCCACGGGAGAAGTATTGATTGACAAACTTCGATTGCATCAACAGCAACTCAATGCCAAAGATGCCAACAAAGCTTCTCCAATTGAACGTGCTGGAATGGATGTGACCGCCAGTGCGCCTAAATCAGTCAGCATTCAGGCATTGGTATTTGGAGACCACCGATTGGAAGCGGCTCAACAGCAAGCGAATACCAGGATGTTGGAAGTCCTGGAAGACCGTTACGCCATCGTTTGCTTGCGGGAAGGAGGCAAACGCCGCAAGATGCTAACCGGAGAGCTAGCGATCGCTAGTTTCCACCACGACACCAGCCGCTCCCTCGATCCACAACTTCACACTCACAACGTCATCTTAAATCTTCAGCGCCGACCGGATAACCGCAGATGGCAGAGCCTGGATAATGCTGAAATCTATCAAGCCAAAATGCTACTGGGTCAGATTTACCGGAATGAGTTGGCATTGCAGGTTCAAGCCCTGGGCTACCGAATTCACATCACGGATCAGCGTTACGGACTTTGGGATTTAGAAGGATTTTCTGACCATCAACTGAAAGCGTTTAGCACCCGTACCCAGCAAATTGAAGCGGCTGTTGGAGTGAATGCCAGCAGCAAAACAAAGGAGTGGGCAGCCACCCGTGTGACTCGTAATCGCAAACAGGAGATCCCTCGGTCTGACCTGTTAAAGCACTGGCACGAGCAAGCCATTGCCGCTCAAATGCGGCAAATCGCTCCGATTCATCCACTCATGACTCAGACCTCAAAAGAACTCGCCCCAACCCTAGTCGCTCAAAGCCTAGCTGTGTTAGCTGAACAGGACATCAATCTTCACCGTGAAGAAATTGAGCGTTTAGTCCTGCAACAACCCGGACAGGTGAGCTTCGCTGATTTACAGCAGGCGATTAACCACCACCCGACTCTTCTGATTGGAAATAACGACCATGATTTTTCAGGAAATGAAAGACAAGATTACAGAAGCGAAGGAAGCACCTTTACTTTCTCCACCCACATTGCAAGCAGCCCCAGCAGGCACGGTACTGGAAGTCCCGCGACCGAAGGCATCAGCACAGGCAACACAGATTTCTCAGAAGCCAGCGATCGCGGGTTCGTTGCTGGAATCACCCTCGAAACAGATCGATGGACAGCAGACATCGAGACCCCCAGTCCAGAGCGATCGAGCGACAACAGCACCAACGAGCAATCAGACAAGCAACTATCGCCAGAACCTGGGACGGTCTCATCCTCAATCGAGACCAATTCCTCCGAATTTGTGGGAAGGGTGGGTAACTCCAACACCTGCTACAGCCGAACAGATGGAGCAACTGATTATCCTGCTCAAACCCTTGCCCAAGAGTTTGATCACACTCAAACAACTACTGGAGGCAACATCCAAACGAACCGATCTTCAGATGCCCTTAGTCAACTTGCAGGAGACTTTGGAAGACTTGAAGAAGTCTTTTCCGCAACCGCTTCCACAGAAAGTGGAAGACTCAACTGGGCAGCATCTGAACTTGATTACCGAGCAATTGAAGCAGACAAATCAGAGCGTCCTCGAACTGAAGGCACAACTGAAAACGCCTCCAACATCACCAACGAACTTGAAGTCAACCCAGACCAATCTATCTTCAACGCTCAACCAAAACAAGAACCAACACCAACCGTGGCTAGAGATTCCGATTGGGAAGAAGAAATGGAACTTCGCCAAACCCCTTGAGGTCGTTCTCATCATTTTCTGCACGGCATCCCTGACGGCATCACTCATTCAGTACCACCCCAAAGGAATGAACCATATCAACAACCGGATCAATGATGTCCTCATCAAATTGGGAGGAAGGAAGTAATCATGCCTGAGATATCAGATCCGCAATACTGGCAAGAACAGGAGCAAAGAGCCAATGAAATTCGCCCAATTTTGGAGCGCACGTTTGCCTTAGCCCAGCAGCACGGATGGCTTGAGCCAACCGATGACGAGGGCTGGCAATATCAAGGGGACAAGCACACCCTGGTTTACGATCCAGCCTCTGATGCCTTGTGGATTGAAGCAAATGATAGTGATTGGCGGATTAACTTCCATGAGCAAGCATTCGTTCCTGAACCCGACACCCAAATCACCCAAGCGCAACTTCAAGATTTTCAAGCACTGCGAGACTACCTTGAACAACAAGATATTGCTGGAAATATTGATTTACGAACCGTTCAACAACAGGCGCAGCAACATTGGAATCAAGTTCACGCCGTTACTGAAGACGATCGCGCCTTACTTGCCAATGCCGTTGAACAACTATTTGAGTATTACGCCAGCCAGGGCGAAGTTGCCTACAAGCTATTCCCTGAGAGTACTGAATACCTTTACCGCTTTGCTGTCGAGGACAAGGTTTACATTATCAGTCGAGATGATGCAACGGGCAGCTATAACCTTCAACGGGAAGGGGCAAACCTTGATTTATCAACCGGACAGGGCATGACTCAAGCAGACGTAAAGACCTGGGCGGAGATTGACACATGGGTAACAGAGTGCCAACGGTTAGCAGATGAAAACACACAGACCTCAAAAAACGGTTGGGAGGAAACTTACTGGAGCCAACAGGAAGACCGGGCAAATGTCTTGCTTGCGATCGGTGAACAGGCGTTTTCTTATCAAGAAGCACAGGGAGTAGTGAGACTGGACGAATCGCAGCAGAATCATGTCACCAATGGTTTGGGAGATTATCAAGTCGGCTATAACTCAACCACTGACACCCTTTGGATGCAGCGAGGCGATACTGTGATGGTGTCCGCCATCAATCATCATCAGCACTATGATTTGAATGCAGGTCGATGGCAACTGGAGGGACTCAATGAATTGGGCACAATCAACCTGAATGATATCGCCTACTTCCAATCCTTACAAGCGTGGCTCCAGGCGAAAGAGCCACTGACTGAACGCGAGCCAGGAATTATTGGGCAAACACGTATGGATCTGGCTATTGTCCAAACACAAGTGCCTGTAGTTAGTTCAAGGTTAGAGAACAGCAATCCTCTACTGACGGAAACACCTCCGGAGGTGGAAACTAGCAGCGTAGAAGTTGTGAATGAGCAAACTACCCGCTTTGACATTGAAGACAAGCTCCCGATTGACTACGAGGAGAGAGAGTACCCCCACGACAGTCTAACCAGATAAAAGCAGACCCATGCCATAGGGCAGTCAGATTGCTTTTCTAATGTTGTGAATAGATGATTACTCGCTGCCTGAGAACTCCTGTTATGAGCCAACCTCAACCGCTTGATAGCTTTTTGAATACGGTGTTTGAAGACCCAACTCTTACCGAAGCTTTGTCAGATGCAGATAGAACCTCAATGCAAACGGCATTTGAGATTTTATTCAAAGGAATAGAACAGCAGGTAGCGACGGCAATGACTGAACCTGCACATGGAAGCATTGCTGTTGAGTTGAACAAATACAGTGACACAGACTTAATTAACCACTTAGCACAACAGGTGGATGCCGCTGTTTGTGCGATCGAGATTTTTTCAAATCGACCAATCGGCAGAAAGCACCTGGACTTGTTGCGTCAGCTTGAGTTGCAACTAACTGCGATTATGTTAAGCGTAGGAGACTTGCGGCAACAACCATTGCAACACGCTTCCTGCCTGGAATCAGAACAATCGCAGATCCAACCAAGGAACTGGCGGTATCTCAAGCAAATCCTGCTGAAGGAATTCGATTTCCTCAACCACTGGCTACGGTGACAGTGATGACCAGACCTCTTTTCTATTTCTGTGTTGCACTCATCCTGCTGCCATTTGGAGTCAAGCTTGGAGTTCCGACTTGGGTTCCACTGGCAAAGCATCTGGAGCGGCAATTCTCTCAGCCCTCCATCCCTCGCTACACCGTTGAGACGATTCATGGTGAGGTCTGGACGTTGCGTGCCCCAGATCAATCCCTACGGCAAGTAACATTAGCAGGCATCATGCCGATTGACTCCAGGTGGCAAGCACAAGCAAATGGAGTCATCGCAATGCTGTTGCAGTCCTCCCACCAGCAAGTTGATCTAACCATCACATCAGTCATTGGAGGAGGGAAGGCTAGAGCGATCGCTCAGCTCCCAAACGGGACATCGATTCAACAAGTGTTAGTGGCAGATGGACTGGCGAAGTTGGACAAGACACAACTCAGACTGTTACCCGATAAGGTTAGAAACGCTTTACAACAAGCACAAACTTCAGCCCAGCAACAACATAAAAACATTTGGGGATAAAGGATGTCCCTCGCTTCTGTGCAAAACCTTCTCGGTTGGCTCTTAACAGGTTTTCTCCTAATTACAGGAGCGTCTGTAATTGGCGCTGATAATTTTCTTGCGATTGCGTGTGGATTGACTGCTGTAGGCATTGCGCCACCGCTACCGCTTCCCCTTTGGTTCAAAGGATTGATCGCCGCGATCGGATTAATTGGAATTTCACTGTGAAACAACAGCTATGACAACACAAACTGCATCTCAACAAAGACAAACTCCAAAGAACGAATGGATTGAGTCTGCCAAAACAGCAGGACTTGGATTACTAATGGCACTGGGAGTTCATACTTTTATTGCCGAAGTTCGCTACATTCCATCCGGGTCCATGACACCCACACTCCATGAGGGCGATCGCGTCATCGTGGAGAAGTTGTCGTATCACGTTCGTCCACCCCAACAAGGTGAAGTTGTCGTATTTCAAGCACCAGCAGAATTAAAAGATCAAAACCTGGATGGAGATTACATCAAGCGCATCATCGCATTACCAGGTGATGTGGTGCAGGTAAAAAATGGGCAAGTTTTTGTTAATGGGCAAGCACTTTCGGAACCCTATCTCCAAGCACAGCCGAACTATGCCTATGGTCCGGTCACAATTCCCCAAGACCATTACTTTGTATTGGGAGATAACCGAAATCAAAGCTATGACAGCCATCTTTGGGGCTTTGTCCCGCGTGATGCCATTGTGGGACGTGCTTCACTCCGCTTGCATCTGTCTCGATTTGGACTCCTTTAACTCACTCAATACGGGAGAACCAGAATGACTTTTCCTCTTTGGCATTATCTTAAGCAACCTCTGTTTGACCCAAAACAGCCTCTGATCGTGCTACCTCAACGATTCAGGCGGTATTACCTGATTGAACAGCAGTTAATTCGGCGATTTCAGCACATCAACCATTTGGAGTGGTGCTGGAACCTCCAATTGGAAAAACTCTAATTCTGATTAATTCCTCACGCCCCTGACAGGAGAATGCCTTGATTTCTGCCCAACCTGCTCCACCACCAGCTATTTATGAGTTTGGAAAGACTGCTGATGTAGCAGTCCTGAAGGAACCTGCACCCAAAAGTTCGTCGATAATCGGTGCTTCAGAAGAGGCCGATCCGACAGCAGAGGGATTAGCAACACTATCAACGGTTGAGCCTGCGATCAAACAACACATTGAACCGACAAAAACATCAATACAGACAGATCAACCCGTTCCAACACCTGAAACAATTCATAATCAAGCCATACAAACAGGTGAGCAACAGATAGGTGAGCAAGAATTAGAAGCAAAGCCAGAAACTCTGAAGGAGACGAAGAGCATTCCTCAGCAGTCGGACTCAAATCCAGGGCTAGACTTAACTAAGCCAGAAGCCAAGTCAGAACGGCAGAAAGCTTTAGAGCAACAACTGATAGATGTTTTGGATCAAGAGAACAAGGACAAAGCTGAACGCCTCAAGCAGTATTTGGTTGTGGCAGCCTTGCATTATGCCAAAACTGGAAAGTTTGAACTGGCTCGTAAGACGGCGCAAAATCCACTACTCTCTGCGGACATTCAAACAGAACTGCTTCAACGGATTGATGAGATTGAGGCGGAGGCCATTCAGATATCGCTTAATCCAACCGAAGCATCTCAATCAACGCTATCTCAAGAAGATCAACGAACAACAGAAGAAAGTGCCAGCCCCAGCATCCTGAACAAAAACTCCATCTCGTTACAACTAAGCTCCCGTCAACTGCCACCGCCACGTAGAGGTGATAGGAGAGCACTAACGATTAGTCCATCTGCACTGACCAGCACGCCTTCAAGCCGAGAGTTCTTCCTTGCACCAAAAGTCAGGCAATCACCATCTCACCCGCCGTTAGTGCGGAGCAACTTGAGACTGATTTTTCCATTGGCAGTTGCGGCTTCAACTACATCCTCTTTCGGTTGGCGAGTCCATCCAATCAGTGGTGAGAGCCGATTTCATGCAGGAATCGACCTTGGCGCACCAATGGGTGCAACGGTCATTGCGGCTCATTCTGGGCAAGTTGTGGCTGCCCAGTGGCAAGGGGGTTACGGACTAGCGATCGCGCTCCGGCACAAGGACGGCACGGAAGAAACACTGTATGCTCACTTATCAGAAATTTTTGTTCAACCAGGTCAGTGGGTCGAACAGGGTCAGCCAATCGGGGCAGTTGGCAGCACAGGCAATTCAACTGGACCTCACCTTCACTTTGAACTCCGGCAAAACACCGTCGAAGGCTGGATTGCCGTTGATCCAGCAACACAATTGAATCAAGCCATTTCTGTAGCTCACGTTTCTAGAACTCTTTTTACTCCTTTCAACATTCAGCAACTGAAGCATCGACGAAGAACGCTCCTGTTTGCAAAAGCAGCAACGATGAGCACTTCTCGCCACACGCTCACATTGGTAACGGACGATCGCAGTAAAAAGGATCAAAAAACCAGCTTGGACTATACAACACTGATTGAGCTGTACGCTCATCTCTCCTCAAACTCAAGCCAGGGAAATTCTTCAAATTCTCTAATTGTGGATAAGCCCAAGTTCAAATGGTCGCTCTATTGGTTTCTGGCAATGCTGATACCTACAGCAACCGATAGACCTCTAGATAAGGTTTCAGTTCCTTTCACAACCTTTCTGATGAATATAATCTGGGTAATTGGACTTGACTTAGATCCAGCAAAGTGAGTAACTAAGAACCAAAATCATTTTCTCCTCTGGGAATGGCTTGATCCAGAATAGATTCAAGACGCTCAAAATCAACACCAGAGACCGCTTCAATATTTGTCGAGCTAATGGCAAGAAAGAATGGAGTGCCAGTGATTTGCAACTGTGCTGCAAGTTGCAAATCCTGAGCAATCGCTTGCGATGCTGCAATGCTTTGGCGATCGCGATTAAACCTGCTCAAATCTAAATTTGATTTTTTGGCAATTTTCAGGTAAACCGCCTCATCCAACGGTTTCTCTGTTTCATACAAGGCATCGTGGTACTGCCAAAACTTGCCTTGTCGTCCAGCCGCCCATGCTGCTTTTGCCGCTGGTATTGATTGTGGATGAATGTCAGCCAGTGGCAGGTTCTTGTACACAAATGCCAGTGTCGGGAAGCGATCGCGCAGTTGCTTTAGACCTAAATGCGCCTGAATACAGAACGGGCACTCAAAATCGGCAAATTCAATCAAAGTGACAGCAGCGCTTTGACGGTCTCCTAAAACAGGAGAATGTTCAAGAAGTTGCGGAAGTTGCTGCCGGACTTGCTCAAACACTTGCACTTGTGCCTGTGTCTGCTGTTCTCGCTGCTGGCGCTGATAAGCAGATAGAGATTTGAGAATGGCTTCTGGGTGCTTATCAATGATCTCTAAAATGCTTTTCTCTAAATTGACATTCACCGCAGCCAAAGCAGGCATGATGTTAAACAACCAGATACCACAACCCAGCAGAATTACCAGAATGCGTCGCCACCACTTCATTTTCTACCTGCCTCGATCGCAGAGTTTGCCATTTTAATGAGCGACGCGCGATCGCCCAGCTTCACCCCAACTGAGTAGCGATAGCTATACTCATCCCAAACTACTTGGGTATCCGTGCAAACGTGACGACAGACCCAGGGCAGAAACCAACCTTCAATGCCATTCGCGAGTTTGACCCGTGACAGTGGTTCTGTAGATCGATGTTCCTGAAAGCTGCTTTGGCTTTGCTCAGATAGGATTCGCTCAAAAGAGTTCTCAATGGATTCAGAAGGCTTCATTCCACCTGAAACAGCTCCAAATCGGCAGGCATTGTCACCATCGCAATCGAGGGAGTAGCCCAGAACCGCTAAATACCCTCGTTCAGGTTGAGGTTGTGGAACGGTTGCGCTAATGGATGCTGAATACCCCTCTGCTGTTGGGCGCTGTCCCTCAGCCGGGATATAGGTCGGTAAACGTAACGGAATACCACTGCGCTCCAAAGTGGGACGAACTGATTGAAACAGAGTAGCGGCATTGGGAAGATTGGGCGCGGTGCTTTTCGTATAGGCACGAAGCGCAAAAAAGCAGCCAATTCCAATTACCAGCAGGACGATCGCAAATCGTATTCTTCGTCGCATTTCAAAGTCTCCTTATTGCTTACGCCAATTTGGGTCGTATTGATCCATCAACTTCTCTGCTGTTTGCTTGGAAACGCCAGCTTCTACCAATCCCTGTACACCCAAATAACCACCACCTGATGTCACTACAGTCCAGCCATTTTCGTTTCGCTTTAATAGGGTATTGCCAGCCATTTCCCCTCGTGTCCACCCAACCAGTGCATATCCATTAGCCTGGGCAACTTCAGCGATCGCTGCATTGGGTTTAATCCCTCGTGAGTTGAGATGCTTGAGAGCCGCTTGCCCAATTGCTTTTGAATCCGCAGCATTGGTTGCAACAACCTGGGGTTGACGCGCCATGACAGTTTGATCGGGATGAATCCAGGGTTCGATTAAGATACTGGCAGCGATCGCAATGCCACAGAGAAGCGCTAAAGCAAGCTGATGCCCAATTCGATGTCGTTGCATAATGACCTCCTATTTGACGCGATAGATTTCTTCGGTTGGAGCTTCGCCCAGATGAGAACTGTTGTTGTAGCTACCTCCAAAGTTGCGATCCGACTGCCAGGAAAAGGTTGCTCGACTGGACGAATTAGATAAAACACGAGTGCAACCGTCGTTTTGACAAATTCCAATATGCTCATAGCCTCTTGCCAGGATGATATCTCCAGCTTTCGCTTGAGAAGGCGCAACACGAGTTCCCCGACCGGATTTCATTGCAGACGCGACAGAGGGGACATAGTCTGGGTTGGAACCAATTGGAGCGATGCCTGCATCTGCAAGCACTTTATTGACTGCCCAGGCACAAGCTTCCCGCCCTCCTTTGGGACCCATACTCGTATTCATTCCTCGCAGTTTCTGAACACTTTGCATAATCCGCTCATTCTTTGCACCACCTCTAGTTGAACCTCCAGGAGAACCATTTGGAGATGAACAAACAACTGCTCCAGAAATATCTTTTCCAGCAGTACTGGTTCCATTGGTCGATCGCAACGCTTTCTCAAACCGTCGATACTTTTGGTTAACCGTTCCACCAACTTTGCCGTAGTCTCCATTGACAACACCACGAGCACAGGCTAAATCAGCTTTAGAGCCACTGATACACTGTCCAATATTGCGATTGGTATACCAACCTTCTTTCATGCCACGGCACAACGCATCCGCAGCGATTTGAGGTTGGTGTAACCGCTTGTCACTTAACCCCTTGTAGCTAGACAACCCTAGCTTCTGGAAAACTTTCCGTTTGTTCTCACACCACGTCACTTGAATCAATCCTTCACCCCAACCGCAGGAGTCATACATAGCGCGACTATATTCATTGGTTGTGTTGAAGTGATCCGTCTCGTGTTCAGCCGTAGCCAGAATATAGGCAAGTTGGTTTTTGTCTGTCACCCCAGCTTTCGCACATGCTTGCATGATGTGGGGCATATATTTTGCCGCTTTCTGCATCTCGCCATTTGGTAGAGCAGATAGTGCAGCTCGACTCACGGCATCTAGCTTACTTGGATCAATCTGGCAGGTTTCTGAATTGTCACTACGTGAGCTTGAATCATATTGGTCAATCAAATCTTGTACTTCTTGAGGAGTTTCAGGTGGTTCAATGCCTGCGGGCGGAGTCATGGGAGTCAAGCCGACGAACACCATGCCCTTTTCTTTAGTTGGCAGAAAGGGAACAGGACCAATGAAGTAAGGTGTGCAACCCAGGTTGATCGCTCCCCGGTGACAGACTCGAAAATACAGGCTGAATTGACCCGTGCCAGAAGATTCATCTGTTTGGGTTAAAACGACTTTGAAGGCAGGACCAAACGGCTGTCGTCCAGTCGGTTCTTTACCCCCATTGATCTGACCGAGGATGCCCTCTCCACCACGCACCATTTGCTCTCCTGTTCCTTTGCCACCCCGAATCCAGCGAGCATTATTCAATTCAGGAGCACCGGCTGACCCCAGGCTAAGAGGAGACCTCAATTCAATATAGTCACACCCTTGTGATTGGGCACAGGGGTGTTTAAATCCAACCTTGTCGCTTCCCGTAATTGAGAATTTTGTAGGAGTCTGACGCGACTCTTTATGAGAGCTGTCGCCCCCATAGGTTACGTCATGGATGGCAATGAAACCGAGAAACTGTCCTGGACTCAATGGAAGATGGGAAAATGCAACTTGAGAAAGTCCCGGAATCCCATTGAGAAAAGCGGTTTGCCAGTTCTGAAAGTTACCGAGCTGAACCTGATCCAGACCAGGAATTTGGGCGAAGCTGTATTGGTCGAGTGGCAACTTGTCTAGCGAGAGACTGCCCAACACAGTGTTGTTGGCGATCGCGGAGATTGGGGCAGAAAGCACCTGTCCACCCCAGTCGTTTAAATTCAAATTTTTCAGTGCGGCTTGGGTCAGATTCCCATTTACCAAGTCTGCTAGGGGTTTAACCTGCCCCAAACTCAAGTTCCCTAGACCTGGGATAGTCCGCGTCAGGCTGGCGATCGTCTGTCGTTTAACCAGGGGAAAGTTGCTCAGACTAATGGTGTTTAGATCAAGCCCTGACAACTGAGCAATGTCATTTAAGCTGAACCCTTGAAAGCCGAAGTCATCTTGCACGTCACCGAGCATCATGACATCGCCTAGCGAAGTTCCAGCTTGCCAACGGCGAGACGGATTGTACCCAAGCTGACTCACCACATTGGTTGGAATATCGATAGAGCCACCGTCTTGAAGCGCTGGGAGACTTGAGAAGGAGATGTGACTCCAATCTGGAACGAGAGCACCGTTGTAAGTTGTGGTTGGGACGTATGCTTCAGCGGCTCTGGCGATTGAGGGATTACCAAGGATTCCAGTGAAGACCAGCAGAACGGCAAGGATGATCCAGAGGAGATGTCGAAAACAGGCTTTCATAGAGGGGCATAAGAACCACACTCTATGAGCCTATGAACGCCATCTGACTGGCGTATGGCACTGGTTAGGGTCTGTCTGACAATACTGAGATTTGTTTGAAAGCCTTAAAGGAGAGCCACTTTTTAGAGAATTAGATACAATTGGTTCCCAGCAACCTCATTGACAATGAGTCACAGGAGCCAGCATGGAAGAATTTGCTCAAATGTGGGAGCGAACAGAAAGGGATCGCCATGCAGCGTTGTTGCGACAGTTGAAGTGGGAATTTTCCAACCAACGACAAGAACCTTCTAATCCAGCAGTCCTCCCTGAGATAATAGATTATTCAAGAACTTCTGATGAGCGTAAACAACTATTGGTTTTGACCTCTCAATTAAAGCGTGGAGAAGGTCAACTACAGGGCAAGCAACGCAAGATTAACTATCGGAGTGCTGATGAATTCATCTTCAGAAACTCTGTCTATCGAGCAAAGGAAACCTTCAATGGCAGTTCAGACAAAACGCTGGTTTATCAATCAAGAAGGACCGAACCCTCAGTCACTTCAGATTGCCTTCTCTTGGTTACAAAGGCAAATGACTACCTCTCCCGCACATCAAGGTCTTCTTGCGGTTCCTGTGAAAAAAACATTGGAGAATATCAAGGGCGTACTTGGCGAAGATATAGCAAAGCAACTGCAAAAAAACAACACAGCACAGCTTAAAAGTGGCAAACTTCACCTAATGACCGAGAGCATTCGCCGATCCTCATGGGCAGGTCCAGTTCTCGTGCTTTATCCACCGCAACGATTGCTTGATAGTGTGGATGAGTTACAAAGCGCGTCAGAAATTTTGGTTGTTCCTTGGTCAGTCCCTGAAGTGCAAGCTTGGATTCAAATGTGGGATATCTATGAATTAGGAGATACTTCTCCACACCCTCCAAAAACTTTCTCAAACCCAACAGTTCGAGCTGCACTTGAAAGCCTAACAACACGAATTAATCTTAGTACAGGTTTATCACACCCCTCAGACGAAGCTGCCGCGATTGAGATGTTCCGACTACTCCACGTTGCTGGGGAAGTTTTCAACCCGGATGAGGTAAAGTCGTGGTTGGTGTCTGAATTGGGTTGGCGACGGCAGCAAGCTAATGAAGCTGCGGAGATTGCTCAGAAGGTACTTTCAGGTAGAACTCTGCGAGCAGCCAACCATCCAAGGTGGGCATCTGATATTGTGTCTATGTGGCGAGAGGAGGGGTCAAAATATTTCAGTTGAGTAGTTTAAGAAGTTCTAGCAGAAGTATTATCTTTACTATGGTGAAGAAGGAGAGTGTCGCGAAGTCATCGATCAAAGCCCACTGCATGTAGCCGTTCAGACTCTTTTTCTTGCTGTTGAGCTTGTCGTTGCAGTCGATTGGCAACCATCTCAAATCGGTGAGCGTCCGCAGTCGTCACTCTGGTTGCTTTCACATCTGGTTCTCCCTGCTCAACCTTCAAAATCATTCCCCGACCCGACTTTAGAATTTCTGAGGGAAGATTCTGACGATCTGCCTCCGATGGCTGAACTCCACGCCCTTTCGCAAAGGCATAAACCGTATTTTGTTCAGCGTAAACCGTGTAGGTGCTACCAACATAGCCAATTCCTTTTCCAGTTTCTAACGGTTCTCCACCAGTTTCTAGGATGGTGCTTGCGTGTTGAGCGATCGCTAACGTCTGCTCCCGCCAAGCAGATTTGTCCTGATCCATTGCCTTTAAGTCGCGATCGCTCAGTGGTTGCCCCTGCACAAACGCCTTCCCAATCTGTTCAATTTTGCTCAGGTGACGGTCTGAGCGCCCCACATCTCGCGCCTGACGATACCAGTTTCGGACATCCTCAACCGAAACCTGTGGTCGAGACTGCCCCAGCTGCTCAGTTATTGGAACCATTAAGGTAGGGGGATTGGATTGAGCTACAGAATCGGAGGTAGTGATAGCAACAGCGATCGGTGAAACTGATGCAGGGGGTTCTGATTGATTGGCAAATTGCTCTTGGTTGGATTGGACGATCACCAAGCGTTGCACAGCGATCGCAACTGTTTCCGCAGGCGATCGCCCAGTTTGATAGCCCGCCTGATCCAGCGCCGCTGCTGTCCCTCGAAATGCTTGCAGATCTACCTCTGAAATGTTGCCCGTGCAGTCAGGATCGAGAATTCCCCCAATGCTTTGAGCCGTCATCTCGCTGCCATCCCTACCCACTACAAAGAAGTTATCGTTCAGAGGATTATAGCTGAGATTGTAATTTCGACTGGAAACCGTCCAGAACTCATCATTCGCATCTAATTGAAGCTTACCAATGGCTTCCCCATAGGCGTAAGCACGTTCTGCAATTTGAAGGATCTCCTGTCCCCTCGCCAATTCAGTCTCTCTTGCCTGCTCTAGCGAGATTTCAATGTCCAAGCTTTGAGCCAGTTGCCCTTCACAAACTCCTACATCATCATTAACAGTTTGCGTGGTAGCTTCCACCATGCCTGACTCAATTCTCTCAACGGCTGGCATGGTTTGTGTCGTTTGCTTAGATGCCCATGCTTGTTGTGCTGCTTCTGCAAATCCTTGATCCAGAATATTTCGGGCAAACATGGCTCCAAAGCTTTTATCCAGTCCGCGTGACTCCCCGTCTGTGAAAGGATTTTGAACCGCCGTTTCACGAAGTTTTAGATGCCCGGTGTTAGACACCTGAAACACGATTTCGCCATCATGAACCAGATCAAAATCGTCTTGCCGATAGTAGGTGCAATAGAGAAGATTGCTGTGACGTTCAATGACCAACGGAAGGTAGGGTTCATTTTCGATCCGAAGATGAAAGCCCTGCTCTGGCTCTAGAGGATTGAAAACAATTTCTGCCAACCCTGCCTGATCAAAGAATTTTGCAATGGTTTTCTCTGCTCGACCAAATTGCTCCTTGGAGGGCAAAATTCGAGTGGTTGCCATTGACTCCTTAACAACGGCTTCTGGTTGGGGCGATTGATCTCGCCTATCTTGCGGGTACTCCTGATCTGAGCGTTCCCATTCATTCTGCACAACAGTTTGAATCGCTAATTGCATGAACTCAGGGGTTAGCCCGACGCGATCTCGCTCCGGGTAATGCTCCATAAAGGCAGAGGCAACTTCTGAACCATTAACTTCATTTTGTTGCAACCATCGACGCAATGCCGGAGCGATTCGTTGAGTTTCCGCGTCTAAGTGCTGCACAAAGTCTTGATGCACCTGCTGTACAGCAAATTGAGCGTAATTGGCTATATCCTGTAGCCCCTCTGCCATAACAGCGACATCAGACCGCATAACATGATCGATTCGCGTTTGAGCAGGATATTCCAACCAATTCGCCGTTGCTCCCTCAAACTCCAGTCGCAAATAATCATCGGGAGCCTCAAACACTCGTACAGTCAGATCACCCAGAGCAGTTGAGATCGTAGCCGTTGCAATTTCACTGGAGGCAATGGCATCTCCATTGGGTGAAGAATCCCCGCCTGAACTCGTCTCTTCTACGGACGAGACAACAGGCAGTTCAGCTTGGATTGGAACTGTTGATGATTGTGGGGTCGGTATCTCCGACACCTGCACTGGCGGTTCAACGGTTTCCATTGTCGGCAGATCCAATCCCATCAATTCCCGCGCCTTGTCTTGATGGCTGAACGCCCTGAGTTTGCCATGAGACTCGTAAAGATAGGTCAAAACTGCCTCAACCTTGTCAGCCTCAACCACCAGCCGCATTCTCTCCCCTAATGAAGTAAACTCCGCTCCAGCGGCAGCAATCAACCCTTCATCGAGGAAATAATCTCCCCCTTTCTGCTTACTTGTGTCGGTCATGAGAGCTAGCTTGCCATCTCGAAGCCCCATCACCGATAACCGTTGGTCAGCCGATTTTAGAGTCCCTTTGTTGTCCGTTACCTCCAGAAAACGTTGGCAGAATTCCGGTGAGGTGATGATGACAGGCTGTTCTTCCAGCGCCTCTTCAATCTTGAAGTTCCGCGCCATCAGCATTCCCTGGTGAATCTCACCATCCTCTGTGGTGTAGTTAATCAGCTTACCTGTAAACTGCTCCGCTGCCCGAATAACGTTGCCTGTAAAAATTTGGCGTTGTTCATAAGCCTCTTGCTGCTTCTCGTCAAACTTGTTGATAATCTCATTGCCCCGCCAATCCAACACCTCTTGTCTCAAGCTAACTCCCGTAATTGATTCGGTATTGATTTTGGAGAACGGAACGATGAGTTGCTGGGTTGCATCTGCCACCTGAATTTGAAGCCGCCACATTGAGGGTGCCACCGGGTTTCCTTCCTCGCTGGAGCGATCGATCACCTTCTGCACAATGCCATAGTGAAAGTCACCGTCCCGATTTCCCGTTAAACAAACGGACTGCCCCACTGGGAACTGTTCTAACCACTGCTCGACGGTTCGAGCTTGTCGGTTGAGTTTATCGTTTAACTGAGTGATTTTGAAGGTCAGCTTTTCGTTGGCTTCCGTTTCACCGCCTTCAGTTTCAGCATTTTCCTGTCCATTTACATGCGATTGAGTTAACCGTTCCAGCGCCCGCTCTCGGTAAACTTGGGTGCGTTCTCGCAAATTCTGAATCGTTTGCTGAGTCTGCTGCTGTGCCCGTTCATCAACCAAACGCTCATCGTGTTGCTCCAGGGTTTCAACACCTGGAAGTCCCAGTTCTTGCCGAACTAAGTTAGTTACGTCCAGTGCCGTCAATGGCTTCCGAGGTGATTTCGCTTCCACAATTTCCAGGAAAGCAGGCTCGGCAAAGGGGCTATCAATCCCTTCTTTGGCAGGCATCACCTCCATACGAGCCAGCGTTTTTGCCTGTAAATCGACGGTTTCAGCTTCTAGAGAACTGGTGCCCATCGCTTGCTCTCGTTCCAACAGTTCCAGATATTCTCGCTCAATTAGCCCATAGACCTGTTCCTGTTGGGACAGCGGTAGCAGGGGGATGCGTCCAGTGACTTTGGCGATCGCCCCCTCGGGATCGATCACATTCAGGTCAGAGTCTTCAGTCAGACCCGTGATGGGGTAGCCCAATTTGGCGTGCAGGTCTGGATGATTTGCCATCACTTCAACGGCTACCTGATCGCCATACTCGTTGAGGAAATCTACCACTTCACCCAGGCTAAAGCTGCTATCTCGTGCAGCGGTTGTGTTGGCGTTGAGGGATGCCATCTTTTTGAGCAATACCGCAGCAGGACGTTTCTCCGCCGCAATGTCACCCATCACCAGGCTAAAACTTGGCAATTCTACCTGACCTGTCCGGTGAATTCGACCCAGGGTTTGCATGAACTGATTAATGTCCAAGTCCGGTTGGCAAATCAGCATGTGCCGGGAACGCTGATCGGCAAATCGCTCAGAGGCATGAAGGCTGATGCCCGTTGAGCCAGAGCGATTGAGAATAATGACATCCATTTCCCCAGCGTTAAAAGCAGCGACATTTTGAATCGCGGCTGTCGTCCCTCGTTCTTTGCTGGAGCGGGTTTGATAGGTTTGCATTCCATCAGAACCATATTCAATCCGATCGTCGCGCCCCGTGATTTCGCCCGTCCGGTAGCCTTCTTGCTCCAAGCGATGGCGGATATAGTCAATCGGAGAAACCGGAATGCCGCTCCAGTCGGTTTCTCCAATCAGTTCTTGGGTTTCCTCATACAAATGCAGTGCGAGCGGATTTAACTCTTCATCCGTCAATTGCCGCCGAGTGCGATCGCCAAAAGCATCTTTTTCAATCACATCCCGTGAGCGCTCCAGATACCGGAGCAGCAAATCTCCCACGCTCAGGTCAATTGGATCACCAGGTTTGAGATCTTGTTCTTCCGCTGCACGCCCGATCGTACTACCCATCGTGTTGTAGAGGGCGATGACAGGCTTTTGATTGTTTCGCAAAATTGCCAGCGTATCCTGCACCGTCTCTTCAGCTTTCAGGGCTAACAACGTTTGTCCAATGACGTTGTGCATGATGGAGGTGAAATTGGTGCTACTGGCTCCAGCCGCCCCCGTCGAGCCATCTGAAACGACCTGTTTAGCCTCTTTCTTTAGATCCTTATCTAATTGCTTGACCGTAGATTTCTTAGCACGGTCAAATTCCATGATCGAACTCATAACCGTTGCCATGTTTTGGGCAATGGTTTTATCAACTTCAACGACTTTGGCTGAAAATTCAACCCCTTCAAAGGAGCGCTCCCGACGCAGGTATTGACCCGACTCTGCCAATTTTGCCGCCAGCATTTGCTGAAGTGGAACGCCACCGGATTGGACAATATCGCTAAAACTGAACTGGTCTTCAACCGCATGGCGCATCCCGGTGCGAGACGCATACAGGGTCATTGTGTAAGGATTCTTAGCATAGGTGGCAGAGGAGAACACAACGCCGCCTGCTTGTTGCACCAGCGATCGCACAAAATCGGCACGGTTTTGAGGACCCGACTGAGCCGTATCATTCGATGTCCCGCCAGCATTGTGGCTTTCATCAAAAATGAACAGACTTTGAGGGGCGATCGATCTCAAGAAATCTCGTCGCGCGGTTTCCTGTCCTTTAACCGTTTGCAACTGAGAATACGTCGTGAAAACGATATTGTAGTCACCGAGATCTTGCTGCACTGCCAGTCGTTCCAGCAAGGCTTTCTGCTCTTTACTTCCCCCAGTTTTGCTCTTGGTGCCATCGGGTAGGTTCAATGTAAAATCAGAGTTTGTTACCAGAGGCTTAATGGTTTCGATGCCCACATCATTCAAGTCGCGCAGAAAGTCGGTGTAAAGCTTCGCATCATAGGTGACAAACACCAATGTATTAACCTCGTGAGAAGATGGCAGGTTCAGAGTGCCACTCAGTTGAGCCTTGGCAATTTCTGCCAATTGCAGCCCTTTACCAATTCCGGTCTGGTCTCCCAAGATAAAGGCTTCACCCCGCTCCAGATTGTCGATCGCCAGAGCAACACTGTCGATTTGCTCAGCAAAGGGCTGAATTCGAGTGGTGCCCAGATTCACCTTGTAATCAACAAAGGTGTCAATCGAACCCACTTTCTGCTCCAAGCGGATCAGCGAATCCTTGACGGCAGTTTGTAGATTGGTTGGCACCAATGTTCCAGCATAGGGTGCCTGACTCTGCGGTTGGTAGGGAACTTGCTTGATGTCGTTGTCCATGATGGCTGTTTCTAATGAAGGGGCAGTAGCGGCTACAGGTTGCGGCAAAGGGTGATCATCCGATTCAGCCACTCCTCCAGCGATGTCTCCTGAATTAAGGTTTGAACCATTTCCAATCGGTTCCCGGTCATCGGTTGAGCCGGAAAATCGAACAGCGTCACTCCCTCCGTCCAATCCGAGGGACGCAGCAGCATCATCGCTTCTTGAAATTCGGTATTGCTCGTCGTTAGAGCCTCTGCCCACGCCAGTGTCGATTCGTCCATCTCTGGCATCACCAACTGATACATCTCGCCCCGACTGAGCGTATTGAGAATCTGCTGATAGAGTTCCTCTTCGCTCAAATTCTCTTGTTCCAACGTCTCGCGAATCAGCCAATCCAGGCGATCGCAGAGAAGTTCCAGGTATTGGTTGTAGCTCCAGATTTCGGTCATTTTCTGCGGTACGAGCACTGCTGTCAATTGCAAAATCAGCGAGTCCTCGGTCGGTGGAGTCCAGAATTTTGAGGTGGACAGGAGATAAATCGCCATCGGGTAGTAGCTCCTTAAGATCAGCGAAGGAACGGTAAACAGTAGGTAATTCAGCAGCAGGGTAAGGTCGAGCAGATTTGCCTCTGCCCTCAATTACAATCACATCGATCGGGAAGGTTGTTCCCTGTTTAGAGTAAAGGCTTCCCGCAATACAAAAATGCTGGGTAACGTTGTAGTTGTCGTACAGGCTTTTATAGAAAGGGGCATTTTGTCGCGAGTTATAGCTGGCGATAGCATCGGCTTGATTGCCAGTTTTATTCCCCATCGGCGCACTCAGGATGAGAACAGAGCGTCCATCATCTTTCATTGCCTGAAGTGATTTGAAAGCAATCGTCTGGTCAATCTGGGTTGTGACATACTGCGGAGTTGCAGGTCCACCCCACACTAACCATTCTTTTGTCCGCCCATTCTCCTTCACTGACCCAAATGGAGGATTGGCTAACACAACATCCACCTGTTCGGCAGGCAGGTAGGTCGCTGCATCATGTTCAGTGACGGTGTACCCCTGCGCTCTCAGGTCAGTTACTCGGTCTGGATTTAACTCATTGAGGACTGCCCGCTGGGGATTTGCCGTAAGCAGAAGTGCCGCGTGTCCCGCCGTTGGTTCATATACGGTTGTCTCTGCCGTAACCCCTGCAAGAGAGGCTGCCAGAAATGCGATCGAGATGGGAGTACTGTAAGCTTGCTGGCGGACAGATGTGGAAGAACGCACCCCTAGCGTCGGCTGACGCTCTAGCAAATCAACCAGTCGATCAAACGCTTCATGGATGGTTTGAGATTGCCCAATCATTTCCCGTGCCGATCGCACAACCGCCGCTTCCATTGCCTCATCCACACCTTTTGTGAGAGGACTACCGAATGGAATGGCTGTTCCCAAAACAGCCTCAGCCTGCGCCCGTGCTTCATTAATTCGGGCGTAGCTCTTTCCTTGAATTAGATGACTCTGAAATGATTCGATCAGAGCTTCATGGTCAATGTCAGGCATGGCTGAGGCAAAACGTTAGTGGGGTCAGGGGTTTAGAATTTTGGACTTGATTCAAACATTCGGTCTAGACGTGATTCGATATTTGGGTCTTCTTCTCGCAGCACGGGTGGGGCATCATTAGGGTCGTAGTCGGCACCAGGGAAAGAGGCATTCGTAGAGGTGGTGTCGGTGTGGGTGGATATATCATCGTTGAAAGCAAGCGCAAGGGCGCTCCATGCATCACACCAACCAATCGGCAATCGGTTTGGTTCAAGCAAAACAGAACTCCATTAATTCAGTTCAAAATCATGATTTGACTCCTGGGCTTGAGCAACCTGTTGAAGTGTCTGCATCACCCTGGTAGCACGCTCAAAATCTTGGGTTTCGAGTCGAGACTCAACCTGATTACCCTGCTGCCGATACAGTTCACCTCGTTCATCAACAGCCTTAACAACTAAGGAATTGGAGCCAACTTCAACAGAATAATGCTGGTCCTGATAGTGGTTTGTTTCGTTGTACTGAGCAATCGCTCTAGCCGCGATCGCAAACTGCTCACTCTTTTGAGCATGGTGTTGTTCCGCCGTCTCCGACCCTCGGACATTTTTAGCGTCCTGACGCATTAGAGATAGAGCTTGGCTTTGTTCACGCGAGAGTTTGTCCGGTTGCTCTAAAACCGTAATTTTGGGATCTTTCTGATACCAAACATTCTCTGCTTTGAACCGTAGCAAGTTCTGACCTGTTTCCACATCACTGAGTTGATAGGTGTTTCGGCCTTCAAGGGCAATACGAAACCCATGATGTTCATACTGCCGTTCCTGGGTACGTTCAAAGCCTTGATTGAAGACTTCTAACGCCGCTTTTGCCGCTTGGTGCGTCCGAATGGCAGCAGGTCGAGAGGCAAGCCATTGCCCTGCTTTCTCCAAGCTACGTCCACTGACTTCCAACGCTTTCAGCCCTCCAGACTGCAAAGAGTTTTGCATCTGCTGCTTGAGAATATGCGTTCGTTCGCTTGCAAGCTCTTCTCTCACAGTGTTGAAAGCAGTTTTTGCCCCAGCTACAACGCTTTGCTTCACAGCCTGGAATGTTTCGCTTTCCAGACCCTCCTTCACTGCCTGAATTGCCCGTTGGCAATGAGTACTCAGATCTTCCACAACCGATTTGAAAAAGGCTTTGCTTTCGGATTCTGGGAGTTGAGCAATTTGCTTCGATGCAACCTGTAGCGCAGGAGGCAAATCAATCGCCGATGCTTCAGCAGAACGCAGGCTCAAAAGTTCCTGGCGGATTTCAGCAATAGTCGGATAGAGAAAATCACCAGATTGAAACTCATTTGTCCACCGAGAAAAATCTTGTGCGATCGCTGGCAAAGTATCTACTACTGCAATCACTTCGGTTCCCTTACGGTAGGCAACTGGTGATTCATTTAGCATCACAGCAAGATTGTTATCTTGCGCCACCAATGTATAGTCACCAATCATCACAACGGGTTCGGCTAAGAACTGATCACCCAAGGGGTTCATTAATTCATCAGCTATCGAAACAATGGCTTGCGCTGATTCTTGTGGAGTGGCGATAGACAAAGCTTCAGACTCAGAAACGATTGCGGGAATAGCAGCAATCTGAGTACTCCAGGAACTATCCAGGTCATCCTCTGTCTCTGGTTGCCAAAGCGCATTCGTGGAAACAACACCGTCTCGTTCTTGACGAAATAAGATGTTGTCCCCGGAGCGAATTTCTAGTTGCGGATTTTTCTGGGCGTAATCGTTGAGTTCAACCCCTTGCCTGGGTGCCTCTTTGATAACTGCTGAAATTAAATCAATCCGGTCTTCGGTTAGTTCATTGCGTTGTTCACCGGATGCCATCTGACCGAAAATTGTGCGCCCATTTTTACCAAACCGAATCTTGAGATCCATCGCCTCTGGATCAACCCCTGACCTTTCAGCTATCGCATCAATAAGTTGGTTAACTGAAGACATCATAAAATCCCTCGCAAACTTATGCAGCTAAACGTCCAAGAACCGAGTCCACACAAGCCATTGCGGCAACTCGGTTTGCAACAACCTCCCCATGTACTAATGCCAGAGCAAGCTGCTCATCAAAGTAGACTTCCATCAAAGGAGGCTGATACGTTTTAGGGCATGAACGCAGGTAACTGATTAGCCCGTTGATCCAGCGAACAAATAAGATTTCATCAAACCAGATCTCGATCACCTGGGGAGTATATTTGGATGGCAGAGGCGGTTTACGGTTTTCTTCAATGAGTCGTTCAATCCAGCCTGGATTCTCGCTTAAAGCCACAAGCGCTTCTGAAGATAAACCCCAAGAAGCAGGAACTAGAATTGCAGGACGCAGTTGACCGAGAGCTTGATTCAGGTGAGAGTTGTTGCTACTATCACCAGTCGTTCTCTCAAAGGGTGTTGGTTCTGTTTCCGTAGTTGCCATCTTAAACGTGTCGTAAAAGTCCTGCCACGACTGTTGCCAACTCGCAGGAATCAACGGATTATGCATTATTCACACTCCATTTCATAGTCACACTGCTCATCAACATCAACCTCAGCAGCCATTGCCAGAGTGGTCTTTTGAGCTAAGGTTACAACGGCTTGAAAGTCTGATTCAGTAAAGTCAGTTTGCACTTCGCTTGCTAAACCAGCAATCAGCGTTCGTCCCTCCGGCGTTTGCAATCTCAACAAATTATTTGCATCAAAACTCGCGGTTAATCCGCTACCACTTTCTTGAGCGATCGCAACATCTGGATTAGTTTCCAGGTAGTCTGCGATCGCCGTTAAATTCTCCCAAACGGCGCTGGATGGCTCGACTGAGGGGAGAGCCAGGTCCACTTCGCGGTCATTAACGTCCGTCTCCACTTCGTCTTCAGTGGCTTCCACATGCGCCAAAACAGGAGCGGTGATGATCGGTCGTCTCTGGTCATCTACCTGCACTAACACAACGGGGGACTCTGCCACCACTGCTCCGTGCAGGTGTTCTAAGTCTCCAAGTTCTTTTCCTGTAACCGTCTCAATTTCCCCAATGGGTCGCAAGATCATTTGAGGTTCGATTGCAATCTGCTCCAGATCAACTGCCAGATTGCTTAATTTTGATAGCTGAGTTGGGAGTGTCGGACCATCTTCTACACCTGCAATCGAAATAAATAGCTGCGCTGTATCTTTGACGTAAGCACAGATGCCTTCCAATTCTGTTGAGCCTTGATAGGGACGGTACAACTCATAGCGCACATCACCCAAATCAATTTTTAGTAAGTCTTGTTGGGCTTGTGGGTCAAGGTAATCCGCGATCACTTGAGCCGCAACCAGACTGCGCTCTTTTAACTCAGAACCTTGATGGTCAAAAATGGTTGCGATGAGTGTTTCTCGATCCAGTCCTGCTCCAGCGGAAGGCAGAGGCATCCTGATTCCACAGATATCTTCGGAGGCTTGCTCTAGTAGTTGATTCGGCATAGCGCGGTAGTATTGCTCTACCGACATCGTTTGTTGAGCATTCCACTCCCCAAACTGCTCGACCTGTAATGTTGCAGCCGCTTGTTGTTCTAGCCCGTAGGCGATCGGTTCTAAATCTTCAGCCAGAGAGACATAGTTGCCATCAGCTTGACGAGTTAGAACAGGCGTAAGAATCTCCTGGTTTTCAGGAGAAACATGATTGATTTCACTGATGCCCTGTTCATCTGAGCTAATTTGCAACGTGTAGTAGGCAGTTTGTACGGTTACTTCAAACTCAACTTTGAGTCCCTGCCTCTCTAAGGCTTTTTCAGTTTCAACATCTAAATTCTCTTTCGAGATTGAAGCATCCATTAGTACAGAAGCGGCTTCAACCAGCCGCGACTGAACCAGCTCTTGAGCCTCTAACTGCCGTTCTAGTTCACCTTGCAGAACACCATAAGCTTGATTTGTCAAAAGGGGATTGAATTCTGGTTGCCCCAACAGGTCTTCTTTAAGTTCACCGGACAGTTTGGCGGCAATCACCAATTCTTCGTTTTGGAGGTCAAGATTATTCTCATCTGGAAGCTTGAGTATCCATACCCCTTCATCAGATGAGCCAAGCATGAGGTGAGAAGACGTTCCGTAAATTGGGTTGCGTTCCTCATCAATCTCAAGGCTCATCATTCGAGAGCCGCTATCTGATAGTGCAGCGTAAGATTCCAGCAGATAATTAGCGAGGTCTTGAAGCTGTTGGGGTTGAATCTGTCGTTGCCCACTCATAACCGCAACTGCATTCTGCTCCACCATAACTGGATACAGTGAATTCGCTGCAATCACTCCTTGTTCAGTTTGATGAAATCGCTGCACACCATTGACTTCGACATCTAAAACTTCGACATCTACCACCTCTACAACGGCTAACTGTTGAGGTAACACCGGACGCTCAACTGCCGCTCGCAAAGCTGCAATCTTTTCTAGAGGCACTGCTTCTAACGCTTCAGGGAGGGCGAGGAGTGGACGAGCAATTAATGCATCGCCAATTTGAAGTCGAACTTCTGCTGCTTCTGAGTCTTGTAGTAAGGGTAGATCGCTCCCTTCTATGGCGATCGGATCAACTCCACGCAGCAAATCAGGTTCTCCACCAATCAGTTGTGCCTGCTCAGTGCCCGTTAACACGTCTAATTCGGGGAGCACTTCTCCATCAATAAATGACTCCTCTTCCAACTCCGCCTGTATTTCGATGGAAGGCAGCACAGGTTGCGACTTAGAAATTTCAGGAATATCCTGATTGAGTAGTCGAGCAAGCGCTCGATAAAGTTCGGAAATATCCCGTTCGATTTTCTCAGCACTTGCTTCACTGACTGTAAATACCATCGTGTTCCTCCCATCAAGCGTGATTGCGATGGCGACTAATCATCAACTTCAAAGTCATAGTCAAACTCACTTTCCGCTGTTAAAGCCTGATTCGTCTTCTGTGAAAAATCTGCCAATTCCTTGAAGTCAGCACTGTTAAAATTCGTTCGTACTGAGTTTCCTTCAACGGTCAATGTGTGCCCTTCAGAAGTGGTTGCCGTTAACTTCCCTTCAGCATATTCGAGCACCAGTCCAGTGGCTCTATCATCGGCTTTGTCTACCTCTGCTGCCTGGAAATAGGATATCAAGTCTTCGACATTCACCTGGTTCTCTGGAGAGAGTGTGACTTCTTTAATGACACGACGCGGACGACTCGATGTTTCTGCTTGCTCCGACTGTTGACTTGCAGACTGCCGATTGGTTGTGTTGATTTCATAGCCTTCACTTTTGAGAATTGCGATCGCATCATTCACATAAGATTCAGCCAATTTCAGCATGGGTGTTTGCTTGGTGGTCTGCTCAATTGAAGCACCCATTTTTTCGGCAACAATCTCCGCAGGCTTACCAAATAGAACGGCTCCTCCATCTGGATATAAACTGACATTGGCGACATTATTTGCCTCCAGTTCCTTAAAAGAAACCTTATACCCTTGCGATTCCAACGCTTCTTTAGCGAGTTGAATTTGCGCTTCGGTTAGATTGAGTTTGGGCATTGCTGCACCCGTTGTGGCAGAGGGCTTGGTATAACCTGTTTCTAGACCTAATACCCCAGCAACTTCCTGAGCCACAGCACCCGTAATCACTGCTCCTTTGCCGTTATTGCCGTCGTAGGTTGCGATCGTCGCTTCCAGTTTCAGATCCCTGGTGGCAATATCTAAGCTCTCACCAAATTCTTGCTTAATCTGTCGGTATTCTGCGCGATCAAAGGTGAGCATGGGTCTCCCACCCGGCGTTTCATCTGGTTCACGTCCTAGAGCTTTCGCCAGATTTTTAGCAGAGCCATCATAAACGTGATAAGTTTCGCCATCGGGTGCCTCTCGGAAAACCACTTTGGGCTTCAAGTTATTTTCAAGCTCTTGAGATTCCACTTTGTAGCCTTGAGATTTCAGCCACTCCGCAACAGAATCAACATCATCTCGATCCAGTTTCACTTTAGGAGTTTGTTTGCTAGTTTGTCCCAATGGCAAATTGAACTCTTGAGCCACATCTTTTGCAGCCTGTCCATAAATCGTGGCACTGTGTCCATGCAGGGTTACATGAGCAGTTTTCTCTTCTACAAAAAAGACTTGATAGCCACGCTCTTCTAATCCTGCTTGCACCATTTCAAATTGTGCGGCATCGATTTTGAGCATGGGGTCTTCATTGCGAGTCAATTCGGGTTGGATACCCAGGATTTCAGCCGCTACTTGAGCAACTTGCTCAAACGCCATTGCCCCTTTGCCTTTGCCAAACACTTTCAACTCCGCGATCGGTTGAGTTTGGGTATCTGTTTCTTCAATCTGTGTTGTAGCCATAAATTAAGGTTTCCTAAAACGTTACTTTGACTTTTCCGCCTTCTTGAGAACGGGTTCCATTCTTGGCGGGTTTCTCCTCTGGTGCCGGGAAATACTCTTCGGCGATCGCCATTCGTTTGGCGATTTGTTCTCGGCTGTGCGCCTCAGAAAAAAACTCCTGTTTTGACCGCTCAATTAATCGGTGCCGCACTTTCTCCCATTTGCTGCGGCTCCAGTCATCCGCCTCAATATCTTCGTTGGGTAATGTGATTCTCGTAATCAGTGGAATCGAGCCTTCATCCCTGGTGCCATAGGCAGGATTTATGAACACACATTTTCCAGCTACAAACTTGTTGAATTGTGCAGACTCGACAATGGCGCGTTTATGCAAGTGCTCTCCTGTACTGGTACTGCCCCCACCTTTACCTGTACTGCGGCTTTTTTGGCGCGTGGTGAGTTCTTCTTCACCGATGTAGTCGCTAAACATTCGAGCACTCTCGGATTCTTGTGGGTTGAAAATGGCTTTTGTGGCACAACCACCCAGAATGGCACGGCTGATTTCACGCGAGTAGGCTTTCTCTAATTGGTTCAAGTTCTGATAGCCAATCAGGGTAACCTGTCCCAGAGAACGGTTCTCGTTGAGCCACTGAGTCAGGGTTGGTAGGTAAACGGTGGGCAACTCGTCAACAGCGACTAGAAATGGATCTTTGCGACCACTGCGAGCATTACGAGCCACCAGCATGTGCAAAATCGTAGCCACCAACGGAGCAACCGCGTCCCGACGCTGGCGATCGAGACCCAACACAATCATCCGTTTGCCTTCCAGGTCTAATGGCAGTGTGGTGGGTCCACAAAACGCACCCACTAACTCTGGACTTAGAAAACGGCTAAACACCTTGCTTGCGGTGCCAACGACCCCTGATACTGTTTTTTCACTGCCTGCCAGTTGTAGAAGCTGCGAGAACGCCAGATAAACCCACTGGCTAATGGGATGCCCCTGACCGGATTCACTCCGTTCCCACGCCGCCTGGATTCGTTCTGGCAGTTTCGATAAGCTCAGGATAGTGGATGCAGTCAGAATGTCGGGGGCTGGTAAACCCTTTGCCAGCATCAGCATCGCCTGGGTCAACTGGTCTCCGGCATCAGCAAAAAATTTGTCTTCTGAAGCATTGGCAGAGAGCGCAAAGTTACGGTTCATCACCGTTGCAATTTGCCGTGCCATCAGCGCATCATCGGGACTATGAAGGAAGTCTAAGGGATTACAAACCTCAGACTCTTCAAAGCCTGGAGCAAACACTTTGACATCGTACCCATGTTTTGCCGCAAACGGCACGAGCAATTCTGCCTGCTCTGGATATTTAAAATCGTAAATACACAAAGGGATGCCCTCTTTGATCGCAGAGCGAATCGCCGGATTAATCAGCGAGAAGGTTTTACCTGATCCAGGTCCACCACACACAGCAATTCCCCGGTTGGCATCCGGAATCCAAAGTGTTTTCTTTCCGGCAACAGGTTTCCCTTTGTCATTACGCTTAAACAGTCCAGCGTAGAGTGTCACAGCGTTGTGCTTACGCTTTTCCAATTGTTCTAGAGCGCGTTTACGAGCAGTTCGTTTTTCGCGATCGCCTGCTAGATAGCCGGTGGCGATCTTGTTGTCATGCTTTCGACCTTTCCCTAACCAGGCGAGGGCAATCCAACCGATCGCCACAATCAGCAACAGCAAACCATTGCCATCTTTAAGGGACTGGAGAATTCCACCCCCATACTGAGAGCTACTTTGGACAAATGTATTTGGCTCACTGGCACGGAAGGCGATTGTTTTGGATTGCATCAAGGGAGAGGGTTGCATTTCAACCTCAAGCGGTGAGATCTTTGAATACTGTTTCAAACCACTGCCGCACACTTACTGTCAGTGCTAGTAGTTTCTCTTGGAGTGTTTCGCGTGGGTGGTCTGGCTCAATGATTGGAACAGGTTCTTGCGGCGTTTTGCGTTTAAGTGGTTGGGCGACCCTTGCGGTAACGGCAAAGTCTCGCGCTTGTTTGACCTCAGCCATTTCGGTGTCGTTTTCGATGTCACCTATGACAATGCCATCACCAGGGCGATAGCTGATGAAGGGAACAGGTCCAATCACGAATGGGGAACAATTGGGTTCGATTGATGAGGATGGTTGACAAGCACGAAAATACAAAGCTGTCTTGATGCTTTGCTGACTCGCTTCTGTTAGCACGACCTTAAAAGCATTACTGAAGACATTACGTCCAGTTGGTTCAAGCCCATTATTCAACTGAGCACCTTCCCCATGTCCACCTTGAACTAGTTGCCGACCTGTCAGCCAAACTTTTTGATGAATGGCTTGATCGCCAGATAACTGAATTCCAGAGCAGGTGACGGTGTTACAAGGCACGTTGTACCCAGCTATATCACTCCCTGACAGGCTGTTAGCCCCCAACTTGCCAGTGAGTTTCATGGTGCCAATAGAGCCACTAGATTGAGGCGGAACCGGAAAGAAGCTCCAGGGCAATTCTTTTAGTCCAGGAACGTCGCTAATTCGAGCAGTCTGCCAGAACTGAAATCGTTGCAATGGTACAGACAACAATCCTGGGATATCTTTGAGCGTATAGCGCGATAAATCAAAGTTGATAAAGTTAACGGTTCCTAGTTGCGGATCGCTGGTAATGATTTCATTGAGTGTGCGAGCCAGGTTGGGACGTGGGAAGACGACACTGAGCCGATCTTTGAGTAACGGCACCTTAGCGAGCGGTTGAGTACCCAACTCTGGAATTGCCCCAGCTAAATCGGCTAACGTTTGACGCTCAAACAGCTTGAATTGGCTTAATTTGACCGCTTCAGGTGAAACTTGAGTACTAATCGCGATCGCAAATAAGTTCAAGTCTTGCAGGCGGAAGCTGTGCTCAAAGTCGCTCAGGGTAAGAACTTGATCCAATAGTTGACCTGTTCGCCAAGAGCGCAATCCAACCGCTCCCGATGTTTGAAGCCTGGGTAATTTAGTAAACGTTAGAGCCTCCCAGTTTGGGGCAGTGGCGGATCGTTCGCCCTGTTGAACCGTTACGGTCGGAATACTGGCGGCTTTTGTCGGAAGTGATATACCCCCCCAGCAGGCAGCAGCAAGAACAATGGGAATAACACGACGAGAGGACATAGTGTTACACGCCTCCAGGAGTTGACTGCGAACTTGACGCAGGGGTTACAGACGAGGGAAAAACAGAAGGAGCAGGGGATGAGGGATTTGGGGGTATCGCAGGAGTTGTTGTTGAGTACCCCATTTCAGCCAATTTGGATACAACCGCTAGTGATAGCTGCGATCGCTGCACCGCTTGCTGCATCGGCATCCCGTTACGAACTTGAGCTAAAAATGCCCGTACACGCTTTGCCACCGGGCTAGATGAGGAAATTAACCGCTGGCTCAGTGCCCGTTGCAGTCCGCGTTCAACATCGTTCCAGTTGGCGGTACGATTGTCAGCCACAACCACTCCACCCCCATCAGCCAGGTTTTGATGATCGGGTGTCACCGCAATGGAGGCATATTGAGGCTTGCCAGACCCGTAACTGACCTGGAATAGATACGTTTTTCTGCCGTATTGCGATTGAGTAATGACCGTCAACAGCGTCGATTCTGTTCGAGGAATGTTGGGGAACTGAATTCCTATCACACGCTTTAAGTGGACAATACTGGCTCCAGAACGCTTTTCTAACGAGCCATCAAAATCAACTACGATCTTGCTGGGGTCGTCGAGCCACGCTCTTAAAATCGTCTCACCTGTCCGGGTGAAATCGATATTAGTGCCTGCACCCTGCCAAACGGTCACGGATGCGCCATTGCCCTTTAGCCCCTGAGCCTGAGATTGAGAGACTTGCCGTACGATCGGCGCAGCGTTCGCCGGAGTGATAGAACTGAACACAATACCGACTGACAGTGAAACTACTGTTAGAGAAAGCAAATGCTTTTTCATCGCACCACCTCAAATATGGAATTGGTTTGTACTTGAAGCTGCTTTCCGGCAGGAACCCGCCAAACTTTTGTTCGATTGCGGTTGCTCTCTGCTGACTGTTGATTGCGATCGTTAATCTGCTTCTGCACTGCCCCAAACGCTCCCTCAAGCAACGCGCCGCCAATATCGGTCTTACCGTTTGTGATGTTGGATGACGATAGGGAAGGAGAGGAAGTTACACTCTCGCTTTGAGGGCGATTTAACAGTTTGCCAGTTTGACCCAATGCGCCCGTCAGTGCCACCATCAGGTCTTTACCAAATCTACCCCTCTCTCTGTTGATGTTGTCTGCCACCACTGGATTGCCACCCTCACCCGTGATCGTCAGTGAGCCTGGTGGCACCTGAAGGATCTGAGAGCCTGCAACAGATGGGATGACAACAGAGGAAACAGAAAATTGAACCATGCCGCTATCAGACACTGCATCCACTTGAGCAACCAACTCTGTCCCAGCCGGAAGCGCAACTGAGCCATCTGATCCCAGCAAAGGTTCATTGAGTTGAACCATGAATTGCTGCGGCTGCTTCTGCTGGATATCTTCTGCCCACACAATCGGGGTGTTGAGCGTGGCGGCTGCCGTAGATCCAGGCATCAATTGGGATACCTGACTTGGCTCACCCGTCAGAATGGCATTCACATCAGCGTCGTACCGCAGCGGACTACCAAATTCCTGGTAGCGAGTATCGCCGCTGTTCAAAGACTTAGATTGTGCTGTAACCGCCGTAGTCGAAAACGAGGGTACGGCAGAGGAATAATCGGCTGTTACTGCCGATGGTATAGAGGAAGGAGTGCCCAGGGAAGAGGGTAAAACAGGCGAGTCCATAGCCGATTCAGCAGTAGAGAGATCCTCTCCCCCATCGTTCCCCCGACCAAAGCTACCAACCATTACTGCATCTTGCCATGCCTGATTCGGCTCTTTGTTTTCTGGAGCTGAGTTCAACGGCTTATTTGCCAAAGGTGCAGGACGTGCAATCGGAGGCGGACTGACAACGGGAGTATAGCTACGGACAGGTGGAGCGACTGCAACGGGGGCGGGAGTACGAACCGGGGTGGAAGATATCGGCTTCGCCGAAGCAGCCTTAAGCGGACTCTTTTGAGTGTTTGGCTTGCTGGGAAGACGTGGAGCAGTATTCTGTTTGGTTTGCGCGATCGTTTGCGTTTGGGTTCTTAAAGCTGTTTCAGTTTTAAGCCTGCCGATTTCTTGTGCTGATGGATCAGCAGTTGGTGTCGGCTCAGGGGATGGCGGAGGCGGTTTCGTGGCAGCTTTGTCATCCCAGCTATTCACACTCAAAAGGAACAAACCTACTGTGCCAACCGCACCTGCCATCAGAACTGAGACCAGTCCAGCTTTGGCAAATGGATCACTCCAAAGTGGAGTCCTGGTTCTAGTGGTGGAATACCCCTCTTCCCCTTCCAGATCTTCGGGATCAAGCAGGAATTCTTCTGAAGCCTCTGGATCGAACGCTTCTGGGTCAACAGGTTCCTCTAGAAATTCTGGCTGGTCAGAAGCAGACTCTCGCTCAAGAACGGCAGTTGCCATTGAAGGTGGAGCAGGCTTGCCAGGAGGAGGTTCTACGACGAAGCCCGTCATCGCCGCCAGATCATCCCACTCTGAGGATGGGGATTGTTGAGAATTGGAGGATTGGGAGGAGGGGTGCATGATATTGAGGTCTAATCGTTGCGAGGTTGGTAGTAAGGTCTAACGGGTAAGCTGCTGAATCTCCAGGTCGCGCATTTCGGTAATGCGTAATCCGCTTTGTTGGGCTTGATAGACGGCTTGTTGAATTGGAGTGGAGTTTTCTGGTAGAGGGTCACTGGTCGGTTCAACCGCTTGCACAAAGACAGATTTATTGAATGGAACGACACGCCCTTGTGGATTTGCACCGTCGAAAATCAGTAGGTTGGCAACCACATCGACCTGCCATATTCCCGGTTTGACTGGTTTTGGATCTGAGACTGATTCAAAACTCAAGACACTTTGAGCCGCATTGCTAAACACGCCGTTTGGGGTCATTTTGGCAACCTCTTGCAGGAAAGGATTGCGAAAATCCTCAGCTAACATGAACGAGGCTTGCCAGGTTCCGGTTGTAATTCGACCTCTGCCCACCTGAACTCCTGGATCACTTAACGATCCTCGGTTTGCTTGACCTGTCGCTCCTGCCTCATCTTTAGAAGCAAGCTTTGCATTCCAGGTGAACAGCATTCCTAACCCATTTTTGACAAACTGGTGAACGGTAACTGGCGTTCGAGAAAAGTGATCCACTGGTTCCATCGCAATCGATCGCCCATTATCCAGTTGCACCATTGCAGGAGATGGTTTTCGAGCCACTGCCCAGGTTCCAGTAGCGATGGCAAGAGATAGAAACAAAATCAAAATTTGAAGTCCCAATGTGCCAAGCGCGAACATCGGAAGAATATCTGACGAATCAAACCGTCGTTTCTTACTCATTAACTGCATGATGACCTAAGCCTCAAATGGGTGGGTAAAGGACTACCGAGCGAGAATGCCACGGAAATTCTTGAGTCCAGGGACGTTGGCAGCAACGGTTGACAGCATTCCAACTGCGCCACTGTTAATTACATGGAAAACAGCCATTCCGCCTCCGGCTGCTAATGCCAGAGCCAGCGCGGGTGCAAGCAGAGCAATAATCACCAGAAAGCCCATTGTGTCTGTCACTTCGGCATTGACGACTACCACCGCTGCGACTCCTACGATGATGTTGTAGCAAACCTGCGCCATGCCCAGGGAGAAAAACCCGGTTAACCATGCCCACATTGATTTGCCGTCATATAAGAACGCACCAGCGACCGCGATCGGTCCCATTAATCCGGTCAGCAGCATGGCAATTTCAAGAATATTGGCAAACGCCCATTGAAATGCCAACAGCACAACTTGAACCAGGGACTGAGAGATAGCACCCAGAAAACCAGCCGCATAACTGGCTCCACCAAATAAAAGACCTTGATCAAGACCACCTTCAAACGCTTCACCAGCACCTTGAGCAGCCCGTATATTTGGAGTTTGAGACAGCAAATTACCCAAATCAGCAAAGGCATTTCCAACAGGATGCTTCGACTGATAATCCTGAATCACTTGCTGGGCTTGCTGATTAGCATTTTTCATACACTCAACCTGCCGTTCACCCACCATCCCTTGACATTGACTTAGCAACGCCCCAATCTGGCTCGACACCGCCCCTTTATCGACAGAAGCTTGAATCGCATCCTGGAGCTTGACCTCCAGGAGAGTGGTTGATAAGACCTGCTCTGAAACGTTGTGGATGACTCCTCGCAAACTGAAGGTAATCTTTCCTAGCAGGTTGCCGTTGTTTGCTAACAGAACAACGATGACAAGCGGGATCAGCAGGCTTTGTAAGGCTGAATGATAGTCTTCTTCATGAACCATACGCCGAATGAATTGCAGCATGAAAAAAACAAGCGAACCCGCCGCAAATAGCCCAGCCATTCCAACGATCGTGGCATATAGCTGACTCTGAAAGATATTGAGCCAGTGATTATTCCAGGCTTGGGCAATTCCCTGCGTGGTATCAATGCCGCGTTGAAGAATGTCTCCAGCACCAAGTGCGCCGAGCAGGGGAGAAGGAAGAAGATTCAGCATAGTCAAGGTCTTTATCAGTCGATATTTTTACGGTAGTCAGGCGATCTGACTGTTGTATGGCGCGGGTCTGCGTTTATCTAGCTATGGATTACCACCTGCTTGATTACCCGTGGCTCCAGGCAGGTAAACATTTCCAGAAGCCTGAATCAAGCTAACGGCTCCCGCAATTTTTTCTGAGTGCTGCATTCGATTTGTTTCGTCAACCGCATCAGAGATATTGGACATCACAAGACTATTTGCTGCTGTCTGTTGACGCAGCAGCATTAAATTGGTGTAAGCCCCTCCTTGCAGAGCAGATTGTCCCGCTTGTAATGTCACCAGGTCTTTCATCACATCTTGCGTAACGTCTTTCCCCTGGGCTTCTTGCGCCTTAGCCTGAATGCTCTGGAGGGTTTGTCCCGCCCCCTGTAATTCGTGTGCCATTGCGTTTTGACCTGCTTTGCCAACCACGCTCGATGCCATTCCTCGGTTCATTGTGCGATCCGTTTCAGACTTAATAGATTGCGCCAGCACTAAGGGGTTGAGGTTAAACTGGTCTACTTTCTGCATTTGAGCATTCGCTGCCCCATTTGCGGCACCATCGACTGTCTGCTGCTCAATCTGTTGATGCAAAGCTTCAAAATCAGGAAGTCCCAATGCTCCTGTAGGATCGCCGTCTCCGCTATTTCCAGTACCGTTAGCAGAATTTGTACCATTGCCCAGAATGCCACCCAACACATCGCCAAAAATGTTGGACATGCTGCGGTTAATAAAGTCGTTGAATACCTGGAAGTATTGTGAGATCTGCTGAGTAAATGGATTTAAGAGGTTTGCGATCGGGTTGCCTTCACCACCAAAAACATTTCCCAAATTCCCAAGATTTTCGAGTGGGCGAGTGAGTCCGCCAACGGTATCACCAATCTGTTGTTGGATCTGCCCGATCGGATTTAGTGCCTTCTGAGTGACATCTGTGACTGTTTGCTGTAATGTGCCTGTCAGTTCATCTAAAGGAGCGGCTTTGGCAATCGGAACAATTCCAGTTCCTGTAACAATTAGCATTAATGTCCAAGCCCATAGTTTGAACTGAGATTGCGTAGCACGTTTTAGTTGAACAGGCGGTTGCACCGTCTTCAGAGTTGAGACTGTAGTTTGTAGGGAAGATTTAGGCGACATGGGAAAGAATATTCCTTGAATGAGAATGAGTTGGTGTTGGAGATGCCCCAATCTCACTGAGGCTAGAACCAGAGCGAATGGCTTTTACATACTGCTCGGCAAACTTTGCCATTCCCAGCAGATGATCACTGGGATACTGGGCTAAAACACGGGTTCGAGCAAGCTGCTCATCCGGGTTGTTAGCAACTGCTGCAATTTGTACCGGACTGGGATAATAACGGCAATAGGTATAGGTGCCGTTGATATCTAACAACCAGTTGGAATAGAGTTCTGAGCGTTTTGGGAAAAAGAACTCTCCTGCATTTCGAGCAATAATCGAGCGTTCGTAGGAGAGATTTTTAACAAATGATTCGACGGCGATCGGTTGAATCCGTCCTACCAGTCGCGTATTCATATTTTCCATAATTTGCGACCCAGCAACAGAGTTGACGATCGTGCCAGGGTCTTGTGCAGATAGAAATGTGCGAATCCCAGCCTTTGCACCATTGGCACATAATCGCCCAATTAAGCGAGCGATCGTTGAAAATGCAAACAGAATCGGAGACTCGTCAATAAAGAAGATTGATTTTGGACTTTCTAACGCCCGACGAAGTGCGGCTGAATAAGCACTCAATGAGAGTACAGCCGCCTCATTTTCATTGGAGATATTTCGCAGTGCAAAAACCAGCAATTGAGCATCGGTTGGAAATGACGAAGGTCGGCTGATTGCACGTCCCACACGGGAACCTAGCCAATACTCTAATTGAAGCTGAATTTGAGAATGAGCACTCCGAACAACGCCAATTTCATCTTCTACCCCTAATGCTTCTAGAGTGCAGAATTGCATAAAATCAGCCAGGGTCGGAGTATCACTCCATGCCATTGAGCCAAATCCATTTTCTTGAGCCTCGTCATATCGGTTGCGAATGTTGGGGTCTTTAAAAAAGTTGCCCAATGCTCGACCGATCAGTGCTCGTACCGTATTCTCCAACAGGGGATCTTGCTGAGTGGTTGGCAAGATCATTGTGACCAGTGCCCCTTCTAGAAAGGAGCGATATTCCTCAAACCGTTCACGCAACTTCTCTTCGTCCAAGCTCAAATGCCGTAGGTCCGGCATTTCAAACAAGTTATTAGATTCGCGCCCAATGTCAAAGTAGGCAGCTCTAGGTTTAAGAAACTGGGCATAGTCGGTGAACGTGCTAGTGCCATCTGGTTTAGGATAGTCCAGACAGACGATCGGGTAGCCTTCAGCAAGGAACTGTGACATTGCCCCCGATACCAGGACTGATTTCCCAGAGCGGGTCGTGCCAAACACGGCAATATTTCGGTGTTCCTCAATGAAGTCAATGCGGACGGGAGTGCCCCCATCATCAGCAATGAGTTCAAACCCTCTAGCATCGCCAGGGTGGGTCAAGGTCAGAGGAATCAGACCTGGTGCTTCACTGGTCAGGTATGTGAGCTGCCGTTTGAATGGCGCGCTTAACAATCGCTCCCAGGCGATCGGTAGCGTTTGCAGCCAAATGCGCCATGCAATTTCAGTTTCACGAATCACTTTGGCAGGCAGCAAGAAACAATCAGATAAAGCAGCACATGCCTCATCCAATTGCTCCGGGTTGTTGCGGTAAACCAGAAAGACGGTCGCAATATTAACTGGAACCGCCCCTTCATAGAGCTTTTCCTGCGCCTGTACTGAACGTCGAACTTTGACCTGGGCTGCTACGTCAATACTGCGGCTTTGTTCTGCCAATTGTGCTGCCACATTACTTTGTTTAAGAATACGTTGCACATTGGTTTTTACCAGTGTAGAGTTGCGACTAGTGATCTGACAGAAAATTTCAGTATCAACGACATGCGGACGACAAAGGACATCCCAGAGGTAACGCAATTGCCCGCTCATATTGTTGAAGCCACCTGGTTTAGCATTAAAGGTCAAAGCGCCAACATACTTACCTTTCACCTTGAGCCAGCGCCGATCCGCTTGCGGGACGTTGGAGTACCCGTATTCTCCTTGAATCAGGGCACTGACAGCGTGAACATCGTTTTGAACGATTTCTTGGATGCCCCGCTCAGACATCACAATATGCTGTGGAACCGGAGGAGGTGGATTCCAGTTAAATCGATGCCACACTTGTGTCCAAATGTCCTGGACACTCATGGGCTTAATATCCAGACCCATCTTGATATTGAGCAAGTGTTCCCAGCGCAAATAACCTTCACTAAAAGCACGCTGGAGCATGGTTTCAAATCGTTCTTGCACAACGCGATCGCCGTTGCCTTTGAATAATTCCCAAACCTCAACCCCTTTTGCCAGAGCTTTTTCAATCCAGTCAGCATCGTTTGTCACTTTCTGGTTGGGTTCGATGGTGTAGGTGGCATAGAGATAGAGGGACTTGGGTTTGCGAGTGCCAGAGTTTTTTAATTCCTGTGCCCTCGCTTTCTCGCTCATCAACAGCAGGCGAAGCTCGGACGAAGGTGCCTTACTCAATAAGCGATCTAACTCTGTTTGGCGATCGCTATCAGAGGTAAAAGAGCTAAGGTGAACAGTCAACCGTTCACCATTAGGCAATTCCTTCAGGGCTGATTCAAAACTCTTTAGTGTGGGTTGAACCTGGTCTGGCTTGAGCGTGTCGTGGATTCCAGTTGCCTTGAAGCCAAATACAAAGCAAAATCGGTTTTTACCCTTTTGAAGCAGCGCAGCCCCTACACTCCGCCCCTTCAAATTGATCTGGGCAAATCCTTCCAGGTGGTTGAAATCTTCAAATGCGGTTTGCGTAACTGTTTGCTTCCTGTTTCGTTCAATTACCGCCACCCGCTGCTTACCTAATTTGGGCTTCATCTCGATATCCTCCGTTGCGCCTGAGTCTTCCTCTTCTTACTGTTCTTGCTGGAACAAGTTGCAGCGCGTTTGCCTTTGTGGAAGGAAGACGGTTGATCAAGCAAGCTTTCATATTGGATGGGTCCGCCTTGCTTCCAGGTTGGAACTCCATGAAACTTGCTCAAGAACCGCCAGCCCTCATTCCCGGTTAACACCCACCAACTGGCACACCCCCAGACAACAACAAGCAGCGTGGGTAGCCAACCAAGTCCGAAAACGCCCTGGCAAAGAACGTAGGAAAGGATCGCAATCACAACCCACGGAATTACCTGTTCTCCTGGAATAAGACCGAGCTGAGGCTTTGAGTTGAGCACCTGGTTAACAGGAATGAATTCGTCAAAGTTGTAGTCGTGTTCAGTAGGCATATTGAAGGGCAAAAATCGTTGGGAACTTTAGGACAAAATAGAACTTCCTTCGTTGAGAAGCAGCAACCACCTCTTACGTCACGATCAAGGTAGAGAGGGCATCTCCAATCACAATACACAGAACTGTGATCAACGGAATTCTGGCGGCTGTTTGCCAGTCTTCATCATTTCTAAAGGCGTTGATCACACGAACCAGTGCAATTCCGATGTAGAGAACGAAAATAACCCGCAGCGTACCAAATAGCAAAGGGATGAGTCCATCAACACCCGCTGCTCCACCACCCGTATTTGCACCTGCAAAAATGGTCTGAACATACTCTTCAGCGGCTTGAAAAAATAGGGCATGGGAAGGGAATGCGGCTGCCAGCCAAGCACCAGACCCAAAGCAAACAGACATCCAGGGCAGCTTGTGCTCAGGAATACCAGCTTTTTCTAGCAACGTTTGCCAGACGCGCTGGCACAAAGGATTACTCTTGATGATGGCTTTGACAATTTGTACTGTCAGCCCAGCAATGCAAGCACCCAAAACAAAGGTGGGAGCGTGCATGACCAGATTCAGACTCAAAACGCCACCAGAGATAAGCCAGGGAGCGATTCTCCGGAGTCGAGCACGAAACTCACCCGTAAAGAATTGAGCAAATAGCGATCGCAAACCAAAGTGCTTGTCTGACTTTGATTGAGAGATGACAGGAGGAGTTTCTTCTGAAGCTAAAGGAATTGACAGTGACAGTCTCAGCTTTTGACGAGTTATCTCAGCAACGGTTTCATCCGGGGAAGGAGCGAAGGTTGTGGTTGTTGGCATATCTTTCTCTCAATGATTAAGAAACCAGGTCATAGGACTCTAGATGAACGAGGGTTCTAGTTTTGAGATTAGATAGGTGATGTGGCATGGGCATGGCATGGTTCAGGATTTTTATGGCATTCGCAACTTGTTGCCAGAGGCAAGAACCATACATCCAAACTGGCAACTGTTACGTACTAATTTTGTGGAACTACCATCCAAAGCCAGTAGACCGAACTTTTGGTAAAAATGTCATTATCAAGGTAGAGATAAATTTTGTGCTGGATGGCAAAATTGGTGTGAGGGATTGCGTCAATAGCGCGAAGGAAAAACGGCTTTTCTACACATAGTAATTTCCTTATCAACGCGCATAGGGCTTGGGTCATGGAGATTTTGGTAGTAGAAGACGAGCACAACATTGCATCACTGATTCGTAGGTGCCTGGAAACCGAAGGCTATTCTTGCTCAGTCGCCTATGATGGCGAGTCTGGGCTGAAGTTATTTGAGCAAAAGGAACCCGATGTTGTCATTCTGGATTTGAATCTGCCTAAAATGAATGGGTTAGATGTGTGTGAACAAATTCGTAAAAGCCCCAAAAAAGAGCCACTGATTATGATGTTGACGGCTAAAGCGTCTGAGGGCGATCGCATCATGGGGTACATAACTGGAGCGGATGATTATCTTTCTAAACCATTTAGTCCTCAAGAGCTAATCGCACGAGTTCGGGCGCTGCTTAGGCGACCAAGACGACTAAACCATCCAGATCAGCGCCCCCTCGAAACCCCTCACTTTCTAATTGATCCAGCCCGACGAGAAGTGTTTGTGCAACGAGTACCCGGAGAGGAGCGGGAGGTAGTTATATTATCCCCAGTAGAATTTGATTTGCTGTACAAACTGGCAACTCGACCGCGAGTCGTGTTTTCTCGGAGTCAGCTACTCAATGCGGTACGAGGAGAAAACTTCGTGGGGGACGAACGTTCGATGGACAGCTACATTAAACGCTTGCGAGACAAAATCTGTCCTCCCGAAAATAGAGAACGTTACATCAAGACCCATCTAAGAGTTGGGTACAGTTTTGATGATGCCCCGGATTAATTCTTCAAAAAAGCCATCAAGAAGTAGCATTATTAGCCATGAGTGCGAGAGATTTTTTACCTAAAGGACAAACTTCTCTCAGCCTGCGTCTGCGACTACTCCTAACAAATTTTCTTGTGATGTTAGTCACCTTGGTCAGTGCGACGAGCATTGCTCACATTTACAAAGCCCAGACGCTTGAGGAGAAAGTTTCCGATACGGTGTTGACTAACCCATCCAAACCAGCGTCAGAAGAAAAAGACGCAGATTTATTGCTTGAAGTATTTGAACAAGTGAACAATCGAGGAACTCACCTGGCTGTGCTTGTTAGTTTCGTGACTGTTGGACTAATTACCTGGACCTTAACAGAAACGATCGACCGTCCACTTCGAGGAATTGAGCGAGCGATTCGACAATTCAATAGTGGCAATCTCAATGCCCGAATTCCTCCCAGCGCTATCCCTGAACTACATCGGTTAGGGCTAACCCTTAATAGTGCGGCAAGCCGTTTGCAAGGGGTAGAAGAGCGTCGCCGGGAAGTGATTGGGGATCTGGCACATGAATTGGGAAACCCGTTAACGGTGATTCGTGGGTATCTGGAGTTGGTGAGTCATGGAGAGATGCCGCTTACTCCATCAGTTGGACAGCAACTCCATGAAGAAGCCGAGCGAATGGCTCGACTATTGGAAGACTTGAAAACCCTTTCCAAAGTGGAGACTGGCAATCTCCCATTACATTTGCAGGTGCTTGACCCAAATCCGCTGTTGAATAGTGTTATTCAAGCCTTATCAGTCAGAAATCGCAAGGGGACTCGCTTAAAGCTAGATTGTTCGACAATTCTGCCTGATATATTTGCAGATCCCGATCGCGTTCGGCAGATTCTCATCAACCTGATTAGTAATGCCTTGAGCTATACAGAGCAAGGACATGTGACGGTTCGAGCTTGGAGTGACATGACGCGAATATGGGTTGAAGTTTCTGATACGGGAGTTGGCATCCCCCCAGAAGAGCTGCCTCGTGTGTTTGATCGATTTTGGCGATCGGAATCTTCTCGAAAGCAAAATACAGGTGGCACAGGAATTGGATTGGCAATCACAAAGCACCTGGTAGAAGTCCAGGGTGGACAAATTAATGTAGAAAGCAAACTGAACGAAGGAACCGCTTTTCGTTTTTCACTCCCTCTTGCTACAACAGAATCTGCCTAATTTCTTCACATTCTACAAACAACACAAACACCTTTGTTTCTTTCAGAAGTATTTTACCCCCCATCCAAAGGTAGAGTTCTTCAGCCTCAAGATTTCGTTTAATAAAACTTGAAGTATGAGATGTAAGTTTACTCAGACAGGTTACTAAACGTCGGGTTTCTGCGATATTTCAATCTGTGCGTTCTCTCTTCTCCAAAATCAAAATCACTCTCAGTGCTAGTAGCTATCATTTAACATTTTCCTCGCACCTCCTTAGCTTAGACCTATCAATCCGAGCAAGCTTAGCCAACCACACACCACGGTTGGCTTTTTTATCTTTAAAGACAACATTAATAATACAATTAGCTTATTTAGTGACCAGAAGTATTGTATCTCTGCCTAACGATTGATTCAAACAACCTCCCTGTTGCGTTTAATTAGTTCATAGAAAAGCCGTTTGAATTCGTCTATTTGACTCGAATTCAATTCCCCACCCTGAAAGCTACCCAGGGCAATATTCATGTCCTCCGGGGCATGAATATTTTTTATCTTGGCAAATTCTCGACTTATTTTCTCCGGAGTTCCATATGAAAAGGCGAATGGTGCCCTTCTTGGCTATTGTTGTTATCAGCTTTATCGTCAGCATTGCTTGGCGGATTTATCCATCCCTAACTGCGGCAGCTAGTATATTTTCATCGCCTTCTGTCGCTCAAGCTCAACCAACCCCCAAATCAACATCCCACAGTGCTGTTGATTTGGTTAACGAGGCACAACAATTAGCCAAACAAGGTAATTTCTCAGCCGCGATCGCTACCATAGACAAAATTCAACCCGCTAATTCAGAAGAAGCAAAGACACTTCTGCAAGTTAAACAGCGGTGGGCTGATGAGGTCTTCAAGCAAGCTCAAACCAAATATGAGCAAGGGGATATTGATGGCGCGATCGACCTTGCTGAAACGATTCCTGCTAATACTCCGGCGCAGCAGCAGTACGCTCAACTGAGAAAGACCTGGTTCAAGAATTTAACGATCTTAGAACTGGCTGAACAATTCCATCAAGAACGCCGCTGTACCACAGCCCTGTCAACAATTTCGCTCATTCAAGATCCTGCATTGCTAGGGAGCCAAAGAGTTCAAGACTTGAAGCAAGCGATTAACTCCATGCAAGCTGCGAATCCTCAAGCTCAAAGTTGAAATATGGAAGCCTGCTTAAAGATTGGAAATCACCTACTAACGGGAGAACAGCTTGTATCGTCTCTGGTGCGATACAAACTGCTGGAGTCACTGATTGGGCATGTGGTTCTAGATGATGTCCTCCCGCAAGTTCGATTGACCCAGGAAGAGGTGGTTCGCGCGCTTACTGGATCAGCTCAAATGCCAGAAGATTTCGATCAGTTCTTAGTTCAATGGTGTGAGAGCAAAGGCGTTTCCCCAGTGTATGTAAAGACGGTTGTTCTGAGAGATTTGCAAGTCAGAAAGCTAAAAAGGCTACTGTTTGCAGATCGGATTGAAGCTGAGTTTTTGCGGCGGAAGCAGGATCTAGACCAGATAGGGTTCCGACGCATCAAAGTCACAGACTTAGCATTAGCAGAAGAACTATATTTTCAAATTCGTGACGATGGCGTGGATTTTGCGGTGTTAGCACAGCAGTATTCACAGGATTTTGAGCGGCACACCGAAGGATTAATTGGTCCGGTTCGGTTTTCAACTCTCCCTAGTGAAATCGCCAGGTTGTTTCGGAGTGGGCAGGTAGGAGAGGTGTACGGACCGATTCAGATACAAGATCACTTTTGGATTGTCCGACCTGAGCAGTTTATTTTTGCTCGTTTGAATGACTCGGTGCGATCGGAATTAATTGAGCATCTCTTCATGGAGTGGCTGCGATCGCAAATTCAATTGGTTAAATCACTACCAAACGGTGTGCAGGTTCAAGGCATTCTTCCCCACGCGACAACGAAAGGAGGGTTTCAATGACAAACCTTGATTCAGAACAGTCGCAGCTTGATTCATTCATCCCCAATTTCTTTAGAGTTTACCCGTTTAGCCGATTACCATCAGACGTTAGAAGGCAAGTCGCATCTCAACTAACACTTTGCACGTTCCGTCCTGGAGAAATCATTCACAGAGAAGGAGAATTACCGCCCGTCGTCCATTGCGTGGTTCAAGGAAAAATTCGGCTGTTAGGTGCTGCGGTAGCAAAAAGCCCCACGCTATCGGTAAAGGGAGAGGGAGCGGTAGTGGGGTGGGATAACCTCCTACGGCGTGCTGCGAATGGGTCTGTACGGGCAGCCGGAACAGACAAAGTCATCACCTTAGCATTACCAGCCGATGACTTTGAGAGGTTAGCCGTCACCTATTTAGAGGAAACATTGACAGAACGTGTGACGCAGATGGAACTCTACGATACCTTATCCCGGTTTCTGTCGTTATTTCCCACCAGGCTGGATATTAACCTCAAGGAGGTCGTTCGATACGCCGAACAGGAGCAGATGGCATTGGTCATTCACTGGTCGCCACCATCGTTACGCGCAGAAACAAAAATGCTGCGACTACCTTCTGAACGAGTGTGGCTTGTGAGTGGAAAAAACAAACAAGTAGAAATCGGAACTCCCGTCACGGTTCACGTTGATTTACACCCTCCAAATGGATCGCCATTTCCGATCCGGATAATCGGCATTGACCGTAACTTCCTGGCGGCTATCGTCCTCAAAGGCTCACTTTCAACTCCAATGGAAGTAGAAGATGGGGTGTCAGTCTTGATCGAACCAGAATTAATGTCACAATCGCAGTCAGCGATCGCCCTGGTAGAAGCACAAGAAGCTTTGGAGCAAAATCTTAATCAGGGTGAAGCGAAAAAGTTTCTGAACCATTACCCAGTTCATTACTCCAGAGAATTTGATCCAGTTGAAGACTTAGTTGCTTGCTTCTGGATGCTGGCAGATCGGCTAAAAGTGCCGTTTCGTCCTGACCTTTTGCGACACTGGCTCCAGCGTCGGGAAAATGTCACTGGAGATAGTCTGCTGTTCTGCGCCTGGGTCGCAGAGGCAGTGGGACTAAAAACACAGATTGTCCAATTTGCTCCTACCGCTACTGGTTTAAAGCGCTTACAGTTTCCAGCGTTGATCATGCAAGACGGAGTGCTGACACTTCTGTATGATCTGACTTGCAATAATGGAGTCGTTGTAGGATCGCCTCGGACAGGTGTTGCCACACTCCCACCAGAAGATGTTGCTGACCAAATCGCGATCGCTACCGTTGAAGCTGGCATTCCAGTTAGCCAAGCATTGATCATCGAGCGACAGGCACAAACGCCACTCAAGCAGTTTGGGGTGAGTTGGTTTTTACCGATTCTCAATCAGCATCGTGACGTATTAATGCAGGTTCTGATTGCCTCTGTATTTGTGCAGCTTTTAGGGTTAGCCAATCCACTATTGGTTCAGCAGATTATTGACAAAGTGATCATCAATAGCAGTAGTGCTGCACTTCCCATGTTTGGAATTTTGATGGTTGCATTTTCGTCTTTAGAAGCAATTCTAACCATCCTTCGATCCTATTTACTTTCCAGTACAACCAATCGAGTGGATTTAGTGTTAGGAACGGTTGTCGTTCGTCATCTACTAAACTTGCCGTTGAATTTCTTTGAGAAGCGCCCAGTCGGTGAATTATCCGCACGTCTATCAGAATTAGAAAATATTCGACAATTTTTAACCAGTACAGCGCTAACAGCCGTATTGGATGTTGTGTTCTCACTCCTCTATGTTGGAGTGATGTTGCTTTACAGTATTCAACTCACAATCTGCGTGTTGGCATTTGTTCCGATCGTGATTGTCCTAACGTTATTGGTTGCATCCATTCTCAATAAGCAAATTCGGATTAAAGCGGATCAAAATTCAAGAGTTCAATCCTATTTAATCGAAGTTCTAGGTGGAATTTTTACAATCAAGTCCCAAAACATGGAAGGCTTGGCCCAGGCAACCTGGCGAGACCAATACCTGCAATATTTAGGAACCAGTTTTAAGACCGGAATGATTAACACCTCATTCGGTTCCTTAAGCAACCTGATTAACACCTTAAGTAGCCTACTGGTGTTGTGGATCGGCGCAGGATTAGTCCTCAAGGGAGAGTTGACGTTAGGGGGATTAATTGCTTTCCGCATTATTGCAGGGTATGTTGTGGGTCCGATGGTGCGATTGTCAAGACTATGGGAACGGTTCCAGGAAACAGCCCTTTCGTTGGAGCTACTGGCAGATATTGTAGAAGCTCCAACCGAGGTGTTGCCAGAGGATGAAGGCAACGTCGCGCTACCACCCGTTGAAGGGTGGGTGCAGTATGAAGCGATTAGCTTTGGCTTCAAACCGGGGCAATTGCAGTTATCCAACGTCAGTCTGGACATTCCCGCTGGCTCATTTGTGGGAGTTGTAGGTCAAAGTGGCTCTGGTAAAAGTACGCTGGTCAAGCTCCTGCCTCGGCTGTATCTGCCGAATGCAGGCAGCATTTATGTCGATGGGTATGACATCAGCAAGGTAGATCTATTCTCTCTACGAGAACAGATTGGCATTGTCCCGCAAGATTCGATTCTCTTTGATGGAACTATCCGGGACAACATCACACGATTTGACCCATTTGCAGATGAAGACGTGATTGAAGCGGCTAGAGTCGCGGATGCTCATGACTTCATTATGCAGCTCTCCAACGGCTACAGCACCCAGGTTGGGGAACGGGGAGCAGGGCTTTCGGGGGGACAACGCCAACGAGTAGCGATCGCCCGGATGGTGCTGCGAAATCCGCGATTACTGATCCTGGATGAAGCCACGTCTGCATTGGACTACAACACAGAGCAGCGCGTGTGTCTGAATTTAGCAAAGACATTTAAGGGGCGCACCGTTTTCTTCATCACGCATCGTTTGAACACGATTCGCCATGCCGATCGCATTGTGCTGATGGAGCAGGGATGCGTGGTAGAGCAGGGCACCCATGAGGAATTGATGGCGTTACAGGGGCGCTATTTCTGCTTGTCTCAACAGCAAAAAGTTGAAGCCGTGTAGTGATGTAGTCAAAGGTGAAGACATGAGTAATCGTCTGAATAAGCGTTGGTTTAGAAACATGGTTGGGGCATTGCAAAAGCGTTACCAATTAGCCATAGAGACAATAGAAAAGGCATTAGATAATCCTGCGCTGGACTTGCCACTTCCATCAAAGATGTCTCGACGCACCACCACAATCATTGTGATTGGGTTGACGTTAGCCACCGGATGGGGATTTCTTACCAGGGTCGATGTGGTGGTGTCCTCACGCGGCAAACTGGAGCCACTTTCTGCATCGCAGGCAATTCAATCCCGTGCAGGCGGAATGATTACCTCAATTCAGGTCCGAGAAGGTGAACAGGTTGAGAAAGACCAGTTGTTGATGCAGCTTGACAAGAAGCCTCTGCTGACCCGCAAGGATGCGCTCTCCCGGCAACGGGATTTACTGGTCAAAGAGGTCGAAGTGCTGCGGGCAGCCAGGGAAGGGCGCTTTGTTCTATCGGGTGAGGAGCTTTCGCCTGAATTGCGGAATCGAGTTCAAGATCGGCTGTTACTCGTTGCTCAAATCACAGGAGACGACAGGGGGTTGGCTCCGGCACAACGCCAGCGATATCAACTGTTTCGCCAGCAGTTACAGAACCAGGTCTCTATCAACTCACTCAGAGTGTCTGCCTTACAAACCCAAGTGTCTGGGGCAAACGCTCAACTGTCAACCACATCGGGGCGGTTGAAGGTCGAGCAAGAAATCGTTGATCGGTTGCAGCCATTGGTTAAAGCAGGAGCAATCTCCCGCAACAGCTACTTGCAAAGGGTGTTAGATGTTAGCAACCTGGAAAATCAGATGGTTCAAAATCGCGTACAGAGAAGTGAGCTGCTGTCGAACGTAATGCAGGCACAAGCCAACGGAGATCAAGCGGTAGGGCAATTCTTTCAAGGACTCCAGCGGGAATTGGCAGCGATCGATACTCAGATTGATACGGTCATCAAAGATGACCAGCGGCAACTGATTCAAATCAGCGCTCAACTGGATCAGACCAACCTTGACCTGGAGCAACAGGATTTACGCTCCCCTGTTACTGGCGTTGTCTTCGATTTGGGACAGAGAGTGCCAGGTGTTTTGGTACAACCGGGGCAGATCTTGCTTCAGGTGGTTCCAAACGAATCCCTGATTGCACGGGTGCAGGTGGCAAACAAGGATATTGGGTCAATCCGGGAAGGAATGCTCGTAGAGGTGAGAATTGATGCGTTTCCATTTACCGAATTTGGATCGGTGAAAGGAGTCGTTTCCAAGGTCGGCAGGGATGCTGTGCCCATTGACCACACGGGACAAACAACCGCATTCCCGGCAGAGATCCGCTTAGACAAGCAGTTTTTAGAGAAGCGGAGTGAACGGCTCAACCTGACTCCAGGCATGGCAATAACCGCCAATATCAAGATTGAATCAAGAGCACCGATTAGTTTCGTATTCGGGGAAATTATCCAAGCATTTGACGGTTTACGTTCGGCTCGATGAGCAAATAATCCTACTTCTTCTAACAAGAGATAGAGAAAGTATTGTTTGTAGGATGATACGCTCAAATCACAGAATATTTCTATTACTGTTACTCTCTCAAATCCCGCTAGTTTCGTTATTCCGTCAGTTCTAGTCAATGGAGCGCCTTCTATGGCGCATAGTTTACGCTGAATGGTTTTTGTACTTTTTTGTGCCTTTTCTACCCTAATCACGTTCATGGAGGCTTCTCATGATTCTTCTAAATCGGTGGACTCTGGCAAGTTTGCTGGTTATTCTCGCAACGATTACCTATGGTGTGACACAAAACGGCGGACAAGAAAACGTTGCCAGTAATGATATTTCTTTAACGGATTCTCCTGAACCTGTGCCCCAAGACCTGGAAGACAGTTATGAGGCGCTGATTGGGCAGGCGCAAGCGGAAGCGAAGAATGACCGATTTAAGCAAGCGATTTTGAACCTGGAAGGGGTTCCAAAGAACAGCCAGCACTTTGCTCTCGCACAGCAGGTCAAGGATGAGTTCTCACAGAGTTTGTTGCAACGCGCCCATGACAAATATCAAAAAGGTGATATTCAAACCGCTTTAGCCATGCTGGGTGCAGTTGCCCCTTCGAGCACCAGCGCCTCCCAAGCCAAAAAACTGCAAAAGGATTGGGGGGAGCAGGGGGAGCAGTTTGAAATGGCTCGCACAGCGATCGCCCAAAAGGACTGGAGTAACGCGCTCAAATCGCTCGCTCAATTGAAGGGAACGCCCATCTTCCAAAGCGCTCAGGTACAGCAACTCCTTCAACTAACAAATGATCAGTTAGTGCAACCTGACAAAATCACAACCAAGACAGCCGTTGCCAGGATGCCCGCTTCTACCAATAGCATCGTGACCACACAAGTTTCTCCAGAGCCAGTTACCGAGGGCAATAAAATAGACAACGCATTAGCAGTTAATGTCAAACCAGATACGATCGCAGCGGCTCAACCAACACAGGTATTAGTCTCATCAGTTCCTACTCCTGCGACGACCTCTAACAAAACGGCTACTACAGTGAGCACACCTGCTTCTGAAGCCACTGCAATGATTCCTGTCTTAAAGAAAGAACAGACTTTAGGCACAACGGAAAAAACAGAACTGCAAACCATGAAGCCTGTTGATGGGATGAATTCATATCAAACCTTCTCCGCAACGGCGCAGGAGCCAGTTGCCACAATCTCTGTTGAGGATAAACCTTCATCAATTCAAGAACAAATAGTAGCGTTTGATCAACTTAGAGCGAGCGTACCACAAGAAGGAACAACACCTGCCACTGTGCAAACAACGACTGTCATGACAATGCTCAGTCCATTTAATTCATTGCCATACCCCAAAGATACAGACAACATTTCTCCGCAGTTAGGAAGCACCGTGACACTGAGCACATTTACAGCTCCACTGCTGAAAAATCGTCCGCTTCTAATTAGCCCTGCTTTCAACACTACCAAAGCAATGACAATTAACAGCAGGGCAGCGAAAGTTTCAGATGCGAGTTCAACAGTCAGAGTCCATAGATCTGATTTGCCTAAAGGCATGGTTAGGTAAGCGAAACGGTTCAATTAGGACGTTCAAAATCAACATTAACTTTTGTATTTGAGGAAAGTCTTATGGTTATGGTTAGATCAGTTCATCGATTGAGTTCAAATACGTTTCACCTTTTAGGTTTAGGAATGTTACCTGGCTTTATTCTTGGATTGTTGCTAGTGCCTGTTGTATTGAATAATCAGGTTAATGCCCAACAGATAAAAATAGCACCAATATCATCGATTGGTGAACAAGTGGTGGCAGACGGTCAAGCAGGCACCCAGGTTAAAACAACGCCGATTAAGCTCGGAACTGTGATACCAGGAATTCTCGACAGCAGAGATGCCAGACTGAACGGATACTACCTGGAAGCTTACAAGTTTTCGGGACAAGCAGGGACTCCAGTTCAAATTCAAGTCAAAGGGAGCAAGGACTACCGCAAGGTCAACAACTTAAGCCTGACCCCTTACGTGTTGCTGTATGGTCCTGGCAACCGATTGATTGCTCGAACAAACGCGGCTCCTGGAACCGTTGATGCGTTTATCCGCATGAAATTGCCGGAAACGGGCGAGTACACGGTCGTTTTTACAGGGACTCAACCGCAGAAAGCTGGTCGTTATTGGCTAGTTGTGCAATATGCTCCCATCGATTTAGCCCCACTGCTAACAACCGAGCCACAAACCAGTGAACGTCCAATTTCGACGGTTCAGCAGTCTAAACCAAGTGCATCAAATGAGCCTAATAACAGCTACAATGATGACTAGATGCAAAAGTGGAGGTGTTGCACCTCCACTTTTTCTTTTGTTACGCTTCTACAGCAACTCGACCTATGGGAGTAGCAACACAGGCTAGGATATATCCTGCTTGTTTATCGGTAGAAGTCAAGTTTGTAGGGGGTGCTTTATATTCAACTGACCCTTGAGTAACTTTAACCTTACAGGTTCCGCAGGCTCCCATCATGCACGCTTTCGGGATTGGAACTCCTGCGTCTTCGGCTAGTTCCAGGATCGAGAGATCGCCAGCAATCTCTTTCTGAGACTTTGTGAACGTAACCACGGAAGTGGAATTTGGTTGATACCCATTTAAGCTATTGCTATTGCCGGTAAAGAGATGATTCTGGCTTTGATCCTTCTGGATAGATACATGCTCCCGCTGTGCGCTCTCCTCAGCCCATACATCGTCCTCTGTTGACTCTGGAGCTTCTTCAAATGCCCTGAACCCACCAAAGCTTTCCTGGTGATAGTTATCCATTGGAAAACCAAGGTTTTCTAGATCTGAACGAATCCTCTGCATAAAGTCATCAGAACCACACACGAAAACAGAACGTTCATGCAGGTCGGGTGCAAGAAGCTGAAGCATTGCTGAGGAGATCCGCCCTTTGTGACCTGCCCATGACACTCCTGAACGCTGGCGGGTGACCGTGATTTCCAATTGGAAATTCGGCATGTGCTTGTCGATCAGCAGCAGCTCATCGTAGAAGGGAATATCTTCTGGAGTGCAAGCACTGTGGAGAAACACAATGTCAATATCGGCAAAGGAATCATAGAGCCATCGTGCCATTGACATCATGGGAGTGATGCCGGAGCCTGCTGAAATTAGAAGCAGCCTGGATGGAGCATCTGGCAGAAACGTAAAGCCTCCTAACGGACCACCCAAAACCTTCAGGCGATCGCCCACGATCAGGTTGTCATGGAGCCAGTTAGAAACAAGTCCTGGCGGCACATCAGAACTACTGCTGGGCACTCGCTTAATCGTCAAAGCGATAGAGCCTGGAGAGGTTGGAGACGAGGAGATGGAGTAAGGGCGAATTACCTGCTGTCCATCAATTTCAACCGCTAGGTTGGTAAACTGTCCTGGCAGATAGTGATCAAATCGAACGGCAGGCTCTGCGACAAACCAGAATGTTCGGACATCTGCCGTTTCTTGAATAATGCGACAGCAGCGCACCGTAATTTCTTCAGCCGTCCAGGTAGATCCCTGCAAAAGGCTTGGTATAGTTGATGAACCTGAGAGGTCAACTGGTTCGAGTTCTTCAATATGCAGATAGGTTTCGGCGAGCTGGAGCAAGTCGCCAAGCTGGAGCAATTCTCGTTGATTGGGCTGCACGTCTTTGCCATTGATAAACGAACCGTTGCGGCTGCCCAAGTCAACGAAATAGTACTCCCCCTCGGTGAACTGGATACGACCATGCACACTGCTAACAACGGGACTATCTAAAATTAGGTCACAGGTGTCGCACCGTCCAATGATCCACTCAGTTTGTTCAGGGTATTTCTGAGAAAGGGTGTATTCGTTGAATACCTGCTGCTGAAAGTTGACTGATTTGAATCTCAACATAAGGAAATACCTGCACTAAACTGCTTGAACAAATGAGATTGCTGAATGGTGGTGTTACCGTCGAGACCGACCGGGTGCCTCACCGAAGGTGACAGTCTGGTTACGCTCGCGCCTTCTCCGCACCGTTCTGGCAATGGTTTCAGAATCCCGAATAGTGGAGCTTGTCACTTCCTGTGACATCAGCAGATCAGGTTGAGTGACGGCAATCGATTCCATCGCTTCAAAATGGTCTGAATCCTTGAGATTGAGGTCTTGTCGCAATTTACTGAAAAACTTCAAACTGATCGACTCAATAACGACCTGCTGACTCAGAAGATCCTGGACTACCCCGATATACGCTTGAAGTCGTGACTGTCTGGATAGCTCAGGTAATAGTTTGTCTAACGTTTTGACCAGTGTATAGACCTCACTTGGACTTAAATCTTCAAGCGATCGACCTTCTAGCATGGAGGGGTCTAAAATCTTTCGTAACTGCTTTCGGAGACTCGTTGCTATGCGTTCACGTTCATATTGAGCATGGCTCCGGTGCAGGGTTCTCAGTAACCATGCAAATCCCAAAGCAGCAATTAATGCATTAAAGCCGTAGAACAAAACCGGATGTAGCCGATTCACCCAGGGACGTGCCCCAAAGGTGAAAAAGGTCCAGAAGGACACGGCTGTAAAGACGGTGAACATAAAATGGCGTACCTGTTCTTCTGAAACAGGTCGTCCCTGCACCGACCGAAAATTGCGCCATCCCGTCTCAGCCAGTCGTCCAATCCCCACAAAAACAGCTACAAAAACAACAAAGGTGAGTGGAGCGGCAAAGAGCTTAGGAATGGGAATGGCTAACCCATTGAAGTAAAACCCTGGATCAAACAGGTGAGTCATCTGACCTTGTTCCCGTGTCCAAGCACCAGAGAAGTAGTAGCTCCAATCCCCGGAATACAGCCAGTAGTAGAAGTAGAATGCGATGACTGCCCCCAGATAACCATAGGCAACCACATCTCGTCCGTGATCGTTGAGTCCTGCCCAATAGGAATCTTCTGCATCGATGTCAATACAGTAAGATTTGCAGGCAACACAGGCACCTAGTTCTTGCCCTGTCTGTGGGTCTACAGTGCGGCACATGGATTGGGTGATTCCAGGCTTGGGTTTAAGGTGTGCTTCGCTGCCCAAGAGCGATCGCGGACCTGTATAAACTAATTGCACGGGTGCCATTGGGCAGAAGTAGTTGCACCATGACTTTCCGGCGTACAGATATCCCACTAAAACTGCACAGAACATAGTTCCTAGTAGAAACAATCCCAGCACCGTGCGATCGGCATTGACGAACAGTAAACGCGCTGATAGTCCTGCAAGAAATAACCCAAACTGAACGTACAAACGATTACGACCCAACCAGGAATTGTCTCCGATGGTGACAACATCCCATCGGACATTTCCGGCAGCATCAACGACTTTTCGCTTGCGTTGAATCCCTAATGCGCGTGGAATTTGGGAGATAAAGGAAAGCGGACAAATGCGCCTCCAGAACTCATGACCAACCGATATCAGAATCAAAATAGCGGCTGGTACGATGATCGTCCACCAAATCATGGCACTCATATAGCGAGGGTCTTGAACCACACACTGCCCTTGAATTTTGGGGCATTTAGTTGGGTCAAGGTAAGACGATGGATCAAGCCGAAAGGGACTCCAGGTTGTGCTGGGGTCTAAAAAGAATTTTGTAACTGGGTCAAAGTACAGAGATGCAATCAGGAGCAGCCATCCGAGTGTCAGTGCCCATCGGACGCGGTGCATTGTTTTTTCTGATGTTTCGCTTAACATAACTATTTCCTAAGCATTGATATTTCCCAAACTTTGAACCGTTGATCTGAGTCACTACTGACAAGGTATCGGTCTGCACAACGAACCGTTTTCATATCCAGTGGGTGAGTTGAAGTGTCTCGCTCGACGCGAGATAAGACACCTGTTTTTCTGTCCCAGATTCGCATTCCATCTGAATGAACCGTGACCAGGTGTTGTTTTTCAACTCGCCCGGTCATTGCCGTGCCAGATTCTTTTGGGAATACTCGTAGGAGTTCTCCGCTCTCTAAATTCCAGGCGATCGCCCGATCCTCCCCCAGGCTGTACAAAGTTCTGCCATCCTCACTGACAAGCAAATAATTGATCGATTCTTTGTGCCCTGCAAACACCTTTCGGAGTTCTCCAGTCCGCAGATCCCAAACTTGAACCCGTTTGCCAACTGCACCAACCACCAGTTGTTGAGTAGGCGTAAACGCTACAGCCGTTAGAGATGCCCCTAAATTGGCAAGGGTTTGCAGAATTTTTCCGGTGCGAACATCTCGGATTTTCAGCGTTTGATTATCTTCACCAACCGCAATCATTTGAGCATCAGGACTGAAGGCGACAGAGCTTACCTGAGTCCGGTAGTCATTGAGAGTCTGCACTAATTGCCCAAATCGTAGGTTCCACATGTACAACGACTGGTCTTTACTCGCAGCTAATAAATCACCGTCAGAACTCACAGCGATCGCACTCACGGTATGAAGATCAACGGGATTCTCAACGACCAAATCGTGCTTGAGCGTCAGTTTTGTTTGGTTGGACATGGGCAACATGGATGCGATCGCTTCACTCATCTGCCCACCTTGCATAGAGAATTGCCAAACACCGACAAATCCTGCTGTTGTAACCAACGACAAAATCCCTACCGCTTTAGCCCAACGAGGAGCCGCAGACAAAGTAGGGATGCGATTTTTTGCCCATTGGTTGCTGGGTTTAGAGGCTTTGGTTGACTGTCGTAGATCAACTAGCACTTCTGAGGGCTGCCAATAGCGGTCTTTGCGATTGGCACGCACCAATTTGTTTAGAATTGTGACCAGATACGAATCGAGTGACGTTTTTAAGTACGACTCCCACTCAATCTCATTAGACGAAAGGTTTTTCTTGAACTGCCGGGGATGAATCCCAGTTAATAATTGAATAACCGAAACACCCAGGGAATAAAGATCACTGCTGAAGTCAGCTTGTCCCTGTTGTTGCTCCTCTGGCATGTATCCAGGAGTGCCGATCGTCACAATTGCTTCAGTCGTTGAGTCGGAGGGCGACTGCTTTTCCTCAATCACCGCAGAGTCATTATTCAGCCATTTGGCAGCACCAAAGTCGATCAAGACAATCTTGCCGTCTGTACGCCGAATTAAGTTACCGGGCTTGATGTCCCGATGAATCAAATCCTGAGAGTGGATGAACTCCAGAATGGGTAAAATGTCCAGCAGCAAACAAACAACATCTTTCTGAGAGAAACGCCGCCCCTGATCGAGCCAGTGTTCCAGGTTCTCCCCTTCAACATACTCCTGCACTAGGTAAGCGCGATCGCCTATTTCAAACCGTGCCAGCAGTAGCGGAATCTGCTCACATTGCCGCCCAAGTTCTTGCAATGCTTGAGCCTCAGTGTCAAACATCCGTCGAGCCACTTCAAAGGGAAGTGACTTGAGGCATTTAACAACGCAGAGGGGATGATGTGGGAGGTATTTGTCTCGTGCCAAGAAGGTCTCACTGAAGCCACCTTTACCTAGCGCTTGTAGGATTAAATACCGTCCAGTCAAAAGTTGCCCAATCATGAGACTAACTCAATCACCTCATAAACAGAGGCAGTGAAGTGTTCAACTAACTTGAGCAACCCAGGGCAAATTATCTGGAAATCGAATAGAAGGAACTTCTACAGTGTTGGCAGTCGGATAGGCACCTGTATGTTTTTGGGCAACCTGTGTTGCCGTTTGAGGATCAGCATAGGGACCCCAAAAACAGTTGTAATCGTGTCCTGGTAACGCGACAGCGGCATACCAACCCGGTCGAGAATGAACCCGTAACATGAGTTCATCCCACCAGGCTTGCCACCAATCAATCCGATCCGGATGATCATGGCGAATGCAGGCGAGTTGATTGGCAAGTCCATCAAACTGTTGACTCTGCTCCTGGCTAATCCGATAAACGACCAGAAGGAGGTCAACGAAACCGCCTCCATCTAAAAGTAGAAGCCCCTGAGCCATTTTCCCCTTAAACCCAAAAATTTATTAGACTCAAAATCGAACAAAAATTTAAGCCGCTTCACATTTTTGTATTAAATGTTAGGCACCTCGAAACACTCTCCAAAGACGTAGATTTAGGCAGGTTCGGCGGTAGTACTTGCTCATCTTGGATTTCCCAACAAATGCTTCAGGAGCAAAACCACTATTTGACATAATTTTGAATACTTCTAGCTTTCTTTTCTAAAAGAAGTATTATCTCTACCTTTGAACAGAGTTAATATGAATACGGGATGCGTTCAATAGATGTAAAACATCCACTCTGAACTCCCTATCCTGGAGAGACATAATTTCAGAGCGATGCGGGGCTGTGTAAGTTTTGAGTCGCGGCACAAGTTGGGTAGCAGTCAGTTTGCGGTCAACGATCACTCAGATAGTGGCTGTAGGAACTGGGGAATTCTCGCTGAATAGACTTGAAGGCACTCAATCTAGTTTGCCTTTGTCCAACGATTGGCTTCTAGAGCCGATGATCGGGCAGGTCAGAGGTGAGTCGGAGAGCAAAAAAGACGAATTACTAAACCTCAAATCACGACTACAAAGCCTCCCGTGGGCAACTTGCCAATCTTTTCAGCAATCACAAATGTGAAGAGGATACCGATGGAATCTACAAATAATTATCTCAAACTAGAGGACCACAACCAATCTCACGGCGACATCATCAACCCAGATCCTAATGCGGGTGACGCTTCCGCGAACAAGTCAAGAGGGTCATCCGTGCAAGAGTCCGACTTTCATGCCGCCTTAGATCAGGCGGCTGATACGTTTGGCGATGCTAAGAGCAAAGCGAAGGAGCTGAAGGGTAAAGTTGGTGATACTTTGGGAGAATTCAAAGACAATGCTTCTGAAGCATTTGATAAGGCGAAAAGTCAAGCTGGCGCTTTGCTGAATGAGGCAAAAAATAAGGACGGTGAAAATCCCAACGACAACAAGCGTAAAGGATCTGAATCCGGTGAAAAGGTTGCCGACTTAGACAAGAGTGCGAAATCTCAATCTGGCAGCAGTTCATCCGCTAGCAAGTCAGCAGAAAACGGGCTACACGTTTCGCCTGACGCATTAGCAGATACAAAGTCTCTTGATCCAGCCCAAGTTAGAAATGAGGAGAATTTGGCAGCGCGGTTAGGTGCTAATGGAGATTTCCTCGATGGTGGTGGTGGCAATAACACTGTCATTGGAGCCGGTGGCTCTGACATCATCAGAGGAGACACAGAAGGTAGCTTTAACACGATGACAACTGGGACAGGCAAAGACCTGATCACACTAGGACAAGAAGCGACCAATCGGATATTCGACTTTGATCCGGCGAACGACCAACTTGGATTGACTGACAGCTTGCTGTTGGACAACATCTTGTTTGGACAGGGCACTAACCCTGACACAGGTGGGCTTGATCAACCCCTAGACAGCAAAAATAACACCGTCGTCGTTGATAAAACTTCAGAGCATATTTTGGCTTCACTGACGTTCACGAACGCAGGCGACATTTCTGATCAAAACTTTGTCCAGGTTAGTTCTCAAGACCTTGACAGGCTAGCGGCTGGTGCAACAGGTCAAGCTGCAAAAGCGGCATAAATGCACGACTCATCGTGCCAACCCGATTGAATCTTAAGTGAATGTAGGAGGATTGTGTTATGGCTGGTATTCATGGACCGAATGAGGAGCACAATGACCTAACCCAACAGGCAGGAGGTGATATTGGGGCAGATGCCTCAAAGCAAGCCGACTCTGGAACACTTGCCTCGAAAGGGTCATCGATTCAAACGTCTGAGTTTGAATCATCGTTGAACAAGCAAGCGGATTTGGGCAATAGTGCTAACCACAACCACGCGGGTCCGGCTGAAAGCCCCATTCCCAAAATGTCTGAGGACTTCAAGCAGCACAATGGGACAAAAGGATCTGACAAATTAGTTGGCGATGCTGGCGACGACTTCATTTTCCCCGGCACCGACAGTTTCAGCTTCAACCAGGCTGAGGCGAAGTCTGGAGCGGAGGAGTTTCCTTTTCCAAATGACAGTAAAGGATCATCTGAGGCAAACCTCAGCTTAGATGAGAAGGGTAATTTCAAAGTGGAAGGCTCATTCAAAGACTTTGATGGAGCACCCCTATTTAGCCAGGGAGAAAAGGAAATCGATCCCAAAGCTGAAATCCTCAACGGCTCTGATCCCAAAGCCCTGGTGGATGGCTTCCTAGCTGTACCGGAGGATAAGGAAGGTAATAAACTGAGCGGGACTCATCTTCACTTCAGTCCTTCTGGAGACGATCGCGGTAATTTTGCCGATGCCACAGTGGTTCGATTCCTGGAGAACGAAACCAATGCAGACGGTAAATCTGGCAATATTTCAGCCAATTTCGAGTTAAAGCCGGATGAGCAAGCCGCACTGTTGGCAGGAAACCTGTATGCTAACCTCCATACAAATGTGGACGTAGATGGAGATGGCAAGGCGGGCTTCCCTACGGGTGAAAACCGACTCAACTTTAACCAGAAGGTAGTGGAGTTTGTGTAGTTCCTGCTTGAGTCCGAGCGTTCACGCTTTCAACCAATCAATTTGCAGGCTCCTTCTAACCACCAATCCTGGCAATTACAGGATTGGTGGGCATTGTTGTTTCGTCCTCTGTCAAAGGGAAGATGTGAACTATGACCAATGCCAATTAAAAGCTGTGTAGGAATGTCTTGGTTTCTGATATCAAAGAGTCACCCGTGCAATGAAGTTAGTTTTTAGATTCATTCTGATCGGTCTTCTAGGATTTTGTCTTAGCCTCCTAGCTGCCTGGTGGATTCCATTCATTGCAGCAGAACCCGCTCCCTCAATGTTGAACAAACAAGGCTTTGAACAGCTATACAAGGGGAATCCTAGAGCAGCACTCCAAATCTGGAAGGACGCTGAGGCTGGTTATCGCAAGTTGGGGCAATCAGAAGGTGTTACCGGGAGCAAAGTCAATCAGAGCCTTGCAATGCAGGCTCTAGGTCTGTATCCGCAAGCTTGTATGACTCTTACCCAGACGCTTACTCTGGAAAATAACTTATGCCAAAGCAATGGATCGGAGCCACAGGATCTCAAATCCTTAACTGCCAGCATTGCAGCAATTCCATCAACGCCTGCGACCGTAGCAGGACTCAACAGCTTAGGGGATGTGCTGCGGGTCATCGGACATCTAAAAGAAGCACACATTGTACTTTCTCAAGCTTTAGATAAAGGGAAACAATCTGACTCGGCTTCGGTTCCGCAACTTCTACTGAGTCTTGCAAATGTTGAGCGATCGCTGTATTTAGAAGATCGAGATCGCTACGATCGCACAGATAATCCCAAATTACGGCTGACACTTCAATCTCAATTGCAGCAACGAGCACAGAAGGCGTTAGATCTATATCATGAAGTCTCGACGACTGGTGAAGATAGCCGTTCTAAATTGTTTGCTCAAATCAATCGACTGGGAATGCTGGTGCTTTCAAAGCAATGGCTTGAGGCTCATAATTCTCAATTATCGTTCAAGCAAATAGTACAGACAGAGCTTGACCAAAGCCTCACTCAACTGGAATCAGCATCTTTTTCTAAAATTCCACCGGAGCAGTCCATTTACGCTCAAATTAAAATTGCAGAAAGCTTAAGACTGTTAACCCAGTATGAGCGTGCGATGAAATACGCTAGGTCAGCGCTAGACCTTGCTCAGGGGCTTCAGAATCCACGATCGCTGTCTTACGCCCAGGGCGAGACAGCCAAACTGTTGCTAGATCGTGGGCAACCAGAAAGGGCGTTGAGAACCTTTCAGCAGGCAACAGCACTGGCACAATCTAGTCACGCCTGGGATGCCGCTTACCAATGGCAGCGATCGGTCGGACGAATCCATAGTCGCCGGGGAGACTTCAAACGAGCCGAACAAGCGTATGAAGCCGCGATCGCCGCGCTTGACCAGGTGAGAGGAAATATTCTTGCGGTTAACCCTGAAGTCCAACTTTCGTTCCGTGAGCAAGTCGAGCCTGTTTATCGGGAATACCTCCGCTTGCTGCTAACACCACCCCAGAAACCCGATCTGAAGCGGGCAGTTTTGGTCACGCAGCGATTAGAGCAGGTGGAATTAGAGAATTTCCTTCGCTGTGGAGATCTAGACCTGGTAGGACTCAATCAAATTAGCCTGCCAAAGAATACGACTGTTTTTTATATCCTGAATCTGAGCGATCGGATCGGGGTCATTACTCAAGCACAGGATAACTCACTTCATTTCTACTCAGCCAATGCTGCCGAAGTAGAAAATAGTGCCACGAATTTAATCACCAATTTGCAGAGTGATGAATTTGTGGCAGTGGAGGAACCAGTATTTATCCCCTTTGCTCAAGCCCTTTACCAGCAGCTCATTGAACCAGCACAGCAGCAAGGCTATTTGCCATCAGAAGGGACATTGGTTTTTGCGACCGATTCGCTACTGCAAACCATTCCAATGGCTCTGCTTCATGATGGACAAAACTATTTGGTTCAGAAATATAGTATTGCCACAACATTAGGGGGACAACTTCGGCAACCGCGATCGCTGCCGCTCGCTCAACCCAGCACTTTAATTGCTGGGTTGAGCGAAGAGGCTCCCAGCTTTACGCTGCCGCAAGTGCCTAAAGATTTCAAGCCGCTTCCAGAGGTTGAAAAAGAAGTTCAAGACTTGAAAAAAGCAACCCATTCAACCATTCTGCTGAATGCAGATTTTACTACTGCTAACTTTCAGGCTGAGTTGGCAAGGAATAATTTTTCTGTAGTGCATTTGACCACACATGGGCAATTCAGTTCTTCACGCGAAGATACCTTTTTGCTCGCCTGGGACAAAGTGATTGATGTTCAACAAATTTATCAATTGGTCAAGCGACGCACGGAACAGGATGCTTCGATTGAATTGCTCGTATTGAGCGCCTGTGAGACTGCGAAGGGCGATCGCAAATCTGCATTAGGAATAGCAGGACTTGCAACACAGGCAGGAGCACGGAGTACACTGGCTTCTCTCTGGCGTGTTGACGCTTCATCAACCGCTATGTTCATGTCCCAGTTCTATCAGCACCTGGCTGACGGGCAATCTAAAGCAGAGGCGCTTAGATCCGCTCAGTTGGGGCTTTTAGCAGCCGAAGACACTCACCATCCTTACTACTGGGCACCCTTTATCTTGGTCGGAAGCTGGCTTTAAATCAGTTAGGGTAAATTATGATTGAGCAAATTCAGCCGCCCTACCGCGATCGCTAAAACTGGAGGACTGATTAAATGCAGACTACTGACTCAATCAACCAGGTCACGCTTCTGGGCTACCTACCGGAGCGCATCCAGTCGGCATTTCAAGCCTATGAAGTTGAGACGAATCTCGCACCAGAGTCCGTGGTGAAGTTAGCCATCCGCTATTTCTTGGAATCGGCATCAATCAACGTGGGTCTAGATGATAAAGACCCAACCGACGTACCTACCAATCAAGGCATTTTGACTCATTTACCGCACTCAGTTCAGCAGGGAATTAAGCAGTATGCAACCGAATATGAGCTTCCACCAGAGTTTGTCGTCGAACTAGCAATCACCTTCCTGCTTGACCCTGACGCAAGCAGTTTTGAGGACTGCCAAGTAGGTGTCCAGCGGGAACAAGTTTATTTACTCCGACAATATCGGGACGACAACCACGCTGAAGCCGCTATTTGACTGACAACGACAGGCAAATAGGAAGTACTCATGATCTATAATCAACCTGACATAGCGCCGCTTCATACATGACTCGTACCCCTTTCGACACGTTCAGTAAGCAGATCTTAGAAGAGTTGCTTACACCTTTGGGGGAAGTTGAAATCAGCCAGGAAGTCCCTGGAGAAACACGCTTAGTCGATGTCCGCTTCATCCCTGCTGCCCAGCCAAACAGCGACCCCAACACATTAGGATTGTTGGGCAGAATGGCGATCGCTCCCTGTTTAATCGAACCCTTTCGCAATCCACCCACTCGAACTGAAGTTCGCAACTGCCTGCTCAAGCTCCTTCTCGTGCAGGCTGAAGTGCAGCGCCAAGCTCGTCGCCAGGATGACCGCTTGCTGGAAGCTGAGTTGCCTCAATTATGGATACTCAGTCCTTCCGCATCCGACGCTCTCCTGACTGGTTTCGCAGCCCAGCAAAAGGACATCTGGCTATCAGGCATTTACTTCATGGGTGAATTCTTCAAAGCGGCAATTATCGCTATCAATCAGCTTCCCTGCAACGAGGAGACGCTGTGGGTAAGATTGCTGGGCAGAGGTACAACTCAACAGCAGGCGATCTCAGAAGTTTTAGCCTTTCCTGCAGATGACCCACGCCGCTCTAAAGTCTTACAATTACTAGTAAGCTGGAAGATCAGCCTGGAAGTGACTGGCGAGTTTGAGCAAGAGGAGCAAGATCTAATGACAACACTATCGCAGGCGTACTTGGAGTGGGAACGGCAGACAGAAGAGCGAGGGGCTGAACGGAGAGAACGATCGCTGATCCTCCTTCTTCTCACTCGTAAAGTTGGTGAATTGCCTGATTCTGTGCGATCGCAAATTGAGATCTTATCTACGCCTCAACTGGAGTCATTGGGAGAGAGCCTCCTGGAATTTTCCAACCTGTCTGATTTAGAAGCATGGTTGGTAGCGCGCGGACGTTAATTGGCTAATTGTCGTAACCCAGCTTGAGCACTCACCAATACATCTTGATCCGACACCGCCTTTGCTAGCGCGATCGCTTTCTCATACTGAGGCTTGGCAAGATCCGACCGACCCACAGTCAAACAACAATCCGCCAGAACTCGGTAGAGAAGAGAGGTGCGGCTACCAACTTCCGCACGAGACTGAAGCACCACAATAGCATCATGTAACAACCCATGAGCCGAATAGATGCTGGTCAGGTCTAGCACCGCCGCCTCATCCTCATCCAGATTTAGCCCTCTAACCTGCTCAATCCTGCCATTCATGGTTTGAACGGTAGATTGAGGCAACACATTCAGCACACTTTGTTTTACGTTAAGTAGATCATTTTGTTCGCTATAGGCAGCGATCGTAATTTTGTAGGCTTGCCCCTGCTGGAGTGGCGGACGATTTTTGGGATAGGACAGTGAAGGAGAGGTAACGTTCTGTTGCCAGTTGACCCCTTTCCCTTCAACCTGAACCATGTAATGGTGAGCTTGAGGCTCTGGGTGCCACCTTAAAGCGGGAGTCAGGGTGGAAACCACTCGCTCATACGGGTAGGTGAGTCGCAGAGCCAGCGTTGGGTCATCGGGTCCTTTGGGTCGAACACAAAGGTAGATCTCTTGCGCTCCGCAACGGCGTAGTTGCTGCGTCTGTCGGGGAGGAGCGTTACAGCCTTCAGTCTGACTGACAATCTGCCCGGTCGCAAATTGCTTGACCCGACCACTCACAAAACAAAGCACACGAACAGCAGGCAACCGAGCTAGCTGAATGCTTTCTCCGATACAAATTAAGCGTCCCGCAGGAAACTTAGAATCACCCCTTGACAGGACTCGACCCACCACAGGACAGACAGAAGAGGATGCCTCAGAGGAGGAAAACAGTCCATCACCTAAGCAGTTTGCGAAGAAGAGGGAGATTGCGATAAATAGAGTGGTTCCTTTTGATCGCATAACCAAAAAATCCTGAATGTCAAACGCCTGATCAGGCTTCTAATCTCACAAAACGCGATTGAGAATTCGTTCACGCCACGCTTTCACTTCTGGCAATCCAGCCGTTGAGTCATAGCGGAGACAGTTCTTCCAACTCTGCTTTGCCTCTACCTCAAGACCCTGTGCTTCCTGGGCTTGAGCGAGAAGGCAGTAGATGTCAGCCCGTTGCGGATCGAGCTTTTTCGCTCGTTGCAGGTATCCCAAGGCATCTGCATAGTCAGACTGTTTGAGAGTTGCCCAGCCCAAATTTTTGAGAAGCGCTGCTTGAGATACTGAATCATCGGTTTTCTTAAGCGCCTGAGCAGCTAAAGTCGCTGCCTCATGATAATCACCCTTTATATTGTTTATCCGCGACAGGTTATTGGCAGCATCTATCGCAAGGCGGTTATCTGCCTGCATCGATAATGTATAGTGCAACTCAGCTTTGCTGTAATCACCCCACTCATCGTATAGATTCCCCAGATTGTAGTGAACTTGCCAATTGTCGGGGGTGAGTTTCAATGCCTGCTGATAGTAGTCGATCGCGCAGGGCACATTCCCTTCCTCCTGACATAGGAGTGCCAGGTTCTGATGCACCTCTGGCAGATTCGGATCAAGCCCCAATGCTCGTTGATAGTTCTGGCGGGCTAATTCCAACTTCCCCCCAAGCTGGTTTTGCGCGCCTCGTTCAGCCAGTTGCCGCGCCTGAGAGAGTTGTTGATAGGCTGCCCAACTGTTCACCCCCCAAATGAGTGAAGCCGCCGTCAGAATTCCAGCCACCACAGCACCTGCTCTAAACTGGGTTGACATGAAGAGTTGGTAACGCCGGATGCGACGTGGCAGACGATTGAGCCGTTGCAAAATGATTTCGGTATCTGAAGGGCGTTTTCTCCAGGAAAGGGATTGCAGTTCATCCAGAAAATCGGCAAACGGTTTGGCGACTTGGGGTGCGTGTTTTCTCCACAAGAGTTGTCCAGAGTCGTCCAACGGCAATTGGGCAGGATGCCGTCCAGTTAGTAGATGAATCAGGGTGCGGGCGATCGCAAAGAAGTCCGATTGGGGCAGCCCTCGTCCATGTAGTTGTTCGGGAGGGCTGTATCCAGCAGACCCAACAGCAGTAATACTATAAGAACTGTTCGGACTCACATAATGGGGAGTCTCGCCGATGCGTAATTTAACCAGGTACGTTTCTGAAATTCGACGACAGGCTCCAAAATCAATCAGAGCCAGTTGTCCATTTGGTTGCAGGATCAGGTTATCGGGTTTAATGTCACGATGGAAATAAAAGCGATCGTGAACAACCGCAATGATTTCGACAAGTTGCCGCAGCCAGATTAAGGCATTCTCCTGAGAGAGCCGATTGCCCACTTCCAGCCATTGATTGAGGGGTTGTCCCGCAATCTTTTCCATCACCAGGCAATGGACGGAAAGCGAAGGCGTTGGTACTGCGAAAAAACCATCCAGGTCTGCTCTGGGAATCTTGCCAGGGGCATCTAGCAGCGTTAGAACGTTGTATTCTTGCTCTAATCGAGCAATTTTTGCCCGTGAGGGTTCATATAATACTTTTAATACTTTTAGTTGATTTTCTGTTGATTGGTCGATCGCCTCAAACAGAGCTGTTGAAGATAAGGGGTGACGCTCGGCTTGTAACGGACGAATGGCTCGATAACGACCCGCCAGCAAGAGAGCCATTCCGCACCATTGGCAGACTTCAACCGCTCCGGGTTCATTGGGATGAGCACAGTCAGGGTTGATGCACCAGCCGCTATTCACAGTCAAACCACAGGGGGAAAACTTGCCGCTTCAGACTCTAACATATTCAGCGTATGCTTCCTGACAATTGAATTGAGTTGATACAATGTCGGCTGGTCGTCACTTCTGACGATTTGAATGAGCGATCGCTTGTCAAGATAATCCAACGTTTGCACTAAATCTGAAGATGATATTTTCTCTTTCGTAAGCGCTTTCAAAAGATCTGCAAAGGTGAGGGGCTTTTTTGCTTGCGCTAAAGCCGCCATGACTCGTTTTTCTAACTCCTCAAATTTCTTAAACTGGCGATTGAGTAATTCCTCAATTAAATCGGTGAAGAAGGTTGTGACGTAGGTAAGAACCTCCTTTACATGCCCGCCAAACAGATCCTTCACCCCGTTCGCGACAAGCTCCAGGATCAGCGGATTCCCACCGTATTTTTCGATCAGTTGTTGCCAGTTCTGCTCATCGGTCAACCCTTTGTCTCGGAGAATTTGTTTGGCGGACTCATGATCCAGATCCCTGAGAATCAGCGTTTGAGCTGCCAGTCCACCCAGTCGCCAGCGCTCCAGGTACTCAAACGGCTCTTCTGAGGTTAATAAGAAGCAACTGCGGTGGGGTACTCCAACCATTCGTCGAAGAAATGGTTCGTATTCATGGTGCCCCCGGAGCAACTCGGCAGAATCTAAGACAACTAGACACCGACGGGATTGCAGACAATCCAGCAGCAGGGAGATTGCATCTTTAGAGTCTGAGTTGGTCACTCCCTTGCGTTCTAGTTCTCCGTTACTGGAATCAGAGTTTACCGACTCTCCTAGAAGGCTCACCAGTTCTTCTACCAATGCTTCAAGACGAGGAACGGGGGAGGCAGACTTCCAGGCAACGCAGTTCCATTCGTGGGCAGACAAGGAGCCAAGCAGCCTTGTTGTCAATGCCGTTTTACCGATACCTGGAGGACCGACCAGCACAACGCACTGATTGTGATTAACCGCCGCTTCGAGAGCAGTTAATTCCTTTCCTCGACCATAAAACCGAGGAACATTGGGTACACAATCACCGAACACAGGAACGGGCGACAACTTTTGCTCAAGAACGTGACGGAAATTCCATTTAGTAACCTGCTGACCCATGATCTCGGACAGCGCATCCCACAATTTTTTTCCAACTAGTCGGATATGCGCGAGGCTATAGGGAGTTTTCTTGACAATCTGTTCGTACTTCTCTCCATCCCATGCTCCTGCCAGAATCGCCTTCTCAGCGTCGCTCAGACTTCTTCCCGACTGACTCAGGAACTGATCCACTAACCGAATGGCATCCTCTCTGTTCACAGGCTACAAATTCTTTTCGTTACTGTATTTACTACAATTTTAGCTCCTCATGTCAAACGAGACTACTGTGCTAAACCATAGTAGCCAGGAGCGACGCTACGGCGAAAACAGGAACTAATATCTTGTCATCACTTAAAGATTAGAAGTGTTAAAAGTATTATAAATGTGAGATGTCGTTTCTCGGCAAGAAAGAGATGCTAAAACTTTTCGTTTTAGGTCATCTTGCTCTCATTTGCAATCATCCTATCGAACGAAATCTGTCGTTAGAGAACAGGAGGTAATTTCTATGTGAGTAACTTTAAAGCTGAATAACCCCAACCAAAATTAGTAGGGGTTAAATAATAGTTTTTTGACTTAAAAAACGAGCAGAATTTGGGATTCTAATCTGATTGCTTTCCGAGGGCAGTAATTAGGTCACCCAAGTTGTCATGTCAATATTCTAGGAGCAATTCACCCTAAATGGCAACTTTTTTGCTCTTCAATTTTGGCATGGCTTGATTCTGCTCTCGTTGCTTTGGGACAGGCGTTTGCTGCTGTCTCATTCAGTAGGAGGGACATCAATGCCAGAAATGATCAAAGGTTCTCAAACAGAACCTCCACATCCGTATGGATATTGCAGGCTTTGTCAATCATCTGTGGAAATTCCAGGACTTACAGACTCCAAATGTTCAAGACATGGATGGATTTCTACAGCGTTTAGCGTGACTGGTCAGATTCAAAAACAACCAGCCGAGACCTCTAAACAGAAACAAATAGTCGTTTTATCAGAAGAGGAATTTTCCACTGCAAATTCACCACCCTCAACCAGAACACAGCAGTTAGAAGGGCAAGTCAAGACTCAGGCTTCCTCAACACTAAAATTCCCTCAACCAATTAATCAAGCCGCCCAGACAGAACAAACTCAGCTTGACTTGTGGGGAAGTGTAGCGTGATGTCCCTTGCGCCTCTAATATCTGCATCCCCACAAGCTGACTTTGCCTGTAGGATCGAACAGGAGTTTGTTATAGGTAGCGCCATCCATCCCGCGCTCTATCAATCCGCAACTCAGACTGTCAGCGACACCGAAATCCTGCCTGGAGGAGAGCCTTGCTTTCCGATCCATGAAGCTCTAAATTGGCATGTCACACGCTTTGGCTATCGAGCACGAGAGACACTGGATGCCATCTTGCTGCTCAATGAAGATGGTTCCTGCTGGCAGGCAAAACTGAGTCAGCCGATGATTGACTCGAAAAAGCAAAAACCCCGCAAATACGAAACGCCGATCGGTAACGGCTCAAGGATTTATCTACCGATTGTTCCGACTGAAATTCGTCAACGAATTAGCGATCGCTATGGTATTCAGGTTCCTTTGGAGGGATCATTCTGGGATTGGGTTGAAGCCCATCCAGAAATTCCAGTGGTGCTAACAGAGGGAGGCAAAAAGGGGTTATCCCTACTGAGCGCAGGATATGTGCCTTTAGCGCTGTATGGGGTAAATGGTGGTTATTACAAGCAACCAGGAGACACAAGAGTATTAGTGCCTGATGTTGCCAGATTTGCTGCACCTGGAAGACAATTCACATTTGCGTTTGACCAGGATTCAAAAGATTCAGCAAAACGACGAGTCACTGTTGCTCTTTATCGCTTCGGTGGATTGCTTCTCCAAGCAGGCTGCCTGGTTACGGTCGCCTCGTGGGAATACCAGCAAGGGAAAGGCGTGGACGATGTGATTGCCAACTGTGGAGTCGCAGAGTGGAGTGCTGCCTACTCAGAAGCGATCCCCCTGGAACACTGGCAGATTTGGCAACGGTTAGAACGTAGACTAACTTATCCAGCATCCGTTCGGCTCATCACGGCTGACTTATCAACCCTACAGCTTGACCATCTCCCTGAGTGCGGCATCATCGCGATCGCCAGTCCCAAAGGAACAGGCAAAACCAAATACATCCACTCATTAGTAGAGGCAGGTGAAAAGGTGCTAGCCGGGGGGCACCGCATCGCCCTGATGCGAAATCTCTGTTCTCGGCTGCATCTGGATTACAAAGGGGACTTAGATAAAGTTAATGGAGCATTTATCACAGGAGCGGGCTACACCCTCCGAGTCGGGCTATGCGTGGATTCGCTGCTGGCGATCGATCCCAATAAGTTTGCTGGATGTGATTTGATTCTAGATGAAGTCGTTCAAGTGATTCGGCATCTACTCACATCGAGTACCTGTGCCAGAGAGGGCAAACGTCCAGCATTACTGGCAAGATTTCGAGAATTGATCCAGGTTGCTCGCCGAATCATTGTCGCGGATGCTGATTTGGATAATGCCACACTGAATTATCTCAACTCCTTACGAGACATTGATGAGTCCGTATTTTTGATTCAAAACGTCTACCCAGTAGAAGGGTATCCCGTGCGCTTTCTTCAAACTTCCGATCGCACAACGATTGTGGGTGAAATCATAACCGCCGTGGAAACTCTTGCCTCCGGTAAGGCAGTGTTTGTTGCGACCGATAGCAAGGCAACCAGTAAGGCGATCGCTCGATTGCTCAATCAACATCAACCCGAAAAACGGGTGCTGTTAGTCAATTCAGAAACCAGTGGAGGAGAATGCGAACGAGAGTTTCTTCAAACGCCAGACACCGTTTTACAGCGCTATGAATATGATGTCATTATTTGCTCTCCATCGGTTGCAACCGGAGTGAGCATCGAAGTGCAGGGTGTGATTGCAGCCGTATATGGCATTTTTACAGGAGGTTCAAGCACCGATGCGGATATGACTCAAGCCTTGGGAAGAGTGCGTGAACCCGTTGAGCGAGTGGTTTGGTGTGCTCAGAAAGGAACAAACTTCTCGCAAGCCAGTCGATCCACCACTCCGACTGAAATCAAAAGCCATTTACAACAGAAAACCACTGCAACGGTTCGGCTCATCCGCTCTGGTTTGCGGGAAGACCTAGCGGGAGATTTAATGCAGTACGATTGGCAGAATGATCCTCATCTCAACCTCTACTGTCGAATTTCAGCCGAGCAAAACTTTGCCATGTACCATCTCCGAACTGCATTGCTGGTTCGACTTCAATATGAGGGGAATCAGGTTTTGGTTGAAGATCGAGCATCCGATCCTACTGTAAAATGCCTGCTGGCAGCGGCAAAACAGGAAATTCGAGAAATCGATGCGGAAGCTCTGGTTGCGATCGCGGATCTCACCTATACAGAAGTTGCTGCCCTGGAGCAGCAAGAAGGACTTAGCCCAGAGGAGTCGCTAGCCATCTCCAAGCATTACTTCAAGGAGTTTTATGCCCTTGATTCTATTACGGTTGAGGATGTGCTGTGGGACAACGAGGGCAGACGCAGGGCAGAGTTACTCAGCCTGGAGGCTCAGTTGGTTCCAGACCTTGCCATTGATCGGGCAGCCCGTTCTCTTGAAAAGCAAGCAACCTGGAACCAGAGCTACTGCCCCTGGGATATTTCCAACGCTGAGTTGCGGCGAGCGATTCGATCTGAGATCGGGATGGACGAGCTGCTAGCAAAGCTAAGAACTGGGTGGACGTGGACGAGCTATGACCTGGAATCTTATGCAGCAAAAGCAAGAGCCTTCGCTGAACAAATCAAAATCGCTCTGCACCTGACGATTTCTGACAAGATGAGCGATACTCAAGTCGTTCATCAACTTCTGGCTCAATTGGGGGTGAAGATTGAGCAGATGTGCTGGTCTCGTTCTGTTGCCGGACATGAAGGTGAGAAATTGAGAATTTACCGTCTGCATCAGGAACATTGGAGTCGTGTATGGGAAGTGCTGCAAAAGCGGCAAGCAAAACGCCAGCAAATTCAACAGCAGTCTTCTACTGAAAAACTCTCGGCTGGATCACCCGTTACGTTTGAGTTAAAAGACGGGAGGGGTGATCCGGTTTCCAGAGCTGCTTTGAGTATCCAGTTCCCGCTCAATGAGGAAGAATTCAACACAGCATTACAAGTCTGTAAGGATAATCGCGATGATGTCAATTTAATGCCCTTACGCGAAAGTGAGCCAGCTCCTATCCCAGAAACAACTGTCTCCCTATCAACGGACGAGCCAATAGGTTGAGCCTGATAGGGCAAAATGCTTTCAGGTCGTTCAGGAGTGCAATTCGTAGCTAAAACCCCAGGATTGACCGCTGCCCAGGCGATCGCTTCTGCCATCAGGATTGGGTCATTTGAATCCAGAAACTGCTGCATTCGGGCAATCTGTCTCACTTCGGCAGCCTGTTGCTTCAGTTGCTGCTGCTGCTCATAAGCCATTTGAACAGCAGCTTGACGTGCCTCCTGTGCAGCTTTGATCTCAAATAGCACTTGCTGAACTTTCGGCTGAGCGCTCAAGTCTGAGCCATCGCTATCATCGGAAGAATCTTGAGCGAGGGAGGAATTACGACCTGCCTCGTTATTTTGAAGTGCCAGATCGCTGAAACCGTTATCATCAAACTGATTACCGCCTACACCAGGGAATAAGCTTGCAGAACTATGAGCAGGGGATGCCTCCCAAAAGTAATCCCCTGCTCTGTTCGTATTTGAAGTTGGGGGGTACGGGGGGTTTTCCACAGGTTCAGGAGAGATAACCAGGTGATTGGGATGCCATAAATCGCGGTGATTGTATAAAGTCCCACCACCGATGCCATAACTCACCAGCGCATGAAATCGGGAAGTGGCATTTGCGGGTAATGCTTCTTGATCTAACAACTCTGCGATCGCGTGTCTAATTCGCTCTCTGGCTGAGTCTGATTGCTGCTGATTCCAGGTTGGAGCTTTGGCAATCGCTGCCTTCAATTCCAGATTATTCAGATTTGTATCTTCCGACTTAGCTTTGAACTTACCTTGTGCGTCTCCGTAGTGGAAGTAATGACTATTTTCAATACAATGCGCCCATTCCTCAGCTCGATGTTTAATTTCGTGTTGATGACGACAGTATTCAAAATAACCGGGGAGCGATCGAGCCACTTCCACAATCGCATCAACAAGCGCATCTCCAACCAAGGGTTTGCCACCCGCTAAAACATGATGAAAGATATACTCTCGCATCGTGATTCGACCTAAGAGATAATTCGTTTGTCCATAATCAGTCCATCCCAGTTCAATTTCAGCATTGAGATCATTGATAAATTTCTCTGCCTTTGTCGAAACAGAATAACGATGTCGCTTTGCTTGTTTTAAGATACGGCGGATAACCGAGGCTTCTACATCATTACGTGTTTGAGCAAACTGCCATTGCTGGATAAAACTTTGCTGAGTACTCCAAATCGGTTGAAACTCTTCATCAACTAAATAGGAGCCAATTTGTAAGGGTAAACGATGAGCATTGAAGAGACTAGGTTTACCGTTGACACTGTAGGGCTTAGGATCTGGAAAAACTTCAAGTTGTCCTGGCTTAATTTTAAAACCAGCATTTTCAAGCAAAGTAGAAACCGCGATCGCTAACTTCCAGGAGCTTTGAGTTTGTTGAAAGGGAAAATACAAATGCAGCCCATTGCTATAGCTGGAAGTACAAGCTACGTGACTTACCAAACCCAGCGGTTCCAATGCTGCAACAATGCGCGAGATTGCAAAAGGATCTTGCTTCGGGTGATACAGACTACCCATATCAATATCGAGAAGGCAGTAGGACGTTTCTGCACCAAACCGAACACCGTAGAGGTAGGAAGATTGTTGAATGAGGCGATCGCTCAACGGATGACGACTTTCCGTTCTCCATTCAACCTTCTCTCCAGGATTTGAGTATTCTGCCCAGATATAGTCAAATCGGTGTGGAAAGAGCGCGAGAAAATGTTCTGAGTTAAGCAGGTGCTGAAAACCTGCTTGAGAAGAAGCAGCTAGAGAAGAAGCTTTCAAGATCAATACAAATGTAGTTTGCAATCGGAGCGTATCAATTGCTCTAAAAGACCCTTGTGACTATCTAGGATCAAACTGATCAATTTGATCAGAAAAACAGCAAGTTCTGAAAGCTATAAGCTGTAAGGATCTCAGCAATCAAAAAGTGACTTTTGTACCAACTGAGTAGAACTCTTATTCCTTATGAGGGGAAACTTCTTCCCATGAGGGGGGAAACATGATACCCCATCCTAAATGAGCACAGACATATCAAAGCCCTGTCTATAAACCAATCAGCAGCTTTGTGACCACTACCTCTAAAGGGGGGAGATGTGACTATGGTGTGACCAATAACCCAAAACAGGAGAAACTGTGACTGTACTGTGACCACTACCTCTAAAGGGGGGAGATGTGACTATTAGACCTCGGCGTAAGTTCGGCTACTGTTCAAGTTGACAGTGCTGAGAACTGAGTGCTGAGTGCTGAGTCGAAAGGGTAGGTCTATTTCCGCCTTGAAGTACTATGGTGTGACCAATAACCCAGGACAGGAGAAACTGTGACTGTACTGTGACCACTACCTCTAAAGGGGGGAAATGTGACTATGTTGTGACCAATAACCCAGGACAGGATAAGAAATAGACCAAAAATGTGACTATAACCCCTAGAGGTGGGGATTGTGACCAAAAGGTGTAAATTTGCTGAAGCCTTTATTTCAAAGGGATTATCTCCTGATCTGATTAAGTTGCTCATCATAACCAGATCTAGAAATAAAGCCAAAATAATTTATCCAGGGTAAGATCTCCGCATCTTTGCAGTCAACAACTGCAAGCCTGCTACACCCACCTTTGCATATGTCTACAAATTCCTCCAGTGTCACCGTTAATGTTGAAATAGTTGATGATAAGGAAATCGACACCCCGAAAGGCGTTCGTTCTCGTAAAGTAAGAAAGGAACAGTTAGGGAGTAGCTCTTTGGAACGTCCTGTGTCGAGTCCTAGTCTGTTTGCAACACAAACGGAATACGCTGCTTCAAGTCGAGTAATTTGGGAAGGGGCAAACATTCTAACTCAGGGAAATGATTTACCCTGGATGACCACTGATGACGGTGAAGCTTGTTACAAATCCCCTGTCGCAAAAGGCAAAGGCTTTATTTCATTTTGGCTAACGGATGACTTATTTTCCAGCGACCCATCAGTGCTGGAACGTGATCTAGCGATCGCTTTGATTGAACAATTTGATCTCCGTGCTGCTTGCCTACATCTCATTTATGCTGCCCATGCAACTCAACTAGACCGTCCGTGGGAGGAAGTTTTTACAATTAATGATACTCAGCTTGAGCAATATCTAGGACTACACAAGAACAAGAAGTTGACTAAACAACAGAAGCTGGACTTGATGCTGAAACTAGCGAAACAGCCTTGTCATCTGTTAGTTTACGTTTCATATCCCGAACTTGGACGTATTCCAACAATTAATGTTAGCCGCACTTTTTTATGGGAAATTGCAGAACCTATTTTACATTTTCAGAATAACTTGACGAATGAACAAGGAGAGTTAATTGGTTTTACGCTCAATATTCGTTGTGGAATGTGGGCTAAATATTTTCTAAATGAAGAAAACCGGCGACAGAAGAAGGGGTATTACGAGTATTGTGTGCTCTCCAAAGAACTAATCCTCGATATTATGGCAACCTACCATCATTACGAGGGTGCAGCCCGATTAATGACCTGGTTGCTGTTTAAAACTAAGATTAATCGCAGTAGCCCCCTCACGGTTGAGTTGTTATTGAAAATTGCCTTTGGGGAAAAGTCTTTACAAGATGCGATCGCTAAATCAAAACCTCGTGCCAAATTGGTTGATTCCTGGATAAAAACTCTCAAGGCTCTAATTGAGAAAGGCTGGTCGATTATTCCTGACCCCCAAACTTATCCCATGTCTTATTGGGTGGACACAGGAAAATCAAGTTTGTTTAATGAAATTCCTGATGATCCTGATGCTGCACTTGAGTTTTGGGCAAAAGATGCCTTAGCTTCAACTGGAACTCGTTTGACGGACCGTACACGCAGAGAAAGGGGTAGCTTTACGTTATTTCTCAATGGTCGTTTGTATGTCCAACCTCCCAAAGCAATTTCAGATCGATTAGATGCTCTCGAAGAAGCTCGGCGTCGAACAGAAACAAGGTTGCCCACTATAAGCACTGCTGAAACATCTCAGATTGTTACGGCAATAACATCCCCGAAACAAGCCAGGGAAATTCAATCGGGAGAACAACTGAAGCAGTTGCGGATAACAAAGGGATGGAGTCAGGCGTACTTAGCTGACCAAATTGGGCGCAGTTTAAGTTGGGTCAAAATGGTCGAGACAGGAAAACGTAAAATTCAGCCTCAGGATCAAGCTGCCATCCTATCTGTATTAGCAATTAGTGGTTGAAAAGACTACTGTTTTTTATCTGCCGCTCCATCAATGCTTGAAGCATTGATAATTGCTGCTCAAGCTCAGTGACCGCTTCCCGCCGTGAGATCGCGTCTTTCCAGTGCCGATGTCGTTGACTACCGGGTTTGCCAAGAGACTGGCTTTTGGGTTTGCGATCGGGCTTTTGGGTAACTAACACCGCATAAGTATAGGTTTTTGCCCCCTTTGTGGAACTGGTTTCCGTAAGCCAGCAGTAAGCAGGGGCAACTTCGCCAGAGGTTCGGATCTGGTGGATCAAAGTGAGCAGGCGTTCTCGTTCAGATTCAAGGAAGGTGTTAGCCATAAGAAATTCTGCATGGTCTGTACCTGTATCATACAGAAATTCTGCGTGATAAAAATATTAACCATACAGAAATCTGTGGGCATTGTGGGCAGCGCCACGAACTTTCTACCTCTTTAGGAGAAGCGGGAGCAGTAAGGCTAAAGGACGCGATTTAGCCTTACTGCTACGTGAATTGAGAAGTGCAGCTTCTCAAGCCATCGTCAATGCAGCAACTTCTTTCTGAACTATAATGAGCCAACCCCAACGACCTGTTGAAGGATGCACTCTATGAATAAAAGTGAATTAGTGGATGCGATCGCATCCACAGCATCTGTCTCAAAGAAGGACGCAGATTCTATTCTCAATGCCCTGGTCGATACTGTTGTGGAGGCAGTATCTTCTGGCGATAAAGTAACGTTGGTTGGTTTCGGCACTTTTGAATCACGCCAACGTCAGGCACGAGAGGGGCGCAATCCAAGTACAGGAAAGCCGATTCAAATTCCGGCTACAACGGTTCCTGTCTTTTCGGCAGGCAAGGTATTTAAAGAGAAAGTCGCTTCAGCTAAGTAAGATACTTTTAATGTAGATTGCCTAGCTGATTTGAGATTGGCATAGTGAAGAGTGAGTGTACCCTCAGCGCACATCTCACATTTAGAGATTTTTTTGCAGTAGCAGACTTTGCTTAGTATCGACTATGAACACAGAACTCGGTGCAACTTGAGTTTCAGTACTGCGTATGAGCTTCTGCATGGTAAAAGATTAAACCATGTAAAAGCCTTTTATACTCATAAAATCTTCCTTTGAAAGGGTCGCCCAGAATTTCATCCTGATTTCATTTCTGCGATTTATGCTGGAAATTGAGTTGATTTAGTGGGTAATCTGCTGCATAGGAAAGCTCAAGTGTTTGCTGAGGAAGCAATCGTGTAATGAAGTCATTCGGCTGTCGTTATGCGATCGCGTCTCCTTTAACTGTGGATTTGCTGCATATTGGGACTAGTCCAGTTATACCTGAAGGTCTACAAAAGCAAAGCCTCTAATTGACTTATAACATTGATAATCAGAGGGTTTAACTTTCAAAGATTGGCATTTGATTTCAAGGGTAGGCGAATGATAAACGTGCTACCCTTTCCCAGCTCACTTTGAACGTCAAGGCTACCTTTATGCGTTTTGACGATCGCCTTCGCAATTGCCAAGCCTAATCCGGCTCCACCTGTGTGTCGGGAGCGATCGCTGTTAACTCGGTAGAATCGATCAAAAATTCGAGTTTGATTTGCTGGAGCAATGCCAATTCCTGTATCTTGAACATGAATCAAAGCATGGTGATCATCCCGCTCTAAAATGACGGTGACTTCTCCTCCATCAGGTGTGTATTGCAACGCATTCGTGATCAAGTTTGAAACTAAACGGCTCAACTGAGCTTCGTCCCCCATCACCCACAAAGGCTTGTTGACGCGAATTTGCTGGGTTAGTTTAATAGGTGCTGCAATTTCCAACACAACCAATTCTTCAACTAGATCAGCTACAAGGTCATTCAAGCAGCAGGCAGAGTGCTTGAGCGAATCCGTTTGTTGATCCATTCGAGAAAGTAGCAGTAGATCTTGCACTAATTGAGCCAATCGCTTGTTTTGGCGGGCAACGACCGCTAGCGTATTCTGGATTTCCGCTTCAGAGAGTGGGTGTATATCTTGTGCTGCTTCTACGGTTGCACGAATGGCTGCTACAGGGGTGCGTAACTCATGGGCAGCATCCGCTGTAAATTGCTGCATTCGCTCGTAGGATTGATAAATGGGCTTCATGGATAGCCCAGCCAGCCACCAACCCGTTCCTCCTACCAAAACGATACCTGCTGGTAGCCCAATCAAAAACAGCCACCACAACGTGGTGAGATGGTCATCATATTCTTTGAGCGATCGCCCCACTTGCATATACCCCCACGGGGTTCCATCTGCTGTTTTGAGCAACAAGGAGATTTGTTGATAGCGAGTGCCGTCACTACCTTTCACTGTCTTCCAACCTTCCTGGATGTCTGCCGAAGTTTCATCAGGGAATTGCCCCAACAGTGCGATCGCTTGTCCAGATTGGTCTAAAAAGCGTAAGTAATAGCCGTTTTGTTGCACAATTCCTAAAACGTGCCGTCCAGCATTGCCTGGTTGCTGGGAACAGCTCTGGTTTGCTAAACATAAACCTGGTAAAGCAGCCACTACACTTGGTTCGAGTTTTCCAGGCTGTCTTAGCTTTGATTCCAGGTTATCGTGTAAGGTTCCAGAAACAGACTCTAACTCCTGTTCCACGGCGTGCCAGTGGGAATAAGCAACCATTTGATAGGTGACTAACCCGCTTAAACTCAAAGTCACACCCATGACGATCGCATACCAACCTGCCAGTCGTCCACGAGTTTGGTTGAATAGTTTATTTTGATGCATCTGGAACGTTAAAGCGGTAGCCCATACCGTGAACCGTTTCGATTAGTCCTTTATACCCTGTTTCTGCCAGTTTACGTCGTAGAAGACGAATTTGGGCAGCAACCGCATTACTGGTTGGTTCTGCGACCGATTCCCACAGTTGATTCATCAATTGCTCACTGCTGACAATTTGACCCGCATGTTGCATCAGATATTCCAGGGTTTGAAATTCTTTTGCCGTCAACGTAATACTTTGGCTGGTTTGGGAATGCGTTTGCTTGAGTAAGGTGCGAGTACCATAATCCAGAATTAAATTGCCAATCTGAATTTGCGGTGGTTGAATTTGGGGCGATCGCCGTTGGAGGGCGCGAATCCGAGCCAGTAACTCTGCCATCCCAAACGGTTTAACTAAGTAATCATCGGCTCCGGCATCGAGTCCAGCGACTTTATCCTCCATGCGATCGCGAGCGGTCAGCATCAGAATGGGCAATGAATTGTTACGCGATCGCAGTCGTTTACAAAGTTCAATCCCTGTGATTCCCGGCACCATCCAATCCAAGATAGCTAACTTGTACTCGACCTGAGAGCGATCGAGATAATGCCACGCCTCAATGCCATCTTGAACCCAGTCCACGATGTACCGTTCCCGATGCAACACGCGATGAATAGCAGATCCTAAATCTGGCTCGTCTTCCACAAGCAAAATTTTCATGCAAATTTCACCCAGATCCTCATTTCATAGTTTGACACTCCAAAATGAAATCAAGATGAAATTTGCCTTGCTGACATCGATATTAGTTTTTTGCTACATCTGAGTAGTCCTTAAGAACCGTATCTGCACTTGTACAGAAAGTCCTTGTATTGCCAATCTTCCGGTTTTAGTCCAGGTGAAAGTGGCTTGCAATAGGCTGGATAAGGTTCATCTAAAGACGAGTTGGATGAGTCTACATTGCTAGACTGCGATTTGCGACTTCTTTCATTTAGTGCCTCATTCACTGAGGTGTTCTCCGGAGAATTGTTAGAAGGCTGATTTTCTGGGTTAGATTGAGCCTCCAAATGGATTCTCACCATTCCTCCCGATGTCTCAACAGATGTTGCATTTGCTCGAATAGTGGGAACCGCGACAAGGAATGCAAGAGAATAGGTAATAGTGTAGATATAGCGTTTCATGCTAGCTCTCAATCAATTTTTGACATCGTTTTGGATGAGCCAGAGTATTGATAAATTGGCACATAAAAACACTCTGGCTCATGGCTACTAATTGTTGAATCAGTTTCAGCAAGACTAGCGTTAGCGATTACGCATATTATCTGGCATCATATTCGGCATTGTGTCGCCGTCCATTTTCATTCCTGGCATCGTGTTATTATCCATTTTCATGCCTTTGGACTCAGTTACAGGCTGTTGCGAAGTTGCTTGAGATTTGGTTGTGGCTTGCCTCTGGCATTTTATCGCTGCTTCTAGTTGCTCTCGAACGGCTCCTCCAGTCGTTACTGGACGCATTACTTGTTGGCAATCATCAGCGTTAGAGGGGGCTGCTATTACCTGCTGAATAGGAATCGCTGCAAACAACGACAGCACAAGTGAGGCTGTATATACTAGCTTTTTCATGATGTTTTCCTGGATGTAATCTCGATTCTCAGTTGATTTTCAACCGATATAACTATCGTGTCAGAGACAAGTGAAAATACAATGAAATTTCAGACTTAAATTCATTTCCTTAGTATCTGCTGGATAATGCACTAGGAGGATATAAAAGAGTGTATAAATTTATTTTCAAAGAAATATTGATTATAACAAGTTTGTCAAAGCTAAAGCAAAGCTAAAACTTTTGATACTAGCCAAAATTTCATTTCATTTTCATAAAAATTTGCAAGGCTACTGATATGTAGCACTCTAGAGAACTCGTCATAGTTTGGAGAAACCGCGACGAGTATTTCCTGGGTGTGTCATAAGCTCAAACTCAGGAAATACCTTTATGAATCATGGGCATCATCACCGAGATCGCCATCAGAAGCGACCACAGATGGAAGAATATGTTGGACATCACGACCATCAACAACAGCTTGCAGAGGCGCGGGATGAACACGCAGGACATGACAAACACGCAGGGCATAGCCCGGAAATGTTCAAGCGGCGATTTTTCATTTGCCTAGTGTTAACCGTACCAATTTTGTATTTTGAGCCAATGTTTCAAGAGTGGTTTCGTTACCAGGCAGTTCAGTTTCCTGGCTCAACTTGGATTGGTCCAATTCTGGCAATCATTATTTACTTCTATGGAGGCTGGGTTTTTCTAGTTGGTGCATGGCGCGAACTGCACTCTAAGATTGGCATGATGACGCTAATTGCGTTAGCAATTACGGTTGCCTTTGTGTATAGTGTGGCGGTTTCCTTAGGCTTAAGGGGAATGCCTTTCTACTGGGAATTGGCAACGCTGGTAGTTGTCATGTTGCTGGGGCACTGGATTGAGATGGCATCGGTGCAGGGAGCCAGCCGCGCATTAGAGCATTTGGCGGATTTGGTGCCTTCTGTGGCACACAAATTCGTCAACGGGCGGACTGAGGACGTGCCTGTGAATGGGCTGAAAGAAGAAGATTTGATTCTGATTCGTCCTGGTGAACAAGTTCCGATCGATGGAGAGGTTACAGAGGGGACTTCCAGCGTGAACGAAGCTTTTCTAACGGGTGAATCTCGTCCAGTGATCAAGCAAACGGGGGATGAAGTCGTGGCGGGTGCTGTCAATGGTGAGGGAGCGTTGACGGTGAAAGTCACTCGTACAGGCGACCAAACCACTCTTAGCCAGATTATGCGCTTGGTGGAAGAAGCGCAATCCTCTAGAAGTCGCTATCAAGCATTGGCAGACCAACTTGCCTACTGGCTAACAATGATTGCGATCGCGGTCGGCTCTCTTACCTTCATTGTTTGGCAAGCGGTTGGACCGGATTTGGCATTTGCGATTAATCGGGCAGTGACCGTGCTGGTGATTACCTGTCCTCATGCTTTGGGCTTAGCGATTCCTTTGGTGATTGTCAACGCCACTGCCATGTCTGCGAAACACGGCATCTTAGTCCGGAGTCGAGAGGCGTTTGAACGAGCCAGAAACATTCAAGCGATCGCCTTTGATAAAACCGGAACCTTGACCGAAGGGCAATTTGGCGTACAGCGGATTTATGCGGATGGTATTGAGGAAACAGAGGCACTGGCGATCGCGGCTGCCCTAGAAGCCCTTTCTGAACATCCTCTGGCCCAAGCGATGGTTAAAGAAGCTGATCACCGTTCCTTACAACTGCCAAAAGCAACCGATTTCCAAGCAATTCCGGGAAGTGGTGTGGAAGGGCAGGTCAACAGTCAACGTTATCGAGTTGGACGACCAGAGTGGGCAAAAGAACTTAAGGTGCAGTTTCCTGAAGCATTGCAACACGGTTTGGAGCAAGCTGAATCTCGTGGTGAAAGTGCGATCGTCCTGATGAATGAGCGTCAAGTATTGGCGGTATTCGGACTAGCGGATCAGGTGCGAGAACAGGCACGAGAGGCGGTTGAGAGATTGCGGGAGATGAATGTTGAGGTGGTGATGATTACGGGAGATGCGGAAGCGGTTGCTAAGACTGTTGCTGATGATTTGGGGATTGATCGCTATTACGCCCGTGTTTTGCCCCAAGACAAAGCCTCAATCATTCGTCGGTTGAAGCAGGAGAAACCGACCGCCTTTGTGGGAGATGGTATCAATGATGCCCCCGCGTTGACCGAATCCGATTTGGGGATTGCGATCGGGGCGGGAACCAATGTGGCGATCGAGTCAGCCGATTTGGTGCTAGTCAAAAGCAATCCGTTGGATGCAACCTATGCGCTCAAACTTGCAAAAGCAACCTACAACAAGATGACCCAAAACCTTTTTTGGGCAACAGGTTACAACGTCGTTGGTATTCCGTTGGCGGCTGGAGTTGCTGCACCCTTTGGAATTTTGCTCTCACCTGCTGTGGGTGCGATTTTCATGAGCGTTTCTACTGTAGTTGTGTCAATTAACGCAATGCTGTTGCGACGGGTGAAGCTGGCTTAGCTTTCAACAGAACGTTAGTCTTGAGATTTCATCTTGATTTCATCTCCTCGCGTTACGCTAAAAATAACGCTAGAAGTGGTTGAGACAAGATCTGAATCAAGCTTGTAAACAATCAGATTTAGGTAGTCTGGTTTAAACATTTTTACAGTATTATGAAACTTTCACGGCGACGATTAATTACTTTGGGTAGCCTGGGATTGGCAGGGTTGTCCTTAGCCGCTACACCCAAGCTCATCCAATGGGTAGAGGCACGTACTGATCAGCCTTTCCCTCAGCCACCAGATTTGAAAAATGAAAGTAAGCAAGCAGGATTGGTAGAGTTTTCCTTGAGGGCAAGCAGCAGCCGAATCAAGCTACTGGGACAAGATGGCTTAGAAGCGGATCTAATGACTTACAACGATAGCTTTCCCGGTCCGACGATGCGATTCAAGGAGGGCGATCGCGTCCGCCTCCATTTCCGCAACGACTTGAAGGAACCTACAAATCTACATTTCCACGGGCTACATATCCCTTCCACAGGGCAGGGAGATAATGTTTTCCGTACCGTTAAGCCAGGAGAAACGGCACTGTACGAATTTGAGATCCCAATCGGTTCTGCTGGAACTTATTGGTATCATCCGCACTATCACGGGAATGCCAATACGCAGTTATTTGCTGGGTTGTCGGGGGCGATCGTTGTAGACGGACCCCTAAACACGATTCCCGAATTACAGAATGTTCCCGATCGCCTGATTGTTCTGAAAGATTTGGAACTGGATGCTCAAGGCACTATTCCACCATTGAGCCAAACAGATTGGATGAATGGGCGTGAGGGCAGCCGGGTGATGGTAAATGGCGTTGTCAAACCCACATTAACTATCGATGCTGGCATGGTGCGTCTTCGATTGATGAATCAATGCGTTGGACGCTACTACAACCTCAAGCTAGCAGGTCATCCGATGACGGTGATTGCCACCGATGGTGGATTTGTCGGTACGCCCTATGCTGTTGATTCATTGTTGTTGGCTCCAGGCGAACGCTATGAGGTGCTGGTCAGTGTATCCCAAGCCAGTGATGTAGTTCTACTCAACCAACCCTACGATCGCGGCATGATGGGCAGTATGGGTGGTATGGATGGCATGGGCAATATGGGCGGAATGCAGGGAATGCATCATGGGGGAACTCAGCGGACAGGGGAAGGTCCACTGATGACGCTGCGGTTTACTGGCGCAAATCCGGTCACCAAAATGCCCCGTAGTCTAAACCCAATTAAAGCCTTAACTCCCAAAGCGGCGGTGCAAAAGCGTACCCTCAACTTTACCGAGCGCATGGGCATGATGTCGTCTGGGATGGGAAATAGATCATCGGACATGAGAGGCATGATGTCGTTCTCATTCAATGGGCAGGAATTTGACATGGAGCGGGTAGACATCCGCGCCAAACTCGGCACGGTTGAACTGTGGGAACTGGTCAACAATACGGATATGGATCACCCATTTCACCTCCACATCAATGCCTTTCAGGTTTATGCCCGCAATGGCAAACCGGAATCTCAATCCGTCTGGAAAGATGTGGTCAATGTTCGATCCAAAGAAACGGTGCAAATCCTGGTGCCATTTGCCGACTTCACGGGCAAAACCATGTTCCACTGTCATCTACTGGAACATGAAGAACTCGGCATGATGGGCGTGGTTGAAATGGTTGCTTAGACCTAGCCCCACCTCAATTCTTTATTTATGCACTCCTATCTTCTTCAAGGTGACACCCATGTCCCTATCCTTTTTGATTCCTTTAGTAGTTGGTTTAGCAATTGACCACATTTCGCAACGAGCAGTTGATGACTTGGCAAGCAAGAGATTTTAGGCGTTGTGTCAGGAATTAGTCTGATGCTGAGTTTAGTCTTCGCACCCTGGCAAATTTTGTTGAGTATTGTAATTTTAATGATCAGCACGAAATTATTTTTGCATTAGTGACCAAAGCATTTTTAATCATTACAGGTCAAGTGAACCAACTTGCAAAGCCAACAATACGCTCTCGAAATCCCTGACAGTTAGCATCTCACGTCAAGATGAAATTAGAAAGCACCAATTTCATCCTGATTTCATTTCATTGGTTTAATCTAAGGCGTAGCTTGCAGAATAGTGTGTCCCTCAAACGCTTAGAAGTCGCCACTGGCAGCTTGCAAGCTAGTGTGAGGAGATTAGATAGGACAATATGCCAAACTTTTCTTGTTATGCAGTGGTGATCAGTGTCGGTGTGGCAATCAGTTTGAATTACGGGGAACTGGTGACTGCCCAGACACCCGGTGCATCTCCGGTTCAACCCACTCCAACAGCCCCGCAGCCTCCCCCCGCTTCGCTGAATCCTGACTTCAATCTAACCAACCCAGGCGATTACGCTGCAACAAGCGATCTCCCTGGCAGAGCGAAACAACCGAGAACTTCAGGTGGCAGAACTGACGCTGAAACGGAGCCAATCAGCATTACGGCAGGCTAGAGCCGCGCTATACCCAACGCTGAGTGGCGAAACTGAGCTAGCCTATGAACGCAATGCGAAAGATCGGCTGAATGACTTAAAGTACGAGCAGAGAGACGCTCAACCAACTGGGGCTTTGAGCGGAACCATTGAACTTAGCTATGACCTATTTACCTCTGGTAGACGACCTGCCCAAATTCGGGTGGCAGAAGAGCAGGTTCGCTTTAATCAACTGGAAGTAAACCGAGTACGATCGCAAACTCGCCTTGAGATTACAAATGCCTACTATGACTTGCAGCAGGCAGACGAACAGGTCCGAATTGCCCAGGCAGGTGTTAAAAATGTGCAACAACTGCTGAGTGATGCCCAGGTACTAGAAGAAGGCGGATTGGGAACAAAATTTGACATTGTGAGAACTCGTGTGCAGCTAGGCAATGCCGAACAGGAGTTGATTGATGCCCAGACCCAGCAGGAGATTGCCCGTCGGCAGTTAGTGTCGTTGCTCAAGTGTATCGGAAGTGGCAGATGTCAGCGCTGCTGACCCGGTTGAAGTTGCGGGAGACTGGGAACTTTCGCTAGAAGAGAGCATTCTCTTAGCTTACAAGAATCGGGTAGAACTCCGACAGCAGTTAGCTCAACGAGAGATTGCCCAGCAGCAAGGGAGAGCCGCGATCGCCGGATATTTACCCCAGATCAGTCTGGTTGCCAATTATCAGGTTGTTAATGAATTTAATGAGCCGTTTGGAACTCTGCAAGGATATGCGGCGGGGGCAAGATTACGCTGGAACTTTTTTGATGGCGGTGCGGCACTGGCAGTGGCTGAGCAGGAAACTCAAAACTGGGCGATCACCGAAACTCGCTTTGCCCAGAACCGCAATCAGATTCGCCTGCAAGTTGAACAGGCATATAAAAACCTCCAGGCAAACTCTCGCAGCATTCAAACAGCAACCGACGCCTTAACGTGCCCTGGCAGCCCTGCAACGAGCAGTGGCTTCTCTGGCTGCTAAAAATCCTTCTGAAAACAATCCTTAAAAGAACTTGTTCCAACTGGCGTAATCTGCGTCACCTACAACCATCAAACGATTTAGAAATATCACAAATCTCCTTCAGACTGGAGCATTTCATCCTGGTTTCATATCGCGGTGGAATCTTAGAAGTAAGGGGACTTATATCAGTGTAGGTAAAGCCATGAATAAAAAGACCATTATCTACAGTTTTGTAGGGTTACTAACCAGCAGCACTCTGGTAGGACTATTAATAACAAGCCGCACTCAAGCTCAGTCAAGCAATCCAAACCATAACCAGCATCATCCTGGAAAACCAGCCCCCGCACCCCAAAGCGGCATGATGACCAGACCTGATCAGTTTTTCATCGAAATGATGATTCCCCATCACCAGGATGCCGTAGAGATGGCAAACCTGGCGCTGACCCGTGCCAAACGTCCTGAAATTAAACAGTTGGCGGAGGCAATTAAACGGGATCAGACTCGCGAGATCCAGCAAATGCGTGGCTGGTACAAAGCCTGGTATGGTAAGGATGTACCACCAGTTCCAATGGGAACCGGCATGATGGGGAATCGCCAGGGCATGGGAACGGGAATGGGGATGGGGCAGGGCATGATGACCCAGAATGGCATGATGCATACCGACCTGGTTGCTCTCAAGAATGCTTCGGACTTTGACAAAGAGTTCGTCCGTCAGATGATTCCCCACCATCAGATGGCAGTTCATATGGCGCAGATGGTGTTGAGCCAGAAAACTCGCCCCGAAATTCGCACCTTGGCGCAGTCCATCATTCAAAGCCAGACTGCTGAAATTAACCAGATGCGGCAGTGGCAGCAAGCCTGGACTAGATAGCCCATTTTTTCCTGGAATTGGTTGGAGGATGCAGAGTGAAAGGGCTTTTCCTGATTCTGGCTCTCACATTGGGGGCGATCGCTATCTTTCTTGTTGCTAGTGCTTTACATCCTGATTCTGGGCGATCGCCCAAGCATTCTAGTCCCTATCTTCATGGACGTTGACTGTGAACATTGAAATTCGCCACCTGACTTACTTTGTTGCTGTAGCGGAAGAACTGAACTTCGGGCGGGCAGCAGAACGGCTTCATATTGCCCAACCGCCCCTAACCCGGCAGATTCGTCAGTTGGAGCAGGAGTTAGGGGTCGAATTGTTTCACCGGACTACGCGCCGCATTGAATTAACTGAAGCAGGTCAGGTTTACCTGATTGAAGCCCGTCGGATTCTGTCACAGGTTCAGGAGAGTGCTACTCTAGCGCAGCTTGCCAGCCGGGGTGAAGCAGGCCAGTTAGTGGTGGGGTTTGAAGGGTCATCTGCTTACGATATCGTGCCCTTGGCAGTGAAAATGTTTAGGGAAAAGTTTTCGCGAGTCAGCCTGATTGTGCGGGAGATGACGACAGGCGATCAAGTCAGAGCATTACATGCGAATCATATCGGTGTAGGTTTTGTCGTTCCACCCCTCTTTGATACTCGCGATTTAATGGTGGAAACAATCTTACTGGAGCCACTGATCGTTGCTCTACCACGAGACCACCCTCAGGCTCAACAATCAACGGTAGATTTGGGAAATTTAAAGGACGAAACATTTATCGTCTGTCCGCGCCATCACAAGTGCGGTTTGTATGATCACTTAATTTCGGTTTGTCGCCAGAGCGGATTCAGCCCCAGATTGACCCAGGAAACCCACGAAGTCCAAAGCATTCTGGGCTTTGTAGCGGCAGGTTTGGGAGTGGCACTCTTACCTGCTTCTGTCAGTCATTTGCAGCGATCTCATGTCGTCTATCGGACCCTGCAACCCGCGACAGAAGAGTTGGAATTGGCGATGGCTTGGCGACGAGAAAAGCCATCGCCAATGATACCTGCTTTTCTGGAAGTAGTGCAGAAAATTGCCCACCAAATCGCTCGTGAAAATGACCATCAAGGGGAAGATCGATTACTCAAGATACCTCAGCTTCATGACTGCCATTAATTAATACCCTCAAGGTATTAATCCTGATTCTAAACGGTATTGGACAAAACTAGATCTGAAATCTAAGGTGTGGACATGAGTAATATTCTAACAAATTAGAATCTAAAAACTTAATTAAGAACCGAAATTTCACTCGCTTTTTAGTCATCTAACTCAATTGAATTTAGTTCTGTCTTTAAATGCCGTCTTGAGAAAATTCACCTTTACTAGGAGAAAAGCAGCAATGACTTATTACTTTAATAAAATTTTGAATACCACTTTTGATGAAGCTGTGACAAAAGTGACCCAAGGCTTGAAACAAGAAGGATTTGGCATCCTCACTGAAATTGATGTACAAGCCACCATGAAGCAGAAATTAGATGTGGAAATGCAGAGCTACAAAATTCTGGGGGCTTGCAATCCATCCTTTGCTTACCAGGCATTACAGGTGGAAGACAAGATCGGCACGATGTTGCCCTGCAATGTAATTGTGCATCAGACAGTAGCAGGTGTTGAGGTTGCCGCAGTCGATCCGATGGCATCAATGCAATCTCCTGAAAATCATGATTTGCAGGAGATTGCCGAACAAGTAAGAGCAAAGTTAAAGGCTGTCATCGATTCTCTATGAAGATCGATCGCTGATCGCTTTTCCATTTATTGATCCTATTCACAAGGAGTTAAGCAATGCTCGACAACCTATTTAGACGTAAAAAAACTGCGGATGGAAAAACTGTCAAAGATCCCATCTGCGGCATGACCGTAGATATCGCTACTGCTCTCAAATCAGAGCAGGATGGCAAAACCTACTACTTCTGTAGTTCCTACTGCCAGAAGACTTTTGAAGCTCAACCATCAAAGTAAATGGTAATTACCTGCAACGGAACACCAGTAGCATTTGGCTCTAACAGAATTATGCTCAAACACGAACTGAAGGTTGGAAAGGATGACACATCACACTCATCATGAACATGATCACGGAACCACTATCGCAACCGATCCAGGCGCAATGGCGAAAGATCCTATCTGCGGCATGGTCATTCCTAAAGCGACTGCATTGAAGACAGATCGTGGCGGACGTAGTTATTACTTTTGTAGCCAAAGTTGCCTGAATACCTTCCTCGACCCAGAGCGGGAACTCAAGTCGATGCGAAAGCGGGTTACTCTGGCTTTGACCGGGGTGCTCCTGCTGGCAATCATGCGGGCAGCGGCATTCATTGGCTTAGCCGCAGGTGTCACCTTAGTCACCTGGGTACCCATTCCCTTCCTGCCCTGGTTTACCTGGGGCGTGTGGCTATTTATTCTGACAACCCCTGTGCAGTTCATCGGTGGCTGGTCCTTCTATGTCGGTTCATGGAATGCCATCCGTACCCGCAGCATCAACATGGACTTCTTGATCGCACTAGGGACAACAGTCGCCTATGTGTATAGCGTGATTGTGATCTTTTTCCCAAATATTCTACCTGTCAAGGTTGCCGAGCGGGAGGTCTACTTTGAAGTCTCTGCCATCATTATTGCCTTTGTGCTGCTGGGCAAGTACATGGAGGAAATTGTCAAAAAGAATTCCTCAGCAGCGATTCGTAAATTACTGGATCTGAAACCTGCAACTGCAAAAGTCATCCGTGATGGCATGGAAATGGAAATTCCAGCCGAAAGCGTGATGGTAGATGAAATCGTTGTAGTACGTCCGGGAGAACGAATCCCGACGGATGGGGTTGTAACTGAGGGGAATTCTTCTGTTGATGAATCCATGTTGACGGGAGAATCGATTCCGGTTGAAAAAGCGGCGGGTGCAGAGGTGATTGGAGGCACACTCAATCGCACGGGATTGTTCAATTTTCGAGCTACACGAGTGGGTTCAGAAACAGCACTTGCACAAATTATCAAATTTGTCGAAGAGGCACAGGGCAGCAGTGCTCAGGTGCAACGGCTTGCCGATAAGGTGACCAGCTACTTTGTGCCTGCGGTGATTGTGATTGCCATTGTTGCTTTTATCGGTTGGTGGATTGCCGGGAACTTCCCGCAAGCATTGCTGGCGTTTATCGCTGTATTGATCATTTCCTGCCCCTGTGCTCTGGGTGTTGCCACACCTGCCGCACTGATGGTCGGGGTTGGCAAAGGTGCGGAAAATGGCATCCTGATTCGGGGAGGAGAAGTGCTGGAACGAGCACAGAACCTCTCTGTGGTGGTATTTGACAAAACTGGCACGCTCACCAAAGGCGAACCCAGCGTCACCGATGTGGTGCCGTTATCTGACCACCCTTTAGACGAGGTTTTACGACTGGCGGCAGCCGTGGAAGTGGGGTCAGAACATCCATTAGGTGAGGCGATCGTCCGGGAAGCTAAACATCAAAAGCTAGACTTGCCCAGTGTCAAGAACTTTGAGGCAATTCCAGGACATGGGATTCAGGGGACTATCAATGGCGATCGCGTCCTGTTGGGAAATCGTCGCCTGTTTCAGAATCAGGACTATAAGATTCACCCTGAAGTTGAAGAGCAGTTGACGGAGCTAGAGAGTGACGGGAAAACTGCCATGCTGGTGGGCTGTAATAGTTTTCTAGTTGGGATCGTAGCCGTTGCCGACACGCTCAAACCGGAAGCTAGAGAGGCAGTTGCCGCATTAACCAAAGAGAAAGTTAGAGTTGTTCTGCTGACTGGGGATAATCGCCGCACCGCAGAGGCGATCGCTCGTCAACTGGGGATTGATCGTGTCATCTCCGAAGTATTACCCGGAGATAAAGCAAACGTGATTAAGGAAATCCAATCACGGGGAGATGTGGTGGCAATGGTAGGGGATGGGGTGAATGATGCCCCCGCTCTGGCAATTGCCGATATTGGGATTGCGATCGGTTCCGGTGCTGATGTTGCCAAAGAAACGGGCGGCATCATCCTGGTCAAAAACGATGTCCGCGATGTGGTGGGTTCGATCCGCCTGTCTCGCGCCACGATGCGGAAAATCAAACAAAACCTGTTCTGGGCATTCATCTACAACACCATTGGGCTGCCGATCGCTGCCTTTGGCTTTTTGAGTCCCATTATTGCGGCGGCTGCAATGGCACTCAGTTCACTATCGGTCATTGTCAACTCATCGTTGCTTAAGGGTTTTAAGTTATCGACAAGCTAGATCACAGAATTGCCAACAGTGTGCTTCCTTCTAAACTTCACGACTCAATTCCTAAAAGGAGTTTATTGATGACTACGACAGTACCAACAAAAACAGACATTCAATGGCATTTGAAAGGGGAATGGTTCGATGTCTGTAGCTGCAAGTTACCGTGTCCCTGTACGTTTGCTCAAGAACCAACCTATGGCGACTGCTTGTTTACATTGGTGTGGCAGGTGCATGAGGGGGAATATGGCGATGTCAGACTTGATGGTTTGAATGTTGTTGCGATCGGAGAAGTTTCAGGAAATCAGTGGGTAGAGGATCTCGTTCCTTCCATGAAACTATTGTTTTACATTGATGAGCGGGCTGACGAACACCAACGCCACGCGCTGGAGCAACTCTTTACCGGGAAGGCTGGAGGCTGGCCAAGTCAGTTTGGCAAGCTGTTCAGTGAAATTCGGGGGATCGAATATGCATCCATTGAGGTTGAGATCGCGAAAGATCTGAGCTTCTGGCGGGCTGAGATTCCAGGGAAAGTGGTCGCTGCCGTTGAAGCCCTCACTGGACCGACGGCAGACCCAAACCAACGAGTTCAGTTGCTCAATCCACCGGGTTCTGAGACTGGTCCTGGGCAAATTGCCACCTGGGGTGTTGTAAAAGACAGTTACGCTACTGGCTTTGATTATTCTCATCCATTTGAAGGACAGTCGAGTAAGCATATCCCCTTTGACTGGAAGTTTCCTTCATAGGTACCAGGCAATGAGAGCAGTTTAGTTAATCATGCACTGCTCTCATTGCCTAACTCTATAACCAGATTGTGTAATGGGTTTAGGAGATTACTATGTTTCACAAAATCCTTACAGCAGTAGACACTTCAAAAGTTAACAAATATGTGTTTCGCAAAGCTCTTGAACTGGCTAAATTAACAAACGCACAACTCAATGTGCTGCATGTACTTTCGCCGGAAGAAAGCGGGTGTCCAGATTTAACGGGTTACCTCAGAGCTTTTTCCACTGAGGCATACGACCAGGCAGAAAAACATAGCCAGGAGTTGTGGGAAGAGTTTTCTCAAAAATGTCTGCACATGGTTCAGTCTTTTTCAGATGAGGCAAAAGCCGCAGGGGTCAATACAGAATGCTGTCAGGTTCCGGGTAGCCCAGGAGTGACAATTTGCGAGGTTGCCCGCAATTGGGGATCTGATTTGATCGTGATTGGACGGCGTGGACATTTATCAAAATTAGAAGAACTTGTACTTGGCAGCGCCAGCAACTATGTACTCCATCATGCCCCCTGTGATGTGTTCGTCGTGACTCGCTTTTATTAACCCGAAGTGACCATCGCATCTACCTCTTCAAGATCAGTCCCTACGTCAAGAAGGTTTTTATGACCCATCACCACAATCATTCTCCAAATACTTCCGGATGGCGATCACCCGCTAAAATCGCCCTCTATGTCTTTCTGGGCATCATTGCCTTTTTCCTGGTAACAGAACATCTGGCACACCTGATCCCAATTCTACCCTGGGCTTTCCTACTGGTTTGTCCGCTGATGCACCTGTTTATGCATGGCGGACATGGCGGGCACGGGGGAGGCAACGACCAATCTGGCGGTGGACATGCTGGGCATGGGGGAGGCAATATACTGCGAGGCGATGATCAACCTGGTAGTGGAGGCAGCAATACCCTTCGACGCTAGAAACTTACTCTACACAACAATCCAAAACAAGGAAATCTGTTATGCAAAATATGCCTCCTGCCTATGGTTTATGGACTCTGGTGATCATTAATTCCCTGGTCTTTATTATCTTTGCATTCAGTTTTACAAAGCCCAAAAGTCCGCGTGACTGGCGATCGTTCAGTGCTTTTTCTGCCTTTATGGTGGCACTGTTCACCGAAATGTATGGCTTTCCCCTCACCATCTATTTACTTTCTGGTTGGTTACAACGACAATATCCCCAACTAGATCTGATGTCCCACGATGCCGGACATCTCTGGTGGACGCTGCTGGGCATGAAGGGTGATCCGCATTTCAATTTTCTCCATATTCTCAGCAACATTCTAATTTTTGGTGGATTCATCTACCTGGCATCCGCCTGGGATGTTCTCTACAAAGCTCAGCGCAGCCATACGCTGGCAAAGTCTGGTCCCTATGCCACGATTCGCCATCCCCAATACATGGCGTTCATTGTCATTATGCTGGGCTTTCTGCTGCAATGGCCCACTATTTTAACCTTACTCATGTTTCCAGTTCTGGTATTCATGTATACCCGGTTGGCACGCCAGGAAGAACGGGAAGCATTAAAAGATTTTGGTGAGGAGTATGCCCGCTATGCCGAACGCACCCCAGCTTTTTTGCCCTGGGGTCGCCCAAAACGCCCACAATCATCGAATTCGGAGGAATCCCACTATGACTCCTAGTACCCATCATCCTGAATATGAACACGCTCATCGAAATCACATTGTTGCCAAGTTAAATGGGCGATCGCTCTTCCTCTCCACCGCTATTCTTACAGCGGTACTTTACACTATCTGTGTTGGGTTTATTGCTCTGGCACCTCAGGCAGCGATGGCATTTTTCAGCTACATTCTTCATGCTGATTTGACCACTATTGCCCGACCTGTCAATTTTGGCAATTTCATTGTAGGTCTTCTAGCTTGGTCTCTGGGAACTGGCTTATACGCTGTGTTAATTGCCCGTTTGTATAATCGGCTGTTGGTCAGGTAAAAAGCGTGTTGTCAAATTACAGGATGAACTGGAATACAACAGATCATCTCGACAGGTAGACACCGCCCACCAAAAGTTTGTAACTCCTACCATCACTGAATGGTGGGCACTGCCTACGAACTCTTTGCATTACAGATTTTTTTTCAAGCAGGTAACACTTATGAGTGATTTAATTGTGATTGGTTTTCAGGATGAGTTTAAGGCAGATGAAGTTCTGATTGAACTCAGAAAATTGGAACGGGAGTATCTCGTTGATCTGGAAGATGCGGCGATCGTGGTTCGCAACAAGGAAGGTAAAGTCAAAATCAAACAGACCCAGGAATTGGTAACTTCCGGTGCGCTGAGTGGTGGTTTTTGGGGATTGCTGATCGGACTGATATTTCTCCATCCGATGCTGGCAATTTTTGGAGCAGCCGTGGGTGCTATCTCTGGGGCTTTGACCGATATTGGCATTGATGACAACTTTATTCGAGAAATTGGCGACACGATCGAACCCGGAACGTCGGCAATTTTCGTTCTGGTGAAAAAGTCTACTCCCGATAAGGTTTTGGATGAGTTGAGTAAATTTGAAGGAAAAGTATTGCGAACTTCACTCTCAAAAGAAGATGAAGCAAACCTCCAGGCAGCTTTAACGAAAGACCCATCGGAGACAACCGCAGTAGAGTAAGGACTTCAACTCATCAAGAACACCATTTTGGAGTGCTCAAGGTTTCCATTTTGAATCTGTTTAGAACAGAGTTGGGAGCGTGATGAAGTCATGGAAACAAAATTAATCACGACTGTGCCATCTAATTCACTTCCTCCAGGCTATCGGGGGATTCAAACATTTTCTGCGCCAGATGTAGGTGCTCTGATTGCAGTCAGTTTTGTGGTTATCTCGGCGATCTCTGTTGCAATTTATGCCGTCCTTCCTAAGCGAGTACAATCTCATTCCTTCAGTCTCAAGCTCCCTCTTAAAGCCCCTTGTCAGCATTGTCGGTATTTTAGTCAAAATCCCTATCTTAAGTGCACGCTTCACCCGTCTACTGTGCTGACTAAGCAGGCTATTGATTGTTTAGATTACTGTCCAAGCAATAAGTTAAACCGGGCTAAAGAGGAGTAAAGAAGATTATCTAAGACTACGAAAACATCTGTTGGAGGTTTCTATGTTTCACAAAATATTAGCAGCGATCGATATGTCTAAAACTGGCAAACGGGTCTTTGAAGAGGCACTCGATCTGGCGCAAGCCAATGGAGCCAGCTTGATGTTATTGCATATTCTGTGCCCTGATGAAGAGGGATGTCCAGATATGTCTGTCCTTTACAACATGAATCCTTATCAAGCTGGAATAGGTGGTGAAGTGGCAGAGCAATACCAGAAGCAGTGGGAAGCTTTTGTCAACAAAGGACTGGATTTGCTGCGATCGCACTCAGAAACTGCAACTGCCGCAGGGGTGTATACAGAATGTGCTCAAAACCTTGGCAGTCCCGGTCGAACGATTTGTGAAACTGCCTGTACCTGGGATGCTGACCTGATTGTGATTGGTCGGCGGGGACTTTCTGGGCTGAGTGAGGCAGTGCTGGGCAGTGTTAGCAATTACGTGATCCACCACGCGCCCTGTTCAGTCCTGACAGTGCAATCTCAAGTCAAAACGACAGCCCAATCCCATTCGAGGGAATCAGTCCAAGTCGGGGTTTTGACCTGATCTAGCATCTTCAATTACTTACCAGAAAGGAGGCTTTTATGTTTCAAAAAATCCTGGTTGCCGTTGATCAATCAGATCTGGCTGAGCATGTGGTTGAAGCCGCGATCGCTCAAGCAAAAGCAACTGGAGGTAATTTGCTACTGCTCCATGTCCTTAATGTTCAGGAAAAAGGGTTTCCTCAAGTCGAAGGGCGCACCAGTGGAAATTACAATCCTGAGTCTTTCGATACAGAAGTTCACTCCTACGAACGGCATTGGAAAATCTATGAGCAGATGGGTTTAAACTCTCTGCAAGCCTATCGTGAACGGGCGATCGCAGCAGGCGTAGAGGCAGAATACACCCAACAAACAGGTGATCTTGTGGGCAACCCTGGTGAGGCGATTTGTGCTACTGCTAAAGAGTGGCAGGCAGATCTGATCATCATTGGGCATCGGGGATTGTCTGGCGTTCGAGAACTGATTCAGGGAAGTGTCAGTAACCACGTATTTCACCATGCCCCCTGTTCCGTTTTGAGTGTGCAACTTCCCATCCAGACAATAACTGAAACGATGGCTGTTCACGCTTGAGTTTGCGATCGCGGTCAGCGAAATGGCAAGGAGAAAAGGGTATGACAGAACGACCGGGAATCATGGGAAAACTAGTTGCCCTGGCAAAAGGCGAAGTTGCTGCTGACACACTCGAAGCCTATCGACGAGCGGGTCAAACAGTCTATGACTTGCTCAAACAGGTGGAAGATCGCCGCCTGGAATTAAAAATTCAGGGTTTGAATCCCTGGACGATCGATCCGGCAAGTCAGACGCAATTTCTCTCTGCCTGGAACGCTTTCGTGCTGCAAACGCTGGGTGATCAGCTTCTAGAGGCAGACTATCAAGCTGATCCATCAACGGTAGGTTACGTTCCCCCCATGACAGCGGAGCAGGCTCTTGCCTACTACAGCCAGGTTGAAAGCTGGCTCAACCGGGCACATCAGGCACAACATAATCCAACGTACCATCTTAATGAGTATCTCCCGGCAGGTTTGCCGCTCTGGGAAGAATCGGACTCCTGTCCAAACACGCACCTGGACGGCATGGTAGCGGCAACCCGTCTAATTCGGACTCATGCCGAAGCGGCGATCGCTACCTTTGAAGCTGAAACCATTCCCCCAGACAAGCAATCTACAATTCAGCAAATCCGCCAACGACTGGCAGCGGCAAACAGTGAGGCAGACTATGCCGAACAACTCTGGAAGCCCGGTGTGCCTCAGTCAGTTCATCCCAACATTGAACGCCATGCTAAAGCTGCCCTTGAACACTACTATCACCTGGGGCAACTTTTGGCGATGCCGCAACTGCTGGAGCGTCATTCATCGGCTCCTACCGAGCCTGCTACAGCCTCCAACCGCCTTCAGCACCCCCTCCCTGGTGAAGCTGGGTTCGATTCCTGGTGCCTGACTGATCCAGCCGTGCGCGATGAGTTTCGGCGGAATCCCGAAGCAAGAGCAGCGATCGCGGCAATCTGGAAACACGATCCTGCCCCAAAAGTGACGCTGGAAATTCAGGCAGTGATCGATACGGCTTTAGCACAGGGAGTGATCGCCTATGCAACTGACCGTTGGGGAACTCGTCTGGGACACTACTACTGCTGTCCCTGGGCACCGATTTATACCGTAAAACGTGCTGTCACAATTGATCATCAGTTACTAAAACCCGGTCAAGAATTTACCTTCGATGTTTCAGCCATGACAGTCGCACAGGGTGGAACATTTAGACGGAAACTTCTGATTGGATCTTTTCAACCAACTGAGGAAACCTGTATTTCTCATTCCACGCAGCGCGATCGCCCACCCCACCATCGCGGTTGTTAAGCAGATGCCTCTCATCAATTACTACCCCAGAGGTGAAACAAATGTTTCAAAGAATCTTGGTCGCTATAACCCCTTCTCAAACTGCCAGATATCAGTTTGAGACAGCCCTTAACCTGTCAACGAGCAAAACCAGTTTGATGCTACTGCATGTTCTGTTTTTTGAGGCGGTAAGAGATTTAGATGCATCCAGCCCCTTGTTCGTCAACCAGTTTCTGGAACGAAATAGCAGTAACTCGGCAACGCACTACAGGTCCGAACAAAACATTGCTGATGCTGGGCTGGAACTTTTGCAGTTGCAGGCGGAGATTGCAAACGCTTTAGGGATCACTACAGAGTACGCTCAAGTCTCAGGGATTCCTGGTCTAGTCATTTGCGATTTTGCCAGCGTTTGGGAGGCAGACTTGATTGTGATCGGAAATCGGAAGCATTCTGGCTTACAAGAGCTTTTTCCAAAAGATACAAGCAATTACGTCACTCGCCACGCTCCATGTTCTGTGTTGACGGTCCGATCTCCTGCTGAAACCCGCGATCCGATAACTCACTCTCAACAAGGTAATTACGTTACCAGTGTTTCCTTCGATCGAAGGGACTGATTTTCAGATTTTTCTGATCACATGCTTGATATTACACAAATTAAAACATCAAATTAAACAAACTATCCAATCATCTTTCTCTTCCGGTTTCAATCTATCCAAAGAGGTTTATTTAACATGACGACAGCAATTGGTTCTGAACAAACAACTGCCCTGACTACCGAAGAACTACGAAAAATTCATGCTTACTGGCGTGCTGCAAACTATCTATCGGTTGGTCAAATTTACCTGATGGATAATCCACTATTGCGGGAACCTCTAAAGCTGGAACATGTTAAGCCGAGACTATTAGGACATTGGGGCACTACTCCAGGACTCAACTTCATCTATGTTCATTTCAACCGCCTGATTCAGAAGTATGACCTGAACGTGCTGTACATCACAGGTCCCGGTCACGGAGGTCCGGGGTTAGTTGCTAATACCTATTTAGAAGGAACCTACAGTGAGGTTTATCCCAATATTTCTCAGGATGCAGAAGGGATGCAGCAGTTGTTCAAGCAGTTCTCCTTTCCAGGCGGAATTCCCAGCCACGTCGCACCTGAAACTCCCGGTTCAATCCATGAAGGTGGTGAATTGGGATATGCCCTCGCTCATGCTTACGGTGCTGCGTTTGACAATCCTGATTTACTAGTTTGCTGTGTAATTGGAGATGGAGAAGCAGAAACTGGCGCATTGGCAACAAGCTGGCATTCTAATAAGTTTCTCAATCCGGTTCATGACGGTGCAGTCCTGCCAATTTTGCACCTGAATGGATACAAAATTGCGAACCCAACAGTATTGGCGCGGTTGAGCCAGCACGAATTAGAAAGTTTGTTTGTGGGGTATGGCTACAAACCCTACTTCGTTGAGGGAGATGACCCCGAAACGATGCATCAATTAATGGCACAAACCCTGGATGCTATTGTTACTGAGATTAAATCTATTCAGACGAATGCCCGGACTCACGGGTTTTCCCAGCGTCCGCAGTGGCCCATGCTGATTTTGAAAACGCCAAAGGGTTGGACAGGACCGAAAGAGGTAGACGGCAAGCAGGTTGAAGGAACCTGGCGATCGCACCAGGTTCCCTTAGCAGAACTAGCAACCAAGCCCGAACACCTAAAGTTGCTGGAAGCCTGGATGAAGAGCTACAAACCAGAAGAACTTTTTGATGAAACCGGGAAGATAGTCTCAGAACTGGCAGAACTCGCACCTAAAGGCGATCGCCGCATGGGTGCCAATCCTCATGCCAATGGTGGTCTTTTGCTCAAAGACTTGAAGTTGCCAGACTTTCGGGACTATGCCGTAGCAGTTTCTCAACCCGGCACAGTTGAAGCGGAATCTACCCGTGTGGTGGGAACTTTTTTGCGCGATGTGATGAAGTTGAACCTGGAACGCCGCAACTTTCGGGTCATGGGTCCAGATGAGACAAACTCAAATCGTTTGAATGCGCTGTTTGAAGTGAGCGATCGCGCCTGGACGGCTGAAACCCTTGCAAGTGATGATCACCTATCTCCCGATGGTCGAGTCATAGAAGTACTCAGCGAACATCTGTGTCAGGGTTGGCTGGAAGGATACCTACTCACTGGGCGACACGGCTTCTTCTCCTGCTACGAAGCCTTCATCCACATCATTGACTCAATGTTCAATCAGCACGCCAAATGGCTCAACACCACTCGCCATATTCCCTGGCGTAGACCGATCGCCTCCCTTAACTACCTGCTAACCTCCCACGTCTGGCGGCAAGACCATAACGGCTTTTCTCATCAAGATCCTGGTTTTATTGATCACATCGTCAATAAAAAGGCTGATATTATTCGGGTTTACCTGCCTCCCGATGCCAACACCCTTCTGTCCGTAACGGATCATTGTTTGCGGAGCCGTCACTATGTCAATTTAATTATTGCTGGAAAGCAACCCGAATTACAGTGGCTCGATATGGATGCCGCCATCAAGCACTGCACCGCTGGTATTGGCATCTGGGAGTGGGCAAGTAATGACCGGGGCAGTGAACCCGATGTAGTGATGGCGTGTGCTGGAGATGTACCCACCCTGGAAACTCTGGCTGCGGTCGATCTGTTGCGTCAGCACTTTCCTGATCTAAAAGTACGGGTTGTAAACGTGGTAGACCTGATGAAACTTCAGCCGAAGGAAGAGCATCCTCATGGTCTGAGTCATCAAGAATTTGACACCATCTTCACAATTGATAAGCCAATCGTCTTTGCCTATCACGGTTACCCCTGGCTCATTCATCGACTGACCTATCGCCGTACCAATCACAAAAACCTCCATGTGCGGGGCTACAAAGAAGAAGGAACTACTACAACCCCATTCGATATGGTAGTGCTGAACGATCTGGATCGATTCCATCTTGCAAGTGATGTGATTGATCGGGTGCCTAAACTTGGGTCTGCGGCAGCCTATACCCAACAACTCATTCGTGACAAGTTGATTGAACACAGACAGTACATCACTCGATATGGAGAAGATATGCCAGAGGTTCGTAATTGGAAATGGCAGTATTAGTTTTTACAAGAGTTTTACTTGTGAAAGATGAGGGTTATCAATGCAATCTGAATACCGAAAAAAAAATCCCTGGATTCCAGTGCTGAGCTATGGGCTTGTTGGCTTTTTGGGAGCAGCCATCGCGATCTTCAGCTTAAAGGGAAATTTGCCGAAAGAAGTGGCAGCTACGCCTCAATTACTTCAACGTCCTGGTATTTCCACTCTGGAGGGTGATTTTGTTGCTGCTGCTGCTAAACAAGTAGAACCTGGAGTTGTACGAATTGACACAGAGCAGGTGCTTCGACTTGCTCCCAATCCCGCTCTCAACGATCCATTCCTACGAGAGTTTTTGGGATTAAGTGACACTCCACTAGAGTCTCAGCAAAAATTGCAGCGTGGGATTGGTTCCGGGTTCATCATTGACCGCATTGGCATAATTTTGACCAATGCTCATGTTTTGCAAGGAGCAGATAAAGTTACAATAACCTTGACCGATGGGCGTACCTTTCGGGGAGACGTGCGGGGAACCGACGAACTTTTGGATTTAGCAGTTGTCAAGATTGATGCCAAAAATCAGGATTTGCCTGTCGTACCCATAGGAGATTCCAGTAAAGTGCAGGTTGGGGATTGGGCGATCGCAGTTGGAAATCCATTAGGTCTCAATAACACCGTAACCTTAGGAATTGTTAGTAATCTCAGTCGCTCCAGTTCTCAAATTGGTATGCCTGACAAGCGACTGGATTTGATTCAAACGGACGCAGCCATAAATCCCGGCAACTCTGGTGGTCCTCTATTGAATAAATCTGGCGAAGTCATTGGCATCAACACGGCGATTCGAGCCGAAGCCCAGGGGATCGGGTTTGCTATTCCAATTAACACAGCTAAAGTCGCTGCAACTGCCCTCGCTGATGGAAAACAGGTTGCTCATCCTTATCTAGGGGTTCACATCGTCACCCTCACACCCGATTTAGCCAGAGAAAACAACAACGCATCCAATGCTCCAATCCAATTGCCGGAAGTCAATGGAGCGGTTGTGCTACAAGCTCCGCCCAACAGCCCAGCAGGAGCAGCAGGCATTCGTCCTGGCGATGTCATCGTTGACATTAATGGACAAGCCATTACGACAGCGGAACAATTGCAACAAATTGTGGAAAAAAGTCAGGTGAATCAGGTGTTGCGAATAAAAGTCCGACGGGGTGGTCAAACTATTTCCTTATCTACTCGTGTTGGCAACCTGCAATCAACTCCTTAATTGAGTCATAACATAGAGGTTTTTATCATGAAAAGTCGTCAAGTTCGGTTTCGTCAACTGCATCGCACCCTTGCTCCTGTAATGCTAGTACCGCTCTTAATTTCATTACTCACTGGGACAATTTATCAACTCTTGGATATCGCAGGTAAGGATAGCGATTTCAAATGGGTGCTGGATATTCACAAGGGGGATGTCGGCATTCTTAATCTGGAAGCCATCTATCCCTTCTTAAATGGTCTTGGCTTACTTACGTTGCTCATCACAGGATTTTCTATGTGGTTACAGTCACGTAGAAGAAAGGCTGAATACTAAAGGGGCTAATCACTTGATGCATCGGGGACAGCGGTATGGCTGACATTCTAAAAGACCCAGTTTGTGGCATGACAGTTCAATCTGGTAGAGAGGTAACGGCGTTCTACCAGGATCAAAAGGTTCATTTCTGTTCAGACTTTTGTCGCGATCGCTTTTTCCAGCACCCAGAGGCATATACCAATGTTCTGGTTGGCGCGACTCAAAGTGAAGCGAAAGCAAATCGGCAGATTGCCTATTTTTCAATGGAAGTTGGAGTCGGTTCAGCGATGCCCACCTACAGTGGTGGATTGGGTATTCTGGCGGGTGATACCTTAAAGTCCTGTGCTGACTTGCGTGTACCAACTATGGGCGTGACCCTCCTGTATCGGAAAGGCTATTTTCATCAGAAACTGGATCAGGGTGGTGGGCAGGAGGAAGGGTCAGAGCAATGGCATCCAGAGGACTTCCTGCACCTATTGCCAGAAGCTATTCAGGTAGAAATTGAGCAGCGGACTGTTCAGGTTCGAGCCTGGCAGTATGACATTGTAGGACTGAGTGGTTACACGGTTCCCCTAATTTTGTTAGATACCGATATTGATAGCAACAGTGAATTCGATCGCACTTTGACGGATAGCCTCTATGGTGGGGACGATCGCTATCGCTTAGCTCAAGAAGCCTTATTGGGCATTGGCGGCATCAAAATGCTGAATGCTCTTGGATACGACGGTATCAAGCGTTTTCATATGAACGAAGGTCATGCGAGTCTCCTGATTCTAGAACTCCTGGAAAGGGACAACGGCGATCAACCAGACCACTGGAATTTTACTGGAATTAGAAACCAGTGCGTTTTTACAACTCATACTCCTGTCCCAGCAGGGCATGATCAGTTCAATTATGAGCTTGTGCAACAGGTTCTCGGACAGGTGGTTCCCTTCGAGGTGTTGCAGATGCTCTCCGGCACCAGTCGCCTGAATATGACCTTGCTCGGACTAAATATGAGCCACTACGTCAATGGCGTTGCCAAACGGCATGAGGAAGTCTCTCAGGCAATGTTCCCTGGCTACCCCATCCACCACATCACGAATGGCGTACATTCCTGGACCTGGACCTGTGACAGCTTCAGAACGTTGTATAACCAACATATTCCTGGATGGAGTAATGACCCAGCGATGCTGAGGCAGTCAATCAACATCCCTGGTAAGGAAATCTGGCAGGCTCATCTGGAGGCTAAAACGCATCTTCTGTCTCTGGTTAAAGAACAAACCAATATTTCGCTATCTACGGATGTTCTGACGATTGGCTTTGCGCGTCGAGCAACAGCATACAAACGAGCAGATCTGGTTTTTTCAAATCTTGACTGGCTCACCGCGATCACTCAACAAACCGGTGCTTTACAGTTTGTTTTTGCAGGGAAAGCTCATCCCAAGGACTATGGTGGCAAGGAACTCATTCGACGGATCTTCGAGGTTTCCCAGCAGCTTCAGAATCGAATTTCCATTGTCTTTCTGGAGAACTATGACATGGATCTTGCCCGCTCCATTGTTTCTGGAGTTGATGTGTGGCTAAACACGCCGCAGCGACCAATGGAAGCTTCAGGCACGTCGGGCATGAAAGCCGCACACAATGGGGTGCCTAGTTTCAGTATTCTGGACGGTTGGTGGATTGAGGGGCATCTAGAAGGCATCACCGGCTGGTCGATTGGTTCTCAGGAGCCAGAAGATTCAGCTGCACTCAACTGGCAGGATGCGGAGGATTTATATCACAAGCTGCAAGATGTGATTGTGCCCATGTTTTACAACGATCGCAATCGCTGGGTTGAAGTCATGCGTCATGCGATCGCCCTCAATGCATCCTACTTCAACACTCACCGCATGGTGCAGCAGTACGTCACAAATGCTTATCTCCCGTGAATCCCAATGAACCACCCTGCCCTGCCTTTTTGGAATCTTTCAACTGCGGAATTGCTTCAGCGATTGCAGACAACCCCACAGGGGTTAGTGGATGATGAGGCAGCGCAACGGCTCACACGCTATGGATTGAATCAGCTTAAACCCAAACGGCGATCAACCGTTTTCACGCTGCTATTGGCACAGTTTCAAAGTCCAATCATCCTAATTTTAATGTTTGCTGCTGGGTTATCGTTCTTTGTTCATGATCACGCAGATGGTTTAATCATCCTGGCGATCGTGGTGGTGAGTGGGTTGCTGGGGTTCTGGCAGGAACGGGGAGCGGCGAACGCGATCGCAAAATTACTGGCGATCGTCGAGGCAAAAGCCGTTGTCCAGCGAAATGGGCAATCCCAAACCATTCCAGTAGAAGAAATCGTCCCCGGTGAGGTGGTCATTCTCACCGCAGGTAGCACGATTCCGGCAGATTGTTTGATCTTGACTTCAACCGATCTGTTTGTAGATGAAGCCGCGCTAACGGGAGAAACCTACCCGGTAGCAAAAGAGAGGGGGGGCTTACCAGCCGAAACGCCCCTCAGCCAACGCACCAATGTGTTGTTCATGAGCACCCATGTGATCAGTGGAACGGGAGAAGCGGTTGTTGTTTATACGGGCAAACAGACTGAATTTGGGCGAGTCTCAGAGCGATTGCAACTGCGATCGCCCGAAACTGACTTTGAACGAGGCATTCGATGGTTTGGCTATTTCCTCATGGAAGTCATCTTAATGCTGGTGATCGCTATCTTTGCCATCAACGTCTATCTGGCTCGCCCTGCTCTGGAAGCGTTTCTATTTTCACTGGCACTCGCCGTTGGGCTGACTCCTCAACTCTTGCCTGCCATCATCAGCATCAACCTGTCCCACGGTGCCCAACGCATGGCGCGTCAGCGGGTTATTGTTAAACGGCTCGCTTCAATTGAAAATTTTGGCAGCATGAACGTGCTTTGCTCGGACAAGACAGGTACTTTGACAGAAGGCATAGTGAGGATTCAGTCAGCCCTGAACATTGATGGGAAGGACAGTGATGAAGTGCTTTTCTACGCCTATCTCAATGCGTTTTATGAAACGGGATATGTGAACCCCATTGACGAGGCGATTCGGAGCCATCGTCAATGGGATCTGTCAGGCTATCAAAAGCTCGATGAATGCCCCTATGACTTTATTCGGAAACGATTGAGCATTCTGGTTCAAAAGGACGATCGCTCAATTTTAGTTACTAAAGGATCACTCCAAACCGTATTAGCTGTTTGCTCATCAGTCAGGACACCAGCAGGAGCGATCGCCGATCTGTCTCCTCTCAAAGCCAGCCTCCTGCAACGCTACGAAACGTTTGGCAACCAAGGATTTCGCACTCTGGGCATTGCTTATCGCGATCTGGCAACCGCTTCCCAAATCAGCAAGGATGATGAAGCCGCGATGACCTTTTTGGGATTCCTGGTGCTGGCTGATCCGCCGAAAGCTGGCATTATCGATACTATTCATAGCCTGGAAGATTTGGGTGTTTCGCTCAAAATCATCACCGGCGATAACCAGCGGGTTGCCGTGAACATTGGACAGCAGATGGGATTTACTGATCCAAAAATTTTGACTGGCTCCGATCTGCACAAAATTAGTGATGTTGCTCTGCTGAAGCAAGTGGATACCGTCAATATATTTGCTGAAGTGGAGCCAAATCAGAAAGAACAAATCATCCTGGCACTGAAAAAAGCTGGCAATGTTGTGGGCTATTTAGGCGATGGAATTAACGATGCTTCAGCCCTTCATGCAGCGGATGTGGGGATTTCAGTCAACAGCGCGGTGGATGTGGCAAAAGAAGCCGCAGATATTGTGTTATTGGAGAAAGATCTGGATGTACTGGTACAGGGTGTAAAAGAAGGACGAGTCACCTTTGCTAACACACTTAAATATGTCTTTATGGCAACCAGTGCCAACTTTGGCAACATGTTCAGTATGGCAGGTGCCTCAATTTTTCTTTCGTTTTTACCCCTGTTGCCCAAGCAAATTCTGCTGACGAATCTGCTCACCGATTTACCAGAAATGACGATCGCAACGGATAACGTTGATCGAGATATGGTCAGCAGACCCCATCGCTGGAATATTCGGTTTATTCGCAACTTCATGCTTGTCTTTGGCTTAATCAGCTCTATATTTGATTATTTAACTTTTGGTGTATTGCTCTGGGTTCTGCACGCCACACCGGATCAGTTTAGAACAGGCTGGTTCATGGAATCTGTCATTTCTGCTTCACTGATTGGGCTGGTCATTCGTACTCGTAAGCCATTTTTCAAGAGTCAACCGGGCAAATATCTGTTAATTGCAACGTTGCTGATTGTAGGAATTACGTTCCTTATGCCATTCACATCTCTAGCTAAACTGTTTGGCTTTCAGATTCTACCCGCTTCATTCTTTCTGCTGTTGGGAGCAATTGTTGTAATGTACATTGCTGTAGCAGATAGCATGAAGCATATTTTCTACCAAAGAGTAAAGTTTTAAATTAATCGAGGTTCAACCAATGCACGACCATATTACAGAAGTTTCAGCTACACCCGTTGATCAACCCAATCACAGCAGTTTCCTGGCATGGCTCAATCGCCTCCTTGGCATGATTGCCATGTTTATTGCCTGTTTAGCGATCTGCCATTTTGCTGGATTAATTCATTTAAGCGTAGGACATTTCTAATGATAAGCAGTGATTTTAATTGATGTCGATTGAGTTGGAGCCAGTAAGCAAGCGATGAAACCTTCTAAAGAGTCTTACCTCAACCGATATAGTCAAATTGCTCAAACGGTCGCTCGTCATGGACTGGGATATCTGGTGAACATTCTGGGTTTAGAACGTTTTGTTCCATTTCATCAAGGATTGCTGGGTCATTCCCGTCCAGAGCCTTACACCGAGGCTGAACACATTCGTATGGCATTTGAGGAACTCGGTCCCACCTTCATTAAACTGGGGCAAATCCTTTCCACCCGCGCTGACCTGATGTCACCTGAATATCAGGCTGAGTTTGCCAAGCTTCAAGATCAAGCTTTGCCTGCGCTTACTACGGTCATACAGGACATCTTAGTGGAAGAATTAGGGCAACCACTCTCAACTGTATTTGCGACATTTGATCCGACTCCGATCGCGGCAGCTTCGATTGGTCAAGCCTATGCCGCAACACTGTGCGATGGCACAGATGTTGTTGTCAAAGTGCGCCGACCCGGTATTGTTGAGCAGGTTGAGGAAGATCTGGAAATTTTACAAAACCTGGCAGTCAATGCGAGTTACCGTTGGGAACTTGCCAAACAATATGATGTCATTGGATTAGTTCAGGAATTCGCACAGACACTCCGGGCAGAACTGGACTACCTGCGTGAGGGGAGGAACGCGGAACGCTTTACTCAGAATTTCACTCATCATCCACAGGCGCATATTCCACGGATTTTTTGGGAAGCTACAACTTCACGGGTACTGACTCTAGAACGAATTCAAGGAATTAAAGTTAACGATTTATCAGCACTGGATGCAGCAGGGATCAATCGTAAAGCGCTCGCTGAGCAAATTGCCCAGATTAATCTACAAATGGTCTTTGAGGACGGCTTTTTCCATGCTGATCCGCATCCGGGAAATTTCTTCATTGAACTAGATGGTCGAATTGGCTTGATTGACTTTGGTATGGTTGGCGTGATCGACACGCGCACTCAAGAACAGCTTGCAGGATTACTGCTAGCGGTTACCAATCAAAATACCGATCGCTTAGTGGATGCTTTTTTGGAACTTGGCTTTGCTCAACAGAAGGTTAATCGCACCTTGCTGCGGCGAGATCTGGAATATCTGGTTTCTCACTACTATGAGCAACCGCTGGGAGAGATTACGATCGGCAAAATTCTGAACGACATCCTGGAAGTTATTCGTCGCCATTACTTACACTTGCCGTCAAACCTGGGGTTATTCTTCAAGGCAGGGATGATGAATGAGGGGCTAGTTGCCCACCTTGACCCATCGGTTAGTGTGACGAAGTTAGTTGCGCCTTATGTGGAGAAATTGATAGTTCGGCAGTACTCTCCCAATCTTTGGGCAAGCCGAATTAGCGAGGCAAGTCTGGATGCCGTGCAGTGGAGTGTAGAGTTACCACGCAAGTTAAAACGCATTGTTGGTGAACTGGAGAACGGTAGTCTGGAAATCGGGATACGCTTGACCAACTCTGAAATGATTGTTCGGCGCTTTGAACGGTTGGCTAATCGAATTGTACTGAGCATTATTACGGCTGCTTTAATCAACAGCTTAGCCGTGTTGATGCTGATTTATCATCCACCTGATTGGGAGGCATGGGCAGGTTATATCTTCACAACTGGCTTTATTGCAGCTAGCGTATTTGGTGTTTCCCTGATCTGGAGCATCTTTCGCTCAAAGCGGCACTCCAATTAATTTTTATTTTTGAAAAGCACTCAAAGATACTTAGAAACAAGATAAATAGTCACATTTTTATTGGAAAAGGTCAAAACGCACATCTTGTAAGAAAGGTAAGTTTGAAGTATGGCAAAGCAATCTAAAATAACCCCTCGATCCCGTGTGCTTGGCTATGCTCTTGCAGGTATTGTTGGAGCCATCCTGGTAGCTGCCGGTTTACGATTGATGCCTGCTTTTAACACTACCAGGACATTGCCCACTGATGTGCAGAGTTCCCCTGTCACACCACCCAATAAAGACACTGTTCTAGCCCTTGCCAAACCAGTAAAACCTGTGATGGTACAGATCGATATGGAGGAATTTGTTCATGCAGTGCCCAATCCGGTTCTGAACGATCCATTTCTACAACAATACTTAGGATTGGGAAATGCACCACAGCCGTTGCAAAAATCTCAATGGAGCACTGGGACAGGGTTTATTCTTGACTCAAGGGGTTTAATCTTAACCAACGCTCACTTAGTTGGAAGAACTAAAAAGGTCACCGTTGCCCTGGTCGATGGACGGAAATTTTCGGGGGAAGTCAAAGGGGTAGACGCGCTAACTGATCTAGCCGTTGTCAAAATTAATCCTGCTCAACAGAAACTACCCGTTGCTCGTATAGGCGATGCGAATCGGATTAAAGTCGGTGATTCGGTGGCAGCAGTCGGAGACGTTGGTAACAATGTTAATTCAGGTATCATCAGTAACTTTAATCGCCTCAATACCAAAGCAGGAACTTCCGACACACGATTGAATGTAATTCAAACCTACACAGCGATTGATCCTGATTATTCCGGTGGACCTTTACTGAACCAAGCAGGGGAGATTATTGGAATCAACACCTCAATTCGTTCGGTTAAACCAGGTATCGGATTTGCTATTCCCATTGATACTGCAACTGTAATCGCAAAAACACTTGCTAATAGAAAACAAGTTGCCCATCCATTTCTTGGTATTCATGTAGCTGCGCTAACTCCAGAACTAGCAAGAGAAATGAATCGGAGCACTAAAGCTTCTAAATTGTTACCAGAAGTTAATGGAATTCGGGTTTTACAAATATTTTCATATACTCCAGCAGCCCAATCAGGAATGCGACCGGGTGATGTGATTATTGCCATTGATCAAAAATCAATTACTACGCCGAATGAATTGCAACAGCAAGTTAGTCAACTCCAAGTAGGTCAGGTATTGCAACTGACTGTGCAGCGAAATGATCAAACAATAACTTTGGCAGTTCGAGTTGATGATTTAAAGAATCAAAGAGGAAAGTGGCTATTATCGCCATTGAAAGATCAATTAATGACTCATTAAGTAGCTAATGCTCAAACTTCATCATGCTCGGAGGGTACTATGCCTTCAGGAAAAACAAGTTTACTTCGGATTGGTCAGGTTGCTCTGCAAAGTGGAATACCGATTAAAACACTTCGCTATTACGATGAGTTTGGGCTATTACGATCTCTGACCCGTAGTACTGGTGGCTTTCGTCTCTTTTCTGCCGAAGTATTTGAGCGTTTGTCCCTGATTAAAGGTGCTCAAAGTCTAGGCTTGAACCTTCAGGAGATTAAAGAGCTACTACAAATTTGTGAACAATGCGAATGCCCTTGTGAAGCAACCCGACAGAAGCTAGAAAGCTTAATACAGTCAATTGATCGGCGGATCGATCAATTGCAGTTTTTGGAGGCACAAATTGAAAGATTAATTGCTGAATGGAGCTAGAGTCCAGAGTCATCCCAGTTCACTATCTACTTACCGATCTGAAATCACATCCGGGTCACACGCATAAGGAAAACCGATGAAACGTATCTGGAATCAGTGTCTCAAAGAGCTAGCGCAGTTTCGACGCGATCGCCTCACGGTTGGACTGGCATTTTTGCTGCCACTGATATCGCTATTAATTTTGAGCTTTGCCATTCGTCTGGAAGCAAAGAACATTCCCCTGGTTGTCCAGGATTTGAGCAATACGCCTTTGAGCCGAAGCTATATTGAGCGGTTGTTTGCCACAAATCAATTTCAGGCAACCCCTTGGCCCGGAGGCGATCCGGCAATTCACGCGCTGGATCATGGGTTTGCCAAAGCGGTTGTCACGATTCCACCAGAGTTCAGCCGCGACATTAAAGCAGGGCGGGGCAGTGATGTGCAGATTCTGGTGGATGGCACCGACACCAACAATGCCAGAGTCATTCAGAACAGCATTCATGCAACCACCACTGCCTTTTTAGCCAGTGCTGGCTTACAAACGCAACCCAGTCCCCTCGCGCCGCACCTGCGTCTCTGGTTCAATCCAGGACGCAAGGAATCTCTCTACATTGTTCCGGGTGTGTTTGGGTTTCTGCTGTGGGTATTTCCATCTCTACTCCCAGCAATGGCAATGGTACGAGAGAAAGAGAAGGGCAATATTGTGCAGATATATGCTTCCAGTATGACGGCAACGGAACTCCTGCTGGGTAAAGGACTGGCTTATTTATTGGTTGGTCTGGGAGCGGCGATCGTGCTTATGAGCACTGGTTCTCTGTTATTTGGGCTTAAGTTTGCGGGCGATCCCATTCCACTTGTGGTAGGCACTCCTCTCTATCTAGCAACCAGTGTCATGTTTGGTTTACTCATCGGGGCGCGGGCGAAGGACTTGATCGCCACGATTCAAGCCATCTCTCTCACAGGTTTCATGACAGCCCTGTTGCTATCAGGCTTTATTTATCCGGTTAGTAACATTCCCTTTCCCCTCAATCATCTCTCAGACATTGTTCCTGCCCGTTACTTTATTCAGGTTACCCGCGATGCTTTTGTGCGTGGCACTGGCTGGCTAGGCATCTGGCTCTCCATGTTGATGATTGGGCTGTTGGGAGTAGCACTCTTTTCGTTTGCTCGTTGGCAGCTACGCAAAATGCAGCTACCGGATTAGGAAGGACGGTTAACTATGTTCGCTAAAACACTCAAGCGTTTGATCCCAGCTTCATTCCTCGCACTCGTTGTTAAGGAGATTCACCAGATTCTTGGCAACAAAGAGATCATCGTTTTGTTGACGATCGCTCCCATCATTCAAATTATGTTGTATGGCTTTGCCCTCAACCCTGATATCACCCAAATTAAGTTGGGCATCACGGATTATGCCAACGTCGCTGAAAGCCGAGAGTTGGTTTCGGCATTGACGGAGAATCGGGTATTTAAAGCAACTCAATATCAGCCCAGCCAGGAAGCTCTAAGTCAGCAGGTGCGTGAAGGGAAAGTTACGGTGGGGTTAGTGATACCGCCTGAGTTTCAGCGACAACTGAGTCAAAATAAACCTGCCGACCTCCAGATCCTGGTCGATGGAGTGGATGCCAACACGGCTGGGATTGCCAGTGGCTACTTGCTGCGAATTCTTCAGGATTATGGCAATCAACTACTGACCAACCCATCTCTTCCGCTGGTACGTCCCCGGCACACTTTCCTGTACAACCCCGGTCTAATCAGTGGCTGGTTTTTTGTCCCTGGTGTCACAGGAATTTCGATTACGATCGTCAGTTCCTTAGTCTCTGCTCTAACAGTGATTCGGGAAAAGGACACAGGCACCCTGGAACAACTTTTGATGACTCCTGCGGCAGAATGGGAGATTTTGCTGGCGAAAATTATTCCCCTATTCGTGCTGTTGATGGGGACAGCATTCCTGGCACTGGGACTGGGTCGATTTATTTTTGGCGTACCGATCCGGGGTAGTTTGTTTCTGTTTGCTCTACTCACTGGACTGTATTTGTTCGTCGGGATTGCTATAGGTATTTTACTGGCGACCATTTCCCGTAATCAGCAGCAAGTGGTTTTAACCGCATTTTTCGCCAACATTCCATTAATCCAACTTTCTGGTGCGATCGCCCCCGTTGACAGTATGCCTGCCTTTTTCCGTTACCTGTCCATCCTCAATCCTTTACGCCATTACATCCGTATTCTGCGCGGCATTTTGCTCAAGGGCATTGGACTGGATATGCTGTGGCCTAATGTTTTGGCATTAACTATTTTTGCAGTTGTGTTATTAACAATCAGCATTAACCAATTTCGTAAACAACTAACCTAAGAGATTAAATTAACTTTTCGTTTCACAAGGAGCACTGAACACTATGAGTCAAACAGTTGAGAAATTGCCAAATCAGGCGGTTCCGCCTGCATTACCTGAATCTGAGTCTTCGTCCAGTCACCCTAAACGCCATCTTTTGTTGCTAGGATTAGGAGTTGTTATTGCGGTAGCTGGAGCGTCCACCTGGTATTTCCTTTCTCGTCCTCAGACCAATGATCTGCAATTAAGCGGTCGCATCGAAGGGTATGAAACCGATATTGGAGCCAAGATTCCAGGACGGGTGAATTTTGTGGCTGTCCGGGAGGGAGATCAGGTACGTCAAGGGCAAGTGGTTGTGCGGTTGGATGATAATGAAATTCAGGCGCAACTAAAAGGAGCACAGGCTCGACTCAGTGCCGCGCAGCAACAGGAACAGCAGGCTCGTTTACAAATTCAAGTCGTTGAGAGCCAAATTCAGCAGGCACAATTAACCCTGGAGCAATCGCAGGGTGATCAACAGGGGCGTGTCTTTCAGGCACAATCTACAGTTGCTGCCACTGAAGCACAATTGAAACAGGCACGATCACAGTTAAATCTGGCACGGATAGACCGTGATCGCTTTGCCCAATTAGTCAGGGATGGAGCCGTTACCAAACAACAGTTTGACCGGGCACAGACTAATTATGAAACGGCATTAGCAACCGTAGAAGCAACGCAAAAACAGGTTGATGCAGCTCGCGGCGGTCTAACTCTGGCAGAAACCTCCAGCTTCAACCCCGGTATTCGCAATGCTCAACTGTCTGGTTTGTTGCAACAACAGCAGCAAGCAACATCCCAACTGAAAGCAGCCCAGGCAGAAGTTAAAAACGCCCGTGCTGCGATCGAGCAAATTCAGTCTCAAATCGCCTACTTGAACGTTGTCAGTCCAATCGATGCTGTCGTTACGGCTCGTAGTGTAGAACCCGGTGCAGTTGTGGGTAGTGGTAGAACGCTGCTGTCAGTGGTTAATCTCAACACGGTGTATCTGCGGGGTTTCATTCCAGAGGGCAGCATTGGCAAGGTTCGCGTGGGTCAGACAGCCCAGGTATTTCTGGATTCTGACCCAACAAAACCGTTAGAGGCAACGGTTGCCGCTATTGATCCAAAAGCATCATTCACGCCTGAAAATATCTATTTTCGGGACGATCGTGTCAAACAGGTGTTTGGGGTAAAACTCATCCTCAAAAACCCGGCTGGCTTCGTCAAACCGGGAATGCCTGCTGATGCCAAAATCCTGCTGAACTAAACGCAAACAACTCAGCGATCTGCGATCGCAAAGCCCACTATGAGTCATCAACCATATCCTGGCATTCACACAGTTTCCACAACTTCAGCACAGCCACCGCAATTCAATTCACACGCCTCTCTTCCCATCATCCAGGTACAGGGATTGCACAAGCGGTATGGGCGTGTTGCTGCTGTGCAGGGAATTGATCTAGAGGTCTATCCCGGTGAGGTCTTTGGGCTGATTGGACCTGATGGTGCTGGCAAAACCACAACCTTTCAAATTCTGGCAGGGGTGATGGAAGCAACCGTGGGAAACATTCGCGTCCTCGATCGCCGTCCCCGTGATGCCCGATTGGGTATTGGTTACCTGACTCAACAGTTTTCCCTTTATCTTGATCTCAGTATTGATGAAAATCTTCGTTACGTTGCCGGACTGCGCCAGGTGCCCGAACCGTTGTTTCTTGAGCGGCGGATCAAGTATCTCCAGTTGATGAACCTGGAAAAGTTTGGTAGCCGTCTGGCAGGGCAGCTTTCTGGTGGAATGAAACAAAAGTTGGCGCTGTGTTGCGCCTTGGTTTCTCACCCCCAGGTATTGCTACTAGACGAGCCAACAACCGGGGTTGATCCGGTTTCTCGACGAGAATTTTGGGATGTTTTAGCGGCACTTTCGAGAGAAGGGATGACGATCGTGGTTGCCACTCCCTATCTGGATGAAGCCGAACGTTGCCAACGAATTGCCCTGATGTACGAGGGGCAAATTCAGCAGACGGGTACGCTGGCAGAATTGCGTGCAACGCTGGGTTTACAGCGATTGGAGGTACGGAGTCGTGCGCTTGAACAGACGGAGCAGGTATTGTTAGATGAGATCGCGACTGGCGTAACGGGAATTCGTGATGTGCAAACCTTTGGCGATCGCCTGGATGTCCTGGTCGAAAACGTTCAAACGGATGAAGCTCACATTCAAACCATTCTGAGTGAACAACAGCTAAACGCCACTACTCAAGCGGCAGAAGTCACACTGGAAAATGTTTTCGTAACCCGTCTGCGGCAACAGGGATCGGACCCACCTTTTGTCGCTTTCCCCCGATCTCACCAGAGAAACCTTGATTTGAATTCGATTGCGATCGCGGCTCAAAATCTCCGAAAAGTTTTCGGCAACTTTCAGTCGGTGAAAGATGTGAACCTGGAAATCCGATATGGTGAAATCTACGGGCTATTGGGCGCAAATGGAGCCGGAAAAACTACCACGATCAAAATGCTTTGCGGTTTGTTGCCGCCCACTGGAGGCACAATCCGTTTAGCGGGATACACCAACAATTTACGGGATGCATCTGTACGAGAACGGATTGGCTACATGAGTCAGAAGTTTACGCTCTACGATGACCTGACTATCATCCAAAATCTGGAATTTTATTGTGGGGTATACAATGTACCCAAATTTGCCCGTAGCCGTAAAATTGATTGGGTATTGGAAATCTGCGGCTTGACGGGTCGAGAAACGATGATCACAGGTCAATTACCCGGTGGTTGGAAGCAACGGGTTGCTTTTGGTGCATCTGTCATGCATGAGCCAGAGATTTTGTTTTTGGATGAACCAACATCGGGTGTTGACCCACTGGCTCGCCGTCAGTTCTGGCGGTTGATTGAAGACTTTGCGCGTCAGGGAACAGCCGTGCTGGTTACCACTCACTATTTGGAAGAAGCAGAACATTGTCACCGGATGGGGTTTATGGTGGCAGGCGAGATGGTTGCCCAGGGTTCACCCAGCCAGATCAAAGCCGAGCAGCCCGGTCAACTGGTTGAAGTGGTAATTGATCAGGCACAACTGGCTTACGACTTGCTAAAGCAACAATTTGAACCCTGGCAGATTTCGTTGTTTGGCGATCGCCTGCATCTTGTTCTCGACCACCCAGAGCAGGAACTAACGCAGGTCCGATCGCAGCTTCAGTCCTCTGAACTCGAACTTCGTTCTGTTCGCACGATTCCCTTCTCTTTAGAAGATGCCTTCATTGGCATTGTGCAGCGGTCAAACACACGATAAACCAACAAATTGCCTATTTTAATTGATTAACACAAATCTATTAATCATGAGCAGAAACGTATTGATTTCACAACCAACTCTCATTATGGCAACACCGGAAGCCTGTCTATTTTTATTTGGCTTTCTGCTAAACTTTGCCTACGAAGTGTGGCAGGCTCCCTACTATACCTTCTACAACAGCCCCTCTCTGGCGGACAAGATTCGTGACTGACCCATTGCAGCTTTGGTGATGCAGTGATCATTCTGATTTGCAGTTGGGTGGTCAGTGCGATCAATCGCTCCCGCTACAGGATACTTTGTCCAACTCAACAATTCACGTTGTTGTTCATAGGGGTTGGATTGCTGATTACATTGGTGCTCGAAACCTACCGTGTGAATGTATCAAGGGCTTACGGCGTTCCAGTCTTTGCAGTGCCGTTTCTAGGCATGAGTGCTCTGGCAGTGCTTCAGTGGATTATTTTGCTGCCATTAATTCTCTACCTCGCTCGTCGCCATCTACTAGGCTATCAACACAAGCAAATAAAGAATTAATGGTTACTGTTAGATGTCCATCATCTATTAAAGTTTGTAACTGAACAGAAAATTTCACCCTGATTTCATATCATTGTGCGACTCTTATAGTCAGCAAAATAGATTTTCTATATCTCAGTTAAATTGAGTGATTTGAATTTTTAACATCTAGATTTGGAGTGAAAGTTTCTTGGGCATAAAATCCAACATAATTACGCTCATTATTTAACTATAGAAACTATTTTTGTATTCATACCTGATAGAAATATATTACCTTCAAAACAGGTATTGGACTTAAAAAGAATCTTTGTCTAGAGTGTGGATGTAGTTAACACCTACACAATCAATCAACACAACTTTGGAGCTTTACTATGACAACTGCAACAGTCGATACCTGCATTCAAGATTGTTTGGATTGTTTACGGCAATGTGAAACCTGTGCTAGTAGCTGCCTGAGCGGAGAGCATACGTCGATGATGGCAGAATGCATTCGACTCTGCCAGGATTGTGCTGATTTGTGTGCATTGTGTGCCCGCTTTATGCTGCGGGGATCGAGCCTCTGTAAAGAAGTTTGTGCTGCCTGTGCTAAAGCCTGTGAACTTTGTGCTCATGAGTGTGATAAGCATGCATCTCACGACGATCACTGTAAGCAATGCGCGGAAGCTTGTCGTCTTTGTGCCAAAAGTTTACACCAAGTGGCACATGCAGCTTAGTCGCCTGTTATGACTGATTCTTGAAAATTTCGGTATAGGCAGTTTGAATAGCTGTTTTACATAAGTGAGGGCGTATCTCATGCCCTCACTGCCGCGCAATAATAACCTGATTTTCAGCTACGCTCAAAACTATCACAGCTAAGGTGCTTCCGAATTCAGGTCTAGTTGGAAAAACAGCATTTGCTCATCCAAACGTTTAGAGACTCATTCTATGAAACCGGATTATCTCATTGTCGGCAGTGGACTATCAGCATTGGTTTTTGGTGCTCTAATGGCAAACTCCGGTAAAACTGTGCAAATTCTCGAAGCTCATGAGCATCCAGGCGGCTTTGGACACACGTTTACGATGGCTAAGAAATATACGTTTAATGCCCAACTCCACTATGTTTGGGACTGCGGTGAAGGGCAAACAGTGAATCGGGTACTCAAAAAACTGGACTTGGATCAGGACGTGACTTTTGAGCGATATGATCCGGACGGCTTTGACCATATGCGAATGCCAGGGTATGCATTAGACATTCCCTCGGAGCCAGAGGAACTGATCCAGCGATTGTCGGCTTTGTTTCCTGACGACAGCGATCGCATTCGACAATTCATCAACGAAGTTGAAAAGACTGGTGCAGGCTTAAAAATACTCGCTCCGCCGCTCAAGCCCACTGAACTGCTCAAACATACCAGAGAAGTGTTCTGTACCGCTCAATATCTCAACAGCACCCTTCAGGATGTCTTTGACAAGTTTCAGCTACCCCAGGCTGCCCAAACCCTACTGGCTCTGCAATGGCTTGATTTCTTGCTACCCCCCAATCAACTCTCGTTTTATGCCTGGGTCGCATTATTTCGAGGCTATCAAGCTGGTGCATTTTACCCAACTCAACATTTTGAACATGTCATCAACTCCTTAGTCAGCGTCATTGAATCCCGTGGAGGGCAGGTGCTGCTGAACCATGAGGTCACCAACTTTAGAGTCACAGACCGGACAGTCGCAGGGGTTGAGGCGATGGATCTCACGACGCATCAGACTCATGAATTTACAGGCAACATGGTGATTTGTAATATTGACCCTCAAAAAGCCGCCAAAATGATTGGAGAGGAAAAGTTCTCCAGAAAAGTACGTCGAAAACTTAACTACGAGTATTCCGCCTCTAACTACATGGCGTATTGCGTCGTCAAAGATCTCGATCTGCGAGATTATGGCTTTGGTAAATGGAATCTCTCGCATACCGGGCATCAGGATCTGAATGAAGCATTCGCGCAAATGTACGATCGCCATGATTTTTCCAACCCCAGTTTTGCTATCACAACGCCCACTTTATTGACGGCGGCGAAGGGGGATTGCCCAGCAGACTGCCAGATTGTTGAATTCCTCACTGTTGCCAATTACGACTACTTTAAGCAACTCCGGGAGGGCGATCGCAAAGCTTACAACCAGAAAAAACAAGAGATTTTAGATTCCATTCTGGATGTTGTGGAAAAATACTATGTGCCGAATTTTAGAAAGCACATGGTCTTCCATATTACAGGTAGCCCGACGACCAATGAACGGTTTTGTTGGTGCCCCTATGGGAATTCTTACGGCTCTAAGTTGACTCCGCGCAACATGGGTCTAGGGCGACTGAATCACGAAACCTCACTCAAGCGCTTCTATTTCTGTAATGCCTCATCGGGCTATCCGGGCTTTGCGCCCACGTTTTGGACAGGCGCACTGCTGTATCAACGATTATCGGGCGATGTGCTTTTAGGCAATGATTAAATCCACGATCGCGCGTTATCCATTCCATTACTTTCGAGGTCAACTATGAAAATCGCCGTCATTGGGGGTGGAGCCAGTGGTATGGCTACAGCTTACCTGCTTGATAAACAGGGACATCACGTCACCGTGTTTGAGCGGCAACCCATGTTAGGGGGACATATTCGGACACTGAACAAAAACGTGAAGCCGAACCAGTCTGAGTGCAATGAAATTTTGGAGAGTGGACCACTTGAATTTCCCACTAAATTTCATAACTTCGTCGCTCTCATGCAAGAACTAGGAGTGGAATTAATCCCCGTTGATATCGGTTCGGCAATATTTCCCAGAACTGGCGAACACTTTTTATCAGAAGTCGCGATCGAAAAGAACTTTACAGGTATCCAACGTCTGATCGAGTATCTTCGATACGATACGGTCTATGTTCGTTCCGCTGGATTGTGGCTGAAAACACGATTTGTTGACCTGGAAGATTTTTACGACCAACCGCTATCTCGCTATCTGAAAGACGATAGTATTGGCAGCCTCTGGCTCAAGTTGCTGACGATGTATAGCTACTCAATACCATTTGACCAAATTGACGACTTCCCAGCAGAATTGGCGATTCCAATGTTACGGGACTACCTTGCCGTCAACTGGGTCAGGGTTAAAGGTGGTGTATATTCTTACATTGAAAAAATTCTGGAGCGCTTTAAAGGTGAAATCTTGCTTGATGTGGAGATTGCCAATATTTTTAGAAGCCAAGAGTCTATTAAAATCGAACGATCGAACGGCGAAATGCAGGAGTTTGACAAAGTCGTGTTTGCCACGCCGCCCGATCAAGTGATAGCGCTGCTAGCTGAACCAACCTATGCTGAAATGAAACGCTTCTCAGCCTGGAAAGCCAATTATGCAACGACTACAGTTCATACCGATACTTCCATGTATTTCAACCAAGGCATCCGGCAACCTACAGAATTTGATTTCTTCCAGACAACCACTCGTTGGGGCTATAACGGCTGCTTAAACCAGCTTTGCGGCATCTCATCGTCACCACAACATCATTTCCTATCATTCCAACTGGAGGAGTTGATTACCAAAGATCGCATCATTCACATTCAGGAACATCACACCCCGTTGTATACCACTGAATCTTTTCGATATCGAGATGAAGTTGTTGCGACCAATGGAGAGAACAATACCTATCATGCGGGAGCTTATCTGGGAGATGGCTTGCATGAAGGCGCGATCACATCTGCCTTTCGAGTCGCTCAACTGATTGGTTAAGTCTGAGTTAATCCAGCTTTAGAACTGTCAATTTCTTTAGAGGAGAAAATGCCATGTTGGGATTGTTGTTAGGACTTGCACTGCTTGTAGCTGCCGTTTTCTGGTTTCAACGGCAAAGACATGGACACGGAGGACATGGAGGTGGGCATAGCCAAAGCAGACATGGTGAGCATAGCAAGCATAGCGGGCGTGGCGGGTGTCATTGATCTCATCCGCCAGGTGTTGCAAGGTTTAAATGTAAGGTTGCCATGCTCAAACTCAGGAGATTTCTAGAAAACAAAATACTTGTACGGGCATTTAGCAACAGAGCGATGCTTTAACGACGGGGCTTTGGCGAAACCTGCCCCTACGCGAGTACATTTTTTCTTGGAAATCGTCTTAGACTACGATTAGCTAATTCAACGACCTAAGGTAGAGAAATCTATTGCGATGAATAGAAAACTGTTTTTTCTACTTTTCTGCCTGTTCGTCGTCATGATTGGTTTTGGGGTCACTTTACCTGTCCTCCCCTTTTATGTCAGGCATCTCCATACAAACGTGGGGACATCACGTGAGATGATGGCAATTCATATCAGTCTGTTAACAAGTATCTACGCCCTAGCGCAATTTATTTTCGCTCCTTTTTGGGGACAATGCTCAGACCGGGTTGGTAGGAGACCACTCATTTTATTGGGAATTGCGGGTTCTGCGATCGCTCAGGTGTTATTTGGGCTGGCTTCTTCTCTGGCGATGCTCTACGTTGTACGGGCAATTGGTGGTGTTTTATCTTCTGCTACATTACCTGCTGCAACAGCTTATATTTCCGACATCACACCGGAGCGAGATCGCAGCCGCAATATGGCTTGGCTTAGCACTGCGGTAAGTCTGGGGATTATTGTTGGACCTGCATTTGGTGGTTTGACGACCCGTGAAGACTTACATTTTATGCTAGGCTCCCTTGACCTCAAAATTGAAAACTTCGCGCCTCCATTCTTTCTGTCAGCCATTTTGATGTTTCTGACGCTGTTAATAGCAATCCGATGGCTACCAGAATCGTTACCTATTCAGGCAAACAGTGCCCCTGATGACAAGCCCAGTTTTGATTGGAAAAATCTGGAAAGTAAACTACTGGTGTTACTGGGGTTAACTCTAGCGGGTCAATTTGGCTTGGCAGTATTTGAAGGTACCTTCGCCTTCTATGCTCAGGAACGGTTTGGATACGGACCCGCTGAAATTGGAATTGTTTTTATGGTCTGCGGACTGGCGATGATAGTTTTTCAAGTGGTTGCTGTTGGGTGTTTGACAGGGCGCATTCGCACCATTTCTCAAGTTGCCTTAGGTTTTGGTCTAATGGGGACTGGCATTGTTTTGCTTCTAGTTATGTCAAGCTTACCCTTGGTACTGGGAGCAGTCACCTTGTTATCATTAGGGATGGCGTTAATTGCTCCCAATCTTGCTGCTCTCGTTTCAAAGCAGGGTGGTCAGCACAGAGGATCTGTGCTAGGACTACAAACTGCTGCCAGCAGTTTGGGGCAGGTTGGCGGACCGGTGTTCGGAGGATTTCTATTTGCATGGCAGGCAAGTATTCCCTACTTGGTTGCCGGAAGTTTTCTAGCAGGGGTTGGTTTATTGATTGGTTTGACTAAGAGCCGTAAAAGGAAACCATCCGGTTAAGGTAATCATGCTATCAGTGATACCGCGATGGATTTCATCTTGACTTCATTCACGTTTGAGATGCTTGAGACGAGCATCCATGTAATGCTGCTTATACACGCTCTAGAGAAATAGTCCTATGCCCGTTGAGAAAGACGGGTTTGAAGCAAACGCAGGGGTGATGATCCTGGCGGCAACTAACCGTCCTAAAATCCTTCTGATCGGTAGATTGTGGTTGATCGTCCCAACAGAATCGGGCGGGAAGTCATTCTCAACGTGCATGTACAACATATCAATCAGCGAAATTCGAGGGCACATTGCTACCTTGCTGGCAGGGCAAGCCGCACAGGAAATTGCGTTGGGAGAAATTTCTTGTGGAGCCATGATGATATTCAAAAAGCGACCGATTTAGCTGAGCGGGTTGCCACACTCTATGGCATGAGTCAGAAATGCGATCGCTCTCGTATTACTCAAGGAGTATCTACAAACATTACCGAAGTAGTTTCAATTAGGTATAAGAACAAAGCTACTTCTGGGGCATTGGCATTGAATGATTCATCGTGCCTGAACCTGTTTTCTGTTGCATGTTCTGCATCATCTGCTTGCAGCAACTACAGCCGCTAGACTGGTTAGTTTGAGGAGTACTGGTTTGAGGAGTAGCAGGTTTAGTTTCTTGAGCAAATGAATGACCAGTAGTGGCGACAAAAATCGTGAAAGTAGCAATGGTGCCTGTAGCTGCAAGCAGGGTGTTTTTTAGTGTCATCATGATGAACTCAACATTTAAGTTTGTATGCAGAGAGGAATTCTTTAAGGAATCAAAGTTTCATCCTTGCATTTTCAACCTTACACCGGAGTTATGAAATTGGGATGAAATTTGAACTCGTTGCTACTTGACAGTAAATCGCCCATTCACTTTTTCACCGTTAATATCCGATAGGATTGCAACTTTGGCTTCCCCATTCAAAACCCCAGGCAACATAGCAGTGTAGTGCTTTTCGCCTGCATCGTATTTGAAGTCTAATGTCTGCTGGCTACCATCCGGTAGCTGAACTTGTGCGGTCACATTTGCATTCGGAATTGCCTCATGATTATCTCCCTTTTGCAAGAAAAAGTCTAAATGAACTCCTTCTGATTCTTTTGCAGTAACTAATTCCAAATGGTAAGGTCCAGATTCAATCACCTGTCCGTCTTGCCCCCCATGTCCATCCGAACTCATGGGAGCTGAATCAGCTTTTGTGGTTTCAGTTGGAGCTTCTATTGGTTTTGATTCTGCTGGAGGTGATGCGGCAGGGCTGCTGCCAGAGCTGGTTGTCTGATTACCACTACTGCAAGCGCCCAAAAACAAAAGTCCGAAGCTGGCAGTTAGGATGATACGAGATTTGATCAATTGCATAAAATTCAATTACTCCTGAAGCAATGATACAAATAGGCAGAGTGCTTAACCAATCAACGATTGAAGCTAAATCGTCCGTTTGCTTTTTTGCCATCAATCTCTGTTAGAACGATGACTTTATAAGTTCCTTTTGCCGTTCCAGGTAGTATTGCTGTGTAGTGTTTGCCTGAAGCATCATACTTGAACGGAAGTGACTTTTGAGTGCCATCTGGCATTTGTATTTGAGCCTTAACCTTAGCATTTGAGATGGCTTGATGGTTATCACCTCGTTGGACAAACAGATCCAGGTGGGTTCCGGTCGATTCTTTTGCAACTACCAGTTCTAAATGATAGGAACCTGATTCAATAACTTGCCCGCCTTGTCCTCCATGTCCATCTCCTTTGAGTTTATGAATAGAGTCTGCCTCCTCTGTAAGTGCAAGCTGAATTGTCGATGTTTTGAAAAGAGGGTGAGTGAAACTATGACGGTTTGCGGCTTGGCTGTCTCCTGCATTTAAGAGTGCGATCGCCAATCCTAAAGCACTTACAAGGACTAGATAAGCTTGGTTCAATGGCATAAGTAACTCCTCAAGACAAAGGTTAATACGCTGAAATAACTTAATTTGTTCGATTAACTGTTAGGCTCCCACCTTTTCGATCACGATGTCAGTTTGAATGGTTCCTTCGGATTTTTTGGGTACTAGGAATTTGCCAAACTGAGCATAGAGGGCGGGTAGAACCATTAAGGTGAGCGCTGTAGAACTAAATAGTCCACCCAAAACCACAACAGCTAAGGGTTGCAAAATCTCTTTTCCGGCTCCACTGCCAATCACCAGGGGCACCATACCTAATGCAGAGGTCAACGCTGTCATTAGAATGGCAACGAGCCGCTCCATTGAGCCTTCCGTAATTACTTGCTGAAGCGGCATTCCCCTGGCAAACTTCGTGTTGTAGTTGTCTACCAACAGCAGTCCATTGCGGGTGGCAACGCCGAAGAGGGTGATAAACCCGACCAACGAGGCAACCGAGATCACGCCTCCTCCCAGCGAGATCGAGAAGATGCCCCCCACCAATGCCAGCGGCAAGTTAACCATAATCATTAACATGGCGGGTACTGACTTAACCGCAAAGTACATCAGCACGGCGATCACGATCAATGCTAATCCGCTGTATAGCAGTAGACTTTGAGTCGCTCGTTCCTCGGATTCAAACTGTCCGCCATACTGAATGAAATAACCAGAGGGTAAGGTTACGTTTTGCCGAATACTCGATTCGATTTCATTAATCGCCGATCGCAGATCCCGCCCAGACACATTCGCAGATACCACAATCAGTCGCGAAACATTTTCTCGGTTGATCGTGTTGGGACCTGTGCCGTACTCGATTTGAGCCACCTGCGCCAAGGGGATTTTTTGTCCTGTCGGAGTATCAACCAGCAAGTTGCGAATCGTATCCAGGTTGGTACGGGATTCTGCTTGCAGCCATACGAGTAGATCAAAGAGTTGCTGGTTTTGTAACACCTGGGATACCACCTGACCGTTGAGGGCGGTTTCGATGATTTTGGCAATCTGACCCACGGTAAGTCCATAGCGAGCGGCATTGGCACGATCGAATTGAATTTGAATCTGGCGAATCGGCACCTGGGGTTCCAGTTGCAAATCGACTAAACCGGGAATGTTTCGCATGGCAGCTTCTGCTTCCTGTCCGATCGCCCGCAATTCTGCTAGATCGGGACCAAAGATTTTGACGGCGATCGCGCTTCGCACGCCCGATAACACCTCATCCATGCGGTGGGAGATAAATCCACCAATGTTGGGAGCCACCCCAGGCAGCTTGTTGAATTCCTGACGTAGTTTCTCAATACTGCCTTTGCGGTCTTGAATGCCCGCATCGCTCAGTTCCACATCTAGATGTCCCAAATTCACCCCCCCGGCATCCGCATCCCCAGGAGCGCGTCCTGCCCGCAGTTGCACAGTCTGAAACCGAGCATCATTTTTCAACGCATCTTGCATGGCTAACCCAGACTGGTTGGTTGCTTCCAGAGAACTACCGGGATAGAGCAGCATCGCGTTAACCAGCGATCGCTCCTGAAATTCGGGCAGAAATTCTCGTCCTAACGTCGGCAGAATTACCAGAGATGCTACCAGGGCGGCACTGGCTATCAGCAAAATTAGCTTGGGACGAGCGATCGCAGCGGACAACAGCGGACGATACAGGCGTTGCGACCCTGCTGTTATCCAGGTTTCATCGGAGGGCAAGCGCCGATTGGCAAGTAATATGGCACAGAGCGCTGGAGAGAGGGTCATGGCAACTAGAGTAGACGCGAGAATTGACACCAGGTAGGCAATTCCCATCGGAGCAAAAATCCGCCCTTCTACGCCCGTCAAAGTGAAAATGGGGGCGAAGACAACGGCAATGATTACCGTGGAAAAAATCACGCTGACTCGCACTTCCACCGATGTGTCATACACAATTTGGAAGGGATGCTTGGGATGTTCGCTCACCTGATTTTTGCGGAGTCCTCGATAGGCATTTTCCATATCCACGATCGAGTCATCCACCACAGAGCCGATCGCCACCGCTAAGCCACCCAACGTCATGGTGTTAATACCTTGCCCAAACCAGGACAGAATCAACATTCCAATCAAAATCGATAACGGAATTGCACTCAGCGTAATGACAGCAGTGCGCCAGTTCATTAGGAACAGCAGCAAAATCACCGAGACGATGATGATGCCATCTCGCAGCGAATCCCGCACGTTTTCGATCGCGGACTCAATAAAACTTTCCTGGCGAAACGTTTCCAGTACCCGCACATCTTTGGGTAATCCGGCTTTCACTTCCTCCATTGCCCGCTCTACGGCACGAGTGACTGTCGGGGTATCTGCCAACGGTTGTTTATTGATCACCACCACCACTGCCCGTTGTCCGTTGGCGCTGCCATCGCCTCGTTGCAAAGCGGCTCCAATCTGCACCGAGGCAACATTTTGCAGCAAGACGGGTTTCCCATCCCTGGCGGTCACAACCGACTGCGCCAATTGCTCGATCGACTCAATCCGCCCCACGCCCCGAATGATTTCTTCTTGGTCAGGGGTAATCAGGAATCCCCCCGCCGCATTCACATTCGCTTGCTCTGCGGCCTCTGTCACGTCTTGCAAGGAGACATTGAATGCTGCCAATTTTGTCGGATCGACCAGCACCTGATACTGGCGCACATCCCCCCCATACGCAATTACCTGGGAGATTCCCGGCACTGCCAACAGGCGATTGGTGACATCGCGATCGACAAACCGCCGGACTTCCATCAACGATGTTTTGGTCGCAGATTCCCCTGATGGTTGACCCTCTCCTTCCACCGAAAAGGCGTACATCAGAATCGTGCCGATCGGAGAGGTGATTGGAGAAATTTGCGGAGTTTCAACGCCAGTCGGCAACTTAGAACGGGCTTGCTGTAGCCGTTCGGTGACTAATTGCCGTGCCTGGTAAACATCGGTGCCCCATTTGAAAATGACTTTGACGACGGAGATTCCAACCGCTGAGGACGATCGCACCGTTTCCACGCCCGGTGTGCCATTCACAGCACTTTCGATCGGCAAGGAAATCAGCGACTCGACTTCCTCCGGAGCCAATCCTGGCGCTTCCGTCTGAATTTCGACCTGAGGCGGGGCGAAGTCGGGAAACACATCCAGAGGCATCCGAGTCAGGTTATAACTGCCTAAAACGGTCACGATAATGGCACCGATGACCACCAGCCACCGCTGGACGATCGACCATTTGAGAATTGCATTGAGCATAACGGGTTACGTTGCGATCGATTTGAATGAGATTACTCTTCAGGATGTTTGGTTGAATGGGCTTGCTCTGACTGGCTGGTGCGGTTCAGGTAAAACTCTTGCTCGTACCCAACCGTGCTATGCCCGTTGAGTGCCGGATTCAATGCAAATCGCCGAGTACGACGATTTGCCCAAAACATCCCTGCCCAAAACGTACCTGCTGCGATCGCTCCACCCGCTGGAATCATGACCCACCAGGGTAGGGCTGAAGACTGAGGACTGGAGGCGGAAGGCGCAGGCGCTTCACTATGATCATCAACGGTTGTGCCACCCCGCAGGGATTGAGCATAAAGTTGATTTGCCCGTTGGGTAACAATCTGATCACCGTCAAATAAACCGCTTGTAACCTCAACCAGATTGCCTGCTTCTCTGCCTAAAGTCACTTCCGTTGCTTCATAGGCGTTGCCATTCTGCACAAACACAACCCGCTGCTTATCGTTGGTTTCCACGATCGCCGCTTTGGGAATTGCCAGAACTGCCGCCGGAGTGCGATCGGTCAACACCTCCAACTCCACAAACATTCCCGGTTTCAACAATCCCCCTGAATTGTCTAGCTCGGCTTTAACGGGAATCACACGGCTTTCTCCATTCACCACCGCACCCACCACGTTAATTTCACCGTTGAAGGTGCGATTCGGGAGTCCGTTGGCTTTGACCCGAACTCGTTGTCCCACTTGCACCTGTTCCAGGTCTTTCTCAAAAATATTGCCAGAAACCTGAACGCTGCTACCATTTACGAGCGTCATGATCCTTCTACCTGCATCTTGTCCGGATTCCCCTTTGGTGATTTCTTGATCCGCAACCACCCCTGAAATCGGAGCCGTCACGGTCAGTGTCCCGTCTGCATTAGGACTGGCTCCCAATTGTTGCAAGCGAGTTTGATAGGTTTTGTCGCTTAAATTAACCCGTGATTGAGCCACTTCCACTGCCGATTGTGCCCGTTGTAGTTGCGCTTGGGCTTCCGAAACCGGCAACCCACTTTCTGCTTTGGCAAGTGCCGCCCTCGCTTCGGCTAAATTGCTTTCAGACTCTAAAACTTGGCGACGGGGAATGGCTCCTCGTTCCAGCAACATCCGATCTTTGTCGTAGCGATCCTGGGCAACATTCACCTCGGTTCGGGCTTGCTGAATATCGGTCGCCACAATCCGTCTTTGCTGAGTCAAATTCTGCTGTGCCAGTCGTAAATCGGCTTGGGCTTGTTGCACAGCGGCAGTCGCTTCCGCTTTGCGATCGAATGCCGTTGTTCTCAGTTCTGCCAACTCTGGACTGGTCATAATCGCCACCGCTTGCCCTGCCTGAACCGAGTCTCCCGGCTTCACCAGCAGTCGAAGCACGGTTCCGCCCACGGGTGTGGTGACTTCGACCTGCTGATTGGGGAGTGATTCAATCTGTCCAGTGGTTTTGACCCCAAAGGCTAACCGCTGACGAGTCACAGGCTCGACCTTCAGCCCCAGCCGCTTCGTTGTAGCAGGATCAACCTGAATTGCTCCTGCCGACTGAGCTTGGCTGCCTCCTTGAAACTCATTGCCATGCCCACCATGGGCAACAATCTTAGTTGCTGGAGTCAGCAGGAGCAATGTGAGGAGAGTACTGGAGAGATAGCGGGAGGCGATCGCATGATTACGGGGTCGAGGGTTTGAAGTCATTGGCTAGCCCTTTGAGTACATGAAGAAACACTTTACATAGCACTAAATATCAGTGTCTCAAATAGATATGAAATGGACATGAAATTCCGCACCATAAGTAAACTTTGGGTTGTGAGACAAGATGAGTTATGTTTACAGTTCGCCTGAAACAATAATCAACCCTACTTCCCGTACCAGGCTTTGCGCCACTGCTGCATCTGCTCAATCTCATCTTTCTGCGACCCAATGATGCCCTGAGCTAACTTCTGAATTTCAGGACGCTTTGATTTTTGCCATGCGTCATTAGCCATCACGACAGCCCCTTCATGATGTGGAATCATGGCATCAATGAACCGCTTGTCAAAGTCGGCATCGGCTGCACCTAAATCCATATCCATCCGCATGGCTTTGATTTGGTCATCAGACATTGCCATCGAATGTCCCATTTTGGAATGCCATGCCACAGGGGTGCTAGGGGCTTTGGGATACCAGACAGTTCGCCACTGCTTCATCTGATTAATCTCTTTCTCCTGAGCCTTGATGATATCCTCGGCTAGCTTTTTGAGTTCAGGACGCTTGGATTTTTGCAACACTTCCCTCGCCATGACAACGGCACCCTCATGGTGCGGAATCATGCTGTCGATAAACCGCAAATCAAGTTCAGCATCAGCTGGACCTAAATCCATCATGCTGTGATCCATCATGCCGCCATGATTCATTCCACCCATGTTGCCGTGATCCATCTGCTTGGTTCCAGCATCCGTTGCTGTTGCACTGGGAGTTTGTGCCTGGTTCTGGGCGGATGACGAACAAGCATTCAGGACACTGGTGGTGGCGATCGCTCCTAACGCAAGAGCAATGAAACCTGGTTTTGTAAAGAAATTCAGTGGCATAGCTTCGGTGCAATTTAGATAGAAGGAACAAAAGGTATCTGTTGCCATTTTGAATTCTCCAGTTGGGTGGAGAGTCAAGAAATGGATGCCTTTGAGTTGGACGTAGTTTAGCAATCCTTTTTCAGCCTTACACACAGTTATGAAATCAAGATGAAATTTCTGTACCTCCGCAGCGTAAAATTTCACATCCTTCTTTAGTTAGACGTGTAGCTGTAGCAATTCGCCTAGTGTGGTGTTAAAAGTTGGCAGGAAAAAATCATGTCTAAAGTTGGTTTATTCTACGGTACGCAAACCAGCAACACGCAAACTGCGGCTGAAATGATTCAAAAAGAATTTGGTGGTAGCGATGTTGTGGAGCTATTCGATATCTCTCGAACCGAAGCTGGTGACTTTGCAAACTATGACTGTGTGATTATCGGTTGCCCAACCTGGAATGTTGGTCAAATTCAAGATGACTGGGAATCTTTCTACGATAACGAGCTAGATAGCATTGACTTCAGCGGTAAGAAAGTGGCTTACTTCGGTGAAGGTGACCAGATTGGTTATGCAGACAGCTTCCAGGATGCAATGGGAATGTTGGAAGAAAAAATTGCAGAGCTTGGAGGAGAAACGGTTGGTTATTGGGCAACAGAGGGCTACGATTATAGCGAGTCTAAAGCGGTTCGCGATGGTAAGTTTGTTGGTCTTGCCCTGGATGAAGATAACCAGTCTGAATTAACCGAGGAACGTATCAAAACATGGGTGGCTCAATTGAAGCAGGAGTTTGGCATGTAAGAGCAAACAGTATTAGGCTCTACTTTCAATGCTGGGGTTGCATGGTAGCACTCAGTTTCTAATTCATTGTGAGAAATCGCGTTGAAAATTAAGTTTACAGTTATTGCAGAGTAAAAAATTCCTCACTAATTGAAGGATGAATCCCGATCGCACTGTCAAAATGCTGCTTCGTTACCCCTGCTTTCATTGCCGGAGCTATCATTTGAATCACCTCGGCAGCGCATTCACCTACCATGTGAGCGCCTAAAATCTTATCTAAGTCATGATCAACTACGAGCTTCAGCATTGCCTCCTGACTTGATTCTCCAATCAGGTTAAACAGCGGTTGAAATTTCTTTTGATAGCAGCCAACAGACTCACCTAATTTCTCATGAGCTTGTGCCTCGGTTAAGCCAATTGTGGCGGCTTCCGGCTCAGACGAGACGACATATGGAATCTGTTCATAGCTCACTGTGCGAGGGTTCTTACCAAATTCAGTATCCGCAAACGCTCGACCTGCCGAGATCGCCACCGGAGTCCAATGAGGACGAGGGGTACAGTCACCCACTGCAAAAATGTTCGCTTGCGTGGTGCGGCTGTATTCATCAACCGCGATCGTCCCTTCTTCTACCTCAACTCCAACATTTTCCAAGCCCAGCCCTTCTAAATTTGGGATGCGTCCGGTTACGAAGACGATTGTTTCTACAGTTGTCGGTTCATCTTCGCAGGAGACAAACAAATTCAAGCAGCTTTGCGCTGGCTCAATTTTTTCGACTCGACTATTGCAGCAGATCCGAATACCCTGTCGGGACATTCCTTCTTGAATGGTTATTTGAAGATCGCGATCGCAGCCTGGTAAAATTTGTTCTTCAGGCACTACCAGCGTTACCTTTGAGATCAAACCATTCATAATACCTGCTAACTTTACAGCAATATGATTACTGCCTACGATCGCTAGATGATTGGGTTGTTGCTCAAGTTGCAGCAGTTCACGGGTTGTAATGGCATACTCAATGCCTGAAATGTTTTCTGGCTTGACGGCTTTTCCACCTACAGCAATTAAAATTTTGTCAGCCGTATATTGGTTTCCTGCAATTTCTACAGTGTGAGCCTCTAGAAATTGGGCGTGTCCTTGCAATAGTTCTACACCTGCGGTCTGTAAATGATGCTGATGTACCTGACTGAGGTGCGTGATGTCACGGTTCCTATTTGCCATGAATTGACACCAGTCAAAGTTTTCTGGAACTTTGCCCCAACCGTATTCATCTGCATTTTTGAAAAAACGAGAAAAACTGGCGGCGTAAGCCATCATTTTTTCGGGAATGCAACCGTGAACCACGCAGGTGCCACCCACTTGATCCTGTTCTGCGATCGCCACTCGTGCTCCATAACTAGCGGCTCGTTCAGCCGCCGCCAATCCACCTGGACCTGCACCAATCACAAAAAGGTCATAATCAAAACTCATTTCGGTTATTCCACTAATTCTGCTTGTGGTTCTAGAAACCATAATCGTTTATGGCTATGAAATTAAGATGAATATTTTAAGTTATATAGGATTTATCTTCTTTAGATGTGATGTTGACTACATTCTTTTTCGTTCTGCATACAGTTATGAAATTGAGATGAAATTGCTGTCGCTCGAAAGTTTGAATTGTCTTACTTTCGGAGGAGAGAGGTAATTATTGGAATGCTCCTTTAGTGTGAAACCTGAGAGCCAACGGGTTCTCCTTATTGTTTTCTCATTTGGAGCTAAATTATGACAGCTACCCAATCTCATCAATCTCTGCTTGAAACTTGCATTCAGAATTGTCTTGACTGTTTGCGTGAGTGCGAAAACTGCGCGACCGCTTGTTTAGACAGTGACATGGTGCAGATGATGGCTCAGTGCATTAAGCTGTGCCGCGACTGTGCCGATGCCTGCGACATTTGTGCTCGTTTCATGGCTCGTAATTCTGATCTTCATGCTCAACTCTGTGCCGTGTGTGCCGAAGCTTGCGATCGCTGTGCCGCTGAATGCGAGAAGCATGACCATGACCACTGTAAGCGTTGTGCCCAAGCTTGCCGTCGGTGTGCTGAATCTTGTCGCCAGATGGCATCGGCAATGGCGTAATTCATCCCTAGCTCATAACTGCCAAGTGGGTAGTGCGATTTGCATTACCCACTTGGTAACTTGCGATCGCACACTAACAACCTAAAGGGAATTTAATGTTTCACAGCAATGGTTCATCGTCTAGTCTGACTACAGACCCGCTCTCCACAACTTCTAACGGGCTTGCTGTTACCGCAACGCCGCTTACAGCCGATCCTTTCTCGACATTTGATTTGGCTTTGCATCTCTCAAAATCTGCTGCATCGGATGTTTATGCGGCTGGATCTCCTGCTCCTGATGAATCAGCCGCCCGGTTTGATGTACGCTACTTGCAGCAGACGATCGACCACCACCAGATGGCGATCGACATGGCAGAACTGGCTGTCGATCGGGCAATTAACAATGATTTAAGAGCACTGGCTCAGAACATCGTTGCCAACCAGACCGAAGAGCGCGAAACGATGCAAACCTGGCTAAAGGACTGGTACGGGTTCGAGTTTGAGCCAGAGATGAATCCAGGTGAAGAGCGGATGATGAAAGAAATGTCGATCATGAAGGGGGCTGAATTCGAGATCACCTTCATGCGGCAAATGACGATGCATCACATGGCAGGGATTAATGATGCGGTTCCCTGTACTGCAAGCGCTGGACATGTTGAGTTGAAGGAACTTTGCAACGACATTGCCTCTACTCAAATGCGTGAAGCCGAGCAGATGCGGCAGTGGCTGCGCGATCGCTACCAAACATCAGTGGACATGATTGGTGTCTCTCCAGATGCTGATAATGGTTCAATTCCCAATGGCAGCTTCGAGAGAGGGAATTTCACAGGTTGGTCTACTGTTGGACATGCTGATATCCAAATGCTGGATTACGGCGTTTTTCCAACGGATGGAGCATTTCAAGCTCTAATTACTACTGAATCTGAAACGGTTCCAGGAACAGAGTTTGAATCGAGATTGGGTCTGAGGCAGGGAACCCTATCCACCATTCACAGTGGAGACATTGATGAGGGATCTGCTCTTCAACTGACATTCAATGCCCAAGCAGGGGACACCTTAACGTTTGATTGGAATTTCCTCACCAACGAGCTAGAGTCTGATTTGGTTGGTTCCAGTAATGACTTTTCTTTCGCAGTGCTGCAATCAATAGGAAGTGGACAACAGCCTTTGGTCTATGAGCTAACGGATATTCATGGAGTTCCCAACACTTCTCGAACAATGTTCACCAATGAGTCAGGATACAGAACATTCTCCGCCGCGATCGATGCTTCCGGTGCTTATATCTTGAGTGTCGGTGCGGTCAATATCGATGACCTTCTATTTGACTCCGTGTTGTTAGTGGATAACTTTCAACTGACTTCTGCTTAAATCACCAACCACGTCACTGTCGAGAGAGGCATAAACCTTTCATGCATCTCCAATTAATTCTAAATTCTGCTTTCTTAGGAGGATCTTATGGCTCATAAAGTTGCTCAATCTAGTGTGGATATTGCGGTTCACTGCGCTTACGAATGTGAACATTGTGCCGATCAGTGCTTGGGTAGTATGGTAGAGTGTGCCCGTCTTTGCATTGACTGTGCCCAAATTTGTTGGACTTCTGCTGCTTACATGAGTCGCGGCTCACGCTTCATTCCTCAGGTTGTCAAATCTTGTATCGAGATTTGCGAAGCCTGTGCTGCTGAGTGCGAAAAGCATGATGCTGAACACTGTAAGAAGTGCGCTCAGGCATGTCGGCAAGCGGCTGAGGAGTATCGTAAGATTGCCAGTATTGCAGGAGTCGCTTAATAATTCTCGTATTACTTTGAGTTCTGGAATTGTAAGCTCCGTCTCCTTGCAAGGGGCGGAGTTTTTAAGCTACCTCTCCTACCCAAAAGATCATCAGTTGAAAATTTTTCTGGAGGCACTTGACTCTCCAGTCCACTGAAGGGTTCAAGATAGAATCAATCTGAAGTAATGAGGGTTTAGATCATGACACTGCAACTCAAAGTTCCGAATATGGCTTGTTCCGCCTGTGGTGAAACCATCACCAAGGCTGTAGTCGGTGTTGATTCAACGGCTAAAGTGCAAGCTGATACCAAAACGAAGTTGGTCAGCATTGAAACTCAAGCATCTGAAGCCGTGATCAAAGAGGCGATCGCTGCCGCAGGTTACACCGTGGAATCGTAATCCTATGGCAAATCATCAGAACATCATTGGCTCTTGGCGCTGGTTGAATTCTCCTGAGTGGAATGTGGCAATATTCTCATTTCTCTTGTCTTTCTTTTGGGAAATTCAGCAAATGCCGTTTTATCAAGTTTCAAATGAGTTCTCTTGCTTCGATCGCACTAGAAACTGTACCCTTGCGACCGTTGGAGATGTTGGAATTTCGCTGACTGCTTTTTGGGTAGTTGCAGTTCTAGTAAAGTCGCGTCAGTGGGTGCGGCGACCAAGCCGCAGACAAATCATCATTTATACGTTTGTAGGAGCGGTGATCACAGTTGTTTTTGAAGCTTTGGCAACGGGACCACTTAATCGATGGGCATACGCTGAGATCATGCCCACAATCCCGTTCTTGGGCACTGGATTAGTTCCATTAGCAATGTGGTTGCTGATGCCACCCTTAACGATTTGGTTCGTCCAACGTCAGCTTTCTCACGTCCATCCTAGAAGCTCAGAGTAACTGTGATTGATTCAGGGTTGATTAGAAAACTTCTCTTCAAACTCTTGATGTTTAGCAGCGATCGCTGCATCGGAATACACCTTCAATGAACCTTCATTCCTACGAATACTGGACATCTTATGGAAAACACAACACTTAAATTGCGAGGCATGAGTTGTGCCTCCTGTGCGAATAATATTGAGACTGCAATTCGTTCTGTTCCGGGAGTCACTCAAGCAAATGTTAACTTTGGTGCTGAACAAGCCAGTGTCACCTATGATTCCACTCAAACTGATGTTGCTCAAATTCAAGCAGCAGTGGATGAGGCAGGATATGCGGCTCAACCCCTGCAAGAGGATAGGCTGGTGGCTGAAGATGATGTGGAACGGCGAGAACGGCAAACCGAAGAGCGGCAATTAACCCGTAAAGTTTGGATTAGCGGCATCATTAGCGCCATTCTGGTAGTGGGTTCGTTGCCGATGATGACAGGGTTGCACATCCCATTGATTCCCATATGGTTACACAATCCCTGGCTGCAACTGGTGTTGACGGCTCCCGTGTTGTTTTGGGCAGGGAGTGGATTCTTCATCAATGCCTGGAAAGCCTTCAAACGTCACACTGCCACAATGGATACCCTGGTAGCGATCGGGACGGGTACGGCTTACGGCTACTCGCTATTTCCGACGTTCTTTCCGGATTGGTTCACTGCTCAGGGTCTCACTCCAGATGTCTATTACGAAGCTGCTGCGGTGATCATCACATTGATTTTGCTGGGTCGCTTGCTAGAGAATCGCGCCAAAGGGCAAACCTCGGAAGCCATTCGTAAACTGATTGGGTTGCAGGCAAGAACCGCACGGGTAATCCGGGATGGGAGGGAAGTGGACGTGCCGATCGCGGAGGTTGTTCTCAACGATGTGATTCTGGTGCGTCCGGGGGAAAAGATTCCGGTAGACGGGGAAATTGTCGAAGGTGGCTCGACGATCGATGAGGCAATGGTGACGGGGGAAAGTCTGCCAGTGAAAAAGCAGGTGGGCAACGAGGTTATCGGTGCCACGATCAACAAAACGGGTAGCTTCAAGTTTCGGGCAACCAGAGTTGGAAAGGATACCTTCTTGGCTCAGATTGTGAAGCTGGTGCAACAGGCTCAAGGCTCAAAAGCCCCGATTCAACGACTCGCTGACCAGGTGACAGGTTGGTTTGTCCCGGTCGTGATTGCGATCGCGATCGCCACCTTTGTCCTCTGGTACAACGTCATGGGCAATGTGACGATGGCGCTGATCACAACTGTTGGCGTGTTGATTATTGCTTGCCCCTGTGCGCTCGGTTTAGCCACTCCCACCTCCATCATGGTTGGTACAGGCAAAGGCGCGGAAAATGGCATTTTGATCAAAGGAGCAGAAAGCCTAGAACAGGCACACAACCTGCAAACCATCATTCTGGATAAGACGGGCACTATCACCCAGGGCAAACCGACCGTCACCGATTTTGTCACGCTCAAGGGAACGGCTCATCAGAATGAACTGCATTTGTTACGGTTGGCGGCAGCAGTTGAGCGCAATTCAGAGCATCCCTTAGCTGAATCCGTGGTGCAATATGCTCAGGCTCAAGCAGCAAATTTGACGGATGCCCAGGAATTTGAAGCCATTGCTGGCAGCGGTGTGCAGGGAAAGGTATCGAATCATTTGGTGCAGATCGGTACACACCGTTGGATGACAGAATTGGGGATTGAGACGAGTGCGCTGCGATCGCCGTGGGAGCAATTAGAATCTCTGGGCAAAACGGTCATCTGGCTTGCCGTTGATGGTCAGGTGGAAGCCATTATGGGAATTGCAGATGCGGTCAAACCCTCTTCTGTCCAAGCGATTCGGGCATTGCAAAAAATGGGTTTGGACGTGGTGATGTTGACGGGAGACAATCGCCGCACGGCGGAAGTAATTGCGCGAGAAGTGGGAATTCAGCGCGTATTTGCAGAAGTCCGACCGGATCAAAAAGCTGCAACAGTAGCAAGCATTCAGGCGGAAGGTAAAGTCGTGGCGATGGTAGGCGATGGCATCAATGACGCACCTGCTCTGGCTCAAGCCGATGTTGGATTGGCGATCGGAACGGGCACCGATGTGGCGATCGCGGCTAGCGACATTACATTAATTTCAGGCGACTTGAATGGCATTGTCACGGCGATTCAACTGTCTCGTGCCACGATGCGAAACATTCGGCAAAATCTCTTCTTTGCCTTCATCTACAACGTGGCGGGAATTCCCATTGCAGCGGGCATTCTCTATCCCTTTTTCGGTTGGTTGCTTAATCCAATCATTGCCGGGGCAGCGATGGCATTGAGTTCAGTTTCCGTTGTCACCAATGCTCTCCGGCTGAGAAACTTCAAGCCCAGAGTCCACGCTTAAGGAGATTTTCACGATGAAGAAGACCATTTTTTGGGGAACGCTGGCAGGGTTCGGCTTTCTACTAGGGGCACTTTCAGGCGCGATTGCTGCCGAGATGCCAAAACACTCAATGGAATCGATGCCGCAATCGTCCGAAAACGCCGGACAGTTTCAACGCATTGACCAACCCTTAGGTAACAAAGTTGCGGTCACGCTGGGTGGATTGGGATTGATTGGCTTAGAACTCTGGTGGTTTTTGTTCAGTAAACCCAAGTCTCGCAAAGCGACCAGTCAGGGAGGCATTCAGGAAGTTACCGTCACAGTGGATGGCGGGTATGAGCCAAGCCTAATTATGGTGCAGGCAGGACAACCTGTGCGCTTGAATTTCGATCGCAAAGACCCCAGCAGTTGCCTGGAAGAAGTGAGATTCCCTGATTTTCGGATTGCTCAAGAACTAACCCTGAATCAAGTTACGCCCATTGAATTCACACCTGATAAACCCGGTCGTTACGAATTTTCCTGTGGTATGAATATGTTTCGAGGGGTGGTAGAAGCCCAAGCAGCGGATGCACCGACAACGGCATACCCAGAACCAACTTCTCAGCCTGCTAATTCCGAAGTTGCTCCCTCTAGTGTGCAAGCAACGGTAACGCCAGAGGGCACTCAAGAAGCGACGATCTCCGTTGAAAAGGGATATCAACCCAAGCGTGTGATTGTTGAAGCCGGAAAACCTGTTCGATTACAGTTCGATCGTAAGAATCTCAGTGAGTGCTATGACCAACTAATAATTCCAGCGTTTGGTGTGGAGACGGATCTCACTCCTGAGCAGATCACAACAGTAGAATTTACACCTGAGCAGCCTGGTGAATACGAATTCATGTGTGGCATGAAAATGAATCGGGGGGTGATTGAAGTGCGAGACGAAAGCCTTTCCAACAGTAGAAAGACTGCTGCTCAAGCTTCAATACAAGCAGAATAGGTGTGCTGTTAGTGCATTTTATGGCAGCGATCGCTTGCACGATAGGGAACCCACTATGCTTGTTGCATTTCTTTCCAGGAGCGTGAAAGCACTGTTCCTGCTGATTTTGCAAAAACGACCGTCAGCAACAAACCGACTGCCAGATCTGGCAGAAAAGAGTGAGTCAGAAAAACCAGACCAGCTGCTGCAAGAACAGATACGTTTGCAATGATATCGTTGCGTGAACAGAGCCAAACAGAAGACATGTTTAGATTATCCTTCCGATGTCTTGTTAACAGCAACAGACAGAGTAAATTGGCTGCTAAAGCAATGACACCGACTATACCTATCGTGTGTGCTTCTGGGACTGCACCTGCAAATACTAGATAGCTTGCTCTAGCAAAGACTGCGATCGCAAACAAGAACATGATCATTCCTTTGAGAAAGGCTGCTCCAGCTTGAGCCTTGTTACCCCGGTTGATGACATACAAGCTGCTTATATAAACCAATGCATCGCCGAGCATGTCTAATGAGTCTCCAGTTAAAGACAGAGAATCGGCTCGAATTCCAGCCCCAAATTCCACAACAAACATCACTAGATTGATGAACAGAACTGCCCAAAGCACTTTGGCTTGCTGTTTCTTCAGTTTCGATAGCTCACAAGCTTTGTTTTGGCAGCAGTTATCACTCATGGCTAAGGTACTCGCTCAAACATTCAAAACAATGTTTGAATATTATCATCAGAGGTTCAAATGTTCAAATGCCAGTTTGAACGTCTACCTTATTAGCTGATTCAAGGCGTGGTGTAAAATCTCGGCTACACGCTGATCTCTTAGAGAGTAGTAAGCTAGTTTACCGTCGTTCCTATATTGGAGTATTTTGAGGTCGCGCAGTTTTCGCAAGTGGTGGGAGGCAGACGCAATTGTAACTCCAAGCATGGTAGCCACATCACAAACGCAAAGCTCTTGATCGTGGCTAAGAGCATGAAGAATCTTTAAGCGTGATTTGTCTGCTAAAGCGCCAAAAAGAACTTGAGCATCCGCTAAAATTTCATCTCCTGGCAGCGATTCATTAACCTGAGTCACTAAATCAGTGTTAAAACACCGGATTTGGCAGACATCACTCGACTTTGGTTTAGTCACAAATCTTGATGGCACGAATTTCACAACTTAATTCTAACCGCCTCTCTTTAATACACCATGACAATCTCTCCCAGCCCTCTTGACTCTCCATCTGACTGGAGACCCTAACGTAAGAGTAAGCCGTTGCATTGTATGTTGGAGGTTAGTCATGTTAGCTCAAGAACAGCCTAAACAGATTGGTCCAGTGGCGAAAAAGAGTGGTGTACCGATTAAAACCATTCGGTATTACGAGGAGTTAGGTCTGCTCAAAGCTGCGGGCAGAACTGAAGGTGGATATCGATTGTTTGACGGAGATATTTTTACTCGCCTCAGCTTCATCAAACGTGCCCAGAGTTTGGGGTTAAGTCTGGCAGAAATTAAAGAGTTTTTGGATGTGCATGATCAAGGTGATTTGCCGTGTGATCACGTTCGAGTTAAATTGCAAGACAAAGTTGCTGACATCGATCGCCAAATCCAGCAACTCCAAATTCTTAAACTAGAGTTAGAGGGATTACTGAATGAAGCAACCATTTCAGCAACCTCTGAAACAATAATTTGCCCAATCATTCAGTGAGATTCATTCAACATTTCTGCTGCTTCTTTTGAGCTTTACAGAAGGCGAACAACTTTCACGCCACTTCGTTTGAGGTGGCTTTTTTATTGGAAAGATAGCATCTGCTTACAAGAAAAACTATTGGTTTAACCTATCGACTCTCTAGTGGATGGAAAATTTAATTACCCTTGTGGGTACTGCTATTGTCCTACTGCAATACATACAGTAAAGCAATCTCCCAATAACTATAAAGGGGTACGAGCAATGTCTCATAACATTGGCAGAATTATTCAACTTCAGCCTTCCCCTCTGGGAATTGGACCAGATTTTGGACAATCAGTGATCAATTTTGCCCATGAACAGGCTCCTGCTCCTGGCACACGATTTTTGATCCTGCATTTCATTAATGCCAACTTTCCAGCCAGCAACAGCCTGGAAGTAGATCTGGGTTATGGCGGTGAAAAGGATGTGTTTACGGCTGCGGATGGCTCCAGTTTTTGGACAAGACCCATCCGCCTCGATTCCTTCCCCGATCGCAGAGTGCCCATTCGCTACATCACTAACGGTGCCGCTTCAGGCGGTGTTCAACTGAGTGAATACGGTAGAGCACAGCGAATTGGAGAGGGCGATCGCCCGGAAACATTCACAAACTGCGACCTCTTCCTGCAAGAATCGCCCTACACCGAGCCAACTTACGATCCTTTCTGGATTTGTAATCCAGCAGCCGATTGGAATAACTTCGACTGTTTACCCAATGGTGATTTGCGGAAACAGGTTGGACAAAGCGCCTGTATGATTGTCTCCGGACATGGTGAATATCTCTCAACCTGCTCTGGTACTCTTATTGGGTCAGATTTAATTCTTTCCGCAGGGCACTGTTTTTCCATATCTTCTTCCGCTTCTCCACTAGATTCTGTTGCAGCCGCTTCCTCTTCCGTTGTGTTCGGTTTTCAAACAAACTGCAACGGGACTCGACCTGCGGGATATGCCCCTAAAATATTCAAGGTGATTGATGTTGTAGAGTTTGGATACGACATCAACAAAGATTACGTCATTCTCCGCATCAAAGTTCCAGCGAGCGGGGTCGGTGTATCACCCCTGTCGATGCGAACCGATCTACCGGAAATTAACGAGGAAGTCTTTGCTATTCATCATCCCAATGGTGCAGTGAAAAAACATTCTCCTCGCACCACATCCTATTCTAGAGTTACTAATAGCTCTGCTACTGGCATTTCTGCCAGGTTTGATGTGGCAGGTGGAAGCTCCGGTTCAGGGCTGTACGACAGGTTTGGCAATGTCATTGGAACCCTTTCTAGAGGGCAATGCACACTCAGCTACTATCCAACCGCAACGATTCTTAAGGACATTGCCTCTACTCCACCACCCATCACTGTTCCCAGAGATGTAATGATTGTCTTAGACCGCTCTGGTTCGATGTCAGAAGCAACGGCTTCAGGCGGTGTCAAAATTCAGGAAGCCAGGGATGCCGCTTCTCTATTTGTGACGATGATTCGCCAGGGTGAAGGGCATCAAGTGGGCTTGGTGTCTTTCAGTACCAATGCCTCCAAGGATTTTGACTTATCAGATATCAATGATGGCAATGTGACAGCATTAGTCGGTCCACCGCCTCATTCTGGAGGAATTGTAGGTGGGTTAACCCCGAATGGAACGACCACGATCGGGGGAGGATTGGGATTAGCGATCGATCAATTCTCCGGTACAACTAGTCGAGACGAAGTGATTCTCCTGTTAACCGATGGGATGGAGAATACTCCGCCTTTGATTCGGGATGTTGAATCTCGACTAAGCAATACCCGGTTGTGCATTGTGGGTTATGGCAATGAGTCCAATTTAAATGGTCCACTCCTGACCCGCCTTGCCATTCTTCAGGATGGTAGTTACACCGTTGCCAGAGATGAATTGGGGCTGAAAAAATTCTTCGCAAGCTGCTTCGGCGATATCTTTGAAAGTGGGTTCATTATGGACCCTGAATATTTCCTACCTGAAGAAGCCAAACGATCTGAACCGATTCCCTTTACCGTTTGTGGGGAAGAGTCTGTAACGATTGTTTTAGGATGGGACAAACGAGAAACATCCCTTTTACTAGATATTAGAACACCTTCAGGAAATTCAATTTCCTTCTCCAATGCCAATGTTGATGCTCAAGCGGGTTTTACCTGGCAATTTGTCAGAGTCAATCTGCCCTATGAAGGTGAGCAAGACGGTATTTGGACAGCTCATGTGTTCCGTCCGGATGGAGGAAGCGAATTTCCACCCCCTAGAATTGATTTGCGCTTCTTTGTGAATGTAATTGCCAAAGGTGGACCCGTACTCAAGCGACTTTCTCTGAGAAAACGATTTTATACTGGAGAAGCAATCAATCCGCTGGTCAGGCTGAGTTTTACCACTGGGACAACACCGGATCATGCTCACGTCAAACTGACTCTTACTAGACCCACAGAAAGTATCGGCAATATCTTGACTCAAAGCGGGTTACGCGGATCGGCTCAAAGAGACGGAGATACGATTCCCTCCCGTTACGCGACATTGACTGCTTTGGCATCAGAAACTAGCCAACCCCTGGTGAATTATGTTGAAGAAAGCTACGACTTATTTGACGATGGCGCTCATGGAGATGGAGCTTTAGAACCCGATGGCATCTTTGGAAATTTATTGGAAAACATTCTCCAACACGAGGGGAACTATACGTTCCACGCAAAAGCAACGTTTGGGGAAGGATGCGAGGCTAGCCGTGAGGTGATTTGGTCGGTCTATGTTGATACTGGCATTGACGAGAGCAACACCACGATCGCAACAACGGTGATTGGCACAACACCGGATGGCAAGCAAATCATTCGGGTGAAGATTACTCCTCGCGACAAGTTTGGAAACTTTGTGGGTCCAGGACGAGGTGATGCATTTGACCTGACCGGCACAGCAGGAACTACCGTGCTGGGTCCTATTGTGGATGATGGGGATGGTAGCTATGAGACAGAGGTTGAATACGATCCTGCCTCACCAGAACCCCCTGGAATTGTTATCAATCAACCGGACAAGCCTCCAGTCGTTTTTTGCAATCCGACCGGAGTAGGCGGAAAACTCAGTCATTATTTTTGGTGGTTCATTCTGCTTCTAATTCTGATTATTTTCATCCTGTTGTTTCTGTTGCTAATTGATTGAGAAGGCTTGTTATCTCCTTCATTTTTTGGTTGCTACACCGATGATTTGAGGACTGACAATTGCGGGAACATTCGCCCGAAAATGCTGATAATCGACTCGCTCAAATCCAGCATTCTCTAGCGCAAGCCAGGTTTCTCGATTGGGATGGCACCCATCCCCTATCACCTGCCAAAGTGGTTCGACCCAGTTTTGCACTCGGCGTAGCCCTGTTTGCTGTGGTGCAGCCACATGCTCTAGAAAGAAAAAGCTTCCACCGGGTTTGAGTACTCGAATGATTTCTTGCAATACTGCCTGTAAATTCTCTACTGAACATAGAACCAGTGTGCTAACCACTGCATCTATGCTGCTATTCTCAACCTCTAAGTGTTCTGCTGTTCCAGTCCGAATATCAATGTTGAATCCAAGGCGATCGGCTTCTTGACGCAGGTAGGAATGCATGAAGGGATTCGGCTCAATCCCAATCCAGTGAATATCTTGTGGGTAGTAGGACAGATTAGGACCTGTACCGGGACCAACTTCCAAAACGCTGCCATGCAGATCTGCAAACAGTTCTCGTTTACGGTCTGCTATATCTGCTTCATACTGAGCGTTACCATGCGCCATCATCCAGGCAAAAAAACGTTGATACCAACCTGGAGATTTGGGTGCATATGCAGCAACGGGTTCTGTTTTGGTTGTCATATAGCAACTCCAGGTTAGTTATCTCACGTATCTCCTATCTAGTTTAGCGGTTGACCGATGCCAACTGCTTGAAGTTGGTCTCTGGTGGGTTTGCCCGTGAGAACGATCGCGCCATTGACCGCGATCGCCGGAACCGCATTCACCCCATACTGCTGGGCTTTCTCTTGGTGTTCTCGCACAGGGAAGACCGAGACCTCACAACTGGGACACGTCAACTCTTGCACTAGCCGCACCGTCTCATCACAAAGTGGACAATCCGCTGTAAAAATCTCAACTTGACGCTTTGCCATTACATTGATCCAAACTCTACTTGACACTATTTTTGACTCTCTACTCGACTAGAGAGTCAACCCCCAAAGCACAATCTTCTTAGACAAATTTCTAAGGTGGCTCAAACGTTTTTGATGACTCAAACTCTTTAATCTGCGATCTCAGTGCTTCATGCAACAGCACTACTGAAAATAGTATTAAACGTCTTCTGTAAAGTTTCTGCACAACTGACTTGACTCTCAAGTCGGCTCAAAGGTCTAGCGTAGATGTGTGATTGATTCAGTCACTAACGCTACCGAACTTTAAGGAGTTTTGAAATGAAGAGTTTACTTTTAGGCACCACAGCTACTTTGGCGATCGCGTCGTTTGCCTCTGCTGCCTATGCAAATCACCCATTCAATCCTGGTCCGGTAACCACGGGTGGAGCATATACGCAGCAATATACACAATATCTTCGAGAGCACAACAACGGAGCGCAACCGCTTACGAGTTCTTCAAGTCAACAAAAACCTGATGACACATCAGTTCTTCTGAAGCAATCAACCAAAACAGATGGAACTGCTTCAAAAGATTGTCAATTCACGACTCCAGCAGGAACGACAGGAGGGGCAATCAGACAACAACTTGAAGCGATGGCGAAGTGCAAATCAAAACCCTAACCGTTTCACCAGATTTGAGAACTATCATCGTTCGCTTGACTCTCAAGCCAACTAGAGAGTTTAGGATGTAATCGTCTTTTTACTACGACCCCGGTGTATGGGAGAGGAGCCGCATGAAACTTTCCAGGCAAATTCTAATTGCGCTGAGTGGTGCTGGATTTGTGCTACTGGGAGCCTGTAGCAGTGGACAGCAAGCCGCTAACCCTGGCACCTCTTCTTCCTCAGATTCTATGAGCAAAATGGAACCATCTAGTAGTAATCAGGAAGGGCAGAGGATTGCACCCGTTACGCAAACAGGCGAAGCCCGTATGAGCCTGAATGTAGCAGCTAATCCTTTGGCTCAAGGGAAAAATATGCTGATGCTGACTGTGATGGATGCCAAGGGGCAGCCTGTTACTGCCAAAGAGGTGCAGGTTGCCATGATGATGACGGCAAAAGAAATGGATGCGATGGGGATGAAGGGAATGGGTGAAGGGTCGGCAAAAACCCAGGTTAAGCCAGGAACTTCGCCTGGTGTTTATGAAATTGAAACGAGTTTTCCATTTTACGGAAATTGGGAATTGCAGGTTAATCTCAAAGATGCTCAATCTCCTGCCAGTGCCGTCTTCAATGTTGCGGTGAAGTAGTTGGATCAGGTACTGAATCGCATGAATAAGTTTATTTTCTCTTGCTGGTGGTTTGCGGCACTATGGTTACTCAGCACTGAATTGAATGCAACAGCGGCTCCGGCTCAAAGTGCCCGCTTGCAAACACCGACTCAGGCTCAAAAAGAGACACTAGCAGGAAGTCGTCCGGTACTCTCTGGTTCGCTTTCTCTAGCTGAAGCGGTTCGGCTAGCGCGGGAACGTAATCCCAGTATTCAAGTGTCTGCCCAAGACGTAACGCTGGCTGAAGCCCAAGTCAGAAGTGCCCGGTCTGCCCGTCTGCCTGTGATTTCTCTCAGTGCAGCCGGAACCCTGGCGAATGAGGACTTTTTCTATACAACGGGAGTTGGACCGGGTAATATCCCCAGAAATGCGGCGGGAGAACTCAATGTTGGGCTCAGTTTGCCGATATACACAGGCGGACGGCTATTGGCACGGGTAGACCAGGCGATCGCTGAACGAGATGGGGCACAGTCCGACTTGGCAACGACCCAGTTAGAGTCCGTTGTCATGGTGAAGCGGGCATATTTTGAGGTGCTGTTTACGCGATCGCAGGTGCAGGTGTATCAAGAATACGTGGCTCAACGGGAAGCCTCACTCAAAAATACTCGTGACCTGTTTGAGACAGGCAAGGTGCCGCGAGTCTACGTCCTACGCGATCAAACTGAACTAGCCAGTGCCCAACGAGCACTGCTTGCTGCCCAAACGGTTTTGGGTAAAGCTCTGGTAGATTTGAAGCGTGGTTTGGGCGTGAGTCTAGCTTCAGACTTCACCCTCAGTGACAGCTTGAAAGTCACAACGGTCTCGCTGGAACTGCCCCAACTTCTGGTACGGGCAAAGCAGAATAATCCTGAACTTGTTGCCCTCCAGTCAAAAATCAAGGCAAGCGAAGCCGAAATTCGGATGGCAAGAGCGGCTTTTCTACCCCAGGTAAACCTTTACGCCCAAGGAGAACTTCGCACACCAGAAACTCCTGGCTTTGGCAGTGGAGGGTCTTTGGCAGTCGTGGCAAACTGGCAGGTGGTGGACTTTGGCGGTCGTAATGCAGAAGTAGACAGAACCATTGCCAACTGGCAGAAAGCTCAGTTGCAGGTCGATGAGAAAGAACAAGATTTGGCAAAGCTGGTGGCGCAGACATGGCTGGATTGGCAGGAAGCGAAGGCGGCGATCGACTTGACGCAGGCAGCCGTAGCTCAAGCAACAGAAGAATATCGGTTAGCACGAGAGCGCTTTGCAATTGGCAGAAGCATTCAAGTGGAAGTCTTGAACTCTTCTGTCTCCCTACTGCGTGCTCGGTTGGAAAATCTCAAAGCTTTTTACGACTACAATGTCGCCCTGGCTCAGTTGGAGCGATTAACAGGCGTAGACACTGCAATGGAGCCAGCGGCGATGAATGATGACAAACCATCCATGAAGTTAGGGAAACCAGCCCTAACCCGGCAGGGCAACTGACATAATTCTTGATGCGGAAGGGCTTGACTCTACAGACGGCTTGAGAGTTTAGACTTGGGTGACGATTCAACTGCGGGAGAGTGGTATGACGGCTGCGATCGCTAAATCCAACAAAGAAGGACTCAACGGCAAACACCTGAAAATTGGGGAACTAGCGACTTTGGCAAACGTTGCGGTAGCCACGATTCGCTACTACGAAACGCTAGGATTGCTGCAACCGACTTGCAGATCTGACAGTGGCTACCGTTATTACAACGAAGAGTCGATGCAGCGGCTGCAATTTATCAAAAAAGCCCAAGCGTTACAATTTTCCCTCTCCGAAATTCAGCAAATTCTGGGAGTGCGCCATCAAGGGAACCCCGCTTGCCCTGTGGTGCGAGATTTACTCAATCAAAAAATTGCCCATCTGGATGAGCAAATTCAGTTGATGCAATCTCTGAAAACCGAACTAGAAGTCTACTGCCAACGGTGGGCAGATCGCCCTCTGGATGATCCTTGCAGCCAGGAGCTTTGTAGCTTGATCGAAGAAGTTTCCACAAACCATGCCCCGATTTCCCACTTTTGAGGAGATTTTACTGTGCCACCTCATGTGCCACTTCAGACGATAATTCGTACCCCATCTGCGATCGCCCCGTCTGCCGACCTGCGGTTGGCTCAACAACCGATGCCATCAATGCAGGGTATGGAAGGGATGGCGATGGACTCGGCAAGTTCCGGAAACCGCATAACGGCACCCGGAACTTTATTGGGAGTTTCAATGTTGATTGCAGGAGCCGTCATTGTGGCAGGAGCCGTACTTACCCGCCGCAAACGGGTGGATCAAGCCGCCACTCAACCCACAAAAGGAGCGCTCTTTTCTAGCAAAAATGCTCTGGCGCTGGGAGTGTTTGCTTTGCTCGTTGGCGGAACTTTAACCGGAACGAGTCTGGTTAGACCGTCTTCCTCAATGGCAAATATGGAAGGGATGGAAGGAATGTCGATGGAGGAAATGATGCGGGTGGATGGTTCCTCCAATCCCATGCCCGTTACGATCGAGACGGTCCAGCCCCGGCTGCTGGAAGCCAGTGTCCGCTACACGGGCACCGTTCGCCCTTATCTAGAGGTCACGGTTTACCCCCGAGTGGAAGGGCAACTGACGGAATACGCTATTTATCCAGGCGATCGCGTAGAAACTGGACAAGTACTAGCCCAACTCAGTGCAGCGGAACGAACCACGGATGTGGCAGAGGCGATCGCGGAAACTCAGGTTTCTCGTTCCGAAATGCAAGTTGCCCAGGCAGAAATTGCCGAACAGCAACAGGAAATTCAGCGGCTGGCAGCGGATTATACCTATTGGCAAAAAGAACTGCCTCGATCGCAAGAATTACGGCAAAAAGGGGTCATCTCTCAATCCGAATACGACAAAGAAAGAAGTCAGGCAGACGCAGCGAAAGCAGCCCTGCAAGGGGCAAAAACAAAACTGATGCGGATGCAGGTACAAGTCGATGCAGCGGCAGCAAAAATTACTCAGGCGCAAGTGAAGACCCGGCGGGCGGCGATTTTAGACAGCTACAAAACGATCACTGCGCCCATTAGTGGCATTGTGCAGGAGCGCATGGTCGATCCTGGCGTGTTTGTGCAACCGGGGATGGGAATTCTCAAAATTGGCGACTATAGTCGAGTGCGGTTACAGGCAAATGTTGCCCAACAGGATGCGGTCAAAATTCAGGTGGGTTCAGCGATTGCAGCCCGCATCCCTGGAAAATCTGGACTTTTTCAGGGGAAGATTACCAGCCTGTTTCCTAAAGCAGGGGGTAGTGCCTCAAGTTAATGTGGGATAGGTAGCAATGTCGTGCCAATTCCAAGG
>ERZ1066123.20-NODE-20-length-182159-cov-10.680562_pt1 | contig 182159 bp, 146 predicted proteins | sample MGYA00382770_ERZ1066123 | MGnify/ENA primary metagenome ERZ1066123 (study PRJEB33369, sample SAMEA5778353) | biofilm metagenome | biome: Industrial cooling water; feature: Water cooling tower basin; material: Biofilm | place: United Arab Emirates | collected...
CTGCACGCTGCCCACTCGGTGCCCTGCCAAGTGGCGCGGCCGATCTGGAACTGCTCAAGGGTGGTGCGCCCGATTTCGCCACCATCCGGCTCTCGTATGTGCCCGACGTGAACTGCATCGAGCTCAAGAGTCTCAAGCTCTATTTCTGGAGCTTCCGCAACGACGGCATCTTCTACGAGCGCGCCGTCAATCGCATCCTCGACGATCTGGTGGCCAAGGTGCAGCCGCGCCGCATGACCGTCGTGGGCGACTTCAACGTGCGCGGTGGCCTCAAGAGCGTCATCACCGCCCACTGGCCGCCGCCGGCACGATAACTCCGTTCGCCGCGCCGCTGCGGTCTCCGCGAGCGGCGCCGGACGCCCCGCGCGTCCTCCCCTCCCGCCGGCCCCGCCCGCATGGACCTGCCGCCGCTCGCGTATGCCGAGTTCGCCCCCGGGGCCGCGGTGCAGGATCTCGTGGTGAACTACTGGTGCGTCACGGTACGCGCGCTCCCCTGGCCCGGATTTCGGCACCTCGTCTGGCCCGACGGCTGTGTGAACGTGTCGGTCGCGCTCGCCGATGGACATCCGGTAGCGACGCCGTTGCTCGGCCCGCGCCGCGAGCCGCTGACGGTGGATGTCACGCCGGGGGTGCAGTACTGGGGCATTCGCTTTCGCCCGGAAATGGGGCCGGCCGCCCTCGACCGACCCGCCTCGTCGCTCCGCGACCAGGTGGGGCCCGCCCATCATTGGTTTGGTGTCGAACCAGTTGCTCGCCTTGAACGCGCCGTACGCGACGCGCTCGCGCCGTTCGGATCGCTCCCCACGCACGACGCGGTGCACGACGCGGTGGCGCTCGCGCTCGATCGCTGGCTCTTCGATGCGGCGGACACCACGCACCCACCAGACGCCGCGATCCGCGATGCCGTCCGCGTCATCGTCGCCACCGAAGGGCGCCTGCCGATTGCCGACGTCGCCGATGTCGTCGGGCTCAGCATGCGACACCTCCAGCGGGGCTTCAAGGATGCCGTCGGGCTCAGCCCCAAGGAGTACGCGCTCATCCGCCGTGCCCGCCACTCCATTCTCGGCGGGCTCGCGCAGGGCGGGGCCGCTGCGACCGCTGCTCGCGTTGCCGTCGAGAGTGGCTACGCCGACCCGGTCTACCTGATGCGAGATTTTGAGCGGCTCATGCACGGCACCTCCGTGCAGCTTCGGCAATGGTTGTTCGCCATCGAACATTCTGAGCTGATGCGCTGACGCCAACGGCGCTGCGCCTGCGTGGCAAACCAACGCCGCATCGCGCACTGCACGCGCCGACCGTCGCTCTCGCTAGATTCACGCCGTGTCCACCGATCCTCGTTCCGACCAAGGCGCCGAGCTCGATCCCGAGGCGCTGATTGCCCCGCGCCGCCGCTACGACCTGCCAGGCATCATCGCGCTCGCGGTCGTCGCGGTCACGGCCGGTCTCATCCTGAGCCGCAACGCGACGCGCGAGGCCACCGAGCGGGCGGACGCCCCGCCGCGCCCCGACTGCGTGCGCTTCCCGGGCGCCTGCGACGCCTCCCTCGATCCCGAACCGCCTCCCGGTTTCGCCGCCCGCGCCAGTACGCTGGCGTTCGCCGAGGCGCGCTGGGCGGAGACGCTCGCCAGCGGTCGGCGCACCGGGGCCATTCCCGACAAGGCGCTGACCGCGCTCCGTGATGGGCTCGGTGCGTCAGCCGCCGCGCTCAGTGACGCCCGTGCGCTCATGCAGGCGGCCGCAACCCGCGCCGACAGTTTCGCGGCGGGGAGCGCGCTCGAGGTGGCCTACGAACATCGGCTCGCCCTGCTCGCGCAGGGGATGCGCGCGTTCGAGGACGTCCCGTCGCCGGTGTCGAGCGCGGGGGAGCAGACGGTGAACGAAGGCGCGCGGGTCGCGCCGGGGGCGCCCGTGCGGGTCCGCCTGCAGAGCGGGTCGGTGCGCATCATCGGGTGGACGCACGACTCGGTGCACGTGACCGGCCGGCTCGCGCCCGGCGAACGCTGGGTGACGGTGGTCGGTGCCGGCGACACTGTCAGTCTGCGCGCCGAAGGACTGCCACGCGGACTCGCGGCGCCGAGCGAGATTCAGATTCGCGTCCCGCAGCGGTCGCCACTGGTGATCCGCGCGGCGGCTGCGTCGCTCGTGGTGCGCGAACTCGACGCGGCGCTCGATGTAGCCACCGCCGCCGGCAACCTGTTGGTGGAAGCGGTGCGTGCGCCGGTGCGCGCGGAGACGATGCAGGGGACGCTCTCGGTGATCGGCCCACTACCACAGCTCGAGGCGGCGACGGTGAGCGGGGCGCTGCTCGTGAGTGTGCCGTACGACACGACGCAGGTGGGCGAGGAGCAGGTGGCGCGGCTGCGGCCGGGGGTGGACACACCGTTCGGGCCCGTGTCACTGCGGTCAGTGAGCGGGCGCATCACGTTCAACGCCCCAGCAGTTGCCCGAGGCGGTGTGCACACGGTACGCGGCGACACACGCGTGTTCGCGGGGCCGCTACCAGGGGGGACGGTGCAGGTGACGTCGCACGCGGGGCTCACCACGGTCGCGTGGCCGGTGGACGCGCAACCCGCGGCCGTGCTCGATGCGTCGAGCCTGCGCGGCGGCGTGACCGGCGCGCCGGCCGACGCGTCTCCCGGTGCGATGATGGAGGGCGGGGTGGGTCGGTTGGTCGTGCGTGCGGTGCGCGGTGACGTGACGGTGAAGCAGGAGCCGTGAGCCGTGCGAGGCGCGACGCGCGACGCGTCCGCCGAGGGGCTGGCACCGACCTCCGCGTTCGGTTATTCATTCGATTCTGTCTCGGCGATTCGTTCGCCGCGGGCGATCGGCTAGGTAGCTCAGTTGGTAGAGCAGCGGACTGAAAATCCGCGTGTCGGCGGTTCGATTCCGTCCCTAGCCACTCAACAAACGGCGCCTCGACCCTGGTCGAGGCGCCGTTGTGCGTTTGGCGCTTCGTGAGCGCTGGATGCCCGAAGCGAAACTGGCGGGCTCGTTTAGTTTCATTTAGACTATAAATGAAACTGAGAGACTCCCGCGGTCCAGCGATGGCTCCTGACCCCATCCCGTGCCCGGTCACTACGAAGCTCGCATCTGGCCGTCGGATCCGACGCGCGACGCACCGCTCCGCCATCGTCGAGCGTGCCGGTACGAGGTACACCTCCCGGCGCCGTTGGGGACCCTGCGGCTCGCGATGGACGGCCCACTCGCTGCGCTGGTATCGGAAGCGGAGCACGCACTCCACGCATTGAATCAGGACGGCGGCGCTCCGCTCCGCCCACTCGCTCGGCTTCTGCTGCGGACCGAGTCGATCGCATCCTCGAAAGTGGAAGGCATGCACCTCGGGGTTCGCGAACTCGCCCGTGCCGAAGCGAAGCTCGCGTTCGGCACGGAGCCGAGCCCCACGGCCCGAGAGGTCATCTGCAACATCGACGCCATGCGTCTCGCGCTCGACAGCGCGGTCGCCGACGCCCGCTTCGGTACGGCGCAGATTCAGGCGATCCACCGGCGATTGCTCGAACGAACGGCACTCGGGCACGCCGCAGGATCGATCCGTACTCGGCAGAACTGGATCGGAGGCAACGACTACACGCCGTGTGGGGCAGACTTCGTGCCGCCGCCACCTGAGGCACTCGAGGCGCTGTTGGTCGACGTGTGCGACGCGCTGAACAACGAGGGCTATTCTCCACTCGTGCACGCCGCGCTCATCCACGCGCAGTTCGAGACGATTCATCCGTTCGTGGATGGCAACGGGCGCACGGGACGTGCCCTCGCGCATGTCGTGCTCCGACGGCGAGGACTCACGCCGCACTTCGTGCCGCCGATCAGTGTGGTGTTCGCGGGCGCGAAGACCGCGTACGTGGCCGCCTTGATGCGCTACCGCGAACCGGGAGACGCGGGCATCACGGCCTGGCTCGAGCACTTCGCGGCGGCGATACTACGCGCAGCGCGTCTCGCGCGGGCGTATCTCGATGCGGTGCGAACGCTGCAAGACGATTGGCGGGCTCGCGTGCGCGCGCAGCCGGTTGTGCCACGTGCTGACGCTGCGGTCTGGTCGCTGATCGACGTGCTCCCGGCCCATCCGGTGCTGACCGCTGCCGTCGCCGTTGCTGACACCGGGCGCTCCAAGAGCCGCGTCTACGACGCGATCGACCAGCTCGTTGCGGCCGACGTGCTGGTGCCACTCTCCGGACGACAACGACATCAGGCGTGGGAAGCGGTCGGGTTACTCGATCTCATCGCTGAACTCGAGAACGGTCGACTCGGCGCGTCCGCCTGACCGTCATTTCCGTAGTGGCCCGTGCTCCCACACCACCCGCGCGCCGGTCGCCGGGTCGAGTCCCGGGACCAGCCGGCTCTCCACAACGCGCGTGCGCACCGTCACCACTCGGCCGAACTCGGCCTGATACCGCGCCGGCGCCAGATCGCCGACGCCCGGCACGGTGTCGGCTGCGCTCTCGAGCAGCAGGGGCCCGTCGGCCGGTAGCGGCACCTGCGTCCACATCGCACTGCGATCCACCAGCACACGCAGTGAGCCGTCCGCCGCGCGCGTGTATGCGCGCTCACCGCCGGTCACCACCATGCGCACGCGGTTGGCGCGCGGCATGGCCCACACTTCACTCACGCCATCCGGCCCCACCATCGGAATGGCAGAAAACGGACGATTCTCGCGTCGCGCCGCTGGGGTGAGCAGCGCGTTCACATCGCGCGCGAGTTGTGCCTCGCGAGCGAGGCGCACCGTGTCGATGGGTGCGGTGTACGCGCTCCGGTCCCCGTCGAGGCGCACGAGCTGCAACCGCGAGACGCGCGTGAAACTGCTGTCCACATCGAACACACCGCCGATGGGTTCGCCGGAGGGCAGGCGTTCGCAGTGAATCAGACGCGGGGCGCTCGGAGCCGTGCCGAAGCGACCGTCGGCGCGCAATCGCGCAATCGTGGGCACGCACTGCAGCCAGTACGTGATTGCGCGTGCGCGCACGTCATTCGCGCCGAAGGCCGCGCGAAAGCCGGGCGGAAGCGAATCGTTCGCCAGCGTCGAGCCGTGTGCGTCATGACGCAACGTGAGTGCATCATCACGCGCGTTGGTCACGCTGGCGCAGAGCAACAGCGCGACGCCGACAAGGAATGGCTTCACGACGTGCCGGTGCCGCCATCGTTGGCGTCCGCGACCGCCGCGTGCCAATGCTCACCGTACAGCTTCGGTCCGCACGATTGACAGATGCCGTGGCTGAAGGTCGCGTCGGAGCGACTGGCGAGATACGCCTCCACGGTTTGCCAGTACCCGTCGTCGTCGCGCACCTGCTTGCACGAGGAACAGATCGGAATGAGTCCCTTGAGCGTGCGCACTTCGGCCAGGGCGGTGCGCAGACTCGCGTTGGCGTCGGCGAGATCCGTGTTGGCCTGCGCGAGCGCGAGCTCACGCTGCCGGCCGCGTTGGTTGTAGTGCACGAGTGCACCGACCAGTACGCCAGCGAGGGTGAGGATGACCGAGCCCAGCACGTTGACCTGTCGCTGTCGCGCAATCACCACCGCCTGCACGCGCTGCTCTTCGCGGAGACGTGCATTCTCCTGCTGCTCACGCTCGGTGGCGACGCGTGCCTCGAGACTTGCCACACGCTGCGCCGAGGCCTGACTGAAGATCGTGTCGCGCAGCGCGCGCGACGCACGCCAGTACTGCAGGGCGCGCGCCGACGCACCGTCGGCTTCTTCGAGGGTGGCCAGCCGTTCGATGGCCTCGAGGGCCAGCGCGCGCTGCTCCACGTTGCGCGAGAGCGCGAGCGATTGCGTGAGCATGCGTCGCGCCGCCGCGCGATCACCGCGGGCGAGTTCGGTGTCACCCAGATGCAACAGCGCGCGCGCTTCACCGCGTATACTGCCACGCAGCGTGGCAATGCGTCGCGCCTCGCTGAACAGCTCGCGCGCTTCGTTCGCGGCGCCTTCGCGCAGCCGCAGCTTGCCGAGCGTGGTGGCGTTGAGGGACCACCCACTCAGCGAATCGGCGGTCGTGACCGTGGACGACGAGTACGCGGCGCGCGATCCACGGACACTCTGATGTGCCTCATCGAGGGCCCCCAGATCGAGCTGCAGTTCGGCCAACGTGTTCAGCGCGTAGCCAAGGGTGGCGGAATCGCGGAGCGCACGTGCACGCGTCACGGCTTCCTGCAGCACCGGCAGCGCGCGCTCATACTGTCGCCAATCGTGATACGTCTTGCCGATATTCACGAGGACGCGCACCGAGCCGAGTTCATCGCGTTCGACGCGCCAGATCTCGCGTGCCTGGACGAACGCCTCGAGTGCGGGTTCGTAGAGGCCGAGCTGGTAGTAGGTCGCCCCGATGCTGTTGAGCGTGCGGCCGAGCCGAGCGCGCTCACCCAGCGCCGTCCGCAGCGCGCGCGCCTCGCGGAAGTGAACGAGGGCGCTGTCGTACACACTGCCGCTCCAGAACAGCAGGCCGAGCGAATGATGGGCGTTGCTCAGCGTCGCCGAGTCGGCAACGCGCTGCGCCACGGAGAGCGCGGCGCGCCAGGCCGCGATCGCACTGTCGTCCTGCAGCGCCAGCTCGAGCGCTTCGGCGTACCGTCGCCACGTATCCGCCAGCGATCGATCGATCGCTGGCGAGACGCGGCTGCTGTCGGCGGCGCGTTGCGCGAGCCACTGGTCGAGCTCGCGACGCACCTGCGCTGGGGACTCCGCCGGTCGTCCCGCCGCGGCCTGTGCGGTGGCGGGACGAGTTGGCAGCACCAGGCAGGCGGCGGCCAGCGCGCCACCCAGCAGGGGGTGCGCGAGACGCGAAGAGCGGCGGGGAGGACGGCTGCGTGCGAACATATGCGTTGCAGGATAGTATCGGTCGTCATCCGCTTGCGCATGACGCAATCCGGCCATGGTGTGGCTCACCCCGGGTTCGCCGCCGTTCAGACAACTCTCCGATGCTCGATCCCCTCTGGCCCTCGCCAGACGAGGCGCGCTGGCACGCTTCGCTGGCCGAGTACGACGCCGTGATTGCGGCGCAGCAGGTCGCCTCGTTGCCCGCCCACGAGCGATGGTACCGGGACGAACTACCTCACCAACTGCACGCCCGGTCGCCGGCCACCGTGCTCCACGAGGAACTCGTGCGCATCACCGAGTGGAAGATGGCGCGGGGCGTCTGGCGCGCGCGCAACCTGGTCCTCGTGCGCGGGAACAGCGAGGCCGACGTGATCTCGGCGGGTACCGAGGCGTTCGCCATGGTGCCGCACCCTGGGCGGCCGATCACACGGCTCGCGCAGCTGGCCGGCGTGGGACCGGCCACGGCCTCGGCGGTGCTCTCCGCCTACGCGCCCGACGTCTATCCGTTCCTTGACGAAGTCGTCGCGGCGCAGGTGCCGGATCTGGGCCCGGTCGCCTTCACCGCGGGCTACTACGGACGGTACGCCGCAGCGCTTCGCGAGCGCGCGGCAGCGCTCGGTGGGACGTGGACTCCGTCGCGCGTGGAGCAGGCGCTGTGGGCGGCCGTGGGCGGGACGCGCGGTGGGCTCAGCCCCGCGCCAGACGCGTGAGGGCATCCACCAGACGATCGAGCTCGGCGGTCGTGGTGAAGAGATGCGGCGTCACCCGCACACCGTGCACGCCCGCGCCGTCGATGGCCACGGTGAAGATGCCGTGATCATCCAGCAGTCGGCGCGCGAGCTCGGCGGGTGCAAGACCACGCACCCCGACGTTGGCGATCGCGGCCGTCCGCGATTCGTCGCGCGGCGTGTTGAACACGATGCCGGGCAGGTCGCGCACACGCGTCGTCCAATAACGCTGCAGCCAGCGCAGCCGCGCGCTCTTGCGGGCGAGGCCGATCGCGTCGTGAAACGCGAGGGCGTCGATGATGGCGAGGTCGGTCGCCACCGGATGCGTGCCGGTGTGGTTGAGCTTGCGGATGTCGTCGTCGGGAAAGCCGCGTTCACCGAAGAGCGGCCAGAGTGGTGCGATCCGGTCGCGTCGCACATAGAGAAAGCCGGCGCCGAGTGGTGTGCCGAGCCACTTGTGCAGGCTGGTGCCGTAGTAGTCGATGGGACCGAGGTCGGCGCGCGTGAAGTGAAGGTGCGCAAAGGCGTGTGCCCCATCGACCAGGACCTGCACGCCGTGCCGGTGCGCCATCTCGGTGATCGCGCGCACGGGCAGCACATGACCGGTGATGTTCACGAGGTGACACACCATCAGGAGACGCGTGCGTGGCGTGATCGCGCGTTCGTAGGCGGCCACCACGTCCGCGTCGGACGACGGATCGATGGGGAGCGAGATCACGCGTCGCACAAGACCGTGGCGGCGCTCCATGAGCGCGAAGTGATCGAGCATCGCGCCGTAATCCTGCTCGGCCATCACGGCTTCGTCGCCCGCGCGCCAGTCGAACCCCGAGATCACGGTGTCGAGCGACTCGGTGGTGTTGCGCGTGATGATGAGCTCGCTCTCGTCGCAACCGAAGTGCGCGGCGAGGGCTCGACGGGCCACGCGCTTGTCTTCGACCTGCTGCGTGCGCATGTAGTGTGACGAGCGCGCGTTGACCATGCGCAGGTGCGCGAGGTAGCGCTCGTGCACGTCGCGCGCGCACGGCGAGAAGTAGCCGTTCTCGAGCTGCACGAAGTCGGTCGTGATGTCGTACGCCCGACGGATCTCCTCCCAATAGTCCTGACGGCCGGCGAGCGCACTGGGCGTCTCGTGCGCGGTGTGCGCGGCGAGCGCGTGCAGGGTGCGCAGCGCCGGGAGCGTGCTCACGGCGGCGAGGGCGCGGACGGCATCACGACGGGTGGGCGCCATGGGAGGGGGCGGGGGAAGGTGGAGCGGGAGGTCGGTGCGCACGCGGCGTGCGGTCGGCGCAGCGCGCCACGGATCGCGGCGTGCACCGCGGGAGTTTACCGTCCGCGGCTGTGACGTGCTGCCGCCAGCCTCTCGTCCGTGCTGGAACTGATTGCGGCCTCTCATTATCTATCGTACGTCAGGGACGACGCGCGAGGGCATGCGCGGCCCCTCGCTCGCTCTCGCTGCCCCCTGCTCGTGTTCCTGCCTACCGCGTCGTTCCGCGTCCTTCGCCGCCGTCTTGCTGTGACGGCGGTGGTTGGCGCGTTCACGATGGGCTGGCCCGTCGCCGTTCGCGCGCAGCTGCGGCACCTGCACGGGACGCTCACGCACGCGGAAACGAACACGCCGCTCGATGACGCCGAAGTCAGTGTGGTCTGGGCCATCGGTCGCGGTCAGCAGCAGCGGCGCACGCGCTCCGACGCGACCGGTCGCTTCGATTTTCGCGATCTGCCGGCGCAGCCGGTCCGGCTCACCATCCGGCGGCTCGGCTTTCGCCCGCTCGAGCGCACCGTCGACCTCACCCGCGACGACGTGGTGCTCACGCTCACTCTCACCGAGGCGCCGGTGCAGCTCGCGGGCGTCACGATTCAGGCCGACACGGTTGTCGAGGCCCTCGAGCGTGTCGCTGCCGTGAGCACACTCGACCGCGAGGCGCTCAACGCGACGCGCGGCCAGACGCTCGGCGAAACGATCAAGCACCTGCCTGGCGTGTCCGTGATTCAGCTCGGCCCGAGCATCGCCAAGCCCGTGATTCGCGGTCTCAACTCGCAGCGCGTGCTCGTCATGAACGGCGGCCTGCGGCAGGAAGACCAGCAATGGGGCACCGAACACGCGCCCAATCTCGACAGCTTCGACGCCGATGCCATCACGGTGGTGCGCGGGGCGGCGACGGTGTTGTACGGACCCGACGCGCTCGGTGGTGTGGTGCGTGTCGATCACGCGATGGTGGCCGATACGGGACGTGCGCGAGGCGAGCTGGCGTTCAACACGTTCACGAACAGTCGGCAGGGGGCGCTGTCGTTCTCGGTGCAAGGTGGTGGCCTCACGCTGCCGGGGGTCGGTCGCACCGGCTATCGCGTGCGTGTTTCGTCGCGCCTCGCGGGCAACGCGGCCACGCCCGACTACTTCCTGTCGAATACCGGGTTTCGCGAGTTGAATGGGAGCGCGACGTTCGGCGTGCAGCGGGCGTGGGGCACGAGCGAACTGGCGCTCTCGCATTTCGGCACCGAACTCGGCGTATTGCGGCAGGCGCACGCCGGCAACTTCAACGATCTGCAGCGCGCGATGTCCACCGCGCCGCGTGACTCGGCCTTCTCATACGACATCGGTCGTCCGAATCAGCGTGTGTCGCACACCGCCGCGCGATGGCGTACCACGCTAGAGACGGCGTCGCGCGGTGAGATTGACCTCGTGTACGGTCTGCAGTTCAACGACCGGCGCGAGTATGACAATCACGGGCCGCTCCGCTTCCGCAACACGCCGGCGTTTCATCTGCGATTGTTCACCAACTCGCTCGATGCGCGCTGGAAGCATCCCTCGTGGCGCGGTCTCACCGGGACGGTGGGCACCACGGTGATGCAGCAGGGCAATCAGACCATCGGCAAGGCCTTCCTCATTCCCGGCTTCGACTTGTATCAGGGTGCCGTGTTCGGGCAGGAGGAGTGGAGTCGCGACCGACTCACGGTCACGGCTGGCGCGCGCGGCGACATCTTTCAGCAGACGACCATTGCATTCGCCGACGCGGGGATTCGCAGTCCAGCCGGCACCAAGTCGTGGTCGGGCTTTGCGGGGTCCGTTGGTGCGTCGTGGCGGTTCAGCGACGCGTGGCAAAGTTCCGTGCGCGTGGCACGCGCGTGGCGCCCCCCCACGGTGAATGAGCGCTACGCCCAGGGCGTGCATCACGGGTCGGCGCAGTATGAACTCGGCCAGGCGAACCTGCGCGCGGAACGCTCGCTCGGTGTGGAAGCCGGCCTGCGCTACGTGGGGACGACGCGTTCGCTCGATGTCGCCGTGTACGACAACACGGTGCGCGATTTCATCTATCTGCAGCCGCGCGATCCGGTGGTGACGTTGCGGGGGACGTTCCCGGCGTTCAACTACGCGCAGACCCGCGCGCGACTGCGCGGTGTGGAAGTCGCGGCGCGCTGGTCACCGGTGGAACGGCTCGAGTTGCAGGCGACGGGCACGATGGTGCGCGGCACGAATCGAGCGACCGCGCAACCACTGTTTGACATGCCCGCCGATCGTGCTCTGCTGCAAGCACGCGTGAACGGGCGTCGTGCTGCGCTTGGCGCGTGGCATCTCGGACTCGGCAGCGTGCTCGTGCGACGTCAGGATGGGGTGCCTGAAGGGACGATCTACACGCTGCCCACGGCGGGCTACGCGCTGCTGCAGATCGAGGCCGGTACGACGGCCGCGCGGCTGTTCCGTCAGCCGATCGACGTGTCGCTGTCGGTGACGAACGCGCTGGATACGCGTTATCGCGACTATCTGAGTCGCTATCGGTTGTTCGTGAATGATCCGGGTCGTGATGTCGTGATGCGCGTGCGCGTCCCGATCGGATCGTGAGGTTGTCATTCGTCGTGTGTTGTTCACCCCCCTTCATTTCGGAGTCTACTCATGTTGATCGCACGTCGTGTCGCGCTTGGCGCGTCATTCCTCGCCCTCGGCTTCGTCGCTGCTTGCGGTGAGTCCAGCACTGCTCCTGGCGGCGAAACCGAACTCATCTCGCGCGTGACCATCACGTTCACGCCCGTCGGCGGCGGTGCGCCGATCACGGCGTACATCGATGATCCGGACGGTAATGGCCCACAGGCGCCGTCGGCGCAGGTGGGTGCGCTGAGCCTGGTGGCGGCCGGCAGCTACACGGGTACGGTGAAGTTCGAGAATCGCCTGTCGAACCCGATCGAGGACATCACCGAGGAAGTGCTCGAGGAGGCGAACGAGCACCGCGTCTACTATGCGGTCGCCGGTGCGCTCGCGCCGACTGGGCTCGCGCTGACGACGACCGATCGTGATCCGCAGGGTCGTCCGCTGGGCGTGGCGTTCGCCGCGCTGGTTGGTGCAACGGCCGGTGGTCAGAGTGGTAACTTGCGGGTGGTGCTCTGTCACTACGATGACGCGCCGAAGGTTGGTACATCGACGTCGTGCCAGGGCGAGACGGACATCGACGTGACATTCGCGGTGTCGGCTCGCAACTGAGGCGAGCGACGCTTCTCGAGTCTGGAGTGATGGGATGAAGGTTGGTATCGTGGGTGCCGGACACGTCGGAGCGACTGCCGCGTACGCGCTTGCGCTGCGTGGCAGTGCCACCGATGTGGTGCTGGTGGATGTTTCGCCCGACCGCGCGGCGGCGCAGGCGATGGATGTGGCCCACGCGGTCCCGGTGGCGCAGCCGGTGCGCGTCACGAGTGGGCCCATGTCCGCGCTCGCCGGTTTCGATATTGTGGTGCTCGCGTGCGGGCCGAGCATCGAGCCGGGGCAGACGCGCATGGCGATTCTCGAGAAGAGTGCGCGCATCTTCGACAGCGTGGTCCCGGAGGTCGTGCGCTACGCGCCGGGCGCGCTGCTCGTCGTGGCGTCCAATCCGGTGGATGTCATGACGCACGTGACCGCCGCGATCGCGGGGTTGCCAGCGGAACGTGTCATCGGCACCGGTACGATTCTCGATACGCTGCGCTTCCGCGCGCAGCTCTCGGCGCACCTCGGCATCGCGGCCACCTCGATTCAGGCCGATGTGCTCGGTGAACACGGTGATAGCGAAGTGCTGGCGTGGTCGAGCGCGCGCGTGGGCGGCATGCCACTGCTCGCGGTGGCGGAGCAGCTGGGGCGACCGATCACGCCCGCGGTGCGCGCGCGTATCGACGAGGACGTGCGGCGCGCGGGCTACCGCATTCTCGAGGGCAAGGGCTTCACGAGCTTCGGCATTGGCGCCGCGATTGCGCGCGTCGTGGATGCCGTACGTGACGACGAGCGCGCGGTGCTGACGGTGAGTGCCCGCACACCGAAGGTGGCGGGGTTGCGTGATGTGGCGCTCAGCCTGCCGCGCGTCGTCGGGCGAGCGGGGGTGCTGCATACGTTCGAACCCGATGTCGACACCGCGGAGACGGACGCGCTCGCGAAGAGCGCCGCAATCATTCGCGACGCCACGACGTCGATCGGGTACTGAGGAGTTCGCCGTCGCGCGCCGTCTCGATGACGACGGCGCGCGAGGTGACCCGCTGGTGCTCAGGCCAGCGCGAGTGCGCCGTGGTGATCGCAGTGGCCGTCGTGCTGATGATGCAGATGGCCATCGACGAGGTAGTCGACATGATCACCGTGTGGAACAGCTTCGTGACCGCAGTTCGGTCCGTGCACGTGCGCGGCGTCGTGGCCGGTGCAGGCGTGTCCACCGGTGCATGCGGCGGGGTTGTCGCTGCTGACGTCGAGGTGATGCTCCGTCACGACGCCGTTCGCCTGATGATGCAGGTGCCCGTCGTGCAGGTAGTCGACGTGATCGCCGTGTCGGACGGCGTGGTGTCCACAGTCGGGGCCGTGGACGTGCGGATGATTGGTGTGAATGCTCATGGGGAGGTCTCCAGTGAGAGGGGCCGCTCAGAGGGCGGCGATACGGTCCTCGCCAGCGTGCGCGAGAACGGTGACGAGGAGCTGCAGGACGTGGGCGTCCTCCAGCGAGTAGAGCACGTGCTTGCCGTCGCGACGGGATTGCACGAGTCCCTCGGCGCGCAGCACGCGCAGCCGTTGCGAAACGACGGGCAGGCCATCCCCCGAGGCGTCGGCGAGTTCGGTGACACACCGCGGGCCGGCGGCCAGTTCGGCGAGCAGGCGCACGCGGGCCGGGTCGCCCATGGCGCGCAGGATGCGCGCGGCGCGGTCGGCGGTGCGGGCCGAGGGGGCGAGCACGGGCGAGGCGGCGGCCCCGTGATCGGTCGGGGCGCAGGTTGGGGTGAGGGGGCGGGTCCGGGCGGGCATCAGCGAAATATGCGCACAATTGCATAGCTATGCAAGTGTAGGATCAGAGTCGCCCATGGTTCCCGAGGGCGCCGCAGACGGCGTCGTACGGCGATCACTCCGCGGGCGTCCTCGTCCCGCGAAGCGTGGCAGCGCGGACGATCAGGCGGCGGGGGACGCTCCCCGCTGCGGCGCTCGCGCCTGCGCCAGCCGCACCAGCGCGATCCCCGCGAGACTCACCACCGCGCCCACGACAAACGGCCACGACAGGTTCGACACCGTCGCCACGCCGCTCGCCGTAAACGGGCCGATCACACGCCCGAACGACGCCGCGCTCTGGTAGGCGCCGAGCGCGGCGCCGCGCTCGTCGGCGTCGCTCAAGCCCGCCACCAGATTGCCGAACGTCGGGTTGAGCAGCGCCGAGCCGAGGCCGAAGGTGCCGAGCGCGAGCAGCAGCGGCGCAATGGCGGCGCAGAGTGGCACCGCCGCCATGCCGAGGGCCACGAAGACGATGCCGACCTGCGCGAGCACGTACGCACCGAACCGCTTCGTGAGCGGCGCTGTCATCCACACCTGCACGACCACGCTCACGACGCCGGTGAACACGTAGATCCACCCCAGCGTGCGTGGACCCACGGCGAGCTGTTCCGCAGCCCAGAGCGCCAGTGTGCTCTGGAAGATCGCCACGGCGCCGATGACCACGATCCCCGTGAGCAGCACTTCGCGCAGCCCCGGACGCGCCCAGTACGTGGCGAAGCCGCGGCGCGGGCGGTTGCGCGAGGCGGCCCGCAGTTCGTCTGACAGCGACTCCGGCAGCTTGACCAGCGTGAGCACGAACGCGAGGAGCGACATGCCCGCCGCGCCCCACGCGACGCGCATCAGGCCGTCACCGGCCGCATCGTTGCCGGCCAGCAGGCCGCCCAACGCCGGTCCGGCAATGAATCCCAGGCCGAACGCCGACCCCAGCAGTCCCAGCGCCTTGGGGCGCGTGGCGTCGGTGGTGATGTCGGTCGCGTACGCGTACGCCGTGCTCACGTTGCCGGCCGCCAAGCCGGCCGCAATGCGCGAGAGCGCGAGCGTAAACCCCGAATCGGCGAACGCGAGCATCACACTCGCAACGACGTTGCCGAAGAGCGTCAGAATGAGCACCGGTCGCCGCCCCATGCGATCGGAGAGCGAGCCCCAGATCGGCGACCCCACCAACTGCCCGAGCGAATAGAGCCCGAGGAAGAAGATGACGGAGGCGGGGTCGACACCGGTCCGTTCGGCGTAGAACGGAAAGACCGGGATGATCATCCCAAATCCGACCAGATCCAGGAAGACGATGACGAACAGGGTGAGCATGAGTCCGCGAAGGGTAGCGGGTCCCCCCGTCTGTCACCAACCGTCGCGATATTGCCCGTCATGGCGCTTCATCTCCACCCGCTCCTCACCTTACCCGACCTCGCCGACGCCATGGCCCGCGTGCTGCGCGAGCCGCCGCCGGGCGCCGACCCGTTCGCCACCGACATCGTCGTGGTGGGCGGTCGAGGTGTGGAGCAATGGTTGCGCCTGGCGCTCGCCGAACGGCTCGACATCGTGGCCAACGTCGACGTTCGCTCGCCGTCACGCCTGTTGCAGGACCTCGAACGCTGGGCCGTCGGCGCGACGCCCGCGAGTGCGGCCTCGCTCACGCTCGATGTGCTGGCCGCGGTACATCGCGACCACGCGCTGCTCCCGTCGGAGCTGCAGCATCTCCGTGACCAGTCGGACTCCGGGGTGCCCGCGATCGGCAGCGTACTCGTGCAGTGGGCGACGCGGATGGCGCGCACCTTCGAACGGTATCTGTTGCACCGAGACGACCGCCTGCTCGCATGGGAGCGCGGAACGGTGCCATCCGATCCCACCGAGGCCTGGCAGGCGCGTCTCTGGCGGGCGTTGATGGTACATCGCGCGCGCGACCTGGGGCCTGCCGCTGCGTTCGACGCCACGTGTCGGGCACTGGCCACAGCGCGGGCGCACGATCTGTCACCACGCTGGCTGCTCGTGCATCACGGACGATTGGCGCCGGCGCATCTGCAGGTTGCCCGCGCGCTCGCCACGCATCGCGAGGTGCACCTGTTCGTGCACGCCGCGACCGCACCCGGGGTGGCGCTGTTCACCGAGCACGACCTGTCGTGGGAGGGGCAGCTCCACGCGACGACGCTGCGGCTGGATCGCGTGCGCGTCGATGCGCTGCGGCTCGTGCATCGCGCGGTCGGTGAGATCGCACGCGTGACCAGCACTCCGCCAGCGGCGCGCCTCGAGGCGCCGCAGCTATTGCATGCCGTGCAACGCGCGCTGCGCACCGGTTCACGCTCCACGATCGAGTCGCGCGCGGTCACCCCCGCGCCCAACGACGCATCCCTGCGCGTGCTCGCGTGTCATGGGGCGCTGCGACAAGTCGAAGTGCTGCGCGATGTCCTGCTCGGGGCCCTCGATGCTGACGCCTCGCTCGAACCACGGGACATTCTGATCCTGACGCCCGACCCGGCGCGCTTCGTGCCGCTCCTGCAGGCGCTGCTGCCGCTGGTTGGTGCACGCGATGTGTCGCCGGTCGACGAGCCCGTGGTACGACGGGAGCCTCCGGCCCTCCCGCTGCACGTGCAGGGCCGTGCGCCGCGCGCCCTCAATCCCGTCGCCGACGTGCTCCTGCAACTCCTCGCACTTGCCGAGACTCGCGTCTCGGCGAGTCGTGTGCTTGCGCTGGTCGAACGTGGCCCGGTGGCCGAGCAGTTCGGCGTGACGTCAACGGATACGCCACTGGTGCGCGAGTGGTTTCGCGCCGCCGGCGTGCGCTGGGGTATCGACGCCGACGATCCGGAGCGCCGTGCGATGGGTCTCGATGATCATGGCACGTGGCAACGTGCACTCCACCGCGTGCTGCTCGGCACGGCCGTGCTCGACGACGGGGAGGCGACCGATACCCACACGGCAGGCTACGCCCCGGTGCCGGGGCTCGAAGGCGAACGCGTGCTGCTGGCAGGACGGGCGGTGCGTGCGGTGAGGCATGTGCTCGATGCGGTCGTCGAGGCGCGCACCGCGCGTTCGCTCACCGCGTGGGCGACCTTCGTGGACGAGACGTTACGCGTGCTCGTGCGTGACGACGGTGTCTACGCCAGCCATGCGGCGCGGGTGCGCGAGGTCACGCAGGCGCTCGGTCGGAGCTCGACGGTCGAGCACACCGCGGGCGGGCTTGCCACGTTGCTCGAGCATCGGCTCGAAGAGGTGCTGACCACGCCGGGACGCCTCGGTGGCATCACGGTCGCGCCGCTTTCGGCCGGCTGGGTGCGACCCGCCCGAATCATTGCCCTGTTGGGCATGGATGACGAGCGCTTTCCGACACGGAGTACGACTCCGTGGTTCGACACCTTGTCCTCGTCACCACAGCCCGGTGATCCCGACGATCGTGGCGATCAGCTGCAATCGGTATTCGATGCGGTGACCATGGCGCAGGATCAGTTCGTGGTGACCTACACCGGCTGGAATCGTGCGGGCACGATGCGCCTGCCGCCGAGCGTGGCGATCGCCGCGCTCGAGGATGTCGTGCGCGAACTCGCGGGAGCCGCCGAGTCGGCTCCCGCGACCGATGCGTGGGCGGAGCACGTCGTGCGTGATGTGCCACTCCAATCGTTCAGTCGGAGGGCGTTCCTCGACGGCGCCGCCACGAGTCGCGGGGTGCCGTCGTACGATGCCATTGCCGCCCGCACCGCCAACGCACTGGTCCATCGGAACGTCGCCGGGAGCGCGCGCCGCGCTGTGCCATCACTGGCGGAGCGCGTCAGCGCTCCACGTCACACGCTGCCGCTCGCGACGCTGCTCCGCTTTCTCACGCGTCCTGCAGATGAAATCCTGGCGCGCCTCGGCGTGCACCTGGGGAGCGACGACACGCTGCTCGATGACGTGTTGCCACTCACCATGCCGCGTCTCGATGAGGCCGTTGCTGTCACCAGTCTTGCCGACGCGCTGCTGCTCGGCGAGACCGTCGAGACGCATTTCGACGCGCTGCAGCATCGTGATCGCCTGCCCCCCACCGTGCTCGGCGAGGCCTGGCGTCACTACGCCACGCAACGCGCGCAGCACCTTGCCGCGCTCGCCCGTACCGCGGTGCATGACGTGCCCCGTCGCGAATCGCTCGTGCTGCGTGTCGATCTGGGACGCACGGTGCTTACCGGCACCATCGATCGACGTCACGGGCCCGCGTTGCTCACGCTGCGCGACAGCAAGTCCGAGCCATCGCGCCTGATCGTGCCGTTTGTGCGACTGTGTGCGGCGGCGGCGTGTGATGACGCAATCTCGCACGCGGTCCACGTCGATGCAGACGGCATCAGCCACCTCAGTCGTCCAGCCGATCCGCGCGCCATCCTGCGCGATCTGGTCGATCTCTATCACGATGCCGATCGCGCGGTCCCCCCGTATACCCCGGGAACCGCCTTCGCGTACGAAACGACGTACCGGAACGCCGTGCAGCGTGCGCGCGCTGGCGATGATGACACGACGACAACATCGGAAGCGACGCATGACGTCGGGACGCGCGATCAGGCGGCGCACGCCCAGGCGCTCGATGCGGCACGACAGACGTGGTCGCCGGATGATCCGTCGAAGCATGGCGAATGCGAGCTGCCAGCCAATCGCCTCTTGCACGCCGTCTCGCCCGTCGATGACCCGGCATTCGCCACGCTGGCGCGCGCCGTGGCGGCGCCTGTGATCACCGCTATGGAGGACGCGTGAGCGACCTGCGCGACCAACTGGTTGCCCTCACGCCGGGCACGCACGTGCTGGAGGCCAGCGCTGGCACCGGAAAGACGTGGACGATCACCACGCTTGTGGCAGCCGCGCTCGCGCTCGGTCGCGTCACACCGGCGCGCGTCCTGACGGTCACCTTCACGCGCGCGGCGACCGCCGAGTTGCGGGTCAAGGTGCGCGAACGCCTCGCGCAACTCGCTGCGCTGCTTGCGGCCCCGCGTACGGACGACGAGACGGTGCGTGTGCTGCTCGACGCCGAACTTGCCACGGGCGTTCACGGATCGGTGGACGATTCAATCGCCCGGCAGGCAGCACGCCACGTGCTGCGCACGCGTCTGCTTGATGCGCTCGCCGACGCCGACTCGATTGGCGTGGATACCATGCACGGGTGGTGCGCGACGCTCCTTGGCCAGTTCGGTGATCTGCTCGGGCTCGAGCCGCCGCGCACGGATACGTCCACGGTGCTGCCGCCGGCCGATGAGCTGACGGAGCGTGGCGCGCTCGCGGCCGCGACCGACGCACCTGTGGCGCAGTGGATCGGCTTTTCTCGACGGATCGCGACGAGCGAAGGGCTCGCGCAGGTCGCGCGCGCGCTGCTGGCCGGTGTGGCCGACGTGCAGCTGATGCGCGAAGATGGTTCGATTGCGGGCATGGACGCCACCGCCGTCGCCGACGCCCGTGCCCTGTGCGCGCGCGTCGAGGCCATGCACGCGCGGCTTGCGATCGAGTGGGCGAGAGACGCTGAGCGGTTCGAGGCGCAGCTGCGCACCGCGCTGGCGCAGGGACAGCTGAGTGGCGCGAAGTGGCGACTTGAGTGGCTGGAGAAGCGTACGGCGAGCGTCTCGCGACTGGTGAGTGACATCACGGCCTACTTCACGTTGTCGAAGGACGAGGCAAAGCAGGTCGCATATTTCGGCACGCGTGAACTGGCGGCCGCGGTGAAGAAAGGACACGCGCCGCTCTCCTTTGGCGAGTGCTCCGACAACATCGACGCGTTGCTCGGGCTGTTGGCGGAAGTGCGCACGGCCCTCGCGATGCCACTGGGTGCCTTCATCGATGCGGTGCGCGCGGCCCTCCCGCGGCGGGCTGACGACTTCGACGATCTGCTGCGACTGGTGGCTGAGGGACTGGAGCGGGAGCCCACGGTGGCGCGACGCGTGCGTGCGGCCACCGATCTCGTGCTGATCGACGAATCGCAGGACACCGATCCCCTGCAGTGGCGCATCTTTGCCACCCTGTTTCATCAGACGGGCGAGCGCAAGCGGCTGATCCTCGTGGGTGATCCGAAGCAATCGATCTATCGGTTTCGCAACGCGGAAGTGGCCGTGTATCTGGCAGCGCGGGCGCAAGCCACGAGTCCGGTGCTTACGCTCGACACCAACTGGCGAAGCGATCCCGCGCTCGTGCGGGCGGTGAACACGATCTATGAGGCGGCGGGACCGGTGTTCGGGGCGGGCGTGACCTTTCAGCCGGTGCGCGCTGCGCGCACGTCGCCGCAGTTGGTGCCGGGGACGGAGACGCCGCTCACCTTTGTCGCCATGCCATCGGAGGTGGGTGGCGCCTCGGTCGCGCGCGCACGTGCCCGTGTTGCGGACGATGTGGCGCGTCGCATCGCCGCCGAGCTGCGCGCGCCGGCGGCGGCGCGTCTCCGTGTGCCCGATGGGCACGGTGGGGAACGCACCGTCGAGGCACGCGATTGCGCCGTGCTCGTGTCGGCGAACGCGCACGCACACCTGATGGTGCAGGCGCTGCGCGCGGTCGGTGTGCATGCCGTGGCGGCGTCGCGACAGGCCGTGACGCAAGGCGGGACGGCGCGCGAACTCGCGTCGGTGCTGCGCGCGCTCGAAGATCCTGGGGATCGGGCGGCGCTGCGAGAGGCCGCGCTCACCGCGCTCGTCCGACCGGCACTCGGGCTCGATCTGCACGATGCGCCGGCGGTGATTCTCGAGGCGCTCGATGGCGATGCGGGACGTCGGCTCGACGACGCGCTGCGCAGTGCGCGAGCGCGCTGGTATGCCCGCGGCGTCATGGATGCCTGGCTGACCCTCGACCGGGCGCTTGCGCTGTCGTGGCACGCGGCGTCGCATCCGGACGCCGAACGGCGGCTCACGGATGTGCGTCACGTGCTCGAACTGCTGGCGGCCTACGAGACACAACAGCGCGCGACACCCACGGACTGCCTGCGATGGCTCGCGGAGCGGCTTGCCGAACGCAGCGTCGATCAGCTCACCGCCGAAGAACTCGAGGAGCGACTCGAGTCGGACGAGGACGCGGTGCGCGTGCTCACGATGCACGCGAGCAAGGGGCTCGAGTTTCCACTCGTGTGGATTCCGTTTGCGTGGTCCATGCGGCCGAACGCGAAGATCTCGCCACAGGCACCGCTCGTCCGTCGCTACGATCCGGTGCATGGCGCGGTCGTGGGGATCGTGCCGGTTGGCAGCACGTCGCTGGTGGATCATCCGGTCGTCCGTGACGAATCGGACGCGCTCGCGCTCGAACAGCAGCGGTTGCTCTATGTGGCGTTGACGCGGGCGCGGCACCGATGCGTGGTGCATGTCTCCGACGCGGACCGACACGTCACGTCGGCGCTTGGACACCTGCTCGGCGCAACGAGCGCGAAGGACGGCATCGGCCAGTCGATGGCGCAGCGTGCGCGTGCGCTGGTGCAGCCGGGCACGGGGATCGCCTTCGAACGCATGGAGGAGGGCGCGCCGACGCAACCGTCGCGTGCCGAGCGCTCGGACGACACACCAGCGTCTGCGCTGACGGCCCGCGCGTGGTCACGCATCAGACCGCTCGACACGCTCTGGCGTCGCGGCAGTTTCACCGCGCTCACGCAGCGTGCCATCGACGTGAGTCCGCGCGTGGACGTGGCGTTACCGGATGCCCAGCGCACCGAACGCACGGCGCCCTCGCCGCGGACCCGTGACGTTTTCGAGGAGTTCGACGTCGCCGATGACGTACGAGAACCGGCGGCTGACGAAGGCGATGATCGACGCGCGATTGCTCCACTCGCTGCTGTGATGGCAACACGTACACCGGGCGCGATGACCGATCTGGTGCCCGCGCGACCGCGCGTGGTGCTGGCCGAGTTCCCGCGTGGCCGCGCGGCGGGTAACGCACTGCACGAGGTCTTCGAACGCGCAGTACAGGCGCGCTTTTCGGCGCCCTCCGTGGCGGAGTACGTTGTGGATGCGCTGCAACGGCACGGACTCGATGCGGCGCGCTGGGCGTCCGAGCTCGCGGTCGCGCTCGATGCGGCGGTGCAGGTGCCGCTGCTCCGACTTGGTGACGTTGGCGAGCCCGGGGCGCACGCCACCTCGCCCACGCTGCGCCAACTCGTGAGCGATCGAGCGTTCACCGAGCTCACGTTCGACTTCACGGTGGCGCAGCCCCGCGAATCGACAGACCGCGACGCGTTACTCCGCGCCCGGCATCTGGCGCGAGTCTTCCGCGACCATCCCGGTGGCGCGGTCGCACCGGAGTACGCCGATGCCATTGCCTCGCTCGACTTTCTGCCGCTGCGCGGCGTGCTCACCGGGGCGATCGACCTCGTCGCGCGTCACGAAGGCCGTTGGTACCTGCTCGACTACAAGTCCAATCATCTCGGTGACACGATTCAGGACTACGATGACGCGGGAATGACGCTCTCGATGCACGCGCATCATTACGTGCTGCAGTATCACCTGTATCTCGTCGCGTTGCAGCGACTGCTCCGCTTGCGCCTTCCCGCCTACGACTACGACACCCACATCGGGGGGGTCGGGTACCTGTTTGTGCGCGGACTCGACGCGGCGCATCCGGGCGCCGGCGTGTTCGTCGATCACCCACCGCGCGCGCGAATCGACGCACTCGATCACCTCCTGCGATACGGAGCGACGTCGTGAGCGAACCACGCCTGGAACGGCTGCTGGAGAGCGGCGAACTCGAGGTGATCGATGTCGAACTCGCCGTTGCGTTACTTGCGCTGGCGCCGACGCATGCTGCCGGCATAGGCGATGTGCGCGGCGTACCGGAGCCATCAGGTACCTCGCTGGCGCGTGACGCCGATCTCGCGCTCGCCATCGCGCTCACGAGTCGCGCAGTACGCGACGGCCATACGTGTCTCGACCTGCGGCAGGTCGTCGCGCCGAGCTGGTGGTCGAACGACACGGCCGCAAGTGCCTGGCCAACCGCGTCGACGCTCATCGCCGCCGTCCTCGCGTCCTCGCTGGTACAGGTTGTGACGGAGGAATCGACCGTGGCGCCGGCGATGCCCTGGGGCATCGCGCCGCTCGTGCTGCGCGGCGACCGGTTGTATCTGCAGCGCTTCGAGGTCCTCGAGGCGCGACTCGCTGCGGCGGTGCAGCGTCGCCTCGCGCGCGATCCCTTTCCCTCGCATCCATCCGACGCATCGCACCTCGCGACTCTCTTTCCGGAGCGGGCGGACGATCCCGCCCAATGCGCCGCGGCCGAACTCGCCCTCAGGTCGCCGCTCACCATCATCACCGGCGGTCCGGGCACGGGCAAGACGTTCACCGTGTTGCGACTGCTCGCGGCGCTGATCGCGCGCACCACGCTCGGACCGCCTCCCGAGATCGCGCTGCTCGCGCCCACGGGCAAAGCTGCATCGCGTCTCACCGAGAGTATCCGTGATGGTCTGGCGTCGATTGCGACCGACTTGCTGGACGCATCGCAACGTCGGGCGATTCCTGAACACGCGGACACGATTCATCGTGCGCTCGGCGTGCACCCGGATCATCCGCATCGCCCGCGACATCACGTTGGCAATCCGCTGCCGGCCGACATCGTCGTGGTCGACGAAACATCGATGGTGGATCTGCCCTTGATGGCGCGACTGTTCGAGGCTGTGCGCGACGACGCCCGCCTGATCCTGCTGGGGGACGCCGATCAGCTGGCGTCCGTCGATGCCGGCGCGGTCCTTCGAGATCTGGTCGACGCGCCGTCCCTGCACGCGCAGATCGCACGGTTGGCGCGTAGTCGTCGATTCGACCCGACGAGTCCACTCGGCGCCCTGGTGTACGCGCTGCGCGGCGACGATCGGGACGCGCTTCGCGCGGCGCTCACGCCCTCGTCGGCGACACCGGCCTCGGTGCGTGTGCGATACGAGCGTGGTGACGTCGTTCCCGCGGCCGTACTCGACGCGGTGCGCGCGCACAGCACGGAACTGGCCGCTGCGGCCACACCAGCGGATGCCCTGCGCGTGCTGGGCAAGTGGCGCCTGCTGACCGCGCTCCGACGTGGCACAACCGGTGCCGATGCCATCAACGCGCTGTTGATGGCCGAGCAGGGGGGACAGCTTCGCCAGGGCACGCCGGTGCTGATCGTGGCCAATGCGCCAGATGACGCGTTGGCGAATGGTGATCTCGGCGTCGCGTGGGACGCGCCGGACGGACAACGCGTGGTGCTCTTCCCGGGCGCGGATGGCCCACGGGCCGTGAGCGAGCGGCGCCTTCCGCGTTGGGAGCCGGCCTTCGCGATGACGGTGCACAAGGCGCAGGGGTCGGAGTTCGAGCACGTTCACGTCCTGTTGCCCGCGCCGCCCTCGCCGCTGCTGACCCGCGAGTTGCTCTACACGGCGGCGTCACGCGCGAAGCTGTCGGTGACCATCGTCGCGCCCGAGGGGGCGATCGAGGCGGCGCACGCGCGGCGCGTGGAGCGCGCCACCGGGCTGCGCGAGCGGCTGCGCTCGACTGCGTCCGCGACGAACGGTGCGAGTCGCGCGCCGCCGGACGTCAACGCATAGTTTCGAGAGTGGCCAGCGTCTGCTCGGCCGCGTGTCTCGAGCTTGCGCCCCATGACCCGTCGTGCCACCCGCTCTCCCGGCCTCCGGGCCCGTCGTCCCGGCGCGTCCGCGCGTCCAGCCGATCCGCTGCACGCGCTTCACACGCTCGACGCGGCGCGTGGGACGACGCGCGCCGAACGCGCGCTCGACGTGTGGGAGCGCGCCGCCGCCGAACAGACCGACGTGTTCTCCGCGAGTACGGACGCGTTGGTGAAGCGCACGGTTGGTTCGTTCTCCGACAACGAGCGACGCCTGCTGCTGGGAGTGCTGGCGAGTCTCGCGGCCGACCCGCAGTTGCTCGAGATCCTCGACACACTCGACGAACGCCTCGCGCTCGAGGCGCGCTCGTGGCCGGTCAGCGACGATGACGAGATCGACGAGGACGGGCTGCGCGAGGCATCGCCGGTGTACCGCGCGTTGTCCGACGCGTACGAAGTCGTGCGCACCGCCCAGGAGGTGCTGTTCCTGCGCGAAATCGGGTGCGCCGAATTGGCGCGCGAGCTGAGCCACGATGCGGAGGCGTGGGATCGGGCGTGCGCGGATGGGGAAGGGACGCTGCTCGGGCGGCCGCGCATCGTGACGTCGCCCGATGACGATCCCTTCGGTATCCTGCGGGCATGAGCGATCTCGAGCGGCTGGCGGCCGAACTGGAGCAGCACCCGGACTATCGGGTGCTGCGTCGATTGGTACCGCGTGAGCACTTCGTGACCGCCGACGGGCGTCGCCTCAAGCACGCGCTCGTGGTGGATGTCGAAACAACCGGTACCGAGTTCGCAAATGATGTGATCATCGAACTCGGACTCGTGCGCTTCACGTACGACATGGACACGGGACAACCGGTCGAGGTGGTCGCCGCCGAATCGTTGCTCGAAGATCCCGGACGTCCGCTGCCGGCGGAGATCATCGAACTCACGCGCATTACCGACGACATGGTGCGCGGCCAGCGCATCCCCGATGACCGTGTGCGTGCGCTGCTCGATGGCGTCGTGCTGGTGCTGGCGCACAATGCGAGCTTCGATCGGCCCTTCGTGGAGCGGCGGTTGCCGATGTTTCGCGACGTGCACTGGGCGTGTACGCAGCGCGACATCGATTGGCGCGCGCTCGGCGTGGGCTCGCACTCGCTCGAGTTTCTCACGTACCGGCATTTGCGCGCGTTCTTCGACGGGCATCGCGCGGTGGATGACTGTCGGGCGACGCTCGAACTGCTCGCCACGCCGACCGCGGACGGAACGCTGCCGCTGCGCGTGCTCCTCGAGAACACGCGCGTGAAGCGCTCGCGTGTCTGCGCGGTGCACAGTCCATTCGAGACAAAGGACGTGCTGCGCGCGCGCGGCTACCGCTGGAGTGGCAACGACGGCACGCCGCCGAAGACGTGGTGCCGCGAAATTCCGAGCACCGATGTGGAGGCCGAAGTGGCGTGGCTGCGGGAGCACGTCTACACCAACGGACGTGGGGCACAGCCATCCGTGGAGGCCGTCGACCTCAAGCGGCGATGGGCGTGAGGCCAGAGGTCGAGCCGACTCGATCGGAACACCCGATGACGCCAGCGTCCCGCCGACCCGGTGATCATGCTGGCTACGAGCTCCTCGTGCTCGGCTTTTCGCTGCTGGCCGTTGCCTTGCTTCTCGTGCAGTATCTCGTACCCGTCGGCGCGGAGACGTCGCGGTTGGTGACGTGGGTCGATACCACACTGTGCGGTCTCTTCTTTCTGGACTTCGTGAGACGGTTCACGCAGTCCCCGCAACGATGGCGCTATTTCGTCCGGACCGGTTGGCTCGACCTCTTGAGCAGCATCCCTGCCGTGGACCTGCTCCGGTTGGCACGATTCGCGCGCGTCCTGCGCATTCTGCGCGTCATTCGACTGCTGATGCTGTCGCGCGAACTCGGGCAGCGACTCCGCGAGCGACCGCGTGAGAACGCCCTGCTCACCGCAGCCTTCGCGTGCTCGGTGTTGCTGGTGACCGGGGCGGTTGCCGTGCTCGAGTTCGAACGCGTCGATGGCGCCAACATTCGCGCGGCTGGTGACGCGTTGTGGTGGGCACTCACGACGATCACGACCGTCGGCTACGGCGATCACGCGCCGATCACGGCGGGCGGTCGGCTTGTCGGCGCTGTGCTGATGCTCGGTGGCGTCGGCACCTTCGGTGTTCTCGCGGGTACCCTCGCGAGCACGATGCTCGGCGGATCGTCGTCTGTCGAGGCGTCGCCGATGTCGCACCCGCTCCTCCAGCAGACGCACGATGAGCTGCTGCAACTGCGAACGGAGGTCGCACAGTTGCACGCGACCGTCGTTGCGATGCGGGGAGCCCCGCCCCCGTTATTCGTCGGTCAGCATCACGCTCAGCACACCGCTGACGATGCTCACGATGAGCGCACCGAGAAGCGCGGCAACGAAGCCGTGGACCTGAAAGGCGATGCCGAGGGACTGCGCGAGCCAGCTCGTGAGCATGAGCAGGAAGGCGTTCAGCACGAACGTGAACATGCCGAGCGTGAGCACCTGCACGGGCAGTGACAGCACCTTGAGGACGGGTGCGATGAAGGCGTTCACCACGCCGAAGACGAGCGCGACCCCGAGCAGGCCCGGCCAAGAGCCCTCGTAGCTGATGCCGGCGAGCAGGTAGGACGCCACCCAGAGGGCGGCGGCGTTGGCGATGAGACGTCCGATGGCGTTCATGCCCTGCACGGTAGCGATAGATTCGGGGAACCGATAGATGGGCTCGCCTTCTCCGCTGCCGCCTCTGGCGCCGCCCGTTCGGCGCTTGCGTCCCCTCGATCACGGCCGCCTGCCGCGTTCGCTGCAGGCCGATCGCGCGTGGGCGTTTGCGCGCGGGCTCACGGCCGGAACCCGTGACCCCGATTTGTCGGCGCTCGTACAGCGCATCGACGGTTCCGCGTGGCATGCACTCGACACGCTGGATGTGTACGAGGATGGCGCCGCAACCTTCGCCGCGATCGTGGCGGCGGTCAACGACGCGCGCGACGAAGTGCTGCTCGAGACGTATATCCTGCGCGACGATCGGATTGGCGTGCGTCTCGGTGCCGCTCTGCAGGCGGCCGTGGCGCGCGGCGTGCGCGTCCACGTGCTGGCCGACGCCGTCGGTTCGATCGGGACGTCGCGCACGTACTGGCACACGCTCCGTGCCGCCGGTGTCATGGTGCGGTTGTTTCATCCGTGGTGGCACTCGCCGCTGCACGCGTGGCGTCGTGATCATCGCAAGATCATCGTCGTCGATCGCGCGATCGCCTTCGTGGGTGGCATGAACATCGGGGAGGAGTACGGCACGAGCGCGACCACACCAGGCGCGGGTCCGTTCCGCGACACATTCGCGCGCGTGACGGGCGCGGTGGCGGCCGAGTTGGCAACCGTCTTTGCGGAAGGCTGGGAGCGTGCCGGGGGGGCGGCGATTCCGGGGGTGCGGCCCGTCCCGCACGCGATCAGCCTGGAGCCAGTGCCGCCGGCGGGCCGCGTGCTGATCCTCGACGCGCGACCGGGGCGGGGGCAGCCGGAGACGATCGCCGTGCTGGCGGCGCTCGTGGGGGCCGCGCGTGAGCGGCTCTGGATCACGACACCCTATTTCGTGCCCCCGGATGGTGGGCTCGCCATTCTGATTGACGCGGCGCGTCGTGGGGTCGATGTGCGACTGCTGCTGCCGGGGCGCAGTGATGTGCCCATCGTGCGTCACGCGGCGCACGGCAGCTACACGCCGCTGTTGCGCGGGGGGGTGCGCATCTTCGAGTATCAGCCGGCCGTGTTGCACGCCAAGACCATGGTGTGCGATGGCCACCTCGCGGTCATCGGCAGTGCGAATCTCGATTTTCGTTCGTTGTGGTTCAACGCGGAGTGCAATCTCCTCATCGCCGATCCCCAGGCCGCCGCCACGCTTGAATCACAGTTCCGCGCCGATCTGGCGCACGCGGAGGAAGTGGCGCTCGATCGCTGGCAGGCACGCGGCTGGGGACACGTCGTCGGCGACGCGGTGGCGCGCGCGCTGCGGGTCGTGCTGTAAGCCGACGCCGCGCCTCGTCTGGACGCGGACTGGCCCACGGGGCGGTCGCCATTCGTCCCACGCGCGGCACCACTGGTGCGGTTCGCAGTCGGCGGAACCCCGACAGATCCCGTGGGCATTGCCCGATGGTTCCGGGACGTGCGCGAGCCGAGTCTACACGCCACGGGAGTGATCCGGTCGCGAGGGCCGGGCTCCGAGAGGTCCGCCGCGAGGATCCGCCATGCCGACACAACTGACTACCCCCACGGATCTGGTCGAGCGGGAGACGTTGCCCGAAGGGACGGACACCACCGCGTCGCCGACGCTCGTGCCCGAGACCTCGACGTCGTCGCCGCGGCGTCGTCCGGCCGGACCGGTCATCGTGGCGTGTGATGGCTCCCCATTCGCCGACCCGCTCTTCAACGCCGCACGGGTCGCCGCTGGCTCGCTCGATGCTCGGATCGATGTGCTCGGCATCTGTGAGCCGACGCCCCTGGCGCCGGCCGTCGGGGGCGGTGTGATCGCGGCGCCCGAGCTGGACGCGATGCGCCAGCGGGCGATGCTTGAGGATGTGCGGCGCTCCGTCTCGATCGCGTCGAGCGGTGATCCGGAGTGGCCGGTTGATGTGCTGTTGGGCGCACCGCCGGAGGCCCTCGCCCTCGAAGCCGAGCGCCGCGGCGCCAGCCTGCTCGTCATGGGCATTGGGCGGCACAATCCGCTCGATCGCCTGCTGGGGACCGAAACCACACTCGCTACGCTACGTCGCGCGCGTGTGCCGGTGCTGGCCGTCGGCACGGCCTTCACACCGTTCCCGCGCCACGCGGCCGTGGGCATGGACTTTTCGCCCGCCAGTCTGCGCGCGGCAAAGCTGGCCGTGCGACTGGTGGGCGACGCGGGACGCGTCACGCTCGTGCACGTGCGGCCCCGCTTCGATCACCCGAGTGCCGATTGGCGGGCGTGGGATCAGGAGTATGGCCGAACACTCTCGCCGCTCTTTGCCGACGCCATTCAGCAGCTCGAGGCACCCGCCAGCGTCATCGTCGAAACCATGACGGTGCGCGGCGATCCCGCACCCGCGCTGCTCGCGTTCGCGCAGCAGTCGGGGGCAGATCTGCTGGCCATCGGCACACAGCGGCATGGTGTGCTCGATCGTCTGCTGGTGGGTTCGGTCGCGACGCGTGTGATTCGCAACACGCGCATCGCGACGCTCGCGGCCCCCGCGCCGCTGGTGGCTGGTCCTGCGGGACTGGCACCCGAGGGCGCGCGCGTGGAATCGAGCGAAGATCCGAATGCATGGTCGAGCATGCTCGACGCGTTCGCGCGCATCAATGTGGGGCGAATCGCGCTGCTCGAAACAGGTCCCGAGGCAACGGCACTACGGCCGGTGGCCGATCACCTGACATTCACGGGCGCCACCGCCGAGGAGACCGGACGCAGCGTGCGGCTGCTCCTCGAGCGCCGCGACAACGGCAACAGCGGCCACCTTGCACACGTCGATGATGCGGTTGAGCGCGTCGCGATCGTGCGTGACGCGGCCGGTACCGACCTCGGACTGCGGCTGCGTCACGCGCTCGGTGTGACGCGACTCAGTTTCCGGTAGTCTCGTCGGTCGACGAATCGAGCGTCGTGCGCAGCGCCGCGCGCACCGCACGATCGAGTTCGTCCTGCGTGAACGGCTTCTGCAACAGCGTGCGTGGCAACTCGATCTCCTCACCACCGCGCGCGAGTTGCTCGTGGTCGTATCCCGACATGAACAGCACCGGAAGCGTCGGGTGCGAGATGGCGAGTCGTGCCGCCAGATCAAGCCCCGAACCACCAGGCATGATCATGTCCGTGATCACCAGATCGATGGGTTCAGGCGTGGTCTCGAGCTGTGCCACGGCCTCGTGCAAACTGCCGGCGAGCATGACGCGATAGCCGAGATCGGTGAGCAGACGACGCATGAGCAGTCCGAACACCGCCTCGTCCTCCACGACGAGCAAGCGCTGATGACGCGCGGTGGGTGGTGGCGAGAGAACCGGCACCGGTGGAGCATCAGACGGCGCGGCGGCGGCGGGCAGTGTGATCGTGAACGTGGAGCCAGCACCGGGCGCACTCTCGACCGCGAGTGTGCCGCCGTGTTGTTGCACGATACCGAGCACGGCCGACAGGCCAAGGCCGGTACCGCGTCGGTTGGTCTTGGTGGTGAAGAACGGTTCGAAGATGTGCCCCTGCACATCGAACGGAATGCCGATGCCCGAGTCGCGCACACGCAGTTCGGCGTCTCCGCTGGTACCGCGCGTGGCCATCAGCTGCAGCCGTCCACCAGCGGGCATGGCTTCCTTCGCATTTGTGGCGAGGTGCACGAGCACCTGTTCGAACTGCACGCGGTCGACCCGAATCCACGGTGTATCGGCGGCACACTCGATCGTGAGCGTGACGGCGTCACCAATCACGCTGCGCAGAATGTCGGCCATCGGGGTGAGCAACGCGGGTAGCGTGGTCACGCGCGGTCGCAGCACTTGACGACGGCTGAACGCGAGCAGATGACGCGTGAGTGTCCCGGTGCGCTGCACGGCTTCCAGCACTTCACCGAGCAGTTCGAGTCCGACGGGGCGATCGGCGAGTTGCTCCGCCAGGAGCTCCGAGTAGCCCTGCACGATGCTCAGCAGGTTGTTGACATCATGCGCGAGTCCGCCGGCGAGCGTGGCGATCGCTTCGAGCTGCGGCACCCGTCCGCCAGGCGTCGCGCCGACGCCGGGAGAACGATGGGTCGCCGCGTCCGGCGGGGTGGTGGAGGGCGCGGGCGAGGCGCCAGTCGCGTCGTCGATCACCGGTTCAGAACAACCGCAGGTTGAAGTACTTGCGCGGATTGGCGCGGATGTCGGCCACCAGCGAGCGCAGCTCAACGACCAATGAGTCGCTGTTGCGATACAGCCTCGGATCGTTGACCAGCTGACCCATGGTTCCCTCACCGCGATTGATCTTCGTGAACACCGAATCGGCGTTGGCCACCGCACTTTCAAGTCGCACCTGTGTGCGCGCGACATCGCCGGACAGACCGCGTAGCTGACGTGAGGTGGCCAGCAGCTCGCCGGCCGCCTGTTGCACGGTGCTTACGATCGCCTGGATCTCGCCGCGGCTCGTGCTGGCATCGATGCGGCGCGCCACGGAGTCGATCACGGTGGCGGCAATCGACAGGTCACGCACGCCACGCTGCACGTCCACGCTCATGGCGTCGATATTCTTCGCTTGCGCCGCCACCGTGCGTCGCAACTGGGCCGACACCTCTGACACGCTGCGAATCGTGCCGCGCAGTTCTGCGGCGGCGCTGTCATCGAAGACCGTGCGTACGCGATCGGCCACTTCCGCGACATCGCCCGCGATGCGACCAGCGACCGCCGTGAGCTGCGCGATATCGGGGAGCAGCGCGCCGGGCAACGTATCGCCCGCACCGCGTGCTTCCGAGAGCGCCGCTCGCAACTCGCGATCTGGCGGCACACCACTGCCGTCGAGCAGCGTCGCCTGCCATTCGCCGAAGAGGCTCGACGACTGCATTAGCGCGACCGGATCTTCCGGCAGCACGACCCCCTCGTCCAGCGCGAGTCGGGCAATCACCCACCCGTCGGCGCCGAGGGCCACCTGGTCGACGCGTCCACTGCGCACGCCACGAATCACCACCGGGCTGCCGAGGGTGACGCCGCCCACGTCGCGCGTGCGCACGTGCAGTGTGTCTCGGCGATCACCGAGCGCGCTCTGATTCACCCACAGGACCGCTGCAATCAGCACCGTCAGCACACCGAGCACGGTGGCGCCGACAACGGCGTCGTTGACACGTCGCGTTCGAGTCATTTGAGCGTCCTCCCGGTGAGCCACACGATCGCCCAGAACGCGTCGAGCACGAGAATCATGACGGCGGAGATCACCACGGCGCGCGTTGCGGCACCGCCCACGCCCTGCGCCCCACCGCGAGCGTTGAGGCCGGCGTGGCAGCCAATGAGCGACACGGCCGTACCGAAGCTCGCCGACTTCACAAGTCCGTAGCGCACATCGAACTCCGTGAAGAACAAGCGCACCCCCTTGAGGAACTGCGGCGTGGACACGTCAACGAGGACGAGCGCCGCCAACCAACCGCTCACGACCCCCACCAACATCGCCGTGGCCACCACGATGGGAAACATGAGCGTGCCGGCGAGCACACGTGGTACCACGAGATAGGCGTACGGATCATACGCGAGCGTCTCCAGCGCGTCGATCTGTTCGGTGACCTTCATCGTGCCCAGTTCGGCGGCGATGTTGGCGCCGACACGTCCCGCCAGGGCCAGCCCGGTGAGCACGGGGGCGAGCTCCATGGTGATGGACTTCTCCACGAGCGTACCCACAAAGTACGGCGGTACGATGTCGCCCACGCTGTAATCGGCGAGCATGGCGAGTACGATGCCCGTGAAGAGCGCGATGAAAGCGCCGATGGGCAGCGAGTCCACGCCGAGAATGCGCATGTGCAACGTGGCGTGCGGGGCCCACGTGGCAACATCAGGCACGGCGCGTGCGGTTTCCGCGACGAAGCGCGCCGCGCGACCGATCATCTCGGTGGCGGCGCGGCTTCGCGCACCAAGCGCTGAGAGCAGGCGGATCACGAGCAGACGCCGTGCGACGGGAGCATGCATGCAAGATGCATGATCATTGGCCGTCGAGCCATGTCCCGAGGAGCAATCCGATGACGGAGGCACCGGCCAGCGCGGCCAAGCCAACACTTGCCCGTGCGCGGAATGTTGAGGTACCGAGCGCGAGCGTCAGACTCAACTTCAGCACGGTATTCGACAGCACACCGATGCCGATCGCCGTCGCCGCGAGCTGACGGTGCAGCGGGTCAGTGCCCACGCGAGCCATCGACAGCGTCAGCGCATCGACGTCCGTGAGCCCGAGCACCGCTGCGGTAGTGAGCACGCCGGGCATCCCCACCTCGGCTTGCACCCACGCCAGGACGAACAGCACCACCTGAAACGCCACCGCCATTTGCAGTGAGCGGGCCAGCCCCAGGGGATTGCGCGACTCGGCCGGTTCCACGAGCGGTGTGGTGTCTGCAAGCACGGCCGGCGAGTCTCGCCGCGCGCGCCACACGACCGTTGCCACCACGCCCGTACCCACCACGAACGCCGGCGCGAGGAACGGTGCCAGCGTCACGCCGAGCGTCGGTTCGAGCAGCGATGCCACGAGCAGCACACGCGGCACCAGCACCGTACACGCCGCCACCACGCCGATGCCGAGCGCCGCCGCGTGCTGCGGTTCGACGCGACTCTGTCGACTGAAGTGCAGCGTGACCGCGGTGCTCGACACGAGACCGCCCAACAAGCCTGTCACGCTGTAGCCACGGTCCACACCGACCACGCGACGCGCGATGTAGCCGAGGAAGTTGAGCCCCGAGAAAAGCAGGACCACCACCCACAACTCGCGCGGCTTGAACGCGCTGTACGGACCGTAGGCACCACCGGGCAGCAGCGGGAGAATCACGAGAGCGAGCACCGCGAACTGCAGCGCGGCGCGCAGCTCGCCCGCGTCCACGAGCGCAAGCCAGCGCTGCACGCGTGATTTCTCCGCCAAGGCGAACACGACGAGCGCGGCGCCACCGCCGGCCAGCTCGCGTTCCCCGAGACCAGCCAGCACGCCGAGGGCCAGCACGACGAGCGCCGCCACTTCGGTGGTGCTATCGGCGGTCACGCCCGGGCGACGCATCGCCACCACGAACGCGGTGACCACCAGCGCGCCGGCAGCCGCGAGCAGCGTCACCGCAATGGCGCGTTCCCCGAGCCCCAACAGATGGCCCGCCACCCCCCCCAGACCACCGAGCAGCGCGAAGGTGCGCACGCCGGCAAAGCGCGCGTCCGGGCCGCGCGTGTGGCCCGACCACTCGCGCTCCACGCCCACCGCGAGGCCGCCGAGCGCGGCGACGGCGAGATTGCCGGCGAGCGTGAGGTCCATGCTACAGCTTCGGGCACGCGCGATCATGTGGCAAGGCATGGCGTTGAATCGGTTGGCGCGCGATTGTCCCGCACGCGCTCGGCGTGTTGTTTCTCTCCCCGTCCCTCGCGTGCATGGAATCGTTGCTGGTGCTGCTCATGGTGGCCGGCGCTGCGCTGGCTGGTGGTGTCACGGTGCGTCGTGGCGCGACGTGGAGCGCCATCGAGGTCGCGACCTCGCAGCAGGTCGCGCGCGTACTGCCGGCGCTGCTCATCCTGCTTGCCATCGGCTGGCTGATTGGCACGTGGATGCTCGCCGGCACGATCCCGTATCTCGTCGCGTGGGGCGTGCGGTTGGTGCAGCCGGAATGGCTGGCGCTGACGGCGTTCCTCGCGTCGGCGCTGATGTCGACGGTGACGGGCACGTCGTGGGGCTCGGCGGGCACGATCGGCGTGGCAATGATGGGCACGGCGGTCGCGCTCGGTGCGCCGCTGCCGGTGGTGGCCGGCGCGGTCGTGTCGGGCGCCTACTTCGGCGACAAGATGTCGCCGTTGTCCGATACCACTATTGTGGCGTCAGTCGCGGCCGACACCGATGTGTACGCGCACATTCGCGCGATGACGCACACGGCCGTGCCGTCGTTCGTCGCGGCGTTGCTCGTGTTTGCGATGGCGGGTGGGGCGGGTGAGGCGACTGCGTCGGTGGAGACCGCGTCGCCTGGCGCAGCGTTCGCCGACGAGTTGGCCGCGCACTTCCGGCTCACACCGCTCGTGCTGCTGCCGCCCGCCGTGGTCCTCGTGGCCATCGTGCGGCGTGTGCCGTCGGTGGTGGCGATTGCGCTCTCCTCGGTCGTCGCGATGGGGATCGCGCTTGTGGTACAGGACGCGTCGCTCTCGCAGGTGATCGACGCCTCGGTCACAGGCGTGCGCGTGGACATGCTGTCGGCGGCGGCCTCGGAGGCGACAGTGAGCAGCGATCTGCGGCGTCTGGTAGAACGCGGTGGCCTGCGCAGCATGACGCCGACGCTGCTGGTGGTCTTCGCGGCATTCCTGCTGACCGGCGCGCTGCAGGTGAGCGGCGCACTGGAGGCCCTGCTGCAGCGACTCGTCCGCGCGGCGCGCACACCGTTTCGTCTGGTGGCGGCGACGATGGCGTCAGGGCTGGCGGTGATCGGGCTGACGAGTCACGGCAGTGTCACCATGCTGCTCGTGGGTGGTCTCGTGCGCGACGCCTACGCGGCGCAGGGGCTGCCGCGTACGCTGCTCTCGCGGTCGCTCGAGGACTCGGTGACGATCACCGAGGTGCTCATGCCGTGGACGGTGACGGGGGTGTTCATGGCGACTACGCTCGGGGTGCCGACGGTACAGCTCGCGCCCTGGGCCGTGTTCTGCTGGTTGGGACCGCTCTGGTCGCTGCTGCTGGCGGCGCTCGGTCGCTGGCCGAAAGGCTGACCGGCACGCAGTCCGGTCAGGCGGCGAGCGCCTGCCAGGCGTCGAGATAGGCGTCGTCGGCGATGCCGTGGCGGCGCCGGATGTGTCGCGGTCGCTCCTCGGCGCACTGTGTTCGCCAGGTCGCCGGCGTCTCGGCGCGCACCCACTGTTCGTAGCCCACGACCCAGGCAGCGAACTCGGCAAGGCGCTGTCGGGCCGTTGGAGTATCGGCGGGCGCGGCGCGTTCAAGGAGTAAGTCAAGAGTCTGATAGCGCCACATCTGCGCCACGTCTGGTGCAGTGACGAGCCACTTTGGCATTGTGACGTGCCGTCGTACCGCGAGCGCATCTCCCGCATCGCTCAACCACAGCGCACCCCATCCCCACAACACGAGGTGGGCGCCGCCGGGTGCTTCACGCGTGCGCCGCGTGTAGCGGCTCGTCCCACCTGGCACGTCGGCTGGTGCCCGATCGCGGGTGAAGCCATGCGCCAGGAGCAGGTTGCCGGCGGGATGCCGGATATCGCAGCCGAAGAACCACATCTGCCGATCGATGAGCTCGAGCAGGCGGGTGCGGTCTGGGCTGGCGAGTGTGGGGCTCGATGATGATACGCGCATCGCATCATCAAAATGCACCTTCACCGAACCACTCACAAGCGCACCACTGGCCGGGAACCGTCGGTCGTGATATCCATTAATCCGGATATACACATATGACCACAACGCTTCGCCCCCTCGTGCACGACCGTCTCGCGACGCTCGCCGACGCCACCCGGTGTCGGCTCCTGCTCGCGCTCGACGGTCGTGAACTCATGGTCGGCGAACTCGGACAGGCCCTCCAGCTCCCGCAGAGCACGGTCAGTCGTCATCTGCGCGTGCTTGCCGACAGCGGCTGGACGACATCACGCGCCGATGGCGCCACACGCTGGTACGCGATCGATCCGTCGCTCGATGCCGATGGCCGCGAGTTGTGGCAGGTTGTGCGTGCGTCGCTCGAGAGCACACCGGCTGCCGCCCAGGATGCCGCGCGTGTGCAGGCCGTCATCGCGGCGCGTCGCACGCGGTCGGCTGCCTTCTTCGCCGACGTCGCCAGCGACTGGGAGCGCACGCGCGACGCGCTCTACGGCGCGCGCACCGAGCTGCATCTGCTCGCCGCGCTTGCCTCGCCCACGTGGACCGTCGGCGATCTCGGCTGCGGCACTGGCTCGCTCAGTGCGACCCTCGCACCGCACGTCGCGCGCGTCATCGCCGTCGATGCGTCGGCCGCCATGCTCGGGGCCGCACGCGTGCGCACGGCGTCGCTGCCCAACGTCGACGTGCGCGAAGGCACGCTGGAAGCGCTGCCGATTGCCGATGCGACACTCGATCTCGCCATCTGCGCGCTCGTGTTGCATCACGTCGCCGAACCGCTCGGCGTGTTGCGGGACGCGCGGCGCGTGCTGCGCGAGGGCGGACGGCTGCTCGTCCTCGATATGCGCGCGCACGCCCGCGAGGAGTACCGCCACCAGATGGGACACGTGTGGCTGGGCTTTGATTCCGCCGCGCTGCAGCAGTGGTGCACGCAGGCGGGCTTTACCGATGTCCGGCAGGTTGACCTGCCCGCCGATCCGACCGTGAGCGGACCGGCGCTGTTTGCACTCACGGCAACTGCCTGCGCCCCCGATGGGCGCACGCGTTTCCTGCAGGACCCACTCTGACGAGGATGACCGCAATGACCGTAGTGGCCGCGCCGGCGATGCCGGAGAACGTGCGTACGATGGCCGGTGTGACCGGCGAGACCGATCGCCCGCCGTACGCGGTGCGTGATCTCGCGCTCGCCGAGTGGGGACGCAAGGAGATCCGTTTGGCCGAAGTCGAGATGCCCGGCCTGATGGCGTTGCGCGCCGAGTACGGCGCGTCGCAGCCGCTCAAGGGCGCGAAGATCATGGGGTCGCTGCACATGACCGTGCAGACGGCCGTGCTCATCGAGACGCTCGTGCATCTCGGGGCCGACGTGCGCTGGGTGTCGTGCAACATCTTCAGCACGCAGGATCACGCGGCGTCCGCCGTGGTCGTGGGCCCGAACGGCACGGTGGCCGAGCCCAAGGGTACGCCGGTGTTCGCGTGGAAGGGCGAGACGCTCGAGGAGTACTGGTGGTGCACGGAGCAGGCCCTCACGTGGCCCGACGGCAGCGGCCCGAACCTCATTCTCGATGACGGCGGTGACGCGACGCTGCTCGTGCACAAGGGCGCCGAGTTCGAAGCGGCGGGCGCCGTGCCGGCGTTTGACAGCGACAACGAGCCCGAGGAGTGGGGTGTCATTCTCGACCTGCTCCGCCAGAGTCTCGCGATCGATCCGACGCGCTACACCACGATGCTCGCGGGCATTCGCGGCGTGAGCGAAGAGACGACGACGGGTGTGCACCGTCTGTACGAGATGCAGCGCAACGGCACGTTGGCGTTCCCGGCGATCAACGTGAACGACGCGGTCACCAAGTCGAAGTTCGATAACCTCTACGGCTGCCGGCACAGCATCATCGATGGCCTGAACCGCGCGACGGACGTGATGCTCGCCGGCAAGGTGGTCGTGGTGTGCGGCTACGGCGACGTGGGCAAGGGGTGCGCGCAGGCGTTCAAGGGGCAGGGGTCGCGCGTGGTGGTCACCGAGATCGATCCCATCTGCGCGCTGCAGGCGGCGCTCGAGGGCTACCAGGTGACGACGCTCGACGACGTCATCGAACAGGCCGACATCATCATCACCGCCACGGGCAACAAGGACGTGATCACGGTGGAGCACATGTCGCGCATGAAGGACAAGGCGATCATCGGCAACATCGGCCACTTCGACAATGAGATCGACATGGCCGGTCTCAAGAAGGTCGAGGGCGCGCGTCGCATCAACATCAAGCCGCAGTACGACGAGTTCGTCCTGCCGAACGGTCGCTCCATTCTCATTCTCGCCGAAGGCCGTCTGCTCAATCTCGGTTGCGCGACGGGTCACCCGTCGTTCGTGATGAGCGCGAGCTTCACGAATCAGGTGCTCGCGCAGATCGAACTGCACAAGAAGGCCGATACGTACGAGAAGAAGGTCTACGTGCTGCCGAAGCACCTCGACGAGAAGGTGGCACGTCTGCACCTCGAGAAGCTGGGCGTGAAGCTCACGCAGCTGACGCCGTCGCAGGCCGCCTACATCGGCGTCGAGACGCAGGGTCCATTCAAGGCCGAGCAGTACCGCTACTGAGCGATGGTGGTTCGGATACGCACGGCCCCCGGCGCGCTTCGGCTCGCCAGGGGCCGTGTGACGTGGTAGCATAGCGGTATGCCCACACCGCTCGACGCGCTGCGCACCCGCTGTCTGGCGCTCCCCGAGGCCCACGAGGTCGAGGCCTGGGGCGCGCCCACGTTCCGCATTCGGAACAAGCTGTTCGCGATGGCCTCCACGCCCGACAACCAGCACGGTGCCGGACGGTGGGCGGTGTGGCTGCACTGCGCGCCCGAGAATCAACGGGCCCTCATCGCGCTCGATCCGTCGCGCTACTTCTCGCCGCCGTACGTCGGCAAGAGCGGCTGGGTCGGTGTCTGGATCGACCAGCGTCCGCGCTGGCGTGACATCGAGCCGCTCATTCGGGACGCCTACAAGCGGGTGGCGCCGAAGCGGCTGGCGGTGACGGTGAAGTGATTCGCTCGCTTGTGCGTCTGTCTCACGCGTGATACGTTGAATGCATGGACAGTGTCACGGTGCGCGAGCTTCGTAACCGGGGCGGTCGGGTCCTCCAGCGGGTCGCTGAGGGCGAGACGCTCGTGGTGACCAAGGATGGCGAGCCGATCGCCGAACTGCGGCCCGTGGCGGGACGCGGCGTGTCCGCCGAAACGTTATTGAGGCGATGGCGCCATCTACCGCCGGTGGAGCCGGCGCAGCTGCGAGCGGATATCGACAGCGTGCTGGACCCGTCGCTGTGATCGCTCGCCCACGTCACCGTCGCGGGCTGCTCGATACGAGTACGGTGATCCAGCTGCGTCGCCTCGACGACGCGCGCCTCCTCCCTGCGGAGCCACTGATCTCTGCCGTCACGTTGGCAGAGCTCAGCGTGGGGCCACTGGTCGCAGCGAATGCCGACGAACGCGCCGCACGCCAGGCTCACCTGCAGCAGGCCGAGGCCGACTTCGACGCGCTACCATTCGATGCCGCGGCAGCGCGAGCGTTCGGACGTGTTGCCGCGGCGCTTCGGCAGGCAGGGCGAAAGCCTGCGGCGCGATCATACGACGCGATGATTGCCGCCACCGCGCTCGCACACGGGATTCCGCTCTACACCTGCAATCCCGATGACTTCGAGGGCATCGACGGGCTGGCCGTCATCGCCGTGCCCGTTCCGAAGCCCTGACGCCTCATGGCAATCGTGGCTTCTGCCCCGATGCGCGCGCGCCTCACCCCGCGCGTCGCGCCAGACACTCGATCTCGACGCGTGCACCCAGCGGCAGCCCCGCCACCGCCACCGTCGTGCGCGCCGGATACGGTGCACTGAAGCGCTCGGCGTACGCCGCATTCATGGCGGCGAAATCGGCCATGTCGACGAGATAGACGTTGCACTTGACGACATCCTCCATCGACAGGCCGGCATCTTCGAGCACGGCTTGCAGGTTGTCGAAGACACGATGGGTCTGCGCCGTGACATCACCATCGATGAGCCGACCAGTCGCGGGATCGATGGGCGTCTGCCCTGAGCAGAACAGTTCGCTGCCGCTCCAGACGGCGTGCGAGTAGGGACCGATGGCGGCGGGGCCGCGAGCGCTGGCGTGGGCGTGGCGGGGCATGAGCGTTTTCAGTGGGAGACGAACGGGTGGGTCACCTCACGATAGCGCGCCGAGCGGCGCGCGGCCAGCGCGTCGGGAACTCGTGCGCGGCACGTGGACTCCTTGCAGACACACCGATGCTCGTCTCTCACTGCCAGGACCGTTCCCATGCGTCGCTTCACCGCCACTCTGCTCGCGTCGATCACCGTCGCCACGGCGCTCTGCGCTACCTCCACCGCGACCGCGCAAACGACGACGGCACCTGCCGCCGCCGTCGCTACGTCACCCGTCAACGTCGACGCCGATGGCGTTGCGCTGCACGGCTACGATCCGGTCGCCTACTTCACGCTCGGCACGCCGACGGCCGGACGCGCCGAGTTCAGCGCCGTACACGCGGGTGCGACGTATCGCTTCGCTTCCGCCGCGCATCGCGCGACCTTTGTCGCCAATCCGGATACCTACGCACCGCAGTACGGTGGCTTCTGTGCGATGGGCGTGGCCGGCGGCGCAAAGTTCGACATCGATCCCACGGCGTGGCGCGTGGAGAACGGCAAGCTCTACGTGAACAAGGATCGTCGCACGCAACAGGTGTGGCTGCGCGATGTGCCGGGCAACATCGTGAAGGCCGACGGCAAGTGGCCGACGGTGCGGTCGCAAGCGAAGCGCTGATCGGCACGCACGACATCGTCACGGCGTCGTCACCACCGCTCGCCCCGCCGTATGGATCTCCACGCCATCGGCGGGCGCGAAGCTGTCGCCGCTGCGCAGTCCGGCCGCCGTCGTGAGAACGAGCGTACTGGTGCCGGACTGCAGCATCCACGCGGGGTTCCATCCTGAGGCGCCCGTGAAGTCCGGCATCTCGAGACTGTACCCGCTCGCTCCGAGAAACGCAGCCGTGGCCGAGATCGTGATCGAACGTCCACTGCTGTTCTGCACGAACTGCACGGTGACCTGATCGTCGTATTCGCTCTGCCACGCGCCCTGGACCCGCAGTCGCAGCGGTGCGCTGCCGAGCAGCTGGACGGTCGGCACCGCGAGCAGCGGTCCGAACGTGCGCACGCCAGAGAGGCGAACGTCGCGCGCGTACGTGATGATCTGTCGTGGTGCGGCGACGTTGGTGGTGGCACCGAGCACCTGATGCAGATCGCTCGCTTCACGTGCTGACGGCGGCAAGCCGGCGACACCATGTTGCGTTTCGCGTGATGGCCCGGCGAACTGATAGGTCCCGACGAGACCGTTGCGCGTGATGAGGCTGGTCGACACAGTGAACGAATCGGTTCCGAAGCCGTCCCAGAAGGTGTTGAGTCGTGACGGCACGATCCACTCGGTGCCTTCCATATCGAGGACGTTCACGGGCGAGACGCCAGGCGTGAAGTCGCGTCGCAGGATGGCGCGTTCGTAGCCCTCGAACGGCCCGTCACCGCGGTAGCCTCGGAAGGCGAGCAGATCGCCGGTGCGCTGCGGGACACCGGTGAGACTCCACGTGGTGTTCGGCGCATCGATGAACACACCGCGTCCACCGAAGAGCACCAGTCCACTGCGTGGCACCGCGATGCCGGTGATGGAGCCGTTCAACGTCGTGGTGGGCGGCGGCGTGACCGCGCACTCGCTGGCAGCGACCGCAAGGATTTCGTCCGGACGCAGATTGCGCACCTCGATGTGCGCGGCGCTGCTGCCTTGCACGACGAACGCCACCTGGCCCGCCGAGGGGAACGGGAAGGTGTACGTGTTCGAGGCGCCCATGGTGATGACGGTCCACGGACCAGTCGTGCCGCTGCGCACCCCGAACCACAGGGGCAACCGCGCGGGATTGCAGAAGCGCCATTGCACACTGCCACCGCTGGACGGTGCGTTCACGGTCAGTTGAAGCGTTGCGGTGCGCACACCGGACACGCCCGCCGCGGCACCGGACACGAGCACGGTGTAGATGCCTGGCGTTACCGCGCCCGTGGTGGTGATCTGGAGCGGTACGACGCTATCACTCGGCGACGCCGTCGCGAGCGTGGCCGAGACACCCGGCGGTGCACCACTCACCGTGAAGTTCACGGCCCCGGTGAAGCCGCTCAGACGCGTCACGCGCACGGGGACCGAGACTGCATTGCCGGCCGTCACGGACGCGACCGGTGACGCGAGCGCCACGCTGAAGTCGGGCGGTACGAACGACTGCGTCGTGAAGGTGATGGTTGCGGTCGTACTCGACGTGCCCGCCGTCGCGCGCACGCGCAGCGTGATGACCCCCGGCCCCTGATTCACACTCGGCGTGAGTACGAGTGTCGTCGTGCTGCCCGTCATCGGGTTGGGCGAGAAGGTCGCCTGTAGGGCGGCGGGGAGATCGTCGATGGAGAACTGCACCGGGGCGGTAATGCCTGGCGCGCGCGCGAGGGTAATGGTGACGGGCGCGCTCGGTTCGGTCTGTCGGGCGCCCACCGTCGTGGTCGAGAGTGTGAGTGCGCCCACCGTCGGCTGCGCGGTGACCACCAACGTGAGCACCGTCGAGCGGCTGCGCGGCCCGTTCTCGGTGGCCGTGAGCGTGAGCGGATAGGTGCCCGCCGCCACGGTCACCGGCACCGTGAAGGTAAGCGTGGCGGTGGTCCCGCTGATGGCGGCCGGATTGACCTGGAACTGCACGTCGAGTGGCGTGCCACTCACGAGCAGGCCAAGGGTTCCGGTGAACCCACCGGTGCGCGTGATCGTCACCGACGCGGTGCCCTGCTGTCCCTGCTGAATGCTGAGCGGGCTCGGACTCACGCTCACGCTGAAATCGGGCGTGGCAGGCGCGACCACCACGAGTGTGAGGCCGGCGCTCGCGGCCGCGACCCCCGTGCCGGTACCACGCACGGTGAGTGGATACGTCCCCGGGGCCGCGCTCGTGGTCACGGTGAGCGACAACGTGCTGCTGGCACTCCCGGCGGGGATCGCGGTGGGTGCGAACGACGCCGTGACGCCACTTGGCAGCCCGTCCACCGCGAGCGTCACGTCACCGGTGAAGCTGCCGCCGCGCGCGGCGCTGACGGCAACGGTGGTGGTACCACTGCCGACGACCGACGCGTTGGCAGTACCCAGCGTGAGCGCGAGGGTACCGGGCGTGGGCGTGACGGGCGCATCGGCGCCGCCTCCACCACAGGCGGCCAGAAGCAAGAGCAGGGCAAGGGCGGAGGACTGCGCGCGAAGCGCGCACAGGACGCGATGACGTGGAAGCACGGTGCGGACCCGGAGAAGAGACGTCTCCGGCACCAGGAGGCGATCGCGCGGCGCCGGAGACAGAGGGTCGGCGTCCTGAGCGGAGCGGACCTTGATCAGGGCGTCGACGTGGGCAACGTCGACTCGGCTGCCCTCGATACCATGCACTATCGGAATTCTTCGGCCAAAGACGACAGGCCGGCGCGCCGCGCACCCCGTGCGTCTGTCGGACCCCGTGCTCATGTTCTTTCCATGCCTGCTTCCGACAAGCTCGTCCGCTGGATCGACCTCATCACGGCGCTGTTGCGCCGCCGCTATCCCGTCCCGTTCGCCGAACTGGCGCGCGACGTACCCGACTACGATCACGACGGTGCGCCGTCCGAGGCGCTGCAGCGCATGTTCGAGCGTGACAAGGACGAACTGCGGCGCGCCGGTATTGCCATCGAAACCGTGGCGGGTCCGGACGGGGAGCCGTCCACGTATCGGCTGCGCGCCACGGCGTTTTATTTGCCGTATCTGGTGCTGCAGAACGCGGCGCGCGCGCCGGTGCGCTCGAGTGGGGCGGGGTATCGCGAACTGCCCACGCTCGCGCTCGCGCCGGAAGACGCGGCCGTGCTGCGTCGCGCCGCCGAACGTGTGCAAGCGCTCGAGGAGCCGGCGCTCACCGCCGACGCGCGTGGTGCCTTGCGCAAGTTGCGCTACGATCTGCCGGAGCTGACGGAGCCGGCAGGTGCCGCGAGCACGTCACGCGACGCGAGTGTCTTTCCCGCGCTCGTGGACGCGATCGAGCGCGGCAAGCAGGTGACGTTCACGTATCACAGCATGGGACGCGACGCCACCGAATCACGCACGGTCGAACCGTTCGGCCTCGTCTACGTGACGGGCCACTGGTATCTGATTGCGCGCGACGTGGCCGTCGAAGGCGTCCGTCGGTTCCGCACGAGTCGCATGCAGACGGTCAAGGTGAATACGAAGGCGCCCGCCACACGCGACTTCATCGCACCACCGGACTTCGACCTCAAGCAGTACGCGCAGGCGCGACAGGCGTGGGCATTGGGCAGCGGAGACGAAACGCAGATCACGGTGCGCTTCCACGGCGCCGATGGCGACGTCATGACGGCGCGCACGATCGGCGCGGCCAGTGACGGGTTTGACGCGGCGCATCGCACCTTCGCGGTGCGACGGCGCGATGTGTTCCTGCGTTGGCTGCTGTCGTTCGCCGGGGATGCGGTGCCCGTGCATCCGCCGGACATCGTGCAGGCGTGGCACACGCTCGTGCAGCAGACGCTCACGGCGCAGCCGCTGACGGCGGAGGTCGCATGAGCGCACGCGCCCAGGACCAGCTGGAGCGTCTGTTGCTGGCGCTGCCGCATCTCGCCGACGATACGGAGCTGCCGCTCTCCGTGCTCGCCGATCGGGTGGGCACCGATGTGTCCACGCTGTTGCGTGATCTCGAAGCACTCACCACGCGCGATCGGGATATCGCCGGCTTCGTGGAGTCGGTCGAACTGTATCTCGGCCCCGGGCATGTCGGGGCGCGCACGTCGCACTTCAAGCGACCCATGCGCCTGACGCGCGCCGAAGTGGCGGCGCTCGATCTCGGACTGGGGTTGCTGATGCTCGAGAAGCCGATCGACGAACGCGCACCGATCGATCGCGCGCGCCGCCTGTTGCGTGCGGCGGCGGTGTCGGCGCCGCCCGTCGTGCAGGGAGGCGCGGCGCGAACACAGGAAACGCCCGCGCTGCCGGTGGCGGTGGAACCGGTGCCCGACGCGCTGCTCGAACGCTTCGGGCGGCTGTGGGAAGCGCACGAGTCACGACAGGCGGTGCGGCTGCGCTATCAGCGTGCCGACGCCGACGCGGCCGATGAACGCGTCGTGCAGCCGTGGGCCATCGTGCGCGCGCACCATCACGTGTACGTCGTGGGCTGGTGCACCACCGTGACGGCGATGCGGGTGTTCCGCCTCGATCGCATCCTCGAGGTTGCCCTCGATGGCGCCTCGTTCGACGTACCAGCGGACTTCGACGTCGATGCCCTCGTGCGCAACGGCCGACTGTTCGTCAGCGACGCGCCCAACGATACGCTGGTCGTGCGCTTCAGTCCGGCCATCGCGCGCTGGATCGCCGAACGCGAGCACGTGGCGCTCGACACGGATGGGTCGGTCACGGTGTCGTGGCCGCTGGCCGACGATGCGTGGGCCGTACGCCACGTGCTCCAGTACGGCCCCGATGCGACCGTGCTCGCGCCGGCCCGGATCGTCACCGCGGTTCGCGACGTGCTCGGACGTCTGCTGCCCCACCCTTGACACGCGTCACGCGCGCAACCAACATCAGGGCATGAGCCGCCGCGCCAATACCGTCGCCACGTATTATTACTTTACGCCGTCCCGCATGGGCCCCGGTGTCAGGTAGACGCGCGCAACATCCCGCTCACTGAATCCCGCGAGGCCCGTGCACAGGTGCACGGGCCTTCTTGTTTCTCCGGCCGGGCACCACGCGGGTTCGCGGATCCCTCACCCTTCGAGAGGTCTCCGCATGATCATCGTCACGCACATCGGTACTCCCCCCGACGCCATCGACCGCATCGTCGAGTTCGTCGAACGCGCCGGCCTGCGCGCGCACGTCAGCCGCGGCGAGCAGCGCACGATCGTGGGCGTCATCGGCGATCATGACCGGCTTCAGGGCGACAACCTGCATCGCCTCGACGGCGTCGAACAGGTGCTGCGCGTGGGGCAGCCCTACAAGCTGGCCTCGCAGGCGTTTGCGGTCGAACCGACGCGTGTGGCGCTCGGCGACGCGCAGGGCACGGTGGTGGGCGGCTCGGAGCTCGTGGTGATCGCTGGACCGTGTTCGGTGGAAGGGCACGACATGTTGCACGCCACGGCAAGTGCAGTACAGGCCGCTGGGGCGCGGGCACTCCGTGGTGGAGCGTTCAAGCCACGCTCGAGTCCGTATGCGTTTCAAGGGCTGGGTGAAGAGGCCCTGGCCCTGCTGACTGACGTGCGACGCGCGACGGGTTTGCCGGTGGTGACGGAAGTGCTCGACCCGCGGCAGGTCGAGCTCGTGGCCGAACACGCGGATGTGCTGCAGGTTGGCGCCCGCAACATGCAGAACTTCGCGCTGCTCACCGAACTCGGGCGTGTGCAGCGGCCGGTGCTGCTCAAGCGTGGGTTGTCCGCCACCGTGACCGAGCTGCTCATGGCCGCCGAGTATGTGCTCGCCCAGGGGAACTCGCAGGTCGTGCTCTGCGAGCGTGGCATTCGAACGTACGAGACCGCGACCCGCAATACGCTGGACATTGCCGCGATTCCCGTGCTCAAGCGCGAGACGCATCTACCGGTGCTCGTCGATCCGAGTCACGCCGCAGGTCGTGCACCACTCGTGACGTCATTGGCGCTGGCGGCGATCGCGGCCGGTGCCGACGGCCTGCTCGTGGAGGTACATCCCGATCCGGCGTGTGCGCTTTCGGACGGCGAACAGTCGCTCACCTTCGCCGAGTTCGAGGCGCTCATGGCCAAGGCACGACCGGTGGCCGACGCGGTAGGACGTTCGTTGCCGCATCCGATGCTCGTGACAGGTCGCGCATGAGCCCGCCACGTGATTCGCTCGACGTGTTGCGCGACGAGGTGGCGCGCATCGACGACGCGCTGCTTCACTTGCTCGCGCAACGCCTCGAGGTCGCGCGCCGCATCGGCGCCGTGAAGCGTCACGCCGGTCGTGCGGTGTGCGATCCGGCGCGAGAGGCGCGCGTCGTCCGCCGGGCCGCTGAGCGCGCGCGTGCGCTCGGGGTACCCGAAGACGACGTGCGCGCGTTGACGTGGCGCGTGGTCGCGTTGACCCGACGTGTTCAGGGAACGAGCGTCCCCAACGCACCGGCCTGACGAATGGTGAGACCGCTGGTGGGCGCCGACGATGCGCTGCCCTCGAGACCACGCAGCCACACGCTCCAGGAAATGGGTGTGCTCGGCTGCAACGACCACTGCGGGTCCCACCCCGATGTGCCGACGAAGTTGGGCACGGTCAGATCAAGGGTGGGGGCGGTCGCGCCGGCAAACGCCCGTGTGGTGTGCAGTGTCACGGTGCGCGCACCAAGGCCATTGCCCTGCTGCAGCGTGATCGAGGCGTCGTGCGCGTACGCTGTTGGCCATGCGATGGTCGTGCGCACGAGCACAGGCGTTGTGCCTGCAACCGTCACGGAAGGCGCGCCGAGCACGGGGCCGAAGGCGTGTTCGAAGAAGTCGAGACCACGTTCGTGTACCGCCAGGCGCCGCGGCCGGGTGACGTGCGTGGTGAAGGCCGTGAACCGGAGCAGGTCACTTGCACGCAACGCGGAGGGTAGCGGTCCCCAGGCGGAGCGGACCGTGCCTGTGGCAGGGTGCTCACGAAGGTAGGTCCCGGCGAAGCGATTGGTCGTGAAGAGCGCCATCTCGGTACCGACGGCCTCGCCGTTCGTCTCGAAGAGACGCACCGCGGTTCCACCACTGGCCCGCCATTCCGATGACTCGAAGTCGAGCACCGGCAACGGGGTGCCGGCGACCGGCTGCACATCTCGACGCAGAATCAAGCGCAGCACGTTCGTGAGCGGCGTCGCCGGATCGTACGCGCCGCGCACTGCGAGCAGGTCGGTGACGCGGGCGGCAACGCGGGTGAGTGAGAATGTGGTGGGACCGCGACTCACGAGTGTGTCACTGCCACCGACGGCCACCGACATGCCCTGAACAAAGTCGACGCCGGATACCGTGCCCTGCACGGTCATGCGCGCCGGATGATCCCGGCACTCGGCACTGGCGACCGTGAACATCTCGCTCGGTCGCAGCGTGAAGACCTCGAGCACGGTACCGCCGGCGCTATCACGCACCATCGCGACCTGTCCGTTGTCCGGGAACTCGAAGTCGAAAACATCACCGATCGGCGTGATCCGCGTCCAGGGGCCCGCCGTACCGGTGCGTGTCGCGAACCAGCGCGGACGACGCAACGGATCGCAAAAGGTCCACTGGATGCGGTTGCTCGCCGGCGCGCTGATCACGACCGTCAGCGAGGCGCGCCGGGGACCATCCAGCCCTGCGCCCGTCAGCACGACTTGCACGGGATACGAGCCAGCGGCGAGTGCGGCCGACGCGGTGAACTGCACGGTCGCAATCGAATCCGTGACGGGCGTGGGCGTGACGACGGCCGCAAGGCCACTCGGTGCACCTTCGAGCGACAGCGTGACAGGGCTGGCATAGCCGCCCGTTCGACGCACGCGCGCGCCAAGCGATGCACCGCCTCCGGCGGTGATGGACAGCGCAGCGGCATCGAGCACCACGCCCGCATCCACAGGCACGAGCAGACTGGTGATCAGATCCACGGAGTCGACGACCTCGCGGACACCGATCCGCGCGCGGACCACGAAGCGGATGCCGCCTGCGGGATGATTGGGCGACACGTTCAGTCGCAACTGCGCCGAGTCGCCGACGAGTGGATTGGGGGAGACGGACGCCGTCACGGTCGACGGGAGTCGATCGACAGAGAACGAGGCAGCACCCGTGACACCGGCAGCACGCGTGAAGCGAATCGTCGCCGGCACATTCTGCTGCCCTTGCACGACGGTGAGTCGGTCGGGAGTGACCGTGAGCGTGCCGGCGGCGGGTGGTGGATCGACGCGGACGACGAGCCGTATCGCGGCGGTGGCCACGCCAGTGCCTCGCGCTTCGACGTACGTGCGGTAGACGCCGGGGACGAGTGTCGTGTCCACGGTGACACGCAGCCACGTGATGGAGGGCGTGTTCGTGCCGACGTGACGCATGGGTGCGAACTCGATGTCGATGCCACCGATGATCGGCGCACTGTCGGGACCAATGGTCCGTACGAACGTCACCTCGCCGGCGTAGCCGCCCCCACGGATGAGCGTCAGCGCCACGCTATCACGCGCGCCGGTGAACACGGTGACGGTGTCGCGCGCGAGCGTCACGGCAATTGTCGGCGCTGTCGTCGGCGGTGTCACCGGTGGGTTCGTTGGCGGCGTTGTGCCCGGGGGCTGTGGTTCGCCACCGGTACTCGTCGGCCCGCCGTCCCCACGGCAGGCGGCGCCGAGCAGCAGCGTGAGACTCACGATCGCCCAGCGACTCAGCAGTCGTGCACGAGGCGTCAGGGAGACACGCCGATCAGCGCGTACGGTGGGACTCGACGAAAGCGGCAGCATGACACAACCCGGCAGCGAGGAGGTGCGTCCCTCCCACACAGAGGGGCACTCTCGACAATCGCGGTTGTCACCACATTCACGACACGGCGTTCCCGCCGCTGCTCAGCTCCAGCGCACCTCGTACCGACACGATGTGCCGCCGCAGGCCGCACTCTCCACCTGCGCCACGCTCGTGTCGCGTCGTACCAGTCGGGCGAGCAGTTCCTCGAAGGTGCCGGCGTAGAAGTCGCAGATGGGCGCCTCGAGCGTGAGTCCGCGACAGAGCGGACAATCGTCCACGCGGAACTCGGGGGCCGGCGTGTACCGCACGTGAAAGTGCCCGCTGCCGGCAAACGTCCACGCGTGGCGCGCCATGGCGTTCGAGAGCACACGAACGCCCAGCGTGGCGGGTAACCCCTTGAGGAGCCATTGCACCGGACGCGGAATACGGTGCTGCATGAGATACTCGGCGGTGCGCTGCCCGGCTTCGCGCAACACGGCGCGCGTCTGCCGCGGTCCCAGGTGCGCGAGGCACGTGCGCACGAGCGCGCGCACCTCGGCTTCGTCCACCATGGCGTCGGGCAGGGTGCGGAACGTGCGTCCGGTACCCTCCGCCAGCAACGCTTCCGCTTTCGCGACGCCCACTCGGTCTCGGAGGACTTCCGCCGTGCAAATGATGGCGTTCGGACCGATACGCGCGACGAGGGGAACGCTGGGTGCCGAGTCGTGCGCGGGCGTGTGCGACGGCGACGCGGTGCGCGTCATGTCGTGCGTGATCATCGCGTCATACCGTGCGCGAGAAGCGTGGGCTTTCGCTGCCGAGCGACGGCTTGCGATACGCATCGAGCACCATGGCCAGATTCCGCAGGAAGTAGCGTCCCACCGGCGTGACCGTGATGGCCTGCTCACCAATGAGCACGAGTCCGTCGGCCTCGAAAGCGCGGTAGGCGTCGAGCGTCTCGCCGTCGTCATCGGGAAGCAACGCACGATCGAGATGACTGTTGCACAGGAGTTCGCGAATGGCGAGCCCGCGTGCGCGGTCATCGTCGGAGAGATGATGGCCGCGCGTGATCGGGAGCGTGCCCGCGTCGATCGCCTGCTGCCACTCGCCGAGATGGGCGTGATTCTGAATGAACGTGCCATGCACGTCGCCAATCGCACTCACGCCGACGCCAATGAGATGGCGTGATTGGCGCGCCGTGTAGCCCATGAAATCGCGGTGCAGGCGACCGGCCTCGGCCGCGCGAGCGAGTTCGTCGTCGGGGCGCGCGAAGTGATCGAAGCCGATCCACACGTATCCGGCGTCCGTGAATCGCTCCACGGCGAGCTGGTACAACGCGAAGCGGAGCGCGCGATCGGGGAGCGCCGATTCGTCCATGCGGCGCTGATGCGGTCGGATCCACGGCACGTGCGCGTAGCCGAAGCACGCGATGCGATCAGGAGCGAGATCGATGACTTCATCGAGTGTGGCGCGGAAGGTGGCCTCGTCCTGCCGTGGCAGGCCGTAGATCACGTCCACATTGAGGGAGCCGAAGCCAGCCGCGCGGGCTTGTGACACCACGCTGCGCACGAGCGCGGTGGGCTGGACGCGCCCGATCTCTTCCTGCACGAGCGGATCCAGATCCTGCACACCAAAACTGATGCGTGAAAAGCCGAGTGCGCGCAGGCGGGCGAGTTGGGACGGCGTCACCAACCGTGGATCGGCCTCGACCGACTTCTCGGCGTCGGGTGCGAACGTGAAGCGCGACCCGATGATGTCGTGCGCGCGAGTGAGCTGATCGTCACTGAGAAAATTGGGCGTGCCACCTCCCCAGTGCATCTCGCGCAGCAGTGGTGCGCGGCCAACGGCGTCAGTGACCATGGCCACTTCTCGTTCGAGTCGTGCGAGATAGCGATCGACGACGTCCGCGCGTGTGGTGACCGTGGCGGTGCAGCCGCAGTAGAGACACCGCGAGGCACAGAACGGCAGATGTACGTACAGCGCGAGATCCCCGTCGCCGAGCGAGGCGAGGGTGGTGCGATACACGTCGGCATCCACGCCGCCGGTCCAATCGGGGACCGGCGGATAGCTCGTGTAGCGAGGGCCCGGTGTGTCGTACTTGACGAGCAGTTCCGGGGGAATGCGGGGTTGAGACATCGCTCCTCGGCGCGTCAGCAGGCGCGGATGATGCCGTCGTCGGGGCGCGAGCCCGCCGCGGGCCCGCCGTCGGCCACCGCCGTTGCGGCGAGATCCTGCGGCCGCGCCGGTTCGAAGCCGCGCACCGGCACACTGCCCGCGTAATCGACATCGGCGGCGAGCTCCGGACGTGCTTCGGAGAGCGTACGCAGCTGCTCACGCGTGAAGACTTTGTCCTCGTCGAAATCGAAGTCGACGTTGGCACCGGTCGCCCCGAAGTTGATGCGACCGAGGTCGTAGAACGTCTTGTTGAATGTGGTCTTGGCGAAGGCGCGCAGGCACCCCATGAGGTAGCGGCGCTTGAACGGGTCCTTCTGCCAGGGATACGAGAGGAACGCCTTCTTGCTGTAGAAGCGCCCGTAGTTGCGCAGCACGCCCTTGAGCACCTGCTCGCGCGTCATCGCGTCGGGTTGAATGATGGGCGTGACGAAGTTGTACTTCGCGTAGTCGCGCACCTCGACGCGCTCGCCCAGCTCCTGGAAGAGTTCGGCAAAGGGCCACGGCGTGTACATGTTCCAGTTCGCCATGTCCGGCTGCCAGTCCTGCGAGTAGTTGTAGGTCTCCTCGATGGTTTCCGGCGTTTCGTTCTCGAGGCCGATGATGAACTGCGCCTCGGCCACCATGCCGTTCTGCTTGAGCAGCGAAATCGCCTTCTTGTTCTGCTCGAGCGTCGTTTCCTTGCGGAAGCGATCAAGCTTGAGCTGAGCGGCCGCCTCGGTACCGAGTGAGACGTGCACGAGGCCGGCCTTGCGATAGAGCGGCAGTTCCTTTTCGTCGCGCAGGATGTCGGTGACGCGCGTGTTGATGCCCCAGTGCACCGGAAGGTTGCGCTCGACGAGCGCCTCACAGAGCGCGATGAACTTCTTCTTGTTGATGGTGGGCTCTTCATCGGCGAGAATGAAGAAGCCGATCTTGTGCTGCTTGACGAGCACTTCGATCTCGTCCACGAACTGCTTCGGATCCCGCGTCCGATACTTGCGCCAGAACTTCCACTGCGAGCAGAAGCGGCAGGTGAAGGGACAGCCACGCGCGAAGTTGGGTACGGCCACGCGGCAGTTGAGCGGGATGTAGATGTACTTGTCCCACTCGAGCAGCGACCAGTCGGGCGTGAGCGAGTCAAGATTGGCGATGGGTGGGCGCGCCGGCGTGGCGATCACCGCTCCGTCTTCCACAAACGCAATGCCACGAATCTCGCGCCGGATGTCGCGGTCGACGCCATCCCGAATCGCCTCGAGCAGTTCGACGGCGATCTCCTCGCCTTCGCCACGCACGATGTAGTCCGTCCATGGCGCTTCCGCGAACACCTGCTGGTACATGAACGTCGGATGGATACCGCCGAGGATCGTGCGCACCGACGGATTGGCTTCCCGCGCGAGCTGCAACGTTCGCTGCGCCTGGTAGATCATCGGCGTGATCGCGGTGGTCAGCACCACATCGGGCGCGAGCTCGGTGAGGCGACGCCGCAGGTCGCGATCCGCGATGTGATTCGTCATCGCGTCGATGAACGTGATGTCGTGGAACCCCGCGTGCTTGAGCGCGCCCCCGATGTACGCCACCCAGCCGGGCGGCCAGTTGCCGGCGATTTCCGCGCCGCCGGCGTGGTAGTTGGGCTGGATGAGAACGAGGCGCATGCGGGCCATCCCGGGTTGGCGAGGGAGCGAAGCGAAGCAATCGGTGTGTACCGATGCGGGATGCTACGCTCTCCCGGCGGGTGCGGGGTCCGGCGGTGGGATGACCGGCGCGTCGGGGGAAGCCCGACGTGATGACCGAGCTCGCGTGACGATCCAGCGCCTGTGCAGGACCGCGCTCAGGCGCGGCGCAGCACCAGAAAACGCGTCCAGTTGTGCGGCACGTCCTGCACGCCACGCGCGAGCACCTCGAGGCGGTAGCGTTCGGCGGCCATCACGCTCGCGATCGCGGCCACACTGCGGTCACCCGCTTCGGCGACTTCGCGCGCCGCGCCGGCGGTGTCCTCGTGGCCGATCGTTTCGAACCACGGATGACGCGCCGCGAAGATGCGGCACTGCGCGAGCGCCACGGGATGACTCTTCACGGTGCGTACTGTGGCGAGCATGGCTCCCGGCACACCGAGCAGACAGAGCTCGATCGCGAGCCGGTGTTCGGCTTCAACCGTCAGTTGATGCTCCACGGGCGCGAGCGCGTCGAGCGCCACGCGCACCGGGCCAGCGATGGCGTTCTCGACCGGAAGCAGGAGCCGACTGCACGTTCCGTTGCACAGCGCCTCCACCGCCGCAGGGAAGGTGCGGAACGGAACGCCGCTGGCCGCGTCGCCGAAGTGCTGACGCACGGCGAGGTCGGAGTAGGCACCAGGTTCGCCCTGGTAGGCGACGAGGAGCGGCGTGGTGGTCATGCGATCCGTGAGAGCGCGAGTCGCTCAGTCCTGCAATACGGGCAAGCCGCGCGGTACAATCGCGCGGCCAAGCTGACCAAGATCGGTGCCGTACCAGATGCTGCGCGTCGTCGGATCATACACCATGTGCCGCACGGCATTTACCGCGTCCTGTCCGATGGGTGTTTCACTGAAGATGCGGCGCGACTTCGCATCGAAGCCGATGAGCCGATTGGGGCGCACTCCGGTCTCCACCACCCAGAGACGATCCTGTTCGTCGACGGTCATCGCGTACGGGAGCGACGCCGCCTTGCCCGGCAGTTCGAACTCGGTGACGGCACCGCTCGCGGGATCGAGACGACCGAGGAAGCCACGCGTGTAATCGGTGTACCAGATCGCCCCGTCGCTCGTGCGGGCAATACGCCGCGGCCGTGTGCGCTCATTGGGCAGCGTGAACTCCTTCACGGCGCGCGTGGTGGGATCGATCATGCCGATCTTGTTGGTGCCGAACAGATCGAACCAGACGCGGCCATCCGGCGCGACGATCACCCCGTACGGCCGCGAACGCGGCGTGGGCATGTCGATGAGAGACACCTTGCCGCTCGTCACGTCGAGAAAGCCCATGCGGTTCGCGTTCTGCAGCGAGAACCAGAGATTGCCGCGTGCGTCGAAGTCGATGGTGTGCGGATCACGCGCGGCCTGTTCCGGCATGGGATAGCGCGTGATGGCGAGCGAGCGTCCGTCGATACGTCCGATCATGCCGTTCTGATTGCCCGCGTACCACGCATTCCCCTGCTTGTCGACCACGACGGTGTGAGGATGCGTGCCCGAGTCGATGGCGATCTTGCGGAACTGGCCGTTCGCCGGCGTGAAGAACGCGACGTAGTTGCCAGCCTGGCCGACGAACCAGATGCGGTCGCCCGCCGGTGCGACGTACGGGTCCCGGGGCCGCCCCTGCCAGGGCACGTCCCAGGCGCTGAGCTGGACGGTGTCGGCCGAGGCGGTGACGGGGCGACGGGCGGGCGCCTGAGCGGTCGCCGAGGCGGCGACAGCGCTCAGCAAGGTCGCGAGGACGATCGTACGACGGGAGGCAATCATGCAAAATACTCCATCGGTGATGCGTCAGTGCCGTTATGATGCCGCTTTATGCCGGATCACTAAAGAGCCAGTGGAACCAAGGCGATAGGTCGTGCCTTGAAGGGGGGTCGCGCGATCGGCGATCGGGCGCGACGTCCCCGTCGTGGGAAGAGTACGCGCGCGCCGTCGTCGGTGCTGTCCTGACCGACCGTCGGGGCGACCCCCGGTTGCCGACCACGCCAGGCCGCTGTAGGTTCGCTGCACTCGTCACGGGTGCTGGAACCCGCGATGACCAGATGGGTTCGCGAGGGAGTGAACCGCTGTGTCGTCGCCCGGTTGTCTGGCCTCGCTCGTGCGTTCCCACCGGAGGCACTCCCCAGTGTCGGTCAGCTCGTCCCTCCCGCTGTCGCTCGTGACAGCTCCATCCGCAGGTCCGCGGTCCGCTGTGCGTGGTGCCGCCCGTTCGCTCACCGAGTTCGCGCCGCCGGCTCGCGGCAGCGTCGAACGCGGGCTTGCCGAGCGTGGCCTCGTGCAGAACGCGCTCGGCCCCGATGAACGTTTGCTTGGCATGCTGCAGGGCCATGATGCGCGCGGTCCGGTAACGTGGCTCGTCACGAACGCGCGACTCGTCATGCTCTCGCCGACGCGTCCCGATGACGCGCTCGCGTGCGTGGCCACGTCGGCCATCACGTGTGTCGAAGTGCGCACGGATCCGACCGGGACATGGCTGCGCGTGCGGGCGACCGGCCATCAGTTCACGCTGACGCACGACGATGCGTCGCAGGCCGCGCAGTTCAGTCACCTGTTGCGCGAACGCGCCGGGATTGGCAGCGGGCAGGCGCCCGCGCGCCGCTGCGCGGGTCCGCGTGATTCGATGCGCGCGGGATTCAACGGCTTGACGCCACACTCGCCGCGCTGACGCTCGAGGCGACACGTGGCGTCACCGCACGCCGCGTGTCGCGCCGTCGCACCCACGCGAAGGCAGCCGCGTGGTATCAGCCCCCCATCAATCAGTCGCCCGGATACACCGCCCACAACGCGGGCCGTCCGATGTTGCAGTGCACCACGCGGCCAAGCAGACTGCCGCCGGCGAGTGATGCGAAGAGTGACAACCGCGTGAGCTGATGCGCGCCGCCGAGCGTGCGCCGCGCAGCGCGCGAGAGCGCCCGTTCGCGATTGCCACGAGATGGCACGGGATGGAAGATGAACTCCACGCCGGGTGTGCGTTCGGGTTCGTCATCCTGCCATGCATCCAGCTGCGGCAGCGCGCGTTGCACCGGCGCGCGTCCGATGCGCGCTGCGGCGACGGCGTCGGCGCTGTACACAACCGGGCGCGAGAACGACGGCAACACCAACACGCCCACGAACATCCACAACGTGCTGATCGCCGGCAGCGCGAGCCAGAACGCGGCCGATGTCGCGTCGAACGGCAGCAGCGGTGTGAAGAGGAGCACGCCGAGTGCCGGCCACATGGCGGCGCGCAGCAACCCGCGACGTCGTGCGCCGCTGGCGAACTGTACCTGACGACGTGCGAACTGCACCGTGAGCAGCTCGCGATGTGCTTCGTGCGTCCACAACGCCGGCACCCACAGCACCGGCCGTCGCACGCCGATCCAGCCGCCAACGAACGCTTCGTCGTCGGTGGTCACGATGCGCACCGCATCACCAGCAATGCCTTGCGCTTCGGCGAGCGCCGCGATCGACGCGTCCGCTGGCTGCACCTGCACCGATGCAAACGCACGCGCGATCACACCCTGCGACGCGAGCAGCAGCGTGCTTCCGAGCAGGACACCGCCGGCGAGCGCGAGCGACGGCCAGCCGCGTGTGACCCCGATGGATGTTGCGACTGCCGCGAGTGTGAGCAGCAGCGCGAGCAACACGACTTGTACGAACACGCCGCGCGCCCAGCGACCGATCCACGTACTCACCGACGGACGCGACCGCACCACGATCGCTCCGCCGCGAAACTCCACCGCCACCAGCAGCAGCAGGTGCAGCACGTACACGCCGAGGCCGAGCGGTACCGCGAGTGGTACCAAGGTGAACGGCGCGGGCCAGGCGAGTGTGGTCGCGAACGACGACACACGCGTCACGACGCCGAGGTCGAGTACCTGCTGCGGCTGCCAGAGGAGCGCGACGAGGAGCACCAGCGACAGCATCACGCTCGCGCCCACGCCGCTGATGCCGAGCCGCAGACGTCGCCGCGCGAAGGTGGGGGTGACGAATGATGACGCGTCGGCCCGATCGGGCGACGCGGACAAGGTCGAAACAGACATGCACAGAGGACCGGAGGCGAAGCTGCGCGGGGTGTCCGCGCGCACCGTCGGTACGGAACGACCGGACGGCGTGTGCAGGTCAGTCGCGGGAGCCGGGCGATCGTTCCCGTGCGCGCTTCGAACGGCGCGTTCGGCAGAACACTGTCGGTGTGCTATCGCGTCGGTGCTGGGGCAAGGCGCCAGTGCACGAGGTACGGGACGTCCTCGTCATCGCTGACGCGCCCCCAGACCGCATCGCCACGTAGCGCATGGATGACGGCGCCCGTGGGGAGCCGGAAGCGCGCGCGCAACGTGCCATCGGGCGCGAAGAGCTCGTAGGCGCTCGTGCTGCGGTATCGCACCAGGGGACGTGGCGTTTCGCCGTCCGCGACCCGCGGTGGCTCGGGCTCGTACGGCTCCGACGGACCGCTCACGCGCACGAGCAGCGAGCCGTCCTGCCCCACAAGCAACTCCTGCACCGGTGGCTTTTCGCGCGGGATCTCCGGCCCGTCCCACGTCCACGCCGAGTTCGTCTGTCGCAGGTCGAACGTGACCTGCTCCCGTCGCTGTGCGCGCTCGTCATCCGACACCGGGACCGGCGTGTACGTGCGTTCGATCCGCAGCGGACGACCGTCGTGCCGCGCGTGCACGACATACGGCGCGCCGGGGGACCAGACTACGTAGCCGTCGCGATGCAGCGTGGTGATGCCGCGCGGCATGAACGGCACCGGCGTGCTGCTCGTGCCATTCTCCGATCGCGCGATCAGCATCACGGCATCGGTTTCGGCCGCACTCGGTGTCGCGATGGTATCGGTGAGCACTCCCGTGGACGCATAGCGAAACCACGCGACCCGCCCGAGCGCTTCGCGTCGCGTCGAATCGCGAAGAAAGCCGCGCGCGGCCCATCCGCCATCGCTCAGTGCGGTCAGTGCCTGATTGCCGGTGCTGAAGCCGGTGACCGGGGCCGGCCATTGCTGCACAAACGAGTCATCGGGTGCGTAGGCATTCAGCCGCGAGTTGCCCGCCCCGTCCCACAACAGCACCCGGGCGTCGGTCAGCACGACGAGACCATTCGCGCGATCATATTCGCCCGGACCGGCGCCCTTGCGACCGATCGTACGCACGAGCCCGCCGTTCGCATCGTAGTGCCGAAGCTGCGGCGCCTGCGCGTCAAACACGTACACGTGATTCGCGGGCGTGATGTCGGCGCTGTGAATCCAGGAAAAGCTCGAATCGGGGTGGCCATCCGCGGTGCCGGCGCGCCACACTTCGTTCAGCGTGTGTTCCGCGTCGAGCGGCACATCGCCCGCCGTGCGCACGACGATGGTATCGCCGAGCGTATCGACGACCACGGACAGCGCCGAGCGAGCAGCCGGCGACTCGGCGTCACGGCACGCGGCGAGCGTCACGCCGAGTGCGATGGCACAGATGTGTGGGATAACGGTAGGGCGCATGGCGTCGTGAGGTGCGGGGGAAGGGCAGCATCACCTGTGCTGCGTTGGACACCACCCGCTACGAAACCGTTGGCGCGGCGGATTCAGCGTGCGCCCCAGCCGGCAGTACACGGTGCGTGCGCGCGCGTTCGTCGGGCCGGCGCCGAAACCAGCTGGCCACGAGGTAGAACTCGTCGAGGTCGTGCATCGGGACGCCGTCGCCGTGTTCGTCGGTGCCGTGGAAGACGCGCTGCGCGAGCGCATTGAGGGCCGCGTGCTCCTCGACGGTCCGCGGGGCGGGCACATCGGCGCGCACCGTGCCGCGACGCACGAGATAAATGCGTCCCGGATCATCAGGGTGCGTCGGCGGCACATCGTAGCGGAACGTGAGCCGGTCCATGCTCGCCTGAAAGCGCGTGACGCGACTCCACAGCCACGCGAGTCGTTCGCGCTTGTCGCGCCACGCGGCTGCGCGTTCGAAAGCCAGCGCGCCGGACGCCTCCGTCATCTGCGCGTCGGCGAGACGCAGCGGAGCATCGTCGCGCGCCTCGAGAAAGGCGCGCACGGTCTGTACCGCGTGTTCGTACGGCGCGCGCGTTCCCTGTCCGATGCACGGACCCGCACAGGTACCCACATCCACGCGGAGACAGCCGGCCGTGCGGGTGCGCACGGTCTGTCGTGTGGTCACATCATCGTCGGCGAAGCGCAACGTGCGACCGCGCACGGCGCCGACCGTCTCCTCGATCGTGCAATCGCGCACGCCGGTCACATCGGCGAGGGCCCGCAGCGCATCGCCCACCTTCGACACGAGACGAAACGGTCCCCACAGACCACTGGCCCGCAGATCGTCGGTGCGGCGCACGAGGCGAAGTCCGGGGACTGGACCACGTGTGAGCGCGATGTACGCGCGCGGCCACTCGTCGTCCATCATGGCGCGATTGAACGGCGGCCGCAGCTGCTTGATCTGTCGCAGCTCCGCGAGCAGCGCGCCGAACTCGTCGTTGGCGTAGCTCCACTCGATGGCAAACGCGTGGCCGACGATGCGCGCCGACTTGCGACGACGTCCCTTGACCCGGAAGTACGACAGGAGGCGCGTGCGCAGCGCGCGCGACTTGCCCACGTACAACACGCGTCCACTCTCGGCGAGCATGCGATACGTGCCAGGGCGGTTCTCGCAGTGCGCGCGCACGTGCGCGAGCAGCGCGCGTCGTTGAGCCAGCGAGGGACGACCGGGGCGGGCGGACATGACGAGGGAACTTAGCGTCGGCGCCGAGGGGGCGACACACGACGAGCCGTTCCGAGACCGATCGGCGCGCGGAAGATTGTCGGGATGGATGACACCACGCCCGAGGCGGCGGAACGGCAACGTGAGGCGATTTGTCAGATGACACCGACGGAACGACTGCGGGTCATGTTCGCGATGAGCGAATCGCTGCGCGCTGTGTCGTTGAGCGCGTTGCGCCGGCAGTTTCCGGGCGAGACGACGCTGCAGCTCGTGGCGCGACTCAGTGGCGAGCCCATGGTGCCGTCCACTCGGAGCGGTCCGATTCGCACGCGATGACGCTCGACGTATTTCTTGGACGTCTGTCTGACGCGCTGCATGGCGCGAACGTTCTCTGTCACCGCGTGTTCACGTCGCCAGACCGCGGACGTGTTCACTCGCGCGCCGCACGGAAGGACGCGCCCCAGGCGCGCAGCACCTCGATGCACGGAATCGCCGAGGCGCCCAGCGGGGTGAGTGCGTACTCGACGTGCGGCGGCACGACAGGGTAGACGGTGCGGGTGATCAGGCCATCACGCTCAAGCTCACGCAGCTGCTGCGTGAGCATCTTGTGATTGACGGTGCCCAGATCCTTGTGCAGTTCGCCGTAGCGCCAGACGCGATCCTTGAGGCGCCAGAGGATGGGCATCTTCCATTTGCCGCCGATCACGTCGAGCGCCAGTTCGACCGGGTTGTTGTACGTCGACCCGCCGAAGGTGAAGACAGGCATGATGCTTTCCAAAAAGTGTGTATCACCCGAAAAAGTGCATACTGGCCGATCGGGTGGCGTGGGCTAATCTGGACGGCGTCCTGCATCGCCGCCACGTGTCGTCGTCACGGTGATGCGCGTGTCCCACGCCGAGGAGTCCGTCATGAGTGCCAACGCCAACGTCACCAATGCCACGCGCCGCAAGCGCATCCTGCTCATCGCCGCCAATCCGTCGACCAGTCCGGTCACGGGCTGGCCGGTGGGTTTCTGGTGGGCGGAGCTCACGCACCCGTGGTGGGCCTTCACGGAGGCGGGGTACGAGGTCGAGATCCGCAGCCCGCAGGGGGGCACGCTCGTGGCCGATGCGTTCTCCGATCCCGAGGACGCGAGCGGGTACAGCGCCGCGGATATTCTCTCCCTTGGTTTCAAGCACTCGCCCACCCATCGCGCGCTGCTGGCCAACACGCCATCCATCGCCGATGTGCGCGTGGATGACTACGACGCGGTGTTCGTGGCGGGTGGGCAGTCGCCGATGATCACGATGGTGCACGACACTGTCTTGCACACGTTGGTCGCGGCCTTTCACGATGCGGGAAAGCTCACGGCGCTCGTGTGTCACGCCACCTGCATTCTGCTGCACGCACGCGGTGCCGATGGCGCGCTGTTGGTGCAGGGACGTACATGGACCGGCTTTGCGGACGCCGAGGAGCAGTTTGCCGACGATTTCGTGGGGATGCGCATCCAGCCGTTCTGGATCGAGACGGAAGCGCGGAAGCTGCCGGGTACGAACTTCGTGGTGGACCAGCGCTTTCGCGAGTTCGCGGTGCGCGACGGGCGACTGATCACGGGGCAGCAGCAGTTCAGCGGTGCCGCGGCCGCGCGTCTGCTCATCGAGGCATTGGGGCGCTGACATGTACGAACCGCAGGCCGCGCGTTCGTTGCTCGCGCGTTGGTGCGCGGCGTGGAACGCCGCCGATGTCGCCACGCTCATGGCATTGCTCGGAGAACGCGGCGTGTATCGGGATCCACTGGCGTCATCGCCCGTGGGACACTCGGCGCTGAGCACGCACCTCCGGCGTTGGCACGCGGCGATTGCCGATCTCTCGTGGGAGATTTCTTCGGTCCTCGACGGCCAGGTGGCCGGCGACTCGAACAGGGGCAGCACCGCGATGGCAATGCTCACGCTGCGTGGGATCAATCGGGGCGAGCTCATCGCTGGGTGTGCGCCACTCGAACGTACCCTGCAGCTCGCGGCCACGCTCCTTGTGGAAGTTCACGAGGACCATGCAAGGATGCAGTTGGCGTTTGATCGCCACGCGCTATGGGAGCAGGCCGGTCTGCAGGTGTTGGTCGAGCCGTACGAGCAGGGAAATGCGAGCTACGGGTACTCGATGCGTGTGGCGAGCGGTAATCGTGCTGTCCCCGGCGTGATTGCGCTGACGTGGATCGGTGCGCGCGATGACACCGAGCGCGACCATATCCGCTCGCATTCACGCGAGATCGTGCGCAACTTTCTGGCGGAGCCGGGATTCATCGGGATCGTCACGGGCTTCCAGGGGGGACGCGGCTTCACGGTGACTGCCTGGGAAGACGAGGACGCACTGCACCGAGGGCTGGCGCAGCAGCATCGTACCGCGATGCGCGAACTGCGCAAGACCGATCTGGCGCCCGGTGTCTGGACGAGTGTCTGGCAACCGCTTCGCATCAACCGCATCTGGACACGGTGCGTGGCGTGTGCGGCGCTGGAAGACGTCACCGATGATCATCGGCAGTGCACCCAATGCGGTACGTTACTCGGCGAGCGACCGCCGTTCTGGTGAGCGCTGCTCTGCGCTTGTTTCTCTCTCCTCCCGACGTCATGATCGATTCCCTGACTCCCATCGCCGTGCTCGGCGCCGGCAAGGTCGGCCAGGCGCTGGCGGCACGCTTGCACGAGGCCGGCTATCACGTGTGGTTCGGCGTCCGCGAGGCACCAGCGCTCAAGGACGCCGGCGCACCGAAGCGACTGCTCGTCGAAGAACCCGCCGAGACTGAACCGTTGCCGGTGCCGGAAGTCCCGCGGCTTGGCATTCATGACGCGGTGCGACACGCCGGGGTGGTGTTCGTGGCGCTGCCGGCGGCCGCGGCGCGCGAGGTGCTCGTGGATGCGCCGCTGCCGGCCGGCGTGATCGTGGTGGATTGCACGAACCCTGTGCGGTGGGACAACGGGCCGGTGCTCGATCCGCCGGCCGAAGGATCGATGGCCGCGCATCTCGCGGCGGCGCTGCCGAACGCGCGGGTCGTGAAGGCGTTCAATCATTTTGGCGCCGAAATCCAGGGCGAACCGCGCATGGCTCACGGCCCCGCCGATGCATACGTCGCCGCCGATGATGCGGCCGCGCGCGCCGACGTGATCGGGCTCGCGGGCACGCTCGGCTTCACCGGGCGCGACGCGGGACCGCTGCGCAACGCGTCACTGCTCGAGGCGCTGGCGGTACTCTGGATTCACCTCGCCACGGTGGGCGGGCAGGGCCGACAGTTCGCGTTCGTGCAGGACGGGCGCCCGAGCGCCTGAACCGCTACGCCGACGCGCGTTGTGTCGGCGCGCGGTCGCCTCGACGCGCCGATGGTGTCGGCGGCGTCACGCCGAGCGCGCGCAACCCATCGGCGAGTGCGCTCAACGTCCATGGTTTGGCAAGGAATGCGGTGCGCGCATCATCGGCGAGCACTCGATCGATACTCTCGAGTGCGAAGCCCGACACGAAGAGCACCGGCACATCGCGACCCTCCTGCCGCAGCGAGCGCAGCAGATCGAAGCCCGTGGCGTCCGGCATCATCACGTCGGACAGCACGACGGTGACGCTCGCGTCGGTCTGCACCGTCGCCATCGCCGACGATACGCTGCCCACGCTCACCACGTCGTAGCCGAGGCGACGCAGGGCGCGCTCCGTGGCGAGTCGCACTTCGTGTTCGTCTTCGACGAGCAGTACGCGCCCGTGCGTGACGGTGGTGCTGATGACCGGCTCGATCACTGCGACCGGCGCGGCCTCGTTCGTCTCTCGGCGCGATAGCGGCGTCGGCGACGCCGCCAGCGCAGCTTCAGCGAGGACCGGGAACCACAGTTCGGCGCGCGTGCCCTCACCGTGAACGCTGTGCAGCACGAGCCGTCCACCGTGCCGCTGCATGGTGCTGTGCACGATCGCGAGCCCGAGCCCGGTGCCCTGATGCGTGGCCTTCGTGCTGAAGAACGGTTCACTCGCGCGTGCGAGCACGTCGGGAGGCATGCCACTGCCGGTGTCGTGCACCGCGAGCACGAGGACTGCCCCATCGGCGACGTCCTGCACGTGTGTGGTGATGCGCACGACACCATCGGCCACAATCGCATCGCGCGCGTTGACGACGAGGTTGAGCAGCGCCTGCTGGATTGCGTCCTGATCGAGTGCGAGCAGCACATCGGGCACTTCGGCCGGTGTGTCGAGGCGAACCCGTGGTGGCAGCACGCGCCGCATCAGATCGACCGCGTCAAAGAGCAACGGCTCGAGCCGCTGCGGTACCGGCGAGAGGACATCGCGTCGACTGATGCTCAACAACCGTCGCGTGAGACGCGCGCCGCGTCGTGCGGCGTCGTCGATGGCGGCGAGTTCGGCGGACGCTTCGGCGCCGCCGAGTGCAGAGACGCTGGCACGCACGACGGTAAGCAGGTTGTTGAAATCGTGCGCCAGTCCCCCCGACAGACGACCGACCAGATCGAGTTTCTGCGCGCGCAGCAGCTGACTCTCCACCGACTCGCGTTCGGTGATATCATCGAGCAGGAGCACGACGCCGCGTTCGGCGAGCTCGGCCGTGGTGGAGGCACGCGTACTGTCGCCACGTCGGGTGTCGCCGGTCGGCATGGGTACGAGCGCGGCGCGCACGATGCACGGTGCCCCGTCGGGGCCGTGCCAACGCCAGCGGACATTTTCGAGAGGCAGACCGAGGGCGAGGGCGCGTTCGAACGCCTGCCGTTCGTCGGCGTCTACGAACAGCTCGGCCCACGGCGCGGCGTGGCGCGCCGTGCCCCGGTCCACCACGCCCGAGTCCGGGAATGCCGGATCCGTGAGACCGAGCAGCGCGCGGGCGCGCGGATTGGCGGTGCGCACGGTGCCGTCCACGGTGAGACGCGCGATGCCGATGGGGGCGTGCGTGAACACGGCGCGCAACTCGGCCTCTTGCCGCGCCGTGGTGGACCGTTCCTCCTCGAGGGCGAAGGCGAGGGAGAGCACGAGGCGGCTCGCGATGGGGGCCACGATCAGGGGGACGAGTACGGCTGGGCCGTACCACAGCCACAACTCTCGTCCGCTCGCGCCCACCGTGTTGGCCAGCACCGCCGTGAGCGCGAGCGACAACACCACGGAGATACCCGTGATGAGCGCCGTGGCGCGGTGGCGACCGAGTCGCACGAGCGTGGCATGCCATGAGGTTCGCAGCGAGGTCACCGCACCTCCGAGGGGGAGTGTCGCACGGCGGGAATATGGGGACGTGGCGCGCCGTGCGCATCACCGACTACACGTGCGATGCGTCACGGCGCGGCCGGCGCGACGCGATGACACTATCGGAGCGGCGCGCGATGAGCGCGCGCCGCGTCGCTCGTTTCGGAGACCTCATCATGTCCACACTGTCCCGTATCCGTTCGTCCGCGCCCTCGGTGCGCGCCACTGCTCAACGCGCGTACTGGGTCGGCGCCACTGCGCTCGGTGTGTGGGCGTTGGCGGCGTGTGGGGAGTCCGGCAGTACCGAGCCATCGGCGACGCGCGGCGCGCAGGTGGCGTTCTCGGTGACGACGGGCGCGACGGGCGCACCGATGGATGGCCAGCCGATGGGCACGACCGATGGCACCGCCCGTTCGGAGAGCGTGTCGGCGGGGCTGCGCGTCACGAGCGGCAGCGATGAGCTGCTCATCTCGCGGGTACAGCTCGTCGTGCGTGAAGTCGAACTCGAGCGCGTGGGTGACGATGATGACTGCGACGACGTGCCTCGGCGCGATGACAATTGCGACGACGATGTCGAGATCGGCCCGTTCCTGATCGAGTTGCCACTCACTGATGGCGTCACGCCGGCCATCGCACTGCAAGTGCCGGCGGGCACGTACGAGGAACTCGAGCTCGTGCTGCACACGCCGGATGATGACGACGCGGAGGATCGTGCGTTCCTCGCGGCGCATCCCGCCTTTCGCCGCGTGAGTGCGATTGTCGAGGGGCGCTTCAACGGACAGCCATTCACCTATGTGACACGCACGCGGGCGAAGTACGAACTCGAGTTCGCGCCGCCGATCACGTTCGGGCCCGAGGGCGATCGCGTGACGGTGGATGTGAACGTGGGGGCGTGGTTTGCGCGCCGTGGTGGTGGGCTCATCTCCCCGATTGACGCGAGCGTGCCGGGCGAAGCGCGCGCGCGGGTGGAGCAGAACATCCGCCACGCGTTCCGCGCGTTCCGCGATCGGAATCGGGACGGGCGGCGGGACGATCGCTGACGAGAGGCACGGGCGACGCTACGGAAGACGATCGTGTCTGACGATGGCGCCGTCGCTTAGGCGCCGCCGTAGAGTCGCTCGAGATCCACGAGCTCGACGTCGGAGCGCCGAGCCGCCTGCGCCTGCAGCGATGCATCGATCGCACGACCGAAGAGCAGCAGCTTCGCATCGGTCGCCCGTCGCCCAAGCTGTGTACGTGCCCGCTCGAGGCGACGCAGATGTGCGAGGGTCAGTGTTTCGCCAACATTGGCCTCGCCGAGCGCACGAATGGTTCGCTGATCCGGTACGGCGCCGTGGTCATCGGCGGCGATCACGAGATCGATTTCCTGGTCGCCGGTGTCCGCGGCGGTGATGAGCGTGGCGCCGACATGGTCTGGCGTTCCGCCGAGGGACTCCGGCGAGGCATGGTGCGTCACCCAGTGGCGAGCCATCGCTTCGAAGCACGGACCAACGGCGAGCGAGCGAAAGGTGGGCAGCAAGGACTGCCAGAGGGCACTCGTGTCGGCGGAGACACTGGCGAGCCGCGCCTGATGTCGACGAATCACGGCGTAGTGAAAGCGCAACAGGGAATCGGCCGGGTGATACACCGGACGGTTGTCGCGAATGGGGTCGGCCACGCGTTCGATGAGCTGGGTGGACAGCAGGGTGTCCATGACCGGCGTCAGGGAGGATCCGCTCATCTTCACGTACGAGCAGATGCTCGTCCACGTGTGATGTCCGCGGGCGACGGCGGAGAGCGTCGCGTGGTACAGATTCGCCTTGCGGGTGCGTGCCATCGTGGGATCTTCTCCCAGCAGGAGATCGATTTCACCGAACAGCGGCGCTGACGGCGACAGCACGCGTTGTCTGATCCAGCGATCGAAGTCGACGGCGGCCGTCGGGAGATCGTGGCCACACATTTCTCGCGCGTAGGCAGCGACTCCGCCGATGACCGCGAACAGGTTCACTGCGGTGGGAAGATCCGGCGCGTCGTGCAGGCCACGACTGACCCGAAAGTCGAAGGCTGCGATGGGGAGCGTCAGCCCGGCTCGCCCGCGGAGCGGGGCCGTCCCGTTGAGCAGGTTACTCATCACCCTGATCGCCGATCCGCACAGGATCAGGCGCGTCTGCGTGGCGGTTCGCGACGGGTGCCCCGGGCCGAAATGGCGCTGAAGAATCGACTCGAGTTCCGGCGTGTGTTCGAGGAGGTAAGGGAACTCGTCGAGCACGACGACACGCGCGCCATTCTGTCCGAGTGCCATGAGGCGCTCCACCGCATGGTCCCAGTTGTGGAGCGCCAACGGTGCCCCAGCACCCGTGTGCGCGCCGATGGCTTCGCCCAACTCGCGCAGCGCTTCACCGCTGGAGCCGCGGAGCGCGTGATAGTAGAAGCCGCCGGTCTCGGTGGCGAGCTTCTGCAGCAGGAAGGACTTCCCGACGCGACGCCGTCCCCAGACGAGGCCCAGCGTCGCTTCGGGAGAGGGTTCCTGGACGAACGCCTGCAGGCGCTGCCACTCGTGTTCACGGCCGATCATGCGCGACGCTGCGTGTCTGGTGGTGTGGGTCACGGGCTCTCGGGCACGGCGCGCGATACCGTTGTGATCCCATTTTTGTACAGTATATTATTGTTTAGTGTAATCGATCAAGACCCGTTCAGCGTCTGGCCGTCCATGTCCATTGCTCCGCGCTGCGAACAGTGCGATCGCTCCTTCGCGCCACTCGACGGCGGCATCTGTCCGTCGTGCCACCGGCTGCTGTGCGGCATGTGCCTGCGCGGCTGGTGGCGCGGCATGCTGACGCGGTGGCGGGGCGGCGAACGATGCGTGCGGTGTCGTGACGAGCAGCCGACGCCGGTGTCGCTGTCAGGTGACTGACGCGCTCTTGCCAGTCCGATCAGTGCAGCACGTGGGCACGTGCGGCGCGACAGCGCGTGGACACCTGCCATGCTGGACGCGAACGCCGGAACGCATCAGTCGCCGCCCCACGGATCAACGATGCTGATACCGCAATCCGCAAAGTCGCGCACATTGCGCGTCACGAGTCGCGCCCCACGCGAGCGCACGATGGCGGCGATCTGGGCGTCGATCTGACTGATGGGTTGGCCGCGTCGCTGACGCGCCGCGGCGATGTCCGGGTAGAAGCGCGCGGTGTGCGTGTCGAACGGCAGCACGCGGCCGGCAAGAGCCTCGTCGAACAAGCCGCGCGCAGCCGCCAGCGGGTCCTGACATCGACGTTAGGGTTGAGGACGATCAGACAGCACAGTCCACGGGCGGCCGGATCGACTCGCGCGGCGCGTCGGGCAGGTCCACGCGATACAGCGCGCCGAAACGTTCGCGGACGACGTCGGCAAGATTTCGATGCGGCGGTGCCTCACAGGAGAGTGCGGCGCGCAGGATCTCTCGGGCCTCCTCCTCCATCGAACGGCCGTGTAGCGCCGCGCGCTGGCGCAGTCGCGTCTTGATGGCATCGTCGATGTTGCGGATCGTCATCACAGCCATTCCCACCTCATCTAATCAATGAGTTCAGTCTAGTCATTGACTGCACGTATCGCAAAGCGGGAGAAGAGGCAACGAGGACCACGCCGACTGTCCACAGGTCGCACGCCTGTTAAAGGCGCGCCAACTGCCTAGTCCCCCCAGAAACCCATGGTTGCCAAGCGCGGAGTACTCTCGTACGCTGATGTGAGGGGGTTCGGTTGACCTGTACGGAGCTCCCAACTCGCCGACCATCTGCGAACGTCCGTCTTCCGCTTGTTGCTCTACGGGGTGGGGTCATCGTGATGAGACGTTCTTGTTGGCGTAATCTCGCTCGCGGGCAGCAGAAGCCACTGATACTGTTGCTCGTTGCATCTTGTGGCGGATCGCAGGGCTCCGACAGCATACGAGCAAGCGTGAGCGACAGCGCAGGTATCACGCGCATCGACTTCGAGCGATTGCCGACGGGTCCGGGCGCAGTACGCATCGCCCCAGAGCCTGACTTGGAGCTGGGGGGGCTGCGTCGCGGTGACAGCGTGGAGTTCGATGCGCGCTCAATCTACCTCAATGCCGCGCAACTAGCGGATGGGCAAATCGTTGTCGGCGATCACACTCAGCTCAAGTATTTCGATGCGGTGGGAAGGCTGATCCGGGTCGTTGGACGGAAGGGCTTTGGTCCTGGTGAGTTTTCGAACATCCGTCTCGTTTGCCCGCAGCTCGACAGTTCAGTATTGGTGGTTGACGATGATCGGCGATGGAGTCGATGGGACAGCATGGGACGACTCGTCGCCACCTTCGATGGCCCAGGATTGGTCACGAACGATGGTTGCAGTACAGCTGGCCATCTACTCGTCCGGTCGAACATCAGTGATCGCGCTGGCGCGGGTCATGAAGGTCACGTGCGACAATACGACCTGTTCGCCGCAGATGGCCGAAAGCACCGAGCCCTGGGCGAGGCAGCCGGGGCACGATACTACGGTCCCATCTTCTTCGAGCCGCGCTTTGCCGTCTCCGAGAGGGATTGGCTCATCGCCAATCCGCGCCGGTACGAATGGTACACACAGTCATTTGACACGCCACCACGACAATCGCGATGGACAGTTCACGAAGCGTTACGCGAGGTTACGGACCGGGAGTGGGACTCTCTCGCGTTCGGTCGCGCTCCGGATGGTTCGTCGCCAGAGATGCGGCGTCGCGTGATCGCCAGCATCAACGCGATCGGGAAGCCACCGCACTTCCCGGCATACGATCGACTTCGTCGTGATCCGGAAGGACGTGTCTGGTTCAGTGCCAACAAGGTGCCTGGGCGATGGTACGTGGTCGACAGTGGAGGCCGGCGCTTATCGATGCTCGACATCCCCCTGCGTCAGGACGCGCGCCCTCATCTCGTGAACTTTGTGGAAGGCCGGGTGGTGATTCGACACCTTGATGAACAGGGTTCACCGAGGCTGAGCTTCTTTCGAGTCCTGTCCCGATAGGACGAAGCGGCAGGGATCAGGTTCCGCAGGTTGTTGGGTACCCAAGAGGCATACCACGATGGACGACTTCCGATCGATCGAAGAGCACATGGCGCGAGATTCACGACAATCACAACTCGACACAGCGCGTCGTCTATTTCGAACGTCGATGGCGGCGGTGCTCGTCCTTGTGTGCAGCTGCGATCGGCAATCGACGGGATCGAGTAACGTCGACGAGCCGAAGTTGCGGGAATCGACGCAAGGCCGCGTGTATCAGCGTGTCTTGGCTGCCACGCCGTCCTGCCTCGACTGCGGGCTGGAGCATCGCGTCAGGGTAACAATCGCGGTGGAGGTCGAAGGCGCGCTGCTACCAGGCTTACCGTGGGTGCATATCGATTCGCGCGGGCGATTCGTTGTTGCAGCGATCGGAGCGCACTCGCTTCTCGTCTTCGATTCAGCCGGTCGCTTCGAACGCGCCATCGGAGGCAAAGGTGGCGGTCCCGGTGAGTTCCAGAGCGTCGGGCCTTCCGTGGTGTCGGCGGGCGACACGATCTTCGTGGCCGCAGCGGCGAGGCAAATCAACGTCTATGCTCCGTCCGGTGTGTTCGTTCGACAGACTACGCTGCAGCACACAAACGTGAGCTGTCTGCCCTCAACCGGTAATGAGTTCGCGCCACTTGCTGACGGCCGCCTGCTGGTTGGATCAAGCGTGCGAACAGGTGACGGAGTGGATCACCCCATCACGCTGGTTGACATCGGTGGTCGGAGGTTGTCCGGCTTTGGCACAGAGAATACGTCGACCGCTGGCTCCATATCGTGTCGCGCGCTTGTCACCAACGAGGAAACGGGTTCGCTCTGGGCGTCTGAACCTTTTGGCTACCGGCTAGAAGAGCTTCGCCCCACTGCAGACGGGAGCTACCAGACGGTTCGTCAGCTTGGTGTGCGGGCGCCGTGGTTTCGTGAGGGTGCCGAGCCGTTGATGAGTCCAGAGCAGCTGGAGGCAGACCTTGCCAACGCGAAAGTTGTGATTGAGAACACCTCGCCGGACACGCGACCAACACGGATGGTGCGGTCACCCGCTGCGGCGCTTCGAAACGTTCGCATTGACGGAATGGATAGACTATGGCTCGCCTGGAGTATTCCCGCTCCATTGTGGGACACGGTCCAGCTCCCCTACGCACACCCCGAGGAGATGACACTGAGTGACGAGGTCAACGATCAGCTGTGGCACACCGTGATCGACGTCGTGGATACTCGATCAGAACAGTTGCTGGTCCGAGACACGTTCCCGTTTCGCGGACATCTCGCGGCACCTGGTGAGCTGGTTCACCCACGCTACACCTCGACGGGAGGCATCGAGGTGGATGTTTATCGATTGTACCTGAAGCGCCGGTCGGCGAAACGTTGATCGTAGACGTCGCACCTGCGGACAGTTGCAAGGCAGTCGTCGAATGGCTTCACCCGCTCCCGACGCGTCGCTGCCATCGCGCCGTACCTGCGTCCTCACGTCCTGGTGCTCGGCGAGATCGGGTATCGTCGCCACGCCGCCGATGCGGCCAACGTGCGTCACCGGCTCGTAAACGACCGCTACCTTTGCGGGAAGCCAATGCTGGTCACCACGAACAAGCCACTGGCGGCGTGGTGCCAGGCGCTGCATGATGGCGATGTGGTGGAGGCAATCCTCGACCGGCCCCTCGAACGTGAGGTGCACTTCGACGCGCGCGGTCGCTCGTATGGCGCCCGCCACTTCGAGACACCGCCGGATAAGGCGGTGGATGTGTGGCTGACCTCACGTCGGGTGTGCCAGAGGTTCGCGAAACCCCGCGACAGAATTCAGAGAACTCACAACGGCTGATGAAGCCCTCGACAGTGTGAAGGAATCCTCTCAGCGTTCTTCTGGTTGATCACACTCGTACGTCATGCCATTCCGCTTCGCCTTGTGTCGGATTTTCATTGCAGTCGGCTTGCTCACGGCGTGCCGTGGTGACGCGGCCTTGCGACACCGTGTGGAGATCCCGGTGCCGCTGGTTGGCTCGATGGTGGAAGCACCTCAAAGCTACACCCGCATCTCGAGCGTGCATGAGCTGCCAGACGGCCGGGTGCTCGTGCTCGACTATCTCGACCGATCCCTGTTCGCGCTCGATCTGGTGCAGGGTACTCGGATACCCGTGAGCCGCACCGGACAAGGACCAGGAGAGTACGAGTCTCCCAAGGTGCTGCACCCATTCAGGGGCGATTCCATCGTGTTGATCGACGACGCCCGATTCAATGGCGTCATGGTGCTGTCGCCCCAAGGCAGGCCTGTTGGTCTGCGACGGACCGGCCATGGAGAGCTGAACAAGCGATTCGAGTCGTCGCGCACGGCCAGCGATACCAGCGGACACCTCTTTGCCTGGGTCGCCCTTGGCGACACGGTTGACGGCGCGTTCGCGCTCCGGCTCGACTCGGCTGACATCGAGCGCATCGATCTCCAGACTGGGCAACTTGATACGATCGCCCGCCTCTCCCGGGAACAAACGGCGCCGGGCATGACCGCAGCCGCACGTGCTGCTCCAACCGCAAACCAGCCCTTTCGCCGACAGAATATCCCCTTCCTCGTGGCCGACCATTGGACGGTGCTTCCGGACGGCACCTTCGCACTCGTCTCCGTGAGCCCCTACCGAGTTACCTTCGAGGCCCCCTCGGGTGAGCGCACAGTCGGCCCTGAACTGCCGTTCACGCCGATTCCCGTGAGCACTCGGCACAAGGAGGTCTGGCGAGAGCGCGACATGGGCATGAAGCGCGTGCTGATATTCACCACCGGCACGGTGGTCGCCGCCAACAGACAAGTGCCCCTGGGCGAGCCTGACACGTGGCCGCCTTACTTGCCACCATTTGTCGACGACGGCGTGACGGCCGCACCTGATGGCACAGTCTGGATCCAGCGCACCACGGAGGCCGATTCGGCTCCGGTGGTCGATGTGATCGCACGCGATGGCACGCTGAAGCACCGCCTGCGGCTTCCTCTCAGCACACGCTTCATCACCGCCAGCCACCGATACATATACCTCGTGCGCATTGATGCCGACGATCTCGAGTATGTGCAGCGCTGGCCGAGGCCGACCGACAACTAGCGCAGCGCGCGGCAGGCGCAAGTTGGCCATCACTTGACCAGTGCTGGTCCTGCGCGCGTAAGCTTCCCTTCAACGCGAACAGTCAAGCACTAGACGTCGGACGCCCCCACCCGCTCCCGAAACCCCGCCGCCTCCCGCCGGATCTGCACCAGCTCGTCCTCCGGAATCCGCTCCAGGTTCCGCACCATCATCCCCATGCGCGGATGCTGCGCAAAGCGCGCCCGATGCCGGTCGAGAAAGTCCCAGTACAGCAGCGTGAACGGACACGCGCGCTCCCCCGTGCGCTGCTTGGGATCGTAGCGACATGAGCCGCAGTGGTTCCCCATGCGCTGGATGTACTGCCCTGTGCTCACGTACGGCTTGCTCGCGATCACGCCGCCGTCGCCCCACGTGGCCATGCCCGCCACATTCGGCAGTTCCACCCACTCGTACGCGTCGGTGAACGCCGCCCAGAACCAGCGCGACAGCGCGGCCGGCTCCACACCGAACAACGTGGCGAAGTTGCCCTGCACCATGAGTCGATTGATGTGATGCGTGCGCCCGCGATCGCGCACCTGGCGAATGGAATCGGCCAGACAGGGCAGGTCGCACGGTGCGCCGCGCGTCCCCTCGTATTCTTCACCGTCCGGCGCCCAGAACCAGCGCGGCAGGTCGTGCGTGGCGCCCAGCGCATTCGTCGTGCGCAGCCCCGGCATGAGGTGCCAGTACACGCCGCGCATGTACTCGCGCCAGCCGAGAATCTGCCGAATGAACCCCTCGGCGCTCGCGATCGGCACCAACCCCTCGCGATAGGCACGCTCGGCGCGCTGCACCACCTCGAGCGGATGCAGCAGCCCCACGTTGATGATCGAGGACAGCGACGAGTGCAGCAGCTCGTGCTCGCCGGCTACGAGCGCATCTTCGTACGGCCCGAACTCCGGCAGTCGTTCCGTCACGAAGCGTTCGAGCCATGCCTTCGCGTCACGGCGCGTCACCGGCAATCCGAACGAGTCCACACTCCCCCAGCGATCGCGCCACTGCGCCACCCGTGCCATCTGCTCACGCGTGATCTCGTCGGGCGCTACATGAAACGGCGCGGGCACCGCGCGCCCCTTCGGCCACGGCTTGCGATTCTCGGCGTCGTAGTTCCACGTGCCCCCTTCGGGCTTGCCGTCGGGTTGCATGAGCACGTCGTACTGCCGACGCATGTCGCGGTAGAACCACTCCATGCGCAGCTCCTTGCGTCCCTCGGCCCAGGTCGCGAACTGTTCACGCGTGGCGAGGAAGCCGCGGTCGGGGCGCAGCACAAGTTCGACCCCCTGCTCGGCGAGCAGCGTGCGCGCGCGCTCGAGTTCCTCCAGGTGATCCCACTCGCGCGGCTCGGTGGCCACGACGCGGTGCGCGTGCAGCTCCTGCGCGATGGCCGCGAGCCCCTCAGCGTAGCTCGCCGCCCGTTCGAGGCGCACCCGGTAGCCGGCCTGCTCCAGTGAGGCGGCGAAGTGACGCATGGCCGAAAGCAGCAGGACGAGCTTCTGGCGATGCCACGGGAGCGCTGACCCCTTGGCGACCGACTCGAGCAACACGACCACGACATCGCTGCGCGGTTCGCGCGGAATGTTGGCGACGGCGCGGGAGCATTCCCACGGCGCCACGAAGGCAAGGGTCGGACGTGACATGCCGAGCAAAGCCGCCGTTGCGCGCGGACGTTCCCCGGGGGTCGGGGTGTCGCCCACGAGCGCGGGTTGCCGAGTCGCGGACGCGGCGTAGACTCTCACCGCATGGACCGACACAGGCGATGGCGATGGTGTGGAGCGCTCGCGCTGCTGACGCTGCATGCGGTGTTCGCACCGCTGGTCGCGCAGGGCACGCAGGCCACGACGTTGGCACCGGAACGTCGGCTCCCGCGGGCTGTCAATCGTCTGCCGGCGCAGCTGACCGACAGCACCTTCTGGCGGCTCGTGACCGACCTGTCGGAGCCGGGCGGGTGGTTTCGCAGCGAGAACTACGTGTCGAATGAGACCGCGTGGCAGGAGGTGATGCCGACGCTTGCACACGTGGTGCCGTCGGGGCACGCGTATCTCGGTGTGGGGCCGGAGCAGAACTTCACGTATCTCGCCGCGCTCGATCCCGGCGTGGCGTTCATCGTGGACATCCGTCGACAGAACCTCGCACTGCATCTGTACTACAAGGCGCTGTTCGAGCTGGCCCCGACGCGCGCCGAGTTTCTGGCGCGACTCTTCGCGCGTCCGCTGGTGTCGTTCGACAGCACGCTGTGGCGTGGCGCCTCGATCGACACGCTGCTTGCGCGTCTCGAACGCACGCCACCAGACAGCGCGTGGCAGGCGACGCTGGTGCGCGAGGTGTTCACGCAGCTCACGGTGACGCACGGATTCCCCGTGCGCGACGACGATCGTGCGCTGATCACGCGTGTTGCGCAGGCTTTCGTGACGGCCGGACCCGACATCAACTATTCGTACGTACCCGAGTATGGGTCGTTCGCGATGGTGACGCGCGGCATGCCGACGTTCGCCGCGCTGTTTCGTCATCACGACGGGACCGGCGTGAATCGCAGCTTTCTCGGGCAGGAGGCGGCGTACGCGCGCGTGCGGGCGTTGCAACAGCGCAACCTGATCGTGCCGGTGACCGGTGACTTTGCGGGTGCACACGCCGTACGGGCCGTGGGCGCGTGGCTGCGGGCGCACGACGCGACCGTGGGTACGTTCTATCTGTCGAACGTCGAGCAGTACCTGTTCCAGGAGAACGACGTGTGGCCGCGCTTCTTCGCGAACGTCGCGACGTTGCCACTCGATGCGTCGAGCACGTTCGTCCGATCGGTTGCGAACCGCTGGAACGCGAGTGTGCGCGGTGGTCCGCTCATGTCGCAGCGACTCGGGCCCATGCAACAGACGCTCGAGGCCGTGCGCGCAGGGCGCGTGCTCTGGTACGGCGACGTGATCGCGCTGGAGCGGCGGCCGGAGTAGTGGTCGAGCGCGGCGTTACGACGCGCTGGTTGGTGGGGTAGGCTCGGACAGGTCTACGCGCGCTGCCTGCGCGGGATGTGGGAGGCGAACAACGCGAGCAACGCGCGCAAGTCCGCGTCCAGCATCTCCATAGCGCTCCCGCCAGGCGTGGTGCATGCGCAGCAGCGAATCGAGTCGCTGCTGCGGCGTCAGTTGCCGCAGGGCTTCGCGATCCGCAGCGGCGGCTTCCGCGTGCGAGGCGTGAATGACCACCGTGCGCTCCATGAACCGGAAGTTACTGCGCCGGCGTCACACCCGCAGGTAGTCCGGCCGCCACTCGCGGATCGCCTGCTTGATGGCCTTGGGTTCGGTGAGCGTGCCGGCGAGCACCTGGCGCACGAGTCCCTCGACCTCGGCGTCGCTCGCAAACCGCAGGGCGATGAGTTGCCGCGGCGCGATGGACTCGATGCGCGGCTGCAGATCGGCGGGGAGGAGTCGCGTGAGTCGGAGCCGTTCCTCGAGCCGGATGATCCGGTCCTGCGCCTTGAGCGGGAAGAGCCGCGCGTAGGCGTAGACACCGAAGAGCGCGAAGGCCCCCACGAGATCGAAGTGGCTCTCCGCGTCGCGCAACGACAGGGCGCGCCAGATGCTCCAGACGAGATACACGAGGAGCAGCGGCGCGGTGACGAAGTGGAAGCCCGGGACGAGGCGGGCGTGGTTGGCGTAGGTCTGTGGTGCGGGAGCCATGGGTCGCGGAACAGGGTGAAGAATGTGGCGCGGGTGCAGTCTAGGGGCTTGACGATGTGCGCGGTTAACCATACGGTTAATCCATGAGGATTAACCATACAGTCAAAACAACGGATGTCGCCGCGTCGCGCGGAGGCGACGCGCCCCCCGCTGGCGATCAGGAGACGCGCGATCGGATCCTGGCGGCGGCCCACCGCGTCTTCCTGCGCCAAGGTACCGCCAAGGCACGCACGCAGGAGATCGCCGACGAGGCGGGCGTAAACAAAGCACTATTGCACTACTACTACGGCAGTAAAGCAGCACTGGCAGATGCGGTTTTCGCGCATCACGCCCGGCAGCTGCTCCCCACCATCTTCGGCATCCTTGGCGATCCGGTCCGCGACATCCCCACCAAGATCCGCGATCTGGTGCGCGAACAGATCGCCTTCCAGCGCGCCAATCCCTACGTCGCCGGCTTTCTCGCCGCCGAACTGCACGTTGAACCCGATCGGATTCGACGCCTCATGAGTGCGCACGGCACCCCGCCACACCCGGTCCTGCAGCAGCAGATCGACCGCGCGGTCGCCGCCGGTACCATGCGTGCCATCTCCGCCCCCCAGCTGGTGATCACGCTCATGGGCGCGACGCTGCTGCCGTTCATCATGCGCCCCATGCTCGGCCTCTACTTCGGGCTTGAGGGCGAGGCCATCGAGGTGTTCCTCGACGAGCGACTCACCGTCCTCCCCGACCTCATCATCGCGGGGCTGCGACCGTGACCACCCGTTCCGTTCACCGGCGCACCCTCGCCCTCGCGCTCCTGCTCGCGACCACGTTGCCCGCGCAGACGGCGGACCGCGACACGGTTTCGCTGCGCGACCTGCACGCGGCGGCGATCGCGCGCGATCCGCGCACGGGATCATCCGTTCTCATGCGAGCGGCGAGCGCCCGACGCGACCAGGTCATCGCGCGCGATCGCTTCGCCGACCCGGTGGTCGGCGGACAGCTCACGCACCAATCCGATGTCACGGCGGTTCCGATTCGGCTCCCGGGCAGCGACATCCCGGCGCCACCCTTCACGCGCTATCAGCTCACGCTCGAGCTCGATCAACCGCTCTACGACGCCGGTGCCGTCACGGCGCGCCGCGCGGTCGAACGCGCGCGGAGCGACGAAGCCGACGCCGACCTGCACACCCGCCTGTATGGCCTCACCGCGGAAGTGAACGCGGCCGTGTTCACGCTGCTGCTGCAACAGGCCCAGGATGACGCGCTCCGCGAGACCGACGCCGTGTTGGCGCAACGATTGTCCGAGGCGCGCGTGCGCGTTCGCGAAGGGGCCGCGCTCGCGCGCGATACCAGTCTGCTCGTGGCCGAACGATTGCGCCTCGACGAACAGCGCGCGGTGGTGGCGTCACGGCAGCAGGTGGCGCGCGGTCAACTGCGCGCGCTCACCGGTCGTGAGCTCTCCGCGCGTATCGCCGTACCGACGCTGCAGCCCCTCGATGCGATTGACCGTGCGTCACGCGACCACGCCATCCCACGCACGCGCCCGGAGTTCACGCGCTTCGAGGCCACACGTGTTCGCATCGCGGAAGAAGTGCGCGCGAGTGCCGTCGAAGGACGTCCGCGTGTGAGCGCCTTCCTGCAGACCGGCCTGGGTCGACCGGGTCTCAATCAACTCCGCCCCGATACCGACGCGTACTATCTCGCCGGCGTTCGCGTCTCATGGCGCCCCTTCGCACGTCGCGATGTGCACGACAACACCGAATCGCTGCGCGCGCAGCAGCGCATCACCCAACTCGAGGAGCAGGCGTTCGCCGAACAGCTCGCACGTGCCACGCTTTCCGACATCGCCGAACTCGAGCGCCTCGAGGCACAGGTGCAGCGCGACAGCGCGCTGGTGCAGGCGCGCAAGGAGGTCGCGCGCGTTGCCCGTCTCGAACTCGACGAAGGCACGATCACGACCGCCGAGTGGATCACGGCGCACGCGGAACTCACCGACGCCCGTCTCGCTGCGGAACGTCATCACGTCGAGCGCGCCTGGGCCTGGGCGCGTCTCTACACCACCCTCGGCCTGCCGCTGCCCTGATGCGACCCCTTGCTTTCGCCGCGCCGTTCCTGCTGCTCGCCGCCTGTGCGGCTCCGCCGGCCGATGCCAACGGTCGATTCGAGGCCACCGAGGTGACGGTGAGTGCCGAGCATGGTGGTCGCCTGTTGCAGCTCACCCCGCAGGAGGGCGACACCGTGTCCGCGGGCGTCATGCTCGGCCTGGTGGACACCTCCGCGCTTGCTCTGTCACGGGATGAGCTGCGCGCGCGCGACGCGGTGCTCGGTGCGCGCGAGCGCGAAGCCATCGCGATGCAGGCCATCACCGACGTTCAACGGGTGCAAGCCGAACGCGACGCCGCGCGGCTCCAACGCCTCCATGCGGGTGGGGCGGCCACCACACAAACGCTCGAGCGCGCCGATCGCGAGCTGGAGGGGCTCACGCAGCAGGTCGCGGCACGACGCGCCACGCTCGCGGCGCTGCGCGCAGAACAGGCAGCGCTGCAGGCGCAGTTTGCACAACTCGATGATCGGATTGCCCGCGCCCGCGTCCACGCGCCGACGCGCGGCACGGTGCTGCGGCGATTCGTCGAGCCGGGGGAGCTGGTGCAGCCTGGGACGCCGCTGCTCAGCATGGCCGCGCTCGATACGCTGACGCTCCGCGCCTACGTCTCGGAGGCGCAGCTCACCGCGCTGAAGGTGGGTGCCACGGTGCGCGTGCAAGTGGACGACCGCGACGGCGCCCTCGTCGCACGCGACGGTCGTGTGGCGTGGATCGCGTCGCAAGCCGAGTTCACGCCGACGCCCATTCAGACGCGTGAAGAGCGTGTAGCGCAGGTCTACGCGGTCACGGTTCGCGTACCGAATCCCGACGGGCGGCTGCGCATCGGCATGCCCGGCGAGCTGCTGATCGCACCGGCGACCGTCAGCGCGGGCACGCCATGAGTGCAGACCGATCCATGGCGCCAGTCATTCTGCTCGACGGCGTGCGCAAGTCCTATGGGGACGTGATCGCCGTGGATGCACTCTCACTCCGGGTGCAACGCGGCGAGCTGTTCGGCGTCATCGGACCCGACGGCGCCGGAAAGACCACGCTCTTTCGCATCGTGACTTCGCTGGTCATCCCCGACGAAGGGCGCGCCGAGGTGCTCGGTCTGGATCCAGTGCGCGACTACCGTGCTTTGCGGCGACTGGTTGGCTACATGCCCGGACGGTTCGCGCTGTATCAGGATCTGAGTGTAGCCGAGAATCTCGCGTTCTACGCGGGGGTGTTCGGCACGACCGTGTCCGCTGGCATGCGCATCATCGAACCGATCTGGCGACAGCTGGCACCGTTCGCCGATCGACGCGCGGGCGCGCTGTCCGGTGGCATGAAGCAGAAGCTCGCGCTGTGCTGCGCCCTGGTACATGCACCGGGGCTGCTGGTGCTCGACGAGCCCACCACCGGAGTGGACGCCGTCTCGCGCACCGAGTTCTGGGAGCTGCTGGCCCGGTTGCGCGATGACGGGCTCAGTCTGCTCGTGTCGACGCCCTACATGGACGAAGCCGGCCGCTGCGATCGCATCGCGCTGATGCAGGCGGGACGCGTGCTTGCGCTCGACACGCCGGAGGCGATGGCCGCGTCGTATCCGCAGCCGCTCCTCGCCGTGCGCGGCACAGACCGCCTGCGATTGTTGGCGGCCTTGCGGGCGCTGCCGCACGCGGCGTCGGTGTGGCCCTTCGGCGAGACGTTGCACTACACCGATCAGCGCATCGGCATGCCGCGCGAGCAGATCGTGGTCGAACTCACGCAGTCGTTGCACGCGAACGGCATGCGGGATGTCGTCGTCACGCCAATCCGTGCCGGCGTCGAAGATGTCTTCCTGCGACTGGCGAACGCCGCATGAGTGTCCGTCCGGAGGCCCCGCTCGCGATTGCCGCCGACGAACTCACACGTCGCTTCGGTGACTTCACCGCGGTGAATGCGATCAGCTTCGATGTCCGACAGGGCGAAGTGTTCGGTTTTCTTGGCGCGAACGGCGCCGGCAAGACCACCGCCATGCGCATGCTCATCGGCCTGCTTGCCCCCACGAGTGGGCGCGCCACCGTGGCAGGCGTCGATGTCGTACGTGATCCCGACGGCGTGCGGCAGCGTATCGGCTACATGAGTCAGCGCTTCTCGCTCTACGATGATCTGACCGTCCAGGAGAACATCGCACTCTTCGGCGCGATCTACGGGCTCGATGATCGTACGATCGCCGCCCGTGCGGAAGGGTTGCTCGCGCGCATCGGTCTGCTCGACGCGCGTCGTGATCTGGTGCGCAAACTGCCGTTGGGGTGGCGGCAGCAGCTGTCCTTTTCGGTAGCGCTGCTGCACCAACCGCAGGTGCTGTTTCTCGATGAGCCCACGGGCGGTGTGGACCCGATCACCCGTCGCGTCTTCTGGGAGCTCATCTACGAGACGGCCGCCGCTGGCACGACGGTACTCGTCACGACTCATTATCTCGATGAAGCCGAGTACTGCGATCGTCTCACCATCATGGTGGACGGGCGCATCGCCGTGGCCGGAACACCCGGTGAGGTGAAGACATCACTCGGCGTGGACTCGCTCGACGCGGCCTTTCTGCAGTTGACACGGCCCGCGGCCGGTGTGGCGTGATGCGTTCGGGCGTGTCTCGCGCGGAGGCGCCTTCATGCGACTGAGTCACCTCATCGCGGCGTTGCGCGGGCTCGTCGTGAAGGAGACACGGCACGTGCTGCGTGATCGGCAAACGCTGGTGATCCTGTTGCTCATGCCACTCGCGCAGGTGCTGCTGTACGGCTTTGCCATTCGTACCGACGTCCGCGGGGTGCAGGTGGCGGTGGTGGACCCGACACCGGACGCGACGACACGCGCGCTCATTCAGCGCATCGATGGGTCGGCGCGCCACACGGTGGTCACCGTGGAACCGACCGACGACGCCCTGGCCGGCGCGTTCGCCGCCGGGATCATCCGTCAGGCCATCGTGCTGCCCCCGCACGTCGATCGTCGCCTCGCGCGACGTGAAGCGCTGGCCGTGCAGGTCCTCACCGATGGCAGTGATCCCAACGCTGGCAGCGCGATGGCGAGCTACGCCGAGGCGATGGTGCGACGGTGGCACGCCGACGCGCTCGTGGCGCGTCACGGTCCCGCGGTGCTGCGCGCACCGGATGCCGTACAGATCGAGCTGGTCACCCGCATGCGCTTCAACCCTACCATGGAAAGTGCGCAGCTTTTCGTCCCCGGGCTGATTGCGTTGGTGCTCACCATCGTGTCCGCCATGATGACGGCCATCGCAATCACGCGCGAGAAGGAGCTGGGGACGATGGAACTGCTGCTGGTTTCCCCGCTGCGGCCATCGACCATCGTGATCGGCAAGATGGTACCCTACGCCGTGCTCGGCATGGCAAACGTCGCAATCGTATTGGGAGCGGCGCAGCTGGTGTTCCACGTGCCGATTCGCGGCAGTGTGACGCTGCTCCTGCTGCAGAGCGCGCTCTACATCGTGACCACCCTCGCTCTCGGCCTCGTGATCTCCACCGGCTCTCGTACACAACGCGCGGCGATGCTCGCGGCGCTCGGTGGGCTGCTGTTGCCCACGATCATGCTCTCAGGCTTCATCTTTCCGATCGACTCGTTGCCAACGCCGCTCAAGGTCGTGTCGCACATCATTCCGGCGCGGTGGTTTCTCGTCATCGTGCGCGGCATCATGCTCAAGGGTGCCGGACTCGAGGTGTTGTGGCAGGAGACGCTCATTCTCGCTGGTCTCACCACACTGTTGCTCGCGGTGGGTATCCGGCGTCTCAACGAGCGGCTCGACTGATGGCGTGGCGTGCGGTGCGGGCGCTCGTACGCAAGGAGTTCGTGCAGGTGTTCCGCGACCCGGCCACCGTGGTGCAGGTTTTCGCGATTCCGGTCATCCAGCTGCTCATCCTGTCGAACGCGGCGACATTCGATGTCCCGCGTGCGAAACTGCTCGTCATCGACGAGGATCGGACCCCGGCCTCGGCGCAGATCATTCAGCGGCTCGATGGCAGTGGGCGGTTTACAGTGGTCGGGGTGCAACCCACCGAGGCCGGTATCGAACAGGCATTTCTCGATCGGGAAGCACGCGCGGTGCTGCGCGTTCCGCACGGATTCGCGCGCGACCTCGCGCGCGATCGTCGGGCGCGTGTGGCACTCGCGGTAGATGCCGAAGACGGCGCGGCCGCTGGTATTCTGCAAACGGCGGCGCAGGCAATCATCGCCGACGCGGCGCGCGAGGTTGGCGGATCGGAGGTGACGGCGCTCACGGTGAGCATGCCGACGCTCGACGTACGTGGCAGCCAGTGGTTCAACCCCACCCGCAACTACAAACACTTCATGGTGCCGGGTTTGCTCGTCTCGCTCACGAGCATCATCGGCCTGCTGCTGACATCGCAGAATATCGTGCGCGAGAAGGAGCTCGGCACGATCGAGCAGTTGAACGTGACGCCACTCACGCGCACGCAGTTTCTGCTCGGCAAGCTGCTGCCGTTCTGGATCCTCGGCCTTGCGATCTTCACGATCGGGCTCACGGTGGGCAAGCTGGCGTTCGGCATCCCGACACGCGGTCCGGTGCCGCTCGTGTTCATGTCCGCAGCGATCTATCTGGTGGTGGTGCTGGGTATCGGACTGTTCATCAGCACGATTGCGCGTACGCAGCAGCAGGTGATGTTCGTGGCGTTCTTCCTGCTGCTGCTGTTCCTGCTGCTCAGCGGCATCTTCACGCCGCTCGAATCGGCACCGGTGTGGGCGCAGCGGATCGCGGCGGTGAATCCGGTGAAGTACTTCGTGTTCATCATGCGCACCGTGCTGGTGCGTGGTGGCGGGCTGGCCGAGGTGGGACCGACCATGGCCGGGCTGGCGCTGGCCGGCGTCGGGGTGATGGCGCTGGCGGTTCGCCAGTATGACAAGCGGAGCGGGTAGGGGTATCGGGGGAGGTACTACCGCGCCTGATAAGGATGGCTTATAAGGTTATAGCCTTATAACATTAGCCTATAAGCCAAGGGCGTGTCACCCCTCATAGGTGTCGCAATGACGGCAGTAACCGCGCTTCCCAATTCCTGGAACGTCTTCAACCTGCAGTCGTCGCCATTCTGGCAGGATCCCTTGGGCGACGAGGATGTCGTCCATCCGCTCCACCTGTTCGTGGGGCGCGAGGTTGAGCTCTCGCTCCTCACTGACGGCTTGTACGCCGCCGGGGCGAGTTCATCGCGTCGGGCGATCGCCGGCGCGCCGGGAGTCGGCAAGACCACGTTGGTCAAGCGCTTCAAGGCCGTCGCGTTGAGCGCCGGATACCTGACAGGCGATGCGGTTGTCCCGATCCTGTCCGACGACACGCCGGAGTCCTTGTTCGGCCGCGTCCTGGGCTCCGTGTACGACATCGTGCTCGCGACGCGACCGGGAACGCTCGACCATCCCGCGATGCGGGCCGCGCAGGCGCTCGTCCGAGCGTCGCGGGAAGTGGTGCGCGGCGGCGGGCTCTCCCTCGCGGGCTTTGGCGCCAGTGCCTCGCAAGGTGTGAGCACCACGAGTCCGCGAGAGATCATGCTCGACGGCGCCCGCGTGATGCGTGATCTCCTCGCGCTCGTGCAGTCGAGCGATGCGCGAGGGGTGATCTTGCATCTCAACAACCTCGAGAATCTGGGTGACGCCGACATCCGCCACGCGGCCACGTTGCTGCGCGATCTTCGCGATCCGATGATGATGCATCCCGGGCTGCATGTGGTGCTCGTGGGGACGGTCACTGCCATTCGCGGTGCGGTGCTCACACATCCGCAGGTGCGCTCCGTCTTCTCTGTGCTCGACCTGCCACCGCTTTCCGCCAGCGAGGTGCTGGAGGTGCTTCGGCGACGCTACGGTCACTTGTGCCGCGACGTGAATCGTCCGTGGGTGGCGCCCGTCGCGGACGATGCGGTCGAAGCGCTGCACACGCTCTTTCGCGGTGATCTGCGTGGGTTGTTGAAGGCGCTCGATGATGGGGTACGCCCAACCATCGGACTCCTCGAGCGCATCCGACCGTTGACGCGCGATGAACTCACCCAGAATCTTCGCGCGGTCTACGCTCGCGAACTCTCGCTTGCCCTCGATGAGTTGCGTGTGCGACAGCTCACGGCGTGGGGTACGACCGATGCACTCCGTGAGCACACGCAGCGCTCGCTGCGCCAGCTCTGGGCGGTATCGCAACCGGCGGTCAGTGTCGCGCTCACCCAGCTCATTGCAGGCGGCTTTGTCGTCAAGTTGCCCAAGGACGCTGGTGGACCGAATCGCTATGCGCTGTCGGGCGTGTCGCGTGTGGCGTTTGGCGGTTGATCGTCACGACGCAGCGTACCCGTCGGGGGAACCCACACACCGGCTTCGGCGTACTCCCGATGGCGCAGCGTGCATGGCGCCATCAACGTGGAGTGCGGCGGCGTCCGCGCGGTGTCGCGACGGTGCCGTTGAACTGTGCACTCCGTTCCCATTCAACGCGGGATGTTTCCATGTTTCGATACACGCAGTTCGTGCTCGCGTCGGCGATTTTCGTTTCCAGCGCGGCCGTCGCCAGCGCGCAGCAGCAGCCCCCGACGCGCCTGCCAGCGGCGACCGCCACGGAATCGGTGAAGACGGTCACCGTGCAGAACGATCGGGCCAGCGCGGTGACACTGTTCGTGGACGTTGGTCGCGTCGATCGGGCGATCGGTACGATCGCGGCCGGCGAGATCGGCACGCTTGCGCTCCCCGAGTGGGCCACGAAGGGGAAGCGCACGGTGCAGGTGGTCGCGCGTGCGCAGGGTGAGTCGGGTGAAGCAGCCACGTACACGCTGCCCATGAACGAAGCGCGTCCGCTTGGTGTGCTTGTGCCGCCGCGCGGTGGCCTGCCCACCGTGGACAGTGTGCTCGTCACGCTGCCGGCCGGCGCCGCGAGCAAGGCCACGGTCACCGTGAACAACGTGCGGTCGGCACCGGTGATGGTGTATGCCGAGCAGGGGCTGCTGTTCGTGCCGCTTGGTGAAGTATCGGCGCGCTCCGAAGCGACGCTCGTGTTGCCCGAGACGCTGCTCAAGCGGTCGGGTGAGATTCGTGTGTTCACGCGTGCGGGTGCGAGCGATGTCGCGACGCGTGCGCTCAAGCTCAAGGCGGGCGATCACGTCTCGATGATCGTGATGTAACACGGCGAGTTCGCAGATCCGGCGCGAGCGTAGCACCACGGGCGACGTTTGGGTGAAGGGCAAGGGGAGCGGGGAGCGCATCATGGCGCATGACCCCGTCCCCTTGCCCCGCAACGCCGAGCGCGCGCACTCTATGGCCATGTCCCTCGTCATGCCCGATCGCTGGACCGCTGCGGCGGTTCGTGCCTTGCCAGACGATCCCGCTCGGCGGTTCGAGTGCGTGGACGGGGAACTGCTCGTGAGTCCGTCACCGCGTCTGCCGCATCAATCCGCGATTGGTGTGCTCTTTCGGGCCCTCGACGCCCACGTGCGTCAACACGGCATCGGGACGGTGGTGATGGCCCCGTCGGATCTCGAACTCGATCCGTTCACGCTCGTGCAGCCCGATCTGTTCGTGTTGCCGCTGGTGGATGGGCGCCTGCCGCGCTCGGTTGACGAAGCCGGACCTCCGGTGCTGCTGATCGAAGTGCTCTCGGCGAGTACGGCGCGCGCCGATCGCGTGACGAAGCGACAGCGCTACCAGCGCTTCGGCGTGGAGTACTGGATCGTTGACCTCGATGCGCGTCTCTTCGAGCGGTGGCGTCCCGACGCCGACCGACCGGATGTGTGCACGGATCGACTCACGTGGGCTGTCCCCACGCTTGCGGAGGCGTGCACGCTCGCGCTCGACCGCTACTTCGCCGAAGTGCTCGGCGAGATCCCGCCATCGCGCACCGCGCCCTGATCGCGCGTGGTGTCGCGTGGTGCGACGCGTCGCATGAGCTCCGGCGATACGCGTGTACCGAACGGGGTCGCACCGGCGAGCTTGCTGAAGTAGGCGAACGCCGCGCGTCCCACCTGTTCGATGAACGCGTCGCCGTCACTGCCATAGTTGGTCATCACGGTGAGCACGTACTCGCGTCCTGGCAAACCTACGATGGCCCACGTGGTGGCCACACCGGTGATGCCGCCGGGCTTGAACGCGACCGGGATGCCCGACGGTACGGCGGTGCGCGTCGGGCCGCCCTTCGGCAGCTGCAGAATGGCGCGGACACGCGCGCAGGACGCGGCCGACATTGGCAGCGCGCAGCGTGCAAGTCGCGTCATGATCGTGGCGGCGTCGCGCGGTGTCGACACATTCTCGTCACCACGCGCAGAGGCCTCGGGGTCAATCATGCGGCGTTGTACGCGCGTGGAGGGCGCGCCGAGTGCGTCGGCAAGCGCGTTGATGGCGCGCATGCCGAGGCGATCGATGAGGATGTTGGTGGACGTGTTGTCGGAGTGCTGGATCATGTAGATCGCGTGATCCTCGAGCGAGAGCGCCGACCCGCCATCGGTGAGGACCTGCAGCACGCCGCTCCCCGCCGTGCGGTTGGCCGCCGTGAGCTCCACGCGTTCACGTCGCAGCGCGGGTTCACGCTCGGCGCGTCGGAAGAGCTCGAGCAGAATGACCACCTTGATGGCGCTCGCCTGCGGGAAGATCCAGTCGCCGCGCACATCGAAGTGCTGATCACGTTGGAGGTCGACCACGTGCACGCCGGCGACGCCGTCGAATCCGTCGGCGAGCCGTTGCAGCTCGGTTTGGAATCGGTCGCGCAACAACGCTTCGTGCGCGGGTTGCGCAATCGTTCGGGTCAACGGCGACAGCAACGTCGCGGCGAGCAGTGGTGCGATGACTCGGGGGCGGCGAGGGAAGCAGCGCATACGCGGAGAGCGGAAGGTCCAAGGTCATCGGCACAGGCGTCCGCTCTGGAATCAACGCACCGCCGCGGCGACACGCCAGCGCGGCACGGAAGGCGGGACGGGGACTTCGCGGACCCCGCCTTGAACGCCGGCGACTTCTCCTGAGGCGACCGCTCGGCTATCACTTGAGGTCATGAGCTCGGGAACGGCGACGGCCGACGTACTGATCTGCGGTGCCGGCATCGCCGGCGTCGCCGTGGCACACGCGCTTGCCGTCGAGCACGGGGTGCGGCGTGTCGTGCTCGTCGACGAAGGCGCGCCCTTGTCGCTCACCAGCGACAAGAGCACCGAGGCCTATCGCAACTGGTGGCCTGCGGTCGATGACACGATGCTGCGCTTCATGAACCGGTCGATCGATCGGTTCGAGGCGTTGGCGGAACGCAGCGGCAATCGGATTCAGCTCAACCGGCGCGGCTACGTGTACGCGACGGCCAATCCGGCCCTTGCCGACGCGATGCGCGAAGAGGGCCTGCTGGCCGAAGCGCAGGGCGCTGGCCCGTTGCGGGTGCGTCGCTCGCTCGCCGATGCGACGGATTATCAGCCCAGCGCGCATACGGGGTGGCGCGACCATCCCGACGGAGCGGACTGCTTCCTCGATCCCGACGCGATCCGTCGGCACTTTCCGTTCCTCGCCGATGACATCGTGGGCGTGTTGCACGCGCGGCGATGTGGATGGTTCAGCGGACAGCAGGTGGGCATGCTGTGGCTCGAAGAGGCGCGGGCGGCGGGTGTCACGCTGCTCAGCGGTCGAGTCGCCGCGGTGGACACCACCGGTGCTGCCGTGCGGGCCGTGACGGTTGAGACAACCGACGGACGCACGCAGACCGTCAGCACGCCGGTCTTCGTGAACGCTGCTGGGCCGCACGCTCGCGCGGTTGCGCGACTTGCCAATGGCGATCTGCCGCTCGTGTCGGAGCTGCATCGCAAGGTCGCCTTCGAGGATGTGCACGGCGCGGTGCCGCGCGACACGGGCCTCGTGATTCTGCGTGACACGCAGCAGTTGCCGTGGACCGACGACGAGCGCGCCGACCTGGCGAGTGATGCGAGCACGGCGTGGCTTACCGAGCCACTGCCAGCGAATGCGCATCTGCGCCCCGAAGGTTACCATGGCAGTCGCACCGTGCTCATGCTGTGGGAGTGTCACGGTCCGCAGCACCTCGATCCGCCGGTGTTTCCGGTCCCCGACGATCCGCTCTTTGCCGAAGTCGTGCTGCGCGGCCTCACGCGCCTCGTGCCGGCGCTCGCGCCGTATGTGGACGCGGTACCACATCACTACGTGGACGCCGGCTACTACACGAAGACGGTTGAGAATCGACCGTTGATCGGGCCGATGTCGGTGACGGGCGCGTACGTCTGCGCGGCGTTCTCCGGCTTCGGTCTCATGGCCGCGCCCGCTGCCGCCGAGCTGCTGGCGGCCCACATCACGGGCGCGGCACTGCCCTCGTACGCGCCGGCGTTCCTGCCAGCGCGATACGATGATCCCGCATATCAGGCGCGTCTTGCGCAGTGGGGATCGACGGGGCAGTTGTGACGAGTGTGCGTGGCGTGTTCACCGCGTCCCGGTGACACGTACCCCCAACTGGACGCGCCGCCCCTGGAGCGGGCCGTACATATAGCTCGTATCGAACTGCTCGCTGAACGGCGCGTCTGCCCCGACGATCGCGTTCCGCTGGCGATAGTCGAACAGATTGCGGACGGCGCCGTACAGCTGCAGTGTGCGCGTGATCGGGTGCGTCAGTTGCAGGTGATGCTCGCTGAACCACGGCGACGTGGTGGGTCGCCCGTCGAGTTCCGGGAGGGCCATGGGGCCCACGAAGCGCGCGGTCCAGTCGAGTGTGCTGCCGAGCCGTGGCATCCGAACCCCCGTCGTGAGCGTGCCGAGCACGCGCGCGGCGTACGGCACCGCGCGCCGCACGCCACCATCGGTGAGCGTGACGTCCTGGAACGTCACGCCCGCCGCAAACGTCACCGGGCGCGTCGGCGCGTCGAGCTGCGCACTCAGTGTGACGCCGCGCGACAGCGCCGTGCCGTCGAGATTGGCGTACACGATGAGATTCGGATCGCGATCGTAGTCGGCCTGGATGCGATTGCTGAACCGCGTGTGGAACGCATCGACCCCAAGCACCACGACATCGATGCCCTCGTTCAGGTGCACATGCTGCTCGACACCGAGCGTGACCGTGCGCGAGCGCTCGGGACGCAGTGCTTCCGCAATCACCACCTGACGTGCGCCGGTGAGTGCGGCGTGATCTTCGGTGAAAAGATTGACCACGCGAAAGCCGGTCGCCGCGTTCACTCGAAGCGTGGTGTGGTCTGTGCCGAACGGCTGCCACTTGACCGCGAGACGTGGCGCGGGAATGAGCCCGTGCCGCTGGTAGTGATCGAGTCGCAGACCGCCGAGCAGGGTGAGCCCTGGCTGCACCTCCACCTCGTCCTGCGCGAAGACGCCAGCAATGAGCGTGCGATCGGCCGTGGCCGTGGCCGGCGTATTGTCGTTGTAGTGCTGGCCACGCAGCGTTGCGCCGAGCTGCACGGCGTGTGCGCGCACGACCTGCTCCCAGACGAGCTGACCGAACGCGGTGCCCTGCGTCGCGGCGTAGGGGGTATCACCGTACCAGGCATCCTGCTCGTGCCACGTGCCCGAGAACCAGAGACGCAACGCATCCGACGCCACTGGCAAGCGCCAGTTACCGATGAGCTCGGCGCGCTCGGTCGTGATGAACTCGCCGTACACCTGATCGCTGCCCAGGTCGGCGCGGGTCCAGTCGGCCGTGCCGCCGAAGCGCTCTTCGCGATACCATCGCGTGGTGAGATCGAGTCGGCGCTGATCGGCCGAGCCGAGTCCGAGTTTGCCGAAGAGACTCGCCCGGTTCACCAGCGGCAGGTCGGTGAAGCCATCAGGATCACGGTCGATGAAGCGATCATTGCGCGCGAGCGTGCCACTGAGCAGTACACGCGCGCGGCCGAGGTGCGGCGTGACGGCGGCATCGACATTCGTTTCGCCATCGCTCGTCACGAAGGAGTTGAGCGCGAAACGCGGTGCCAGTCGCGGGTCCTTCGTGACGATGTTGAGGACACCCCCCATCGCCTCCGAACCGTACAGCGTGCTGAGCGGACCACGGATGATCTCGACCTGCTCGATGAGCGCCGGATGCAGCCCGTTGAAGCCGTACACACTCGCCAGCGCGCTCATGACAGGTGTGCCGTCAATGAGGACCGCCGTGTACGGTCCTTCCATGCCGTTGATGCGTACGTTGTTGGTCACGCACACGCCGCAGTCGACCTGCACGTTCACGCCCGGCGAGACGAAGCCGAGGTTGTCCATGAGGTTGCCGGTCATGTTGCGCTGCAGCGCGCGCTGCGTGAGCACCTCGGTGCGCACGGGTGATTCGCTCGTGAACTGCTCGCGCAGTGTGGCGGTGGTGGCGACGGTGCCCAGCACTTCGCCACGCGGTTGCAGCGTGATGTCGAGGGCCGCCACCGCGCCCGCCGTGATCCGCACGGTGCGCGTGTCGGGCGTGAAGCCGAGTCGCGTGACGCGAACGGTGTGTTCCCCCACGGGCACGCCCACGAGCGTCACCGCACCATCGGCGCCGGTGCGTCCGGCGAGCAACGTGCCCTCGAGGCGGACCGTTGCGTCACGCACGGGGGTACCGGCCGTGTCACGAACGAGGACGCGGACGCTGCCCTGCGCATCGACACCACGCTGCGCGTCAACCGACGGTTTGTCCGTGGACGGGTTGGCGACGGACGGCTGGGCCACCGCGGGTACCGCGGTACTCGTCAGGAGCAGGATCGTGACGATGGTCGATCGAACAACACAAGAACGCGGGAGAGGCAACGAACGACGCATAGGCGAAGGTGCAGAACATAAGGAACGGTGAAGACAGGAGCGCGTCAGGTCGAGTCACGCCTCGGCACTAGGGCAGAGCGCGCTGTACCAACGCGATGGCGTCGGGGGCGTCCCAGACGCGCGCACCACGATGCGTGGCCGCGATGCGGCCGTCGCGGTCGATGAGCCACGTGGTCGGCACGGCACGAATGCCGAGCACCGCGGGCATGGGATCGAGCTCCACGAAGAGCGGCAGGCCGATCGGCCGACGATCGCTGAAGCGCTGCACACTGCGCCGCGTTTCCAGCGACACGAGCAGGAAGACGATGTCGTCGCGCCCCTGTGCGCGCAGCGAGTCCTGCAGCCGTTCGATGCTGCCCAGCTCGGCGACACACGGCGTGCACCACGTGGCCCAGAGATTGAGCACGATCGGGCGGCCGCGGAATCGTGCCATCGGGATCTCGCGGCCGTCGATCGCGCGGACGCGCCAGTCGAACGGTAGCGTGCGCTCGGTGTCGGACTGCGCGTGCGCGGCGAGCGGGCGCAAGGCAAGAGCGACGAGCGCGCACAGCGCCACACGCCACCAAGTGACACGCGCGACGACCATCGTGCAGCGCCGAGCGCCGCGCGTCATCACGCCCCCGTCACCAGTCGCCACACCTGCGCGACGAGGAAGCACACCACGGCGCCCATGCCGAGCGGCATGAGCGTGGCGAGCGCTGTCCACCGTGCGCTCCCCGTTTCCCGATAGATCGTGTAGATCGTGGTGGAGCAGGGATTGTGCAGCAGGCTGAACAGCATGGTGCACACGGCGGTGAGTGTGGTCCAGCCGTGCTCGCGCAGGAGCACGCCCACGTCGGCCGCGTCGAGTTCGAAGAGGACGCCGGCGCCGGCACCCGCCTCGGGCACCCCACCGGTGAGCACCGTGAGCATGAGCACGGTGGGAATCACGATCTCGTTGGCCGGAATCGCGATGACGTAGGCGAGCAGGATCACGCCGTTCAGGCCAAGCAGCAGACCGGCGGGTTCGAGCCAACGCACCAGCAGATCGGCGAGCGTCGCACCACCCACGGACACATTGCCCACGAGCCAGATCACCGCACCCGCGGGCGCGGCAAACGCGATCGCGCGCCAGAGCACGATCAGTGTGCGGTCGATGAGCGACGTGTACAGTGTCTGCCAGAGGCGCGGCGGGCGATACGGAGGCAGCTCGAGGCTGAAGCTCGTGGCTTCGCCGCGCAGCACGGTGCGGGTCAGCAGCCACGACGCGAAGAACATGGCGGCGACGCCGATCAACGTGACACTCACCACCGCCGACGCGGACACAAGCCCCGCCAACGCCGGTGGTGCGAGTGCGCCGACGAACACCGTGGCCAGCAGAATCTGTGTGGGCCAGCGGCCGTTGCAGAGCGAGAAGTTGTTGGTGATGATCGCCACGAGTCGCTCACGCGGGCTGTCGATGACGCGTGTGGCCACGACGCCAGCCGCGTTGCAGCCGAAGCCCATGCACATCGTGAGCGCCTGCTTGCCGTGGGCGCCCACGCGGCGGAACAGCGCGTCGAGATTGAACGCGACGCGTGGCAGATAGCCGAAGTCCTCGAGCAGCGTGAAGAGCGGGAAGAAGATCGCCATGGGTGGCAGCATCACGGCAATGACCCACGCGGTGGCGAGATACACGCCGTCCACTACGAAGCCGCGCAGCCAGTCGGGTGCACCGGCCGCCGTGAAGAGCGATGAGAGCCACGCGTGTCCGTGATCGACAAGCAGCGTACCGAGCATGGCCGACGGAACGTTGGCGCCGGCGATCGTGAGCCAGAACACGATGCCGAGCAGCAGCACCATGATCGGGAAGCCGGTGAGCGGACTCGTGAGCCAGCGGTCGAGCGTGCGGTCGAAGTCGAAGCGGAGGCGTTGCACCCCACCGAGGCGCGATGCGGTCGCGATGGCTTCGGCGGCGCGATAGATCCCTTCGGTGATGCGATCCTGAAAGTCGGCGGCGAGACGCCAGCGCACCGCGCTCGCGACCGCGAGCACATCGTTGCCGGACTGCACGGCGACCGGCGACGCGTCGTGGATGGCGGCACTGGCCACCGGCGTCGGGCGTGCGGCCGGCGGCCGTTCGGCGACGAGTGCGGCCAGTTCCCCGTTCTGCACGGCGGCTTCGACGCGCTCGTCGGCGTTGAGCAGGCGCAGGGCGACCCAGCGACTGTTGGGCAGGTCGGGATATGCGTCGAGCACGGCGGTTTCGACGGTGGCGATCGTCGATTCCGTATCGGCGTCGAAGCGGGCCACGCGATACGGCGTCGTGGGCGTCTCGCCGGCCGCCATCGCGCGCACCGCTTCGCGGAGCGCCTCGATGCCTTCGCCGCTACGTGCCGAGGCGGGAATCACCGGGACGCCGAGCTCGCGCGAGAGCGCGAGGGGATCGACGCCGATGCCGCGTCGGCGCGCTTCGTCCATGAGATTGAGACATACGACCACGCGCGGCGTGATCGCGAGCACCTGCAGCGCAAGATTGAGATTGCGCTCCAGACGCGTCGCGTCGAGGACGAGCACCGTGACGTCGGGGCGCCCGAAGAGCAGCATGTCGCGGGCGACCTGCTCGTCGTCGCTCGCGGCTTGCAGCGAGTACGTTCCCGGCAGATCCACGAGCTTGAAGCGCGTCCCGCCGGCTACGAAGTAGCCCTCCGCGCGCGTCACGGTCTTGCCGGGCCAGTTGCCGGTGTGCTGACGCAAGCCCGTGAGCGCATTGAACACCGTGCTCTTGCCGGTGTTGGGATTGCCTGCGAGCGCCACGAGATGATCGAAGCGCTCCGAGCGCGTCGCGAGCTGCACGAGATCGGCGTCGCGCGCGAGCGCCTGCCCACGAAAGGTGGTCGGACTCATGCGACGCGATCCGCTTCATGCGGCGCAATCGACGCTGCATCAATGCGCACCCACGCGGCCTGCTGCGCGCGCAACCCGATCAGTGCGCCACGAATGTCGTACGCGATCGGGTCACCGCCCGCGCTGCGCAGGACGGCCGCAATGCGGGTGCCCGGCACGACGCCGAGATCGAGCAAGCGGCGGCGCTGGGCACCACGACAGGCACGATCGATGCCGATCACGCGTGCACTCTCGCCGGGCGCGATGTCGGCCAGCGTGGCCGGACGTTCTGTGGACGTGTGCGGTGCCCGCAGCACGCTCACCCCGGCCTCGAGCAAATGTGGCAAGGTCACGCGATTTCCATCGAGTTCGAGCTGCACACCACGCGCATCACGCGCGTGCACGACCAGGGCGCGACCAAGCGTGAGTCCCGCGCGACGGAGGGCGATGTAGCTCTCGGCGGGTTCATCTTCGAGATGCGCAATCGTGCCGGCTTCGCCGGGCGCGAGGCGGCCGAGCAGCACGCGATCATCGACGGGCAGTTCGCCGGTGGCCGTCGGAATCGGATCGCCGTGCGGATCGAAACGCGGTTGTCCCAACTGCGCGGCGAGCGCTTCCACCTGTTCGGCGGTCAGGTCATGCTCGGCGTCTTCGGCCACGGCGTGCCATTCGGCGGGCTCGACGCCGGTGCGATCGGCAAGCCACTGCTCCACGAGCCGGTGCGTACGCACGAGGCGCAGGGCGTCCCGTCGTCCACCCTCCGTGAGACGGAAGCCGACGCCATCGGTGCGCGCGAGTCCACGTTCGACGAGTCGCGTGAGCAACGTACGCGCCACGGTCTCGCGCACGGACAGCGCACCCGCCAGCGCTTCCGGTCGCACCGCGGCGCCGTCGTCACCGGCATGGAAGAGATACTTCACCGCGTCTTCGACGCGAACACGCTCGGTGGCGCGTCGCGTTCGCTGGACGAGTGCGAACACACCGCGCCGTGGCCAGACCAGTACGGCTGTGGCCACGACGAGCGCGGCAAACACCAGCAGTGCGCGAGCGGGATCAACCATGCGCGGCCTCGTTCGCCGAGGAGGCGTGCGGATTGCCCGACGTGCGGTCGCGGGCCGGCGTGTCGGTGCACAACAACCGATCCGCGAGCGCGTGCCCCACAACGTGCTCCCCGCTGGCCGACGCGACATGCACCGTGCCGGCGACGGGTTCCTGCGCACTGACGGAAATCGCGGCCCCGGGGACGAGGCCCACGCGCGCGAGGTAGCGCAGCTCTTCGCCATCGTGCGCGAGTACCTGTTGCACGCGGACCTGTTCACCGACCGCCACCTGCGTGAGCGGACGCACGTGACGCACGGGCACGCTGCCGTCGGCGGCGGGAATCGGATCCCCGTGGGGATCGAACTCGGGGTGCCCGAGGGCCTGCGCCATGCGCTCGAGCACGCGGTCGGAGACGGCGTGTTCGAGGCGCTCGGCCTCGACGTGCACCTCGTCCCAGCCCAGGCCGAGCCGCTCCACGAGATAGGTCTCGATGATGCGGTGTCGGCGAATGACCCGCAGCGCGGCGCCCCGGCCGGTCGCGGTGAGAGCGACGCCGCGGTACGGGACGTGGTCGACGAGCCCCTGGTCGGCGAGGCGCCGGAGCATGCCGCTCACCGACGGGGCCGAGATCGCCAGCCGACTGGCGATGTCGGTGGTCGTGGCGATGCCGCCGCTCCGCGACAGGACGAAGACGGCCTTGAGGTAGTCCTCGACGGAGGTGGAGAGCAGGGGCGCGGTCATCAGGTGGTCCGTATCTGATTGTTAGGAACACCTAAACTACGATTCAGGTGCGGCGAGCGCAACATCCCGGGCCGGACGGTAGCTTCGACGGCGTCGGCTCTTCTCTCTCCCTCGCCCGTCCGCCCCATGCGATCGCTTCGCCCGCACCCCCTGGTCCTGACGACCCTCGCCCTCGTGGCCCTCGCCGCGCCGCTTCGGGCACAGACCGGCGGACGGCCGTTCACCACGGCCGATGCCCTCGACGTCCGCACGCTGCGGGTGGACGGGGTGACGCGCGACGGACGATGGATCGCGGCCACCGTCTCCACGCGGCGCGATCGCTCGAACGTCGATCACTTCCGCTACGGCGATCCCACGTACGTCGCGCCCGCCTTCGGTGAGCTGCTCGTGATCGACGCCACCACGGGCACACAGCGGGCGCTCTTTCCCACCCGCGAACAGGTGCGCGGCGCGACCTGGTCACCCGATGGATCGCGCCTCGCGTTCTTCCGACGGGAAGGGGACGCCCACCGTCTGTACGTGCACGAGGTGAGCAGCGGTCGCACGCGGCCCGTTGCGCTCCGCTCACCGCTCGCGATTGCCTCGACGTCGCCACTGCGGTGGACGCCGGATGGCACGCAGCTGCTGCTCACGCTGCGCTCCGCCGGTTGGCGCGACAGTGCGCAGCAGGCGTATCGCGCGCTGAGCGAGGGGCCCGTGGTCGTGCAGCAGTCGAGCGATGCGTTTCTCGACTGGGATCGCGTCCGCGCACTCGCCGAACAGGAACGATCGGCGCTGGTCACGCTGGCGACCGGCGCCGTGCGTGAGCTGCCGCTCACTCGCTCCATCGGTGCGGCGCAGTTCACGGCCGATGGGACGTCGCTCGTGTACCTGCTCGACGAGGCGCGACGCACGTCGTATCAGCGGGCGCGCGGCACGTGGTACGGGCTCTACCGACTGCGGCTCGCCGACCTGACGATCGACACGTTGCTTGCCCCGCGTGAGCAGTCGCTCACCCCGGTGTGGAATCCGGCGGCCACGCACGTCGCGTGGGCCGATCGTGGCAACGTGTTCGTACGCGCACTCGCGGCCGACAGCGCCGTCAATCTCACGGCGGCGCACCGCACGCCACGCGCCGGTCGCGACACCAGCCGGTTGAGCTTCAGCATCGAACGCTGGCGTCCGGATGGTCGCGTGCTGCTGCTCGCCTCACGCGACGGGTTGCATCTGCTCGATGTCACGGACGGCAGCATGCGCGTCCTGCTCGCCCATGACGGTGACGAGGCGACGCGTCCGCGACTTGCGTCGCAGGCGTGGAGTGCCGATGGGACGTCGATCGTTCTGAGTACCAGCGCACGCGACCGCTGGGAGCGTGGGCTGCTGCGCCTCGATGTGGCGACGGGGACGATCGAGGTGCTGGTGCGCGATCGTTCGCTGTACAGCGATTGGCGGGTGAGCGACGATGGCGCGCGCGTCGTGTATCGACAGTCGGACGGCGACCGACCGGACGAGCTCTACACGTCCGACATCCGCTTTCGCTCGCCGCGGCGTCTCACCACACTCAACCCGCAGCTGGACGGCGTGGCGCTCGCGCGGAGCGAACTGGTCTCGTACAAGGACGTCGATGGCAAGACGCTCTACGGGGTATTGCACCTGCCTGCCGGATACGATTCGACACGCCGCTACCCGCTGGTGGCCGAGATCTACGAGTCGTTCTTCGACAACGGCTGGAACGAGAACATGCAGCTGGTGACCGCGCGTGGCTTCGTCGGCTTTCGTCCGTCGGTAGAGTTCGAGACCGGTTATCCGGGCGAGGCGTGGCTCAAGGGCGTGCCGTCGGCAATCAACGCGCTCGTCGAGCGCGGATTGGTGGACGATCGGCAGGTCGGCGTCTACGGTCAGAGTTACGGTGGCTACGCGGTGAATCTGCTCATCACGCAGACGCAGCGCTTTGCGGCGGCCGTGAACGTGTCGGGCAAGGTGAACATCATCTCCTTCCTCGGCGACAGCGAGAAGATCACGACGCGCAACTACAACGCCGCGGAGGAAGGGCAGGATCGCATCGGCGCGACGTTGTGGGAGCAACCGCACAAGTACATCGCGACGTCGGCCGTGATGTTTGCCGATCGCATTCGCACGCCGCTGCTGCTCATGTCAGGTGAAGGCGATTGGAACGTACCGGCCACGAATCAGCGTGAGATGTACTACGCGCTGCGCCGCCTCGGGAAGGAGGTCACGTGGGTGAACTACAAGCGAGGCGGGCACGGCGCCGGACGCGCCAGCACGGTGGAGGATTTCCACGATCACTGGCAGCGCCTGCTCGACTTCATGCAGGCGCAGTTCACGAAGCGGGTGGCGGCTACGCCAGCACCCGCCGCGCCGCCGTCGCCACCGCGTCTGCCGTGATGCCGTACTCTGCGAAGAGACGCGGCGCCGGCGCGCTCGCGCCAAACGTGTCGATACTCACGATCGCGCCCGTGTCGCCCACCCAGCGGTGCCACGACTGCGAGTGCGCCGCTTCGACCGCCACACGCGGTACACCCGCTGGCAACACGCCGGCGCGATAGCCGGCGTCCTGCGCGGCGAACAGCTCGAGACTCGGTGCGCTCACGACGCGCACGCGCGTGCCGTCATTCTCGAGCATCGCGGCGGCGTTGAGTGCGACCGACACTTCGCTGCCGGTCGCGATCAGCACGACTTGCGCCGGTCCGTGCTCCGTCTGGTGCAGCACGTACGCGCCGCGCGCCACGCCACTGCGCGCACGATCGGCGATGTCGAGCCACGGCAGCTTCTGGCGCGACAACACGAGCGCGACCGGCCCACCACGGTGCTGCAGCGCAATCTTCCACGCGTCGGCCACCTCGGCGGCGTCGGCAGGACGCAGCACCGTGAGCCCCGGAATGCACCGCAGTGAGGCGAGCGTCTCGATGGGCTGATGTGTGGGCCCGTCTTCGCCGAGACCGATCGAATCGTGCGTGAAGACGTAGATCACTTGCTGCTTCATGAGCGCCGCGAGGCGAATTGCGGGCCGCATGTAGTCGGCGAAGACGAGGAACGTGCCGCCGTACGGGAGGCAGCCGCCGTGCAGCGCGACGCCGTTCATGATGGCGCCCATGGCGTGTTCGCGAATGCCGTAGTGCACGTAGCGACCGTCCGGATGCTCGGCGCTGAACACCCGCTCGCCCTTGAGTTGCGTGAGGTTCGAGCCGGTGAGATCCGCCGAGCCGCCCAGCAACTCGGGGATGACCGGCGCCAGCGCCGCGAGCACCGCACCGCTGGCGGCACGACTCGCCACGCTGCCCGAGGCCGCGTCGAACACGGGGACCTTCTCTTCCCATCCCTCGGGGAGCTCGCCCCGCAGCCGCCGCGTCAGTTCGGCAGCGAGCTCCGCGTGGGATGACGCGTACGTTTCCCACCGTGCGCGCCATGCGGCGTGCGTCTCGGCGCGCTCCGCGACCGCGTCATGCCAGTGCGCGGCGGCATCGGTTGGCACATGAAACGCCTCCGCACTCGGCCACCCGTACACCTGCTTCGTGAGCGTGATTTCCGCCGCTCCGAGCGGTTCACCGTGAGCCTTGGCCGTGTCGGCCCGATTCGGTGAGCCGAAGCCGATGATCGTCTTCGTGATGATCAGCGTCGGACGCTGCGTCTCGGCCTTGGCGTCGGCGATCACGCGATCGATGGCATCCTGATCGTTCACATCGTCGAGTGTCAGCACCTGCCAGCCGTAGCCTGTGAAGCGCGCCGTGACGTCGTCGCTGCAGGTGAGGTCGGTGCGCCCGTCGATCGTGATCTGGTTGTCGTCGAAGAAGCCGATCAGCTTGCCAAGCCGCATATGGCCCGCAAACGATGCCGCCTCGTGCGAGATGCCCTCCATGAGGCACCCGTCACCAGCGATGAAGTACGTGTAGTGATCGATGACGTCGTGGCCGTCGCGATTGAAGCGTGCGGCGAGATGCTTCTCGGCGAGTGCGAAGCCGACGGCGTTCGCGATGCCCTGACCGAGCGGGCCCGTGGTGGTCTCGACGCCGGCGGTATGGCCGAACTCCGGATGGCCCGGCGTCTTCGAGCCCCACTGCCGGAAGGCCTTGAGATCGTCGAGCGAGACATCGTAGCCCGCGAGATGCAGCGAGGCGTAGAGCAGCATCGACGCATGGCCGGCCGAGAGCACGAACCGATCGCGATCGGTCCAGTCGGGGGCGGCCGGGTCGTGACGCAGGTGGCGCGTGTAGAGCGCGTACGCGAGCGGCGCGAGCGCCATCGGCGTGCCGGGGTGCCCCGACTCGGCCTGCTGTACCGCGTCCATGGCGAGGGTGCGGACGGTATCGACCGCCAGGCGAACGGTGGCGGGGGACGCACTCACGGCAGAAACGGACACGGACGACTCCGACGGGCTCGGGACAGGGCAATCAGGGCGGACGGGGGCGGGTCGGACGAGTCCGGACCGCACCCCACGACAAACCTGAAAGTTAGCCGATTGGTGTCCGCGGTGCTGTCCGCGGGTGCCGCGCCGCCGCTGGTCAGACCGTGCGGGCGAGGTAGCGATCAGTGGTGAGCTGCAGGTGATGTTGCGCGTGGCCGGCGATCATCCAGGCGAACCCGCGGGCCGACACGTCGCCACCGCCCGTCGCGGCGCGCCGCGCGAGGGCGTTCTGGTCGAGCGGATCGAGCAGCTGCAGCGTGGCCGCACGCACCGCGCCGAACTCGGTGATCAGCGACGGCAACGTGCGCGACGACGCGGCCGAGTAGGGCACCCACGCGTCCTGATCGAACCCGGGGAGCAGCGTGCGATCGGCGCGTGCCGCACGCAACAGGCGATACGCAAAGACGCGTTCGGTATCGACGACATGCACGAGCGACTCGGCGAGCGTCCATTTGCCCGGTGCGTAGGTGGACTGCCCCTGCGATTCGCTGACGCCGTCGAGGAGCGCGGCGAGATCCGCCGGCTGGCGAACGAGCAGTGCGTGGAGGTCGGTGAGCTGCAACCGTTCGAGGGCGTCGGCGGCGCACTGCACATAGGTGCCGGCATAGGCCGGGACTTCATCGGACGCGGGTTGCGGAATCAGCATGGGTCGAGGAGGCGATGGACAGGGAGACGGGCTGATCAGAAGCCGATGCCGACAAGCACCGACAGGTTGCGATTGGTCACGCCGTTCTGCGCGGATGAGAGGCTGCGCAAACCGCGCGTATAGCGCAGCATCGCGGTGTAGTCGCGAGTGCCGCGGCGCATCGACAGCCCCGCACCGACGGTGCCGCCCACGTCGGTTGACGCGAGGTCAAGGGACGCTCCCTCTTCCTCCTCGGCGCTGTCACAGTCGCTCGAGAAACTGAACAGCCCGGCGTCAACACCGAGCGTGCAGCTCATGCGGTACGCGAGTGTCGGACCGGCCACCAGGAAGGGACGCGTCGAGGTACCCGCGCGCCCGAGATCGGCGCGGAGCAGCAGGGGCACCTCAAGGTAGGCGAGATTGAGCGACAGCTCGGCACTCGTGGGAAATCCCAAGTCGCCCCCATCCGCGAAGGCCGCCTCGTAGCGCACACCCTTCTGTGTGTAATGCAGTTCGGGCTGCAGCGAGAACACGCTGGTCAACGGTCGATTCATCCAGACGCCGAACTGCAGACCGATACGACGGGATGGCGACACGCTCGCCTCGGCGCCTGTCACCACGACGTCATCGCCCTCGGAAATCGTCGCCATCGAGGAGCCGACGTACCCACCGAACCGTGAGGGCTGCGCATCGGCTTGATGCGTGACGAGCAACAGCATGGCCGCCACGAAAGCGACGGAGGCGCGGGTGTGTGACCAGTGCATGATCAGGAACTTGCAAGCGCAAGGTGAGACAACGCGGGAGACGTCACGTGCTGAAGAGTACGGTGCGCAGCTGCACACGACAGGTGTGCGCGGCCTCAACCGAAGGCGCGCTGCCCTGCGCGAGGCGTGCCGTGCCACCGCCGCGGCCTCCCACGGCCTGCAGGGCCTCGCGCAGCAGCCGACCGCAGTCGATCCCGGTGTCGTCGCTGGCGGCGAGCAGCAACGCGGGCGGATCCACGCTCATGGCCAGATACACGGCCTGACCGCACGCGATGACCTGCTGGGCAAGCAGCTGTCGCTCCTTGACGGGCACCTCGTCCTTTCCGCAGACGATGATGCGACGGCCCGCGGCGTCCGGCGTCGTCGCGGCGTGCAGCGCGCGCGCCTCGTGCGCGGTGAGCTCCTCGGTGAGCAGTGCGAGGCGCTTCTCGAGCGTGCGCCGTTCCTCCGCCAGCGTTCCGACGAGCGCCGGTAGCTCGTCGACCCCGGTGGAGAGCGCCTGGCTTGCCGCGAGCAGCAGCTCCATGTCAGCGCGCGCACGCTGCACCGCGCGTGCACCGCACCGGAACTCGAGTCGCACGGTGCCGCGGGTGCGCTCGGTGCGACGCAGCAGAATGGGTCCGATCTCCCCCGTGTGCGACACATGTGTTCCGCCACAGGCGTTGCGATCAAGACCCTCGATGGTGACGATGCGCAGCGCGCCGCTTCGATCGCTTGGCTTGCGCAGACCGCTCGCCGTGGCGGCGTCCTCGAAGTGCACGGTGATGGGTCGATTCTCCATCACATGGGCATTCACGCGCGCTTCGGCTTCGCGCAGCAGTGCGGCTGGCACCTCATCAGCGCGCAGATCAAGGGCGCAGTGATCGACGCCCATGTGCACGCTCACGGTGGGCCATCCGTAGACATCCTCGAGCACGGCGGAGAGCAGGTGCTGGCCGCTGTGCTGCTGCATGTGATCGCGGCGGCGGGTTGCGTCCACCTCGCCGGTGATCGTCGCTCCGACGGCGTGGGGTAGCGGTTCCGCCAGCTGGTGCCACACGGCGTCGTCGTCTTCAGTGACATCCGTGACGGCGATCCCGCCCAGGACCCCGAGGTCGTGCGGTTGACCGCCCGACGTGGGGTAGAAGGCGCTGCGATCGAGCCGGACGCGCTGTCGGCTAGCGTCCAGCGCGACAACCTGTGCGTCGAAGCTGAGCAGCCCACTATCGGTGTAGTAGAGGCGATCGGTCATCGGGGGAGAGCGTGGAATGGGCGCTTGACGGGCGACCGGGGCGGTCGTGAGGTTGCGGACGATTGCCCACCTCATCGCCTCTCGCATGTCGCGCTGCCAGAAGACTGTCCTCCTTGCCCTCGCCGGCGCCATGGCCGCGGCGGCGTGTGCACCGCTGGGTTTTGGTGCGCGACCACCCGCGCCGCCGGTGGTCATCGAAGACAGCACGCCGAGCCGGCCCGTCTGGGTGGCGCCGACAGCGGCTGCGGTCGAGCGCAGCGACGAGGACGCGCTCGATCGACTGTCGCGGTTCGGCGCGGTCTGGCACGCCGTCCGCTGGTGGCATCCGGACGTCGTGTACACCGGCCCCGCGTGGGACACGGCCTATCTCCGTCACGTCGAGCGAGCGCGTGACGCACGGAGCGATGGCGAGTTCGCCGACGCGGTCGCGGCGCTGCTCGACGAACTCGACGATCCGGCGTCGCAGGTGGTGCGTGGCGACACGGCGCGTGCAGCACGATTCTCGGACGACGCGATCGATGCGCCGGCTCAGCGCGCGAGCGACTCGATTGATCGGATCTCATTGATCATGACGAGCGACAGCATCTGGCTGACGCGTCCGGTGCAGTTGCGCGGCGGTGATCTGTCGAGTCTCTCGCGCACGTTGCCGATACACGCCTCGGTGCTGGATTTGCGCGGCGCGTCCGGCGACGTCGCCGGCGTGCCGTGGACGTCGCGCGCGGTACGCGCCGCCGAGTGGACACCGTTCCTGTCGCAGACGCCGCCGCTCGTGGCGCGATCCGTGCGCCGAGGAGCGCCGGATGCGCCCCGTGGTGCAGGCCCGCAGGACCCAACCGACTTCGCCTGGGTGCTGCAGCCGCTGCCCATGGCGTCGCGCTCACGCGCGACGGCATCACGTCGTACCCCGCGCGTCGTGATCGTCGATGATGCGACGCTGGTACCGCCGGAAGTGCTTGCGCTCCGCGCGTCCGACGCGCTCGTGATCGTGTCCACAGGAAGCGGGGTGCTTCGTACAACGCCGCGTCACCTGCTGCTGCCGCTTGGCGGTGACGCAATCGCACGCATTCGGTTGGCGGCGTGGGAGACAGCTGATGGTCGTCGTGTGGCGCCACGGGCCGACACGACCGTCCGCGCGACCGCAATCACGGCGCTTGCACCGGACACGCTCGATGCAGCGGTTCGCACCGCGCTTGCCATCGCGCGTGGCACGGCGCGTCCTCGACATCGCGTCGGGATGGATCCGCGAGTTGTGCAACCGCCGCGCACGCTCAGCGACGGACCGATGTCTCCGCCGTCGCGTGCGACGATGTATCCCTCGCTTCCTGAACGCCTGCTCGCGGTTACGCAACTCTGGGGCGTGGTGCGCGCGTTCTCGCCGTATCTGCCGATGGCCGACGAAGACTGGGATCTGGCATTCCGAGACGCGGTCGGCGCAGCGGAAGCCGCCAGTTCATCGCGCCAGTGGGGACGGACGCTGCTGCGGTTCGCCGCCGCGCTCGACGCGTCACAAGTGGACGTTGACGTGCCCGATCACCCGGAGTTCGAACGTGCGCGTGGTGTCGTGCCCTTCACCATGCACCTCGTGGACGGACGCCCCGTGGTGTCGGCGATCGACGACACCGCGGCGGCGCGCTCAGGTGTGCGCGTGGGGGACGAAGTGGTGGCGATTGGCGGGGAACCCATCGACAAGCGTTTCGAGCGACTGCGCCCACTCATTGCGGCGTCCAACGCGTGGTCACGCGAGGAGCGACTGCGTGACTGGCTCGTGCAGGGACCCGCGGAAACGAAGGCCACGTTCCGCGTGCGCGGCAGCGGTGCGCCGCGCGATGTGGAGTTTCAGTACGCGAATGTCACGCCGCGCGTGCTCGCCGAGCGGACGCTGCGTGTGGACACGCTCGCATCGAACGTGGTGCGGGTGCGCCCCGGTGCGGTGTCGACGCCACTGCCCGACGCCCTGCGTGCCGCTCCCGCGATCATCGTCGATCTGCGCGGGGTACGCGATGCCGCTGGCGCGTCCGGCCTCGCCGGTTCGGTGCTCGACGCCGATGCGCGTGAGTACGCGCGCGATGAGCGCACGTGGCTCGAGGCGCCACCCACAGGGGCATTGCGCGCGCCGGAGCTCGATCCGGCGCGTCGCAGTACGCGCACGGTGCGCCGGACGCCGCCGCGATCCGAGGGCACCTTCGACGGACCTGTTGCCGTGCTCGTGGATGCGACGACACAGGGCGAAGGTGAACTGCTGGCGCTTCGACTGCTGGCGGGTGGACGATCGCGTGTGCTGGTCGGTGCGCCCACGGCTGGTGCCGTGGGTGACGTGGCCGAACTGCAGCTCGCCGGAGGCGTCCGAGTGACGGTGCCGGTCCGTGATGTTCGCCACGCCGACGGTCGGTTTGTGCAACGTCTCGGGCTCTCGCCGAATGTCAATGTCACACCGACGGTGACAGGCGTGCGCAATGGACGCGATGAAGTGCTCGAGGCCGCGCAGCGTTGGATTGCGCAGCAGTTGGCGCCCCCCCCGTCTCGTCGCAGGTGATGGACCAACGGTCGCTCCCCATCGACGATGTGCTGCCGGCGCTCACGCACGCGCTCTCGCAGCGATCGGTCGCGGTGCTTGAAGCGCCGCCGGGTGCGGGCAAGACGACGCGTGTCCCGCTGGCGTTGCTGGAGGCGCCATGGTTGCGCGCGCAGCGCCTCGTGATGCTGGAACCACGACGACTCGCGGCGCGAACCGCGGCGCACTTCATGGCCCGTCTGCTCGGCGAGCGTGTGGGCGAAACCGTCGGGTATCGTGTGCGCGGGGAAGCGCGCGTCAGCGCCCGAACCCGCATCGAAGTGGTGACCGAAGGCATGCTCACGCGGTGGCTCGCCACCGATCCGACACTCGAGGGTGTGGGGGCCGTGCTCTTCGACGAGTTTCACGAACGCTCGCTCACCGCCGACCTCGGGCTTGCGCTCACCCTCCATACGCAACGCATGGTGCGTCCCGAGCTGCGCGTGCTGGTCATGTCGGCCACGCTCGACGGCGATGCGGTGGCGCAGCTGATCGCCGATGCGCAGGGCAATGCTCCGATCGTACGTAGTGACGGCCGCCTCCATCCGGTGCGCACGGAGTATCGGGCACCGCGGGGTGACGAACGAATCGAGACGCACGTGGCACGCGTCGTGCGCGAGGTGGTCAGTGCGCACGAGGGCGATGTGCTCGTGTTCCTGCCGGGCGCGCGCGAGATTCATCGCACGGCGGCACTGCTGCACGATGTGTCCGAGCCGCGCGGTGCGCGGGTCACGGTACATCCACTGTTCGGTCAGATGGCACTCGAGGCGCAGGATGCCGCCATTGCACCAGCGCCAGCGGGCACGCGCAAGATCGTGCTCGCCACGGCCATCGCCGAAACCAGTCTGACGATCGAAGGGGTTCGGGTCGTCGTCGATGCCGGACGCGCGCGCATTCCGCGTTTCGATGCGCGGGTTGGTGTCACGCGGCTCGACACCGTGCGCGTCACACGGGCCGGGGCCGAGCAACGCCGCGGTCGTGCGGGTCGCGTCGCGCCGGGCGTCTGCTTTCGCCTGTGGGATGCGCACGAAGACAGTGCGCTGTTGCCGCGCATTCGTCCCGAGATGCTCGATGCCGATCTCACCGGGCTCGCCCTCGAGCTGGCCGATGCGGGGATCGAGGACGCGCGTGAACTGGCCTGGCTCGACGCACCCTCACCGGCGGGGCTCGCCCGCGCGCGTGAGCTGCTCACGTGGCTCGGCGCGTTGACAGAGCACGGACGCATCACGGAGCACGGTCGGGCGATGGCGGCGCTGCCGCTGCATCCACGCTTTGCGCATCTCCTGCTGTTGGCCGAACGCGACGGCCAGGCCACACTTGGCGCCATCCTCGCCGCCTGCATCGAGGAGCGCGACGTGCTGCGCGGTGCCGGTGGTCCACCGCCCGCCGACCTGCGCCTGCGCGTCGAACTCGTGTTGGAGGTGTCCGAGAACGCGCTCGGGACGCAGCTCGCGGGTGCCCATGTCGATCGCGACGGCGTACGTCGCGTGCGTGACGTGGCGCGTGAGCTGCTGACGCGGCTTGGCGCACGCTGGACGCCCGACGCCGTCGATCTCGATGCCTGCGGTGCGCTGCTCGCACTCGCCTATCCCGATCGGATCGCGCGCGCGCGTGCGACGGCTGGCGGCCGCTATCTGCTGCGGAACGGAACCGGCGCGGTGCTCGCCGCGCACGATGGGCTGCTGGGCGCCCCGTGGTTGGCGATCGGGGAGCTCGACGGTACGCCGCCGGAGTATCGCGTGCTGCGCGCCGCGCCGATCGACGACGCGACGGTCCGCGCACGGTTCCGCGACGATCTCGTCACGCGTGTCGAGGTCACGTGGGAGGACGACGCGGCGCGGGTGCGGGCGACGCGTCGCACCCGTCTCGGGGCGATCGTGCTGGAGGAGACCCCCGCGCGCGATGTGCCGGCCGAGGCGATGCACGCAGCACTGCTGGACGCCCTGCGTCGTCGCGGCGTGGCGCGTTTGCCGTGGACGGACGCCACACAGCGTCTGCGCGCGCGCCTGGCATTCCTGCACGCACACGATGCGAGCTGGCCCGACGTCTGCGACGAGGTGCTGCAGGCCACCCTGCACCAGTGGCTTGGTCCTGCGCTCGAAGGCGTCAGTGCGCTTTCCGGCCTGACTGCGGAGCGTCTGCACGAGGCCCTGCTCGGCAGTCTCGACTGGTCGCAGCGCGCGGCACTCGACACGAAGGCGCCCACGCATCTCGACGTGCCGAGCGGCTCACGCATCGCGCTCGATTACAGCGATCCGCAGGCTCCGGTGCTCGCGGTGAAGTTGCAGGAAGTGTTCGGATGGACGAGCACCCCGACGCTGCTCGAGGGCCGCGTGCCCATCACGATGCATCTGCTGTCACCGGCACAGCGTCCGGTGCAGGTCACGCGCGATCTTGCGGGATTCTGGCGCGACAGCTACTTCGCCGTGCGCAAGGAGCTGCGTGGCCGGTATCCACGCCACCCGTGGCCCGATGATCCGTTGCAGGCCGAGCCGACGCGCCGCGCAAAGCCCCGCGGTACCTGATCAAGACAACACACCGCGCCACGCCCACGTCGCCGCGCGGCACGGACTACGCATCACGCGCCAGCCAGTCACCCGTGATGATCGGCGTCGCATCGTCAAGGCCTTCGTTGTAGTGGTAGATCCACGCGACTTGTTCGCTGCCGTCACCGAAGCGCGCGATCGTGCGTTCGCGCACGAAGAGCGAGCTGTAGCGTGAGTCGGCCGCAAAGCCCTCGTACTGATCGAGCATCGCCAGCAGCGCCTCGCGCGTGTCGTCGTGCAGCGCAAACACTTCACCGTGCACACGTTCGTCGGGACGCGTGGAGGGCACGCACGCCGGATACTCGCCGGCGTCGAACAGGCGTCCGGCCACCGTGGCCTCGCCGACGAACGTGGCGTCGCCGGCGAGGCGTTCGGCCATGAGCGAACGCGAGCCACGGCGCAGCGTCCCGTACACGAAGAGCAGCCGGGGCTCGATCGCGGACGTGATGGCGTCGGGGGCGCGCGTGGACATGGTCATCCCTGCAGCACGTCGGGCAGCACGCGTGCGAAGGCACGCATTTCGTCGGGCGTACCGATGCTCACGCGTACCCAGTCGCTGTACGGCGGGAACGCGCGGCCCACGAGGAAGCCACGGTCGAGGCAGGCCTTGTACACGGCCGCGTGCGGCCGTCCGGCGTGAATGAACGCGAAGTTGGTGTGCGAGGGCGTCTGCGTCTTGCCGAGCGCCTTCACGGCGTCGCGCAGAATGGCCTGCCCTTGCGTGTTCTGTTCGACACAGAAGCGCTGCCATTCCGTGTCGGCGATCGCGGCGATCGCAGCGCGGGCGGCGAGAGCGTTCGGCACGCCCGTCGTGAAGCCCTGCATGCGCTTGATGATGTCGGGACGCGCGATGGCAAACCCGATGCGACAGCCGGCGAGTCCGTGAATCTTCGACGCGGTGCGCAGCACGATCACGTTGCGTCCTTCGAGCACCAGATCGACCATGCTGCGATACGCCGGCTCGGTCACGAAGTCATGATACGCCTCGTCGACCAGCACCGTGGTGCGCGCGCTCGTGTGCTTCACGTAGTCGCGCAGTCGGGCATCGCCCACCAGGGTGCCCGTCGGATTGTTCGGATTGCAGACGAAGACAAGTCCGATCGCGCTCGTGAGCCGGCGGTCCATCGCGTCGAGATCGTGCGCGTGGTTCGCGTCGAGCGGGACACGATGGACGGTGAGGCCCATGTGCGCCGCGTATTCGGGCAATGCTTCGAACGTCGGATCGGCCGCGAGGACATCGGCGCCCTTGATGCCGTGCGCGAGTGTGGCCACGCACAAGACCTCGCGCGATCCTTGCGTGACCATGACGTGATCGGCCGGCACACCGGCCTGCTTGGCGAACGCGGCACGCAACACATCGTACGACGGACTGCCGTACTTGTTGTGCTCGTCGTAGGCATCGAGCATGGCTTGCTTGGCGCGCGGCGACATGCCGAACGGATTTTCGTTCGACGCGAGCCGGACCTGTGCGACGCGGGCGCGCTCGGCGGCCACGGAGCGCGCGTAGCGCTCGAGCTCGTCACGGGAGGCGCGCGGCCATGCAGCTTCGGCGAGGGCTTCCGCCGGCAGCGCGGCGGGAAGCATCAGACCGGCACCAAGGCCGAGGGACGTGGTGCGAAGCCACGCGCGACGAGTCACGGGAGACGTCATGGCGAACAACCTCGGGACAGCGGCGGGAGGAAGGCGGGCGAGGGGGCGCCGATGGCGCCTCCCTGCTGGATGGAGCGGCTGGAGGGCGTGCCGCGTTCCCCGAATGTGCGCCCGACCCCGTATGCTTCGCTACCTCCCCTTTGCCCCGCGTCCTGACGTCATGCGTGCTCGCCAGCTGTTCACCCTGCTCTCCTTCGCCACGATGGTGGGGGCATCGGTGTGGGTGGTGCGCACCCATTGGCCAGCCGACGGGGCCCCCACGTTGCCCTGGTTGGCCCATGGTGCAGCGCTCGCGATCACGCTCGCCGAGGTGCTCACACGCGCGCTCAAGATTCAGGCCTCGGCGTGGGCGGTGGACTGTCGGCTGACCTTCGGGACGGCGTTGCGCGTGTGTCTGGCCGGTGATTTCGCGGCCGCGGTCACTCCGGCTCGTTCTGGTGCCGAGCCGGCGCGCTTTCTGGTGCTCTCGGAGGCGGGCCTTTCGACGGCCAACCGTCTGCTCGTGCTCTTTCTGGAGCTGTTTCTCGAGATGTGGTCGCTCGCCCTCGTGTGCCTCGGGCTGGCGTGGGCCTTTCGCGGTCACGGCGCGTCGACCAGTGGTCTGATCGGCCTCGTGGGCGGTTATTCGGGCGCGGTGCTGGGGGCGGGTGCGCTGGGGTTGGCGCTTGCTCGATGGTACGCGCACGGTCCGCCGCCCGCCTGGGCGCGGCGGTTCGGGCTGCACGCCGGCCGCTGGCGCGTGGTGCAGCGACAGGTGCGCCAACTGCGCACGTCGGTGCGCGCACTGCGCGGCGCGAACGTCGGTCGCATGTGCATCGCCTATCTGGCGAGCGTCCTGCACATCGTGGGCAAGGTCGCCGTGCTGCCGGCGATCGTGTTCCTCGCGGACCGCACGTTTCCCCTCACGATGGACACGCTCGCGCCGCTCGTGCTGTGGCCGCTCGCGCTCTTCTACGGCGGCGTGGTGGTGCCGGCGCCAGGCGGCGGAGGTGTGATCGAAGGGGCGTTCGCGCTCGCGTTGGGTGACGCCATCCCTGCCGGACTGTTCGCGGCCGCACTGCTGTGGTGGCGGTTCTACACGTACTACGTCTATCTGCTGGTGGGTGGGGTCGCGGCCGGCGATACGGTGCGACGCTTGCTGGCGCGTCAGGCATCGTCGCCGGCGCCGGTGCACGCGTGAGCGCATCTCGATCGGCTGACGTCGCGTCGATGTCCGGCACGACCCCGGACTCGCCGCCTGCGACGCGCGTGCAGCTCGTGCTGGCGTTCTTCTGCATCTACATCGTGTGGGGCTCGACGTACCTCGCGATGAAGTTTGCCGTGCAGACGATTCCGCCGTTCCTCATGGGCGCCGTGCGATTTCTCACCGCAGGGGCGCTACTCATCGCGTGGAGTGCGTGGCGCGGGCGTGCGCAGGCGACGCGTCGTGCGTGGCGGAACGCAGCCATCATTGGCGGATTGCTGCTGTTCTGGGGCAACGGCTCCATCTCGTGGGCCTCCCAGCGCGTGCCGTCGGGTGTGATGTCGCTGCTCGTTTCGACGGTGCCGCTCTGGCTGGTCGTCCTTGAAGGCATGCGGGGACGACGGCCCACGGTGCCACAGGTCGCCGGGGTGATCGTGGGGCTGTTCGGCGTGAGCCTGCTCGTGCTGCCCCCTGATGGTTCGTGGCGCAGTGCGCCCATCGACCCTTTGGGTGCCGTACTCGTGCTGGCCAGTGCGTTTGCGTGGACGAGCGGGTCGCTCTTTTCGCGCACGGCAGAGCAGGCGCCGTACGCACCCATGGCAAGCGGGCTGCAGATGGTGTGCGGCGGTACGCTGCTCGGGATGCTGAGTCTCCTGTCGGGCGAATGGTCGCGCGTGGATGCGTCACAGATCTCGACGCAGTCGGCGCTCTCGGTGCTCTATCTCATCGTGTTCGGTTCGCTCGTGGGCTTCAGCACGTACATGTGGCTGTTGCAGAAGGCGAGTCCGACCGCGGTCGGCACGTACGCGTACGTGAATCCGGCGGTGGCCGTGGCGTTGGGGGCACTCTTCGCAGGGGAGCGCCTGCCGGCCCGCGGTGCGCTGGCGATGACGATCATTGTGGGCAGTGTGGCGCTCGTCTCGCTCGCGCCGCGGCTGGGTTGGCGGAAGAGCTCGGTGCCCAGTGAAGACGGGCGCGCGAAACCGCACCGCTGACACGCCCGTAGTGCTGTGCGTCGGGCAACGTGACCTCGCGCTTGGCCCTCACCCTTTCGCTTCCTCCTGCAATGCAGACCCATATCAAGATCGTCGCCCTGCTCAACATCGTGTTCGGCACGCTGATGGCGGTGCTCGGCGTTCTGTTGACGCTGGGTCTCGGGCTGGCGGGCCTCGTGTCAGGCGACTTCGTCGGTGGCCTCGTGCTAGGCACGGCGGGCGTGGTGGCCGGACTCATCCTCGTCGCCATCGCGTTGCCACAGGTCGTGGGCGGTGTGGGGCTGCTCGCCGGACGCAACTGGGCGCGCTGGGTGCTGATCGTCACGTCGGTGCTCGGTCTCTTCAAGTTTCCGATTGGCACCGCGCTCAGTGTGTACGCGCTCTGGGTGCTGCTGCACGACGAAACGCGCCGCGCGATGACGTCGTAACTCGACTTGGGGTGGGGGGACAACGCGGGCCGAGCGCGATGCGCCGGCCCGCGTTATGCGTTACGGGCGTCCCAACGATTCGATCGCGGCGGCAAACACATCGAGGGGATGCGTGCCATCGCTGCACCACGGTACGCCCATCACCTGCCGCAGCGCGTCGTTGACGCGAAACTGCACGCGCAACGACTCACGCAACGACCCGACGGTGCGGCAGAGTCGCCCCTCGAGTCGCAACGTGGCGGGCAGGGCGGCGAGTTGCAGTGAATCGGCGAGTGTGGCGAGCCGCTGCAGCGCGACGCGCTCGACACGCACGACCCGTCCGTCGCTCTGTCGGACACGCCCGTCGCGCGCGACATCGGTGCGCAGTGATCGACATGCCGGGGTGCACGCCACGCGATGCACCGCGTAGGCGAGCGAGTCATCGGGCACGAACGCGGCGTTGGACGCCTCCGGGCGCGCGTCTTCGGCGGCATCCGCGGTGACACTCGGTGCGGCGGCCAGTCGCGACGCGCCGAGCGCGTTGGCCGAGGCCGGAGCGACAGCGCGTCGCGCCGCGGCGGTGGGACCGGCGGCGTTCTCCGGGCGGGGCACGCCGGGCGCGGTCGCGACGGTCCCGGTTGGCGCGTCCGCGACGGCGCGTTCGGTGGACATGGCCTTGGCGCTGTGCGCCCCGGCGGCCATAGGCGCGGGAGCGGCCGCACGCGGTACCGAGTCCGCTTCCGGCGGTGGCGCCGTCTGCGCCGCGGCCATGGGCGCGTTCTCCGCGATCGTCATCGGTGCGTTGGCGGCGGCCGCTGCTGCGGCTGGCAGCGGTGCCGTCGCAGCCGCAGCGCCAGCCGCGTCGATGCGGCGGGTCTCCGGCGCGGCAGTCGCGGTCTCGCGTGTGATCATTGCGACGCCGGTGTTCGGCGCAAGCGGCGAGGGGTTGCGTTGTGTGACCCACACGCCGGTTGCGGCCACCGCGAGCAGGGCGGCAATCGCCGACCAGCGGGTCACTGTGCGCGAGGGTCCACGCGACACCGCACGCGCTCCGCCGGGTGCGATGCTCGGTCGCATCGGCAGCACGTTGGCCGGCACGTCATCGAGCGCCGAGAGAATGCGCGACGCGGCCGCCGTCAGTCCGCGCGCTTCCGCGACGCGCGCCGCAAATGACGGCGAGCTCTGCACGAGCGCCTCGAGCTGCGCTGCCGTCTCGGCGTCGCACTGTCCGTCCAGCCACTCGTGAATGCGACCCTCGTCGATGTGCTCATCGGGTGATGCAGCCCCCGTGGACTCGACTGGTCGGTGGTCATCCGATGCCATGTTCCCGTCCCTCCGCGCGGCGCTGTTGCGCCTCGTAGTGCTCCGCGAGACGGCGACGCGCCCGCGACAGTGTGGTGCCGACCGAGCTGCGCGCGATGTCGAGCGCGGCTGCGATTTCGTCGTAGTCGAGTCCTTCTTCGCGCATGAGCAGCGCGAGGCGATCCTTCTCCGCGAGTGCGTCGAGGGCAGCGCGCGCCGTGGCGCGGTCTTCGGCGCGTTCGATCGCGGTTCGCTCCGGTTCGACGACGCGATCGCGTTCTTCCGCCGCGAGCAGGGCGAGTCGAGCGCGTTGCCGACCTGCGCGTCGCGCATCGTCGCGTACGAGATTCGTGGCGACCGCGAAGAGCCATGAGCGCTCACTGACGAGCGTCTCCTGCCGGAGCGCGCGCAGGAAGGTCTCCTGCGCGATCTCCTCGGCCCAATCGCGATCGCCCAGTCGGCGCGTGAGGTAGCGCACGAGCGGCTCGTGATAGAGGCGAAACAGGCGTTCGACGTCGTCCATGCCGAATGCTACCAGCGTTCACGCACAACGGTGAGCGTGGCGGCGTCGAGCGACTCGCGACCGTCTGGTGCAACCTCGATGAGCACACTCGAACCACGTACGCGCACCCGATCGCCCAGGGCGAGCGCGGCGCCCAGTTCGGGGACCTCGCGTGCCAATGCCGACCACGCCGCGCTGAAGGGACGCACCCGCACGGTTGCCGCCGCGCGCCACGCGGGATCGGCGAGCAGGCGACGGTCCACCCACACGCCGTCGCGCAGATCGAAGGGCCGGCCGGCGACGACGCGCGTGCGACCGGCGGCGACGGCGTCGGATTCCTCTGCGGCGACGACCGCGTCGGCCGCGGCCATGGTGACCGCCTTGCGCTGTTCCGACGACCGGCGCGCGGCTTCGAAGGCGACGGCTGACGCGGGCGGCGCGGCTGGCGCCGCACTGGCCGCTCCGCGACCGGTGGCACCCAGCGGCATCGGCGCCACGTGGCGGGTGGCGGGCGTGTTCACCGTCGTGCCGGGTTCGAGCACGAGATACGACGTGAGCGCGGTCGGAATGCCGTAGCGTTCCCCGAGGGTGCGCAGCTCGTCGTCCAGCTCCGGATCGGCGCCTGTGCGTCGACGAGCCGCGTCGAGTGCGGCCACGCGTTGCACGGCCCACAGTCGCGGCACGAACGCATTCTGTTCGTTGGCGCGCGCCTCGAAGGTGGCACGCACCGCGCGACGCTCGCCGTCGGCCACGCCGCGCACTTCGATCGGTCCGCTCGACGGGCCGCGATACCGGGCGAGGAAGATCAGCTCGCGTCCCGCCATGAGATCGGTGCCGAGCGGTGTGTAGAGCGCGTTCAGTTCGCCACCGGGAATGCGCACCTCGACATCGGCGAGCACGGGTGCGGTGAGACGCTGGGCGACGATCGATACCGCACGCTCGACCGATTCGTCGGGGCGCACGAAGTGCGCGGCGCCGCGTCCATTGAGCGCGAGCTGCTCCACGAGGGAGGCATCGACATCCGCGCCCACGCCGAACGTGAAGACTCGGGCGTTGCCGCGCCATCCACTCGTGCTGTCGAGGATGGCATCACCACGCAGCCCAACCGTCGGTTGCCCATCGGTGAGCAGCAGCACGAAGGGCAGACGTTCGGTGGCCTCACGCGTCGTGGTGCGCGCGCTGTGCAAGGCGGCGCGCATCGCATCGCCGATGTTGGTGCCTCCACTCGCGTCGAGTGCATCGAGCCAGCGCGCGGCGTCACGTCTGGCGGCGGCGGTGGCCAGCACGGGTGTCGGCACGTGACTGCGCACATCGTCGGAGAAGGCGATGAGTCGCACGCGATCCTGCGGTCCGAGTGACGCGAGCACGGCGTGGCCGGCCGCGATGGCCTGGGTGAGTTTCGTTCCGCGCATGCTGCCCGACACATCGAGCACGAGCGTGACATCACGGGGCAGCGATCGCGTGGTGACGCGCGGCGGCGACACGATGATCAAGGCGTGTCGCTCGACCACGCTTCGCGACAGCAGACGACGGTCGGCCCGCGGTGTCTCGTGCATGAGCACGGTCACGCCCACCGACCGTTCATCGCGACGCACGGGCAGATACGCGACCACATCGCCGGCGCGACCGCGCAGTGTCGCTTCGCGCCACGCGTCGGGTGCCGTGGCGCTGCGTACGTCGACATCGTGCGTCGGCGACCACGGCGCACCGAGCGCCGCATCACGCCAGCGCACGCGAAAGTCGGTGGCTGCGGTCTCGTCGCGCGCGTCATCGCTGCCGGCGAGCCGTCCGGTGATGCGCAACGCATCCCCATCACGTGGCGGCAGGCTGCGGTAGCGCAGCACGATGGTGCGGCGCTCGCCCGCACCAAAGGGAAAGATGCGCGTACGCAGCAAGCCGAGTCCGGCCCACTCCACGAGAGCCGGATCGCGCTGCTCGCGCACGATGCGCTCGTACGTGGCCCGCGCCGACTCGGCGTCGAGCACGTCACCACGGACGAGTTCGCCATTGATCTCGAGACGCAGCTCCTCGAACGCGGCGCCGGACGGGAGCGGATAGACGACATCGGCTTCGCCAAGCGGTCCGCCACGATTCTCGAACGTTTCCGTGATCGTGGTGCGGGCGACGCGTCCGTCCACTTCAACCACGGTGCGTGTGGCGAGTCGCACGACCTGCCCGGGGCAGGGGCGCGGCGCGACCGCGTCGGTGCGCGGGGTGGCGCAGGAGACGAGGACGCGGCCCTGCGCGTGGGCGGCATCGATGGCGGCGACGCTGAGCAGTGCGCCGAGGACGACCTGCGTCAGCGCGCGCGTATTGCGGCGTCGAGGGGTAGCGATGGACATCTGTGACTCCCGACCAGGAGGAACGGCATGGTGGACAGTCGGGAGACGTCAAGGGTGGGCCGCGTTGCACATGGGGCGCGGCGGGCGCCGAGCGCTCAGGACTGCCGCGCCGGCTGGAACTCGCGCTCCACCACGCGCACCGGCACGAGCCCCTGCCGCGCACGGTCCGCCGCATGCGCGAGCGTATCCGGCCGATGGCGCGCGCACCACCCGAGGCGGAACGGTGCGGGGGCGCCGCGCAGGGCGGCCAGTTGCACGCGACGCGCAACCTGTTCGGTCTGCACATCGTCGGCGTGCGGCAGCACCAGCAGCAGTTCATGCGGACCGCTGCGCACGATCGATTCGGTGGCCCGGATGTGGCGCCACAAGAAGCGCGTCAGTCGTTCGAGTCGCTCGTCGAGCGCGTGCGTCGTGTCCGTGGTGTGCTCGACTGGTGGATCAACCTGCACCACGCACACGCCGACGCACTCGTCGTGCTGCGTGGCGGCTTCAGCTTCCAGATGCGCGAGGTACGGGCGCGCAAACGCACCGGTCGCTGGATCGCGCGTGGGCACGTCATCATCGGACGACGCGGACGGTACCGTGATGTCGCTGAGGACGCCATGAAAGGTGACGACGTCCCCATCGCGACGCGCGAAGCACGTGTCGAGCACCGTGCGTCGCGTGCCGTCGGCGTGCACGAACTCGCGCGTGAACTCACGCGCGTCACCCGAAAGTGCGAGTTGGTCCAGTTCAGCGCGCCAGGTCGCGAGCGGACGCGAGGCATCGCGCACGTGGGCGGTCGCGGATGGCGCGATGCCGAGCAGATCGATCGCGGCCGGGTTCGCGTCGAGCAATACGCCGTCGGCGCGCATGAGGTAGACGCCCTCGCGCAGATACCGCACGAGCTCGGGGAGGGAGACGCCGTCAGCAAACGACGGCAATGCGGAGGCAGGCTGGTGCGACATGGCCACTCGCTTGGCGCCGGGCGCCGGCTCGGGGGGCTGGATGCCGCGAATGTGCGCTCGCGCAGCTCGTCGCGCGACGGGGAATCCCCGGCACGCCGGTACGCCTCGAGCTGCCGCGTGTGACGCCGTCGCCGCCCTTTGCGCAAAGCGCGATGGTTTCGTTACGAACGGCCGGGTGGCGACGGTTCGTCGGGCGGGGTAGGCTGGGGAGGCGGCGTTGTCCGCGCCGCTGGTCCCGCTTGCCCCGTTCCCGTGTTCACCACCACCGAGCGTCTCACCGCTGCGTCGTCGCTGTCCGCCGCTGCCCCACCGTTCGCGTGGGGTGGATGGACGGACGCGCGCCGACGGACGCTCGAGGCCCTCGTCGTGCGCCTGCTCGACGGAGCACCGTTCGCTGCCGAACGCATCGCTCGGGTGAGCGAGCGCGTGGCGCGTCGAATCGGCACGCTGGCGCCGCACCAGCAGCAGCAGCTCGGGCAGGCGCTCGATCTGTACGGGTCGCGTCTGGCGGGTTGGGTTGCGTGTGGCGCATGGACGGGCTTCGCCGATGCGGAGGCCAGTCGGCAGGCGCGGTGGCTCGACGCGTGGGCCGAGTCGCGCGTGCCGGCATTGCGCACAGCGTTCCAGGCATTTCGCCGACTGGTCCTCGGCACCCACTACACTGACGCTGCCGTGGCGCGGGCGATCGGGCATGCGGGTCCGCTGCAGGGGCGCGCGCCACTCGTGGCGTGGGAGGGACCGCTCGACATTGCGACCGCCGCCGCGGGCGATGGCCCGGTGGCCCGTGGCGATCGCACCGTGGCGCCGCCGGTTCGCGCGGTGGCACCGACACCGTCAGGTGTGGTCCGCGGGGACGCCGTCCATCGCGACGTCCAGCGGACGGCAGACGTGGTGGTGATCGGCACAGGCGCCGGTGGCGCCGTCGCGGCCGCGCGGCTCGCCGAGGCCGGACTCGAGGTCGTGATGCTCGAAGAAGGTCGGTGGTTCGACGCGACCGAGTTCACGGAAGACGAAGACACGCTTGCCGAGCAGCTGTACGCGGATGGCGCCCTGCGCGCGACCGATGATCTCGCTCTGCAGCTGCTGCAGGGGCGTGCCGTGGGTGGCTCGACGACGGTGAACTGGATGATCATGCTGCGGACCCCCGACTTTGTTCTCGACGAATGGGTGCGGGAGTATGGTCTGGTGGAGTACAGCGCGGCCGCGCTGGCACCCGTGTTCACACGTGTCGAAGACGACGTGCACGCGCGCGCGGTACCGGAGGACGCGCACTCGGCCAACAATCGTGTGCTGCTCGACGGCGCCCGCGCCCTCGGGTGGCGCGTGCGTGGCGCGACGATCAATGCCAACGGCTGTGTCCGCTGCGGGTTCTGCGGTGTCGGGTGCCGGTACGAGGCCCGACAGGGAACGCTGGTGACGTACGTGCCGCGTGCGCTCGCGGCCGGGGCCGTGCTGTACACCGACGCACACGTTGACCGGATCGACGTGCGTGAGCGCGACCAGGGCGCGGGGACGCCGCCGCGCAAGCGGGTCCATGCGACCGTACGTGATGCGAGTTCCGGTGCCACGCATGCGCTCACCATCGACACGCCGCTCGTCATCGTGGCCGCCGGTGCGGTGGGGACACCGACGCTGCTCCAACGCTCGGGACTCGGCAACGCAATCGTCGGTCAGTACCTGCGGCTGCATCCCACGACGGCCACGCTTGGCGTGTTCGGGCACGACATCGTCGGGAGTGCCGGCATCCCGTTGTCGGCGGTCTGTGATGAGCACTTGCAGTGGCAAGGCAGTGCGTACGGTTTCTGGCTCGAGTGTCCACCGTTCCTCCCCGGCTTGAGCGCCGTCGCGCTACCCGGCTGGGGACGTGCGCACGCCGCCTCTCTGACGCAGTTCCGCCAGCTGTCGAGCATCATCGCCCTCACGCGTGATGGTGCGGAGCGTCAGGTCTCGAGTGGAGGTGTGACGGTGCGTCGCGACGGTGGGGTGTCGATCCGCTACGCGCTGACCGATGCCGACGCGACGCGTGTGCGCGCGTCGATCGAAGCGGCGGCGCGTGTGCAGCTCGCCGCAGGCGCGCAGGAAGTACGGACCCTGCACGCAACGCCGCTCGTGTTGCATCGCGAGGCGGATCTCGAGCGCGTGCGGTCGACACCGATCGCATCGAATCGCCTGAGTCTCTTCAGCGCGCACGTCAACGGCACCTGCCGCATGGGTACGAACACTCGCACATCTGCGACCGCGCCTGATGGCGCCTTGCATGGCCAGCGAGGCATCCACGTGTGCGACGGTTCGTTGTTGCCAACGGCCCTGGGGGTCAATCCGCAGGCCACCATCATGGCGCTGGCGACCGTCATCGCCGATCATCTCGCGGCCCGCTTCGGGCCGTCCGTCTCGTCACGAGGAACGCAGGCATGACTTCGAAATCCGATCTCGCGTCCGACAAGTCCGCGGTGAAGGCCAAGTCCAAGGACAAGCAGCAACGCAAGCGTCGCCGTGCCCTCGAGGCGTACGCGCGCCTGCAGCGCGCGGCGGCCGTGAGTGCGGCGGCGGCCGACACCGCGCTCACGCCGTTCGGCCTGTCGGCCAGTCAGTACGGCGTGCTCGATGCGCTCGTGGCGCGCGGCCCGTTGCACCAGCAGGAGCTGGCGCGGACGGCGGGGCGCAGCAAGGCGCAGATGACGGCCATCATCGACGCGCTCGAAGCGCGCGGTGTGGTGGTGCGTGAACGCCATCCGACCGATCGTCGATTCACCAGCGTGCACCTGACCGATGCCGGTCGTGCGTTGCTCGATGAGGTCGAGCCGGCGCGCACCGACGCGATCGTCGCCCTCATGGGCGCGCTCTCCGGCGATCAGCGGACTCGGCTCGGGCGGCTGTGCCGCCGTCTGCTGGCGTCCATCGCGCCCGATGATGCCGGCCTCGGCTCGGCCGAGAGCAGTGACGAGCACGCCGACAACGAGCCGGGCGATTCGGAAGACACCGATGAGGAGGCAACCGAGCCCGACGAGGACGCGACGGACGGCGCACGCGAGTAGTTTCCGGGTATGCCCGGACACCAGCATCTCTTCATTCCCGGTCCCACGAACGTTCCGGAGCGCGTGCTGCGCGCCATGGTGCGTGCGCAGGAGGACCACCGCGCCGCAACGTTTCCGGCGCTGACGCGCTCGCTGCTCGAGCGACTGCCGGCCATCGTGGACAGCACGACGGCAACGCCGTTTCTCTTCGCTTCTTCCGGGAGCGCGATGTGGGAAGCGGCATTGATCAATACGGTGAATCCGGGCGGGCGCCTGCTGGCGCCACGCTTCGGGCAGTTCTCGCATCTGTTCATCCAGACCGCAGAGAAGCTGGGCTACACGGTGGACGTGCTCGATGTCCCGTGGGGTGAAGGGCCGCCGCTCGACGCCATCGAAGCCGCGCTCGTGGCTGACACGGCACACGAGATTCAGGGTGTGCTGCTGGTACACAACGAAACCGCGACCGGTGTGACGAGTGATGTTGGCGCGGTGCGCGCCGCCATGGACCGCGCGCAGCATCCGGCGCTGCTGTTCGTGGACGGCGTGAGTTCGATCGCCAGTCTGCACTTCGCGATGGATGCGTGGCGCGTCGACTGCGCGATCACCGGATCGCAGAAGGGCTTCATGATGCCGGCGGGACTCGGCATTCTGTACTGCAGCCCTCGCGTGATGGCTGGGCTCGATGCGGTGCGTACCCCGCGAGCCTATTTCGATCTGCGCGCGATGCGCGACAACAACGTGCAGGGGTTCTTTCCGAGTACGCCGGCCACGACGCTGCTCTGGGCGCTCGACGAAACGCTGACCATGCTGCACGAGGAAGGGATGCCGCAGGTGATCGCGCGACATCGTCGACTGGCAGAGGGCGTCCGTCAGGCGGTCCACGCGTGGGGCCTTCGGCTCTGCGCGGCCCAGCCAGCGCTCTACAGTGACACGGTGTCCGCCGTGGTGGTGCCGGACGGCGCTGACGCCCGTCGTGTGATCGACATCGCGCATCGTCGCTGGCAGCTGGCTCTCGGATCGGGACTGGCGCAGCTCGCGGGCAAGGTGTTCCGCATCGGTCACCTCGGCGATGTCAACGAACTCATGCTCGCGGGCGCGCTCGCGGGCGTCGAAGCCGCGCTGCTCGATGCCGGTGTCGCAGTGACGCCGGGCAGTGGCGTCGCAGCGGCCACGGCGTCCTGGCGGGCGACCTCGCCGGTGGCGCTCTGATGAATCGTCCGGTCGTCATCGTCACGCGTCGCCTGCCGGACGCGATTCAGGACGCACTTGCCGAGTCGTTCGACGTGCGCTTCAACAGTGCCGACACGCCACTGTCGGCCACGGCGCTCGCGCAGGCGCTCAAGCAGGCCGACGCCGTGTTGTGCACCGTGACGGATCGATTCACGGCGGCGCATTTCGCGCAGAGCGGCATTCGCGCGCGGGCGCTGGTGAACTTCGGTGTCGGCGTGAATCACATCGATCTCGACGCCGCACGCGCGGCGGGCGTGATGGTGACGAACACGCCCGGTGTGCTCACTGACGACACCGCCGATGTCGCACTCGCGCTCATCCTGATGACGATGCGGCGGCTCGGCGAGGGCGAACGACTGCTGCGCACGGGCGCCTGGAGCGGTTGGCGCCCGACGTTCATGCTGGGGCACTCGCCCAAGGGGAAGACGCTCGGAGTGATTGGCTACGGGCGCATTGGTCGCGCGCTCGCGCGCCGCGCGCACGCCGCGCTCGGCATGCGCGTACAGTGGTGGGCGCCACGCGATCCACAGCTCGACGGGCCCGACGATGCGGGACCGCCGGACGCGGAGCGGGTCGAGACGTTGGACACGTTGCTCGCCACGTCGGATGTCGTGTCGCTGCACTGCCCGTCGACTGCCGAGACGCGTCATCTCATGGACGCGACGCGACTGCGCCAGATGCAGCCTTACGCGGTGCTGATCAATACCGCGCGTGGTGACATCGTGGATGAGCAGGCGCTGGTGCACGCGCTCCGTGAGGGGGTCATTGCCGGCGCTGGCCTCGACGTGTACGAGTTCGAGCCGACGGTCCTCCCGGAGTTGCGTGATCTCTCGCAGGTGGTGCTGCTTCCGCACATGGGCACGAGCACGGTGGAGACACGCGTCGCGATGGGTGAGTGTGCACTGCGCAACCTGCGCGCCGTGCTCGCGGGTGACGCCCCGCCGAATCGTGTGGCCTGACCTCGCATGACGGAGATGGGGTCACCGCACGCGACGCCGACGTTCAGCACACCGGTGCACGCGGGCTTGCACGAGCAGGCGCCCACGCCGGTTGCGGTTGGTGGCCTGTGGCACTACCGCGATCTCACGTCGCGCTTTCTGCCCCGTCGGCACGACGTCCTCGTCTGCCTGCCGCCCTGCTACGAGCGAGCGCCCGAACGGCGCTATCCCGTGGTGTATCTGCACGATGGTCAGAACGTCTTCGACGACTTCCCGATGGCGCCGTTCGGCGTGCAGTGGGGGGTGGACACCACGGCGCGCGCGCTGATGCACGCGGAGGCGCTTGCGCCGCTCATCCTCGTGGCCATCGGGAACGGTGGGCGAGAACGCATCGACGAATACACGCCAACGCGTGACGCCGGCCACGACGCCGGCGGGTTGGCCGATCGATATGGCCAGATGCTGACGTACGAACTCAAGCCCTTCATCGATCGCACCTATCGGACCCGGCGTGGCGCGAGCGACACAGGACTCGTGGGCAGCTCGTTGGGCGGCCTGCTCACGCTGCATCTCGGGCTGACGCATCCGGCCGTGTTCGGCAAGCTCGCGCTGCTGTCGCCCTCGGTGTGGTGGGATGATCGGTGGATCGTGCGACAGCTCGTGACCGGAGTTGGCGGACGCCCCGATCTGACGATCTGGCTCGACGTGGGTACGAACGAGACCCGCATGCTGCGTGGAGCGCGACTCCTGGCTCGCGTGTTGCAGCGACGCGGGTGGCGATTGGGCGAGGATCTGGAGTACGAGGAAGTCGATGGTGGTCTGCACGATGAGCGCTCGTGGGGACTGCGCATCGGACGCGTGCTGCGGTTTCTCTTTCCCGGATGACGTCCGCACCACGAGCGCGCACCGCGCGCAAGGAGACGACGCGCATGGCAAAGACTTTGCCCGCAGATCCCGACCGCTTCGCAGGCTTCGGCCCCGGTGCGCTCCGCTTCCTGCGTGGACTCGCGCGCCAGAACAACAAGGAGTGGTTCGAAGCGCATCGTCCGGACTATGAGCAGGAGATCAAGCGGCCGCTGCTGGCGCTCATCGAGGAAGTCGACGTACGGCTGGCGAGTCTCGCGCCGGAGCTCGTGGGGACGAAGAAGTCGATGTTCCGCATTCATCGCGATGTGCGATTCAGCAAGGACAAGCGGCCGTACAAGACGCACGCGGCGTGCTGGTTCTATCATCGCGACGCCGGGCGCGCCGTGGGAGAGAACGCGGCGCACGGCGGGGCCGGATTCTACTTTCACTTTGCGCCGGGCGAGGTGTTCACGGGCGGCGGCGTGTGGATGCCGCCGCGTCCGGCGCTGCTCCGCATTCGCGAGGCGATTGCCGAGCAGCCGGAGCAGTTCACGGCCCTCGTGACGGCATCGGCCTTCCGGAAGCGCTTCGGTGCGCTCGATCAGGAGCAGATGCTGACGCGATTGCCGCGAGGGTACGCGGCCGATCATCCGGCGGGTGACTGGCTGCGCTACCAATCCTTCACAGCCGGGCGCACGCTTGATGAATCGGCCATTGGTTCGCGTCGGCTGATCGACACATTGCTCAAGGATTTCGAGGTACTGCTCCCGCTGGTACGATGGATCAATCGCGTGAGCGGCCTGCTGCCGGCGACGAGCCGATGAGGCAGTACGGATGGGTGTGCGCGCTCGTCGCGTTCGCGCTGGCCGTCACGGCATGCACCCGGTCGACCGTCGGCGTCGAGGGGAGGGCCGCCGTCGTGTCGTCGCCATCTGCTGCCGGCGAAGCGCTCGACGTGCTGACGTTCAACATCCGGCACGGACGGGGCGCCGATGGCGATCATGTCTGGCCGAATCGACGCGCGCTGGTTGAAGAGCGGCTGCGTGCATCGAACGCAGCGCTGATCGGCTTGCAGGAAGTGCTCGACTTTCAGCTCGAGGAGCTCAAGGCGGCGCTCCCGCGGTACCGTGCGATCGGTGTGGGTCGTGAAGACGGCGTATCGGCGGGCGAGTTCTCACCGCTGCTCGTCGACACGACGCGCTTCGTCGTGCTCACGAGCGGAACCTTCTGGTTTTCGGACACACCGGACGTGCCCGGATCGATGCACTGGGGCAATCGCATCACGCGCATCGCGAGCTGGGCCCGGCTGGCCGATCGCCAGACGGGCGACACGCTCCGCGTGTACAACGTGCATTGGGATCATGAGTCGCAGCCATCGCGCGAACGCAGTGCGATCCTGCTGCGTGAGCGACTGGCGACTGATGGCAGTCCGCTCGATGCGCTGCTCGTCACGGGTGACTTCAATGCGGGCGAGGAGAATCCGGCCGTTCGGTTGCTCGTCGACAGCGCAGCGCGTGGCGCGACCGCGCGGGTGCGTCTGCGGGACAGCTATCGGGTGCGATATCCCGAGGCGCACGTGGTGGGGACGTTCAACGCGTTTCGTGGTGACAGCACCGGTGAGAAGATCGACGCGATCCTGATCGACGCGCGCTGGCACGTCGAGGACGCGACGATCGATCGCACACGCGTCAGCGCGCTGTGGCCGAGCGATCATTTTCCGGTGACGGCGCGACTCTGGCGGACGCGCGCGATTCCGTGAGGCACGTGTGCCGTTGCGTAAGGCGCCCGCGGCGTCACGCCTGGCCGTGCATGGCCTGATGGGCGCACCGCTGCGATTGGTTGCGTTCGATTTCGACGGAACGCTGGCCGATTCGTTCGCGGTGTTCGCTCGGGTGTTCGAAGACGTGGCCAGACGCTTCGGTGTGCGGCAACCGGGGGCCGACGAAGTGGAGGTGCTGCGCGGTCTGCCGACACGGGAGGTGTTGCGACGTCTCGAGGTCCCGACGTGGCGATTGCCGGCGCTGCTGCGCTTCGCGCGTACACGCATGGCGGCGCACGCGGCGGAGATCGCGTGTGTAGCAGGCATGCCGTCGCTGCTGCACCGTCTCGCGTCGCGCGGGGTCATCGTCGCTGTGGTCTCATCGAACAGTGAATCGATGGTGCGCTCCGTGCTCGGTACCTCAGTGAGCGCACACGTGCACACCTTTCGTTGTGGCGTGGGGTTGTTCGGCAAGGGCGCGCGCCTGCGTGCGCTGATGCGGCAGTACGGTGGGCCGGCCGCGTTCGTCGGTGATGAAGAGCGCGATGTGGCCGCCGCGCGCGCCGCGCGAATGCTGGCGATTGCGGTCACGTGGGGGTACGCGGCTGCGCCGGCGCTCCGGGACGCCGATGCGTTGTGTACGAGTGTCACGGAGCTCGCCGAGCGACTCGGCTCCCCGAGCGCGTAGACTCGGGCGGCGGCGGGGACGGGCCGAGCAGGGCTGCAAGGAAATGGTGATGCAGGATCGCGAGGGCGGCGTAGGTTGGACCGCAGATCCCTCGCCGCCCGGTCGTGGCCTCGCCACTCGGGTGTGCTCCACGGTCCTCCGCCCTCCGCTGCCCTCCGCCCATGTCGCCCCGTCGTTCGTCGCGCTCCCCAGCGCCCCGGTTGTCTGTGGCCTCGCGCTTCCTGTCCGGTGCTGCCGCGGTCGGCGCCGCCTGCCTTGCCGTGGGCGTGCTGGCGGCGGGTCGTCGTGGGCCCACGATGGCATCGCCGACGCTGGCGGCGAGCGACTCGGCGCCAGCGCGTCGCGTGCCTGCGGCGTCGATCGCTCCGTGCGACGTCCAGACCGTGCGCCGCGACACCTTGCGCGACGCGCAGGGGCGACCGTACTACCTCGCGCCGGATGCGATGCTGCTGCGGGACGGGGTGCTCTTCATTGCCGGACAGCACAGTGTGTGGACGCGCAGCGGGAACGATGGGCGCGTGATCGATGGCGAGCAGGACGCGGTGCTGGCGACGGTGCGCGAGGCGAACGGCGAGGCGCGCACGTTTCCGCGTCCGGCCGAGATCGGTGACATCACGCTGCAGCCGGTCCGTGCGGCCATGCTGCCCAACGAGCGGTGGGCGCTCCTGCTGTCGGAGCACATCGCGGCGGTGGACAACGCGATCAACCGACGCGTCTGGGTGGCGGTGCTCTCGCGCACCGGGTGGTCGTCGGTGGTGCCCATCATGCCACCGGCCTCGGTTCGCATTCTCGATGGGGCTGGTGTGCCGCTCAACAGTCGTGGTGAGCATCTGCTCACGGCGCTTCCTGCGATTCGCGACGACGATGAGTTCGGCGCGCTCCTCGTGGAAGGTCCGGTTGACGCGCTGACCACGCGCTTCGTACCGCTTCCCGGCGTGGCGTATGTGACGAGCAGCTTTGTGGGTTCGACGCTGTCGCCGGCGCTGTTTGCGGTGCATCTGAACCGCAGCGTGTCGCGCTCAGGCAACGCGCTTTTCCACTATCTGCCGGATGCGTCGGGCGTGGCGCCAGTTCTGATCACCGATGGCGTCGGCGCTGAAATCCACTACCCACACGTCTATCGCGCACCAGACGGATATCGCGTCGTGGCACATGAGCGATCACGGATTGATCGCGCCGCGGCCGATCAGTTGATCGAGGCGCGTGTGCCCGATTCCGGCATGGCACTTGTTGAGCCGCTCGGAGCATCTGTCGAGAAGCTCGCCTCGGCGGGACGCGACTCGACCCACGTGTTGGTCGCAGTCACAAGTCGATCGACGTCAGGCACCGCCGACGTCACGTTGTTCCGCCGCCCCGGGCCTGGCCGGGGCATGCGGGTGCCCGTTTCCGCCGCCCACACCGAAGTGATTGGTGTGGCGTGGGACGGAGCACAACACGCCGTGGTGGCAACACTGCACGGCGATATGCACCAGGCAATGGCTCCTACACTTGCCCTCACCTGGGTCACGCCACGCTGCCGGGCCACTTCCGGCCAGGAGGACGTGCGATGATCCGGTTGGCACATAGATCCCGAGGTTGTCATGTCTCGCACAGCACCCTGGCTCGCGCTGCTCCTGGTGGCGACGACCGCCTGCTCCGACGGCGAGGGTCTGGTTGATACGCCGCTCAACCGTCAGTTCGACGAAGCGTTTACGATGTCGCTGCCAGCGTTTCGGCCACTGACAGTTCCGACGAGTGAAACAGCGCCTCCACCGGGGACCACGGTCGCGGCCTCGTCGATGCTCGATCCGTCGGAGATTCCGCCCGATTTTCAGGAGCGCATGGGCTCCGGGCTGATTACGGTGAGGTCCTGGGCCGACGCAGGTTTCGCAACGGATCACGAAGTCGCGTTCGGCATGGGCTACGGACGCAGTCGCGGCAACTACTATCGCAATCATGTGCGAACGGTGCTTCGGTACCGTGGAAGTCACGTAGCGTCCGTGGAGGCGGAAGAGTCCGAATGGTCTTTCGTTCGACTTCCTATCTTCGACTGGGGCGAGACTGCGGTCGCGCGCATCGGGGTCACGAGTGAATGTGGTCATCAGGTTGACGCACTCTCTCGACACGATGCGGAGCTTCGACTCCTGGCACCGACGCGACTGTTTACGCTGCTGACGGAGTCGAGTTCAGGCTCCGCTTCCGCAACGCAGCCTGCCTGCAGCTCCGGCGGCGGTTACGGTGGCAGCGGCTCCGAAGGCGAGTGGTACATCTGCTACTGGATCGACCACTACGACAGCGAAGGCAACTTCATCTTCCGACAGGACCTCGGCTGCACCGGCATCAACATGCAGTAACCAGAGGCACACGACGGCTCGCCGTCAGCATGATGTATCGTACGACCTCACCGCCTGACGCGGTGGTTGCTCGTTCCTTCCGCGGGCCCACGCCCGCCTCCCCGCGCTGGGTCCTCGCGCGAATCCCCACATTGCACCCGTCTCCCGTTCGGGAGTGGAGGTATACATGCGTTCCTTCCTCACCTGGTCCCTCGCGACCATCGCGCTCATCCTCGTCTCGTCGGTCACCGTCAGTGCGCAGAACGCACGGCGCACCAACGTGACCGTGGCACTCGTCGACACCCTGCCCGTGGCCACGGCCAAGGCCGTGGTCGTGCGCAAGCCCGATGGCAGCACGCTGGTCGCGCTCGATCGCCGACACGCCTCGCCCGAACTGCTCGGGGCCGGACTCGCCGTGGTCCGACATCTGCGCAAACAGCCCGCGCCTGTCGGTCAGCAGCAGGTCGTACCCATTCAGGGCGCCGTGAATACCCGCGCGCTGTCGGCCGATCGGCAGCAGTTCCTGCGCCAGCAGTACCGCGCACTCACCGCGCGTCCGCACGGTGCCCTGCGCGGACTCGGGCACGGTCGATTCCTCACCGTCAGCGATCCGGCGATGGCGAAGTAGCGAGCAACGCACCAAACGTGTCGGCGTCGATGTTGGCGCCGCACACGATCACCCCGACCCGGCGCGCCCTGAGGCGCGTCCGGAGCGGGAACAGCAACGCCGCGAGCGCCGCCGCGCCCGCTGGCTCGGTCACCAGCTTCGCCGACCGGAACAACAGGCGCATGGCATCGCGGATCTGCGCATCGGTCACCAACACCACCTCGTCGGCGAAGTGACGGGTCAGCGCAAAGGAATACGGCTCGGCGCGCGGGGCCCCCAGCGAATCGGCAATCGTACGAACCGCTTCGATCGCCTGAGGGGTCCCGGCGGCAAAGCTGCGATGCATGCTGTCCGCACCCTCCGGCTCGACCACGTACACCGCCGTCTCCGATCGCCACTGCTTCACCGCGCACGCCACACCCGCGCTCAGCCCACCACCGCCGCTCGCCACCAACACCGCGTCGAGCGCACCCTCGGCCCGGTCAACCTGTTCCATGAACTCGAGGCCCAATGAGGCGGTGCCGAGTGCGGTCTTTGGTCCCTCGTACGGGTGCACAAACGTGCGTCCCTCATCCCGGGCGATCACCTCGACGCGCGCGAAGGCGTCGGCAATGGTGTCCACCAACTCCACGGTCGCCCCAAGCTCACGACAGCGTGCGACGCGATACGCATTGGCGGTCTTCGGCATCACCACCGATGCCGTCGTGCCGAGCATGCGGGCCGAGTAGGCGAGCGAGATCGCGTGGTTGCCGGCGGAAACCCCCGTCACTCCGCGCGCGAGCTCCTCGTGACTGAGATCGAGCATCACCGACAGGGCGCCGCGCGGCTTGAAGCTGCCGGTGCGTTGGAAGAGCTCCTCCTTCATCCATACGGAGGTGTTCGCACCCATCATTGCGACCACGGTGTCGTCCACCAGCTGGCGCACGGGTGTGGTCACGATGAGGTCACCCAATCGTGCCCGGTTGGCGCGGATCTCCTCAAGCGTCGGAACGTGAACAGGTGGGAGTGGCATGGCCGAAATGTGCGGTCCGCCAGCGCGTCTCGCCACAGGCAGTAGGTACTCGATCCTCCCGGCGGGTAATTCAGCTATGACGCTCTGCCTGACTCGCTCTCGCCTCCGCGCCGCCATCACGTGGTGTGCGGTCGTCGCCGTCGTGGCCGCCTGCCACGACGACGGTGGCGTGCAGCCCGACACGATCGTGCTGCCAGCCAACATTGTCTCGACGTTTCTCCCGGGTGACACCCTTGCCGTGGTGACACCAACCACCGCCCGCGTTGGGGTTCCGTTCACCGTCGATGTCCGCTCCTGGGGCGGCGGGTGTACGGAGCGTGATTCGACGACCGTGCGCGTGTCAGGCCGCACCGCCGAGGTCCGTCCGCTGGTGCGCGAACCGGCTCCCTCTCGCGATCAGGCCTGCTTCACCATCATCAAGCAGTTCACGCATACTGCCGCGGTCACCTTCACACAGGTGGGTACGGCAACAGTCCGCGTGATCGGTCGTCGGCAGGATGACAGTCGCGCCGTGACGGTCACGCGTACCGTGAACGTGCAGCCATGAGACGGACCGTGTCACGCTGGTCCACATCACGCCGCCGTCCGTCCCGGCTGCTCACCTCGGCCGCCCTGGCGTGTGTCGTCGCGACCCTGTCGCTGACCGCGTGCTCTGATGACGCTGGCCTCGTCCCGCAAACCGTGCTGCAACCGGCCTCGCTCGTCTTCTACGGCGACAGCGCCGATGTGACAGTACCCGACACCGTCGTGCTCGGGCTCCCCATCCTCGTGGCCGCGCGCTCATTCGGCGACGGATGCACCGGTGTGTCACAGACCGGAGTGGTGGTGCGGGGAGCGCGCATTGATGTGCATCCCACGGTGACGGCGCCGCACCCTGCCGCCGACATCGTCTGTCCCGCGATCCTGCGCGTGCTGACCCATCCTGCGTCGATCACCTACAACCGCGAAGGCCCCGTCACGATTGTCGTACACGGGCGCCGCGATCCGGACGGAGGCGCGGTGTCATTCACGCGTCGCACGGTGGTCGTTCGGTAGCAACGCAGCGTGAAACAGCGGCACGCCCGGTCGTGCGCGGCGCGACGCGTACGACCGTGATCCTCGCGACGCGTCACGCGCGCTGCGCCAGCGTCGCGATGAAGTACGCAAACATCACCAGCAGCAGCAGTCCTTCCCAACGGGAAATGCGCTTGTCCTGCGTGAGCAGATAGAAGAACAGCGTGGCCCCGCCCACGAACGGCAGCGCGAACTGGCGCAGATCGAGCGGCACCTCGACGCCGCCGGCCAGACCCGATGCACCGGCCACGGCGAGTGCGTTGAACACGCACGACCCCAGAATGTTGCCGACCGCGAGCTCCGACTGTCCGCGACGCGCGGCGGTGATGCTCACGACGAGTTCCGGCAGCGTGGTGCCGAGGGAGAGAATCGTGATCGACGCCACCGCTGGCGAGATCGCGAGCGCTTGCGCCAACGTCGACAGCGACGATACGGTGAAATCACCACCGGCATAAATGCCGATGCCCCCCACCACGAGCAGCGCGACATCGCGCACCATCGATTGGCTGCGTGCCTGACCGGCCTCGCTCGCCGTCGCCTCCGCACTCTCGGTGCGCCCCTCGCGCACGAGATACACGACGAACAGCGCATAGCAAAGCAGCAGCAGCGCGCCGTCGAGTGGTGAGAGACGGCCGTCGGCCATCATGGCGCCGAGCAGGAGCGTGCCGCCGAGCAGGAAGTGCAGGTCGATGAAGATGTACTGCTCGCCCAGCATGATGCGCGGCGTGCGCGCGGCCGCACTCACTGCGCCGAGCACGAGCATGAGGTTGGACGCATTCGCGCCGAGCACGTTGCCCGCCACGATTTCTGACGTGCCTGCCTGCACACTGAGCAAGGAGGCCACCAGTTCGGGGAGCGAGGTGCCGACCGCCATGATCATGACGCCCACGACGAACGGCGACAGCCCGAGCGCCAGCCCGACACGCTCCGCCGCCCCGGTGAAGACATGCGCCGCCACGAGCAGCAGCGCGAGACTCGCCGCGAACAGCAGCAACGCCGTCATGCGATGACCTCCCCGATCACGGGCCCGCCGGCCGGAAGGCGAGCTCCGCTTCGGCGGCGAGCGAACCAAAGGCTGCCCATTGGCCGCCGGCGACGATCCGACGGAACATCTCGGTCGCGTCCGCTTCGCGACCATTCAGACGATGCCACATGCCGACGCCAAACGCCGCAGTGCTGTTGGCCACGTCCATACCGCCTTCGGGCGTCGGGGGCAGGACCGCACCCACCGACACGTCGCCGCGGAAGAGGCGCAGCAGCGCGAGGTAGCCATCGTTCTCGAGCAGCGTCATCGAGTCGCCCGCAAAGGCGATGGAGGCGATCGCGTCGGTATCGCGACCGAGACGACGCAGCGTCATGTAGCGCCAGTACGCGGTCGCGACCTGGAGGTCGGGGTTGGTGGACACTGCGAGACAGCGATCGTAGGCCTCGAGCGCCTTGGCCCAGTCGCCCTTGAGGAAGTGCGCGAGGCCAAGGTGATACCAGATGTTGAACTGCGTCGTGCTCAGTGGAACGCCGGCCGCGTTCGGGGCGCCGTCGGGTTCGATGGCATCGGCACGCCCCGCTTCGAGTTCGCCAGCACGTGTGAAGTCGGCCACGGCCGCGTCGAGCGCGCGCACGGTCAGGAAGCGATGCCCACGGTGGCGCAGAAAGCGCGCGTCGCCGGGAAAGCGCTCGACGCCTCGCGAGAATGTGGCGATGGCATCGCGGTAGCGGCCGAGATACGCCTGCCGTCGCCCGACCCAGATCAGCGCGTCCGCATCGTCAGGCGCGGCAGCCAGCCCAGCCTCCGCGCTGTCGAGGTTGGCCTGCAGCCGAGTACGCGTCTCGTCACTCAGCGCACTCGGCCGCAGCGTGTCACCGAGGAGCGAGATCGCCTCCACGCCGCTCGGCGCCTCCCAGTCGAGGGCGAGACCAACCGACGGGTCGATGCTTGGCGTCACATCGCGCGGCGCCACGTCCGGCGCGCGGGACTCGCCGCAGGCCAGCAGGAGGGCGAGCGAGGCCACCGACAGCGCGAGGGGACGGACGAGTCGCCGCGGCCGTGGCCGGGCTGGCATCGCATCAGTGGCGTGATGGTGACGGGAAACAGGCGTGGACGGTGGGGTGGTGGGCATGGGCAGGTTGGCGAGGCGTGGTCCGCTAGTCAGATTGACCACGATACCACCGATACTCTGTCGATGTGTGCCGTCGCACTGCGCACATCACGACACGCCATGACCAAGTCCTTCAAGCTCACCCTCGACATTCTGATCGGCGCGGCCCTTCCGGTCGTGCTGCTCAAGTACGGGACGGCGCCGCTCGGGGTGCTGCCAGCCTATCTGCTGGCGGGCCTGATCCCGGTCGCGTGGGTGCTCTTCGACCTGTTCGCGCTGACGCGGCGCTTCAACTTCATCTCGGCGTACGGCGGTTGGTCGGCGGTGATGCGAGGCGTGCTGGCGTTCTGGTTCGTCGACGGCGCGCTCTTTGCGTTCAAGGACAGCGCGAGCTACCTGTTCGCCGTGGTCGTGTTTGGGGGGTCCCTCTTGCTGAGCGCCCCGGTTACCCGCGCGATCGCGCTGCAGGGACTCGCTCCGGACACCCCTGAGCGCCGCGCCTGGACTGATCGCCTGCTCGCCGAACCTCGGGTGAAGGCCGCCCTCTGGCGCTCGGCCGCGATCATTGGCGGCACGAACCTCGTGTTCGGACTCGCCAACTTCGCCATCAACTGGTGGGCGGTGACCGAACCGTTCGGGACGGCGGCGTTCAACGATCAGGTCGCGAATGTCAACGCGATCACGCGACTGCTGCTGGTGTTGCCGGACATGGTCGCGCTCTTCTGGGCGTTCCGGCTCATGTACAAGGCCATCTACGCCGAGCTGCCCACCACCGAACAGGTGGATCATCGCCGCGGCGACTTCTGGGAGCTCGTGAAGCGCCGAGAAGATGCGTTGGCCATCGGACGCACCGGCGAACGCGATGCGGCGACCCCGCTCGGCGCCGAGGCGGTGGCGCCGTCGCGCACGATACTGGGCACCGTCTGAGTGTATCGAATCGTCGTCCGGTCGAAACCGTGACGACGATGTGCCGTTGAGTAGGGAGCCCTCGCTCCCAGCCCATGCTCCTGCTCACTGCCCTGTTCTTTGCCGCCGCGCAACCGCCCGTCGACACGACGGCAACCTTGCGCGGTCGCGTGACCGACGCCGCGTCCGCGCAGCCGGTCGCCGAGGTGGCCGTGACCATTGCCGGTACTCGGCTCGGGGCGCTCACCGACGCCCAGGGGCGCTACGAGATCCGTCGTGTACCAAGCGGTGCGGTGACGATCGTGGCGGGGCGCATCGGGTACGCGACCGAACGTCGCGCGCTCATCCTGTCGGCGGGTGAGATCCGGACGCTCGATCTCGCGCTCGCGGCCGCCGGCGCCACCTTGAGTGCCGTCAAGGTCGAGGCGCGCACGACGGAGCGTGAGCAGTTCACGTTGTCGGCCGATCCCGGACTCTTCGCGGTGCGCAGCGAAACGCTCAAGCGTGTGCCCGTGATCGGTGAACCCGATGTGCTGCGCGTCGTGCAACTCATGCCCGGGGTCGTCGCCACGAACGACTTCAACGCCGGCTACAACGTGCGTGGCGGCGAGAGTGATCAGAACCTCGTGCTGCTCGACGGCTATCCGATCTACAATCCGTTCCATCTTGCCGGGTTGTTCGGCACGTTCATCGACGAAACCGTCGGCGAATTCGAACTCATTCCCGGCGGCATGCCGTCGCGTTATGGCACGCGACTGTCGAGCGTGCTCACGATCACGCCGAAGGCGGAACAGCGCTCGGGGGTGCACGGCACGCTCTCCGCATCGGTGTTGGCCACGTCGCTGTCGCTGGGCGGACGCCTGGGCGATCGAACGAGCTGGAACGTCGCGGGGCGTCGCACGTACGCCGATCGGTTCGTCGCGTTGCTGTCATCGTCGTCGTTGCCGTACTGGTTCACCGATGTGCAAACGCACGTGCGCCACGAACTGCGCAACGGGGGACGCCTTTCGCTCACGGCATACGCTGGTGAAGATGTCCTCGCCGGCTTCTTCAGTGGCCTGGGCGACAGCACGAGTGCAGGGCTGGGTGGTTTGCGTTTCGACTGGGGCAACTCGCTGATCGGTGCCGCGTGGGAACAGCCGCTGTCCGGCCTTGCGGGTGGCGATTCGGCGCGACTGATGCAACGCGTCTCGCGCACGGGGTTCGGGACCAATCTGGATCTCGGTAACGGATCATTCACGCTCGAAAATCGTGTTGCGGAATTGCGGGCGTGGGGTGAGGCGACGCGTTGGAGCGGGCGCTTTGCGACACTGTTGGGGTACGAGTGGTCGGCGTATCGCGTGACGTACGATGTCGAAGCGGCGGCAACCGACGGTGCTCCTCTGCTCGCGCAGCGACAACGGCCGTCCTCGGCCGCGCTGTACGTGGACCAGACCGTGCGCGCCGATCGCCTCACCGCGCGGGCGGGCCTGCGCGCCGAGACGGTGACCGGGACCGGGTGGGCAGCGATCTCGCCGCGTGCGAGCCTGAAGTGGTTCGCGCAACCGGAACTGGCGCTCACACTGTCGGCGGGTCGTACGACGCAATGGACGCCGGCGTTGCGCAACGAGCAGGCGCCAGTGCGTCTCTTCGATTTCTGGCTCACGGCCGATCGCAACACGCCCGTTGCCTCGGCGTGGCAGTTCATCGGTGGGGCCGAGCGATGGTTGGGTCCGCGTCGCTTCGTGCGCGTGGAAGGCTATCACAAGTACTACGATCGCCTGCCGTCGTCGAACCTGTTCAACGATCCGGCGGTGTTGGGTGACGAGTTCATCGTCACGACGGGCACGTCGACTGGTGTCGATGTGTTGTGGCGTGAACTCGAGGGAGGCCGCTGGTCGGGCTGGGTGGCGTATTCGTTCGGTGTGAACTGGCGCAATGGCAAGATCGGGTCGGGCGATGAGCGTGGTCGCTTTGCACCAGTGCAGGATCGACGACACAATCTCAACGTGGTTGCGTCGTACGATCCGGGGGGCAAGTGGCGCTACGGCCTGCGACTGGGCGTCGGATCGGGCACGCCCTTCACCGACGTGGTGGGACAGGTGGTGCGTCGCCGATACGATCCGGTCACCAACAGTTTCCCGGTTTCGCGAGGCGACGTGGAGCGCGAACCACTCGGCGGGCCGCGCAACGGTGTGCGATACCCGCTGTTCCAGCGACTCGACCTGAGTGCGACGCGGACGAGCACGGGGCGTCGCACGTGGGCCCCCTACGTGTCGCTCATCAACGTGTACAACGCTCGCAACGTGTTCACGTACGTGTTCGACTACACACGTAATCCACCGGAACGTTCCGCCGTGTCGCAGTTCCCATTGCTGCCCACCTTCGGCGTCTCGGTGTCCTGGTGAGCCCGATGCAACGACGCGTTCGTGCGTACGCCAGCGTGTGCGGTCTCCTGCTGCTGGGCGGCTGTGAGTTTGCGACGGAGACCTTGCCAACGCCTCCGGCCACCATCGTGGTGCACGCCGTGCTCAATCCGGATGCGGATGAGCAGGTGATTCTCGTGGAATCGTCGCTGACCGGTCGTGTCGCCATCGACACGACGCGACGTTTCGACCCGTCCGATCCGATTCGTTCGGCGGGTGGAGAGCCGCTCACGGGCGCGACAGTGCGTCTGGTGCGGCTGGACGGTGGATCGGGCGATACGGTCGGGGTGGTGGCGCGCGAGACGCGGCGCAACGGTGAGGGAACGGGGCGATACGAGGTGGCGCGGACGGAACTCGCCATCGCCCCTGGAGGAACGTATCGGCTGGTGATCGGCACGCCCGACGGTCGCACGGTCACGGGCGAAACGACCGTGCCGACGGCGGCATCAGGCTGGACCGCCGGTGCTGGCTCCGTGGCGCAGCCGGCGATGCTTGATCGCAGTCGCGATACGCTGCGCTTGACATGGGACGCGGTGCGCGGCGCGCGCACCTACGCCATTCGCGTGGACACACCCAATGGGCCGTGGTTTCTGTTCAGCGACTCCACGCGGTTTTCGCTCAGTGGTGCACTCCGCAACTTCTTCGCGCCGAACTTTCCTGCCCTCTGGTATCCCGGCTTCGATCAACTTGTGAACGTTGGCGCGGTGGATGCCAACTTCTACGACTACAATCGCTCCGGTAACGATCCCTTTGGCGGCACGGGGTTGATCAGCAGTGTTCGCGGCGGCATTGGCGTGTTCGGCAGCCTGTTACCGCTCCTGCGACGCGAGGTGACCGTCACCGAGCGCGATCGCTTTCCCATCGATGCACGTTGGGAGGGCGAGGAGGCGCCCGGGTTCCCCCTCGTGTACGACTTGTGGATCGAGACCCTCGGGACACCCCGCAGCTCGGTGAGTGGTCGTGAACGATCGGGGGGGGAGCGGTTCCTGGTGGGCAGACTCGAAGCCGATCGCCTGCAGTTGGCCACGCTCAGCGATGCGCGGGGGACAGATACGCTGGCGGTGTTTGACGCACGACTGATTGGGGACACACTCCGAGGCACCTACGTCGTGGCGCATGGGATTGCGCCGCGACCGCTGCAACTGATTCGACGCGCCCGCACGCGCTGAACGGTTCGTCCCCAACGAGGTTGCCAGCGAAAGTCCGGTCCATCGCGTAACGTGCGCGATGCCTCCCCACTCCCCCTGCTGGTGGCGACGCGCGCTCACGACGATCGTGGTCGCGCTGCTTGCCCTGCCGACGCTGCTGTCGGCCCAGCCCGACGATGATGATCCCCGCCTCAGGGTGTTCCTCGATTGCCCCACCGGTGGGTGCGATCGGAACTTCCTGATTACCGAACACCCGTACGTCTTCTTCACGCAAGACCGGCTGGACGCCGACGTGCATCTGCTCGTGACGCGCATCGGGACCGGTGCGGGCGGCGGCGAGTACACGCTGCAGTTCATCGGGCAGCGCGCGTTCGCCGGCCGCACCGATACGCTCGTCACGACAACGCCGCCCAACCTGAGCGAAGACATGCGGCGACGGAATCTGTCGCGCATGATTCACGTGGGGCTGGCGACACGAGTCGCCCGTGGCGCGCGCGGTGCGCAGCTGCTCGAGCGCTTGCTCGTGGCCTACGATCCCCTCGTGGGCAGCACACCTGGTGCGCGGCCGGTGCAGCCGCGCGACCGCTGGAACCTCTGGGTGTACCGCGTGCGCCTCAACGGCAACACGGAAGCCGAGAGTCGATCGAGCGAGTATCGAATCTCGGGGGCCCTCAGTGCGAACCGTGTCACTGAAACGTGGAAGCTCGAGTTCAACGCGGACAATGAGTATCGCGCACGTCGATTCGAACTGTCGAACGGATCCGAACGGCGATTCATCTTGCGCTCGGCGCAGTCGACGAGTCGCATCGTGCGCAGTCTGAGTGATCACTGGTCGGTCGGGAGCCGCGTACGCGCCGGTGTCAACGAGTTCCGCAATGAAGATGCGTACGCGAATCTCGATCTCTCGGCGGAGTACAATCTCTTTCCATGGCGAGAGGCAACAAGCCGCCAGCTTGTGGCGATCGCCTCGCTGGGTGGCGCCTTCTTCGACTATCGCGAAGTCACGATCTACGACCAGACCAGCGAGACCCGTCCAACGGCGCGCCTTGTCGTGGCCGGCGAGTCACGACAGGCGTGGGGACAGATCGACGCGGCACTGCGCTACACGCAGTTTCTGCACGATGCCGCGCGCTACAATGTGTCGTTCAACGGCCGCACCACGTTGCGCCTGTCGCGTGGGCTGTCGTTGGAGCTGAGCGCCGAAGCCGCAAAGGTGCAAGACCAGTTGTATCTCGCGCGCGGAGACGCCAGCGATGACGAAGTGCTCACGCGTCAGCGCGCGCTCGAGACCGCGTTCCGTTTGCGTGGTTCGATCGGGTTGAGCTACACATTCGGCTCGATCTTCAACACCTTCGTCAATCCGCGGTTAAACGAGTTGGGTGGTTGAGCGGCAGCACTGCACGCATCATGTCCCGCGTAGCATCGTGCGCACCGACGGTTCGCGAAGCGTGCGCGCGAGCAGGGGGTTGCTCGGCAGGCCGCGCAGATCGACGAATCGGCGTGACTCCATGAGCAGCGTTGCCCCGCGCGCTGGTTCACCGAGCGCTTCCGCGATCATGGCGCGTGCGACGGCGGTAGCGCCACGCAGCACCGAAACCGTGTCGGTTGCCAGTGCCCGATCGAGCGCGACGGCCGCGTCCCGGTTCCCTCGACGAAACTCGGCCACTGCGAGCCAGGCCACACGGTAACGTTCGCGCTGGTCGAGACGGCGCGATGGTGCCCGCAGCAGTTCTGACGCCTCAACCACGCGGCCGAGCGACAAAAGGAGTCGGCCGCGCGTCAGCCGGACGGAGTCCAGACCGGTCGCCCCTCGATCCTCTGCCGCCGGTCGCAAGGAGTCGAGTACCTGCAGCGCGCGACGCCAGGCGCGTTCCGCGAGTTCGTGGTGGCCGTGCATGGCGACGCGATTGCCGTAGTCGGTGAAGTAGACGACCGGATCGACGCGGAAGCCTCGCGGTACGTTGGCGAGGGCACTGTCGAGCAGCGCCGACAGCGCGCTCCGCTCACCGGCCGCGGCGAGCGCGCTCAGCCGCAGCGAGTAGCTGAACGGCGAGGTAGGCCATCGCGGGTAGGTGGACGCAGCGTCAACCGCCCGGCGCATGGCCGGCCAGTCCGCGCGCAGCTCGGCGATCTCGGCTTCGATTTCCTCGCGCACGGGCGTTCGCGCTTCGCTCGCTGTCGGCACGTAACCGGCGGCGATCGCACGCGCCTCTGTGACCTGTCCCGCCGAGAGCAGGACCCGCAGGATTCCACGACGATATTCGTTGCTCGGGCGAGCGCGGAGCAAGGCGCGCCATGCCTCGGCCAGAGCGTCCCGGTCCCCACTGAGCAAGGCGCGAGAGACGGCGACGTTCGCTACGGTGGCGTCAGGCAGGTCTGCGCGCCTCTGCCAGAGCGCGTCGAAGATGGCGAAGCCCTGCACGCGGTCGTCATTGCTGATCACATCGGCCATGCGAAGCACGTTGAACACGGTGGCCGAATCGAGTCGCCCGGGCGGGAGCGGTGGTAGCGGCGGTCGTTGGGCATCGGCGGCGGAGGCGATCAGCACGCAGAGAAGCAGGATGGTGTGCACGATCGTGACGCGCATGTCACGGACAAAGTTGCGGAACATCATGGTTGGGACGTCGTGTCGACGAGGTGGCCTTGACGAAACTGCGTGGCGGCCAGCAGGTACTGCAGATTGGCGGCGGAGAGGCCGCGATAGGACCCGTGTCGCTCGATGAGACGGAGCGCTTCGCGCAAGTACGCCTCTGCTTGCTCCGCCGTGCCGATGTACAGCTCGAGCTGCGCCAGCTGGTGTAGCGTAAGCGCTCGCGCCGGATCGTGATTGCCCAGCGCTTCGCGCTGCAGCCGTTCGGCCTCGACGAGGAGTTCGCGCTCGCGGATCCACTCCCCGAGTGAATGAAAGGCTGGTGCGATGGCGGCAAGCAGCGCGCCGCGCACCGCAGGCTGGTCCACGAGAAGTGATTCAGCACGTGCGGCGCTGAACTCCAAGGCATCGCGCAACGAAGGAGGCTCCGATGTGCGCACGGCGCCGGACGGGGTCCCGCGCGCGTGCGCGTCGACCTGTGCGAGTGTTTCCGAAAGAAAGCGCATGGCCGCTTCGCCGATCGCACGCTCGGCAGCGACGCGGCGCGATTGCGCGGACGTCATCAGTGCGATGGCGAAAAGCGCCAACGTGGCGACGCTTGAGCCTGTCGCCAGCGCTTGGTGGCGGCGCGCGAACTTTCCGAGTCGCGACCACGCGCCTTCGCGGCGCGCTGCGAGTGGCCTATTGTCGAGCCAGGCGCGGAGGTCTTCACCAAGGGCGGCCGCACTGGCGTATCGTTGAGACGGCTCGGCGGATAGGGCGTGCTGCAGGATCGCATCGAGGTCGGGGCGCAGAGCTCGCGTGAGCGTGTGCACATCGAGGCCGGTTCGGGTCGCTGCATTTGCGTGCACACGTGCCGAAGGGCGGGTGGTGATGCCGTTCCGGATGCGGCGCTCCTGCGCCAGCCGACCGTCGCGACCATCACCGAAGGGCAGATCGCCGGTGAGTAGCAGATACAGCAGCACGCCGAGCGCGTAGACATCCGTCGCGGTTGAGATCGGTTCGTCGCGAAGTTGCTCTGGTGCAGCGTACGGGATCGACAGGGGGGCGCTGCCGGGTCGCGTCATTTCCGCTGGCATCTCGACGTCGTCGGAAAGCAGCTTGGCGATGCCGAAATCGAGTAGCCGAGGCGTCCCGTCTTCAGTGACGAGCACATTGTTCGGCTTCAGGTCACGATGTACGATCAGTTGCTGGTGCGCATGCTGTACCGCATCGCACACGCGCACCATGAGGCGAACACGCTCCCGCACGGAACAGCGGTGCGTTCGGCACCAGACGTCGATGGGTTGTCCCGGTACGTACTCCATCGCGAACCAGGGCGTGCCGTCGGTCGCGACCCCACCATCGATCAATCGCGCGATGCCCGGATGAGACAGACGCGCCAGCAGTCGTCGTTCTTCATGGAATCGACGTCTTCCGTGAGCATCGAGCGCTGTAAGGCGACGCATGCGCTTGAGCGCAGCGCGCATCGGCAGATCGACACTGGTGTGTTCTACGAGACTGACCTCACCCATCCCGCCGACGCCGAGTGGTCGGATCACACGCCACGGGCCAATGACGTCAAGCTCCAGTGCAGATGTCGCATGCTGCAGTGGGGCAGACGCCATCAGTCCCGCGTCGCGAAGCAGCGGCCCGATGCCGGCGTCGAGCAATGACTCGTTGCGTTCCATGCCGCGAACCCACGCGAGCGCAGCCTCACGCAACGCCGCGTCATGGGCTGCCAGTTCGTGCACGCGTGCTTCGCGCGCCGTCTCGGGCAGATCGAGGACAGCGTCCACGAGCGATTCGAGCTGCGTCCAGGCGGGTTCGGACATTGGGTGGTATGGTGTGACTCGTGCGGCGGGCGACTCCGAGAGAGGAAGGCGTGCGTTGAGTGGGATCGCGGACAGCTGGCGGCCCCTCCTCGCTGAGTTACTGCAGAGTCGCCCTGCTCGCCAGCGGAGCCGATCCCGAAGCTGCGGGCACGGCCGACGGCGTGTTCGGCGCCCTGCTGTCGGGCGCCCGCACGCCCAGCGCACGCAGCACGCCATCGAGCACGGCGGTGCGCACGACGCCATCGGGTAGATCGGCCGGCAGGAGGTTGCCGGCGAGCATGGAGGCCGCCCCGTGCACGCTGCTCCAGGCGATGAGGGGCGCGTCAGCCAGTCGCGCCGGTGCCATCTCGCCGGTCGCGACCAGCTGCTGCAGCGCGTCGAGCAACACCTCCCACGCCGAGGGCGCGTCCTCGCAGGAGGGGGGCGCCTCCGTGGCCATGAAGGCTGTGTCGAAGAGCTGCGGTTCGCGCGCGGCGAAGGCCAGATAGGCGGCGCCAATGGCTTGAAATCGCCGAATGGCGCGCTCTCCGGCAACGAGATCCGAGGGGATCGCGTCGGCTGCCGTTTGCATTTCGCGCGCCAGCGCTTCTCGGGCGAGGCGTGCGACATCGGCGCGCAGGTGGGCGAGATCGGGGAAGTGCCGGTAGACGGCCGATGGGGAGACTGACTCGGCGGCGGCCAGTTCGCGGACCTGCAATCGCAGCGGCCCTCCAGCGCGCGCGAGGGCGAACCCGGCGTCGAGCAGGGCGGCGCGCAGGTTGCCGTGGTGGTAGCGGGGATCGGCCATCCCGAATGTTGACAACGATCACATCAGGGCGCAAGCTTATGTGAACTAAGTTCACACGGCCACCTTGGCCGTCGTCGGTCCCCTTGCCCGAGGTGCCCCGTGCTCAACCGTTCTTCGCTGCGCCGTCAACGGACCATCGCGTGCGCGACCGCCGCTGCCGTACTCGCCTTCGGCGCACCCTCGCTCACCGCGCAGAGCGCGCCCACCGCATCGCCCGCGGGCGCGACACTCACCGTCGTGATTTCCGGCATTCAGCCGCGTGGCGGGCTGCTCGGCGCGGCACTCTTCGCCACCGCCGATGGCTTTCCCAAGCAACACGAGCGCGCCGCGCGCCGCGAACGGCATGCTGATCGCAGTGCGGTGGACAGCATCATCTTTCGCAACGTCCCACCCGGGCGCTACGCCATCGCGGTGCATCACGATGTGGACGGCAACGGGCTGCTCGCCGAAAACGCGATGGGCATCCCCCGCGAACCCTGGGCGGTGAGCCGCAATCTCCGACCGCGCTTCAGTGCGCCGAAGTTCACCGAGGCTGCGGTGGACGTGCGTGGTGACACGCGCATCGAAGTGGTCGTGAAATGAACGCGCCCGCGCATCCGACGCACGTCATTCTCGGGGCGCACGGCGCCGTGGGACGTGCCCTGTCGCCGCTGCTGCGCGCTGCCGGCGTGTCCGTTCGTCAAGTCGCGCGCACGCCGCGCGCCGCGGGCGGACCGGACGAACTGTTCGCGGCCGATCTGCTCGATGCGAAGCGACACGCCGCCGCTGTGGCGGGTGCGCACACCGCGTACCTGTTGGCGGGTTTGCCGTACGACACGGCTGTGTGGCAGCGCGACTGGCCGCGTCTCATGCAGCACGCGATCGATGCCTGCGCGCAGCACGGCACGCGGCTCGTCTTCTTCGACAACGTGTACGCCTATGGCCGCGTCGAGGGGGTGATGACGGAAGCCACCACCTTCAACCCGTGCAGTCGGAAGGGGGAGGTCCGCGCCCGCGTCGCAGAGCAGATGCTGGACGCCATGCGACGCGGCGTGATCGTCGGCATGATCGTGCGCTCCGCCGACTTCTACTACCACGGCGCGGCGGGCGCGACGAACGGTTTGCTCAACCAGGCCGTGATCGATCGCTTGCGCGCGGGCAAGACGCCGCAGTGGCTCGGCTCGGTCGACGTGCCATACAGCGCGACATGGGTACCGGACATCGTCCGCTCCATGGCGCACCTCGTCACCCGCAGCGACGCGTGGGGACAAACGTGGCACGCGCTGACCTCCTCGCAAGTCGTGACGGCGCGAGCGCTGATCGATCTTGCGTGTCGTCTCGCCAGCCAACCCACACGGGTGCAGAATGCATCGCGCGCGCTCGTTCGCGTTCTGGGCCTCTTCGATCGGCGCCTCCGTGAACAGGTCGAGATGCTCTATCAATACGAGGCGCCCTATCGCTTCGACAGCAGCAGGTTGGCGACGATGAGCGGATTGGTGGCCACGCCATACGAGGACGGAATCGCAGCCGCGTGGGCCGCCCAATAGCGCCGATCACGCCGATCGCCGCATATTCGACCATCCCACCTGGTCAACTCCGCGCTGTCCCCTGCGTTGCCATGCCCTCCCTCGGACCTGAACGTTGGCTCGAACTCGGTCCGCTGCTCGACGAAGCGCTCGAACAACCGGCGCACGCACGCGCGGCGTGGCTCTCGGCGCTTCGCCTGCGTGCACCTGCGGACGCTCATGATCTCGAGCAGTTGCTCGGTGCGGATGGGACGACGTGGCTCGAGACCGGCCATCGACAGCGCGTGCTCGGCCGCATGGCGGCGCCGCCCGCTGTGGCCGGCGCCGTGCTCGGGACCTGGCGCCTTGAACGGCAACTCGGACGCGGTGGCATGGGCACCGTGTGGCTGGCGTCGCGTGCCGATGGTCGCTTCGCTGGTCAGGCGGCGGTGAAGCTGCTGCACCCATCGCTGATCGAAGGACTCGGGGAAGACTTCTTCCGACGCGAAGGCGAGGTGCTCGCGCGGCTCACGCATCCGGCCATTGCGCGCCTCTATGACGCCGGGGTGACCCCCGACGGGCAGCCGTACCTCGTGCTCGAGTACGTGGACGGCGTGCCACTCAATCGATGGCTGGCCGAACAGCGACCTTCGCTCACGCGGCGGCTCGAGCTGCTCGAACGCATCGGTGATGCGGTGGCGCATGCGCACGCACACGGGATTGTCCACCGCGACATCAAGCCGGCGAACCTCATCATCACAGCCGTCGATGAGGTCAAGCTCCTCGACTTCGGGATCGCACTGCTGGTCGATGAGATCACACCAGGCGGCAATGGCACAACCGTCGAGACGCCATCGGCGATGTCGACCGACGCACCGATACCCGGCAGTGGCACTTCGTCCGACACCGTGCATCCGTTCACGCCGCGCTACGCCGCGCCGGAGCAGCTCCACGGTGGGGCCATCACCACGGCCACCGATGTCTACGCCCTCGGCCGCATCCTTGACGAACTGCTCGATGGCCTGCGTCCGGTGCCGACGGACCTGCAGGCCGTCGTGGCGCGCGCCACAAAGCGCGCGCCGGACGAGCGTTACCCCACCGTCGCGGAGCTGACCCAGGAGCTCCGACGCTTCCGGCGTCACGAGCCCATTGCCGCGCGCAGCGGCAGCCGGTGGTATCGTGCGCGCCGATTTGCGCGCCGCCATCGCGCGGGGTTCGCCGCCGGCTGCGTGGCGTTGCTCGCGCTCCTCGTAGGCTCCGCGGTGAGTGTCGTGCAGGCGCGCGATGCGCGTGCGCAGCGCGATGTGGCGCTCGCGGCGGAACGGCGCGCACGACTCATCGGCGAAGTCATGCTGTCGCTCGCCACGGAGCTTCCCACCACCGATTCGGAAGCACGAGCTGTCGATGCACTCCGGCGGACGCGCGTGCTGCTCACCAGCTACCTCGGGGAAGATCGCGCCGAGCGCGCTCGGCTTGCGATCGATCTGTCACGTCAGTTCGGGTTCTTCGCGCGACCAACGGAGGCGCAGGCGCTCCTCGATGACGCACGCGCCGACGCGCGGGCCGTGGGTGACGAAGCGCTCCTCATCGAAATCGAGTGTGCGCTCGGCGCGGGCGGGGATTCGCTCGGTCCGCAAGGAGCGCACCGCACGATCGACTCGCTCCGCACACGACTCCCGCGCACCGCGTGGCGGGCGCAGGCCGCCTGCGCCAGTGCCGCAAGTCGATTCTACCTCATGCAGTTCGCCGGCGACTCGGCAAACGCGCAATCGGCCCTTGCCGTGCGGTGGGTTCGGGAGGCCGGCGATACGGTCTCGCTGCTCTATGCCCACCTGCTGGTGGACCAACTGCAGACCATTGCCTGGAGCGCCGGTGACTTTCATAGCAAGCGCGCGATGTATCGCGACGCGATCGTCGTGTTGGAAAAGCTGGGCCTCGGGTCGAGCGTCCCGGCACTTCGTGTGGCGACGCTGTTGTCCGGTTTTGCACGCGAGACTGGTCGCGTGCTCGTGGCCGATTCGGCGTTGGCGCCGGCGCGTGCATTTCTGACGGCGGGAGACCGCTGGCGAGCGACACCACCCGCATTGCTGCTTGAACAGGCGCAGGTGGCGGGCATCCTCGCGCAGGATGCAGACGCGCGTGCGTGGTTCGAACGTGCGATCGAGGTCACCACGACACCCGGATCGGAGCTGCTCGCCATTCGCGCCCGTCAACTGTACGCGCAGTACCTCGCGGAAGCCGGTGATGTGCGTACGGCTCGTGTGCATGTCGACACGCTCACGCAGCTGCTGGCGGTGCAGACGAACTCCGCCTTCGACGCGGCACGCGTGCGCACCATGGCGGCACTGCACGCGGCTGATGGCGACTCGGAGCGAGCCGCGACGCTCGTCGATTCGCTCCTGCGCGCCCGTGGCTATCCCGAGCGCCTGCGCCTCGTGAGTTGGCAGGATGTCGTCACGGAGCACGCGCACTATCAATGGCAGCGTGGGGCATACGAGGCTGTCCGGGAAGCCATCGCGCACGTGCGCACGGCCTACGACGGCGACAGCGTCCCGGCCAACGGCTCGTACCGTCTCGCGCGACTCGCGGTCCTCGAGGCGCGCTTGCGGACACACGATGCGGATTCGAGTGCGTCCAGTGCGGCGCGTGAGGCGGTGCGGCAACTCACGGTGGCGGTCGGCGCGCAGCATCCGCTGACGCGTGAGGCGCAGCGGCTGATCACGAGTCGTGAACCCTGACGCATCGCCGTGGCGATCGCGAATCGCCAGTAGCGCACGGCGCTTCGGCGTACGCGATCAGCGTGGTGACCGAAATACGTATCGTACGCCGAGCGACCACTGCAGTAGGCGATCGAGCTGCTCGGCATCCGCTTCGATCGCGACGCGCGACAGTCGACTGCCGGTAACGGACGCCAGCACATCGATTGGTCGCGTCGGCAACGGACGCCAGCGGGCTTCGAGCCCCACGCCCATACCGAACACACGCCCACCGTTGAGGTCGTGCATGTCCAGTGCGGGAACAAGTCGGGTGTCGAAGTGCGAACGATGCCACAGCCGCACCGGCGTGCTCACGCCCACGGAGGTGAGGGTGGTGGCGATGGTCACCGCACGCGGGAGGCAGTTTTCATTGGGTGCTCCGCAGTTCTCGAACGCATCCGCTGAACCACGCGCACGTTCGACACGAAGTCGTGCATCGAGCCACGGATTCATCGCGACGTCGAGATGCGCACCGACGCCGCGCGGGTCACCGAACGTTGCGGCCGTTTGCCGCACACCGTGCGCACCAACGGCAACCGGAGACTGCGCCGGCAGCACGGCGCACGCACATGACAGCAGGAGCAGGAGCGACCATCGACGCATGGTGGCAACCGGTGAAAGGTGAACTGGTCGAGCTATGGCACGCTGATGAGCGCGTAGACCAGCAGCGCCGGCGCGTCACGCGATATCCCGTGTCCCCACGCACCTGCGACGAGCACAAACAGCACGGGCTCGCGCACACCACGCAGGCGACCTAACGCCATGCCCTGGACGCTCTGCCCCGCTGCCGTGAACGGCCACGGTTCATGGGCGACGAACGCGACGGAATCCGCGGTGTGATGCACGAACCGGTACAGCGACACGCGGTCACGCGACGGGTCACCAAAGGTTGCCGACTGTCGTTTGTAGGTGCGCTCGCCGTAGCCAAGTGTGGGCAGGAACAGCACGGTGTCACCGAGGCGCACGCCACCACCAAAGAGTCGCTCTGTCGACCACACACCACGACCGTTTGCGGGTGGGAGACATACCCAACTGGCGCCGTCGGGACACGCGTACGCCGTGTCACGCGGCAGGCGTACCGAGAGCAGATCGCCGAAGTCCGGCGGCTGCAGCAGACGTCGCCAATCGCTCCCCCGCAGCGCCGCGTAGCTGATGCCACCCACCGAGCCTTGTCCCGATTCGTAGCCTCCACCGCCGATCGCGGCGAGATCACGAGACGCGTCGCCCTGCTTGATGAAACCAGAGAACTCCTGCTCCGGGAGCGGCACGTCCATGGAGCGCACCGCGCCGACGGGGCGCTGCGACGCATCGAGCGCACGCATCACGATGCGCGTCTGCGCACGTGGTGTCGTGTTGTAGAACACACGCCCGAGCGCGGCGAGTTCGAGTCCGCTGCCGCGCGGCGTCACCGCGAAGTCTCGAACGCGTTGTCCGCTTGGCAGATCGGGGAACACCGAGGCCACGCGCAGCGTGTCGTCAGGGACCAGCTGCGGCATGGCATCAATAACACTGTCACCGCCCGCCGCGACGCGCAGTCGCGTGCGATGCAGGACATCCTGCTGCAGGTGGCCGCTCGTGTAGACCGCGTCGGCCAGCCCCGACGCGTCGGGCACGATGGCCAGTCCTTCACCCGCGTAGGGGATGTCGAGCCGCCAGCCACCGAGCGGGCGCAGGCGCGTACGCGCCCACGACGCACTCGCGGCGGGTGGGTCCGGCGGGGGTTGCACCGGCGCGGCCGCGTCGTGGCAGCCGCTGAGCACGGCGAGGCACATCGACAGCAACGCGTGGGGCAGGAGGCGACGCATGCGCAATGGTACCCGGCGCGCCTCGCGCATGCCCACCACGAATCGACGAATCGTCAGGACGCGTCGCTCAATCGCCGTTCGCGTACAGTCCCGCCGCCGCGCGCGCCGATACGGTGATCCCCTTGATCATCGCCGAACTCAATCCCTGGTGCTCCATTTCGTTGAGACCGGCGATGGTACAGCCGCGAGGCGTGGTGACGCGGTCGATTTCCCGTTCGGGGTGCGCGCCCTCCTGCAGGCTCAGCGCCGCCGCGCCACGGGCCGTCTGTGCGGCGAGCAGCGCCGCGTCTTCAGGGTGGAAGCCGATCTCGATGCCGCCCTGCATCGCGGCCCGGATCACGCGCAGGAAGAAGGCCACACCGCACGCGCAGAGCGCCGTGGCCGGCACGATCATGTCCTCGGGGATCACCAGCGTTCGCCCGACGAGATCGAACAGCGCGCGTGCTTCCTCGAGCGCGCCCCCATCGCGTTCGTCCCCGGCGAGGCAGGTCATGCTCTCACCGATCACCACCGCCGTGTTCGGCATGGCGCGCACCACGTCCACCGTGGCGCCAAGTGCGCGTCGGATGTCGCTGATGCTCGCCCCCGACACGACACTGATCACGCGGTGTCGCGCGGCGTCGATGTGCGGCGCGATGTCGGCGAAGAGCGCGTCGAGCTGCTGTGGCTGCACGGCGATGATGACAAGGTCGCTCTGTCGTACCGCGTCGGCGCTGCTCGTGCCCACGGTGAAGCCATCGGCGGCAAGCGGAGCGAGCCGGTTGGCGTGACGACGTGTGATGTGCACCTGCTCGGCGGTGAAGCGGCCAGCGCGGACCCAGCCGCGTGCGAGGGCGATGCCGAGGTTGCCGCCGCCAAGGATGGCAACACGGCCTGCGGATGTCGTGGGCATGAGCGGAACCCAGGTCGAAGGAACGGAACGGGCGCGCTTCAAGATATCCCGGTCGCGCCCGCCGGCAGGTGCGTGAACGGCCAGCGCGTCGCTTGCGCGGCTCGCGTCCGCGCGAGAGGATCTAGACATGTCGTCCACGCACATCCCCCCTCGGCGGGCTCGCGCGTTGTTCGCGGTCCTGCTCGCGCTCGGCTGCGGAGAACGCACCCCACGGACCATCACCGAAGACGGCGTCCCGGTGGTGGTGCAACCGGCTCGCCACGGGAGCGCCGCGACGCACGTGCTCGAGGACCGCGTGGTGCGTGACATCGGTGGGCTCAAGGAGCGGAGCGAGGACGAGTTCGATCATGGCAACGGATTCCTCACGGGCCTCTCGCGGAGCGATGGTGGTCTCGCCGTGATCGATCAGCATCGGGTGCGACTCTTCGACAGCAGCGGCGCGCCGATCGCGGTGGTCGGTCGACAAGGCCGCGGGCCCGGGGAGTTTCTCGGCCTCACGCTGCTCTGTCGTCTGGCGGATGATCGGATCGTCGTCTTCGATCAGGCGCGTCGTGCGACCGTGATCACCGTATCCGGCGAGATCGAACAGCAGACGACCATGCCAGAGCTCGCCTTCGTGAGCGAGGGCTGTTTCGACGACGGGAGCCTGCTCGTGCAGACGTTCACGCGCAACATGTCGGCGGAGGTGTCGGAGATGCCGGCGGTGCACATGCGCGTCGATGGTTCCGTCATTGACACCCTCGGCCGTTTCCCGATGACGGGCTTTCGTGGCGTCTCACAGTACATGCGGTTGCATGTGCGTGGTCGCCATGTCTATGTGAGCGATCCGCGCAAAAGCGAAGTGCGTCGCTACACAGCCGACGGCACACTCGATCGGATGCTGCGCACGGAAGACTCGCCGCGTCGCATGCCGGAGGGCGAGGCGCAACGGTGGCTTGGGGGACCGGTGGCCGCGGCTGGTTCCGGTGCGTCGCGCGCTGAGCGCGCTCCGAGGGCGGCCGAGGTCACGTGGCCGTTCTATCGCGATCTCCACATCGATGCCTCGGGGCGCGTGTGGATTCGCGATTTTCCCGAGGATGACGAGGCGCCGGATCGCTACGCGATCTACGACAGCACGTTCGCGTTCGTGGGGCGACTCGATGTGGCGCGCGGTTCGCGCCGTGTGATCACGAATCCGCCGCCCGGTGCACCGGCAACGGCACCGGGGAGTGCCCCCGAGCTGGTGGATGCGCGGGGGGACGAGGTCGTCCTGCTCATCCGTGACGCCGACGGCGCCGCGCACTTCGTGACGCGACGTCTGCGTCCCCGCGACGACTGATCGCGTCGCGAGCTACTCCGCGCGACTGCTGCTCAGCAGCAGACTGGTCTCGCTGTTCGCGATCCCCTTGATGGTGCGAATGCGTCGGAGCGCGTCATCGAACGCGCCGAGCGTATCGGTGCCGAGTTCGGCGATGATGTCCCAGCGGCCGTTGGTGGTGTGCAGCGAGCGGACCTCCGGGTAGCCGCGCAGCGCGTCAAGCACGGCGTCCGACCGGTCACCGTCGACGGCGATCATCATCAGGGCGCGCACCCGATGTGGGTCGGCGGCGGCGGCGGTGCGCACGGTGAAGCCGAGCAGCACGCGGTCGCGGACGAGCTTGTCGATGCGGTTCTGCACGGTCCCGCGGGAGACGCCGAGGTGCGCCGCCAGCTTGGCCACGGGCATCCGGGCGTTGACGCGGAGCAGACTGATCAGGGCCTGGTCGGTGCTGTCCATGCGAGGCTCCCATCGCAGCGGTTGCACATTTCGTGAGTCACGACTGACGAAATGTACAATAAACCAGTCACTTCGGTGCAATCGTTACGCTTGTTGCTGGGCACGACCGCGCACGAGGTTGGAGCATGCCCTACGCAACCGCCTCCGATCATCCCGCGATCGCCCTGCCGTCACCACGACGTTCGAGCGCCATCGAGCCGCCCCTGAGCCGGGCCTCGCCGTGCACCGTGCACCTGCTCGGCGTTCCGCTCGACCTTGGGGCCGCCCGGCGTGGCGTCGACATGGGCCCCTCGGCGCTGCGCCTCGCCCACCTCGATGAGACGCTGCGTCGGCTCGGCCACGTCGTGCAGGACGGGGGCAACCTTGCGTCCCCCGACCGTGCGACGGTTCCGGCGGACGTCGCCGGCACGATCGCCGCGATCGCGACCGTCTGTGCCGAGCTGGCCGACCGTACTGCCGCGGCCGTTCGCGCCGACGCGCGGCCGCTGGTACTCGGCGGCGACCATTCCATTGCCGCCGGTTCGGTGGCCGGCGTCGCGCGCGCGCTGCACGAGCGTGGCGAGTCGCTCGGGCTGCTCTGGCTCGATGCGCACGCGGACATCAACACGCCCGACACGAGTCCCAGCGGCAATGTGCACGGCATGCCGGTCGCGCATCTGCTCGGACTCGGCGACGCGCGACTCGCGACGCTGGCAGGCGACGCACCGGCCGTGCGAGCGGAGCACATCGCGTACGTCGGACTGCGCGATCTCGACGCGGCGGAACAGCAGCGCATTCACGCGCTCGGCATCGCGGCGTTCACCATGCGGGACATCGATGAGCGCGGGATGCGCGCCGTGATGCAGGACGCCATCGCCATTGCGTCGCGCGGGACGGGAGGGTTTCACGTATCCCTCGATCTCGACCTGCTCGATCCGGACGAGGCACCAGGTGTGGGGACACCGGTCCGCGGTGGTGTCACGTTGCGGGAAGCGCATCTCGCCATGGAGTTGCTGCACGATACCGGCGCCATGCGTGCCATGGACATCGTCGAAGTGAATCCGATTCTCGATCGACACAATCGCACCGCCGAACTTGCTGTCGATCTCGTGGCCAGTGCATTCGGCCGCCGTATCCTCTGACCACGGAGACGCAACATGCTGGCGACACACACACTTCCCCTCGCGCTGACCTCACGCACCGCCGAGTACATCGCGCGTGAAGATGCCGTCGGTGCGCACAACTATCACCCACTGGATCTGGTAATCGAACACGCCAGTGGCGCGTGGGTGACCGACGTGGAAGGCCGACGGTACCTCGACTGTCTCGCCGCGTACTCCGCCGTCAATCAGGGGCACTGCCATCCGCGCCTGGTGCGCGCACTCACACAGCAGGCGGCCCGTGTCACGCTCACGTCGCGTGCGTTTCGGAATACGGAGCTCGCCGGCTTCTGTGAATCGCTCGCGTTGTTCGCCGGTCAGGAGATGGTGCTGCCCATGAACACCGGGGCCGAAGCGGTGGAGACCGCCATCAAGGCGGCGCGCCGCTGGGGGTATCGTGTGAAGGGGGTAGCGCGTGATCGCGCCGAGATCATCGTGTTCGATGGCAACTTCCACGGGCGGACGACCACCATCGTGGGCTTCTCGTCGGACGACGCGTATCGCGCAGACTTCGGTCCCTTCGCTCCGGGTTTCGTGCGTGTGCCCTTCGGCGATGCGGCGGCGGTGCGCGCGGCGATCACGCGCAATACCTGTGCGATCCTCGTGGAGCCGATTCAGTGCGAAGCGGGGGTGCGCATGCCACCGGTCGGCTTCCTGCGCGCACTTGCCGATTGCTGTCGCGAGCACGACCTCCTGCTCATCGCCGACGAGATTCAGACGGGGCTCGGTCGCACGGGGCGTCGCTTCGCGTGCGATCACGAACAGGTGACGCCGGATCTGCTCGTGCTCGGCAAGGCGCTGTCGGGCGGCATGTACCCGGTGTCCGCCGTCGTGGGGCGCCGCGATGTGCTCGGTCTCTTCGAGCCCGGCTCGCACGGCAGCACCTTCGGTGGCAATCCGCTCGGCTGCGCGGTGGCCCGTGAAGCACTGGCCGTGTTGCAGGACGAACGCCTGGTCGAACGAGCGGATGACCTCGGCGCGGGGTGGCTGCACACGTTGCGTGGCGCACTGCGACACCCGGCCATCGTGGACGTGCGTGGACGCGGGCTGATGCTTGCGATCGAACTGCGTGAACCAGCGCGACGGTTCTGCGAAGCGCTGGCCGAAGGCGGCGTGCTCTGCAAGGAAACGCACGGCACGGTGATTCGCCTGGCGCCGCCGCTCGTCGTGACACGCGAGGAGCTCGCGTGGGCGACGGAGCGGCTGGTGCAGGTGCTGGGGTAACGCAGCGTTACCGCACAACGCCCGCGCGTGTGGGCAGTTGACGACGCTGCCAATCCTGATACGAGCCGTCATAGAACAGCGGGTCGTAACCCATCGCGCGCGCCATGAACCACGTGGCACTCGCGCGGTAGCCCACCCAGCAATAGGTGACCACCGTGTCGCCGGGCGTCACGCGCTCACTGAACAGCGCCCGCAGCTCATTGCGCGGCTTGAGCGTCAGTGGTGCCGCACTGTCGAACATCTGTTCCCACTCGAGCTGTCGGGCGCCCAACAGATGGCCCGCACTCGGCATGCCGCTGCGATTGCCGGTGCCGGTGTATTCGCCGGTGGTGCGCGTGTCGATGAGTGAGAGGCCGGGCTGGCCGACGCGTGCGTCGAGCCACGACGCGGTCACGATCGTTTCGAGCCGCGGCTTGGGCGTGATGCGACCACGCGCCACCGTTCGCGATGCACCTGGCTCCTCACGCGCGAGCGCGCGACCTTCGGCACGCCACTTGGGCAATCCGCCGTCGAGATACGAGACGCGATCGAGACCGAGCAGGTGCAGCGTGAGCAGGAAGCGTGTGGCCATGGGCGCTTCGGGCGCGTAGACGACCACATGCGACTGATCGGAGATGCCGAGTCCCTCGACGAGCGAACGCAGGGAATCGAGCGAGGGCACTTCGGTGCTCAGGCTATCGCGTCGCTCCACGAAGTACCGGTAGTTGATCGCGCGCGCGCCGGGAATGTGCGCAGCGCGCGCGCTGTCGGAGCGCGTGATCTCCACAATCACGACCGATGGGTCGCTGAGCTTCGTGGCGAGCCACGCGGTGGACGCGATGAGCTCGTCGCGCATGGACGGCGCGTTCGCGGCTGGCGTCGCGCGTGACGGTCCCTGCGCACGCGACGGCGCGGCGCTTGTCAGGATTGCGCAGACGAGGCCTGCGGCGAGATGAGGCCAACGTGCGGCAGGAAGAAATCGTGGCATGACCGAGCGCGAGAAGGGGGCGGCTGGCTGAGGCGGCGGCGGCGCCTCCGCGACGTCGTAGATTACATCAACCCCGCCCGTCGCGGGGCGGGTCCCACCTTCGAGTTCCACTCGTCCCATCTGTTCGGAGCTTTCTCCCAATGCGTCACGTCTCGCTCATTCGCGCCGCCGGACTCTTGCTCTCCGTTTCGATGGCCGTGCCGGTCGCTGCCCAGCAGCCCGCCGCGTCGAGCCCGCCGGCCGCGCAGCCGCCGGCGCCGCGCATCACCCTCGTGGACGCCAAGCGCGCCGTTGACGCTGCCGAAGCGGAAGCGGTGAAGAACAACTGGAAGCTCGCCTTCGTGATCACGGACGCTGAGGGAACCCCGATCTATGTACGCCGCATGGATGGCGTCCCCACGCGCAACTACGACATCGCCATGCGGAAGACACTGACGGCGATCAAGTCGGGGATGCACACCGTGGAGTACGCGGCTGCGCTGCAGGCCGGAAAGATTCAGCCGATCGAGAATGCGGTCACCTTCGACGGCGGCCTGCTGCTGCGGCGCGAGGGGGCGGTGATCGGAGCATTCAGCGCGAGCGGGGCACGCGGGGTGGAAGACGCGCAGGCCGTGAAGGCCGGGATGGCGGCGATCGGGCTGCAACCCTGACCCGTGAGCCGGTTTCCGTGAGTTTCGGGTGAGAGAGGTTGGGAGGCGCGAGGTCTCCCGTTCACCTCTCTCTCCCGGAGACCCACATGCGACGTTCGTTGCGCCAGTTCGGGGCCGTTGCGGCCACGCTCGTTCTCTCCAGCACCGCGGTGCACGCCCAGCAGCGTCTCGTGACGGTGACGGCGACCAATCTTGCTCCCACGAACAGCATCGCGTTTGCGCCGCTGCACATCGGGTTTCATCGCGGCATTTTCGACTCGTTCAACATCGGGCAGACCGCGGGCGCTGGCATCATTTCCGTCGCCGAAGGCGGTAGCGGGACGCAGTGGCAGGCCGACTTCGCGGCGGCCGATCCGACCGCAACGCGAGGCACCGTGGGCGGACTGCTGCAGGCGGGCCAGTCCGTCAGCCAGACGTTCCTGGTCAACGTGGGGCTGAACCGGTACTTCTCCTTTGCCAACATGGTGGTACCGAGCAACGACTTCTTCCTCGGCAACGACAATCCGCTGGAGCTGTTCAACAGCAGCGGGAACCTGCTCATGTCGTCGATTCTGCAGACCAGCAATCAGATCTGGGATGCAGGATCGGAGCTGTTCGACCCGGCGGCGGCTGCCTTCGTCGGCAACAACGACCTGCGCACGCCGCAGAACTCGGTGGTGTCCTTCAACTTTGCCGAACTCGCGGGCTTCAACGGTCTGACGACGGGCGCCGGCTATGTGTTCGATAGTCAGCTCACCGCGGGGCAGTCGGTCTATCGCATCGACTTCACGTCGGTGGCGGTGCCGGAGCCGAACAGTGTCGCACTGCTGGCGTGCGGCGTGCTCGCGCTGGTGCCGTTGGCCCGTCGTCGCGGGCGCTCGACGAACGCCTGACGCTGGGGGGCGGGGACGTGTCGGCGACCGCTGGTGGGCTCGAGGCCCTCGGCGGAGCCGCACACGTCCCCCTTGTCGGGCCGTTGTCCGATCGACGAGTGTTCGGCATGACGGAACGCTCGACGGAGAAGACAACGCTCGGCGACACCGCGCAGTCGATCACCGAACTGCTGCATCGCTGGGCTGACGGCGATCCGCCGGCGGGCGAGCGACTGTTCGATCGTGTCTACGACGAACTGCGTGCCGTGGCACACGCGCAGCGCCGTAAATGGCACGGCGACGAGACGCTCGGTACGACAGCGCTGGTGCATGAGGTGTACCTGCGGCTGGCGGCGTCCGACGCGTTGTCCGTCGTTGATCGCGCGCACTTCTTCGCCGTGGCGGCACGCGCCACGCGACAGGTACTCAGCAACTACGCCCGTCGTCAGCGGGCCGGTCGTCGTGGTGGCCATGCGCAGCCGGTGCCGCTCGACGTGGTGGCCGATGTGGTGCCGCAGCCGGTCGACGTTGATGCGATTGATCGGTTGTGGGCGCTCGAAGCGTGTCTCGAACGCCTGCACACCCTGCATCCGCGACCCTGTCGGGTGATCGAGTGTCGCTACTTCGCGGGGATGTCGATCGGCGATACCGCGCTGGCGCTCGGCGTGTCCGAGGCCACCGTCAAGCGGGATTGGGCGCTGGCGCAGGCGTGGCTCTATCGGGAACTCTCTCACCACTCCATCGATGGCGCGTGACACACGCGGGGGCGTCGCGTGGGATGAACTTGCGACGCATTTCGAGTCGGCGCGTGCGCTGGCCGGCAACGCACGCGATGCGTATCTGCGAGCGAGTTGCGGCGACGACATCGCACTCGAGACGGAGCTGCGCTCGCTCCTTCTGGCAGCCGACACCGTGTCGGAGGCCTGGCGACCGCTGCCGGACGACGCGCTGCTCCCCCTGCTGAGCGCGGCGAGTCGCGACGCGGCGCGTGAGCGTCCGGCGGAGTCGCAACTCGAGCGCCTGAGCGGCACCGTCGTCCGACACTACGAAGTGCTCGCGCCGATCGGTTCGGGTGGTGCGGGGGTTGTGTATCGTGGTCGCGACACACGGCTCCACCGCGACGTCGCGCTCAAGTTTCTCAGTGGCGATCGCTGGATTGATCCCGCGTCGCGTGCGCGGTTCGAAAAGGAAGCGCGCGCGGTCTCCTCACTCGATGATCCGCACATCTGCGCGCTGCACGCGATCGAGGAGACCGACGAGGGTGCCCTCTGTCTCGTCATGGCGTACTGCGCGAATGGGACGTTGCGTGATCGCTTGCGCCGCGGAGCGCTCGACGTGGACGCCGCGGTACGAATCACCACCGATCTTGCATCGGGTCTGGCGAGCGCGCATCGCCGTCGCATCGTACATGGCGACCTGAAGCCGGCCAACGTGGGATTCACAGACGAGGGCATCACCCGCATTCTCGATTTCGGACTCGCTGTTCGTCTTGGCGACGACGGGTTGGCGAGTCGCGACGGTCGCATCGGGTTTGCTGGTACGCTTCCGTATGCGGCGCCCGAGTTGCTGCGCGGTGGGCTCCCTGACGTGCGCACTGATCTCTGGGCGCTCGGTGTCGTCCTGTACGAGATGCTCACCGGACGGCGACCGTTCGTCGGCGAAACGGAGTCGGCGCTTGTGCAGCAGATCCTGAACGGCACGTTGCCGTCCGTTGAACGCGCGGATGCCGTCGCTGTTCCTGCGCCGGTGGTGACGCTCGTTCGCTCGCTGCTTGCGCCGGATCCGGCCACGCGCCCCGCCAGTGCGGACGACGTCGTCTCGGCGCTGCGCGCGCTGACGACCATTACCGCGACGTCTCGATCGGCGCCGGAGCAACCGAGACGAACGTTCGCCCGTCGACGCGTGCTGGTCGGTGTGGCGCTCGCGTTGGGGTGCGTGATTGCGCTGCGCGCGTGGTGGCCTCGCGCGGCGGAGACTGGTGCGGCACCTGCCATGTTGCCAACCCTCGCGGTCCTGCCGTTCACGGTACGCGGCGACGAGGCGCTGATGTACCTGCGCGAAGGCATGGTGGATCTGCTGACCCCCGCCTTCGATGCGACAGGCGTGGTGCGCGGCATCGACCCCAATGCCGTGCTTGGAGCCGGCTTGGCGTCGAACGCGGTGGCCTTCGACTCGGCTGCGGCGCGACAGTTGGCAGGACGCGTGGGAGCCAATCGATACGTTGTGGGCAGTGTCGTGCAGACCGGCGACCGCATTCTGCTGCGGGCAACGCTCTATCGCGCCGACGGTGGCGAAGCAGCTCGCGCGCAGGTGGACGTCGCCTCGCGCGACGACATTCTGCGCGGTGGTGAGTCACTCGTTCGACAGCTCGCCGCTGCGGAGCTGCGGGCGCCGGGCGATACCGTTGGTGCCATCGCCGCGACCTCGACGTCGTCGACCGAGGCGCTGCGCGCCTTTCTTGAAGGCGAACGCGCGTTACGTGATGCGCGACCGGCCGCTGCCGTCGAGCACTTCACCGCAGCAGTTCGGGCCGATTCGCTGTTTGCGTTGGCGTGGTATCGGCTCGCTCGCGCGGCGCGCTGGAGCGAGGTGGACTCGCTGAGCCAGTACGCTGCCGCGCGCGCCAGCGCGCTCGAGACCTCGCTTCCGCTTCGCCTGCAGCACGTGGTACGAAGCTATCGAGCGCTGCGGTTCGGCGCTCCCGCCGAGGCTGAACGCGGCTTTCGACAGATCGTGCGGGACTATCCGTCTGATGTGGAAGCGTGGATGCTGCTCGGTGAGACGCTCTTCGAGAACTATCCCCTGTACGGACGAGATCCGGAGGAGGCCGCCGAGGCGTTTCGGCAGGTGATGACGCTCGATCCGCGACATCGGGAAATCACGGTGTACCTGATGGAGCTGGCCGCGCGTGCTGAACGTCACGCGCAGCTCGATACGCTGTTCTCCATGTACTTCAGCCCCAACAGTGCGGGTGAGCAGCCGGGCATTCGCGAGACCTTTCTCGCGCTGCACGCCCGTCGGGTGCGTGGGACCTCGCATGCCTTCGTCGATCCGGCCAGTGCGCACATCGCCTTGCGACGCGTTGGGACGCACGCGATCGATCGCGAGGCCGCCTATGCACTGGCGAGCGGCCTCACGCGACCGTCCACACCGTCGGCCCTGCAGCTCGACGGCTGGCTGGCGCTGGCGTCGTTGCACGCGGCGGAGGGTCGACCAGTCGATGCCGAGTCCGCATGGCGTGAAGCGCAGCGTCTCGATCGTTCGACGACGCTGCTGCACCGCGCGATGACGTTGAGTGCACCCGCGAGCCCCTTCTCGGCGGACTCTCTACGCGCACTCCGTCGCCAACTCGACACGATGACGCTGGTGGACGCCACGGGTTCGCTCGCTGCAGATGAGCTCACGTCATTGCAGTCGTATCTCGCTGGCCTCCTCGGCGCTCGCCTGCGTGACACCGTGGGCGTGCAGCAAGCACAGACACGTCTCGCAGCCGCGCGCCCATCCAATCGGTTCGCGCGGCCACTGCGTGAAGCACTCGAGGCGCAGGTGCGCGTTGCACGGCGTGACTTTGCCGGGGCGCTCGTGGCGCTCGAGGCCAGCGACATCGCGTTGCCGGCGCCGCTGCGTCGGCGCGTACCGGCGCTCGCGCAGTACGCGGAACGTCGGCTGCGCGCCGAGGTCCTGGCGGCGCTCGGACGTCCTGCCGAGTCGCGCCGGTGGGCGGATGGCCTGCGCGCGGAACCGGGCGTCTGGAGCGTTCCGTATCTCGCGAGCGAACGGTAGGCGTCGTCATCCCGTCGGTGGAGACGGGTCGAAACTCCATGCTCACCCCGCGCCTGGTGGAATGTTCCGATCCGCCGCCCCACCATTTGCTCACGCGCGGCATAGAGAAGATCAATGTCACTCCCGCTGCCGTTCGCCCGCGCCCGCTCTAGCGTACAGGGTGCGGGCAGCGGGTCGCCCCGTCCATGGCCCGCAACGATCCCTCAAGATGCGTGCGCGGCTCGCGCACGGTGGTTCGGGAGAAGGTCATGCGACAGGTCATTCGATCGACGCTGCTGTTGGGTCTGCTGGTGCCGCTTGGCGCGTGTGCGATCGTGCGGCAGGACGAGCTCGGTGTGAAGACGCGCTTCGGGCGCGTGACCAGCGGTCCCTTGCAGCCCGGTGCGCAGTTCGTATTTCCCGGAGTGAACTCGGTACTACGCGTGCCGGCACGCGTCGTGAATCGCGAAGTGCGGCTCGAAATGCCGACGCGTGAAGGACTCAACGTCTCGGCCGAGGTGTCCATCCTCTACCGCGTCAAGCCGGAGCAAGTGGCGAACATCCTCGCCACGAGCGGCACGGGCTACGAGGAGGACATCATCATCCCGGTGTTCCGCTCGGCAGCGGCCGACGTCTCGGCGCGCTACATGGCCAAGGACATGCACTCGGGGACGCGCGCGGGGATCGAGAATGAAATCCGCACGCAGATGATGTCGACGCTCGAGACGCGTGGCTTTGAGGTACAGAACGTGCTGCTCAAGAGCATTCGCCTGCCGGGCGATCTGGCTCGCGCCATCGAAGAGAAGCTCGAGGCCGAGCAGCGCTCGGAGCAGATGCGCTTCGTGCTCGATCGCGAGCGGCAGGAGGCGGAACGCCGCATCATCGAAGCCACCGGCATTCGTGATTCGTGGGCGATCATCGCACAGGGACTGACCGGCAGCATTCTCACGTATCAGAGCATCGAGGCATTCCGTGAACTGGCGCGCAGCCCGAACGCCAAGGTCATCGTGACGGATGGCAAGGCGCCGTTCCTGCTCACCGACGAGGTCACGGCACCCACGGCGACGACCGAAGCAGCGAACACGTCGTCGAGTGGCGCAAGCGCTGCGGTGCAGCGGCTTGTGCGGCCGGCGTCGAGCGCGCCGCGACCCTAAGGTGCTGGTGATGATCGGGTGCGTGCGCGCCGCACGCACCCGATCGACCGGTGGTACTGACGCGCAGGAACGGCGCGGTCAGCGGAGGATCTTCGCCAGCGTTTTCCCGCGCGCGAGTTCATCGACCAGCTTGTCGAGGTAGCGGATCTCCCGCATCAGTGGATCCTCGACGTCCTCGACCCGAACGCCGCAGACGACGCCGGTGATCAGGTGACGGTTGGGATGCATGACTGGTGCATTTCCGAAGAACCGTGCCATATCCACGCGATCCGCGAGCAACGCGCCCAGCGCGGCGGCATCGTAGCCGGTCAACCAGTGGATGATCGCGTCCACGTCGGCTTTCGTGCGCTGCTTGCGCTCGGCTTTGGCCACGTAGTGTGGATACACGCTCGCAAACGGCATGCTGAAGAGGCGATGGCCCGTGCTCACGGTCGTGCGCTCCGTGCTGATGATGGCTCGGTGACGCGTTTCACGACAGCAGTGCGGCGATCTTGCATACGGTGCCCCAGTTTCGTGTGGTGACCGGCTTGGGCTTGCGACCGAGCAAGGCCTCGCCCGCCGCGCTCTCGAGCAGCCCACCAGCACAGTGCAGATATGCCGCACGCTCGGTGAGTGCGAACTGTTCCCCCGGCCGCACGAGGGCCTCGATGGGACGCAGCGCCTGCAGCGATTCCAGGTCGCGCGTGAAGGCGACGAGCACACGCGAATGATCGGATTCGGCGATCGGAAACGGTCGCTCGGACACAATGGCGCTGAACTCGGCGGCGGTCTTCACGATGACCGGTGTCGTGACTCCGAACTGCGACTGCAGCAGTGCCGCCACCTGCTCGCTGAACCGGTCAGCGCTGCGCGTCGCGGACGCGCACACCGCGTTTCCACTATTGAGTACGGTGCGTACTTCCCGCGCGCCCAGGCCCTCGAGGCCGGCGCGGAGCGCGGCCATGGGGACGCGCAGATTCGGGCCAACATTCACACCGCGCAGCAGGACGACGTAAGAGGGCATGCAGACGACCGGAGACGAGGAAGCGCCCCGCTGGTTGACCGGGGCCACCCGAACGGTAGCTTCGCGTGACGTCCCCCGTCAGCACCGCCCGGTCCCTTCGCGCGTCCTCCCATGTCCGTCCCTGTCAGCCGCGTCCTCAGGGCGCTCTCCCTCCTGATCGGCGCCGCGAGTGCCCCGCTCGCCGCGCAGCCACGCTTCTCCGCACCCGGCGCGCCCACCACATTGACGCCCGCACAGGCCGAGGCACTCGCGATCTACCAGGAGCTCGTGGAGATCAACACGGCCGACTCGGTGGGCTCGGTGACCCGAGCCGCCGAGGCGATGGCCGCACGGTTTCGCGCCGCCGGCTTCCCCGCATCGGACATTCATGTCGTCGGGCCGGCCAACGCGCCGGCGAAGCACAATCTCGTGGTGCGCTACCGTGGTCGCGGGCGCGGCAAGCCCATTCTGTTGCTGGCGCACCTCGACGTGGTGCAGGCGCGGCGTGCCGACTGGCCGAACGATCCGTTCGAGCTGCGTGAGGCAAACGGTTACTTCCTCGGACGTGGCGTGGCCGACGACAAGTCGATGGCGGCGATGTTCACCGCCAACCTGCTGCGCTACAAGGCCGAGGGATGGGTGCCGGAGCGCGATCTCATTCTGGCACTCACGGCGGACGAAGAAGGCGGCAGCCAGAACGGCGTGAGCTGGCTCATTGCGAACCATCGCGAACTCATCGACGCCGAGTACGCGATCAACGAAGGTGGCGGCGGGACGCTGCAGGGGGACGAGCCGCTCTTTCATTCGATTCAGGCGGCGGAGAAGGTGTACACCGACTTCACATTGACCGTGCGCAATACGGGCGGTCACTCCAGCGTGCCGCGCAAGGACAACGCCATTTATTCGCTGGCGAATGCGTTGCAGCGCATTCAGCAGCACACGTTTCCGGTCGAGCTCAACGATGTGACGCGGCCGTTCTTCGAGCAGACGGCGAAGGTGGAGATGCCATCCCTCGCCGCCGCCATGCGTGCCCTGGTCGCGAATCCCCGCGACACGACGGCGGCGCGCCTGGTGTCAATGGACCCGCGCTACGCGTCGATGCTGCGGACGACGTGCGTGGCGACCATGTTGTCGGGGGGACATGCGCCCAACGCGTTGCCGCAAACCGCGACTGCCAACGTGAACTGCCGAATCGTTCCGACGTCGAAAACGTCCGAGGTGCAGGCCGTACTCGCGCGAGTGGTGAACGATACCGCGGTCGTGATCACGACTACGTCGCGTGATCGGGCCGACGGTGCACCGGGTCCGATCCATCCGGTGGTGATGGCGGCGACCGTGCAGCTCACCAACCGCATGTTCAAGAGCGTACCGGTGATCCCCACCATGAGCACCGGCGCGACCGATGGCTATCGACTGCGCGCCGCCGGCATTCCGACGTACGGAGTCAGCGGCATCTTCTCGGTCACCGGGGAAACGAATGCGCACGGGCGCGACGAGAAACTGCGAGTGAAGTCGTTCTACGACGGCCTCGCCTTCCTGTACGACCTTGTGCGCCTCGTGGCCGGACCAAATCCACCAGGTCCCGTCTCCCAGTAGCCGCCACGACGGCCTGGGTCACGGTCGCCGCGAGGCCGAGACGACGGCGGTACGTTGTGCGAGCGAATCACGCAGTGCGCCGGCACTGCGCGTGAGCGGGTGGTCCGCACCGACCGCCACCTGCAGCGCTCGTTCGGCGAGGCGGACCGTCGCGTCAGCTGAGTCGCGCACGCCGGCGGCGAGCTGCAGTCGCGCTTCCAAGAGCTGCAGCGAAGCGAGTCGAAGACTGCCGTTCTGCATGACGGTGTCGCGGCTGAAGCGCTCACGCACGCGCGCGATCGCCACGCGTGCTTCGTCGTAGCGGCGCAGCTGGTAGGACAGATGCGCGTATTCCGTGAGCGCATCGGGCCACTCGATGAGCCGGAGTTCGCCGGGAAATCCGCGTGACCGCACCAGTGAATCGAGCCGCGTCCACGCGCGCTGGCGATCGCCGCTGGCGGCCTGCACCACGACCTCCGTGCGAATGCGGGCCGCCTCGAACGCAGAGTTCGAGGCACGCGACAGCATGGTGCGCAGTGTATCCAGCTGCGCATTCGCACCGCGCAGATCGCCTGTTTCGCCGAGGAACCGCGCGTACTGTTGCCGTACGCGCACGGCGATCGGCTCATTGCTCGCGGCGCTTGTCTGCCGCAGCGATCGCTCGTACCAGCGTTGTGCGTCGTCGAAGTGCGCAAGACCGTGCGCCACCATGGCGAGATCAATCGCCAACCGCGGGGTCACCGCGCGCCAGCGTTCGCCCTCCTCCAGATACGTGCGCACGGCCTCTGTCGCCGAGTCGGCCACCAGCAAGCGGCCGATATCGCGTGAATACGTCGCGGCTTCCGAAGCCACGCGCAGCGCGGGAACTGAGAGGGAGAGTCCGATGGACTCGAGGCCACGCGCCGCCCGCTGATACTCGTGCATCTTTCGATGAAAGTCGCCCTTGCTCCAGCCAATGGTCTGCAGCCGATCGAGCAGCAGCGTGGCGTAGAAGATCGACACGGTGTCACCAGCCGTCTGGGCGAGTCGCACCGCGGAATCGGCGATGGCATCGGCCGAATCGCCCTTCATCTGGGTGACGAGGCGCTGCGACTGCGCCATGGCGCACGTCGCGTGCGCACGCCAGGCATTCACCGGCAGCAGCGCGCGCAACGAATCCACGTCGACCGCCACGGTTGTCGTGGTGCGCGCATCACCGGTGAGCGAAACTTGACAGGCCGCTTCAGCCCGCAGAATGGAGTCCCCGAGAGCCGACGCGTCCTGCGTGGCGTCGTCGAGCAGTCCTCGGGCCTCTTCGCGGCGTGAGAAGAGACTGAACTGGCGTGCAAGCTCGATGGCGAGGCGTGCACGCTCTGCGCGATCATCGCCGAGATACGCGTCGAGCAGTCGGCGCGCGCGCTGCAGCGCACGAACCGCTCGCACGTCGGCGTCCACGGATGGGAGCTCCGTCATGAGCGAGAGCATGACTTCACTCACCGTGCGTGCGCGTCGTTCCGACCGGAGCGCAAGGTCGCGCTGTTCGCGCGCGGTACGCGCCTGTTGCACGCTGATCGCGGTGCCAGCCAGCAGCGTCGTCACGACCGCCACCGCCGCGGTCAAACCCACGGTGTGTCGACGCGCGAAGCGACGCGCGCGATACCAGACCCCGCCACGTCGTGCGATCACCGGCTCATGACGCAGGAATCGCCGCAACTCATCGCCGAGTGCCGCGACGGTCGGATAGCGTTCGGCCGGATCTCCGGCGGTCGCGCGACGGATGATGGCGATGAGGTCAGGCGCAACGAGGGCGGACGTCGCGACAGCGGCGCCGGACCCGGCGCGGGACTCCACCGGCAACCCGAGCAACTCGCCAAGCACCAGACCGAGGGCGAACACATCCGTGGCCGTCGTGACCGTGCCGCCGTCCCGCTGCTCCGGCGCCGCGTAGCGCGGTGTATAGGGCTGCTGTCGTTCCTGTCGTGACTCGTGCATCAGGAACGCGATGCCGAAGTCTAGCAGCTTGAGCTCACCGTCCGCCGTGACGAACAGGTTGCCCGGCTTGAGATCGCGATGCACGATGCCGTGCGCGTGCGCATGCGTGACGGCGTCGCAGATGCGCAGCATCAGCTCGAGTCGAGCGGTGCGGGACGGTTGCCGGGACGCACACCACGCGTCGAGCGGTAGCCCGTCGACGTACTCGAGCACAAGATACGGCTGTCCGTCGTCCGTCACCCCGGCGTCGTAGAGTCGAGCGATGGCGGGATGTGTGAGCCGCGCCAGCACGTCTGCCTCACGACGGAAGAGCACGGCGGCTTCGCCCGCAACCATCGACGGATGGAGCAGCTTGACCGCGACTTGTCCCGTGAAGAGGCCGTCGGCGCGGGTCGCGAGCCACACGGTACCCATGCCGCCCTGGCCGAGGGGGCGTTCGAGGCGCCAGGGACCCAGCAGGCTGCCGACCGCGGGGGCCGCGAGCTGTTGCACGACATCCCCGATGGAGCGTGCCCGATGGGTGGTGCCGAGCCAGGAGGTTCGGGTCTCGTCGAGGAGGGAGGCGAGCGCGTCCGCGTCCTGTGGGGTGCGCGCTCGCAGGGCGGCGAGGTAGGCATCGCGCGCCTCGGGCGGGAGGTCCAGCACTTCATCGAGCAGCGGCTCGAGATGGCGCCAACGGTCCGGGTCGATCAGGGGCACGGCGGGCGGGGCGAGCGGGCGGGAGGGACGCGTCGACCGCCGAGAGGGATCGCGCGCACGGGCACGATGTCGTGTCGAACAGGTGCCCCGCAAGGACGGCTGGTGCGGCGCGGCCGCAACGGCGCCGCTCACCCCACCGGGCTGTTCGTCATCGGCGCGACCAGACGCCCGCCATCGAGCGCGATCACCTCTGTCGCCAACGCCCCGATCTCCTCCTGGCGGTGAGTGACGAGCACCATGGGGAGCGCGAACGCGCGGTGCAGATCACGCACGAGCGCGATCGCATCGGCACGGCGTGCGTCATCGAGCCCGTTGAACGGCTCGTCCAGCAGCAACAACTGTGGCTGCGCTGCGAGGGCACGGGCGAGGGCAACGCGGCGCCGTTCGCCGCCGGACAGGTGTCGCGGCATGCGGTCGAGCAGGGCGGTGAGCCCGAGCGTCTGCGCAATGTCGTGGATGTCACGCGCGGTCGGGCTGTAGGCGATGTTGGCGCGCACCGAGAGATGCGGGAACAGCAACGCGTCCTGGGAGACGTAGCCGATGCGACGCTGGTGCACTGCACGGTGCGTGAGCGATGTGCCGTTCAGCGAGACGTTCGCACCTCGCTCGACGCCGGCGATCGCATCGAGCAGCGTGGACTTGCCGCATCCGCTGGGTCCCATGATGCCGAGCACGTCGGTGTCACACGCGAACGCCACGTCGAGCACAAAGCCGTTCGCGCGGGTGACCCGCGCCTCGACCGCAAGCTTCATGAATCGAGCTCCAGACGCCGCCGATACCACGTGTCGAGTGCGCGCGCCGACACGACCGCCACCACACAGAGCACGATCGAGACGATGACGAGGCCGATGATACGCTGTTCCCCCCCGGGCGCGTCGAGTTCTGCGTGAATGCGCAGCGGAATCGTTTCGGTTTCGCCGGGGATGCGACCGGCCAGAATGATGGTGGCCCCGAACTCACCCAGCGCACGTGCAAAGGCGATGGCCGCGCCGGCGAGCATGCCGGGCCATGTCAGGGGGAGCGTGATGCGCCAGAACGTCTGCCAGGGTGAGCGGCCGAGCGACTGCGACAGGCGCTCGAGTCGCGGATCGATGGCCTTGATGGCGAGCGCGATCATCATGACGAACAGCGGAAATCCGACGACGGCCGCAGCCAGGACGGCGCCGAGCCAATGGAAGGCCACCGGCAGACCGATCGATGCGAGCGCCTGTCCGACAGCACCGCGCGGTGAGAAGGCCTTGAGGAGCAGATAGCCGGTGACGACCGGCGGCAGCACCAGCGGTAGCCACACGACGCTCTGCACGACGTGCCGTGCGACGTGCTGCGAGCGCTCGAGATACCACGCCACGGCGACGGCGAACGGCAGGCTGAGGACGGTGGCCGCGGCGGCCACCGACAACGAGACGCGCACGCTGTCCATATCAGGGCAGTACCACGAAGCCGTGTCGGCGTGCGATGGCGATCGCCCACGGCGACTGCAACGCGTCGAAGAAGGCGCGCCCGTTCTCGCGCAGCAGCGCGCTCGAGTAGACGATGCGCGGATGACTCGTGGCGGGGAACGTCTGACTGATGCGCACGGTGGAGTCGATGGCCGCGTCCGTGGCGTAGACGATGCCCGCCTGCGCACCGCCCTGCGACACGATGGCGAGCACGGCGCGTACGTTGGCGCCGTTGATGGTGCGGGTTGGCAACGCCACCCCACGGTGCTGCAGGGCCGCGCGCGCGTACGCACCGGCGGGCACCTGCTCGCCCGCCACCGCAAGGCTCGCGAGCGAATCCAGCGCGACATCGGGCGCATCCGCACGAACGACGAGGACGAGGGTGTTGCTCAGCCAATCGTGGCGCGCCAACGGTTGCACGACGTCCACCCACTCCGGCGCGGCCGACACGAACACGTCGGCCGTCGCGCCGTCGCGGAGTTGTCGGGCGAGTGTGGACGAGGCCTCGAATCGCAACTGCGGCGTGACGCCGCCCTGCCGGGTCCACTCGCTCGCGATCTCGCTCAGCACATCACGCAGGCTTGATGCGGCGAACACTGTGAGCGGCGGTGGAGTCGTCACGTCACCGCCACCGCACGCCATGAGTGCGAAGGCGCACAGGACCAGCGAGAGTATGCGTCGATGCATGGAACAGGAGGCGCCGTCGGAGCGCGAGTGATCCACTCACCCGCGCCGCGAAAGCTACCGCATCGATGCCGCAAACTGCCAACGGCACGGGCAAGGCATGATCTCTCGCGTGAATGGCGGGTCTGCCCTCGCCTACGCCAGATACCCCTGCAGCCCCGGCGTGAAGGTATCGACCGCAGCGGGCGCGAAGACCTCGAAGTGGTTGCCGGGCACGCTGATCATGTGCAGGTGCTCCACCCACGCGCCCCAGCCATAGTCGTCCGGCAGATCGGTCCCTTCGATCTCCGCCGACGATTTGATCAGCAGCGCATCGGGCAGCTTCACCCGTGGCGCGTAGCCAACCAGGGTCTGCTGGTGCAGCTCGTTGAGCACGAACGCACGGTCTTCGAGCTTGATGAGCGTGCCGGTGCGCCATGTCGCCGCCAACTGCGCCGTGCGCACGGCGTGCGTCCGCTGTTCGGCACGACGCGTGGCCATGCGACCCACCATGCGTCCCAGCCGCAGCAGCAGCGGATCACCCGCAAAGCGCTGCCACGCCACGGCGAGGCGTCGTGTCCACGAATGGCGATATCGTTCGCTCACCACCGGATTGGCGGAATCGAAGATCACCAGCTTGACCGGCAACCCCTCCGCATGCAGGCGGCTGGCCAGTTCGTACGCCACGATGCCGCCGAACGAATAGCCGCCAATGCGATACGGCCCGTGCGGCTGCTTCGCCCGGATGATCGCGAGATAGCGCGTGACCAGATGCTCGAAACTCTCGACTTCGAGATCACGACGCGTGAGCGACGGTGATTCCACCGCGTACACGGGACAGTCCACGCCGTTCAAGCGCGATACCAGCGCCTGATAGAACATGATACCGCCGTCGCCGCCGTGAATCAGAAACAGCGGCGCGTCGCGTCCTTCCTGGCGTAGTGTGGCCAGGAACTCGTCGGCGGGCGGCGCGCTCGGTGCCGTCTGCGACGTGGGCTGCGTGTCCGACACGACCGCCGCCGACGTCGCGGGACGATCGATCTCCGCCGCGAGTGTGCGGATGGTGGGGTGCTGAAAGAGCACCGCCAACGGCCGCACGAAGCCGAACTCGGTCTCGAGACGATTGAACAGACGAAGTCCGAGCAGCGAGTGGCCGCCAAGATCGAAGAAGGTGTCCGTGACACTGCACCGATCGCGTCCGAGCAACTCACACCAGAGGCGATGCAGGCGTTCTTCCGTGGGCGTGGCCGGCGTCATCGCATGCGCCGGCTCGGCGTGTGCCAACGCGGATGTCGAGGGAGCGCCTGGTTCCGTCAGTAGGGCGAGGAGCGCCGCATTGTCGAACTTGCCGGTCGGCGCAATCGGAAAGCTCGGCACGAAGCGGATGATCGCCGGCTGCATGTGCGCCGCCAGCGTGTTGCGGACGACGGCGTGCAGCGCGGGCAGCACCGCGGCATCGCCCGTACAGAACGCGACGAGCCGCTTGCCGACGACGGGATCCGTGTGCACGAGGACACGCGCGCCGGTCACACCGGGCTGTGCGGTGAGGACCGCCTCCACTTCGCCCGGCTCGATGCGGAAACCGCGAATCTTTACCTGCTGGTCAAGCCGACCGATGAACTCGAGCACACCATCGGACAGCATGCGACACTGGTCGCCCGAGCGATAGAGGATCGGCGCCGCCGGATCGTCCAGCGGATTGGCCACGAAGCTCGCCGCCGTTTGCTCGGGGCGGTGCAAGTATCCGAGGGCGACACCGGCACCGCCGGTGTAGAGCTCACCAGCGACGCCTGGCGGCACCGGGCGTCGTTCGTGGTCGAGAAGCAGCACGACGGTACCCGGAATCGGTCGGCCGATCGGGATCGTCGCACGCGACAGATCGTCGCGCGAGAGTTCGTGCAACGTGGTGAAGGTGGTGTTCTCGGTGGGACCGTAGGCGTTGAACACGCGCACGCCCGGCAGTCCCTCGAGTGCACGCGTCACGTGCGGCACGCTGGCCACCTCGCCACCGAACATCAGCAGCCGCAACCCGGTGAGCGCCTCGAGGCGCTCGTCGATCATGGCGTGGAACAGCCCCGACGTGAGCCAGAGAACGCTCACGGCGTGCGTGCCGACCAGCGTGGCGATGTCGCGGATGCTCAGTGCGCCGCGCGGCGGAACGACGAGCGTGGCGCCGTTCAGCAGGGCGCCCCAGAGCTCGAACGTGCTCGCGTCGAACGACAGGGGTGCGATGAGCAGCATCACATCATCCGGCGTGATGTCCACGCAGCCGGGGTCGACCACCAGTCGCGTGATGCCGCGGTGCGGTGCCATCACGCCCTTCGGGCGTCCGGTCGATCCCGAGGTGAACATCACGTACGCCAGACTGTCGGCGGTCACCTCGCGCCGACCAGACGGCGCATCGGCGCGTGGCGTGAGGTCGGCCCGCAGCGCCGCCAACGAGGCCTCGTCCACCACAAGGACGGGCGAGACGTCCTCGCGCAGCATCTGCTTGTGGGCGTCGGGATACGCGGGATCGATCGGGACGTACGCGGCACCGCACTTGAGAATCGCGAGCAGCGCGATCACGAAGTCGATTGACCGATCGACTTCGAGCACCACGCAACTCCCCGGCGTCACGCCAGCCGAGGCCAGGCGGTGCGCAAGCGCGTTTGCCAGGCCGTTCAAGGCATCGTAGCGCATGGACGTCTCGCCACTGCGCAACGCGATGGCTTCGGGCGTGGCCGCGGCCTGCCGCTCGAAGACCGTCACGACATCGTCGTAGCGTCGTACCTCCGCGTTGCGCGACACGGTGGACGCCACCAACGGCAGCGAGGCGAGTGGTGTGCCGACGGGCGCGTGAACGACCGCGCGCAACCAGCCGGTGAGCAGATCCAGCCACCCGTCCACCTGTGCGGCGCTGAAGCGATCGCGAGCCGACGTCGCCAGCAGCGCGTAGCGACCACGATCGTCGGTGACGAACAAGCTGAGGTCGAAGGTCGAGTAGCGCTTGGCATTGACCTGGAGGCGCGCACGCAACTCGTCGTGCTGCCATGCTGCCGACATCGCTTCCAGCGTGAACGTCACCGACACCGGCGGCAGGCGCGTGCCGGTCGGCAGGGCACGCAGGATTCGACCGAGCGTCGTGGCCTGATGATCGAGTGATTCGAGAATGAGGGTGCGATTCTCGGCGAGATACGCCTCGATACTGACATCGCCCGGTGCCTTGCACGGCAACGGCAGGAAGTGCACGCCATGTCCGACCAGACCGGGCAACCCGGCGCTGGCCTGGCTCGCAACGGGCGTCCCGATGCAGAAGTGCTCCTGGTTCGACACCCGTACGAGCACATCGCGATACGCCGCAAAGAAGAGCGTATACGGTGTGATGCGCTGCGCCTTGCAGTAGGCTGCGATGGCGTCGCAGAGCGCCGGCTCGAGTGTGCGCGTCGTGGCCAGGCAGGCGAGCGCGTCGCCCGAGGCGTCGCGACGATCGGGCGGCAGCACCAGCGTCGGAGGCAGCGGCTGCAACTGCTGCACCCAATAGGCCGTGTCCTCGTCGCGGCGCGCCGCTTCATCGGGCGTCGCGGTATGCGCGACGAAGTCGCGGAACGGCGTGGCGGCGGGAAGCGCGTTACCCGCGCCGATGGCCTGCCGATAGTGCGCCAGAACGTCGTCGTACACCACACCGAACGACCAGCCGTCGCACACCGCGTGGTGCGCCACGATCAGCAGTTCGTGCGTGTCGCCGTCGAGCACGAACAGGCGGAAACGCACGAGGGGGCCGTCGTACAGGCGGAAGACGGCGGTGATGGCTTCGTCGCGCGCAGCGCGTACGGTCTCGTCAGAAGCCCCACGCAGATCCACCGTCTCGACGGTGATCTCGCAACGATTCGCCGGCACGAAACGTTGCGCACTGCCGTCACGCTCGAACACGGCACGCAGTGACTCATGACGAGTCACCACGGCACGGACTGCCGTGTCGAGCGCGCGACGGTCAACGGCCCCGTCGAAGCGGATGGAGATCGACTCGTTGAACGCGCGCGAGTGCGCGTCGCTCATGGCCGAGGCCACGATGAGCTCTTCCTGTTCGGCGGTCACCGCGACCCGGTCACCATCACCGCCACCGGGAAAGAATCCACCATCCTGCAGCGCCGCGATGCTGTCGGCGAACGCCTGCAGCACGGCCGCCACGTCCTCGTCGGTGTGCGCCACCGACAGGAAGCTCGGACGCGTCTCCCAGATGTGTACGCCGCGCAGGCGCATGTGGTAGAAGAACAGCGACGCATACTTGAGGCCCGGCGCGAAGTTCAGCATGAACATCGAGCTGAAGCGCGTGACCTTGAGTGGAACGCCCGCCTCGGTCGCGATCGTGTTCATCGCGTTGACCAGCGCTTCCGTGCGACGGTCGAGCGTGGCCTGCAGCTCCGGGCCGCGCGTCTTGAGTTCCGTCATCACGGCCTTCGCGGCGGCCAGCACGAGCGGATGGCGCACGAAGGTGCCGGCAAAGAAGGTCACGCTGGCATCGGGGCCGGTGTCGTCGCCGTAGTTCCACGCGCCGCCATCGAGTGCGTCCATGTACTTCTTGCGGCCGGCGAGCGCGCCGATGGGCATGCCACCCCCCATCACCTTGCCGTACGTCACGAGGTCGGCATCGATGCCGAAGACAGCCTGCGCTCCCTGCGGGTGGCAGCGGAAGCCCGTGACGACTTCGTCGAACACGAGGGCGATCTCGTGCGCCGCCGTCAGCGCGCGCAGCTCCTGCAGGAACTCGCGCGGCTGCAGGTCGGGGCGACGGCTCTGCACCGGTTCCACCAGCACGGCGGCCAACTCATCGGCGTAGCGTTCGATGAATCGCAGCGATTCCGGATTGCCGTACTCGAGGATGAGCACATTCGCGAGCGAGTCTTCGGTGATGCCGGGGGCGATCGGCACCGTCATGAGCTGCCCGTTGGTCACCACGGCTCGTCCGAGCACTTCATCGAAGATGCCGTGATACGACCCCTGGAAGACCGCGATCTTGTCGCGCTGACTCACGGTGCGGGCGACGCGAATCGCGGCCGTCACCGCCTCGGATCCGGTATCGCAGAACGTTGCGCGATCCTTGCCGGACACTTCACAGAGAAGCGCCGCCACTTCACCGGCGAGCGGAGTCGACGGCCCGATCTCGAAGCCGGTCGCCAACTGTTCCGCGACGGCGCGCTCCACGAACTCCGGACGGTGGCCGAGCAGTCCGAGGCCGAAGCCCAGCGTGACGTCGATCCAGCGGTTGCCATCGAGGTCCCACAGGTACGCACCCTTGGACCCGGTGGTGACCACCGGATACACCATCTCCTTCCACAGCCGATTGAAGCCGGCGCCCGCACGCGGGTCGGCGAGCTTCTCTCTACTCTGCGCGATGTTCGCCTTCGACTTCGGCGTCCGGGCGACATAAGCGGCGATCAGGGCGTCGAGATGTGCCTGCTGCTGCGCGGTGAGCGGCTGCGCAGCGTTCGTGCCGGTTGCCACGGGACGGAACGGCCCGAAGGTGATGGGCGCGTTGCCGGCCTTGTGCAGTTCACCGGCGTCGTACCCGCGACGTGCTGGCGCTGCGGGCGCAGACGGCAGCGCTGGCGGTACCGCGCCTGGCATGAGTCGCTGCAGCAACGCTTCGAGCCGAGCCACGCGCGCGTCGATGTCACCAGAGACCGGTGCCAGCGGCATCGCCGCGAACGCGGGCGTACTCGCCGTCATCGCCACGGGCGCCGCCAGCGGCTGGAACTTCGATGCGTCGAGCGTTCGATCGAGGAACGCGGCGAGCTTGCTCACCGTGTCGTGATCGTGCATCAGATGCTTGAACGCGATGCGCGTGCCGAAGTGACGGCTGAGCGACGTCGCCGCCTGGCCGATCAGCAATGAATCGAGGCCGAGGTCGAGAAAGGTCGAGCCCACGGCGATATCGTCGAAGCCGGTGAGTCGCTGAATCTGCTCACGCACTTCGGTGATCAATCGATCCGCGCGACTCGCGGCAGCTGCCGGGAGCGACGACGGCACGAGGGACAAGGCCGGCGGCGCGGTCGCGGCGCCGGTCGGGTAGACAGGAGCAGCCATCTGACGGGCTTGCAGGGGAAGCACGAGCGTCCTGGCGTTGGGCCAGTGACGCTTCCGCTCGAACGGATACGTGGGCAGCGGGATACGTCGCCGCGACTCACCGGCGAAGTAGCGCTGCCAATCGAGACGACCACCAGCGCGCCACAGCGCACCGACGGCGTCGAGGAACGACTCGCTCTCGGCGTCCTTGGAGAGCGAGGTCACCACGGGATACTCGGCACCGTTCGCGATCGACTGCTTGGCGAAGGTGACGCAGCTGCGTCCGGGGCCCACTTCGACGAAGGCGAGCGTGCGGTCGGCCGCCAGACACTGCACGCCCTCTTCGAAACGAACCGTCTGCCGGATGTGGCCCGCCCAGTAGGACGGCGTGCGGATCTCGTCCGGCGTGATCCACGTGCCGGTCACATTCGACACGAAGGGGACCTGCGGATCGCGGAACGCGACCGACGCAACTTCGGCACCGAACGGAGCAACGACGGCGTTCATCATCGCCGAGTGGAACGCGTGCGACGTGCGCAGATCACGATGTGCGATGTCGGCGCTCGTCAGACGCGCGGCCAGCTCGGCGATGGCAGAGGCCGGACCCGCCACGACCGTCATGACCGGTGCGTTGATCGCCGCAATCTCCACCGCGTCCGGCAGCAGCGGGCGCACCGCGTCTGCGGGCAGGCGAATGGAGAGCATCGCACCGCCGGGCAGTTCATCCACCAACCGTCCGCGCGTCGCAATGAGGCGTAGCGCCGCGTCAATCGGCAGCGCCTCCGAGAGACACGCGGCGCTGTACTCGCCGACGCTGTGTCCGAGCATCGCCACCGGCGACACGCCGTAGCGCTGCCAGAGCTTTGCCAGCGCGTACGAGACGACGAACAGGGCCGGCTGCGTGATGCGTGTGCGGTTGAGTGCGGCCGCACCGTCGTCGGATGTATCGAACAGGAACGTGCGCAGATCACCCCCGATGAGCGGGGTGAGCAGCGCGGCGCATTCGTCCACCACCGCACGGAAGGTGGATTCGGCGTCATACAGCGCGCGCCCCATGCCGGGGAACTGCGCACCCTGCCCCGGAAAGAGGAACGCCACCGGCAGGTCGCTCACGCGAGACGCAGCGACCGAACTGTCGACGGCGCGAAGCGCCGCGACCGCCTCCGGTCCCGATGCGGCCGTGACGGCCACGCGGTACGCGAACTGCTCGCGTCCCGTCGCCAGTGTGTACGCCACGTCGGCCAGCGGCAGCGCAGGATGCTGCTCCAGATGATCGGCGAGCGCCTGGCACATGTGCACCAGCGCTGTTGCGCTCTTTGCGGACAGGACGAGCAGCTCACGACGGCGCGGTGAGGGGCCGCTCGGATCGCGTGTCGGTGGCTGCTCCAGCAGTACGTGCGCATTCGTCCCGCCAACACCGAAGGAGCTCACGCCGGCGCGTCGCGGCTGACCATCGGTTGGGTGCCACGTTTCGTTCTTTGCGATGATGCGGAATGGCGACTGCTCGAGGCGTAGCGCTGGATGAGGTCGCGTGTGATGCAACGTGGCCGGAATGATCCCGTCGCGCAGTGCGAGCACCGCCTTGAGAAATCCCGCCATGCCTGCGGCCGCATCGAGGTGGCCGATGTTCGACTTGACCGATCCGAGACCGACGGCCTGCACGCGATCCGTCTGCTCGCGATACGCGAGGGTCAGCGCTTCGAATTCGATCGGGTCGCCGAGCGCCGTGGCCGTGCCGTGCGCTTCGACGTAACCGATGGTGTCCGGCGTGACGCCTGCTTGCGCGTACGCTTCGCGAATCGCGCCGGCCTGCCCGGCCACGCTCGGCGCGGTGAAGCTGACCTTGTCGGAGCCGTCATTGTTCAGACCCACACCCTTGATGACGGCGTGCACGGTGTCACCGTCGGCAATCGCCTGATCGAGCGGCTTGAGCACGACCGCCGCGACGCCATTGCTGAAGACCGTGCCGGCGGCATTCGCGTCAAACGGTCGCACGTGGCCATCAGGCGACGTGATGCCGCCTTCCTCGTGGTAGTAGCCACGATTCTGCGGGAACGTCACCGAGACCGCACCTGCGATCGCCAGCTCGCAGCGCCCTTCGCGCAATGCGTAGATGGCCTCGGCCATTGCCACGAGCGACGTGCTGCACGCCGTATACACGTTCAGTGCCGGCCCGCTGAGATTCAGCTTGTAGGCGGTGCGCGTGGCGAGATAGTCTTTCTCGTTCCCCATCATCACGACGAGGTCGCCCAGCTGCGCACGCAATGTGCTGTCGGCCTGCACGTACTGCTCGTAGAACGTGTTGTTGCTCATGCCGGCGAAGACGCCCACGCGATCCGACACACGTGACGGCGCGTAGCCCGCATCCTCGAGCGCCGACCACGCAGTCTCGAGAAAGAGGCGCTGCTGCGGGTCCGTCGCAGCCGCTTCGTTCGGCGACATGTTGAAGAATGCCGCATCGAAGAGCTCCGGTGCGCGCAACTGGCCGCGCCGCAGCACGTAGTGACCGGCGGCGCGCATGGCGACGGGGTCGAGACCTTCCGCGCGCAGTGCCTCGTCGCTGAACGTTTCGATCGACTCGACGTTGTCGAGCAGATTCTGCCAGAACTCCGCGACCGACTCGGCGCCGGGGAATCGGCCACTCATGCCGATCACGGCAATGTCGTCGGTCTTCGCCCGCGTGCGCGTCGCGCGCGGCGTTCCTGCAGGCGTCGCCGACGTCGTTGGTGGCTCGAGGGCGGCCGCAAGCTTGCGGATGGTCGGGTTGCCGAACACCTCGACCACCGACAGTTCGCGGTCGAGTACGCGGCACAGTTCGCCGTGCACGCGCAACAGCAGCAGCGAATGGCCGCCGAGATCGAAGAAGTTCTCGTCGATATCCAGGTCACGTACGCCAAAGGCGCGCTCCCACACACTGGCAATGCGGCGCTGGAGCGCCGTTACCGGCGGATGCTGCGCCGTGGGCCGGACCGGTGCCGGCGTTGGCACAACCCGAGGAACGGTGAGCGCGGCGCGACACGCCCGCACGGACTGCGTCGGGGTATCGGCGACCCGGATCAGCGTGCGCTGCAGCGCGTCGAGCAACGACGCGGCATCGGCATCGGCGAGCAGGCCAGCCTCGTGGATTGCATCGATGCGGAGCGTCGATGCATCCGGCGTGACCACAAGCGTAAGCGGATAGTTCGTGCGTACCGGCGCGACAAAGTCACGCACGCGCACATCGTCCGTCCAGGTCATGGCGCGTTCGTCGATCGTGTAGTTCTGAAACACGAGCAACGATTCGAACAGTTGGGCGCGCAACGGCACATCCGTGGCGTCCTGAATCTCTCGCAGCGGCAGGTGCTGATGTTCGGCCAGCGTGACGAGCTGCGTGTGCAGTGCGGTGACGAGTGCGTCGAACGGTTGCGTCTCGTCGAGCTGCACGCGAACGGGAAGGTTGTTCACGAACGCGCCCACCATAGACTCGACACCGTCGAGCTCGGCAGGACGGCCGGCGAACGTCGCGCCAAACACGACATCCGTTCGTCCCGAGCGTTCGCCGAGTACGACGGCCCACGCCGCCTGCACGATCGCGTTCAACGGACAGCGCAGTCGGCGCGCCATCGCGGCGAGACGTGCTGTCACCGGTCCATCGAGTGCGGCGGTACACTCATGGATACGGCCACGCGCGCGAGCGCTCGACACGAGCGGCGTCGGTTCGCGCAGGCCGTGCAGATACGACCGCCAAAAATCGCGCGATGGGGCGAGATCCACCGCATCGTACCAGCGCAGATAGTCGCTGATGGCGGGACCAGGCTCCACGGTAAGCGTCTCACCGTGCGTGATCGCACGATAGGCAGCGGACACGTCCGCGAGCAGCAGCGGCCACGACCAGCCATCGATCTGCAGGTGATGATGCGTCCAGATCAGACGCGTCGGCCCCCCCGACTGTACGACAAGTGTGAGCCGCATGAGCGGCGCCTCATCGATGCGTAGCGCGCGCGTCCGATCGGCGGCGAGCAATGCCTCGAACGCCGCGACATCGGTCACCTGTACGACCTCGAGTGGGATCGACACGCGAGGACGCACGGCCTGCACCGGCGCGGCGCGCCCATTGCCGTGGAACGTGGTACGCAACGATTCGTGACGCGCCGCTGCGTAGTCGAACGCTTGCCGCAGGGCGTCCGCGTTCACGCGGCCAGTCAGCGTCCAGTGCCACTGATCGAGACCAGCCCCGGGACGCGCGACCTCCAGCGTGTAGTACAGCTGCTGCATTGGGGTCAGCGGGAGCGCAACCTCCGAGGGAGCCGGTGCCACGACCTCGGGGAGGAGCGCAGCGCCTGCCGACGCCGGCGCACCTGCCGCGAATGCACGCAATGCCTCCACGCTCGCGTGGGCCATGTCGGACACCAGTGCATCGGGGACACCCGCAAAGGTCCAGGTGAACTCGAGGCAACCCTCCTTGATCCAGCTGTTGATCTCGAGCAGGTGCGACCTTGACGATCCCGCGTCGTACCAGGCGCCCGAGTCTTCGGAGGCAAAGGAGAAAAGCGTGCTCTCGGCCGTGACCTGATCGAAGCGTCCCAGGTAGTTGAAGAGCACGTCACGCGACGGCACATCAAGCTGTAGCAGGCCGAAGGCAAAGCCACGCTCCGGCACGGCGCGCAGCGCTCGTTGGGTGCGCTCGATGCGCTCGCGCAACGGCATGTTCGCACCCAGCGACACGGCGAGCGGATAGATCGTCGTGAACCACCCCACCGTGCGCGACAGGTCAAACGGCGATTGCTCACGCCGACCGTGACTTTCGAGATCGATCGCCACGTCCGGCTGACCAGTGCGATCGGCGATCGATCCCATCACGCTGGCGAGCAGCACTTCCTCGAGCTGCGCCTTCGCGCCAGGGACGGCCTGACCCGTGAGCGCCGCCGTCTCGGCCGCCGAGAGGCGGACCGTGACGGAACGTGTCTCGCCCACCGTGGTGGTGCGCGCGGGACCGTCAGGCACCAGTCGGAACGCGCGCGCCTGCGTGGCCCACCAGGGACCCTGCACGGCAATGGTGGGCTCGTTCGCGAGTTCACGCAGGTGATGCGCCCAGTTCACGAACGGTGTGGGCACCGGCTCCGGCGTACGTCCTGTGAGAAGCGCTTCGAGGTCCTCGAGCAGAATCCGCCACGAGACGCCATCAACAGCGAGGTGATGAATCGCGAGGTAGAGCTGCTGCCGCGCTGTGAAGTGCACAACGGAGAGCATGATCCCTTCGGCGACCCGAAGCGCGCGCTGCGCGTCGAGGCAGCACGTCTCCAGCGTCGCGTCATCGATCGCCTCGGTGACGTCGCGATACACGAACGCCGGTGCGTCGTTCACGCGCTGCTCGCCGTCGCGGAACGCCGTGCGGAGCGCCGCGTGAGTTCGACAAAGCGAGGCGAAGGCCGCCTGCAGATCGGCGGACTCGAGCGGACGCGCAAGATTCAACAAAAATGCTTGCGTCCAGTGGTTCGGATCGGGCAGCGTATGCGCGAAGAACCACCGCTGAATGGGCGTGAGCGGTGCGGGTCCGCCAATCGGGGCCAGCCTGGCCGAGTCGACCGGTGCTGCCGCGTCCTGATCAGCGACGAGTCGTTGAATGGTGCGCTTCTCGAACAGATCGCGCGGCGTGAGCCGAATACCCGCTCGACGTGCTTGCGACACGATCTGAATGCTCAGGATCGAGTCACCACCCAGCTCGAAGAAATCCTCGTCCCGTCCAACGCGATCAAGCTTGAGCGCGCGCGCCCAGATCTGCGCAAGCAGGGCTTCCGCGCCGTCACGTGGCGCGACATACGTCGCCGCGCTCCGTTCGCGCGTGCTGTCGTCCGGTACGGGCAGCGCCTTGCGATCAATCTTGCCGTTGTTCGTGAGCGGGAAGCGATCGAGGTAGACGATGGCGGCCGGAATCATGTACGGCGGCATCGCCGCACCGCAGAACTCACGCAAGGCGGTGAGCGTGCCGGCCTCACGATCGCCCACGAGATACGCGACGATGCGCTTGTCGGACCCGCTGCCGAGTACCGTGACGAAGGCTTCGCGCACGGCAGGATGTCGCAGCAGCACCGCCTGGATTTCCCCGAGTTCAATGCGGAAGCCGCGAATCTTCACCTGATCATCGCTGCGCCCGAGGTACTCGAGGTCCGCATTCGGGAGGAAGCGCGCGACGTCGCCGGTGCGGTAGAGTCGCTCTCCCTCACGGAACGGATGCGGCAGGAAGCGTGCGGCAGTCAGCTCGGGGCGATTGAGATAGCCCGCCGTCACACCGGCGCCGCCCACGAAGATCTCGCCCGGTACACCGATCGGGACCGGATGGCCGGTCGGATCGAGGAGATGGATCTCGAGATCGGGGATGGGCCGGCCCACGACGCTGCCACTCGCCAGATCGGCCTGACCGATCGGACGATACGTGACGTGCACCGTGGTTTCGGTGATGCCGTACATGTTGACCAGCTGCGGGTGCTGATCGCCATGGCGTGCAAACCACGGACGCAGACTCTCGAGCTCGAGCGCCTCACCGCCGAAGATCACGTAGCGGAGCGCGAGCGCACGTGCCGACAGACCGGCGCGTTCCTCGGCCGCGATGAGCTGCCGGAACGCCGACGGGGTCTGGTTGAGCACCGTGACCTGCTCGCGCGCGAGCAGCGCGAGGAAATCATCGGGTGAGCGCGTGACATCGTACGGCACCACCACAACGCAGCCACCGTACAGCAGCGCGCCCCAGATTTCCCACACCGAGAAGTCGAACGCGAACGAATGGAAGAGCGTCCACACATCTTGCGCACCGAACTGATACCACGGTTCGGTGGCCGTCATGAGGCGCACCACGTTGCGGTGCGTGACGCGACAGCCCTTGGGTTTGCCCGTCGAACCCGAGGTGAAGATGACGTAGGCGAGATCGTCGGGGTCGGTCGTGAGCAAGGGCGCCGTATTCGGCAGCGCCTCGTTCGCAGCGATCGTCTCGAAGGTCATCACCTGCGCTACGGTGGGCGGTAGGCGATGCACGAGCGCGGCCTGCGTGAGCAACACCGGTGCGGCGGCGTCCTCGAGCATCCACTG